>Ga0209233_1000182_pt1 | contig 137671 bp, 111 predicted proteins | sample AraplaCL_Cvi_mCL_FD_184269 | JGI IMG/M metagenome (GOLD analysis project Ga0209233, IMG submission 184269) | Arabidopsis root microbial communities from the University of North Carolina, USA - plate scrape CL_Cvi_mCL (SPAdes) (version 2) | ecosystem: Host-associated > Plants > Roots >...
CGCCACTCGCCAACTGCGGCGCCAGCGCCTCCACAAAACTGAACTGGCCTGTCGACTTTACCGCCATCTCATCCCTCCAGCCTCAGCCAACAGAGAATCAACTCACACCTAGTTTTGCAACAGTCCCACAAGGGGAGAGGGAGAGAAGGAAGAGGGGAAGTTGACGGCGTCGTTGCCTGCCTCCTAAGCCAGATCTCCCCTGGCCGACAGGTTCGACTCGGGTCTCGACAGGGAGGCGTGGCGCGCGGTGGCGGAATATGTCTTCAAGCCGCATGAACGGCCGACCCTGCCCGGCTCGCCGGCCAATCCCGATCATCCGGCGCGGCGGCGGCAGGTCTATTTCGCGATCGGGTGCCTGATCGGCATCACCGGCGGGCTCGGCAATGCGCTCGTCACCGTCAATCTCAACTTCGCGCAGGGGACGCTCGGCCTCTACACCAACGAGAGCGCCTGGCTGACCGCGGCCTATTTCATGACCAATGTGACGGCGAACCTGTTGCTGGTGAAATATCGCCAGCAATTCGGGCTTCAGCCCTTCATCCGCTACATGATGGTCGCCTATGCGGCGACGACCCTGCTGCATCTCTTCCTCCATGGCTTCTGGACCTCGGTCGCGGTGCGGGCGATGAGCGGGATCGCGGCGAGCGGGCTTTCCACCCTCACCATCCTCTATTTCTTCCAGGCGATGCCGGCGCCGAAGCGGCTGGCCGGGGTGATGATCGGCATCTCCATCCCGCAGCTGGCGACGCCGCTGGCGCGGGCGCTCTCGCCGCACCTGCTCGAATGGGGCGACTGGCACAATCTCTACTGGTTCGAGCTCGGCATGGCGCTGGCGACGCTGGCGGCGGTGATGCTGTTGCCGCTGCCGCCGAGCGAGCGCGAGGATGTGTTCGAGCCGCTCGACTTCCTCACCGTCGGCCTGCTCGCGCCGGGGCTGTGGTTGCTGATCGCAGTGCTCTCCGAGGGGCGGATCGAGTGGTGGACCGATGTCGACTGGCTGGGCTGGGCTCTCGCCGGGAGCGTTGCGCTGATCGCCGCCGCGCTGATCGTCGAGCACGCCCGTGCCAACCCGTTGATCAACACGCGCTGGCTGGCGACGCGGGAGATCGTGCGGCTGATGGCGGTGGCGGCTTCGGTGCGGGTGCTGCTGTCCGAACAGGCGTTCGGCTCGGTCGGGCTGCTCACTGTGGTGGGGATGATCAACGATCAGATGGTGGTGCTCAACCTGATCGTGATTGCAGCCTCGATCGCCGGGCTGGCGACCGCAGTGCTCACCTTCAGGCCCGACAATGTCGCGCGGCCGATCACCATCGCGGTGGTGCTGATCGTGATCGGATCCTTCATGGATGCCGATGCGAACAACCTGACGCGGCCGAGCAGCTTCTATATCAGCCAGGCGCTGATCGGCTTCGCCTCTTTGCTGTTCCTGGCGCAGGCGATGGTGATCGGCATTGCGCGGACCTTGCTGGCGGGCGGGCGGAACTTCGTCAGCTTCGTCGTGCTGTTCAGCATCAGCCAGAGCGTCGGCGGGCTGATCGGCAATGCCCTGCTCGGCACCTTCCAGGTGATCCGCGAGAAATTCCATTCGCACGAGCTGGTGCAGCGGATCGTGGCGACTGACCCGATCGTCGCGGCGCGGCTGCGTTCGGGCGGCGGCGCGGTGGCGGGGGTGGTCGGCGACCAGACGCTGCGCAGCGTCGAGGGGGCTGCCTTGCTGGCGCAGCAGGTGGCACGCGAGGCGAATATCCTTGCCTTCAACGATGTGTTCCTGCTGGTCGGGGTGCTGGCGGTGCTGGTCGCCCTGTGGGGCTATGCGATCCGCTGGTCGATCCGGCGGCGGCACGAGCCTTCTCCGGTGGTGCTGCTGCAGCAGCAGATCCAGCGGCAGATGCAGGCGGAGCAGGCGCAAAATCAGGGGCAATGATATGAGTATTGGGAGATGAGTGAACCCGTCAAACCTGATCCGGTGATCGAACTGCCGGCCGAGGCCGAGCCGCCGCCGCGCGGCTGGCGGCCGCCGGAGAAATCGCGCACCACCATCTGGGTGATCGTCGTCGCGGCGGTGCTGGCGATCCTCGCCATCCTTTATGCGTGGCGGCTGCCGCCCTTTGCCGGCTGGTCCGAGCGGACCGACAATGCCTATGTGCGCGGCCGGGTGACGATCATCAGCCCGCAGGTGAGCGGCTATGTGACTGCCGTGCCGGTGCAGGATTTCGCCGAGGTGAAGGCGGGGCAGGTGCTGGCGACGATCGACGACCGCATTTATCGTGCCCGGGTGGCGCAGGCCGAGGCCAATGTCGCCGGGCAGCAGGCAGGGCTGGCCAATTCGAGCCAGGCGCAGCGATCGCGCGAGGTGGCGACGCTGAGCCAGGATGCCGGCATCGCCAATGCCGAGGCGCAGCGGGTGCGCGCGGCGGCCGACATGAAGCGGGCTCAGGCGCTGGTCGCCGACGGATCGATTTCCGCGCGGGAGTTCGACCAGACGCGCGCGGCTTTGCTCGCGGCCGATGCAGCGGTGCAGCAGGCGCGGGCGAGCCGGTCGATCGGCACCCAGGATGTGCGCACCGTGGTGGTCGGGCGCGGCGGGCTCCAGGCTGGGGTCGCCTCGGCCGAGGCGCAGCTGCGACTGGCGCAGATCGATCTCGACAACACGATCATCCGCGCGCCGGCCGATGGCCAGCTGTCCGAGATCGGCGTGCGGCTGGGGGCTTATGTCACGCCGGGCACTCAGCTGATGTTCCTGGTGCCGCACACTTACTGGATCGTCGCCAACTACAAGGAAGCGCAGACGCGCAACATGGCGCCCGGCCAGAGCGCGACCTTCCGGGTCGACGCGCTGGGCGGGGTGACGCTGAAGGGGCATGTCGAGACGATGGCGCCGGCGGCCGGATCCGAGTTCGCGGTGCTGAAGCCGGACAATGCCACAGGCAATTTCGTGAAGGTGGCGCAGCGTATCGCGGTGCGGATCGCGATCGATCCCGGCCAGGCGGAGGCGGCGCGACTGCGGCCTGGCATGTCGGTCGAGGTGGCGATCGATACGCATGGCGGGCGGCGGTGATGCGCTCTGCCGCGCTCCTGCTGTTGCCGTTGCTTGCTTCGTGCGCCGGGCCGGCGGTGGAGACTGCACGGGTCGCGCCGGTGGTCGCGCCGGCTGCGTGGCGCACCGATGCCGGGCCGGTCGCGCCGCTCGACCACGCCTGGTGGCAGGCCTTCGGCGATCCGGTGCTGACTGCACTCGTCGAGAAGGCACTGGCCAACAATACCGACATCGCGGTTGCCGCAGCGCGGGTGCGCGAGGCGCGGGCCAATGTCGCGGCTGCGCGGGCGACCTTGTTTCCCACGCTCGACGGCGGCGCCGGGGCCGAGCGGTCGCGCTCGGTCAGCCCGTTCGGCACGCCCGAGGTGCAGACCGCAGCCGAGCCGCAGCTCCAGGCAGCCTATGAGATCGACCTTTTCGGGCGGCTCGCCGACCAGCGATCGGCTGCGCGCGATACGTGGCTGGCGAGCCAGGCGGCGCGCGATGCCGCCCGCCTGTCGGTCGCGGCTGCGACGGCGAGCAGCTATATCCAGCTGCGCGGGCTCGATGCCCGGCTCGGCGTGACCCGCTCCACGCTCGAATCGCGCGGCGAGGCGCTTCGGCTCGCGCGGTCGCGCGTCGGGCGCGGCTATTCGCCCAAGCTCGAGCTCGAACAGGCACAGGCCGAATATGAGGGCGCTGCGCAACTCATCCCGCAGATCGAGCTCAACATCGCCCGGACCGAGGATGCGCTGAGCCTGCTGACCGGCGAGACCCCGGCCGCGATCGTGCGCGGCCTGGCGCTCGACGCTCTGGTCGAACCAGCGATCCCGGCGGGGCTGCCGTCCGAGCTGCTGCGCCGCCGGCCCGACATCGCCCAGGCCGAATATCAGCTCGCCGCGACCGACAGCACCCTGGCCGCGGCACGCAAGCGCTTCCTGCCCCAGGTCAGGCTGAGCGCCGCCGGGGGTGCGGCCTTTTCGACGCTGCTGCAGGATCCGATCACGATCTGGTCGGTCGGGGGCAGCGTGCTGGCGCCGCTGTTCGAGGGGGGCAGGCTGACCGCCCAGGCCGAGGCGGCCGGGGCGCAGCGCGACCAGGCCGCCTTCGCCTATCGCCGCGCGGCGCTGACCGCGTTCCGCGAGACCGAGGATGCGCTGGCCGCGGCCAAGCGGCTCGACGAGCAGGCAGCGTCTGCCATGCGGCAGCGGGACGCTCTGGCGGAAGGGTTGCGGCTTGCGACCAATCGCTACCGCGAGGGCTATTCGCCCTATCTCGAGCAGCTCGACGCGCAGCGACAATTGCTCGGGGTGCAGTTGCAGCTTGCCCAGGTTCGTGCCGATGCGCTCGCCGCGCGCGTCCAGCTCTATCAGGCGATGGGCGGGGGCTGGTCGATGTGCGGGACGGCGGGCGCGGCGCCGTGCGATGGCGGCAGCGGCGCGCCGGATCATTGAGGATTCCCAACCTTGCTGCATCTTGCGCAAGATCATTTCGTCCCCGCATCTTTTCGTGCGACAGGCCGAGCATGGGAGTCGGGACATGAGCGCGCATAGTGTGAAGATGGGGCTTTCGATCAGCCTGGCGCTGGTCGTACTCGGCAGTTGCGGCAATGCCAGGGACAGCTGGAACGGCCTGATCGTCTCGTCCGACGGCGCCCAGGCGCATGTCAGCGGTCCCTATGCGACGGTTGACCAATGCCGGGCGGGAACGCTGGACGCAATGAAGTCCATGCCGGGCGGCCACGCCTCCTGCTCGCAGAATTGCACGGTGCACGGCGATTTGATCTCGGATTGCAAATCGACCGTACAGATCAACTGAGCGGCGCTTCGCCCGGGTTGGATAGATGATGCGATGAACGCGCACGAGCTTGGCTTCATCGACTTCCTCGCCGGGAAGTCACTGAATCGACTTCGGACGCTGCTCGAACTCGGGCCGAAGCGCCGGAGCGACGTCCGGGCATTGCTGGGCCATGGGATCGAACTGGATCCGCGATATTCTCGGCACCTGACCGGTAGCGAGAGCCTGGCGGGCGCAATCGAGCAGTGCCTTCGTTCGCTGGGTGCGCCCGAGACCTGCTTCGTGATGTCGGCGGACGACGAGCTCGACGGCAGGGAGATGTTGCTGACCGACGCGGTGGAAGCGGTCTCAGGCGGTTATTCCGGCGCCTTCATATCCTGCATCCCGGGCAAGCTCGGCTATTTCGAATATGAGGACAGGGAGTCAGCGTACCTGCTGCGGAAATAGTCGCTCGAGTAGGCATGATGGCGGTCGTTTCGCTCTGCTGTCTTTCGGTTCACCGCGACCGAGAATTGCTGCACCGCGCAATTTCCTTTCGCAGTTGCCACAAGCCTTGAGCTCCATAATCGTCGGGCGCATAGGGCTGGCATGGCTAAAACCACGTTGAAATCGCTGTCGGACGCGCTCGCCGCCCGGCTGACCAAGGGCGCACTTCCTGGGGAATTGCAGGGCTTCGGCAAGAAGGAGCGGCAGGACGCCGCGACCTTCGTCGCCGCCACCGCCGAGACTCGTCCGCCCGGCGCGCCGGTGCTGTCGCTGGAGCCGGTTTCCGGCACTGAACCGCGCCGGCTGATGCGGCTCGCCATCGTCAATGACGATATGCCCTTCCTGGTCGACTCGATCGCCGCGACCATCGGCGCGCATGGCGTTGTGATCGATCGCATCATCCACCCGGTGCTGTGCGTCACCCGCGACGCGACCGGCGCGCTGACGGCCGTCGGCGAAAAGGGCGCGCCCGAATCGATGATCTATATCGAGATGGAGCGTGCCGACGCCCGCGAGCGCAAGGAGCTGGTCGCGGCGCTGGAGCGCAACCTCGCCGATGTCCGCTCGGCCGTTGCCGACTGGCAGGCGATGCAGGATGTGATGGCCGCCGACGCCGCGTCGCTCAGCGAAAGCGAAGGCGGTGCGCTGCTGCGCTGGTTCCTCGATCGCAACTTCACCCTGCTTGGCCATGAGACCTGGCGCGGCGGGAAGAGCGAGGCGCCGCTCGGCATCGCGCGGCATCACCATGCCGTGCCGATCCTCGCCGAGGCTTCGCGCGCGCTCGCGATCCAGTGGTTCGAGAAAGGCGGCGAGGCCCCTCTCCTCCTCAAGTCGAACCAGATTTCCGGCGTGCACCGCCATGTCCCGCTCGATCTCGCGCTCGTGCCGGTGCGCGAGGGCAAGAAGATCACCGGCCTGTCGATCCATGCCGGGCTGTGGACCAGCGCAGCGCTCAGCACCCCGCCGGAGAATGTGCCGGTGCTGCGCGCCCGGCTCGCAGCGCTCGATGCCAAGTTCGGGTTCAACCCGTCCAGCCATGCCGGCAAGGCGCTGACCCATGCGCTGACCGCGCTGCCGCACGACCTTGTCACGGCGTTCGACCCCGCCGCGCTCGAGGAGGTCGCGCTCACCGCCATGTCGCTGGCCGATCGGCCCCGGCCCAAGCTGGTGCTGATCCGCTCGATCCTTGGGCGGCATCTTTTCGCCTTTGTGTGGCTGCCGCGCGACGACCTTTCGACCGCACGCCGGATCGCGATCGGCGACATGCTTGCCGAGGCGGCGAATGGCAGCCTGCTGAACTGGTCGATCGCGATGGAAGACGGGGTGGTCGCGCAGATCCGCTACACGATCGATGTGCGCGGCGGCGGCACGATGCCCGATACCGCAGCGCTCGACGCCCGGATCGCGCGGATGGTGCGCGGCTGGGTACCCGCGGTCGAGGCGGCTCTGGCCGATGCAATCGAGCCCGCGCGTGCGACGCGGCTTGCGCTGCGCCACGCTGCGACCTTTCCCCAGGCCTATCGCACCGGCAATGCCGCCGATGAGGCAGCGCGCGACATCCTTCGGCTGTGCCGGCTGGAGACGCCGGCCGATCGCTCGGTACGGCTCTACCGCGATGCCAACGGCGCGGCGCGGCTCAAGATCTATCGGCTCGGCGGTGCGCTCGCCTTGTCGGACGCAGTGCCGGTGCTGGAGAATTTCGGCTTCCGCGTGATCGAGGAAGTGCCGACAGCGCTTGCCGCCGAGGACAAGGGCTTCGTCCATGAATTCCTGGTCGAGAGCAGCGTCTCGGTTTCCGGCGACACGACAGTGCTCGAGGATGCGATCGCGGCGGTGCTCGAGGGCCATGCCGAGAATGACGCGTTCAACCGGCTGATCGTCGATGCCGGAATGGCGCCTGCCTCAGTCGTTCTGTTCCGTGCCTGGTTCCGCTATCTGCGCCAGGCCGGCCTGCCCTATTCGCTCGTCACCGTGGTCGATGCCTTGCGGCGTGCGCCGAAGGTTGCGGCTGCGCTGATCGAGCGGTTCGAGACAGCGCATAATCCGGCGCGCAAGGTTAAGGCAGGCGCGGTCGAGGCAGCCGACGCTGCGATCGATGCCGGGCTCGACGCGGTCGAGGCGATCGATGACGATCGCATCCTGCGCGCGCTGCGCAATGTGATTGCGGCGACCTTGCGCACCAACGCCTTTGCCCCGGCTGGTGCTGCGGCGCTCGCCTTCAAGCTCGACAGCCATATGATCCCGGGGCTGCCGGCGCCGGTGCCGTGGCGCGAGATCTGGGTCTATTCGCCGCGGATCGAGGGAATCCATCTGCGCGCCGGCCCGGTCGCGCGCGGCGGGCTGCGCTGGTCGGACCGGCGCGACGATTTCCGCACCGAGATCCTCGGGCTGATGAAGGCGCAGCGGGTCAAGAACGCAGTGATCGTGCCGACCGGTGCCAAGGGCGGTTTCTATCCAAAGCAGCTCCCGCCGGTCTCGAACCGCGATGCCTGGCTCGCCGAGGGGACCGAGAGCTACCGGGTCTTCATCCGCGCTTTGCTGTCGGTCACCGACAATATCGTCGAGGGCAAGGTGGTGCATCCGTCGAACGTGGTGATCCATGACGGCGACGATCCCTATTTCGTCGTCGCAGCCGACAAGGGCACGGCGACCTTCTCCGACGTCGCCAATGCGATCGCGCTGGAATATGGCTATTGGCTGGGCGATGCCTTCGCGAGCGGCGGCTCGGTCGGATACGACCACAAGGCGATGGCGATCACAGCGCGCGGCGCCTGGGTTTCGGTCCAGCGCCATTTCGCCGAGCGCGGCGTGGACGTGCAGAGCCAGTCGATCCGCGTGGTCGGCTGCGGCGACATGTCGGGCGATGTGTTCGGCAACGGCATGCTCTTGTCGAAGACGCTGAAGATCGTGGCGGCATTCGACCATCGGCACATCTTCCTCGACCCCGACCCCGATCCGGCGAAGAGCTGGGAAGAGCGGGCGCGGATGTTCGCGCTGCCGCGATCGAGCTGGGCCGATTACAATCCGTCGCTGATCTCGAAGGGCGGCGGCGTGTTCCCACGCACCGACAAGGCGATCAAGCTATCGAAGCAGATCCGCGCTGCGCTCGGCATCGAGGCGGAGGTGCTTGATCCGGGCTCGCTGATCTCGGCGATCCTCAAGGCGCCGGTCGACCTGGTCTGGTTCGGCGGCATCGGCACTTATGTGAAGGCGGCGGCCGAGAATAATATCCAGGTCGGCGATCCGGCAAACGACCGGCTGCGCGTCGATGCCGAGGATATCCGCGCGACCGCGATCGGCGAGGGCGCCAATCTCGGCGTGACCCAGGCAGGGCGCATCGCCTTTTCGATGCGCGGCGGGCGGATCAACACCGATTTCATCGACAATTCGGCGGGCGTTGATTGCTCGGACAATGAGGTCAACATCAAGATCGCGCTCAACCGCGAGATGATCGAGGGCCGGTTGGCGTATGAGAAGCGCAATGCTTTCCTCGCCAGCATGACAGACGATGTCGCGCATCTCGTGCTCGAGGATAACCGGCTGCAGACGCTCGGCCTGTCGATCATGGAGAAGGACGGTGCCGATGCGGTGCCGAGCTATGTCCGGCTGATCGAGATTTTCGAAGCCTCGGGCAATCTCGATCGCGCGGTCGAGGGGCTTGCGTCGAATGACGACCTGCTGCGGCGCGCGCAGGAGGGGCATGGGCTGACCAGGCCCGAGCTCGCGGTGCTGCTGGCGACCGCCAAGCTCGCGCTGCAGGCTGCGATCGAGGGTGGCGATCTCGGGCTCGATCCCGATCTTGCGCCCGATCTGCAGGCAGCTTTCCCGCCGGCGATGCGCAAGAAATTCGCGGCAGCGATCGACCAGCACCGGCTGCGCGGCGAGATCGTCGCGACCAAGCTGGCCAACCGGATCATCAACCGGCTCGGCGTGCTTCATCCCTTCGAGCTTGCCGAGGAGGAAGGCGCCGCGATGACCGACATCGCGGCGATGTTCGTGGTGGTGGAACGGCTGTTCGACCTGCCGGCGCTCTGGGCCGAGATCGAGACGGCGGCGATGCCCGAGGCGGCGCGGATTGCCCTGTTCGACGAGGTGGCCGTGGCCGCGCGATCGCAGATCGCCGATCTGTTGCGGGTTACCCGGTCCGGTTCGGGGCCGGGCGCAGCGCTCGGCCGGCTGGCGCGGGGTGTTGCCCAGCTCGACAAACAGACCAAGGCGCTGCTGCTCGACGAGGCGAGCGCGCAGAGCGCTCGCATCGCCGCCACGCTCGAGACGGCGGGCGCGCCGAAAAAGCTGGTGCAGAAGGTGGTGCGGCTGTTCGAGCTGGACGGTGCGGTCGGCCTTGCAGACCTTGGTGCGCGGCTTGGGCTGGACGAGACGGTGCTGACCCGGGCCTTCACGCATCTCGGCCAGGCGCTCGGGCTGGACTGGGCGCAGGCCAATGCGGCGCGGATCGTGTCGAGCGATCCGTGGGAGCGGCTGCTGATCGCGGGCCTTGCGCGGGACTTCCAGCAGCTTAGGCTCGAGTTTCTCGGCCGGGGTGGTGGCGATCCGCAACGCCAGGTCGATGAGTGGCTTGCCGCCAATGCCGGGCGGGTGGCTCAGTTCAAGGCCGTGGTGGACCGGGCGCGGCTGGCGCCGGCGCCGAATGCGGCGATGCTGGCGCAGATTGCGGGCCAGGCGCGGGTGTTGCTGGGGCGGTAGTTCCTCATTCCTCCCCATCGCAGATGGGGAGGGGGACCATCCGAAGGATGGTCCCCCTCCCCGCTTCGCAGGGAGGAATTACGTGGTAGCCCGCCGCGCCTTCAGCTCGCTCTTCCAGCGCCGGGCGCGCCACCACATGATGATGCCGGTTATCGCCAGGATCGCGGGCAATATGCCGCCCAGGAAGATGATGATCTGCCACAGCAGCCCCATGCGGGTGCCGTCATGGATGCGGCGCATCAGGCGGGCTGTGTCCTCGGGCATGATGCGGCCGGGCTTGGCCTTGCCGGTCGTGTCGTCGACCGTGACCGTCGGCTGGGGATTACCGGCAAGGGCGATCCTCCATTCGGGTTTGAGATCGGTGGGAAAGGTGATCTGGCGGATGTCGCCCGGAACGGTCGCCCGCCCCTTCGCGATTGCGTCGTCGAGCGACAGCTGAGTCACCGCCAGCGGCTTCGCCCGCGCCATTGCCGCGCGGTCCATGCCGCCGCCGCGCTGGGGGGCAGCACCGGTGAGGGCGCCGAAGAATTGCGGGAAGGAGATCCAGGCCCCGGTCAGCGACAGCACGAACAAAGGCAGCGCGATCCAGAAGCCCATCAGATGGTGGAGATTGGTGTCGAGATTATTGTGCCGCCGCCAGCGAAAGCCGCGCACCCATTTGCCGACCGTCGGCCACCACAGCCAGAGCCCGGTGAAGCAGGAGAGCATCATCGCGACGCCGATCCAGCCGACGATCGCGCGGCCGGCGCCGGGCAGCATCAGGCTGCCATGGATCATGTGGAAGACACGCAACACGCCGCTGCGATTGCTGGTGACATCGAGCACGCGCGCCGTCGGCGGATCGAGATAGACCATCATGCGCGGCGGGCCGCTGATCGACTTACCGGGGCCGCTCGCGGTGACGATCACCGGGCCGTCGTCACCCGGCAACGCAATCGACACGATCGAATCTTCGGGTTTCAACGCCGTCCTGGCCGCCGCGACATAGCGCGCCGGATCGACCAGCGTGCTTCCGCTCACTGCATAGCGCTGCGGGTTGAGGCCATGATCGAGCGTCTCGTCCCACACCAGGGCCGCGCCGGTCAGCGAGAGCGGGATGATCAGGATCGCGAGGATCAGGCCGATCCATTTATGCACCTGGAACCAGGTGCGCCGCCACGCCAGTTTGCTCATGCTATTCCTTGTCGTTCAGGCATCCGCCCAGCGGCGGAGCAGATTGTGATAGACCCCGGTCAGCTGCACGACCGCTGCATCGCCCTGCCCCCGGTCGCCCGCGACTGACTGCACCGCGGAATCGAGATCGAACAGGATGCGCCGCGCGCCATCGTCGCGGATCATCGACTGAATCCAGAAGAAGGAGGCAATCCGGGTGCCGCGCGTGACGGGGGTCACGCGATGCAGGCTGGAGGCAGGGTACAGGATCATGTGGCCGGCCGGCAGCTTCACGACCTGCTCGCCGAACTGGCCCTCGATCACGAGGTCGCCGCCATCATAGCCGTCGGGATCAGCGAGGAAGAGAGTCGCCGACAGATCGCTCCGGATCCGGAAATCGCTGCCGCGCCGGATGCGGATCGCGTTGTCGACATGGGTGTCGAACCCCTGCCCCTCGCCATAGCGGTTGAACAGGGGCGGGAAGACCTTGAGCGGCAGCGCGGCGGCGACGAACAAAGGCGAGGCGGCCAGCGCATCGAGGACGATGCTCCCGGCGCGCTGCGCAGCGTCCGACCCTTCGGGCAATTGCTCGTTGCGCTTGGCGAGCGCCGATTGGGCGCCCGAAGTTGCGTTGCCGTCGATCCATTCAGCCGCGTCGATGAGGCTGCGCACTTCGGCAAGCCGGGCGGGCGAGAGGAGATCGGGGATCGCGATCAGCATCGGCCGGCCCCCATGCGCAGCGCCTGGAGCCCGCGCACGCGAAAGGCCGGGACGTCGGCCGCTTCGAGCCAGGCGCTGGCCTTGTCGATGAACGCCGGCGTCCCGCCCGCGCCGGCGCGCCTGAGCCAGCCGATCGCCTCCTCGATCCTGCCGGCGGTGCCGAGCATCCGGGCATGGTTGAAGGCGCCGCGGAAATCGCCGCCCTCGGCCGCGCGGGCATAGAGGCGTGCGGCCTTCTTCATGTCGCGCGGCACGACCCAGCCATCCTCATGGAAGCTGCCGACGAAATTGATCGCCTTGGCATTGCCGAGCTTCGCCGCCTTGCCGAACCAGTCGAGCGCTGCGGGTTTGTCCTCGGCGACGCCTTCGCCCAGCGCGAGCAGGGTCGCATAATTGTACATGCCCCAGTCGAGGCCGCGTTCGGCTGCGATGCGGTAGCATTCAGCGGCGCGGGCCTTGTCGGGCGCGGTGCCCCAGCCGAGATCATAGCAGCGGCCGACCATGTTGATCGCCATCAGGTGATGCTGCGCCGCCGCCCGGACGAACCAGCCGAGCGCTGCGGGCTCGTCCCTGGCGACGCCGGTGCCGTCTAGCAGCATCTGGCCGTACACTGCCTGCGCCTCGGCCACGCCCGCCTCGGCGGCTGCGCGCACAAACGCCGCACGCTCCTCCGGAGAGCCGGAAAGGCGCGCGGCGATGTCGTCCGGCGAAAGGGTGTCGAGCTCATTGAGCTCCAGCGTCGCCATCGTGCGATCAGAACTTCACACCGAGGGTGCCGAACACGGTGCGGCCCGGTGCGATCGTCGCGTAATGCGAGGCATAGGCCTGGCTGTAATAGATTTTGTTGGTCAGGTTCTGCGCGTTGACGCTGAGCGAGACATTCTGCGTGATCTGGTATTTTGCCTGGGCGTCGAAGCGCCAATAGCTCGGCACGCCGCGGGTCAGCACGGTGGTCGCCGGGGTGACGGTGATGACGCCAGCGCTGGTCTGTGACGCCTTGCGGTTGTCGGCATAGCCGCCGATCTGGCGATCCATGAAGATCGCGCTGCCGCCGAACGAGAAGCGCCTGGTCAGCTGGTAGTTGGTCGTGGCGGTGAAGCTGTTGCGCGCGGTCTGCGGAACCTGCTTGCCGGTCGTGACGGAGACCACCTGCACCGTGGTCGCGGCGGCGGCGCCATTGGCGGCCACGGCGAGCGCGGTCGAGCCGCCATTGACGATCTTCGCATCGAGGAAGGTATAGCCGCCGAACACCGACCATTTGTCCGTGATCTGACCGCTCGCGGTGAATTCAACGCCCCGGATCCGCGTCTGGCCGATAAAGGCGACCGTGTTCTGGTCGCTGGTCACGCGGGCATTCTGGATCTCGGTCTGGAACACCGCCAGGCCGAGCGCGAGCTTTTCATGGAACAGGCTGGCCTTGGCGCCGACCTCCCAGGTCCTGGTCTTCTGCACCTTCAGCGCATCGAGCAGGGCCTGGTTGGTTGCCTGGGTGTTGGTGGTTGGCACCGCGACCGCATTATCCTCGCGGCCTTCGCCGAGCAGGCTGTTCGGCGGCGTCGCCGCCGTCGCGTAGCTTGCGTAGAGGCTCGTCTCCTTGGTCGGCTTGAAGACCAGGCCCGCCTGCCAGTTGAACAGGCTGTCCGTGCGCGCCAGCTGGATCGCGGTGCCGCCCGCGACGAAGGGCGGCGTCACCACCTGGTGGAAGCGATCATAGCGCAGGCCGAGGTTCAGGATCAGCGACGGCGTCAGCGTGATCGAATCAAAGGCATAGGCCGCCTGAGTGGAAGCGTCATTCTGAGTCTCGGTGTTGGGCGCGCCCTTCACGATCGGCGCCTGCACCGTCGAGGTGTCGCTCGTATAGTTGGTCCAGGGATCGTTCGGGTTCGGATTGAACAGGCTGGTGCAATAATAGCGTGCGAGCGTGACGGTGTCGCAGCGCGGACTGATCGTCGATCCGGTCGCCAGCACGAAGGCGCCGCGCCGGGTTTTCTCCCAGGAGAATTCCGTGCCGAGGGCGAAGCTGTGCTTGACGCTGCCGGTCTGGAAGGTTCCGCTCAGATCCGTCTGGTCGATGATGCTTTGATCATAGCCGTAGCGGGTATTGGCGCGCCGCCACACATAGCCGCCGCCGGTCAGCTTGGTGCCGCCGGTCGTCTTGTTGACGGTGCCCGGCGCGATCGCCGGCAGGCCGTACACATCGCCGTTGGAATCATCGGGCAGCAGGAAGCTGTAGGCCTGGCTGGCATAGGAGTAGCGCGCAGTATTGCGCAGCGTGACGCTGCCGAAATCATGCTCGGCGCGGATCATCGCCTGCTGCGTCTTGCTGTCGCGGAAATCGCGATCCTTCAGCCCGTAAAAGGCTGAGCGCGATACATAACCCTTCGTACCGTCAAGCAGGGTGATATTGCCCTGCGCCGGCGTGGTGAAGACATTGCCGGCCGGCGCGTTGCACACAGTCGCCGAGCAGACATAGAGATAGGGAATGCCGCTGTCGGGGAGCTCATGGCTCTCCATCTGGTAATAGCTGGCGGTGAGCCGGGTCGGCGTGCCGAGGCCGATCGAGACGCTCGGCGCGAAGCCCCAGCGGCGCGACCAGATCGCGTCGCGATCGACCACATCCTGATCATGCCACATCCCCTCGAGCCGGACGGCGATGGTGTCGGCGAGCTTGTAGTTCACGTCCCCGGTGATGCGCTTGTAGTCGCCATTGCCGTAGCTCGCGCTGGCCTGTGCGAATGTGTCGAGCACCGGCAGTTTCGAGAGGATGTTGATCGTGCCGCCGGCGCTGCCGCGCCCGCCCAGAGTCGAATCCGAGCCGCGCACGATCTGGACTGAATCCACCGCAAAGACTTCGCGGGTCTGCGAGGCGAGATCACGCACGCCATCGACATAGATGCTGCCCTGGCTGTCGAACCCGCGGATGAAGGGGCGATCGCCGATCGGGTTGCCGCCCTCTGCTGCGCCGAAAGTGATGCCGGGCACGGTCCGCAGCGCATCCTGCAGGCTGGCCGAGCCGGTCTGCTCGATCACGCTCTTGTCGAGCACCACGATCGATTTGGGGGTGTTGACGAGCGGCGCGACCTGCTTGGGGCCAGTCTGCGCGTCCTTGATGCCGGTGACGACGATGTCGTCGCGGCGCTGCCCGTCCTCATCATTCGCGGGAAGAGGGTCCGGGCCGTCCTTGGCGAAGGCCGGCGCAGTGGCGAAGGCGCCGACGCAGGACAGAGCGAGGAAAGCGGGCGTGGCGGCGCGGCGGCCGGCATGGGCGGTACGCAAGATTCGGATCCCCTTCGTTCGTTGGGAACCGGCTATTGCGAGTCACTCGCATTGTCAACGCTATTGAGAATAATTCTCAGTTACATTCCTCCCCCGGGAACCGGGGGAGGGGGACCACCCGCTTCTTCAGCGGGTGGTGGAGGGGGCGCCCCAAGCGGTGCGTTTGTGGCGAGGCCCCCTCCACCATTCGCCGGAAGAGGCGAATGGTCCCCCTCCCCCGCTTCGCGAGGGAGGATTAAGAGGGGCGACTGCCCAGCAGCCAGGTTCTGAGGGCGCTCGCCAGGTTGGGAGGCTCATCGGCCAGAATGCGCAAAGCGTCGATTTCCGCGATCAACGCATTGAGGGGCAGCGCGCGCTCCGCCGCCTCAGCCTCGAGCGCCGCCCAGAACAGGGGCTCGAGGCTGATCGAGGTCTGGTGCCCGGCAATCGTCACCGAGCGCTTCACCGGCCCTGCAAATCCACCCGGAGGCGGCGCGATCATTCCGTATCGAACAGCGCGGCGAGCTGTTCGATGATCGTGCCGCCGAGCTGATCGGCATCCATGATCGTCACGGCGCGGGCATAATAGCGGGTCACGTCATGGCCGATACCGATCGCTGCCAGCTCGACCGGCGACTTGGTTTCGATCCAGCCGATCACCTGGCGCAGATGGCGTTCGAGATAGCTCCCCGAATTGACGCTGAGCGTCGAATCGTCGACCGGCGCGCCGTCCGAGATGACCATCAGGATCTTGCGCTCCTCGGGCCGGGCGATCAGCCGGGCATGCGCCCAGAGCAAGGCCTCGCCGTCGATATTCTCCTTGAGCAGCCCCTCGCGCATCATCAGCCCGAGCGAGGTGCGCGCGCGCCGCCAAGGTTCGTCGGCCTTTTTATAGACGATATGGCGGACGTCATTGAGCCGCCCGGGCTGGGGCGGTCGGCCGGCAGCGAGCCAGGTCTCGCGTGCCTGCCCGCCCTTCCAGGCGCGGGTGGTGAAGCCGAGAATCTCGGTCTTCACGCCGCAGCGCTCGAGCGTGCGGGCGAGGATATCGGCGCTGATCGCAGCGATCGAGATCGGCCGGCCGCGCATCGAGCCCGAATTGTCGATCAGCAGGGTGACGACTGTGTCGCGGAAATCGGTCTCGCGCTCGATCTTGTAGCTGAGCGACTGAGTCGGGTTGACCACCACGCGCGCCAGCCGCGCGGCGTCGAGCAGCCCCTCCTCCTGGTCGAAATCCCAGCTGCGGTTCTGCTGCGCCATCAGGCGGCGCTGCAGCCGGTTGGCGAGCTTGGTCACCGCGCCCTGGAGATGGACGAGCTGCTGGTCGAGATAGGAGCGCAGCCGGGCGAGCTCGTCGGCATCGCACAGATCGGTCGCTGCGATCACTTCGTCGAAGCTGGTCGTCCAGGCCTTGTATTCGAATTGCGGGGCGAAATCGGAAAAGGGGCGGTTGGGGCGGACCGGGAGCATGCCCTCCTCGCCGTCATCGCCGGGCTCGCCGTCCATGTCCTCGAAATCGCCGTCGCTCTGCTCGGCGCCTTCGCCGTCCTGCGATTCGGCATCGCGCTCTGAGCCGCGCGCCTCGATCTCGCCCTGGCCCTGCTCGCCGTCGCTCTCGCCCTCTTCGCCTTCGTCGGACTGCTGCTCGTCAGTGCCTTCATCCTCCGAGCCGCCCTCATCGGCCTCGTCGGGGATCATGTCACCTTCGATCAGCTCGAGATCCTCGAGCAATTTGGTGGCGAGGCTGGCAAAGGCGCGCTGATCGTCGATCGCGAGGCCGAGCGCATCGAGATCGCCACCGGCCTTCTCCTCGATCCAGTCGCGCACCAGCGCCAGGCCCGGCGCCGCGAGCGCGGGCGCCTCCGCCCCGGTCAGCCGCTCGCGCACCATCAGCGAGAGCGCGGTCGAGAGCGGCACCTCGTCGCGGTTGCGCGCCCGGGTGATCGGATCGGAGCGCAGTTTCAGGTCGAGCGCGGTCGCGAGGTTGGCCGCGATCCCGGCATAGCCGCGCGCGCCCAGCGCCTCGACCCGGGCGCTTTCGACTGCATCGAACACGGATCGTGCCACGGCATCAGCGGGCGCGGTCTTCGCATGCAATTTGCTGTCATGGTGGCGCAGCCGCAGCGCGAAGCCGTCCGCGAAGCCGCGTGCCTCGGCGACCTGCTCGGCGGGGAGGGTCCGCGCCGGCATCGGCACCTTGATATGCTTGCCGCTCTGGGTCGGCGCGTCAGCGGTGAAGGCGAGTTCGATCTCGGGCTCGTGCGCGATCGCGCGCGCGGTACCGCCGAGCACTGCCTTGAAGCGATCGAGAGGCGTTTCAGTCGTCATGGCTTGATATCCGGGAGCACGAAATGCCCGGGCGCGAGATCATGGTCCATCCGAATCTTCGCAAGACGCGTCACCGGATCGAAGGAGAGGACGGTCACCACCGCCCCCTCGATCACCGCATAGGCCGGCAGTTTCCGGATCGAGACGCTGTGTCGCGCGCCCGGCAGGATACGCTGCATGCCGAACACAGTCGCCTCGACATCGAAGGAGAGGCTGTCCTTGTCGTCCACCGGCCCGGCGAAGCGCAGCTTGAGCTCGCTGCCGCCGCCGAGCATCATGCCGGTGATCAGGCCGTATTTCGCGGGCGGAATCTCGAAGGGCGCGCGGCCGGCATCGCCTTTGGCGCCGATCAGGACCGCGTGATCGAATTTCTCGTCCTGGTCGCTGTCATAGAGGCAATAGCGCTGGGCGGGCTGAGCCGGGTGCAGGACGCCGATCAGGCCCGAAGCAAGCGGGCTGGCGGGTGCCTTCGCGGCCGATGGCTCGGCCTCGCAGAACAGGACCGGCGGATTGCCGGGCACGCCCGGAACACTGGCTGACTGGAGCACTGTCTCGCGGGTGAGGGTCCGTTTCTGGCCGGGCCGGTCGAGCGCGATCGGATCGATCAGCAGCGCGGTTTCGGGGCGGCCGAGAACGCTCTGCGCGATCACGTCGCCGGGGCGGACGATCTGCTCGCCCTTGAGCGTCCTGCCCGGGAGCAGGGTGTATGGGGCCGGACCGATCTTGTAATCGGGCGCGGGCGCGGCCTTGGGAGTCGTGGCGGCGGCGGTGAGCAGCAGCACCACGGCAACGCTTGCGACGCGGCTGACGCGTCCAGGGGGAAAACCGTTCATCAGGTCGCTCTACCAGATCACGTCGCAACCGAAAGCCGTGAAGGCGGGATCGCGGGTGATGATCGTCAATCCCTCGATCAAGGCCTGCGCGGCGATCAGGCGGTCGAACGGATCACGGTGCCCGCCCGAAAGCAGGCCCGCGCGCATTGTATGCGTGTCGTCGATCGGGAGGCTGACAAAGCCGTTGCGCGCCATCAAAGGCGCATATTGGCTCTCCGGATCCTCGATCTCGGGGAGTTTGCCGATTCGCCATTTCGTCGCGATTTCCCACACCGTGGCCGCGCTGACGAAAATCTCGTTCGCCGGCGAGCCTATCGCCTCCCTGCCGGATGAGCGCAGCTGCGGCGCGTCCAGCCACCACCAGATCAGTGCGTGCGTATCGAGCAGAAAGCGCATCAGTCAAAGCTCAGTTGAATATTTGCCTTCCCAGGCATCGAGCTCATCATCCGGGAGCGGATCGAACCATACCGAATCCGGTATCGTGCTGAACTCCTCCTTGAGCTTGAGGCCGCCGGGCTTGCGCTCCTGTTTGGGTTCCGCCGCGATCGGCACCAGCCGGGCATAGGGTTTGCCTGCCTTGGCGAGGATGATCTCCTCGCCGGCATGGGCGCGCTCGAGCAGCTTCGAGAAATGCGTCTTGGCTTCGTGGACGTTGACGGTGGCTGTCATGGGACATGACTCCAGATGGACTTAGTCCACTTAGTCCATCATGCCGCCGCCTTCAAGCTTTCCCGACCACGCTCTCGGGCAGATCCTTGCCGAACACGCGCTGATAATATTCAGCCACCAGTGCCCGCTCCGCCTCATCGCATTTGTTGAGGAAGGACAGGCGGAAGGCGAAGCCGACATCGCCGAAGATCAGCGCGTTCTGCGCCCAGGTGATCACGGTGCGCGGGCTCATCACGGTCGAGATGTCACCGTTGATGAAGCCGCGCCGGGTGAGGTCGGCGACGCGGACCATGTCGTCGACGGTCTTCTTGCCCTCGGGCTTGTCATATTCGCCCGACTTGGCGAGCACGATCTGCGCCTCGACCGCGGCGGGCAGATAGTTGAGCGTGACGACGATGTTCCAGCGGTCCATCTGGCCCTGGTTGATCTGCTGGGTGCCATGATAGAGCCCGCTCGTGTCGCCGAGGCCGACCGTGTTGGCGGTCGAGAACAGGCGGAACCAGGGGTTGGGGCGGATCACGCGGTTCTGGTCGAGCAGGGTCAGCTTGCCCTCGGTCTCGAGCACGCGCTGGATGACGAACATCACGTCGGGGCGGCCGGCATCATATTCGTCGAACACCAAAGCGGTCGGCGTCTGGAGCGCCCAGGGCAGCAGGCCTTCGCGGAATTCAGTGACCTGCTGGCCGTCCTTCAGGACGATCGCGTCGCGGCCGACCAGATCGATGCGGCTGATATGCGCGTCGAGGTTGATCCGGATGCACGGCCATTTGAGGCGCGCCGCGACCTGCTCGATATGAGTCGACTTGCCGGTGCCGTGATAGCCCTGGACCATCACGCGCCGGTTGTACGCAAAGCCGGCGCAGATCGCGAGCGTCGTGTCGGCGTCGAAGACATAGGCCGGATCGAGATCGGGCACGCGCTCGTCTGCCTCGCTGAAGGCGGGCACTTCCATGTCCGAATCGATCCCGAAGGCCTCGCGGACCTTCAGCATCTTGTCGGGCGCTTCCATGATCGTCGTCTCGCGACTGTCGGGCTGGGTGTTGGGTATGTCGGTCATCAGAGGTTCCAAATTCCGGCCCCGGACATGATCCGGGGTTGCCGAAGCCCTGCCCCTCTTCAACGGTCGAGAAGGAAGAACGGTGCTTCGATAGGTTGGCTTGTTTCACTGCGAACGGAATCCCGCCGCGTCAAGCCGAACCGATCTTTGGAGGCAAAGGAAATAGCGTCACGAAGAGCCTGGCTAGGACTCGGCTGCCTTTGATCGACAGCACACCGGCCTCCTCCGCGTCCGTGATCGGCCGTCCGCCATAGACGACCGAGGCCATGCTCACCGGATCGCTGATGAAGATCGTATCGGCCTCGGCCGCGTCGCCACGCCGGATCGCGATGCCCGCTTCATCCACCCTTGCGAGAAAGCCTTCGTCGCCGAGCCGGAAACCAAGCGTACGATTGACCAGCCCCGATCGCGACCGATCGATCATCGTCCGGAACGACAGCATCAGCGAGGCCGCGCTGAGCGGCAGTGTCGTATCGTGCCGGGGCGATTGCACCGCCCAGCGCCCAAGCTCCTGGATCGCGACCTCGCTTTGATAGCCCCAGGGGGTCAGCGCATAGACCTGCACCGAGGCGGGCGGCGGCAGTTTCTCGCGGGTGAGGATGCCGGCCTCTTCCAGGCCTTCGAGCCGCTGGGTCAGCACATTGGCGCTGATGCCAGTGAGCGTGCGGCGCAGCTCGCCGAAGCGCCGCGGGCCGAACATGAGCTCGCGCACGATCAGCAGCGACCAGCGTTCGCCGACCAGTTCCATCGCCAGAGCGGTGCCGCAGGCGTCATCATACCACCGTTTTTCGGGCTTTTTTTCAATTGCAGTTATTTTTTCTAACTCCATGGTTGCTTTTAATAACCAGAGCCGTCATCAAGGTCAAACACTGATTCGCCAGAAGCTCGATGGAAAGGATTTGCCATGGCCAAGATGATCTTCGTGAACCTGCCGGTCACCGACCTGCCCCGCTCAAAGGCATTTTACGAGGCGGTCGGCGCGGTGAACAACCCGGCCTTCACTGACGATACGGCGGCCTGCATGGTGCTCTCGGACAGCATCAACGTGATGCTGCTGACACATGACAAGTTCCGACAGTTCAGCCCGCGCGCGATTCCCGACGCGCATCAGGTGGCACAGGTGCTGCTCTGCATCTCAGCCGACAGCCGCGACGCCGTCGATGCGATGGTCGGAAGCGCCGGCAAGGCGGGCGGCGGCGTCGACCCGACTCCGACTCAGGATCACGGCGTAATGTATGGCCGCAGCTTCGATGACCCCGACGGCCATATCTGGGAAGTGATGTGGGTCGATCCGGATTTCAAACCGCACGGCTGAACGCCGGCAACACGTCAGGAGAGCGATCATGAGCTATGTGGACGGTTTCGTCATTCCCGTGCCTGCGAACGGCAAGCAGGCCTATCTCGACATGGCGGCCAAGGCAGCGCCGATCTTCCACGAATATGGCGCGACGCGAGTCGTCGAATGCTGGGGCGATGATGTGCCCGACGGCAAGGTCACTGATTTCAAGGGCGCCGTGAAGGCCACTGATGGCGAGAATGTCGTCTTTTCCTGGATCGAATGGCCTTCGAAGGAAGTCCGCGACGCCGGCATGGCCAAGGTGATGGCTGACGAACGCATGCACCCGGACGGCGAGATGCCGTTCGATGGCAAGCGCATGATCTATGGCGGCTTCGCGCCGATGCTCGACGAATAGACCGACAATCGCAGGAGAGAGACAATGGCAAATCCCGAAGGCACGCCAATCTGGTACGAGCTGATGACTGCCGACCCGGACGCGTCGAAGGCGTTCTATGACGACGTGATCGGCTGGACCGTCGAAGCGCAGCCGTCCGGCGAAATGGATTACCGGATGATCGACAGCGGGAGCGGCGGCGGCATGGTCGGCGGCGTGATGCGGCTGACCGCGGACATGCAGTCCCATGGCGCGAAGCCGACCTGGCTCTTCTATATCGGCGTCGATGACGTCGATGCCTCGGTCGAGAAGATCAAGGCGGAAGGCGGCAGCGTGCTGATGCCGGCCTGGGATATTCCGGGGATCGGCCGGATCGCGATGGTCGCCGATCCGCAGGGCATCCCTTTTTATGTGATGCGCGGCACGTCCGACCAGAGCAGCACTGCCTATGACCGGATGGGCATGGGCAAGTGCAACTGGAACGAGCTGTCGACGCCCGACCAGGCCGCCGGCAACGCCTTCTACGCAAATGTGTTCGGCTGGACCTATCCCGACAAGATGCCGATGGGGCCGGCGGGCGATTATATCTTCGTCCATGTCGGCGACCAGGTGATCGGCGCGACGATGAACGCCTCTGCCGGAAACGCGCCGGTGGGGTGGCGCTTCTATTTCCGCGCGCCCGATATCGAGGACGCAGCGGCCAAGGTGACGAGGAACGGCGGGACGGTCCATGCCGGCCCGATGGAGGTCCCGGGCGGCGATCGCATCATCGTCGCGAGCGATCCGCACGGCGTGATGTTCGGGGTGGTCGGCCCCGGCAACCAGGGAGCCTGAGCTATGACCAAGATTTCACCCTGCCTCTGGTATGACGGCACCGCGGAGGAAGCGGCCAGTTTTTATGCCGCCACCTTCCCCGATTCGCGGATCGAGGCGGTGCACCGCGCGCCGACCGATTTCCCCGACGGGCATCAGGGCGATGTGCTGACGGTCGAGTTCACCGTGCTCGGCATGCGCTTCCTCGGCCTCAATGGCGGGCCGCGGTTCAAGTTCGACGAGGCGGTCTCGTTCCAGGTCTATACCGAGGACCAGGAAGAGACTGACCGTTACTGGAACGCGATCGTCGGCAATGGCGGCGAGGAGAGCATGTGCGGCTGGTGCAAGGACAAATGGGGCCTGTCCTGGCAGATCACGCCGCGCGCCCTGATGAAGGCGATGACCAATCCCGACCCGGCCGCGGCCAAGCGCGGCATGGAGGCGATGATGACAATGCGCAAGATCGACATCGCCGCGATCGAACGGGCGATGGCAGGAGGGTCTGAGGCCGACGCCTGAGATCAGGCGAAGGCCGGGGCGCTTTTGAGCTGGGTATAAGCGACGATCACGTCCTGCAGCGCCTTTTCGTGGCTGCGATCGCCGCCGTTGCGATCGGGGTGATAGCGCCGGACGAGCTCGGCATAGCGCTGGCGCAGGCCTCGGCGATCGACATCGGTCGGCAGGCCAAGCACCTTGAGCGACTTGCGGTCACTCTCGGACAAGGGGCGGCCATCCTTGCGCTGGGGCTCTGCCCGGCGCTGGAAGCGGGCGCTGATCGCATCGAGCGGGTCGCTGAAATCAGCCCATTTCGGCGGGCGATCGGCGCCGCCCGCCGTCGCGAAGGCGCGGGTCTCGCGTTCCCAGCCGGCAAAGGGGCGCTGCGCGTCGTGGATCTCGTCGGGGCTCATGCCGTTGAAGAAATTGTAGCGCGCGTTGAACGCACGGACATGATCGAGGCAGAACCAGCGATAGGGGCGCGGCCCTTCATGGGCGCTCGTGACACCCTCTTCCGGAGGCGCGCGGAATTCGCCCGGCGCTTCGCAGCCCGGTTCAGCACACTCTCTGCCCGTTCCCTCGACGCGGCCGTGGAAGCGCGTGTTGGGCCGATCCTTCTTTTCCGTATCCCGCGCCACGCGGCTCCCCGAATCCGACAAAGCGGCCTATATAGGCGCGATGACCAGTCTCGCCACCGGCTCCGTCGCGTCCGACATCGCGTCCCGTCTCGCCTCTGCGCTCGATCCGACGCATCTCGAGGTGATCAACGACAGCGGCAAGCATGCCGGCCATATGGGCGATGATGGGACGGGCGAATCGCATTTCACCGTGATCGTCGAGAGCGCTGCCTTTGAGGGCCTCTCGCGGGTCGCGCGCCAGCGGCTGGTCAATCAGGCGCTCGCCGATCTGCTGCGCGATCGCATTCACGCGCTGGCGATCCGCGCCCGGGCGCCGGGCGAGGCGGCGTGATCTACAAGCTCTGGTACTGGCCCTCGGTCCAGGGACGCGGCGAGTTCATCCGGCTGCCGCTCGAGGCCGCCGGGATCGCTTATCACGACTGCGCGCGCGACGATGGTGTCGAGGCGCTGATCGCGAACATGGCGCGCCATGCACGGCATGGGCCCTTCGCGCCGCCCTATCTCGAACTCGACAATATGGTGATCGCGCAGGTCGCCAACATCCTGATGTTTCTCGGCGAGCGGCACGACATGGCGCCCTCCAACATGGCCGACCGGCTGTGGCTCAACCAGCTCCAGCTCACCGTCGCCGACCTCGTCGCCGAAGTGCACAATGTCCATCATCCGATCAGCGGCTCGCTTTATTACGAGGACCAGAAGGATGCGGCGGTGGAGGCTGCGAAGCACTTTCGCGCGGAGCGAATCCCCAAATATCTCGCCTATTTCGAGGCTGCGCTGATCGCGAAAAAGGGCGACTGGCTGATCGACCATCGCTGGACCTATGTCGAAACCTCCTTTTTCCAGATCCTGGAGGGGCTGCGCTACATGTTCCCGAAACGGATGGCGGCGATCGAGGGCGACTATCCCAATCTTGTCGGCAATCATGATCTGGTCGCTGACCTGCCGGGCATCCGCGCCTATCTGAAGAGCGACCGCCGGATAGCGTTCAACACGGACGGCATTTTCCGCCACTATCCCGAACTCGACGCGGCATGAGCGCGCGCGCCGAGCGCCCGGCCGCGCGCATCCTGCTGCTCGACAGCGCCGGGCGGATCCTGCTGTTCCGTTTCGATCCCGGTGACCGTCCACCTTTCTGGTGCACGCCGGGCGGTGCGGTCGATCCCGGCGAAAGCTATGCCCAGGCGGCGCGGCGCGAGCTGCGCGAGGAGACGGGGCTAGAGCTTGAGTGCGGGCCCGAGGTGGCGCAGCGCCATGTCGAGTTCGTGACCATCGAGGGCGTGCCGGTGACCGCTGACGAGCGCTATTTCCTGGTGCGCACCGATGCGTCGGAGATCGACACCGCCGGCCATACCCCGCTCGAGCAGCGGGTGATGCAGAGCTGGCGCTGGTTTGCGCGCGAAGAGATCGCGACGCATCCCGAGGCGATCTTTCCCGAAGACCTGCTTGCCCTCCTGGCTGCGACGGAGACTGCTGATGCTTGACGATTTCATTCTCCAGACGATCACGCCGACGACGCACGATCTCGGCGGGTTCAAGGTGCATCGCACCCTGCCCTCGCGGCCGCGGACGATGGTGGGGCCGTTCCTGTTCTTCGACCAGATGGGGCCGGCGCATCTCGATGTCGGCACCGGAATCGACGTGCGGCCGCACCCGCATATCAACCTGGCGACGGTGACCTACCTGTTCGAGGGGGCGATCGACCATCGCGATTCGATCGGCACCTTTGCGACGATCGAGCCGGGCGCGGTGAACCTGATGACGGCGGGGCACGGCATCGTCCATAGCGAGCGCTCGCCTTCGGCCGAGCGCGCGCAGGGGCCGGCATTGTCCGGCATCCAGACCTGGATCGCGTTGCCCGAGGCGAACGAGGAAATGGACCCGGCCTTCGAGCATGTCGAAAAGGCGGCTTTGCCGGTAGTCGAGACGACCGGCGCGCGGGCGCGGGTGATCATGGGGAGCCTGTGGGGCGCGACCGCGCCGACCACGACTTATGCCGGGACGATCTATGCTGACATCGTGCTCGATCCGGGCGGGGCGGTGCCGATCGATGCCGGGGCGGATGAGCGTGCCGTCTATCTCGCAATCGGCGAGGCGAGCCTCGACGGCGTGCCGATCGAGCCGATGACGCTTTACGTGCTGAAGCCGGGGATCGCGACGTCGCTCACCTCGAAGAGCGGCGGACGGGTGATGCTGTGCGGTGGCGAGGCGTTCAGCACGCCGCGGCATGTGTGGTGGAATTTCGTTTCGTCGAGCCGGGATCGGATCGAGGAGGCGAAGCGGGCCTGGACTGCGGGGGAGTTTCCCAAGGTGCCGGGGGATGAGAAGGAATTCATTCCGATCCCGGCGATCCCGAAGACGGTGAGCTATCCTTAAAAGACTCCCCTCCCGCTTGCGGGAGGGGGTAGGGGGTGGGCTCGCGCTCACAACAAATGATGCCGTTTGTGGAGGTCGGGAGCCCACCCCTACCCCTCCCGCAAGCGGGAGGGGAAAGAAGAATATGGCTTTCGATCTGCAAACAATCTCCCTCCCCACCGGCGTCTCGCTCGACGTTGCCGTGGCTGGCGATCCGACCAACCCCGCCATCATCCTGCTCCACGGCTTCCCTGAATCGCACCGCACCTGGCGCAACCAGATCCCCGAACTGGCGAAGCGCTATTTCGTTCTCGCACCCGACCAGCGGGGTTTCGCCCGATCGTCCAAGCCGGCCGAGGTCAGCGACTATACGCCCGACAAGATGGTCGGCGACCTGGTCGCGCTGGCGGATCATTTCAACATCGCCACCTTCACCCTGGTCGGTCATGACTGGGGCGGGGCGATCGCCTGGATGGCGGCGCTGCAGCGGCCCGACCGGATCGCGCGGCTGATCATCATCAACGCACCGCACCCCTTTATCTTCCAGAAGACCATGTTCGACGACATGGCGCAGCGCGAGGCGAGCCAATATATCCGCGCCTTCCGCAACCCCGATCTCGAAAAACATATCGACGCGATCGGGCTGTCGGCATTCTTCGACGGCAGCTTCATGCGCCACACCGATTTCGAGAAGATCGCCGACGAGAAACCGATCTATCTCGACCAATGGGGTCAGCCCGGGGCGATGACCGCAATGCTCAACTGGTACCGCGCCAGCGCGATCGTCGTGCCTGCGATGGACGAGACGCCCGAGCGGCCGGCCTTCCTCGATGCGCCCTTCCCGCCGATCAGGCAGCCGACCCTCGTGATCTGGGGAGTGCAGGACAAGGCGCTGTTGCCGAGCCAGCTGGAGGGCCTCGACGCGCTGGTGCCCGATATGACGCTGGTGAAAGTGGACTCCGGCCATTTCGTGCCGTGGGAAGCACCCGACGCGGTCACGGCCGCGATGCTGGAATGGCTGGGCAAGCACTGACCCGCCGCGTTGAGCCCTAGAAGATCGTCACCGTCACCGGCGCCGAAGCGATGCCGTTGGCGATGACGACCAGGCTGGTGGCACCCGAGTCAGCGGCGGCCGGTACGTCGAAATGGGTGGTAACCGGGGTCGCGCCGGTCGCGACGCCCATGCTGTGATCATGGGTCCGGGCATAGACGACATGGCCCGAGGCGGTGTTGGTCAGCCTGACCAGCGGATAGTTGGTCGCCGCGCTCAGTTCGTCACCATAAGCGGCTGCCTCGCTGAGACCATTGAGCTGGGTGCCGGTCAGGGCATAGCTCTGGCCGCGGGTGAGGCTGGTCGCAACCGTGGTGATGGTCGGCGCCCAGGCCGGGAGCGGGGCGCCGAGCGGGATGTAGAGCCGCGCCCGGACATTGAGCGTCGGCGACAGCACCAGAATTTCGCCCGAGGGCAAAGGCAGCAGATAGAGCCGCACGCCATTGGTCGCATTGGCAGGGGCGGCAGCCGTCATGCGGAAATTGACGCCGTCGAACTCGTAGAGCGCACCGCTGGCACCGGCGACCAGGACATTGCCGTTGGGCAGCAAGGCCGCCGAGGAATCGCCGGCGTCATCGATGCCGGGGAAATTCGGGCCAGCCGTCCAGGAGCCAGGCTGGGCCGGTGTCGCGCCCGGGCGATAGACCGCTGTGTGGCCGGTCTGGCCGGACCGGGCCGAGCCGGTGGCGAAGACCGATCCGTCCGGGCGCAGGATCGCCGGGCCGATCTCGCCGGGCGGGAAATAGGTGCCGGTAGGCCCCGGCCCATAGGTCACGCCGCCGACCACCTGGAGCGGGGCAGGCCCGTAATTGAGGCCCCCGACCGCGGTGGTCGGCGAGGTCAGCGAAACCGGAGTCGGTCCGTCGGAAATCCAGCTGTTGGTGCCCGGCACGAAATGTTCGGATTGGGGTGTATTGACCATGTCGACGGTGAGGAGCGTCCCGCCGGGCAGCTGGGTGAAGCCTTCCTCGGAGAAATTGTCGCTCTTTCCGGTCGCGGCGACCGCAGTCCAGGTCAGGGTCGCCGGATCGAGCGACCACATCTTGCGATCGAGCTTGCTGCCGAAGATGAAGCGTCCGTCGGGCAGGATGCTCGAGGGCACGTCGCCGATATAAGGCTGGCCGGGCGGCGGCGCGATCATCGTCCAGTGATTGGCGACCGGATCGTAGACCGCGGACATGTTGGTGAGCCCGGAGGGCGCGAACTCGGTATATTGGTCCTGATTATATTCGCCGCCGACGAACAGCACCCGGCCATCGGCGAGCACTGCCTCGGCCGAGGCATAGGGCGCATAGCCGGTAGGCGGCGCGGCGAGATGCGTCCAGGTCCCGGCGGCATAGCTGCCGGTGGCATCCGGCGTGAGCCGGTAGAAATCGCCCGCACTCGAGCCCGGCCCGGTATCCGGATTGGCCTGGACCATGACTGTTCCGTCCGTCAGCAGCATGGCGAGGAAGACGCCCACCGGGGGCTGATGGGCGAGGTTCTGGAAGGTGGCGGCCGGGGTTGGCGTTGGGGTCGGAGTCGGCGCGGGAGTCGGCGTGGGCGTCGAGCTGCCGCCGCTGCATCCCGACAAACCGACCGCTGCGGCAAGCGCCGCTGCGAGCGTGAGCGCAAGAGGCTGCCTGCCCATGCCGTTGCTCCCCTTGATACCCGCCGGCTTATCCTGTCGCCGACTCGACTGTTCGATCCTTCACCTCCGATCGGGATTGATCAAGCCGGGAGACGGGCGCGGGAGCGCTGCCGAGACGGTGCCATGGCGGCGCCTGTCGGCAAGGGCTAGGGCTTTGCGGGGCGCCAGGCTCGCCCCTGGGCGCGGACGACATCGACCAGGTTCCCCATCGTCAGATTGACGTCGATGCGATGCAGACCCCAGTCCGGCAGCTTGTGTCCATCGATGACCACGTCGCCGACGATCACATTCGTGCGCTTGCCCGCCGGATCGGGATGGATGGTGATCGCCAGGAAATTGTGATTGTCCTGGGTGCGGCACTCGGCACTCAGCAGGCCGGGCACCTCGACGAACGGGGCGTTGATCGGCGTCGGCGGAGTCGTCCAGGGGCCCTGCTGCTCGCCGCTGGCGGTCACCATTTCGGCACCGGAACCGAGATAGGCGTGCAGCGGTGCATCGCCACCGGCAAGAGCTGCCGGATTGACGCACGCAGCTTCGAGGCCGGGGCCGGCCGAGGCGCCAAACAGCTTGGCATCCGCCGGCGGCGGGCTGTCAGCGCGGAACGAGGCGAAATTGATCACGCAGCCGGTCTGCCCGGTCGCGCGACACAGCGGGATCGTCTTGAAATCGCCGCCCACATCCTTGCCGACCGGCACCTGCAACCGGTATCCGGCCAGGATCACCGAGACGATCTGGCGCTGCACCGGCTTCCCGTCGATCTCGTTCTTGACGAGCTGGGCAAGTACGCCCGAGCCCTGCGAGTGGCCGATCAGCACCACCCCGCGGCCGTGATTGTCATGCGCCAGATAATAATCCCAGGCGCGCTTCACATCGGCATAGGCCATGGTTCGATCGCTCGGGATCGGCGCGCCGCGCATATTGGCGTGGAGCGCAGCGAGCGTCACCTGCCGGTACAAAGGCGCATAGCGCCGGCAGACCGCGCCGAACCGGGCGAACTGCTGGTTCACGACCGCAACCTCTTCTCTCCCGACCTTCATCGTGGCGTTGCCGCCGGGATCGAGGGAAATCGTCGGGTAGACATAGAAGCAATCGATCGGCGCCTGAGGATCGGCGCGAAAGCGTTCGGTGCTGGTCGAGCCGTCGGCACGCAGCACGACTGCAGTCTGATCGGAACGGCCGCACACATCGGCCGAGCCGCCGGGGCGGCACAGCCATGTGGCCGGATCGGCATAATCGGGCGCGCCCGGCGCGTCAGCCGCCGGCAAGGGCGCCGCATTGCCCGGGACCGCTCCCAACAGCGCGGCGGCGATGCCGGCGATCACCAAGGCGGATCTGCGCCCTGTTCTGCCGATCGAATCCAGTCCCGAGTTCCGCGTCGCGCCCGCTTCCTGCATGTGCCTCTCCCTTTCCGACCTATCCGTCGATTGAGGTCATTTGACACTCCCGGATTCGGGAAGTCAAACACTCACTATCCCGAGAGATAATATAAATTTCCTGTCATCCTGGGGCCTCCCCGCAAAGGGCACAGGGGCGTGCGACAGGCGAATCGCGTGCTCGCCCCGCACCCGCTGTGCTCGCCAAAGTCTTCGGAAAATGAAGTGCCGACAACGGACCATACCGCGGACGGCGCCGAACAAGAACGGCACCCGATCGCACCCGCCCATTCGCTAACGAGCGCTATCGCGCATGAATATAGTATACGATCTTCTTGCCTTGACGTGCTGCAGGGCAAGCTGGAAGACTGACAACGTGAACACTGCAGCCGAACCCATCCACCAGTCGCGCAAGGCGGAACAGCGGGCCGCGACAACGGAGCAGATCCTGGACGCTGCCGAGGCATTGTTCGCGGAGCACGGCCTGTACGGAGTCACGCTCAAGGACGTGGCCAGGGAGGTCGGCGTCCACCGCACGCTCCTCAATTATTATTATGCCGACAAGAAGGCGCTGTTCGACGCCGTCTTCGCCCGCCGCGCGGTCGTCAGCAGCGAACGCAGGATGCGGGCGCTCGATGCCTATGAGAAAGAAGCGGGCGATGCGCTGACAGTCGAGGGGGCTCTGCACGCCTTTCTCGACACTGATCTCGATCTGTACATTCAGGGCGACGAGGGGTGGCTCAACTACGCCAAGTTCGGCGCCCAGGTTTCCAATACGCCGCAATGGGGTGCCGAGCTGATGGATCAGCATTTCGATCCCGTCGTGCTCCGTCTCGTCGGACTGTTACGCCGTGCCCTTCCGGGATGCGCGGATACCGACATCTTCTGGGGCTATCATTTCGTGACCGGCGCCTTGATGCTGACGCTCGCGCGCACCGGCCGCATCGACAAGCTGTCGGGCGGGTTGAACCGTTCGGACGATTTTGCCGCCATCAAGCAGCGCATGTCCCGGTTCATGGCAGCCGGCTTCATCGCGATCTGCAAGAACGGCAACGCGGGATAGTCAATTTCACCCTGATCAAAGGAACAGCCCGCTCCCCTACCCGACCTCCCGCAGAACAGGCTGCGGAGGTCAGGCGGAGAAGCGGGCTGCTACTGATTCAGCGAAGCGGCAACGGACTTAGATTTTCACCCGAAGTCCGACGCGGAACCTGCGGCCGAGCGGGTCATAGAGGTCGAACCGCCCACCCAGGCCCGGCGCCGAATATTGCACGGTCGCGGGAATGACCGGAACGTCGATCGGATCCTTGTCGAAGAGATTGTCGATACCGATCGTCAGCTTGACGGGCGCGCCCCCGACCTTGAAGCTGAACACGCCGGTGAGATCGAATGTCGCGTAACTCGGGACATGATTGTTATCGACGTCCACGCCGCTGACCCAGTTGTTCTGGAGCTTTGCCGCGCCGAGGAAATGCGTGTCCAGCGTAAGCGAGACGGGGCCCTGTTCATAGGTCGTGGTCATATTGGCCCTGAGCTTGGGCTCACCCGGGTTGAGATCGCCGATCTGGCCGGCGAAATTGGTGATGTTGCCCAAGGCATCGACCTGCCTGAGTACGGGCACATAGTTGGCAAGCGCGCGGAGCTCGACGCGTCCCGGCCCGACCGCGTGCCGATAATCGACTTCGAAGTCCCAGCCCTGCGTCTTCAAACTCGCGGCGTTGATGGGAACCGTATCGATGGACGTGATCGCCTGGTTGCTGTCGCGATGGACAAATTGACAATATTGCGTCTGCCCCGAGGTACAGAACTGCAATTCCTGCGCCGCGCTGATCGAGGTGATCGCATCGCGGAGAGAGATACGATAATAGTCGATCGAGAAGGTGAGCCCCTTCACGAAGCTCGGGCTGTAGATCACCCCGGCAGTCAGGGTGCTCGCGACTTCGGGCCGCAGGGCGGGGTTGCCGCGCGCGTTGGTATATTGCGCATAGGTCAACTTGGTCACCGGATCGAATACCGGCTGCTGCGTCAGGATGCCGCCGGAAAACAGATCGTTCAGGGTTGGCGCACGAATGTCGCGGGACAAGGTGCCCCTGACCCGCAGATCGCTCGTCACCTGATCGGACAGGCCGACCTTCCAGGTCACGACATTGCCGCTCGTGCTGTAATCTGTCAGGCGCGCGGCACCGTTGAATTCAAGGCGCTGCGCCAGCGGCGCGTCCTTCAGGATCGGGATGACTGTTTCGATAAAGCCTTCCTTGACGTCCCGCTCCCCGGAGAAAGGCTGGAAATTCTGCACTGCATATTGGCGATTGAGCGCCAGATTGTCCTGCGTGGAAGAGGCGCGGTTCTTGATATAGTCGCCGCCGAAAGCGACCGACACGTCGCCGGCGGGAAGAGGGAAGAGACTCCCGGTCGCATCGAACGAGACCACATCGAGCCCGACATTCGACCGCTGATACGCCGTGCCATGCGTATAGGCGATGGCCTGAGGAGAGGCCACGCCGACACCGAACACGTTGAGCGGTACGCAGCCATTGTTCGGATTGGTCAGCGTGGACCGGCAGACGATCGCCCCATTGGCGGGATTGCGCACGGCGTCCACCGCCTGGAGGAAGTTCGAGATGATGGTGTCATTATAGGCGTAGAGATGGGCGATCACATCGCCATGGGTATAATAGCCATGCCATTTCCAAGTATCACCGATCTGCCCGTTCAGGCCGACGACGCCGCGCCATACGTCGCGCGTGTTGTGCGAAGTCGGCGGCCCGAAATCGACCGTATCCTTGCCGAGATTGATCGTGGTTATTCCCTGCGCGAGCATCTGCGACCGTAATGTCGAGTCGAGATAGGGGTTGTCGGCCACGTTGATCGGCAAATTCCCCTGGCGGAGATAATAGAGATACCCGTTCTCGTTATAGTTGGACTTGCCGTAAAACCCCTCGACATAGGCGGTGATGTTGGGCGTGAGCTCATAGTCCGCGTGCGCGAAGAAATTGGCGTAGTTCAGCGCCGTGGAAATCGCGCGACTCTCGCCGACCGTGTTGTCCACATCGCCGCCATATTGCACGAGGCCCGACTGGGTGCCGAAATTATAGGGCGTGGGTGAGCCGGTCGGTCCGACGAACTGAATGCCCCGGAACGGCGTGGCGGTGATGCCCGTGGTGGTCGCCGTATTGACGGAGACGATGACACCGCCCGGCGCGATGTTCACCGGACCGGTGTTGCTGACGGTGATCTGCCGAGGCTGCCCGTTCGTCGAGGTGTAGTTCGGGTTGTTCACGACGGCGCGGCTGTGGAAGAAGTCGCGTGCGCTCAGGTCGACCCCTCGCGGCGTATTCAGATAGTCGAACTCGGCGACGAGATGGCCCTTGCCGCCCGCGAACTGCAATCCCCCGGTGACGTTCGCCTTGATATATTTATTGTCTCCCCGCTCCGTGATCCCGGTATCGACGTTGAGGCCAAGGCCCTTATAGTCGTGGTCGAGCACGAAGTTGACCACGCCCGCGACGGCGTCCGAACCCCAGGCAGCGGAGGCGCCGCCCGTCACCACCTCGACGCGCTTGATGAGGTTGAGCGGCAGCGTGACCGTATCGACGCCGCCGGTGACGGCGGCCTCGACCATGCGGCGGTTGTCGAGCAGGACGAGCGTGCGCGTGGCGCCAAGGTTGCGCAGATTGACGAATTCGGTTCCGCCGCCGGCAACGTTGATGGCCGGATTCTTGGCTGAGGTGGTGCCGCCGAAGGACGGCATCTTGTTGAGGAAATCCGCGATCGTGACGGGCGCTTGCCGGTTGATCTCGGCGCTGTCCAGGACGGTCACCGGCGTCGGTTGCTTGAAGCCGTTGGCGACGATGCGCGACCCGGTCACGATAATGTCTTCGCCCGGTTTCTCGGAGGCGCTCGCGTCCTGAGTCGGCGCCGGCGGCGTCGGTGGGGTCGTTTGAGCCCCCGCCGCAGACACCCAGGCCAAGGATGCAACACTGCCCAACAGAATCGATCGGATCATTCCGCTTCTCCCCCAAGTTCACGCACTTTCGGCGCTGTCGGCAAAACATGAACTGGCGGGGCGCGGAATGCAATACTCTTTCGCGCGAGAGTGAGCGTTATATTGAGAGGGTGGGGCATTGCTGAGTGGCGTGACCCCGGCGGGACGGTTCAATCGCCAGTGTCGGATTCGACCAATTCCGTTTCGACCGCCATGGGTCCGCTCGCCGGCGATTCGCGCCGCTTCACGAAGGCCAGCCCCCCCCCCGCTCAAACCTGTTGCCACAGGTCGCGCGGTCCGGCCTCGTCCGCCGCGAGGCGGACGGGTGCTCGGGTATCGCGCGACGGGGCGAGCTAGGGTCCAGACCCTAGATATTGATGCTCGTCGGGATCAGGCTTGGCTGGAGGAAAGTGTAAGGGCTGCGGCGCTCGGCGTTGCGGGCGACGATCCTCGCTTCGACTTCCTGCAGCGCCGCCTGGAAGCGCGGCAGCGCGCGATCGGTGCCGATGATCTGCGGATCGCGGAACCAGGCGGGATAGGGGAAATCATTGCTGAGATAGGTGCCGAGCGGGCGATAATAGACCGAACCGAGCAGATACAGCACATCGAGCTGTTCGAGCGCGAGCGGCAGTGGCGGCATATAGCCGAGCCATTCCTGCCGGGTCTGGCCTGTCTGCTCGGTCGGCGCAGCGGTCCAGCCGGCGCCGGTGACCGCCGGGGCGAACGACATGATCGGCTTTTGCGGGAAGTTCACCGCTGCATGCTGCGCGCTGGCGGTGAACATGACCATCGTGCAGACCAGCGCGAGCTGCTTGCGCGTGGTGATGGCGGTGAAGCCCATGACTGCGCCTTCGGCCATGAGCGACGCAGTCCAGGCGGCAAGCTCGGTATCCCCGGTCACCGCGGCATCGTCAGTATAATAGATATCGACATATTGAGTCGCCCAGTCATGGATCGCGTGCCAGACGAGCAGGGCGTCGTCGCGATAGGGGTAATCGGGCAGTTGCGTGGCATCGGCCACGCCACGCGCGGCGAGATCATTGGGCAGCATCTTCGCGTAGAAATCGAATGAGAGGCGGGCGGCCGACGCAGTCAGCTGGCTCGAGGTGATGGTGCCGCCGAAGATATGGTCGATCGGGCCATTGGCCGCGATCAGCGAGGTCGCGGCCTGATTGTTGATGAAGAGCAGCCCCTCGAAATGCGGCACGAGCAGCCCCCAGATCGGGTGGACATCAGCAAGATTGCGCCGCGTGGCGACGGCGAAGGCCTCGATCACCAGATGCGTGTGCGCCAGATGCGCGACAAGCTCGTGATAATTGCCGTCCGCCACCTGGACGACGAGCTTGGCCATTTCCCAGCCCCATTGCTCGGCGGCGATCACCGATGGCGTGAAGATCGGATTGGTGCTGGCGTCCTGCCCGCACTGGATCGCCACCGGCACGATCGCCGAACCGCCCGGCGGTATCGCGAACAGGGCCATGGGCTGATAGACATATTTCTGCAGGCCATCCCACATGCCGGGGACGAGCGCCGACAGCTCGACATAGTCGCACAGATAGACACGCCCGGCGGCGAGCGCAGCGGTGAGCGTGTCACCGGCGACGACGCCCGCATATTGCGCCTCGGTCAGCGGGAAATTCGAGGGCAGCGCAGTGATATTCTTGATCAGGACCGCATTCGGCCCGGCGACGCGCAGCCGCGCGAAGACATCGTCTTCCTGGAAAGTATAGGCGATGCCCGGCACGCGCAGGCTGTCGAACAGCGCCATATAGGCTTCGAGCGAAACCGCAGCGGCGGGGCCGCCGAGCGATGTCGTCGGATCGATCGACGCGACCATATCCCGCACTTCATGGGCATAGCCCCTGAGCTTCGCGCGATGCTCGTCATGCAAGACAAGATCGACCCCGGTCTCAAGCTCGGCGCCGACGCGGCCGAGCAGGCCGCCGGGCTGGCGGGCATAATGGGCGCGAATATCGGCGACTGAATCGGCGATCTGGCGGCTGCGCGCGCGGGCGGCGGCATGCGGCGGCGCCGTGGGCGGCACCTGATGGAGATGGCCCGACAGGTCGCGCGGTTCCGACGCATCATGGACGATGTCGGTTTTGTCGAGGCTCGAGCTGTTCTGCGAAAGATCCAGCGCCAGCCGGTTGAACAGGATCTTCAGCCCCACCTCGATCAGCAGCAGGAACCAGGGGAGCGTCGGCTCGTCGTTGAGCGGCACCTTGGTGGACAGCGGCACGCCGGGCAAAGTGGGCACCGTCGTGGTCCATTGATAGGTGACCCGCGACGCGGCGATCTGCGCGGCGCGCTTCGCCTGTTCGGCGGGGGTGTCATTCTGGGGAAGGGTCGGGTTGACGGCTGCGCGCGACATTCACTGCTCCTGCGAGGGGTGACATGGTGATCGCGACATTAACCAAAACAGCGGTAAAGAAAGACCTACGTTCCAGCCATTTCGGTGCATTCCGTCGCGCATCGCGCAAATGCGGCCGCGTCGGATATGTACTTAACCGCCGGGTAATTCTTGATCGTTACGCCCCTGGCCCATGATCCCGGTGCAGACCCTCTGGCGGACGATGTTCCCGCCCATCCCCGAAGCGATCCTCGGGGATTTCAAGCTGCTCCGGGCATCCCGTCTGCAAAGCCAGATTCCGCTGCTGTATCTGACGCTGTTGCTCACCATCCCGACCACCATCTACGGATCGAGCCAGGGTGCGCCCGCCTGGGTGCGGCTGGGCATACCGGTGGTGATGGGGACTGCATGCCTGGTCCGGTTCATCGCCTGGACGAAGAAGAGCAAGCAGAAGCTCGATGTGCAGAGCGCGGCGAAGATGATCACCGGCGCGACCTGGGTTTCGGGCACGCTCGGCACGATCTGCAGCACCTGGTGCGTGGTGAGCTTTCTCACAGCCCCGCCCGAACTGCGCATCTATTATCCGATGATCATGGCAATGGGATCGCTCGCCACGGCCTATTGCCTTTCCACGATCCGCGGCGCGACGATCATCAACCTGCTGATAGGCCTGTTGCCGATCTCGCTGCTGCTGCTCTTCTCCGGCAGCCGGATGGATCTGGCGGCGGGCACCAGCCTGGTCGTGGCCAGCGCCTTCCTGCTGCGCATGATCTTCCAGCAGCATGACCAGCTGGTCGACCTGCTGCTGCTGCAACGCCAGATGCGCGAACTCGCCGATACCGATCCGCTGACCGGCCTGCCCAACCGGCGCGTGCTCGCCGAGCGGCTCGATGAGGAGATCGAGCATGCCGGGCCGGGCGCCAGTTTCGCGCTCGCATTGCTCGATCTCGACGGGTTCAAGCCGGTCAACGACCAATATGGTCATGGCTGTGGCGACCTGCTGCTGTGCGAAGTCGCCGACCGCCTGCGCAAGGCCTGCGGCGCCCATGCCTTGCCCGCCCGGCTCGGCGGCGACGAATTCGCGATCCTGGTGCCGGCCGGCTCGGCGATAAGCCTTGCCGCAATCGCTGACCATATGCTCGCGGCCCTGGTGCCGCCCTACCAGATCGAGGGCCATGTCATCCGGGTGGGCGCCAGCATCGGCGTCGCCACCTGGCCGGGCGACGGGGCAACGTCGCGCGAGCTGTTCGAGACTGCCGACGCCGCGCTCTATGCCGTCAAGGCGCAGCGGAGCGAGGGTGCGGGGCCAGGCGACAAAAGCGGCAGCGAGCAGGTGCGAGCGGCCTGAGCGGCAGATAGCCGGCCGAGCGGCGGGACAGCGCGCTATCCGGCCCGTTCTGCAGGTTCGACCCAGGCCCCATGCGCTTGCACGTCAGCAAGCCGCTGCGTTTCAGCGAAGCCCGGCCAGCTCTGCACCCAGACCTGTTGTTTCGCCGAGACCCGGTCAGGCTCCATCCGCACCCAGGCGAGCGGTCGCTCGGACGTGGCGCACCCGGCTGCCGCGGTCATCGCCGCCATGATCCGGGCCTGGCGCGTCTCGCCGAGATATTGCCACACGACCGAGTGCATCAGCACGCGGGTGACGCCCACCGGCTGCGGCTCGGAAAGGCGCGCCTCGACCCAATCGGCCGCGTCGCCAGCCGCGAGATCGACCGGCTTTGCCGCGATCATCGCGATCGCCCTTGTCAGGCGCTCGAGCCGCTCGGGATTGTCCGCCCAGACATAGGCGCGCAGCCGGTCGGCGGCGGCAGGATCAGCGACATCGACTGGCTGAACATCAACACCCCGCACCGAGACGATCTCGATCGGCACCCGTGGCGGCGGAGGTCCGCGCCATTCCGGGGCGATCGTCACGAGCGAATCGGCCGGGCCGATCATCGTGCCGCCGAGATCGAAGCGGAAGCGGTCGATCAGCAGGTTGAGGCCGGCACTCGACCCGATCTCGAGCAGCTCGAGCCGCGGGCCGTGGCGGCGCGCGACTTCGATCAGCCCGGTCATCAGCGCGGCGGAGCGGCCAGCCTCGTTGGTCTGGGGCGGGCCGTCGAGCCAAGGATAAAGCGCGTCGTCATGCGCGATGAAGGCTTCGTCGAGAATCGGCCGGATCGATTCGGGCTCAGTCACCGCACCGGCAAACACGGCGGAGAGATCAGGCGCCACGCCGGCGAGATCGAGCGCGTGCAATCCGCCGACGAGGCGGAGCGGCAGCGCATCAGTGGTCGGCTCGCCCGGCCAGTCGAGCACGCGCCGGCCGGTGCGGGTGTCGCGATTGAGGCATTCGGCGAGCGCCGCGCAGATGCGCGCGGTGATCGGCGCGCCCATCACGGTGCAGAAATGCTCCTGGATCAGGAATGCGCCCCGGTTGTTCTCTTCGCTGGCCATGCCCGCCTCCTCCGATCGCCGCGTCTGTTGCGCCCGCGAACACCCCCAAGTAAAGCCCCGCTCACTCATGACTGGTCCGATCATCATCGCCGTCCCCAAGGGGCGCATCCTCGCCGAGGCCGTGCCGCTGCTCGAACGTGCCGGCATCACGCCCGAAGCTGCCTTCGGCGACGAGGACAGCCGCGCGCTGCGCTTCTCCACCAGCAACCCGGGAATCGACCTGATCCGGGTGCGCGCCTTCGATGTCGCGACCTTCGTGGCGCATGGCGCAGCTCAGCTCGGCATCGTCGGATCGGACGTGCTGGCCGAATTCGATTATTCCGAGCTTTATGCGCCGGTCGATCTCGGTATCGGCCATTGCCGGCTGTCGGTGGCCGAGCCGGCCGACATGGCCGAGAGCGACGATCCGCGCGGCTGGAGCCATGTGCGGATCGCAACCAAATATCCGCATGTGACCCGGATGCATTTCGAGGCGCGTGGGGTGCAGGCCGAATGCGTGAAGCTCAATGGGGCGATGGAGCTGGCGCCGACGCTTGGGCTTGCGCCGCGGATCGTGGATCTGGTCTCTTCGGGCAAGACGCTCAAGGAGAATGGGCTGGTCGAGGTCGAGGTGATCGCCGAGGTGACCTCAAGGCTGATCGTCAACCGGGCGGCGTTCAAGACCCGGGCTGAGGTGGTGCCGCTGGTGGAGGCTTTCCGGCGGGCTGTGGCGCAGGAGAGGGCGGCATGAGTGCCTTCTTCCTCCCCTCCCGCTTGCGGGAGGGGACCGAGGGGTGGGCGCCCGCTCACCACCATCGGTACGTCAGCGGAGAGCGTGAGCCCACCCCCAGCCCCTCCCGCAAGCGGGAGGGGAGGAAGAAGTGATACGCCTTTCCACATCCGAGCCCGGGTTCGAGCGGGACTTCACTGCCCTGGTCAACGCACGCCGCGAAGCTGACGCCGATGTCGCGCGCGACGTGCGGACCATCATCGCAAGCGTACGCGATGAAGGGGATGCCGCGCTTCAGGCGTTCACGAAGAAGTTCGACCGGCACGATCTGAACGTCACCGGCTGGCGGATCGAGAAAGCCGAATGGCTCGCCGCGCACCAGTCGCTCGCGCCCGAACTGCGTGACGCGCTCGAGCTCGCCGCCGAACGGATCGCGGCCTATCATCTCAAGCAGAAGCCCGAGGACAGCGATGCGCTGGATTCCGCCGGCGTCCGGCTCGGCGCGCGCTGGAACGCTATCCAGAATGCCGGCATCTATATTCCCGGCGGCCGGGCGGCCTATCCCTCCTCGGTGCTGATGAACGCGATCCCGGCCAAGGTGGCGGGCGTCGAGCGGCTGGTGATGGTCACGCCGACCCCCAATGGCGAGGTCAACCCGCTGGTATTGGCCGCGGCGCATATCGCCGGGGTCGACGAGATCTGGCGGATCGGTGGGGCGCAGGCGATCGCGGCGCTTGCCTATGGCACCGGGCGGATCGCAGCCGTCGACGTGATCACCGGGCCGGGCAATGCCTGGGTCGCCGAGGCCAAGCGCCAGCTCTACGGCGTGGTCGGCATCGATATGGTCGCGGGGCCGAGCGAGATCGTCGTCGTCGCCGACGGCAAGAACGACCCGGACTGGATCGCCGCCGACCTGCTCAGCCAGGCCGAGCATGATCCGACCAGCCAGTCGATCCTGTTCACCGACGACGCGGCATTCGCCAAGGCGGTTGCCGAAGCCGTCGACCTGCAGATCGGCGCGCTCGCCACCGCGCAGGTGACGCGGGCGAGCTGGGATGCGAACGGCGCGATCATCGTCACCGCTGATCTGTTCGAGGCGATCCCGCTGGTCGACCGGCTTGCGCCCGAGCATCTCGAACTCGCCTGTGACGACCCGCAACCCTTGTTCGACCGGGTTCGCCATGCCGGCTCGGTCTTTCTCGGCCGCCACACGCCCGAGGCGATCGGCGATTATGTCGCCGGGCCCAACCATGTTCTCCCCACCGGACGGCGGGCGCGATTCGCCTCGGGCCTGTCCGTGCTGGATTTCATGAAGCGCACCAGCTTTCTTCAACTCGACGCCGCCGCGCTCAGCGCGATCGGCCCGGCGGCGGTTGCGCTCGCCGAGGCCGAGGGCCTTCCTGCCCATGCCAAATCAGTGGCGCTCCGCCTCGCGGGCGACCAGACGGACCTGTTCTCATGACCAAGATTTCCGCCCGCTCCAAGGCCCGCGCCGCCGCGCGGCTCGCCGCCACCCAGGCGCTCTATCAACACGAGATGAAGGCGATCGCGGTCGCGCCCTTGCTGCACGAGTTCCACCAGCACCGACTCGGCGCGACAATCGAGGACGCTGAATATGCCGAGGCCGAGGTCGATTTCTTCGACGATGTGGTGAAGGGCACGGTCGCACGGCTGGGCGAGATCGATGCCGCGATCAGTGGCAAGCTGGCCCAGGGCTGGGCGCTCGAACGCCTCGACCGCTCAATGCGCGCGATCCTGCGCGCCGGGACCTATGAGCTGCTGGCGCGCGTTGACGTGCCGACCGCGACGGTGATCACGGAATATGTCGATGTGGCCCATGCGTTTTTCGACAAGCGCGAGGCCGGGTTCGTCAACGGGTTGCTGGATGCGATTGCGAAGGATGTGCGGAGTTAAGGTCGCTTCGGCCAAGTGCATTCGTCATGCCGGACTTGTTCCGGCATCCACCGCGCCGCAAAATCTTCGGGTGCCGCGCTTGCGGGACAGTGGACCCCGGAACAAGTCCGGGGTGACGGAGTGGATGGGACCAACACCTCTATCCGACGCGTCATCCTGGGGGACAAGATGACCGAAGCCGAATTCCTCGCGGCGCTCCGCACGTTGCCGCTTCATCCCGCGGCACGCGGGCTTCGCGATGATGTTGCCTTGCTCGATCCTGCCGGCCCGCTGGTCCTCACCACCGACACGATGGTCGAGGGAATCCATTTCCTGCCCACTGATCCGGCCATGGATGTCGCCTGGAAGCTGGGTGCGGTGAATCTCTCCGATCTCGCCGCCAAGGGTGCGCTGCCCCTGGGCTTGATGCTCAACTATACTTTGACCGGAGACGACGCATGGGATGCCGCCTTTGTCGAAGGGCTGCGGCAGCTCGACTGCAATCTGATCGGCGGCGACACGGTGTCGCTTCCGCCCGGCGCGCCGCGTGTCTTTACCCTGACCGCAATCGGTATGGATGCCGCGGCGCCACCCCGCTCCGGCGCGCAGGTGGGTGATGCGCTCTACGTGACCGGCACGATCGGAGATGCGGGCGCGGGACTCGCCATCGCGTGCGGCACGGCGGGGCCTGACGCACTCCTGACAGCCTATCGCCGCCCGATGCCGCGCCTCGCCGACGGCAGGGCGCTCGCGCGCCATGTTCACGCGATGATGGACGTTTCGGACGGCCTGTTGATCGACGCTGCGCGCATGGCCGACGCCAGTGGGCTTGCCCTCGCGATCGACCTTGCCCTTGTACCGCTGTCCCGGGCCTTACTGGACTTTGCCGGAGAGTCGCACGCGACACGCATCACCGCTGCAACCGCCGGCGACGACTATCAGCTCCTGTTCGCGGCAGCGCCCGATCTGGCGCTGCCCGTTGCGGCGACGCGTATCGGCAGCTTTGCCGCCGGCTCCGGCCTCAGCCTGTACGACGGCGCTGAACGGATAGCACTCCCATCACGCCTTGGTTTCGAACATCGGGTCTGATCGGCTTGCGCTCCCCGCAAGCCCCTTTATACAACCCGGCAAACCGTTGGCAGTACTGCACTAGTCCGGGAAATAGAGGGGAAGAGCTACATGACGATCGTCTATGCGGCCATGATCTGCGGCCTGATTGCCGTAGTTTATGGTATCATCACCAGCCGCCAGATTCTCGCTGCCAGTCCCGGTAACGAGAAGATGCAGGATATCGCCGCCGCGATCGCGGAGGGCGCCAAGGCCTATCTCGGCCGGCAATATCGCACCATCGCCATTGTCGGCGTCGTCGTGGCCATCCTGGTCGGCTATTTCCTCGGCATCCTCTCCGCGGCTGCCTTCGCGATCGGCGCGATCCTGTCGGGCGTTACCGGCTTCATCGGCATGAACGTCTCGGTGAAGGCCAATGTCCGCACCGCTGAAGCCGCACGCACCTCGCTGCAGGGCGGCCTGACCATGGCGTTCCGCTCTGGCGCGGTCACCGGCATGCTGGTGGCGGGCCTCGGCCTGCTCGCGATCACCCTGCTCTTCTGGTACATGATCGCGGTCCGCCATCTCGACCTCGCGGTCAATGCCGATCGCCGCATCGTGGTCGACTCGCTCGTGGCACTCGCCTTCGGCGCCTCGCTGATCTCGATCTTCGCCCGTCTCGGCGGCGGCATCTTCACCAAGGCAGCCGATGTCGGCGCCGATCTCGTCGGCAAGGTCGAGGCCGGCATTCCCGAGGACGACCCCCGCAACCCGGCGACCATCGCCGATAACGTGGGCGACAATGTCGGCGATTGCGCCGGCATGGCGGCCGATCTGTTCGAGACCTATGTCGTCACCATCGGCGTGACCATGGCCTCGATCGCGCTGCTGCTGCCCAATGCCGACCATCTGTTCCAGCTGATGACCCTGCCGCTGCTCGTCGGCGGCGTGTGCGTGATCACCTCGATCATCGGCACCTATTTCGTCCGCCTCGGCAGCAACAACTCGATCATGGGCGCGCTGTACAAGGGCTTCTGGACCACCGTGATCCTGTCGATCCCGGCGATCTATCTCGCGACTCACTATGTGCTCGGCGACATGCATGCCGTGATCGGCGGTGCCAAGTTCCTCGACGGGCCGACCACGAGCTCGACCGGCTTCACCGGCATGGGCCTGTTCTGGTGCATGATGATCGGCCTAGCGCTCACTGGCGCTCTGGTGTGGATCACGGAATATTATACCGGCACCAACTTCCGCCCGGTCCGCTCGATCGCCAAGGCGTCCGAGACCGGCCATGGCACCAATGTCATCCAGGGCCTCGCGGTCAGCCTCGAAAGCCCTGCCCTGCCGACGATCGTGATCTCGATCGCGGTGATCGGCTGCTTCCAGCTCGCGGGCATCATCGGCATCGCCTTTGGCGCGACTGCGATGCTCGCTCTGGCCGGCATGGTCGTCGCGCTCGATGCGTATGGTCCGGTGACCGACAATGCCGGCGGCATCGCCGAAATGGCGGGTCTGCCCGATGACGTGCGGCACCGTACCGACGCGCTCGACGCAGTCGGCAACACCACCAAGGCCGTGACCAAAGGCTATGCAATCGGCTCGGCGGCACTGGCCGCGCTGGTGCTGTTCGGCGCCTATACGACGGATCTGGGCATCTATTTCCCCGATCTCGCGGTCGATTTCACCCTCTCCAACCCCTATGTCATCGTCGGCCTGCTGCTCGGTGCGCTGCTGCCGTTCAGCTTCGGCGCGTTCGGCATGACCGCGGTGGGCCGTGCGGCCGGCTCGGTGGTCGAGGATGTCCGGGCGCAGTTCCGCGACAACCCCGGCATCATGGAGGGCACGGTTCGCCCGAACTATGCCCGCACCGTCGATCTCGTCACCAAGGCTGCGATCAAGGAGATGATCATCCCGTCGCTGCTGCCGGTGCTCGCACCGATCGTGGTGTATTTCGCGATCACCGCGGTCGCCGGCCAGGCGAGCGGCTTCGCGGCACTCGGCGCGCTGCTGCTCGGCGTGATCGTGTCGGGCCTGTTCGTCGCCATCTCGATGACCTCGGGCGGCGGCGCCTGGGACAATGCCAAGAAATATATCGAGGACGGCCATCATGGCGGCAAGGGCAGCGAAGCCCATAAGGCCGCAGTGACCGGCGACACGGTCGGCGATCCCTACAAGGACACAGCCGGCCCGGCAGTGAACCCGATGATCAAGATCACCAACATCGTCGCCCTGCTGCTGCTCGCGGCGCTGGCGGCGCATGCCGGGGTCGTCGGCTAGGGGGTCTCGCGATACATCCGGAATGGTGATTGTTCCGGCCCAAAGCATGAAGACCGCGCCGGGGAGCGATTCCGGCGCGGTTCTTTTTTGGACGCAAAAGCTGAGTGAAAACGGTTGCTTGGGGCGGTCCTGGCTGGATAATGCGCACGGAAGAACGGGGGGATTTCAATGCTGTTGCGTTTCACGGCTGCGTCGCTGGCCTTGTCCATGGGAGTGTCGACCGGCGCGATCGCTGCGCCACAGGCCCAGACTCCGGCCCAGGCTCCCGCCTCAAGGCCGGCACCGCCCGCGCCGGCCACCGCGCCCGCCGGACCGATCCCGCTCGAGAGCTTCGCGCAGCTTCCCTTTATCGAGGGACCGCAATTGTCGCCGGACGGCACCAAGGTCGCCGCCGAGATCGCGATCAAGGGGAAGCAGCGTTTCGCGATCTTCCAGCTCGGCGATACCTCGAAAACGGCGCTGATCGACCCCGGCGATGTGGATATCCGCAGCTGGTCCTGGGTCAATAACGACTGGCTGGTGGCAGTCGTCGGCGCGAGCCGCGACGTACAGGGCGATTCCTGGTATATCAGCCGGACGGTGGCGCTGAGCGCCGACGGGAAATCCATGCAGATCCTCGGCAAGGATACGGCAGCCCAGAATGCCAGCGACATCCTGTGGAAGGCGTCGGACGGATCGCCGCATATCCTGCTGGCGATGCAGACTTCGATCTACGCGAACGAAGAGGGCTTCTGGCCCGAAGTCCGTGATTTCGACGTTTCTACCGGCAAGAGCAAACGCGTGACGTCCTCGACCGAGAATGTCGACGACTGGTATGCGGACAGCAGCGGCATCGTCCGGATCGGCATCTCCTATAATGACGCCAGCCGCAGCTCGAGCCTGCTCTATCGCGAGAAGCAGGGCGATATGTTCCATACGGTCGCCCGCGCGCATGGGCGCGGGTCATCGCTCGGCAATATCCCGGCCTTGTTCCTGCCCGAGCCCGGCAAGGCGATCGCCTATGACGACGATAGCGGGTATGATTCGCTCTACACGCTCGACCTGGCCACGCTGAAGACGGGCGAAAAACTCTACAGCGTTCCCGGCTATGATCTCGATAACCTCATCACCGGCGATGGCGGCAAGAAGATGATCGGCGTCCGCTACACCGACATCCGTCCGCGCACGCATTGGTTCGACCCGATGATGGAGGAAACCCAGACGCTGATCGACAAGAGCGTCGGCACCCGCCAGGCGCAGATCGTTTCGTGGAGCCGCGATTTCAGCGTGATGATCGTCATGGTCGGCGGCGCCGACCGGCCGGGAGACTATTATGTGTTCCGTCCCGCCGAGGGCACGATGCATTTCCTCGCCCATATCAGCTCGGACCTGAAAGCGGCGCATTACGCGCCCGTCCGCACCATCCACTACAAGGCGCGTGACGGGCTCGATATCTCAGCGGTGCTGACCCTGCCGCAAAACAAGCCCGCGACGAAATTGCCGCTGATCCTGATGCCGCATGGCGGCCCGTTCGCGCGTGACGACGAGAGCTGGGACTGGTGGGCGCAGTTTCTCGCCGACCGCGGCTATGCCGTGCTCCAGCCCAATTATCGGGGCTCCTCCGGCTTTGGGACCGACTTCACGAAGAAGGGCGAGGGCCAATGGGGCCTCGCGATGCAGGACGATCTGGTCGATGCGGTGAAATGGGCAGCGGACCAGGGCATCGCCGATGCGAAGCGCGTCTGCATCGTTGGCGGCTCCTATGGCGGCTATGCGGCGTTTCGCGCTGCCCAGCGCGACACCGGCGTCTATCGCTGTGCGGTCTCCTATGCCGGCGTGTCGGACATGGGGGGAATGGTCCGCTACAACAGCAACTTCCTGAACGGTGGACGGACCAGGGATTATCTCCGCACCCAGGCGCCCGACTTCAAGCTGATCTCACCGGTCAACTATGCCGCCGACTTCTCGATCCCGATCCTGATCATGCATGGCAAGGTCGACAAGACAGTTCCCGTCAAGCAATCGCGCGAGATGGTCGAGAAGCTCAAGGCGGCGGGCAAGACCTATCGCTATGTCGAGCAACCCAATGCCGACCATCATTTTGCGAATGAAGCGGATCGGATCCAGTTCCTCAAGGAGCTCGAGGCGTTCCTGGCGCAATATAATCCGGCCTAGGATCGGCGGCATGACTGGCCGGAAGATAGCCCGGAAGACGGGGATATGTCTGCTATCCGTCGGGCTGTCTTGCCTGCTGCCCATCCCGGCCCCAGCGGCTGACCGGCCGGCGTCGCCGGTAAGGACTGGCCCCCTGCCAGTCGCGACCTTTGCCGCCGAGCCGTTCATGTCCCAGCCGCTGCTGTCTCCCGACGGCACGAGCGTGGCCGCGCGGGCGAAGGTCAAGGGCAAGGCGGAAATCCTGGTGTTCAAGCTGGCCGAGGCCGACAAGCCTCCGCAGGTTTTCAGCTTGGGCGATGCGACGATCGCCGATATCAACTGGGCGGGGCCGAAGCGCCTGCTGTTGACGGCTGCCAGCAAGATGAACTTCTTCGGCCTCGAGATTCCCGTCACCCGGCTGATCGCGCTCGATCTCACGACCAGCGCCTCCAAATTCCTCGACGAGAAGAGTCGCGGCTTCTTTGCCGGCGACGTGCTGTATACCGATCCTGCCGGGGCGTGGGTGCTGGTGTCGAGCCAGAGCGAGCTCATGACCACGCCATCGGTGAAGCGGATCGACCTTACCACCGGCGCGGTGACCCTGGTCGAGAAGGCCCGTTCCGGGGTCTGGAGCTGGTATGCTGACAATAAGGGCGTGGTGCGGGCCGGTATCGCCTATGACGGCGATCGCTGGACCGTCTGGTACCGGGAAAAGGCGGAAGACCCGCTCAAACCGATCCGCAACAAGGCCCCCAAGGACGGTGACAAGGGCACGGTCGACGGGATGCGCTTCCTGTCCGGCGACAATAGCGGGTTGATCGTCACCAACGCCAGGACCGGGCGCTTCGGCGCCTATCACTATGATTTCAAGAGCGGCACGATCGGAGAGCCGATCTTCGAGAATCCCGATGTCGATCTTTCCAGCGTGATGGTCGATCCGATCAGTGGCGTTGTTTCCGGCATCACCTATGAGGATGACCGGTGGCGGGTGGCGTGGCTCGACCCGACAATGCGCGCGCTGCAGGCAAGGGTCGAAAAGGCGCTGCCCAATGCGGAGGATATCATCCTCAACAGCAGCACCGACGGCAACCGCATGCTGATCTGGTCGGGCAGCGCGTCCGACCCCGGCACCTATTATCTCTACGACCGGGCCGCCAAGCGGATCGAAGCCTTTGCCAAACCCTATAGCGACCTCGAAGGCGTGAGGCTCGCCCCTGTCGTGGCGATCAAATACAAGGCGCGCGACGGGTTGATGATCCCGGGCTATCTCACCATGCCGCTCGACCGGCCCGATCACGCCTTGCCGCTGATCGTCATGCCGCATGGCGGCCCGTTCGCGCGCGACACCTGGGACTATGATCCCTTCGTCCAGTTTCTCGCCAGCCGGGGCTATGTCGTGCTCCAGCCGAATTTTCGCGGCTCGACCGGCTATGGCAAGGAGTATGTCGAAAAGGGATATGGCCAATGGGGCCGGGCGATGCAGGACGATGTGGACGACGGCGTTGACTGGCTCATCGCCTCGGGCAAGGTCGACCCGAAGCGCGTCTGCATCATGGGTGCCAGCTATGGCGGCTATGCCGCGCTCTGGGGCGCGATCCGCAACCCAGAGAAATATCGCTGCGCGATCAGCCTTTCCGGGGTGACCGATCTTCCCGGCATGCTGCGCTATGACCGCAAGAGCTTCGCTGCGCCGCGCTATTTCAAGCAATGGCAGAGCCATGTGCAGGGTGAGGACAAGATCGACCTCAAGCTGGTCTCCCCGCTCGCCCAGGCCAGCCGGTTGAACGTGCCCGTGCTGATCGCGCACGGCGAGAAGGACGACAATGTCCCGCCGTTACAGGCCCATCAGATGGTCGATGCACTCACCGCACGAAAGGCCGATGTCGAATCGCTCTTCTACAAGGATGAAGGGCACGGCCTGGCCAAGAAGGAGAATCTGACCGATTTCCTGACTCATCTCGAGGCGTTCCTGGCAAAGCATAATCCGGGCTGAGGATCACGCCGCGCCCTTGGTCCCCGCCTCCTTCGCACCGCTTCCCTTTTCACGCCTCCTGAGCTAAGGCGCCCGCTCAGGATTTCCCACATCGCTAGAGGTTTGTTTGGCCAAGGAAGAATTGCTCGAAATGCGCGGCCAGGTGGTGGAGCTTTTGCCCAACGCCATGTTCCGCGTGAAGCTTGAGAATGATCACGAAATTCTCGGTCACACCGCCGGCAAGATGCGCAAGAATCGCATCCGCGTGCTGGTGGGCGACGAGGTTCTCGTCGAACTGACCCCGTACGACCTCACCAAGGGTCGCATCACTTACCGCTTCAAGTGATACGCATGGCGTGTCACCCCGGCGCGGGCCGGGATCCGGGCTGAATGGAGCCGCCTGTGCGGCTCGTCCTCGCCTCCGCCAGCCCCCGCCGCCGCGACCTGCTCGCCCGCCTCGGCGTTACGCCGACGCGCGTGGCGGCTCCCGATATCGACGAGGCGCCGCTGCCGCGCGAGCGTCCCCGCGCCTATGTGCTAAGGCTCGCTGAAGCCAAGGCCCGCGCGGTGGACCGTGCCGCTGGTGAAATGGTGCTGGCCGGCGATACCGCGATCGTGCTCGGCCGCCGCATCCTGCCGCCGGCCGAAACCCCCGAAATCCAGCGCAAGCTGCTCGGCCTGCTTTCGGGCAGGCGCCATCATTGCCTCACCGCGGTCTGCGTGATCGATGCGAACGGCAAGGCGCGGACCCGGCTGTCGGACACGATCGTCGCGTTCAAACCGCTCAGCGCCGCCGAGATCGAGGCTTATATCGCCTGTGGGGAGGGCCTCGGCAAAGCGGGCGGCTACGCCATCCAGGGCCGGGCCGAGGCGTTTGTCCGCTTCCTGTCAGGCAGCCATTCGGGCGTGATCGGCCTGCCCCTGTTCGAGACGCGCGCGCTGCTCGCCACGGCCGGGGCCGCTTTTGGCTGAGTGGCTCCATGAGGCCGGGATCGGCGAAACCCGCGCGGCCCTGATCGCGGACGGCGCCATCCTCGAAGCGCGGATCGAGCTTGAGGACGGCGCGCCGCGCGTCGGTGCGATCCTCGCCGCCCGGTTGATCGAGATCACCGTGCGGGGCCGCGAGGGTCGCGTGGCGCTCGATGGCGGCGGCGAGGCGCTGCTGGGCCTTTTGCCGACGGGCATCACCCAAGGCGCGGCGCTCACGGTCGAGATCCTCCGCGAGGCGATCCCCGAGGCAGGGCGGGCCAAGCGGGCAAAGGCGATCCCGGCCGAGCCGGGTGCCCTGCCCGCGCCCGGCCCGGACCTGCTCGCCCGGCTTGCCGCATCCGGCCACCCGATTCGCCAGCTTCGTGCGCATGAGGCCGACCAGCTCGAGGCGGCCGGCTGGTCCGAAGTGCTGGAGGAAGCCATGACCGGGGAGATCGGCTTTGCCGGCGGCGCGCTGCGCATGACGCCGACCCCGGCGATGACCCTGTTCGATGTCGATGGTCAGCCACCGCTCGAAGCGCTGGCGGTTGCCGCGGCAAGCGCCGTCGCCAGGGCGATCCTGCGCTACGATATCACCGGGTCGATCGGCATCGACTTCCCGACGCTCGAGGGCAAGGCAGCGCGCCAGGCAGTGGCGGCTGCGATCGATGCCGGGCTGCCATTGCCCTTCGAGCGAACCGCGATGAACGGGTTCGGCTTCCTGCAGATCATCCGGCGCCGCACCCACGCCTCGCTGCCCGAGATGCTGCGCGCCGATCCGGCGGGCGCCGAAGCACGCGCGCTGCTCCGGATGGTCGAGCGGACGCCGCCGCCGGTGCCGCGGCACCACAAGGTTTCCCGGCGCGTTCAGGCCTGGCTGGCCGCCCGCCCGACCCTGATTGCCGAACTGGCACGACGCACCGGCGTCGAACCGATATTCGAGGTGAACTGAGATGGCGAAGAAAGACAGCTGCCCGATCTGCGGCAAACCGGTCAGCCCGACGCACACGCCCTTTTGCAGCCAGGGCTGTCGCGACCGCGATCTGCTGCAATGGCTGGGCGAGGGCTATCGCATCCCCGCCGGGCCGGCGGAACGCGATGAGGAAAACAGTCCACCGCCCGGGCTGGACAGCGCCAACGACCCCGATTAAGAGGCCGCCTTTCCCGCGCTCCATCCTGTGGCGCCGGATATGCCCAGGTAGCTCAGTTGGTAGAGCATGCGATTGAAAATCGCAGTGTCGGCGGTTCGATCCCGTCCCTGGGCACCATTGCCCTTCCCCAGCATGCCGCAGATCGGGAAGAAGCCGGGTCCGTCGCTTCGGATCTCGGGATGCACGGGGCAAGTCCACGCTGAAGCTGCGTCGCCGAAGGACTCCTCCTGTTCGGCCATCAGCGCATCCTGCCCGGTTGGCGAGCCGCGCCGCGACCCGTCCGGCGTCATGCGCGCGTTTGATTCGAGTCAAATCCTTTTGACGGGCACCCATCCAGAAGAATCGAGGCGGAGAAGGATGGAAGGAGGTCGATCAGCCATGACCGAAAGCGAAGCGTTCATCGAGACGATGCCGGACGATGGCGCATCCATATCGCTCCGGGCTCAGCTCCAGGACGATCACGACGCGCGCCGGGCGCTGTGCAGCGAGCTCGAGACGCTGGCCGATGGGCTGCCTGCCCTGCCCACTCCCGCCCGTGTGCGGCGGCTGTGCCATCAGATCGAGACGGTCACGTCGCTCCACTTCAGGCGCGCTGACGCGATTCTCGTCGAGGCGGCCGCCGGCCTCGATGTCCCGGCGGTATCCGATATGCTCGATCGGCTTCGGGACATGCATGTGATGGACGCGACGCACGGCGAAGACCTGATCACCATGCTGTGGGACAGTACGGCGCGTGGCTCGGTCGTCCGCCCGGGCGAGTTCGGCTATATGCTGCGCTGCTTCTTCGACGGCTGCCGTCGGGCGATCGCCCTTGAAAGCCTGTTGCTAACGCTGATCGAGAAAGAGGCATGCCATTGCGATTAGCCGGGATTGGCGAGCGCTTCGAGCAGCGTCCGATCCCGCACGAGGATAGTCCGCCCCGCCCGCGCGAGAGTGACTGCACCGAGCACCTTGAGCCGGGTGAGCTGGCGGCTCACCGTCTCGATCGTCAGCCCCAGGAAATCGGCCATGTCGCCCCGGCCGATCGGCACCTTGATGCTGACCGGATCGTCTGAGTCGTCGGGCGAAGTGCGATCCACCAGATCGAGCAGGAAGCCGGCGATTCGCTCCTGCGCGCTGCGCTGGCCGAGAGTCAGCATGCGCTCCCGCGCATCGTTGAGCGAAGCCATGGTCCGGCGCAGCAGCGCATGCTCGAGGTCCGGCACCTCGCCCAGGACACGCTCGAAACGCTCGCGGGGATAGATGCACAGATCGCTCTCGGCGAGCGCCGTCACCGTCACGGTCGAATCTTCCGCGAAAGGCTGGCCGACGAAATCGCCCGCGAACAACAGGCCGACGATCTGCTCGCGGCCATTGGCAGTCGAGGCGGTGACCTTGAGGATGCCGCCGACGACATTCGCGCACAGCAGATTGGCATCTCCCGCCCAGGTGAGGACCTGTCCTGCGCCAAGGGTGCGTCGGCGCCCGATCGCGCTCAGTGTCGCCAGATCATCGGCATCAACCCCGCCGCAGAGCGAGGTGTCACGGACTGCGCAGTCCAGGCATCGGTTGCTTGCTGTAGCCATGGCGCGGCGATGCCATGGCCGGGCGCGACGGCCTGTACGTGAATCTCCTTATCCGGCTCCGGTCAGTCCTCATCCAGCTCGGACGAGTTCCTTCGCCCGCACACCGCATGGCACCCCGCCGGGCAATCGCGGTGCCGGGCGGGGGGCGATCCGTCGAACGGGATCGTGACCAAGCCATGGCCGCCACACAGCGCGGTGGCGAGTACCACCGGGGCTGCGGCTGGCAGGTTGGCCGACGAAAGGCCGGCCAGCGCGGCCGCGGCGAGCAAGGCGCCGAGGCTAGACGGCACTGCTGAACCGTGTCGCGCTGTGCTGGCGATAGGGGTCGAGCGCCGCCGCGATGGCGCGCGCATAGGGAAGCGCTCCCTCGCCGAGCGCGAGATGATTGCCCGACCAGGCGATCAGCGCCTCGCGCTCGAAGGCGCCGAGCCGGCACCGGATGGCGGGGAGATCGGGCAGTCCGGTCAGATCGGCGCGGCCGTTGCAGAGGAGCAGCTCGATCGCGCGGCCGGTCAGGCGGTCGAGCGGTGAGCGCCGCACGCCCCTGGCGGTCCCGAGACGGCCATTGCCGATCCGCAGATGATAGCGCCCGGCATTCTTCTCATTCTGCAGCAGCCAGCCGGGAAAGGCGCTGATCGCCGATACGCCGAGGCCGATCAGCACATCGGATCGATCCTCGGTAAAGCCCTGGAAATTGCGGCGCAGCGTTCCCGCCCTGGCCGCCACGGCAATCGCATCGCCCGGCGTCGCGAAATGATCGAAGCCGATCGCCTGATACCCAGCGTCACCCAGCTTTTCATGGGCCAGCGCTGCCTGACCTAAACGCATGCGGCCGTCCGGCAAGGCGGCACTATCGATCCGGCGCTGGCGCGGCAGCAGATGCGGGACATGGGCATAGCCGAACACCGCCAGCCGGTCCGGGCGCATCGCGATCGCCGCATCGAGCGTCTCGGCCAGATCGCCGTCGGTCTGGCCGGGCAGGCCGTACATCAGGTCGAAGTTGATCGATTCCACCCCGGCGCAGCGCAGCTGCGCCACGGTCCGGCTGATGTCGGCGTGCGGCTGTACCCGGCCGATCGCCGCCTGCACATGCGGCGCGAAGGTCTGGACGCCGAGGCTCGCCCGGCTGACAGCGTTGCGGCCAAGCGCCGCGGCCCATGAGGAGTCGAAACCGCGCGGGTCGAGCTCGATCGACACGACCGGATCGTCGCAGCGAAAGGCGTGGGCAATCCTGGCCATCAGCCCGTCGAACGCTTCGGGCGCGATCGCATTGGGGCTGCCGCCGCCCCAGGCGATGCGGCGTACCCGGCCCCGGCCGTCGAGGTGGCGGGCGATCAGGTCAACCTCCTCGCCAAGCCGCTGGAGATAGGCGGAGACTCGCGCCGTCCGGTTCGCCGCGCCGGTGTTGCACCCGCAATACCAGCAGATCTCGCGGCAATAAGGGATGTGCAGATAGAGCGAGATCGCCTCATCCTCATCGACCGAAGCGAGCGCCGCCTGCAGATCGCGCGGCCCGACATCATCGCCGAACTCGGCTGCCGTCGGAAAGCTGGTGTAGCGCGGCACGGGGGTCGCGAGCAGATCGGGGTGATAGGGCCACATGCCATCCGCATGCCCGCGGTCACCCTCGATCGCCTTGACCGCGGTCAAATAACCACTTGCGTCCGGACAAGGCCCCCTGCCGCCGCCACGGCCATTGCCGTCGCCAACAGCAAAGGAGGTTTTCATGAAGAACAGAAATCTATTGGCGGCGACCGCAATGCTCGGCCTGGCTGCAATCGCAACGCCGGCGAGTGCGCAGGAGCACACCGGGCTTCAGGGCGGCGACGTGCTGCTCCGCGTCCGCGCCATTCTGGTCGCGCCCAACGAGACGACCAGCGGCATCACCCCCAGCTTTCCGGCCGAGCATGCGAAGGTCGACAATTCGGTCATGCCCGAAGTCGACCTCACTTATATGGCGACCGAGAATATCGGCTTCGAGCTGATCGCGGCGGTCACCAAGCATAGCGCTTCGGGTGTCAGCGGCACGACCGGAAGCATCGGCAAGCTCGCCTCGACCTGGGTGCTGCCGCCGACGCTGACGGCGCAATATCACTTCAACCCGGAAGGCCATGTCCGCCCCTATGTCGGCGCCGGCGTCAACTACACGGTCTTCATCGACGAAAAGGCATCGGACGGGCTCGTGGCCGCTGTCGGCCCGACCAGAGTGCATATGAGCGACAGTTTCGGCTGGGCGGGCCAGGCCGGCGTCGATGTCGACATCTCGCGCCGCGTGTTCCTCAACCTTGACGTCAAATATATCAAGATCGCGACCAAGGCGACGCTGGCCACCACAGCCGTCGGCACACAGTCAGTGATGGTCCATCTCAATCCGCTCGTCTTCGGCGTGGGTCTCGGCATCCGCCTCTGACCTTCGCGACACGGTCCTCCCCTGGGCGGCAGCAATGCCGCCCTTTTTTTATGGTAGCGGCGTGTCATCCTCGATCAGGATACGCAGCGCCGCTCCGTCGAGATCCTCGAACTGGCCAGAGCGCGCAGCCCAGAAAAAAGCGGCAAGGCCGGCGAGGCCGAGCGCCAGGGCAATCGGGATCAGAACGACCAGCCCGGTCACCGCGCGGCTCCGCGCAGCCTGAGCGCATTGGCGACCACCAGCAGCGACGATCCGGACATGGCGAGCGCCGCTATCAATGGCGTGACCTGCCCGGCGATCGCCAGCGGCACCGCGAGCAGATTATAGCCGATCGCCAGCGCGAAATTCTGGCGTACGACGCGCATCGTCCGCCGCGCGGTGGCGATCGCGATCGGTACCGGCATCAGCCTGTCGCCGAAGAAGACGAGATCGGCCGCGAGCTGGCTCACGTCGGTTCCCGAAGCCGGTGCCATGGCGACGAAGGCGCGCTTCAGCGCCGGCCCGTCATTGAGTCCGTCGCCGACCATCAAAACCTTGCGTCCGTCAGCGGCCATTTCGTCGATGACGCGGTATTTGTCTGCGGGCGTCATCCGCGCACCGCCGTCAACGCCGAGCGCGTCCGAAATCGTGTCGACCACCCTGGTTGAGTCGCCCGACAATAAGCGCGGTGCGAAGCCCTGGCGCCGCAGCCGGGCGATGGCAGCCGCGGCATCGGGCCGGATCGAATCGCCGAACGTGATGAGGTGGAACGCGCGGCCGTCGATCCGGAATGCGGCGATTGTCTCGCGATCGCCGGTCTCGGGCGCGCCCACCCAATCGGGGCGGCCGAGGCGCACCATGCGATCGCCGAGCCGTGCGCTGATCCCGAGCCCCGGCTGCTCGACGCAGTCGACAAGGGGCACCGCCACCGCGCCTTCGCGTTCGAGCAGCTCGGCGATCGCCACCGATAGCGGATGCCGGCTCGCCCGGGCCAGCGAAAGCAGGACGCCGCGCTCGAACGGGTCGGCCGGAACCCCGGCGAGCGGCTCGACCCGGCCGAGCGTGACGGTCCCCGTCTTGTCGAGCAGCACCGTATCCGCCGCGGCAAGGCGCTCGAGCGCCGAGCCGTCCTTCAGGAGGACGCCGGCGCGCATCAGCGCGCCCGCTGCAACGACCTGGGCAATCGGTACTGCGAGGCCGAGCGCGCAGGGGCAGGTGATGATCAGCACCGCCACCGCGACCGTCAGTGCCTGGTGCACGCCGGCGCCGGCGACCAGCCAGCCGGCGAGGCTCAGCAATGCGAGGCTGTGGACAGCGGGGGCATAGAGCCGCGACGCGCGGTCGGCGATCCGGACATAGCGCCCCTTGCCCTGGGTCGCGCTTTCCATGAGGCGCGCGATATCGGCGACCATGGTCGCATCGCCCGCCGCGGTGACACGGATCGTCAGCGGGCCGTCGAGATTGATCGTCCCGGCAAGCACCGTGTCACCGGCCGCCACCGCCACGGCGACGCTTTCGCCGGTCACGAGCGAGCAATCGACGCTGCTGCGGCCCTCCTCGACCACACCATCGGCGCCGATCCGCTCGCCGGCCGCCACCAGCATGCGCATGCCGGGGGCGAGCTCCGCCGCGAGGCGGCGCTGGGTCGCGCCGTCGGGAAGCCGGACCAGGACATCGGCCGGCACCCGGCGCATCAGCGCGGCAACGCCGTCGGCCGCCCGCGCGCGCATCGCGCTGTCGAGAAAGCGCCCAGCGAGGAGGAATAACAGCAGCATGACCGCGCCGTCGAAATAGGCATGGGCGCCCCCGGTCGCGGTCTCGTAGAGACTCATCGCCGCGGTCAGCGTGACGCCGATCGAGATCGGCACATCCATATTGGTGCGGCCGTGGCGCAGTGCGCTCCAGGCGCTGGCGAAGAAAGGCCGCCCGGCATAGGCGATCGCCGGCAGTGCAATCGCCGCCGACAGCCAGTGAAACAGCGTCCGGGTCGCGCCGCCGGCGCCCGACCAGATCGAGACCGAGAGCAGCATCACGTTCATCGCCGCGAACCCGGCCACGGCCAGCGCGGTCATCAGCCTGCGACTCTCGCGGCTGGTCGCCGCGTCGTTCTCGCCCACGAAAACCCGTGCCTGGAAGCCGAGCCGGTCGATCGCCGACAGCAGGTCGTCATCGGCAAGCGTGGCGGCATGATCGACTCGGACCCGCTTGCTGGTGAAATTGACTCGCGCCGAAACCACGCCGGAAAGCTGCGGCAGCCCGGCTTCCAGCTTGGCGATGCAGGCAGCGCAGCGCAGCCCGTCAACGGTGAAGGTCGACGTCGTGACCTCCCCTCCATCGTCGAACCGCGCCGCGACGTTCATGCCGGGATCTCGTCGTCGAACCGGACATTCCGGCCGCCGGCGCGGATATCGACCCGCAACAGCCACCGGCCGGCAGGCAGGGGCTCAGCCGCGACGAACCTGCCGGGGCCGTTTCCTTGCAGGACGAGCGTGCGTGCGGGCAGCCGGCCGAGCGGGTGGGTCGCGACGACTTCCACGCGCGCGCCCGACAAGGGCCCTGACGGGGTGACGGCGGTGACGACGATGCGCCGGTCAGCCCCTACCGTCGCGTCAGTCGTCCAGTTCAGGCGGCGCTGCGCCCGTGCTTCGGCCAGCCAGGTGTTGAACTGCTGGCTCGCGACATAGCTGTTGTCGACGACTGTGCCGCCAAAGGTGCTGATCGCATAATCGGCCATCAGGAAATTCACGGCGATGACGAGCCCGAACATCGCGACGATGATTCCGGTCATGTGCCAGCCAGTGAAGACTCGGGTCATTGCTCTTGCTCCGGACGCTCGAAATAGGTCTTGTCGCGGGCGGCGCTGCCCTCGGCATCGAGCGCGCGCACGGTGAAGACCAGGTCAGCATGTTTCGGCCCGCCGCCGGGGGCCGCGACGAACAGCTGCGCCTGCGCGACCTGGTCCGGCGCGACGTCGAGCGTCAGATGCCTCGATGCGCCGCCCCGGCCCGAGGCCTCAGTCCACAGAGTCGCCCCCGCCAGCCCGTCGATCGAGATGTCCACTTTGCGCGGGCGCTCCTCCATGTTGCGGACCTTGACCGTATAGGCGTTGCGGATGCTGCCGTCGGACAGCCGCACCCATTCCGGGTTGCGGGTCTGGAGCACGCTGATATCGATCCGGGTACGGTTGCCGAGCGCGAACAGCATCGCGAGGCCGATCCCGGCCCAGGCCCCGAAATAGACAAGCGTGCGCGGCCGGAACAGGCGCCTGAGCGCCGGAAGGGGCTCCTTGCCCGACGCGGCGAGGCGGGCGTCGAGATCAGTCGTGTAGCCGATCAGCCGGCTCGGGCGGCCGATCTTCGCCATGATGCCGTCGCACGCGTCGATGCACAGGCCGCAGGTGATGCAGCCGATCTGCGGCCCCTCGCGGATATCGATGCCGGTGGGGCAGACCGCGATACAGGCATTGCAGTCGATACAGTCGCCGATCCGCTGGGCCAGCGACGGATCGCCCGCCAGCGCGACCAGCGACGGCATCCCGCCATGGTCCAGATCCTGGGGCGCCGCTTCGCGCTTCAGGCCATGGGTGCGCGGCTCGCCGCGCCAGGCCTTGTAGGTGACGGTCAGCGATTTCTCGTCGAGCATCGCGCTCTGGATGCGCGGCCAGGGGCACATATAGATGCAGACCTGCTCCCGCATCAGGCCGCCGAAGATATAAGTCGTGGCGGTCAGCACGCCGACCGTCGCATAGGCGACGAACGGCGCGGTGCCGTGCACAAAGGCCTGGCCCAGCGTCGGCGCGTCGGCGAAATAGAAGATCCACGCGCCGCCGGTCAGTGCGCCGATCACCAGCCATGCGGCGTGTTTCGCCACCCGTTTCGCGATCTTCGCCGGGCCCCAGGGTGCCCTTTGCAGCCTGATCTGGGCGTTGCGGTCACCATCGATCGCGCGTTCGACATGGACGAACAGATCGGTCCAGACAGTCTGCGGGCAGGCATAGCCGCACCAGGCGCGCCCGACCGCCGAGGTGACGAGGAACAGGCCGATCCCCGCCATGATCAGCAGGCCCGCCACATAATAGAATTCGTGCGGCCAGATCTCGATCGAGAACATGTAGAAACGGCGATGCGCCAGATCGACCAGCACCGCCTGGTTCGGGGCCCAGGGTCCGCGGTTCCAGCGCAGCCAGGGCGTCACATAATAGATCAGCAGCGCGACCGCCATGATCGCCCATTTCAGGCGACGGAACGGGCCGTCGACCGCCTTGGGGAAGACCTTGCGGCGCGCTTCGAAGAAATGCTCCTCGGGCGCGGTCAGCTCGTGAAGGCTGGACATCCTATTTCCCTGCCACCGCCACCGGCGCGGGCGCCGGTTTTTGCGGCGATGCCTCCCCGCCCCCGAGCGAATGGACGTAGGTGGCGAGCATCTTGATCGTCACGGGATCGAGCCGCGATCCCCAGGCCGGCATGATGCCGTAGCGTGCATTGGTCACTGTCTCGGTGATCGTGTCGCGATCGCCGCCATAGAGCCAGATGCCGTCAGTCAGGTTCGGCGCGCCGACCGTGCGGCTCCCCCCGGCATTGGCGCCGTGGCAGACAGCGCAATTGCCGGCGAACACGGTCGCGCCGCGCCGCGCGGAGGCGCTCGCCCCCTCCTGGTGCGACACGAAGCGGACATAGGACACGACGTCCTGAATCTCCTCCGGCTTGAGAATGCCGTCGCGGCCGAAGGCGGGCATCTGCGACATGCGGGTCTTGTCGTCGCCGGGCTGGCGAACGCCATGAACGATCGTCTGCTGGATCGTCGCGACATCGCCGCCCCACAGCCAGTCATCGTCATTGAGGTTGGGATAGCCCTTGCCGCCGGCCGCGCCGGCGCCGTGGCACTGCGTGCAATAGACCTTGAACGCTGAACGACCGCCCTCCTGCGCTACGCGGAGCAGCCGGGCGTTGCCGGGGATCTGCTCGATCGGCGTCGCCGCCAGGGCGCGCATGGTCGGCGCCCGGCGGTCATGCTCGGCCGCCAGTTCCTTGTCGAGCTGGCCGTGGCTGCTCCAGCCAAGCGTGCCGCGGCTTGCGCCGTGCAGCATCGGGATCGCCGGATAGAGCACGACCATGACGATGGCGAAGGCGATGGTGGCGTAGAAGGTGAACAGCCACCAGCGCGGCATCGGCGTATCGAGCTCCTCGATGCCGTCCCATTCATGGCCGACAAAGCTGGTGCCGGTCGGCGCGTCGATGCGCCCTTCACCGATCTGCTTTTCGTCAGCCATTAATCTCGTCCTCTTGTTCGAAGATGCTCATTGCGGCGTGGCGGTGGCCCGCGGCGACCGAGCGCAGGAAGGTCCAGCCGACGCAGATCACGAAGGCGACCCCCATCAGGATGAGGCCCCAGCTGTCGGCGAAGGTACGCAGTGCGTCGTAGCTCATCGTTTCTCCTCCCGCGGCGCCGCCGCCTTGAAGTCGACCTGGGTGCCGAGGCCCTGGAGATAGGCGACGAGCGCATCCATCTCGGTCAGCCGGCCGGGATTGCCGTCGTAATCGCGCGCCTGTTCCTTCGGGTAGCGCTTCGCGAGGCCGGCGGTATCGCCCTCGCCCGAGGCCTGTGTCGCCGCGTCCTCGGCCGCTTTCGCGACATCCTCGTCGCTATAGGGGACTCCGACCCGGCGCAGCGCCGTCAGGTGATCGCCGATATGGCTGAGATCGAGGTCGCGGTCGGCGAGGAAGGCATAGGGCGGCATGATCGATTCGGGCACGACCGCGCGCGGATCCTTCAGATGCTGGACATGCCATTCGTCCGAGTAGCGACCGCCGACCCGCGCCAGATCCGGACCGGTCCGCTCCGACCCCCATTGGAAGGGGTGATCGTACATACTCTCGGCAGCGAGGCTGTAATGGCCGTAGCGCTCGGTCTCGTCGCGGAACGGCCTGATCATCTGGCTGTGGCAGCCGTAACAGCCTTCGCGGATATAGATGTCGCGGCCGGCCAGTTCGAGCGGCGAATAGGGCCTGACGCCTTCGACCTTGGTGACGGTCGAGTCGATCCAGAAGAGCGGCGCGATCTCGATGATGCCGCCGATCGCGACGGTGATGAAGGCGAGGATCGCGAGCAACGTCACGTTGCGCTCGATCACCTTGTGGCGGTGGAGCAGGCTTGCCATCGTCTCGTCCTTACGCGGCGTGAGGGGTTAGGGCCGGGCGATCGCGCGCCGGATCATAAGCGGGTGACGACAGCGGCGCCTCGTTGCGCAGCTTGCCGGCGATGGTCATCCAGATGTTCCAGACCATGACCAGCGCACCGGCGAGGTAGAGCAGCCCGCCCGCAACCCGGATCGTGTAATAGGGGTGCAGTGCCTGGACGACCTCGGCGAACGAGTAGACGAGGTAGCCGTCCTGCCCATATTCGCGCCACATCAGGCCCTGCATGATGCCCGCGACCCACATCGACGAGGCGTAGAGAACGATGCCGATCGTCGCCAACCAGAAGTGCCAGTTGACCATGCGGAGCGAATAGAGCCTGGTCCGGCCCCAGAGCCGCGGCGCCATGAAGTAGAGCGCGCCGAAGGTGATCATGCCGTTCCAGCCGAGTGCCGCCGAATGGACATGGCCGATCGTCCAGTTGGTGTAATGGCTGAGCGAATTGACCTCCTTGATCGACATCATCGGCCCCTCGAAGGTGGCCATGCCGTAGAAGGCGAGCGCGAAGACCATCATGCGGATGATCGGATCGGTGCGGATCTTGTCCCAGGCGCCGTTGAGCGTCATCAGGCCGTTGATCATCCCGCCCCAGCTCGGCATCCAGAGCATCACCGAGAAGACCTCGCCGAGCGTCTGCGCCCAGTCGGGCAGCGCCGTGTAATGGAGGTGATGCGGGCCGGCCCAGATATAGAGGAAGATCAGCGACCAGAAATGGATGATCGACAGCCGGTAGCTGTAGATCGGCCGCTCGGCCTGTTTCGGCACGAAATAATACATCATGCCGAGGAAGCCGGCGGTCAGGAAGAAGCCCACCGCGTTATGGCCGTACCACCACTGAGTCAGCGCATCCTGCACGCCGGCAAAGGCTGAATAGGATTTGGAGCCGACCAGCGAGACCGGCATCGAGATATTGTTGACGAGGTGGAGCATCGCCACCGTGATGATGAAGCCGAGATAGAACCAGTTGGCGACATAGATGTGCGGCTCGGAGCGGCGCACGATCGTGCCGACGAACACCGCCAGGTACGAGACCCAGACGATCGTCAGCCAGATGTCGACATACCATTCGGGCTCGGCATATTCGCGGCCCTCGGTGATACCGAGCAGATAGCCGGACGCGGCGAGGACAATGAAGAGCTGGTAACCCCAGAAGACGAAGCGGGCGAGCCAGGGGAAGGCGAGCCGGGTCCGGCAGGTGCGCTGCACGACATAGTAGCTGGTGCAGATCAGCGCATTGCCGCCAAAGGCGAAGATCACCGCCGAGGTATGCAGCGGCCGCAGCCGCCCGAACGTGGTGAATTCGGAATGGAGGTTGAGCAGCGGAAAGGCGAGCTGCGAGGCGATCACCACCCCGACCAGCAACCCGACCACGCACCAGAAGACGGTGGCGATCACGCCCCAGCGGATGACCTCGTCATCATAGCGGTCGCGCGGGGCGGGCCGTGACCCGCCATCAGCGAGGATCGGGTTGCCCGCGCCGCGCATCGTGCCGATGGCCGCCGCCAGTGCGGCGAGCGCGACGATGATCATCTGGACCGCGAAACCATGATCGATGGCCAGAGCGGATGCCATCAGGGCGAGGAAGCCGATGAAGAGCCAGGCCCCGCTGCGCAGCAATATGTCGTCCATTGAACCCCTTTCGGCCGGATCGCGGCGTCGACCGCATGGTCGAGCCGGTGATGACGGCCCTTGATCCCGGTCAAATCGGGTAGCGGGGCGATGTTGGAGGCGATGTACGTAGAGTTCCCGAGATCAGGCGCGGCGCGGAGCCCTTTCCCAAGGGCCCAATCGCCGCTGTCGCACCGGTCTCGTACGGAATAACCCCTATGTCACGAGGCCGGCCGCTGCTTCATCGGGGTGCGCAACCGAGCCTCGCGGTACGCCGCGCACGGGCACATTCGAGGTGGGACGTGCCACATGATGGATTATGACCGAATCTTCACCCAGGCGATCGATCGCCTGCATGTCGAAGGCCGCTACCGCGTCTTCATCGACATCCTGCGCAACAAGGGCGCTTTCCCGAATGCGCGCTGCTTTGCCGGGCATAACGGGCCGAAGCCGATCACGGTGTGGTGCTCGAACGACTATCTCGCCATGGGCCAGCATCCGAGCGTGATCGCGGCGATGGAAGAGGCGCTGCACGATGTCGGCGCCGGCTCGGGCGGTACGCGCAACATCGGCGGCAACACCCATTACCATGTCGATCTCGAGGGCGAGCTCGCCGATCTTCACGGCAAGGAAGGGGCGCTGCTCTTCACCTCGGGCTATGTCTCGAACGAGGCGACGCTGGCTACGCTCGCCAAGATCCTGCCGGGCTGCATCATCTTCTCCGACGAGATGAACCATGCCTCGATGATCGCGGGCATCCGCAATTCGGGCTGCGAGAAATATGTCTTCCGCCACAATGATCTCGAGCATCTCGAGGAATTGCTCGCCGCGGTCGATCCGGCAGCGCCCAAGCTGATCGCGTTCGAGAGCGTCTATTCGATGGAGGGCGATGTCGCCCCGATCGCCGCGATCTGCGATCTCGCCGACAAGTACAGCGCGCTGACCTATCTCGACGAAGTCCATGCCGTCGGCATGTACGGCGCGCGGGGCGGCGGCATCTCGGAGCGCGACGGCGTCGCCGACCGCCTGACGATCATCGAGGGAACACTCGGCAAGGCCTTCGGGGTGATGGGCGGGTACATCACCGCCGACCAGACGATCATCGATGTGATCCGCTCCTATGCGCCGGGCTTCATCTTCACGACCTCGCTGTCGCCGGTGCTGGTCGCGGGTGCGCTGGCGAGCGTGCGCCACCTCAAGGCGTCTGGTGTCGAGCGCGAGGGCCAGCAAGCCGCTGCGGCGATGCTCAAAGGCATGATGGCCGAGGCCGGCTTGCCGGTGATGAACTCGACCACGCATATCGTGCCGCTGATGGTCGGCGATCCGGTCAAGGCCAAGAAGATCAGCGACATATTGCTCGCCGAGTACGGTGTGTACGTCCAGCCGATCAATTACCCGACCGTGCCGCGCGGCACCGAGCGGCTGCGCTTCACCCCCGGCCCTGCCCATGACGAAGCGATGATGCGCGAGCTCACCCAGGCCCTGGTCGAGATCTGGAGCCGGCTGGAGCTGCGCAAGGCCGCCTGAGCGCCGTAGGCTCTCATACTGTTACGGCGCGTCTCGAAGAACCAGGCGTGCCTCACAGACGATCCCGGTTGGGGCAGGCTTTCACGCGGTTGAACCGAGCGTCGGGGGCACTCCGTGTTGGCAATGTCAGGCGAGTCGCTGACATTTCCAATTGTACAAAAGATTGTACAATGATTTGTGCAATTGAGGCCGCCTCAGGGCCTCTCCACCCTGAACCAGTCGACATCGATCCAGCCCCGCGCCGTGCCGTGCGTGAAGCTGAACAGGGCGGGGCGTGACCCCTTCCACCAGGAGAAGCGGGCGAGCGGGATCGGATCGCCAAAGGGCTGGAAGCTCTTGCCGGCATCCAGGCTGTAGGCGTAGCGCACAGTCTGGTCGGCGCTCACCGCGGCGCGCAGATCGACGGTGCGGCCAGTGATTTCCGGGCCTCTGGTTTCGACACCTGCCGATGCGAGCGTGACGTGCACATGCCCGGCATCGCGCACCATGCCGATCCAGCTCGGGCGGACGCCGAACAGGCTGAGGCCGGCGCGCTGGCCATCGGCCATGCCGCTGATATCGATTCGCGTGGTGATGCGGCTCTGCGGACCCTGCAGGATCTGGGTGAGCGTGTTGCGCGCGGTGACGAGATGTTCGGCGGGGAGCGCGGTGAGGCGCAGGAAACCGGGACGCTTCGACAGGCTCCACGCGCTGTCGTCCGGATTGTGGTTCCATTCCCATTGCAGGCCGAGCTTCGCGTTCGAGAACGCGTCCGAATCCTGCAGCCTGTCGCGGGTCGGCCGAGTGCCGGTATCGGGCATGGCGTGGACCGCGACCGGCTGGCCGCTGGTCTTGCCCGGGATCGGATCGCCCATCACCGGCCAGCCGTCGACCCAGCGGACCGGCTCCAGATAGGTGATCCGGCCGAACGCACCGGTGCTGTTGAAATGGGCGAACCAGCCCTGGCCCGAAGGCGTCTCGATCCAGCCGCCCTGGTGCGGGCCCTTGATCGCGGTGTCGCCGGGCTCGAGTATCTTGCGCCATTCATAGGGACCGCGGATATTGCGCGCACGGAGCGCAACCTCGGAACCACGGTCAACACCGCCGATCGGCGCGAAGATGTAATAATAGCCGTTCCGCTTGTAGAGCTTCGGGCCTTCGAGCACCGGCAGGTTGACCTTGTCCTCGACGATCACCTCGCCCGCATCGAGCACCCGCTTGCCGTCGGCGCTCATGCGGTGGAGGATCAGCGGCCCGGCGCCGTAGCGCGAATGGACCAGCCAGGCCTCGCCGTCCTCGTCCCAGAAAGGACAGGGATCTTCGAGCTTCGGCTCGTCGATCACCTTGACCGGCGCGCTCCACGGCCCTTCCGCGCGCTTTGCGGTGGCCATGAAGATGCCCTCGTCGGGCGTCGGCCAATAGACGTAGAACAGGCCTTCATGATGCCGGATCGACGGCGCCCAGACGCCGCCGGCATAGCGCGTTCCGCCGATCGGCTTCGAGATCGCATCGGTCAGCGTGTGCGGCCCGGGCATGTCATATTCAGGCGCGAAGATGAGCTTCGGCAGGACATGGCCGATGATCGTCCAGTGGACGAGGTCGCGCGACTTGAGGATCGGGATCCCGGGCGAGAAATGGAAGCTCGACGCGACCAGATAATAGTCCCGGCCGACCCGGATGACATCGGGATCCGAATAATCGGCGAACAGGATCGGATTGGCATAGGTCGGCGGCGCATCTTGCCGCGCCGCCGCGGGCGCGGCGAGCGCCAGCAGCAGCGCGGCGATGCGGCCAGGGCGCATCAGCTCGCCAGCCAGTTGCCGTAGCCGATGACGATCGTCGCGAAGACCAGCAGGCCGATGCCGCCCCACACCATCAGCTTGAGCCGGGTGGCCGCGTCCTTCCATTCGCGGAAGGCGAAGCCCCAGAGCGTGCCGAAGATGATGATCGAGGCCATGTGCAGCGTCCAGGAGGAGAAGCCGAAACGCCCCATCTGGCTTTCGCCCATGGTGTAGAAGAAGAACTGGAAATACCAGACCGTGCCGGCCACCGCGCAGAGCAGGAAATTGGCGAGGAAGGGCGCAGGCGCCGCGCCCGCCTCGCCGCGCCCGAGCCAGACGCCGGCGCTGCGGTTCTTCACGATCAGCCAGGCGCACCACAATGCGTTGGTGATCAGGCCGCCGAACATGACGAGGCAGAGGATCGGAAGACCAGTCCAGAGCGGGCCGGTGCCGGCGGCGGCGGAGAGCGCCTTGATCGGCTCGCCGGCGGCAAGGCCGAAGGCGAAGCAGGACGACATGATGCCGGAGAACACAGCGACCGCGACGCCCTTGCGGAAATCGAACTCGGCGACGGCTTCGGCCTTTTGCTCGGGGCTGAGTGCGGCATCCTTGCGCGCGCCGGCCATGGCGACGACGACGATGCCGGCCATGGTGATGGCGAGGCCAAGCAGCACGATATTGCCGCTCTTCGTGTCGAGCAGCTTGGCGGCGAAATCGCCCTGGAAGATCGGCGGGATCAAGGTGCCGAACACGGTGCACAGGCCGAGCACCACTGCCATGCCGAGCGACAGGCCGAGATAGCGCATGGTGAGCCCGTAGGTCAGCCCGCCGAAACCCCAGAGCATGCCGAAGACGATCGGCCAGACGATCACCGGCATCGGCGCTGCGTGGAGCACGCCGAGCAGATCATTGGTGCGCAGCGAGGCGATCAGCCAGGGTGCGATCAGCCAGGAGAAGATGCCGCCGGTGAGCCAGTAGATCTCCCAGGGCCAGCGCTTCACGCCGCGATAGGGGACGTAGAAGCTGGCGGCGGCGAGGCCGCCGAGCCAGTGGAACAGGACGCCGAGCGGTGGATTCGCGTTCATGTGTTTCTCCCGGGGGCCAGGCTGGCGAACCTGTATTTTATCGTCATGCCAGACTCGTTCCGGCATCCATCGTGCCGCGTGAGCTGTATGCGTTGCTTTCGCGGCGCGATGGACCCCGGAACAAGTCCGGGGTGACGGGGTGTTTGGGGCTCACTCACCCACTCAAACATCAAGGCCGAGCCGGTAGATGCGGTTGGCGTTGCGGGCGAAGAGCGCGCGGCGGTCGTCCTCGCTGAAATCGCTGACTGCACCGGCCAGCGCGTCCATCGTCGTGTCGAAATCAGCGAACAGACGGTCGGTCGGGAAATTGCTCGCCATCATCGCGCGGTCCACGTCGAAGATGTCGATCGTCTCGCGCACACGATCGCGCACCGCAGCCGCGGTGAAGGGGCGATAGACGAAACCGAGGCCCGAGACCTTGATCGAGACATTGGGCAAGGCGGCCATCAGCTTCATCGCCGCCCGCCAGCTTTCGTCGCCGTCCACGCCTAGGCCGGCATGGTTGATGATCACCGGGGTTTCGGGATTGCGTTCGATCAGCCCGGCCAGCCCGGCGAACTGGCCCGGATAGACCTGGAGATCGAACGACAGGCCATATTTCGAGAGCAGGGCAAAGCCCCGCGCCCAGGCGGGATCGAGCGTGATGTCGCGCGGGATATAGGTGCGGTTCGGGTCTTTGTGCCAGCTGACGATATGGCGGATGCCGCGCACATTGCGGCGCCGGGCATGGTCGTACAGCAAAGCCTCGACGCTCGGATCATCCAGCGCGGCATTGGCGACGATGCCGTTGGGCATGCGCTGCGCGTCAGCCATGTCCTGCAGCCAGTCAGTCTCGGCGAGCGGATTCTCCGCACCGGCATCGAGATGGACGATGCCGACGACATTCCAGTTCGCCGCCTCGGCGAGATAATCCTGGAGCAGCTGAGTGCGCGCGATCGACTCGGTATTGCCGTTGGGGCCGGCGTCGCTGAACGGCGGCGACAGCCAGGCATAGTGATCGCGCGCAAGATCCCACAGATGGACATGGGCATCGATGAACGGCAGGTCGCGCATTTCCTCTCCCCTCGCCGCCCCGGCCCTTGCCGATGGCGCTCAAAATCAGTCCGCAATCAGAAGGTCGTTCGCCCGCCCGACGTGTCGAAGGTGGCGGCGGTGGTGAAGCTGCACTCCTCGGACGCCATGAAGCAGACCATCGCCGCGGTTTCCCTGACATCGCCGAGCCGGCCCATCGGGATCTTGCCGAGCATGTAATCGACCTGGCTCTGCGGCAATTGCTCGAGGATCGGGCTGTCGAAGGTCGCGGGCGTCACCGCATTGGCGATCACGCCGCGTGTCGCCAGCTCCTTGCCGAGCGATTTGGTGAAGCCGATCACCCCTGCCTTGGAGGCCGAATAGGCCGAGGCATTGGGATTGCCCTCCTTGCCTGCGACCGAGGAGACGTTGACGATCCGGCCATAGCCGTTCGCCACCATGTGCGGCACGACCGCGCGGCAGCAATAGAACAGCCCGTTGAGGTTGACGTCGATGACGTTCAGCCAGCTTTCGACGGGATAGGCGTCGACCGACGCGGTCGCGCCGGTGATCCCGGCCGAGTTGACGAGGATATCGATCCGCCCGAGCAGGCCCAGGCTTTCCGTCGTGGCGCGCTCGACGGCTTCATTGTCGGCGACGCTGAAGGGGATGGCGGCAACCGCGCCGACATCCGCCTTCGCTTCGTTCGCCCATTCAGCGTGCAGATCCCACAGCACGACACGGCCGCCTTCGGCGACGATGCGGCGCGCGACCTCGCGGCCAAGCCCCGATGCACCGCCGGTGACGACCGCCGTCCGCCCGTCGAATCGACCCGCATAAAGTGTCACGCGGCTGATCCCCCATCGCGGTGCCACGCGACAACGTCCTGGCGCTGATCGCCGAGCTTCTCGATGCCGAGCGTGACGACATCGCCCGCCTTCAGATACCAGGGCTCGGGCTTCTGCCCCATGCCGACGCCGGGCGGCGTGCCCGTGCTGATGATGTCGCCGGGCTCGAGCGTGAGGAACTCGCTGACATAGGAGACGAGCTTCGCGATGCCGAAGATCATCGTCCTGCTGCTGCCGTTCTGGACGCGCTTGCCATTGACCTCGAGCCACATGCCGAGATCCTGCGGATCGCCGACCTCGTCCGCCGTCACCAGCCAGGGGCCGACGGGGCCGAAGGTGTCGCAGCCCTTGCCCTTGTCCCAGGTGCCGCCGCGATTGAGCTGGAAATCGCGCTCCGAGAGATCGTGGATCGTGCAATAGCCGGCGACATGATCGAGCGCCTCGGCCTCGCTGACATAAGAGGCGCGGCTGCCGATGATCACGCCGAGCTCAACTTCCCAATCGGTCTTCACCGAACCGCGCGGGATCATCACCCTGTCGTTCGGACCTTGCAGGCACGAGACCGCCTTGGTGAAGAAGATCGGCTCTTCGGGAATCGGCATGTTCGATTCAGCGGCGTGATCGGCATAGTTGAGGCCGATCGCGAGGAATTTGCGCGTGCCCGCGACCGGGACGCCGTAGCGGGGCGAGCCCTCGACCAGAGGCAGCGACGCGGGATCGATCGCGGCAAGCCTGGCGAGACCCTCGGGCGAAATCTCGGCCGGGCCGAGATCGGCGACATGGCCGGACAGATCGCGGATGCGCCCGTCGCTGTCGAGCAGGCCGGGCTTTTCCTGGCCCACCGGGCCGTAACGCAGCAATTTCATCGGAAGCTTATCCTCAATGGGTATAGGGGCGGTGGAGCGGGATATCGCGGTTGAGCTCCACCCCAAAGCCCGGTTTGTCGAGCGCCGAAGCGCGAATGCGGCCCTTTTCGGGGACAGGCTCGCCAAGCAGCTGCGGCGCGAACATCGGCACGACCCTGTCGGCCTGGGGCGCCATCATCAGGAACTCGGCGAACGGGCTGTTATGGCGCGTGATCACGAAATGATAGGAATAGACCGAGGAGCCGTGCGGCACGACGAGCTTGCCATGCGCATCGGCCAGCGCCGAGATCTTGAGCAATTCGGTCACACCGCCGCACCAGCCGACATCGGGCTGGATGATGTCGCAGCAGTCCATTTCGAGCAGCATGCGGAAGCCCCAGCGCGTCGCCTCATGCTCGCCGGTGGTGACAAGCATGCCCCTGGGCACGTTGCGCTTCAGTTCGGCATAGCCCCAATAATCGTCCGGGCTGATCGCCTCCTCGATCCATTTGAGACCATGCTCGTGCGCGCGCTGGGCGAGCCGGGTCGCGTAATTGACGTCGAGCGCCATCCAGCAATCGAGCATCAGCCAGAAATCCGGCCCGCATTTCGCGCGCATATCGGCAAGCGCGGCGATGTTCCTGTCCAGCCCTTCCTCACCCTCGGCGGGGCCATGATGGAGCGGCAGCTTGCCGCCGATGAACCCCATCTCTTTGGCCAGATCGGGCCGGGCGCCGGTCGCATAGAATTGCAGCTCGTCGCGCACCGCGCCGCCGAGCAGATGATAGACCGGCTCCTGCCGCAGCCGGCCGAGCAGATCCCAGAGTGCCAGATCGACGCCCGAAATGGCGTTCACCACCAGGCCCTTGCGGCCATAATATTGAGACGAGAAATACATCTGGTCCCAGATCTTCTCATATTCGGCCGGATCGCGGCCTTCGAGAAAACGGGCGAGATGCTTCTCGACGATATAGGCAGCAGGCTCGCCGCCGGTCGTCACCGCAAAGCCGATCGTGCCGTCCTCGGCCTCGATCTCCACCACCAAAGTGCCGAGCACATTGATGCCGAAGCTGCGCCGCGACTGGCGATATTCGGGATAGCGGCTCATCGGAGTCGCGATGTGATCGTCGATCCAGTGGCCATCGCCCTGATCGTGATAATCAGCGCCGCCGCCGCGCAGCACGAACGCACGGACATGCTTTATCCGGGACAGGGTCATGCCGACTCCACGCGCAAGGGTTCGCGGCCAGTGAACGCCGGCACCCTGGCGCACAAGCCTATAGGCACAGCGTACCAGTATTTGGTACGGAGCCGCGCAGCCGATGGCGGATCAGATTGCAGAATGCCGCATCCCCTTGTTGCGATTTGCCGCTTGTAAAGTTCCATAATATGGGAAAGAATATTATTAGATGAGAAACGCTCCGTCAAATGCTGATTTCGCCGATTCCGTGCGAGACCAGGCCGGCGATGCCAAATCGCAGCCCGGCAGCCAGACGTTGCTCCGCGGCCTCGACGTGATCGACGCGGTGATCGACGGGCCGATCGCGCTTGCGGATCTCGCCGCGAAGCTCGGGCTCACCCGCTCGACGACGCACCGGCTCGCGACTGCCCTGATCGACCGGCGTTACCTGACCTTCGTGCCGCGGCTCGGCTATCATTTCGGCCCGAAGCTGCTCGAGCTCGGCTTCCTCGCCCAGCAGCAGACCGATGTCGTGCAGGTCGCCCGGCCGCATCTCGAACAGCTCGCCGCCACGACCGAGGACACGGTCCATCTCGGCGTGGTCGACAATGAGCGCGCGCTCTATCTCGACAAGATTCCGGGCCGTCGCCGGGTCGAGATCAGCAGCCGGGTCGGGGATCGCCAGCCCTTGACCTCGACCGGCCTCGGCAAGGCATTGCTGCTCGACGACAAGGAAGGCCATTGGCACGCATTGTTCGAACAGGACCGTGCCGCGGGCGCACCGCAGGCGGATTATGCGGTCTGGGAAGAGCGCATGCGCAATTATGTCGCAGTCGGGCGCGCCTTCGATCTCGAGGAGAATGAGGACCTCATCCGCTGCGTCGCAGCACCCATCCGCGATGTCAGCGGGCGGATCGTTGCTGCGATCAGCGTTTCCAGTGCTGCGCAATATATGGCTGACGAGCGGATGCAGGCGCTGTCGGACGATGTGCGCGGCACGGCGATGGCGATCAGCCGGGATCTCGGCTGGTCGGAAGATGTCGCCCGCAAGCCCGCGCCGCGCGGGCGCAGATAGGAGAAAGCGTGAACCCGTCCCTGTTCCGCGTCGCCGCGACCGACAGCGTCGCGACCGCGCTCGACGATCTGCCCGCCGGCACGGTCACGACCGTCGGCGATGCCGAGGTCACCCTGAACGAAGCGGTCGGGCGCGGCCACAAGGTGGCGCTCCACGCGATCGCGCCGGGTGAGCCGGTGCTCAAATTCGGCTTCCCGATCGGCCGTGCCACCAGCCCGATCGCGCCGGGCGACCGGGTCCATACGCATAATGTCGCGACCGCGTTGGAGACGCATGCCGACTATGCCTGGCAACCGCATGCGGACACGCCGCCGGACGCAACGCCGCGCGCCGGTTTCGCAGGCTATCGCCGCGCCGATGGACGGGTGGGCACGCGCAACGAGATCTGGGTGATCCCGACCGTCGGCTGTGTCGCGCGCACTGCGCAGAAGATCGCCGAACGGGCTGACCGGCAGCATCAGGGGCGGATCGACGGAGTCCATGCCTTCACCCATCCGTTCGGCTGTTCGCAGCTCGGCGACGATCTCGACGGGACGCGCTCGGTGCTGGCAGCGCTTGCCGCGCATCCCAATGCCGGCGGTGTACTGCTGGTCGGGCTCGGCTGCGAATCGAACCAGCTCGACCGGCTGCTCGCCGAGATCGACCCCGCCGTGCACGGCAAGATCCGAACGCTTGCCGCGCAATTCGCCGGCGACGAGATCGAGGAGGGCCTGGCGCTGGTCGAGGCGATGATCGAGGAAGTGGCGCTGGCGGAGCGGACCGAAGTGCCGTTGTCCGAGCTCGTGCTCGGCGTGAAATGCGGCGGATCAGACGGCTTTTCCGGCCTCACCGCAAATCCCCTGGTCGGCCGGATGAGCGATGCGGTGACGGGCGCGGGCGGCAGCGCGATCCTGACCGAGATCCCCGAGATTTTCGGGGCCGAGCAGTTGCTGATGGAGCGCGCCGCCGACGAGCAGGTGTTCGACGGCATCGGCACCCTGGTCAACGACTTCAAACGCTATTTCACGGATCATGGCGAGCCGGTCTCGGAGAACCCTTCCCCTGGCAACATCGCCGGCGGCATCACCACGCTCGAGGAGAAATCGCTCGGTGCGGTGCAGAAGGCCGGGCATGCCATGGTCACGGATGTGCGCCGCTATGGCGAACGGGTGCGGCGTACCGGGCTGACCCTGCTCGAAGCGCCGGGCAATGATGCGGTTTCCTCGACCGCGCTCGCCGCGGCCGGCGCGACCGTGATCCTGTTCACCACCGGGCGCGGCACGCCGCTCGGCTTCCCGGTACCGACGATCAAGATCGCCTCGAACAGCCCGCTCGCCGCGCGCAAGCCCGGCTGGATCGACTTCGATGCCGGCCGGGTGCTCGGCGAGGGGATGGAGCCAGTCGCCGACGCGTTGCTCGACACGATCCGCGAGATCGCCTCGGGCCGGGAGACGGCGGCCGAACGCAATGGCGAGCGCGAGATCGCGATCTGGAAGCGCGGCGTCACCCTGTGATGAAGCTGGCCGGGGCGGGTTTGTTGGCGGCGTTGCTCGCGATCGCCCCGGCCGCTGCAAGACCGATCGACCGTGCCGCGCTGGTCAAACGCCACAATGTCGCGCTGACCCGTATCGACCCGCATGCCCCGCTGATGCTCGGCAATGGCGAGCTTGGCTTCACCGCCGATATCACCGGCCTGCAGACCTTCCCGGAGCAATATGCACCGGCCGCGCCGCTGCTGACGATGGCGCAATGGGCCTGGCACAGCTTTCCCAACCCCCATCATTACACCGAAAAGGACGGGCTGGTTCAGGTGCCGGTGCCGGGCGGCGGCACCCAGCCCTATGCCTATATGCGCGACTTCGACGCGCTGAAGACCAACCCGGCGCTGGTCTGGCTGCGCGAGAACCCGCATCGTTTCTCGCTTGGCCGGATCGGACTGTCGCTGAAGGGGCGTGACGGAAAGCCAGCGCGCTTCGGGGCGCTGAGCGAGACACGGCAGCGGCTCGATCTGTGGAGCGGCACGCTCTCGAGCCAGTTCCGGTTCGAGGGCCAGCCCGTTTCAGTCACGACCCGCGTCCACCCGGTGCGCGACATGGTGATGGTCGAGATCCGCTCGCCTCTGGTCGCAGGCGGCCGGCTCGGCGTCGATGTCCGCTATCCCGGCGTGTCGCACAGTCTCAACCCGGATCCGTCGGACTGGGGCGAGGATCCCGGCCATGTAACGCGCATCCTCGCCCGCACCGCGCATGGGCTCACGCTCTCCAACCGGATCGACGACACGGTGACCTGGTCGAGCATCGTCGCCGCCGGCGGGGCGGTCGCGCAGACAGGCCCGCATCTCTTCCATATCGGCGCGCGGCAGGGGGACCGGCTGATCGTGCTGGTCAGCTTCGACCGCAAGCGCGCCGCCCCGCCCGGCCTGAACTATGCCGCCGGTGTCGCGGCGACGGCGCAGCATTGGCGCGATTACTGGTCGCATGGCGGCATGATCGATTTCAGCGGCAGCACCGATCCCCGCGCGCCCGAGCTCGAACGCCGGATCATCCTCTCGCAATATCTGGCCGCGATCAACGAGGCCGGCGACGTGCCGCCGCAGGAGGAAGGGCTGTTCTCCAACAGCTGGAACGGCAAATTCCACCTCGAGGTGCACCCCTGGCATGCCGGCCATTTCGCGACCTGGGGGCGCCCCGAACTGCTCGCGCGCAGCGTGAGCTGGTATCTCGATCATCTCGACCAGGCCAAAGCCGAGGCAGCGCGGCACGGCGTGCAGGGCGCCTGGTGGACCAAGATGGCGGGGCCGGACGGGCGCAACAGCCCGAGCCCGATCAACCCCTTCATCATGTGGCAGCAGCCGCACCCGATCTACATGGCCGAGCTGCTCTACCGCGCCCATCCCGACCGGGCGACGCTTGCCCGTTACGGCGCGCTGGTCGACGAAACCGCGCGCCTGCTCGCGAGCTGGCCGCGCTGGGACGCAGGCACGAAACATTTCGTGCTCGGGCCGCCGATCATTCCCGTCCAGGAAAATCATGATCCGATGACGACGGTGAATCCTGCGTTCGAGGTGGAATATTTCCGCTGGGGATTGCAGGTCGCCCAGGAATGGCGCGAACGCCGCGGCCTGAAGCGCGAGCCCGATTGGGACCGGGTGATCGCCTCCCTGGCGCCGCCGGCCGAACGGGACGGCCTGTATCTGCCGGCCTCCTCCGAACCCGATTTCTGGCGCATAGTCGCGTCGGATAGCTGTCGGCAGCATTCCATCGCGCCTTCCTGCCTGAACCGCGATCATCCGAGCTTCCTGATGGCCTGGGGCGCGATCGGCAGCGACCGGATCGACCGGGCGACGATGCGCCGCACCCTCGCTGCGACCGAGGCGAACTGGGATTTCCGCCAAACCTGGGGCTGGGACTATCCGATGATCGCGATGACCGCCGCCCGGCTCGGCGAGCCCGACACGGCAGTCGACTGGCTGTTCCGCGACACGGCCAACAATCATTGGGGCGTGAGCGGCATGACGCCGCGCGTGAACCTCGACGAGAAAGCGACGACAGGTCCCGATGGCCCGGGCTATGCCCGCGTCGCGGAAACCTATTTCCCCTCCAATGGCGGCCTGTTGCTGGCGGCGGGGATGATGGCGGCAGGCTGGGACGGTTCGACCGGCCATGCCCCCGGCTTTCCGCGGCACGGCTGGACGGTACGCGTCGAAGGTATCCGCCCCCTGCCCTGACGGGTCCGGAACGGACCCTGTGTCCTGCAGGACACGCATAATCCGCTTTCGAAAACCCTGCGCCGCGCGGGCGCCAAATCCTGATTGACGCCCCACTTCTCATTCTGTAACATGCAGTCCCACAATGTGAGAAATTATAACGCAGCGAAATGGTAGCGCTACCTTTTTGGTAGGTAACGGACCGGATCAGCAAACAGGGCACAACCGATGCCCGAAACGGACAAAGCGCCTTTCACCGGGCGGGAATCAGAGGGGATGACACCATGAGAGACGCCACCATCATCAATCGCCGCGCGCGCTTCCTGTGCGGATCGGCGATCGTCGCCGCCGGCCTCGGCCTCGCCTCGATCGCCCAAGCCCAGACGGCACCGCAGACCACGCCGGTCCCGCTTGCGCCGGTGCCGGACGTCACCCAGAATGTCAGCGCCGACCAGGAGATCGTCGTAACCGGATCGCGCATCAAGCGCGCCGAGTTCGACGCGTCCACGCCGGTCAGCGTCGTCTCCGCCCAGGATATCAAGCTGTCGGGCACGCCCAATGTCGAGCGGCTGCTGAGCGAATCGCCGCAGTTCGTCGGGTCGCAGAATGGCGGCGCCACCTCGAACACGGTTCCCGGCGGCACCGCCGACGTCAATCTGCGCGGCTTCGGCAACACCCGCAATCTCGTGCTGGTCAATGGCCGGCGCTTCGCGATCTACGGCCCCGACCAGGTGACCGATCTCAACACCATCCCGAGCGCATTGATCGAGCGTGTCGAGGTCGTCACCGGCGGTTCCTCGGCGGTCTATGGATCGGACGCGATCACCGGCGTCGTCAATTTCATCCTGCGCAACGATTTCGAGGGCGTCGAAGCCAAGGCGCAGGTCAATTTCGACCAGCCGACCGCCACCCCGAACTACACGTTCGATCTGACCATGGGCGGCAATTTCGCTGATGGCCGCGGCAATCTCGTCGTGTCGGGCAACTACCTCAAGCGCGGCGGGATCACCCGGGGCCAGCGTGGCGATTTCGCCTGGGATTCGCTGTCCGACGGCTGCACCGTTCCGGGCAGCGGCAGCTCGAACCATGCCGGCACGCCCTTCGCAGTGCCCGGCGGCCAGACCTGCACCTCGGCGGGCGGGCAGCTCGGCTTCCTCGCCGGCGGCAGCGGCGACATTCCCAATGGCCGTTTCTCGGGCATTCCCGCGGCTGGCGGCAGCAATGCAGCGCTGAACGCGGCCTATGCCGCGGCCGGGCTGAGCGGCCTCGGCTCGCGCGGCTTCACCTTCAATTCAGCCGGCACCGCGGCGCGCCCGGCGCTCACCCCGCAGGACGATTTCAACCTCGGCCCCGACAATTACCTGATCGTCCCGCAGGAGCGCTGGATGATCAATTCGTTCGGCCATTATGATTTCACGCCCGGCATCACCGGCTATATGGAGCTGCACTACGACAACAATCTGGTCAGCGCGCGGCTCGCCCCGAGCAATGTCGGCGTGCCGACCCTGTTCAACGTCAACAACCCCTATCTGACGCCGCAGCTGCAGGAAGTCTTCCGCCAGCTCGACCTTGCCGAGACCGGCACGACCACGGTGACCAGCGGCTCCGCCACCCGGACGACGACGCCGGGCGACGGCCTGGCGGTAGTCACTGCCGGGCGCCGCTATCTCGAGCTCGGCCCGCGCGAGGCCGATGCCCGCCGCAACACCTTCCGCGGCGCCTGGGGCTTCCGCGGCAATATCGGCGACCTGTCGGACAGCTTCCTGACCAACCTGTCCTATGACGTCTATTACACCTATGCGCGCACCGAAGAGACGACCGTGCTGCGCAATGCCATTTCGCGCAGCCGCCTCCAGGCCGCATTGCTGTCGGCCGGCGGGGCAGCCCCGGTCTGCAACATCTTCGGCGCGAACATCACTGCGGCCTGCGCGACGGCGATCTCGATCAGCGCGACCAACTCGACCACGGCCGAGCTGCAGGTCGCGTCGGCCAATATCACGGGCGATCTGTTCAAGCTGCCCGCCGGCCCGATCGGCTTCTCGTTCGGTACTGAATGGCGCCGCTCGGCCGCCAAGTTCAATCCGGACAGCTTCCTGGCGTCGGGCGACGTCGCCGGCTTCAACCCGGGCCTGCCGACCGCAGGCAGCGTCTCGGTCAAGGAGCTGTTCGGCGAAGTCAGCGTGCCGCTGGTCCATGACACGCCCTTCATCGAGAAGCTGACCGCGAATGGCGCGTTCCGCTATTCGGACTATAGCCTGAGCGGCATCGGCGGGGTGTGGACCTATCTCGGCGGGCTCGACTGGCGGGTGAACCACGACATCGCCTTCCGCGGCCAATATCAGCGCGCGATCCGCGCACCGAACGTCAACGAGCTGTACGGCGGCACCAGCCGCTCGGTCGGCGCGGCGACTGATCCCTGCTCGTCCAACCAGCCGATCGCCCAGCAGACGGCGGCGGTGCGCGCGGTCTGCGTCGCCAACGGCGTGCCGGCGGCGCTGGTGTTCACTGCCGGCGTCCAGCCCAACAGCATCATCCCGGCCGATTTCGGCGGCAATACCAAGCTCGGAGCCGAGAAATCGGACACTTTCACGGCGGGTGTCGTGTTCACGCCGAGCTTCGCCAAGGGGCTCTATATCAGCGTCGACTATTTCAAGATCACGCTCGACGGCGCCATCGCCCCGCTCGGCGGCGGCCTCGCCAACACGCTGAACCTCTGCTTCAACATCATCCAGAACAATGCCAGCGAGTTCTGCCAGGCGATCAGGCGCGACCCGAATTCGGGCGCGATCAACGATCCCTATGTCGCGCAGATCCGCAACGCCAATACCGGCTCGCTGGCGACTTCGGGCATCGACTTCGCGGTGCGCTATCACTTCAATGCGGGGTTCGGCTTCCCCCTGTTCGGCGGCGATCACAGCTCGTTCGATCTGGGCAGCAACTTCACCTGGCTCGACAGCTTCACCTCGACCCCGGTCGCCGCCTTTCCGAACATCAAGAATTACTGCGTCGGGGCTTACGGCACGACCTGCGGCCAGCCGCTCCCGCGCTGGCGCGGATCGTCGCGGATCACCTGGAATCTGGGCGATGTGACCCTCAGCCTGCGCGATCGCTTCATCGGGCCGGTCACGACTGACCGCTATCTGTTGCCGAAGCGCTCGGGCGCGGCCAATGCGCCAGCGCTCAACAGCTTCGCCTATCCGGTGCTCAACGCGCAGAATTATCTCGATCTGTCATTCAGCTATGACCTGACCAAGAAGCTGCAATTCTATGGCGGCATCAACAACCTCACCGGCGAGCAGCCGCCGATCTCGACGCAGACCCCGAGCGACAACACCTTCGGCGCGACCTATGACGTGCTCGGACGGGAATTCTTTTTCGGGGTCACGGCGAAGTTCTAAAGGGGGAAGCCTTTAAAGGGGGACTGGGGGAAAGGCGGGACCGAAAGAGACCTCGTCTTTCCCCTTCGTCTCGAACGCATCGCAGGGAGATACTATGAGCCTCGATCGCCGCTCGATGATCCTGGGCGGTTCAGCAGCCCTGACCGCGGCGGCCGGGGCCAGCCCCGCTTTGGCCGAACCGCGCGGCGGGCCGTCGGCCGCCGGGGGAAGCGGCTGGGTCGATATCCGCCATTTCGGCGCCAGGGGTGACGGCGCGACGATCGACACCCCGGCGATCAACCGGGCGATCGACTATGCCGCGGCGCGGGGCGGCGGGACGGTCTATTTCCCGCCCGGCACTTATGCCTGCTACACCATCCGGCTGAAGAGCAGCATCACGCTCCACCTCGATCGCGGCGCCATCATCCTCGCCGCGCCGTCGCCGACCACCGGCACTGGCGGCTATGACCATGCCGAGCCGATCGGCGATTATGGTGCGTATCAGGATTATGGTCATGGCCATTGGCGCAACAGCCTGATCTGGGGCGAGGGCCTGCACGATATCGGCATCACCGGCTCAGGCCTGATCTGGGGCAAGGGGCTGGGGCGCGGCGACGGCAAGGATAATTATCTGAGCGATGCCAATGGCCCGGGCACGGGCAACAAGGCGATCGCGCTCAAGAATTGCCACGACGTGCTGCTGCGCGATTTCAAGATCCTCGAAGGCGGCTGGTTCGCGCTGCTGGCGACCGGCGTCGACCATCTCACCATCGACAATCTGCTGGTCGATACCAATCGCGACGGCTTCGACATCGATTGCTGCCGCGGCGTGCGGATCCTCAATTGCACGATCAATTCGCCCTGGGACGATGCGATCTGCCCGAAGAGCAGCTTCGCGCTCGGCTATCCGCGCGCCACCGAGGATCTGATGATCGCGAACTGCCTCGTCACGGGCAATTACGTGATCGGCTCGGTGCTCGATGGCAGCTGGAAGAAGATGCCCGCGACCTTTGCTTCCACCGTCCATGGCCGGATCAAGTTCGGCACGGAATCCAATGGCGGTTTCAAGAACATCACCATCACCAATTGCGCGTTCGACGACAGCCAGGGGCTGGCACTCGAGACAGTCGATGGGGCTGTGTTCGAAGACATCACCGTCAGCAACATCACCATGCGCGGCAGCTTCACCTCGCCCCTGTTCCTGCGGCTGGGCCGGCGGATGCGCGGACCGAAGGATGCTGCGATCGGCTCGATGAAGCGGGTGCTGATCAGCAATGTGGTCAGCTCGCATGCCGGGCTGCTGCCCTCGATCATTGCCGGCCTGCCCGGCCATCCGATCGAGGATGTGAAGATCAGCGACATCTTCCTCCACCAGCGCGGTGGCGCCCCCGCGGCAATGGCGGCGCTGCGCCCGCCGCTTGCCGAGCTCGCTTATCCGGAGCCGACCATGTTCGGCGATATCCCGGCGACCGGCTTCTTCATCCGCAATGTGCGCAATATCGAGATGAGCAATGTCGAGATCGCAGTCGAAGCGCCCGATCCGCGTGCCGCCTTTTATCTCGACCAGGTCGAGGATGCCGACTTCTTCCGGCTGCGCCTGCCCAGGGGGCCGAGCTTCGTGCTCGACCAGGTGACCCATTTCCGCAGCTTCGGCAGCCGCTGGCTGAAGGACCGGACGATCGATGGGCTGACGTCGGACTCCTTCTAGGCGGGCCGCGAATTGGCCCAGGCGATATGGATATCACGCGGCGCCCGGCGCGCGGGGGCGGTTGGGCGTGAAGCGCGGGGTCGCTTGAGAGCCTGGATCGCGAAATAGATCTGGTCGATCAGGCTGGCCGAACGCGCGCGCGAGCGGATCGTCCGGGTCGACACGGGGTTGTCAGCGACGATGTCGAGATCGAGGCTGTAACTGCTGGTCAGGACGAGCGGCGCGCGACCCGGCTCGGGTTCAGGGAGAATCGCCGTCGGGGCGACAAGCGGTTCTGCTTCATCGGGCGGGATGCCGTGCGTCTCCGCAACCAGCGCGGGCGCGGGCGCGACCATGGCTTCACGCTGGCACGCCGCAACCAGGGCCGGTTCCGCTTGGGGCTCTTCGACGGGTATCGGCTCAACTGCGATCGCGGCCAGCGATTGCTCCGGTCGGAACGTCGCTGGTGCCCGCGCCGGTGCTGCTGACGTGCTGCGTTCCGGCAGACCCGCCGCGGCAATGCCGACGCGCACCCGACCGTCGAGCGCAGGGTCGATCACTGAACCCCAGACAAGGTCGGCACTCGCATGGACCTGCTCGCGCAGATATTCGACCGCTTCCTCGACCTCGAACAGGCCGAGATCGCTCCCGCCGGCAATCGTCACCAGCAGCCGCCGGGCGCCGTGCGGCGCATCCTCGAGCAGGGGATTGCGCAACGCCGATTCGGCGGCGAGCGTCGCGCGGCCGCGCCCGGCACAGCGCTCGCCATAGCCGATCACCGTCCGGCCGCCTGAATCCAGGATCGCGTGGATATCCGCGATCGTCACCCGCTTGAGCGCGGGCCCGGCGATCAGCGCGGCAAAGTCCCGCGCGCTGTCGCAGACGATCGAATCGGAAAGATCGAGTGCGTGGCGAAAGGTCGTCTCGCGCCCGGCGACCCGGAGAAGATTCTCGTTGCAGACGACGACCAGCGCATCGACGCTGGCCTGCAATTCGACCAGCCCCGCCGCTGCGGTCCGGGCGCGGCGCGCACCCTCGAACGCGAACGGCCTGGTCGCGATGCCGATCGTCAGGATGCCGCGTTCGCGCGCCGCCCGCGCAATCACCGGCGCGGCGCCGGTGCCGGTGCCGCCGCCCAGCCCCGCGGCGATGAAACACAGACTGCTGCCTTCAAGCGCCGCGTCGATTTCGGGGAGCGCCTCCTGCGCGGCGGCGCGGCCGATCTCGGGCTTGGCGCCCGCACCGAGCCCCCCGGTGAGCCGCCGACCGAGCTGGATCTGGCTTGCGCTCGGCGCCGCACGCAACGCCTGGACGTCAGTGTTCGCGCAGATGATCTTCATACCCATTCCGGGCCGGCGAAAAAATCGGCCCACCGCATTGCCGCCGGCACCGCCGACACCGAACAGCGTAACCCCCGGACCGCTCGACAGATCGAGTTCGTGCTGCGTCATCGCGCCCGTCTCCTGGGCGATACCGAATCGGCACCGCGACCCACGAGCTAGGCACCGATCCTGTGGTTAACTAGGTCGTAGAATCCCCGATACGTGTGATCCCCACATCGTAGTTTTACGCGCTACACCGCCCCCTTTACGGTTCGTTAACCATCGCCCGACAGCAATTGGAGTCTTGGGCATGGACGAACTCTTTATCGGCAGCGCGCTTTGTGAAGTGACCAGCGGAGGCGAGATCGTCCTGCCCCGCACCTTCCACGAAACCGCGCTCGCCCGATCCGGCGACGGCCGGTTGTTCGTCGGCCTTCACGAGGAGTCGCCCTGCCTCGTCGTTTATGACCGGATTTTCGCGGCCCAGCAGCAATGGGATTTCGAAACCCGCCGGTCCTCGTTCCTGGGCACCAATATGGAGGCGCACTATACCCGCCTCCGTCGCGCCTTCGGCTTTGTCGAGCATGTGACCCTGGCGCCCGACGGCATGATGATCCTGGGGCCCTTGATGCGGCAGCGCGGCCGGATCGGCGGCGCGGCCCTGCTGGTCGCGACCGGCCCACGTTTCGAGATCTGGGATCTCGACCTCATCCTCGAGCGCGCGCCGGCCGATCTCGTCACCCTCGCAAACGCTCATCTCCAAACCGCCAGTGAGGAATGTCATGGCCCTTCTCTGCACCCTGCTGACACACGCCGCCGGGCCGCACGCATCGCTCAACCAGGGCTTCGCGTTCAGCAGGTGCCGCCGCTGCGGCCGCGACATGATCCGGTCGGCGGAAGCGCGCGCGACAAAATGGAAGGCCGTTCCGCCGGGATTCCGGGTCATCTGGAGAAATACTGATCCAAATCAATGTCCTCAGCCTCCGGAACCGCCGCCGTTAGAGGAAAATAAAGCACGTTCCTCCTTGCTTCTGGATTTTCTATACGTCACAACGGCCACTCTGTACTGGAATATCAGCGATTATCTGGGCAGAGATTCCCCTAGGCGCGAAGTAATACTTCGCCTCGGAAGTCACTAGCGGGCCAAGGCTCGCACTATGTTGGCGACGAGGGCTCGATGTGTCGTATCGGGCTACCAAGGAAAGCGCGGCTCGTTAGTGAAACGCGATCTGCATTCATTCCGGCTCCATTTTTGACGACGCGATTCCAAGTCGCCGATATTTGGCGTTCTGTTTTCACTCTGTTATGCACCGCTTTGGGGGGCACACTTCGAGAGGAGGTGCCTGGAGATTGGACCAAGTAACAGGCGTGCGCGTGACGAACGACCGATCGACGGAACAGAAAATCGTTCTCACACTCGTTCTGGTCGCCTTGTTGGTCAGCGCCATCAGCTTTGCCGGATGGGCGTTCGATACCCCGATCCTTCGGGAATTCGATGTCCGGGGATACCCGCAGGGCCACCCGATGTGGCCGCTGGCGGCGCTGAGCTATGCCTTTCTCGCCGCTGGATTCGCGGCAAGCATAAAGCGGTATCGCGTTGCGCCGCTGCTTCTCGCCATACCGTTGCTCGTTGCGGTTTGCGCAATCGTCGAGGGGACATTCGGGCTCTCGCCGGGCATCGATACATGGCTGTTCCCGGAACAGCTCGGCCGGGTGGCCGCTGAGCATCCGGGCCGGCCGGTCGCCAACTCGATCGTCGTTTTCGGCTTTCTCAGCGTCGCATTGTTTCTCGCACAAAGGCGGGAATGGGCCCGGGCAGAGCTCGCGAACCTGCTCGCCACTGCATCCTTCTGCTTCGGCCTGTTCTCGATCATCCTGCTGCTGTCGATCATCCCGTCCGAAATTCCGGTTGCCGAGGTCTTCCTCTCCTCGCTGCCGGCGGCGACGATCAATATCCTGCTCGCGTCGGCCTTCCTGATCTGGCGGCAGGAAGCAGGCTGGACGGTATTGCTCGCGCGCGACCGGATCCGGCGACCCTTTGTCGGGATGACCTTGCCGCTCATCGTCAGCCTGCCGCTCCTGCCCTCGTTCGTGACCTGGTGGGGCCAGGGGGTGCTGCGGATGACGCCGCTCGGCGCCGGCATCCTCGCCCTGATCTGCGATGTGCTGGTCATCGGCATCTTGTTCTGGCTCTCGGTCGATCGCGCCGCGAGCCAGCAGGCGGCGCTCCAGGAAGTCACCAACGCGCTCGGCGTCGCGGCCATCACGCTCACCCGGCCGACCGGCGAGATCACCCATTGGTCGCATGGCTGCGAGCAGCTTTACGGCTGGTCGGCGGCCGAGGCGATCGGCCGGAAGAAATATGAGCTGCTCCATTCGCGCCACGGCGAGCATGGCGTGGACGCGCCGCTCCGCCCGACCGGGTCTGCCGAGCGCGAACTGCTGGAGCGCCGGCGCGACGGCTCCGAAATCAGCGTGCTCGAACGCACCCAGGTGCTCGAACGGGCCGACCGCGAACCGGTCCTTGTCGTGAAGATGCTCGATATCTCGGACCGGGTTCGCGCCGAGACCGCGCTGCGCGAAAGCGAAACCCGGCTCGCCATTGCCGCCGAGGCACAGCAGCTCGGCGTGTCGCACCTCGACGTGGCCAGCGGGCGGCTCGAATGGTCGCCGGGCTCCGAGCAGAGGCTCGGCCTCGAACCCGGCAGCCTCAGCACCTTCGAGCAATGGCAGGCCCTGGTCGACCCCAAGGACAATGAGGCGATCCTCGAAACGCTCGCGCGCGCTACCGCCAATCGCGATCCGCGGATCGCGTTCCAATATCGTTTCGCCCAGGCGGATGGAGCGATCCGCACGATCGAGGGCTCAGCGCGATGCCTTTACAGCGAGAGCGGCGAGCTCCAGACCGTGATCGCGGCGAATATCGACGTCACGGAGCGCAAGGAGCGCGACGCGGCGCAGCAATTGCGATCGATCATCGAGACCGTGCCCGATGCGACGATCGTGATCGACGGCACCGGTACGATCCGGAGCTTCAGCGCTGCCGCCGAGCGGATGTTCGGTTTCGACAGCGAGACCGCGATCGGCAGCAACGTCAACCGCATGATCCCCGAGCTGATCATCGCCGGGCACGAAGATTCGATCGACCCCCTGCTGATCGGCGCGCTCGGTGCGAACGACAACACGCATGAGCTGACTGCCCGGCGCGCGGACGGATCGCTGTTTCCGGCGGAACTGAATGTGGGGGAAGCGTGGCTGGGCGAGGAGCGTATCTTCACGGCCGTGATCCGCGACGTTTCGGATCGTCGCGCGGCTGAGCAGCGGCTGAGCGAGCTCAACGCTGAACTCGCCCATCTCTCGCGCCAGAGCGCGATGAGCGAGCTGGCAGCCGATCTCGCGCATGAACTGAACCAGCCGCTCAGCGCCACCGCCAATTTCCTCGCTGCGGCACGCACGCTGATCGCCCGCGGCGACACTGGCGCGCAGGTCGCCGATCTGCTGCGCATGGGCGAGGAGCAGACGCTGCGCTCGGGCGAGATCATCCGCAGGCTGCGCGATTTCCTGGCCAAGCGCGAGGGAGAAATGCGGCTCGAATCGCTCGAGCATGTCGTGCGCGAGGCAGTCCAGCTGGTCCTGTTCGGAACCGCGCAGTTCGATATCCGCCTGACCTACCAGCTCGATCCAGCTGCGGACATCATCTTCGCTGACCGCATCCAGGTGCAACAGGTGCTCGTCAATCTGCTGCGCAACGCAGTCGATGCCCTGCGGGCCCAGCCGGCCAAGAAGCGGGAGATCGTCATCGCGTCCCGCGCGGTCGCGGACGACATGACAGAGATTTCCGTGAGCGATAACGGGCCCGGCCTTCCGGAGGCGCTGAGCGAGCAGCTCTATTCCCGCTTCGCCACGAAGAAGGGCGGTGTCGCGATGGGCATCGGCCTTTCTATTTCGCGGCGGATCGTCGAGGCCCATGGCGGAACGCTCGTGGCCGAAAACAGGCCGGGAGGAGGGGCGACCTTCCGCTTCACGCTGCCGGCACCCGGGGAGATCGAGGAATGATGCGCAATATCTATCTGGTCGATGATGATGATGCGGTTCGCGCCTCTCTGCACAGCCTCTTGTCGCTGCAGTCCGACCTTGCGGTGCGGAGCTTTCGCAGCGGCAATGGATTCCTCGACGATGCCCCGGCGCTCGATTCCGGGGTCCTGCTGCTCGATTTCCATATGCCGGGGCTGAATGGCATCGAGGTGCTCACCGCGCTCGGCGAATCCGAGCCCGGGAAATTCGCGACGGTGATCCTGACGGGTGAAGGCAATGTCGGACTGGCCGTGCAGGCGATGAAGGCGGGGGCGCTCGATTTCATCGAGAAACCCTATGAGGCCGGGGCCCTGATCGGAATTATCGACGCCGCCTTTTCCCGCCTCGAACATGACAGCGCGTCCGCGGCTCAGATCGAGCAGGCGAGTGCGAAGATCGATGCCCTCTCGCCGCGCGAGCGCGACGTGCTGATGGGCCTGATCGAGGGCCGGGCCAACAAGGTGATCGCCTATGAGCTCGATATCAGCCCGCGCACCGTCGAGATCTATCGTGCGAACCTGATGACCAAGCTCGGCGTCCGCAGCCTGCCCGAAGCGCTCCGTATCGCCTTCGCCGCAGGGCTGATCCCCCAATCCTAAGCCGGCACCGGCACGCGCCGGAGCGCCAGCTCGCGTCCGAGCTCGACCAGCGCCTCGTTTCTGTCGATGGTGCAGACCTGGTTCGGACCCGCCTCGCGCGCGTGATCGCCCAGGATGATGATGCGTTTCCACTGTCCGCCATCGAGCAGCGAGGGGAGCCCGTCACCCAGCGATTCCGTATCGACCACGAGGATCTTCGGCGCGGGCGCGATCCGGTCAAGCACCGGATCCTGCGGATCGGCGTCGAGCGTCACCAGGCTTTCGCCCTGAAGTGACAGGCGCGCGATCAGCGCACTGCGCAACCCGTGATTGCGCATGATCAAGACGATCAGTTCCCGCGAGGCCATAAGCTGATCCCGATATGCGGATTTTCGCCGCGAAAAATCCTGTGGCGCCGGCGAATCCCCTTGCCGGAGAACGCATCAGGAGCGGGTTGCAAGATGGCGGATCTTGCTTAGCGGGCCGTTTCGATCGCCCTATGTAATTTCCGATAGTCCTAAAGGATGATGCGGAACAGCGCGCCGCCGACGCTGCCTTCGGCGATGTCGATCGTGCCGCCATGCCCCACCACCACCTGGCGCGCGAGGTTGAGGCCGACACCGGTGCCCTCGGCGCGCGTCGTGAAGAAGGGCAGGAAGATGTCGCGCCGCAGATTCTCGGGCACGCCCTTGCCGCTGTCCTCGATCTCGATCCAGACCTGGCCCGTCACCGTCGTGAAAGCGAGCCGCATCCATTGCTCTCCCCCGCCGCGCAGCACGGCCTGGGCGCCGTTGCGCAACAGGTTGATCAGCACCTGCGCCAGCAGATCGGGATCGGCATCGAGGATCAGGTCAGGCTGGACGTCGAGCGTGAGCGGCACCGCCGGCCATTCCGCCGCGAACAATCGGGCGAGCTCGGCGGCGAACGGCCCTGCCGCAAACTGCCGTCGCCGCAGCACGGGGGCGTGCGACACCGCACGATAGCTGTCGATGAAGCGGCGCAGCCCCTCGGCCCGGCGCGCCAGCGTCGTCACCGCGATCCGGGCATCGGGTATTTCGGGCGGTTCAGCGTCGAGCAGGGTCGCGGCGGTCGCGGCAAGCGAGGTTACCGGCGTGAGCGAGTTCAGGATTTCGTGCGTCAGCACCCGGACGAGATCAGTCTGTGCCGCCATCTCGATCGTGTCGAGCGCGCCCTGGACCGGTTCGACCGTCACCGCCCGGATCCTGAGGCCGAGCCGTTCGAGCGAGGCCGAGCGGACGATCGCCCTTTGCGGACCGCCGGGCATGCGCAGGATCAGCACCTCCTGCCGCGCCTCTCCCTCATCGCCGAGCCGCGCGGCGAGGGTTGCGCCGTAGATGCCGAAATCCTCGGACCGCACGCCTTCATGGCGGTTGAACAGGCGCCGCGCCGCCTTGTTCGCGAGGGTGACGCCGTGCGCCGCATCGACCGTGAGCAGCGCGATCGGCATGTCATCGACCAGTGCCTCGAGATAGCGCATCTCACGCGCCGAGCGGTCGCGCTCCGCCTGCAGGGTGCGCATCGCACCGCTGAGGGCCTCGCCCAGCGCGGCGAAGCCCGCGCCGCCGCGCCCGTCGAAACGGGTCGCGAAATCGCCGTGCCCGAGCGCCTCGACGAAGCGCGCGATGCTGCGATTGGTCCGGTCGATATGCCGCCACAGCCCGGCGGCGGCAGCAATGACGATCAGCCCGGCAAGGATCCGGGCCGCAGCGAGCCCGTCCATCTCGAGCGCCCAGATGAAGCCGACCAGCGCCGCGAACAGCGCGAGGACCCACGCCGTAAGGACCAGCGTGAAGCGCCGGTCAAAGCCCATGCTTCTCCATCCGCCGATAGAGCGCCGCGCGCGACAGGCCGAGTTCGGTCGCCGCCATCGAAATATTATAGCCGTGCTTCTTCAACGCTTCCTCGACCAGCCGGCGTTCGACCCGTTCGAGGTTGAACTCGGTCGCGGCCGGCGCGACCACCGCCTCGGGCGCGACCCGCGGCGTGATGACGCCGAGCGGAAAATCCTCCGCCTCGAGCGGCGCGTCGCCGGCCAGGATCACCGCGCGTTCGATCGCATGGCGCAGCGCACGGACATTGCCCGGCCAGTCATGCGCCGTCAGCGCCGCACGGGCGCCCGCGCTCAACACCGGTGCCGGCCGATTGTAGCGCCGCGCATAATGATCGAGGAAATGGTCGACCAAAGCGGCGACATCCTCCTGACGGTCGCGCAGGGGCGGCAGCTCGATCTCGACGGTGTTGAGCCGGAACAGCAGATCCTGCCGGAAATGCCGATCGTCGCGCAGCATCTGCGGCGTCATATTGGTTGCTGCGATCACCCTGATATCGACCGGGATCGGGCGATTGGCGCCGACCGGCGTCACCTTGCGCTGTTCGAGCACGGTCAGCAATTTGGGCTGGAGATGGAGCGGCAGGTTGCCGATCTCGTCGAGGAACAATGTGCCGCCATCGGCCGCCTGGATGCGGCCGATGCGGTCGGCGCGGGCATCAGTGAAGGCGCCTTTCACATGGCCGAACAGCTCGGAATCGATCAGCTCCGCCGCGATTGCGCCGAGGTCGACGGTCAGCATCGGCTGGCGTGCGCGAAGCGACTGGGTGTGCAGCGCGCGCGCGACGATCTCCTTGCCGGTGCCGTTCTCGCCGAGCACCAGCACATTCGCATCGGTCGGCGCGGCGCGCGCGATCAGCGACTTGACCCGCGCCATCGCCGGCGACTTGCCGATCATCGGCGTCGAAGCGCCTGGCGTCGGATCCGTGATCGCGACCACCCGCGCCTTTTCGACCGCGACCGCGCGGCGCGAGCGGCGCAGCGACGCGGCTGTCCGCACCGTGGCGAGCAGCCGCTCGTTCGACCAGGGCTTGGAGACGAAATCGGTCGCGCCGCGCTTCATCGCCTCGACCGCGACGTTCACGCCAGCATGCGCGGTGATCATCACGACGATGAGCTCGGGGTCGATCGCGAGCAGCCGGTCGAGCCAGGCCAGCCCTTCCGCCGCATCGGTGGCGCCGCGCGCGAAATTGGCGTCGAGCAGCACGACATCGGCCGAGCGACCGGCGATCGCCGCGATCGCCTCGTCGGGCGCGCGTGCGGTCACGACGTCAGCGAACTGCCCGCGCAGCAGCAGCCGCGCGGCCGTGAGGATATCCTCATCGTCATCGACAACGACGCAAAGGTCGAACTCAGGCTTTGCCATTGACCGCTCCCGTACAATCAGCGTGCGGAATCGGACAGTCAATTTCCGTGCCAGTATCGGGCAGGTTCGGCGAACACCCCGCAAATCCGCCGATTTCGCCATTTGGCATGGCCCATGCTGAACAGGAGATTGCCAACCGGCACTCAGAAGGAACTATGTCATGAACAGCAACTGGAAGACCCAATTCGTCAGCGTCATCGGCGCTTTTGCCGCAATGCTCTGCCTGACCATCGCCGCGACGACGCCGCTCGCCAACGCCGCAACCTTTGTTCCCGGGCTCGTTGCATGAGCTCAATCCGCGTCCGGTTCCGAACGTTTGTGTCCGGAACCGGACAGTCGGGCGGGCTCGGCCGATGAACACGCCGGGCGCCTCGATTGGCACGCGGCTTGCTGATCGGACTCCGATCAGGGGAATGCCGATGACCGTCATACCAATGAAAGGCGAGGAAACGGGCGATCGCCCCGTCACGGGCAGCGGGATGGACCGCACCGTGGAGACTCGCCGCATGTCGCAGCGCATGAAGATCGCGCTCGGTGTCGCCGGCCTGCTCGTCCTCCTTGTCGCCTTCTGGTTCTTCGCGCCGCGCGCCGGATCGCAGACGATCGCCGCTGACCGGCTGACGATCTCGCCGGTGCGCACCGGCACTTTCGAGGATTTCATCCCCTTGCGCGCCCGCGTCACCCCGCTCCTCACCGTCTATCTCGATGCGATCGAGGGCGGCCGGGTCGAGAAGGTGATCGCCGAGGACGGCGCGATGCTGGCCAAGGGCCAGCCGATCGTGGTGCTCTCCAATGCCGAGCTCCAGCTTTCCACGCTCGCGCGCCAGACCGAGGTCGAGCAGCAGATCAACAATATGCGCAGCCAGGAGCTTGCGCTTGCCCAGACCCGCGTCGCGAACGAGCGCGCCGTGCTCGATGCCGGGCTCGCCGCAGCCAAGGCGAAGCGGCAATATGATCTCGAGGCGCCGCTCGCCCGGCGCGGCTTCGTCTCGGGCAAGCAGTTCAACGATACCCGCGACGAATTTCAATATGAGCAGCAGCGCATCGCCGTGGTGCGCCGCGGCCAGGCGACTGACGAGAAGCTCCAGGCGAGCCAGCTTGCCCAGCAGCGCGCCTCGACCGCGTCGATGCAGTCGAGCCTCGCGCTCGCCCGCGCCAATCTCGATGCGCTCAACCTGCGCGCGCCGGTGGCGGGCCAGCTTTCGGGCTTCTCGATCCAGATCGGCCAGTCGCTCCAGCGCGGCGAGCGGATCGGGCAGATCGACAGCCCGGGCCGTAACAAGCTGATGGCAGGCGTCGATGAATTCTATCTCGGCCGCGTCCAGGTCGGCCAGAAGGCGAGCGTCGACTGGGGCGGCAAGCTCTATGCGGCCAAGGTCACCAAGATTTATCCGCAGGTCCAGAATGGCCAGTTCCAGGTCGACCTGCAATTCACCGGCGCCGAGCCGGTCAATATCCAGCGTGGTCAGACGCTCCAGGCCAAGCTGACGCTCGGCGACCCCGCCCCTGCCCGCCTCATCCCGGCCGGCGCCTTCTATAACGAGACCGGCGGCAACTGGGTGTTCGTCGTCTCGCCCGACGGGAAGAGCGCGGTGAAGCGCCAGGTACGGCTCGGTCGCCGCAACCCGGACTCGATCGAAGTGCTCGAAGGGCTCGACCCCGGCGAGCGGGTCATCACCTCTCCCTATACCGGTTTCGCCGACAAGGACCGGCTCGACCTCACAGCAAAGGAATGAACATGCTCGAGATGCGTGCGCTTTCGCGGGTCTACCGCACCGACACGATCGAGACGACCGCGCTCGATGCGATCGACCTCGATATCGCTGACGGCGAGTTCGTCGCAGTGATGGGGCCTTCGGGCTGTGGAAAGTCCACGCTGCTCAACTTGATGGGGATGCTCGATAGCCCGTCGAGCGGGTCCTATGTGTTCAACGGCACTGAGGTCGCCGGGCTGGGCGAGAACAAGCTGGCCGAGTTCCGCAAGGCGAATATCGGCTTCATCTTCCAGAGCTTCAATCTGGTCGACGAACTGTCGGTGCGCGAGAATGTCGAGCTCGCCTTGCTCTATCACGACGTCCCCGCAGCCGAGCGCAAGCGCCGCACCGATGCGGTGATGGACCGGGTGGGCATCGCCCACCGAGCCCGCCACCGGCCGAGCCAGCTTTCGGGCGGCCAGCAGCAGCGCGTCGCCGTCGCCCGGGCATTGGTCGCCGAGCCAAAGCTGATCCTTGCCGACGAGCCGACCGGGAACCTCGACACCAATCATGGCGAAGAGGTGATGCGGATGCTCCAGCAATTGAATGCCGAAGGCTCGACGATCGTGATGGTCACCCATTCGCCGGCCCATGCCGATTATGCCAGCCGGGTTGTCAACATGCTCGACGGCCGCATCCTGCAACAGCACCGCCGCGCAGCCTGAAGGACCGAGCATGGGGCGGAACTCTCTCCTGATCGCGCTCCGGCTGCTCGCGCGGAACCGGGTCTATGCAGCGATCAACATCGGCGGGCTGGCGCTCGGCCTCGCCGGCTGCCTGCTGATCCTGGGCTATGTCCGCTACGAACAAAGCTATGATGCGTGGCTGCCCGACGACGACCGGGTCTACCAGGTCCAGACGATTCTTCGTCCGCCCGGCCAGGCGATCGTCCACAGCCAGGCGAGCTCGTTTCCGCTGCACGACAGGCTGGCCGGCGGCTTTTCGCAGATCGAGACGGTCACCGCGGTCGCCTCGGGCAAGACCGTCACCGAGCATGACGGCCAGCCGATGTTCATCGACGAGGCCACCGTCGATCCTGACTTCTTCAAGGTCTTCGCCCTGCCCTTCGCGCAGGGCTCGGCAGCGGCCGCCCTGCCCGATACCAATGCGATCGTGCTCACCGAGAGCGAGGCGATCCGCCAGTTCGGCACCGCCGATGCGCTGGGCAAGCGGCTGAGCCTCGGGGCCGGCCCCGGCAAGCGCGACTATCGGGTCAGCGGCGTGCTGCGCGACCTGCCGCGCAACACCAGCCTGAAGCTTGACCTGATCTTCCGGCGCGATCCGGCCGATATCCAGTATCGCGGCTGGGGCAATTTCGATCAGCAACATTATGTCAGGCTGCGCGCCGGCGCGAGCGCAGCGGCGGTCAATGCTGCGCTGCCGGCATGGGAAAAGCGTACGATCGCCCCCGAGGTGATCGACGGCAAGCCGGCGGCGATGGCCGATATCATGGACTTCCAGCTGGTGCCGCTCCAGCAGGTCCATCTCGGCGCGGCGCAGGAAGCGGCGATGATGCCCGGCGGCGATCCGCGATCGCTCGTTACTTTCGCGATCGTGGCGCTGCTGATCCTCGGCATGGCGGTGATGAACTTCGTCAACCTCTCCACCGCGCGCGCTACCCAGCGCGCTCGCGAGGTGGCACTGCGCAAGGTGCTGGGCGCGACGCGCCGGCAGCTGATCGTCCAGTTCCTGGGGGAAAGCCTGATACTCGCGGCGTTCGCGATGCTGATCGCGCTCACGATCGTCGAGCTGGCGACGCCCTGGATCGCCGCGTTGCTTGGCGCTGATCTCCACATCCACTATCTCGGCAAGGGCGGCATGCTGTGGCCCGCTTTGGGGCTGTTCGCCGCGACCGGGCTGCTCGGCGGTCTCTATCCGGCTTTCTATCTCAGCCGCTTCCAGCCCGCGACAGTGCTGCGCGCCAACAAATCCTCGGTCGAGACGCCGGGCAGCGGCCGGTTCCGCGCCGCGCTGGTCCTTTCGCAGTTCGCGATCGCGATCGGGCTGATCGTCTGCACCTCGGTGATCTATTCCCAGACCCGCTATGTCGAGACGGTCGACCCCGGCTATCGCCGCGACGGGCTGGTCCAGATCGCCAACGCCTGGCGCTTCACCCAGGGCTCCGAATATGAGGCGGCACGCACCGCGATGCTCGCCATCCCCGGCGTCACCAGTGTCGGGCGCACCGGACTCGGGCTCGCGCCCAGCGACAAGCCGGTCCGGCTGATGCAGCCATCCGGCGCCTCCGGCTATGTCTCGATGGGGTTTTACGGCATCGACGCCGACTTCCTCCAGACGATGGACATCAAGCTGCTCGCCGGCCGCCTGCTCGGCGATCGCTTCGCCGGCGACCGGTTCTCGGGGATCGCCCCGGGCGCGCTCGTCTCGCGCGGCATCAATGTGGTGATCAACCGTTCCGCCGCAGCCAGGCTCGGCTATCGCGCGCCGCAGGCAGCGATCGGCCATGTGGTGCGCGTCGCGTTCGACGGATGGGCGATGGTGCCCGCGACGATTGCCGGGGTCGTCGAGGATACGAGGTTCCGCACTGCGCGGGATGCGATCGATCCGATCGTCTATGCCTATGATCCCGAGCATACCAGCCAGGTGCTGGTGCGCTATGCCGGTGCCCGCCCAGGCGCCGTGATGACGGCGCTGAACAAGGTCTGGCGCAAGTTCGAGCCGGAGATCCCGTTCGAGGCGCGCTTCGCCGAGGATATCGTCAACCAGCTCTACGCCGCCGACCGCGCCCGCACTGCGCTGTTCGCCTGTTTCTCGCTGCTCGCGATCCTGATCGCCTGTCTCGGCCTGTACAGCCTCGCCTCCTTCGCGACCGAACGGCGGACCAAGGAGATCGGCATCCGCAAGGTGCTCGGCGCCAGGGTGCGCGACATCGTGCGGCTGCTCGCCTGGCAATTCTCCAAGCCGGTGGTGCTCGCCAATCTCGTCGCCTGGCCGGCCGCATGGTGGGCGATGCGCGACTGGCTCAACAGCTTCGACACACGGATCTCGCTGACGCCGACGCCGTTCGCGCTGGCCGGCCTGATGACGCTCGCCATCGCGCTGGCGACGGTGGCCGGCCAGTCGATCCGCGTCGCCCGCACCAACCCCATCCATGCTCTTCGTTACGAATAGGACCAGGACTATGTGGCGCAATTACATGACCGTCGGCGTCCGCGCCCTCGCGAAGAACCGGGCCTATGCCGCGATCAACATCGCAGGGCTCGCGCTCGGCATCGCGGCGTGCCTGCTGATCCTCGGCTTCGTCCGGTACGAGTTCAGCTATAACAGCTGGCTGCCCGACGTCGACAAGACCTTTCAGCTGCAGAATTACTTCCATCCAACAGAAGCCGGCGGCGAGGAGCTGAAGCTTCAACAGACCAGTTTCGTCTCGGGCATCGCGCTGAAGAAGGATTTCCCACAGGTCGAGCGGGCGGTCTACTACACAACGCCGCAAACAGTCGTCATCAAGGACGGTCAGTCGGAGGTGATCGGTCAGACGATGCTGGTCGACGGGCCGCTATTCGACGTACTGCGCGTCCCCTTCGTCTATGGCGATGCCACCCATTCGCTTGAGGATCCGCACGCACTCGTGCTGAGCGAAAAGTCGGCGAAACGGCTGTTCGGTGAAGGCAATCCGATCGGCAAGACGGTGACGCTCGCGGCGGGATCGCTGAAGGCAGATTACCGCGTTACCGGCGTCTATCGGGACATGCCCAAAAATGCGAGCTACGCATTCGAGATGGTCGCCCGCTTCGACCCGCAGACCTATTTCGCCCACTACACCTCGGCCCTTACCAGCTGGACCGATCAGGAGGGCGGGTATCTGGTACGCCTCAAGTCGGGCAGTGACGCGGCCGCGATCAATGCCGGGATGCCGGCCTGGAAGAAGCGCAACATCCCCGACGAGATGGACGGCGACCGCAAGATCAATCCGGGCGACTTCTCGGACTTCGCGCTGGTGAACCTTCGCGATCTCCATCTCGGGGCTGCGCAGAACGGCGCGCAGACACCGGGCAATGATCGCGGCACGATCCTGACCTTCGCCGTGATCGCGCTGCTGATTCTCGGCATGGCGTGCGTGAACTTCACCAATCTCGCTACGGCGCGCGCGACCCAACGTGCCCGCGAGGTCGCCCTGCGCAAGGTGCTCGGCGCGACCCGCGGCCAGCTGATCACGCAGTTCATCGGCGAATCGATCCTGCTCGCGGCGATTGCGATGCTGGTGGCGCTGACCATTGTCGAGCTTGCCCTTCCCGCCCTCAACGCGTTCCTCAAGGCCGACATCCAGCTCCATTATTTCGCGTTCGACGGGCTGTTGCTACCGGTGATCGGACTGACTCTGCTCGTCGGCCTCGCCGGGGGCGTCTATCCGGCGCTGGTCCTGTCACGGTTCGAGCCGGCGCGGGTGCTGAAGGCGAACAAGTCAGGCGCCGATGCCGAAGGATCGGGCCGGTTGCGCAACATCCTGGTCGTCGCCCAGTTCGCTGTCTCGATCGGGCTGATCATCTGCACCAGCGTTGTGTACGCGCAGACGGTCTATGCGCGGACCAGCGATGCCGGCTATCGCCGCGACGGGCTGCTCCAGATCGACGGCATGGGCCGCCCCCAGGTCGAGCAGGTGGCGACGTCGCTGATGGACCAGATCCGGCGCGTGCCTGGCGTCACCGCTGTCGCCCGCACCCAGATCGCCGTCGACAGCGGCCGCAATTCGCAGACCGAGGTCCAGCTGTTCGGCAAATCCGACCGGGTCACGCTCGGCGTCTACGGAATCGACCCGGGTTTCATGGACGCGATGGGGATGAAGCTGCTCGCCGGCCGGACCTTCTCCGAAACCAACCCGATGGACGATGTTACCACGCCGACGCCGAGCGACCCGGCGGCGCAACGCGCGCTGGTGCAGCGTGGCGCGAATATCCTGGTGAGCGAGGAGGCCGCCCGCCGGCTCGGCTTCTCGCGCCCGGAGGAGGCGCTTGGCAAGCGGCTTCAGACCAGCCTTGTCGAGGCGGAATATGGTACGGTGCCGGCAACGATCGTCGGCGTGGTGACCGATGCGCGGTTCCGCTCGGTACGCGATCCCTTGCAGCCGATCTTCTATTTCTATCAGCGCAACGCCTTCGCCCAGTTGATGGTCCGCTTTCAGGGCGCGCAGCCAAAGACCGTCTATGACCAGATCGAAGCGATCTGGAAGCGGCAGGTGCCCGATATCCCGCTCAGGGCAAAGTTCGTCGATGACATTGTCCGCGATCTCTACAATGCGGATGAGGCGCGGGCTGAATTGTTCGGGATGTTCGCCATCCTCGCGGTGGTGATCGGCTGCCTCGGCCTGTTCGGGCTTGCCGCCTTTACCGCGGAGCGGCGCACCAAGGAGATCGGGATCCGCAAGGTGCTGGGGGCACGGACGCGTGACATATTGCGATTGCTGGTCTGGCAGTTCAGCCGGCCGGTGCTGGTCGCCAATTTGATCGCCTGGCCGGTCGCCTGGTGGGTGATGCGGGGCTGGCTCAACGGCTTCGATACGCGGATCGCGTTGACGCCGGTGCCGTTCCTGGCGGCGGGGTTGCTCGCGATGCTGATCGCGATCGCGACGATCTCGGCGCATGCCTGGCGGGTGGCGCGTACCAGCCCGATCCGCGCTTTGCGGTACGAGTAGGGGCGCTACCGGTAAGAAGAGGTCACGGCAGGCCCGTTTCCCTCGGCCTGCCGTGACTTTGCGGGCAGGCTATTCGCAGCCGGCGGAAGAATTTCGGGAGTCTGTTATAGGGGTTTCAACATGAACCTCCTTCTCGGCCAAATCAGAATGATAGACGACCATTATCGCTGAGAATCTGAAAAAATTTCGTGAAGATCATCAATTATAATATATAACTACTTAAAGTATTTGCAAAATATACTTGACAATTTTGGATATATTTGAAGTATTACCTCAACCCGACTACGTATCCCGGACTTGTTCCGGGGTCCATCGTTCCGCAAACGCAACGCCTGCACACTCAGCGGAGACATGGATGCCGGAACAAGTCCGGCATGACGGACAGGGGGTTATTGCGCTGGCGGTGGCTCAATCGACGCGACGAAACCAGATAGAAACTTCACCAGCTTCACCCGCACCGATTCGTCGGTGAGGTTGCCCTCCTCGTCGAACGCGTCGCCTGCTTTCGAGACCATCAGCCGGCCGCCCGTCCACAGCTCGGCGCCGAGCGTGCGGAGCGTCGGGAGCCAGGCGTTTTGCGAGAGGATCGTGCCGAAATTGCCGGGCGAGGCGCCTATCATCGCGACCGGCTTGCCGCCGAAGACGCGCTTGATGTCCGAGCCCGGGCGCGACAGCCAGTCGATCGCGTTCTTGAATACGCCGGGCACGCCGTTGTTGTACTCGGGCGTGACCATCAGCAGGCCGTCCGCCGCGGCGATCGCGTCCTTGAGCAAGGCCACTGGTGCCGGGATACCCTCGGCCTCGATATCGGCATTGTAGAGCGGGAATTCGTGGATCGAATGCGCCACGAGCTCGGCGCCCGGCGGCATTGCCGCCCGGGCCGCGCGCAGCAGGCCGGTATTATAGGAGTGCCGTCTCAGGCTTCCCGAAATACCGACCAGCTGCATATCAGCGCTCGCCGTCGACCAGCCGCTCGATGTGGAGCGGGTTGGCCTGCTTCAGCGCCTCGGGGAGGAGATCGTCAGGCACATCCTGATAGGAGACCGGGCGCAGGAAGCGATCGATCGCCTTGCTGCCGACCGAGGTGGAGCGGCCGTCAGCGGTCGACGGATAGGGGCCACCATGGACCATCGCATGCGACACCTCGACGCCGGTGCCGAAGCCGTTGACCAGGATGCGACCGACCTTCTTCTCGAGATGCGGGATCAGCTTGCGCGCCTCGGGGTGATCCGCCTCGACGATATGGATCGCGGCGGTGAGCTGGCCTTCGAGATGATCGACCACCGTCGTCACCGTCTCCAGATCGGGGCAGCGCACGACGAGCGAGGCAGCGCCGAAGATCTCGTCCTGCAGCTCGTGATGGGCGAGGAAATCGGCCGCCGTGGTCAGGAACAAGCCGGCCTGGCCCTGGCAATGATGGCCGGGCTTGCCGCGCGCGACCGTCTCGACCGTATTGTGGCTGCCGATCGCGGCTACGCCAGTCTGATAGGCCTTGGCGATGCCGGGGGTGAGCATCGTCGCGGCCGGCATGTCGCCGAGCGCAGTCGCCGCCGCCTCGACGAAGCTGTCGAGATCCGGGCCCTCGACCGCGAGGATCAGGCCGGGGTTGGTGCAGAACTGGCCTGCGCCGAGCGTCAGCGAGCCGACGAACGCCTTGGCCGTCGCCTCGGCCTTGGCGGCGAGGGCGTTCGGGAAGAGGATGACCGGGTTGATCGAGCTCATCTCGGCATAGACCGGGATCGGCTCGGGGCGGTTCTGCGCGATCTTCATCAGCGCGGTGCCGCCGCCGCGCGAGCCGGTGAAGCCGGCCGCCTTGATGCGCGGATCAGCGACCAGACCCTGGCCGATCGAGCGGCCCGAATCATAGAGGAGCGAGAAGACACCTTCGGGCAGGCCGCAATCCGCGACTGCCTTCTGCACCGCACGCCCGACCAGCTCCGAGGTGCCGGGATGCGCGCTGTGTGCCTTGGCGACGACCGGGCAGCCGGCGGCGAGCGCCGAAGCGGTGTCGCCGCCCGCGACCGAGAAGGCGAGCGGGAAGTTGGAGGCGCCGAACACGGCGACCGGGCCGAGCGCGATGTTGCGCAGGCGGAGATCGGGGCGCGGCGCGGGCTGGCGCTCGGGCAGAGCGGGATCGATCCGGACGTCGAGATAGCGGCCGGCGCGGACGACGCCGGCGAACAGCTTGAGCTGGCCGCAGGTGCGGCCGCGCTCGCCTTCGATGCGACCGCGCGGCAGGCCGGTCTCGGCCATGGCGCGTTCGACCAGCTCGTCGCCGATCGCCATGATGTTGGCGGCGATCGTCTCGAGGAAGGTCGCGCGCGCTTCGGGGGAGGTCTCGCGATAGATGTCGAAGGCTGCGTCGGCGAGCGCGCAGGCGGCATCGAGATCCTCGAGCGTCGCGCCGCCGAAGCTCGGCTCCATCGGCTCGCCGCTCTCCGCATTGATCGCGCGGATCTCGCCCTGGGTTCCGCGCAGCGAGCGCGCGCCGATGAGCAATTCGCCTTTGATCGTCATTCCTGGTCTCCCTGAAGCGTTTTCGAACCGGACGGGCCCGGAAAACGCGGCATCTGAAATCTGAGGCGCTGTTAGCGCTACCGTCGCAGCTTAGATAGTCATTGTACCGGCGGCTTCGAGGGGGGCCGGCATAAGGAATCGAGCATCTTCGAAACATTTTCTGTCGGAGTCGGCGTGAGGCCCTTGGCCTGCATTTGCTGCCATTTCGGCAGCGCGGGCGGGAGGTTCGGATTCATGTCCGGCGCGAAGACCGGATCGGCCTCGGCTTTCGCGAGGGTCGTGAACTCGAATCCTTCAGCGCGATATTGCGCGAGCAGACGCGGCAGCAGGCGGGCGTCGAGCGCGCCGAGATGCATCAGCAACACATAGGGGATGTCCCGCCCGTAGAGAGCGCGCGCATCCTTGCGGGTTGCCGTAGCGGTTTCGGCGGCGGCGAGGAGATAGCTGGCCTCCAGCTTAGAGATCGCCGCCGTGTCGCCGGCAGCGACGCAGCGGGCATAGGGCTCGTTCCACATATAGTCGCCGAAGCTCATCGTGACCTGGGCGATGCGATAGCCCCGGGCGGCAAGGGCCTTGCGGACCTCCATACGCTTGGCGGGATCGTCGCCCTCGGCGAGGAAGGGATAGCGGAACCAGTGATAGTCGGCGCCCTTCATCAGCGGGCTGATCAGGGCCTCGGTGCGGTCGATATCGGCGAGATAATCGGCGACGCTTGTCTGGTTGAGATTGGGATGAGTCCAGGCGTGATTGCCGAGCGGCAGCCCTGCCGCGCGCCACAGATCGAGCACCGGGGCGGCTGCGGGTTCATGGGCGGTCTGATCGCCGTTGACGAAGCCGTACACCTCGCCGACGCCCGCATCCTTGAACGCCTTGATCGCCTTTTGCGCTATCTCGACCCGGGTCGTGTCGGGCGGCAAAGCGCTGTGTGCGGGGAGATCGTCGAAGGTCAGGACGATCTGGGGCTTCGCCTCGCGTGCCGCCGCCGGGGCGGCAAGCAGGGCGAGCAGCGCGAGAGCGGCGCGCGCCCTCACCGGAACAGCTCCAGCGGGATCGCATCGGCCATGGCGCGATAGCCCGCCGCCGAGGGATGGAGATGGTCGCCGGAATCGTACATCGCTTTCATCCTCATGGGATTGGCGGGATCGCGGGTGATCGCGTCGAAATCGACCACCGCGTCGAAATTGCCGGGGGTGCGGATCCAGCGGTTGATCGCCTGGCGATCAGCCTCATTGGCCGCGTCGGGGTGATAATAGTCCGATCCGCCATAGGGCAGGATGGTCGCGCCGATCGCCTTGATGCCGGCGGCGCGCGAGCGGGCGACCATCTGGCGATAGGAACCGATGATCCGGGCGACGAGGCTCGCATGCGCCTCGGCGCCTTGCGGGGCATCGCGGGTGAAGGTGCCGAGATCGTTCACGCCCTCGAGCACGATCAGGTAGCGCACGCCGGTCTGGGCGAGCACGTCGCGCTCGAACCGGGCGAGCGCATTGGGGCCGAGCCCGTCGAGCAACAGCCGCCCGCCGCCGATGCCGTGGTTGAGCACAGCGACATTGCGGGTGGCGGGCGACGCCTGGAGCCGGTCGGCGAGGCGATCGGGCCAGCGATCATCGCCATTGGTGGTCGCGCCGTGGCCGTCAGTGATCGAATCGCCGAGCGTTACGATGGCGCGCGCGCCGGCCGGGGCCGTGACTTCGACGCCGGCGAGCTCGAACCAGTGCTCGACTTTCTTCGCGTCGGCGAGGTCAGCTGCGGCGACCTGGTTGCCATGGACATACCAGGAAGTCGCGCGGGAGCCGGGATGGCTGGTCTGGCCCTTGGGTGCGTCCGGCAGGTGGATCGTCACGGCCAGGCTGGTCAGCGCAGGGACGGGGAAAGCGACTGGATCCGAGAGATAGCTGGCGCCGGCCGGGATGGTGACGCCGGGCTGACCGTCAAAGGTCAGCGCATGGTCGCTGGCGGGCTTGATCCGCGCCGTGTCGCGCGCCGCCGACAGAGCGATATGCGCGGCATCGATCCGCAGCGGCGCGGTGCCGAAGGCATTGGAGAGCATCACCCGGAGACGCGGCCCACCGACGCTGACGCGGACGATCTGGCGGAGCGTGGCGTCAGTCAGATCGGCATCGGGCAGCGTGTTGCGATCCTCGGGGATCTGCTGCGACGATGCCCAGCTCCGCACCCAGGTCTCGCGCGATGCCGGTGCCGCCGATCCGGCGACGGCAACGCACAGGACCGACAGGGCGATCGCGCGCTTGAACAGGATCATCAACAACTCTCCTCCGGCGAAATCAGCGTTTCGGGGCGGCCGCCAGCGCCGCCGCCACCGCTTCTCTGAGCGGCTTGGGTTTGAAGTCTGCGTCATAGGGGCAGGGCCGTTTCGGCAGCCCGTCGGGGCGGGGCGTCAAGCCCTGCAGCCAGCTATAGCTGTCGCCGATCCCCCAGAACATCAGCGTGTGGAGCTGGGGGTAGGACAGGATCACATCGAGAAAGGCGCGGCCATAATCCGCCACTGCGCGGTCGCGCGACGGGATATCGGCGGGCAATTGCTTGTCGTTGATGTCCATCTCGGTGACGAACAAGGCGAGGCCCATGCCGGTGACCTCGTCGAGGAAGCTGCGCCAGGCCTTTTCGTCATGCGCGCCGAAGGGCGAGGCGCCGCCGATATGGCTCTGGACGCCGAGCGCATCGACCGGCGTGCCCCGCTTCTTCAGCGCCTCGAGCAGCCTGAGCACGCCGGTGCGGTGGAGCGCGCTGCCCGGCTCCCAGCTCATATAGTCGTTATAGACGAGCTGCATCTTCGGCGCCGCGGCGCGGGCGGTGTGGAAGGCGAGGTCGATCAGATTCTCCGCGCCCATCGGCTTCGACAGCACGGTCTCGCGGAGTTCGCCGGTCTTCTCGTCGACCGCCTCGTTGACCACGTCGAAATTGGGGATGACCCCGGCATAGCGGCCGGCGACGGTCGAGACATGTTCGGTCAGCAGCCGCTCGGCCTCGGCGCGGGGGTTGGCGCCGAAATCATGGTCGTTCAGCCATTTCGGGAAGCGCTCGGACTTCTGCCAGAGCAAGGTGTGGCCCCGCACGCCGAGGCCGACTGACTTGGCCCAGTTGATCAGCTGATCGGCGCCCGAGAAGTCGAAGGTCTTCGCATCGGGCCTGGTGGCCTGCCATTTCAGCTCATTCTCGGGGACGATCAGCCCGCATTGCGCGGCGATCAAGGCACGGTAGCGCTGATCGGCAAAGCCCTTCCTCACGCCGAGCGTCGAGCCGAAGCGGATGCCGCGCGTCCGTGCGATCGCATCGAGCCCGGGCGATGCCGCCATGGCGGCGCCGGGCAGGAGGAGTGCGGCGGCGCCTGCGCCGATGGTCTCGCGCCGGGTGAGCTTCATGTCGCGAATGCCTCCACGGTGCCGCGCGCGCCATGTTCGGCGAGCGCGGTCAGATGTCGAACCAGTGCGCCGCGCAGATTCGCATCGGCGGCGAGCGCGGGCGGGAAGATCGCGTCGATCGACAGCAGAGCCGCGACCTGCGCCCCGGGATCGCTGATGCCCGCCAGCCGCGACGCCGTCAGCGCCGCGAGCGGATCGTCGACCATATGGGCGTTGCCGGCATCGTCACGCCCGCCCTGCCAACGCATCCAGGCAGCGACGGCCAATGCCAACGCATCGACGGCGAGCCCCTTGGCGCGCCGCGCCGCGATCGGGGCGAGCAGGCGCTGCGGCAGTTTCTGCGAGCCGTCCATCGCGATCTGCCGGGTGCGGTGCTGGAGCGCGGGGTTGGTGAAGCGCTCCATCAACGCGGTGCGATAGGCAGCGATATCGAGCCCGGGCGGGGGCGAGAGCGTTACCTCGGCTTCATCCCACAGCGTCTCGACGAAGCGGGTAAAGGCCGGGATCGCGACCACCTCGTGCACGAAGTCGATGCCGGCCAGCCCGCCGAGATAGGCGATACCCGAATGCGCGCCGTTGAGCATGCGCAGCTTGGCCTCTTCCCAGGGCGCGACCGAGGCGGTGATCTGAACGCCGAGCGCCTCGAAATCTGGGCGGGGGCCGCAGAAGCGATCCTCGATCACCCATTGCAGGAAGGGCTCGGCCTTGACCATCGCCTGGTCGGTCAGGCCGGTGACGCTTTCCAGCGCTGCGATATCGGCCGGGGTGGTGGCCGGGACGATCCGATCGACCATGGTTTCGGGGAAGGCGCCGTTCGCCTCGATCCAGTCGGCCAGTTCGGCCTTGTGGGCGCGGGCGATGGCGAGCACCGCCTGTTCGAGACGGCGGCCATTGTGCGGCAGATTGTCGCACGAGATCGCGGTGAAAGGCTTGAGGCCGAGGTCGCGGCGTGCGGAAAGCGCGGCGACGAGGAAGCCGGGGGCTGTTTTCGGGGCGGTGAGGTCGGCGCAATCGCTGGCGACATCGGGATCGTCGGTGAGCAGGGCGCCGGTGGCGGGATCGAGCTTGTACCCTTTTTCCGTCACGGTGAGGGTGACGATATGGACTTCGGGATCGGCCAGCCGCTCGACCAGCGCCTCGGGGTTTTCCGGCGCGACCAGCACTTCGCGCACCACGCCCATGATCTTGAGGCTGTCGCCTGAGCCATCGCGGGTGACCAGGGTGTAGAGGCCGTCCTGCGGGTTTATCTCGTCGCGGACGCCGGCGGAGCGGAGCGATGCGCCGGTGACGCCCCAGCGGAGGTCGCCGGCTTCAAGGGCTTTCTCGAAGATCGCTGCCTGGTGGGCGCGGTGGAAGGCGCCGATGCCGAGATGGACTACGCCGGATTTTACTGCCGTGCGATCATAAGATGGGAGCGCTACGTTTGCCGGAAGAGCGCCGAGCGTCTCGGAAGAGAGTCGCTTCAACACAGCTGCTCACCAGCGAAGGCTCTACCGGATTCACCCGTTGCTTGGTGCAGAAATCCTTCTCCCCCTGTGGGAGAAGGAGGGAGGAGCGAAGCGACGGAAGGATGAGGGGGAGTGAGGTTCCGTAGCGCCGACATCAGGAAAAGAGTTCCCCTCACGCTTCCCATCGCTTCGCGATGGACCCCTTCCCTCTCCCACAGGGGGAGAGGGAGAAAGGCAGGCGTCGAGATGTGTGAACGCCGTAGCGCCTTTGCCGGGGAACAGGATTGCACCACCCTCACAGCTTGTACGCCGCCTTCGCCAGGTCATAGCTCAGCGCCCGGGCGACCTCATGCGCTTCGTCTTCGTCGATCCGGTGCTCGGCCACCAGTTGCGCGAGGAAGGCGCAGTCCATCCGCCGTGCGACATCGTGGCGCGCCGGGATCGACAGGAAGGCGCGGGTGTCGTCGTTGAAGCCGACCGTGTTGTAGAAGCCGGCCGTCTCGGTCGCGCGCTGGCGGAAGCGGCGCATGCCTTCGGGGCTGTCATGGAACCACCAGGGCGGGCCGAGCCGAAGCGCCGGGTAATGGCCGGCAAGCGGGGCGAGTTCGCGGCTGTACGTGTCCTCGTCGAGGGTGAAGAGGATCAGCGTCAGCTTCGGATCATTGCCATGCGCGTCGAGCAACGGCTTGAGGTTGCGGACGAACTCGCTCGGCAGCGGGATGTCAGCACCCTTGTCGCGGCCGAAACGGGCCAGCACGCTCGGATTGTGGCTGCGATAGGCGCCGGGATGGAGCTGCATCACCATGCCGTCCTCGATCGACATGCGGGCCATTTCGGTCAGCATCTGGCCGCGGAACAGTTCGGCCTGGGCAGCGCTCGCCTTGCCGACCCGGACTGTGTCGTACAGCGCCTCGGCCTCGGCGCGGGGCAGATCGGCGGTGAAGGCGCTGGGATGGCCATGGTCAGTAGAGGTAGCCCCTGCCTCGCGGAAGCGCGCACGGTGGAACTGATGGGCACGCAGATAGCCAGCGAAACTGCCGATATCCTCGCCCGCCGTCTCGCCGAAGCGCGCGATATTCGCCAGGAAGCCGGCAGCCTCCGGGTCCATCACCGGATCGGGGCGATAGGCGGTCATCACCCTGCCCTTCCAGCCGCTTGAGCGGATCGCGCGGTGATGGTTGAGCGGATCGAGCGGGCTTTCCGTGGTGGCGATCGCCTCGATCCCGAAGCGCTCGAACAGGGCACGGGGGCGGAAGGCCGGCGTTTTCAGCGCTGCGTCGATCATGTCGTAATAATGGTCCGCCGTGCCCGCCTCGAGCCGCACGTCGAGGCCGAAGCACTCAGCGAACACCCAGTCGAGCCACAGGCGCGAGGGCGTGCCGCGGAACAGATGGTAGTGCTCGGCGAAGATCTTCCAGATCGCGCGACCGTCAGTCGCGGTCGGGCTGCCATCCTCGGTCGGCACGCCGAGCGCCTCGAGCTTCACGCCCTGGCTGTAGAGCATGCGGAAAACATAATGATCGGGGACGATCAGCAATTGCGCCGGATCGGCAAAGGGCTCGTCATAGGCGAACCAGGACGGATCGGTATGGCCGTGCGGGGAGATGATCGGCAGATCCTTGACCCCCGCGTACAAAGCGCGCGCGATGTCGCGCGTGCGGCCATCGGCGGGGAACAACCGGTCGGGATCGAGCGTCAGTCGGGTCATCGATAACCTTCAGTGCGTGTGAGCGTGGCAGGCATTGCGGGCTTCCTCACCAATTGGTCATGGTTCCGTCTTCGAGGCGGTTCACCGGGAGATAGGCGCGCTTGTATTCGTAGGTGGCGGCGAGCGCCTCATCCAAATCGACGCCGAGGCCGGGCTTGTCGCCGGGGTGCATCAGGCCGTCCTCGAAGCTGTAGGCATGGGGGAAGACAGCGTCGGTCTCGTCGGTGTGGCGCATATATTCCTGCACGCCGAAATTGGGCACCGACAGATCGAAATGCAGCGCAGCGGCCATGCACACCGGCGAGAGATCAGTGGCGCCGTGGCAGCCAGTGCGGACATTGTGCATATCGGCGAAGCTCGCGATCCGGCGCAGATGGGTAATGCCGCCGGCATGGACCACGGTGGCGCGGATATAGTCGATCAGCTGCTCCTCGATCAGCTGCTTGCAGTCCCAGATCGAATTGAAGATCTCGCCGACCGCGAGCGGGGTGGTGGTGTGCTGGCGGATCAGGCGGAAATTGGCCTGGTTCTCGGCCGGCACTGCATCCTCGAGCCAGAAGGGGCGCCAGGGCTCGAGATCCTTGCCGAGCCGGCCTGCCTCGATCGGGGTGAGGCGGTGATGGATGTCGTGGAGCAGGTGGACGTCCCAGCCCAGCGCCTCGCGCGCCTTTTCGAACAGGGCCGGCACCGAGCGGAGATATTTCTCGCTCGACCAGAGATTCTCGGTGGGCAGATCGGCATCGGCGGGTTCGTAGAAATAGCGGTCCTTCGAGACGCCATAGGTCGAGGCGAGGCCGGGCACGCCCGATTGCAGGCGGATCGCCTTGTAGCCTTGCGACTGGTAATGGAGCGCGTTCTCGATCGTCTCCTCGATCGTCTTGCCATTGGCATGGCCGTACACCATCACGCCTTCGCGGCTCGCGCCGCCGAGCAATTGATAGAGCGGCAGGCCGGCGATCTTGCCCTTGATGTCCCAGAGCGCAGTGTCGACCGCGGCGATCGCCGACATGGTCACCGGGCCGCGCCGCCAATAGGCGCCCTTGTAGAGATATTGCCAGATATCCTCGATCCGGTGCGCATCGCGGCCGATCAGGCAGGGGACGACATGGTCCTGGAGATAGGAGGCGACCGCCAGTTCGCGGCCGTTGAGCGTTGCGTCGCCGAGGCCGTAAACGCCTTCGTCAGTCTCGATCTTCAGGGTGACGAAATTGCGCCCGGGACAGGTGATGATGACACGGGCGTTGGTGATCTTGGGCATTGCGACTCTCTAAAATCCGTTCGGGCTGAGCCTGTCGAAGCCCTGCCCTTCTTCAACGTTGGTGAGAAGGCGAAATGGTGCTTCGACAAGCTCAGCACGAACGGGCGGCGGGGGTGTCATGCTATTATGAGCGTGGTGGATTTGACGTTGGCCGAGCTGTTGCCAGCCATGATTTCGATCCGGCCCGGCTCGACCACCTCCTGCATGGCGACATTCCAGATGCGGAAGGCCTTTGGCCCGAGCGTGAAGCCGGTCTTGCGGGTTTCGCCGGGGGCGAGCGTGACGCGCTGGAAGCCCTTCAGCGCCATTACAGGCTGGGTGACCGACGCATCGAGATGGCGGATATAGAGCTGGACGACTTCGTCGCCGGCGCGCTTGCCGGTGTTGGTGACATCGACCGTGATAGTGATGGTGCCGTCCGGCGTGATGCTGGTTGCCGAGAGCGCGGGCTTGCCAACCTCGAAGCTGGTGTAGCTCAGGCCATGGCCGAACGGGAATAACGGCGCGGCATCATCGAACAGATAGCCGCGTCGGGCGCTCGGCTTGTGGTTGTAGAAAGAAGGGATCTGGCCGACGTCGCGGATCACCGTGACCGGCAGTTTGGCGCCCGGATTGATATCGCCGAACAGGGCTTCGGCGATCGCGGTGCCGCCCTCCTGCCCTGCGTACCAGCATTCGAGGATTGCGTTCGCCTTGGCGGCCACCGTCGGCCAGCTCGCCGGGCGGCCGTTGATCGCGACAACGACCACCGGCTTGCCGAGCGCGTGGAGCGCCTCGAACAGGGCGTTCTGCTCGCCGAGCAGATCGAGATCGGCGCGGTCGCCGAGATGGTTCTTGGCGAAGCCTTCGCGACTGGTCAGCTCGGTATCGCCGATCGCGAGCAGGATCACATCGGCGCCGCGTGCTGCCTCGACGGCTTCAGCGATCAGGGCGCGGTTCTTCTCCGGGTTGGCGAGCGTCACCTCGTTGACGGTGAGGTCCTCGGTCGTGGTGATGAACGCGCCCTGGGCATGGATCACCGCTGCATCGCCGACCCTGGCGCGCACGCCGTCGAGCAGGCTGACGCGCTGCTTCGGGAAGCTCGAATAGCCGCCGAGCCGGGCGATCGCTGCATTGGGGCCGATCACCGCGATCTTCTGCGCGCCGGGCTTGAGCGGGAGGATGCCGTCATTGCTGAGCAGACACAGGCTCTTGCGTGCTGCTTCCAGCGCCAGTGCGCGGGCTTCGGCGTTCCCGGTGATCTTCGCGGCGAGCTTCGCGTCGCCCCAGGGATTCTCGAACAGGCCGGCGCGGAACTTGAAGGTCAGGAGGCGCGCGACCGCTGTGTCGATCGCCGCCTGGCTGACCAGGCCTTTGCGGACCTGATCGGCCAGGCCGCGATAGGCGAGACCGTCGGGCAGGACGCAATCGACGCCCGCGGCCAGCGCCAGCCGCGCCGCTTCATCGCGGTCGGCGGCGACATGGTGGATCCGGTCGAGCTCCTCGACCGCACCATAATCGCTCGCGACGATGCCGCTGAAGCCCCATTCGCCGCGCAGCACATCATGCAGCAACCAGCGATTGGCATGGCTCGGCACACCGTCGATCTCGTTGTACGACGGCATCACCGCGCCGATCGCAGTGCGTTCGACCACGGCGCGGAAGGGCGGGAAGAAATTCTCGCGCAGCTCGCGCACCGAGATTTCGGCCGGGCCGACATTGGTGCCCGATTGCGGCTGTCCGTGCCCGGTCATGTGCTTGAGCGTCGCGAACACCTTGTCGGGCGCGAGCCGCTCATTCTTGCCGACGCCCTGCAGGCCCTCGACCGCGGCGACGCCCATTTCGCCGCACAGATAGGGGTCCTCGCCGAAGGTTTCCTCGATCCGGCCCCAGCGCGGATCGCGGGCGATATCGACCACGGGCGACAGCACATAGGGCACGCCGCGGGCGCGGGCCTCGCGGGCGATCACGCTGTTCACGCGGCGGACGAGATCGGGATCGAAGCTGCCGGCGAGCGCAATCGCCTGGGGGAAGCTGGTCGCTTCCGTGACCATGAAGCCGTGCAGCGCCTCTTCATGGAACAGGATCGGGATGCCGAGCCGGGTCTTTTCCATCGCCCAATGCTGCGCAGCATTGTTGAAGGCGATATTGTCGTCGGGCGTCCGCCAGCGCGCCGCAGTGCCGCCTTCGGTGACGCTGATGCCGGGGCCGCCGCGCTTGTCCGAGGGGCGGGAGATCTGGCCGATGCCGTTGGGATAAGCGGTGCTTGCCTTGGCCGGATCGAAATCGAGCCCTTGCATCACATCGGCCTTGGTCGCCCAGAGCGCGATCATCTGCGCGACCTTCTCCTCGAGCGTCATCCGCCCGAGCAGATCCTTCACCCGATCGGCGATCGGCGCGCGCGCGTCCTTGTAGAGGTCGCGCGCGGCCTTGGCGAAGGCCAGCCTAGGCGTCAGCGCGAGCACTGACGCCGAGGAGAGCCAGCCCAGCGCCTGGCGCCGGCCGATCGGGGTCGCCGCGATGCTCATTCGGTGACGGTGAGCGTCGCGGTCTTGAGGTCGACTGAGTTCGGGCCGGCCATGATCTCGAACTGGCCCGGCTCGACCACGCGCTTCATTGCGACGTTCCACAGCTCGAAGGCATGGTGATCGAGGGTGAAGCTGACCGTCTTCGCCTCGCCCGGCTGGAGCGTGACGCGCCGAAACGCCTTCAGCTCCTTGACCGGACGGGTGACCGAGCTGACCAGATCATGGACATAGAGCTGGACGACCTCGTCGCCCGCCCGCGCGCCGGTGTTGCGGACATCGACCTTGACCTCGACTGACCCGTCGGGGCGGATCGTGCTCGTCGACAGCTGCGGCGCGCCGATCGTGAAGTGCGTGTAGCTGAGACCATAGCCGAACGGAAACAGGGGCGTGGCCTCGCCGAAGAGATAGCCGCGATGCGCCGAGGGCTTGTAATTGTAGAACATCGGCAGCTGCCCGACCGAACGCGGGATCGTCACCGGCAGCTTGCCGCCCGGGTTGACGTCACCGAACAGCACGTCCGCCGCCGCGTTGCCGCCCTGCTCGCCGAGATACCAGCCTTCGATCACCGCATTGGCGCCGGCCGCGACCTTGTTGATCGAGAGCGGGCGGCCGTTGATCATCACCACGACGATCGGCTTGCCCAGCGCCTTCAGCGCGTCGAACAGATCCTGCTGCTGGCCGACCAGATCGAGGCTGGAGCGGTCGCCGAGATGGCTGTCGGCCCAGGCCTCGCGGCTGGTCTGCTCGGTATCGCCGATCGCGAGCACGATCGTGTCGGCGCCCTTCGCCGCCTCGACCGCGGCGGCGATCCGCTTCGCATTCTCGGTCGGATCAGCGAGCGTGACCGTGTCGGCCCACCAATCGTCATTCTCGGTGATCTTGACGCCTTCCGAGAAGACGATGTTGGCGCGGGCGCCGACCTTGGCCTTGATGCCGTCCAGGATCGAAACGGTGACCGGCGGCTCGCCATAATAGCCGCCGAGCCGGGCGACCGCGGCGCTCGGGCCGATCACGGCGATGGTCGGCTTGGCCGCGCCTGCGGCGGGCCCAGATGCCGGGAGGGCGAGCGGGAGCACGCCGTCATTCTTGAGCAGCACCATCGTGCGCGCCGCCGCCGTCCGGGCCAGCGCGCGGGCTTCGGCATTGTTGGTGATCTTCACCGCGGCCGCCGCATCGGCATAGGGATGCTCGAACAGCCCGGCGCGGAACTTCATCTCCAGCATCTTGCGCACTGCGTCGTCGATCAGCGCCTCGGAGACCTTGCCGGCGCGAACCGAGGCGACGAGCGTCCTGTAGCTGCCGCCTTCGGGCAGGTCGCTGTCGACGCCGGCATTGAGCGCGAGCAGTGCCGCCGCGGCCTTGTCGGCGGCGATGTGGTGGATGTCCTGGAGCTGGTCGATCGCATAATAATCGCTGGTGATCGCGCCCTTGAAGCCCCATTCGCCGCGCAGCACATCGTGCAGCAACCAGGTGTTGGCGTGGCTCGGGCGGCCGTCGATCTCGTTATAGCTTGGCATCACCGCGCCCGGCCCGGCGCGGGTGATCACCTGCTCGAAGGGCGGGAAGAAATTCTCGCGCAGCTCGCGCTCGGAGATCGGGGCCGGGCCGATATTGGTGCCGCTCTCGGGCTGGCCATGGCCGGTGAGATGCTTGAGCGTCGCGAAGACCTTGCCGGGACCGAGCCGCTCGGGCTTGCCGGCGCCTTCGAGGCCCTCGACCGCGGCGACGCCCATTTCGCCGACGAGATAGGGATCCTCGCCGAACGTCTCCTCGATCCGGCCCCAGCGCGGATCGCGCGCGATGTCGACCACGGGCGAGAGCGCAAGCGTGACGCCGCGCGCCGCGATCTCGCGGGCGACGACGACGTTGATCGCGCGGATCATGTCAGGGTCCCAGCTCGACGCAAGGCCGATCGGGATCGGGAAGCTGGTGGCGCCGACTGCGGCATAGCCGTGCAGGCCTTCCTCATGGAACAGGATGGGGATGCCGAGCCGCGTTTTCGTCAGCGCATAGCGCTGCAGATCATTGACCAGCTCGACCGTGCTCTTGATGCCACGGCGCGGGACGACGCGGGGCGAGGACGGGCCGTCTGCGTCGGAGGGGCGCGAGAAGCCGCCCAGGCCGTCCGGATAGAGCGCCGCGACCTTGGCGATGTCGATCCGCTTATTCGCGTCGAGCATCTTGGTCTTTTCCTGCCAGACCGTCAGCAGCTGGGCGACCTTCTCCTCAAGCGTCATCCGCTTGAGCAGATCGTCGACGCGCGCGTCGATCGGGGCGCTGGCATCCTTGTAGAGCGGATGCGCCTCGACGGCGGCCGGCGGCGGCGAGGCAGCGCCCAAGGCTGTCGGCGCCGCACAGGCGAGCAGAAGAATGAGCGAGCGACGGGCAAAGCGCGACGTAGCGGTTGACGGCATGAACAGACCCCTCCTGTGGACACGGAGTCGTCGGCTCTCGCACCGCGCCACCGCCTTTTTCTGATAGCGCTACCATGATAAGTCGGGCAATGTCTGTCAATCGCCGATGGCCGCCAATCGAGCCCGCCCGGCACGCGTGAGAGGAAGTCGAATGGGTCGATTACTGGCATGGTGCGCGGCGCTGTTTCTTCTGGTCGGCGCATTGCCCGCCACCGCTGCCCATGCCGAAGACGGCTATGATCTGTGGCTCCGCTACCGTCCGCTGGCGGCCGATATCCAGGCGCGCGATCGGGGCCATGCGACTGCCATTGTCATCGCCGCCGGCAATCATGACCCCTCTGTCGTGAAGGCGGCCGAAGAGCTCGAACGAGCGTTGCACGGCATGCTCGTCGCCGATGTGCCGACCGGTTCCGCCGTCGCGGCGGGAGCGATCGTCCTGCGCGTGGGTGGCCCTGAGCTGAGCGCTCGCGGGCTCGGGCCGGAAGGCTATCTGATCCGCAGCACGACGATCGACGGCAAACCGGCCACGGTCATCGCCGCCAATAGCGGTGTCGGCGTGCTCTATGGTGCTTTCGCGCTGATCCAGCGCCTCCAGCGCGGTCAGCCGATCGACGCGCTCGACATTGCCTCCGCCCCCAAGACCAGGCTCCGCCTGCTCAACCATTGGGACAATCTCGATCGCACGGTCGAGCGCGGCTATGCCGGGCAGTCGATCTGGGACTGGTGGAAGCTCCCCGACTTCAAGAACCCGCGCTACACGGACTATGCCCGGGCCAACGCCTCGATCGGCATCAACGGCACCGTCCTCAACAACGTCAACGCCAAGGCCGACAGCCTGACCGCGCCCTATATCGCCAAGGCCGCGGCGCTCGCTGATGTGTTCCGGCCCTATGGCATCAAGGTCTATCTGTCGGCGCGCTGGTCGGCGCCGATCGAGCTCGGGCATCTGAAGACCGCCGATCCGCTCGATCCGGCTGTCGCGGCATGGTGGAAAGCCAAGGCGGATGAGATCTATGCCGCTATCCCGGATTTCGGCGGCTTCCTGGTCAAGGCCAATTCGGAAGGCCAGCCGGGGCCGCAGGATTATCATCGCAACCATGCCGAGGGCGCGAACATGCTCGCCGCGGCGGTGAAGCCGCATGGCGGCGTCATCATGTGGCGGGCATTCGTCTATGCGCAGGAGAATCCCGAGGACCGCGCCAAACAGGCCTATGACGATTTCAAGCCGCTCGACGGCCAGTTCGCCGACAATGTCATCGTCCAGGTGAAGAACGGCGCGATCGACTTCCAGCCGCGCGAGCCCTTCCATCCCCTGTTCGGCGCGATGCCGAAGACGCCGCTGATGATGGAGTTCCAGATCACCAAGGAATATCTCGGTATGGCGACTCACCTCGTTTATCTCGGGCCGCTCTATGAGGAGACGCTGCAGGCCGACACCTGGGCGCACGGCAAGGGATCGACCGTCGCGAAGGTGATCGACGGCTCGCTCGACCATCATGCGCTGACCGGCATGGCCGGCGTCGCCAATATCGGCAGCGACCGGGACTGGTCCGGCTCGACCTTCAACCAGGTCAACTGGTTCGTGTTCGGCCGCATGGCCTGGGATCCCGATGCCTCGGCCAGGACGGTCGCGGGCGAATGGTCCGAGCTGACCTTCGGTCCCGATCCGAAGGTTACCTCGACCGTTACCGACATGATGACGACCTCGCGCGAAGCGGTGGTCAATTATATGGAGCCGCTCGGCCTCGCGCATATGATGGGCACCAGCCATCATTACGGCCCGGCGCCCTGGGTGCATGAGCTTGCCCGGCCGGAATGGAACCCGGTCTATTATCACAAGGCCGATGCGACCGGCATCGGCTTCGACCGCACCGCGACCGGGAGCAATGCCGTCGCGCAATATGCACCGAAGGTCGCGGCGATGTTCGCTGACCCGAAGACCACGCCGGAGCGCAACCTGTTATGGTTCCACCATGTCGGCTGGGACCAGCGCATGGCCTCGGGCAAGACCCTGTGGGAGGAACTGGTCGCGCATTATGCGCTCGGCGTTGCCCAGGTTGCCGACATGCACGCCAAATGGCGGACACTGGCGCCGCTGATCGACCCGGAACGCTACGCCAAGACCGACACCTTCCTGTCGATCCAGCAGCGCGAGGCGCAATGGTGGCGTGACGCGTGCCTCGCCTATTTCATGAGCGTTTCGGGCCGGGCCCTGCCACCCGGCGAAGCGCCGCCGGCGCGCTCCCTCGCCGAATATGAGGCGGTGCGCTTCCCTTACGAGCCGGGCAAGTAGCCGCTAAGCTACTAGAACAACAACGGTTAAATCTGCCACACCCCGCAGCATTGACATACACCTAACATCGGCATAGCAAATAATGTGATCGCTACCATTCCATAGTGGCATGGGGCAGCAATGGACCCGTAAGAGGTCTGAACCGGAGGGGTAAAATGGCTATCACACCATATCGTATCGTCGCGACTCGTCGATTCATGGCCATCAGCGCCATGCTGCTGGCGGGGACCGCCTGGCCCGCGCTCGCACAAAGCAGCGGTGGCGCGCCCGCACCGCAGAGCGCGGCCGTGACTGATCCCGGCCAGAACAATGGCGAGGACGACATCATCGTCTCGGGCTATCGCGAGAGCCTGCAAAGCTCGACCAACGCAAAACGCGATTCGACCGGTTTCCGCGACACGATCTTCGCCGAGGATATCGGCAAGTTCCCGGACACCAACATCGCCGAGACGTTCAACCGCATTCCCGGCATCACCATTTCGCGCGATACCACGGGCGAAGGCCTGAACATCGCGATCCGCGGCCTGGGCACGAACTTCACCAAGGTGCTGCTCAACGGCGCGCCGGTGGCGATCGCCTCGACCGGCCGCACCGATGCGCAGAGCACCAACCGCGAAGTCGATCTCGACATGTTCCCGATCGAGCTCTTCACCCAGTTGACCGTCGACAAGACCCAGACCGCCGATATGGTCGAGGGCGGCACCTCGGGCGTGGTCAACATGCGCAGCGCGCGGCCGTTCGACAAACCCGGGACGCACCTGACCTATTCGATCCAGGGCGTCGACAACACCAACGCCAACAAGATCGGCGTGCGCGGCTCACTGATCGCCAGCGCGACGATGGGCGATTTCGGCATCCTTGCCGGCTTCGCGGGCATCCGCAGCAATGTGCGCACCAGGGGCTATGAGACGATCGGCCTGACCAACCCGAACCTCAGCGCGGCACAGTGCGGCGCGGCCACGGGTTGCAACCCGACCGGCGGCGGCAACTGGACCATCCCGGCCACCGTCCCCGCCAATGCCGGCAACGGCCTCACCACCGGCGCGACGATCGACCAGGCCTTTCTGCTCGCGCACAATCCGGGCGCCAATATCGGCCAGATCGACAACGGCCTGATCCCGCGCCTCGGCCGCCCGTCGGACGAGTTCGGCACCAAGGACCGCTATAACGCCATCCTCAGCCTGGAATATCGCCCGAGCGACGACATCCATCTCTATCTCGATTCGATGTACGGCAAGAAATCGAACAATCTGCAGCGCATCGACATGAACTGGGTCGGCCGCAACGGCGCGGTGATTCCGCTCAACACCCAATATGACAAGTCGGATTGCTCGGCGGGCTGCACGGTGACCAAGGGCACCTATGCCAATGCGCAGTTCTTCCTCGAATATCGGCCCTTCATCGAGGATACCGAGTTCTGGGGCGTCAATCCCGGCGCCGAATGGAAGATCGCAGACACACTGAAGCTGAACCTCCAGGGCAATTACACCAAGAGCGTCTTCCACCGTGAATCGCCGACGGTGCTGGTCATCACGCCGGCAAGCTCGGGCGTCACCGTCAATTACGACTATAATAATGGCGGCGTGCCGATCATCGGCGTCACCGGTGCCGATCTCAACAACCCCGCTGCGTTCGGCTGGCCCGGCGGTCGCGTCAATATCCAGGACGAGCGGCGCCATACCGAAACCAAGGGCGTCCGCGGCGACCTCACCTGGGGCGACAGGAAACTGAGCCTCAAGGTTGGCGGCTCCTATGACGATATCTCGCGCCGCATCCAGGGCTTCGACAACAGCCAGGCGTGGCAGAACGCGGTGTGCGGCGACAATCCGAGCATCTTCGTCCCCAGCCCCAACTCGCAGCCGCCCTGCCAGGGCCTGAACCAGACCGGCGCTCCGCCGGCGGGCTATCCGACCTATCCGGGCTATGGTGCCGCGGGCGGCTACACTGCCGGCGCCACCACGCCTTATACCTATGCCGGGTCGCTCATCCCCGCTGCGTCGCTGGCCAATTATCTGAAGGCCGGGCCGGACGGCTTCATCACGGTCGACTGGGACAAGTTCAAGGCAGCGTCCAAATACGACCAGTTCCACAACGCCGCGCCGGAATCGAGCGGCACCAATACCGGCGCGAGCGGCGGTTATGTTCGCGAGCGGGCGACTGCCGCCTTTGCCGAGGTCAATGGCGACCTGCCCATCGGCGACAACAGCCTGCAGTTCAACGCGGGCGTGCGCTGGATCCACACCCAGCAGACGATCGGCGGCTTCGTCTCGCTGCCCGATCCGCGCAACACGCCGGCCGCCCCGGCGGTCGCGCCGGCCGATGGCGGGAAATTCCCGAACATCGTCAATTTCGTGAACGTCGACAGCAGCTATGACAATTGGCTGCCCTCGGCGAGCGCGGCCTTCCATATCGGCAACAACACAGTGCTGCGCGCCTCGGTATCGCGGACGATGACCCGGCCCGATCCCAATGCCGAATTGCCCGGCCTGAGCTTCTCCTCGCCTTCAGCCGATACCGGCTCGCTCGGCAATTCAGCGCTCAAGCCGTATCTGGCGACCAATTTCGATTTCGGCGCTGAATATTATACCGGCAAGGAGGGCTATGTCGGCGTCGCTGCCTTCCGCAAGGCAGTGACCGGCTTTACCGTTCCCGGCCTCACCACCCTGCCCTTCGCCGCGCTGGCGGCGTACGGCGTGACCTATGACACGCTGACGCCGACGCAGCAGGCGGCGATCACCTCGCGCGGCGGCCCGGGCACGGCGACGGTGGTCATCCAGCAGCAGGTCAATGCGAGCGGTACGCTGATCGTCAACGGGCTCGAGCTCAACTGGGTGCAGCCGCTCGACTTCCTGATCGGCAAATATCTCGGCCTCAACGGCTTCGGGTTCAACGCGAACCTGACGCTGATCGACCAGCATGGCACGGGCGCTGCGCCCGCGGTCGCGCTGGGCGTATCGCCGGTGACCTACAACATCACGGCCTATTATGAAGGCCATGGCCTGACCGTACGCGCATCGACCACGTTCAATCGCGGCTCGCAATCGTCCGGCACCAACCAGAACGGCATCGCCGCGGCGGCGCTCTTCACGTCGGACTATCAGCAATATGACCTGTCCTCGAGCCTCGACCTCGAAAAGGTCTTCGGCACCAAGGGCCTGCCGCAGATCACCTTCGACGTGGTGAACATCTTCAACGCCGAGCAGCGTTCCTACTTCCAGTTCCCGAACGCGACCTTCACCTCGTACAAGCCGGGAACCACCTTCTTCGTCGGCCTTCGCGGCCGCTTCTGAGGCGCAAGGGCGGCGGGCTTTCCTCCCCACCGCCCTTCCCACCCCGGCATGGGCCGCTCTCGCAGCCATTGCCGATCTTTCTCCCCTGGGGCGGCTGGCGCGAGTCAGCCGCCCATTTTGTCGGCCCGCTCAATGTTGCACCCTGCGGCGCAACATCGTAGCCAACGAGCCGAGGAGCGTGAAGATTGAGGCAGCGTACGTCCCGGGGGCAGAAGACCGCCGCCACGATCAGCGATGTTGCCAGCAGGGCCGGCGTTTCGCCCATGACGGTGTCGCGCGTGCTGAACAACGAAGGCAATGTGCGCCCCGCGACGCGCGACGCGGTAAAGGCCGCGATCGCGGCGCTCAGCTACTCCCCCAATCCCGCCGCGCGCAGCCTGGCCGGCGCGCAACCGATCCGGATCGGCCTGCTCTACAGCAACCCGAGCGCCGCCTATCTCAGCGAGTTCCTGGTCGGCAGCCTCGATTGCGCCACCCGGGCCAATGTTCAACTCGTCGTCGAGAAATGCGATGCCGGCGAACATGCCGATGAAGCGGCCCGGCGCCTGTTGCAGGGCGGCATCGAGGGCATCGTCCTGCCGCCGCCCCTGTGCGACTCCGAAGCGCTGCTCGCGGTGCTGCGCGAGGCGGACGGCCTGGCGGTGACGGTCGCCAGCGGCCACCCCGCCCCGGGCTTTTCCGCCGTCAGCATCGACGATCACCGCGCCGCCTTCGAGATGACGCGCCATATCGCCGCGCTTGGCCATCAGCGGATCGGCTTCATCATCGGCAACCCGAACCAGACCGCGAGCGCAAGGCGCCTCGACGGCTATCGCGATGCGCTGGCCGCGGTCGGCCTGCCCTATGACGCGCGGCTCGTCGTCCAGGGCCTTTTCACCTATCGCTCCGGCCTCGATGTCGCCGAGCAATTGCTCGAGCTCACCCCGCCGCCGACGGCGATCTTCGCGAGCAATGACGATATGGCCGCCGCGACGGTCGCGGTCGCGCATCGTCACGGGCTCGACGTGCCGGGCGACCTGACCGTGTGCGGTTTCGATGACACCACCCTCGCCACGACAATCTGGCCCGAATTGACAACGATACACCAGCCGATCGCCGACATGTCGCTGGCGGCGGTCGAACTGCTCGCGAAGGAGATCCGCGGCCGCCGCGCCGGCACCCGCGAAGCACCCCGCCATATCCAGCTCGATTTCACGATGGTGCGCCGCCAATCCGATGCAGCGCCGCGGCGACGGCCTTCGGTGGTCATCACCCACGCACCCTGATTGTAGCTGCCGCCGCTTTACGTTACCGGTACCAAAGACAGTTTTCAGGAGAGTCCAGTGCAGCGTGAACCCGTAAAGGCCTTCCGGTCGCGTGACTGGTTCGCCGATCCGGAACGGTCGGACATGACCGCGCTCTATCTCGAGCGTTTCATGAATTACGGCATCACCGCGGGCGAACTGCGCTCGGGCCGGCCGATCATCGGTATCGCCCAGACCGGCAGCGATCTTTCACCCTGCAACCGCATCCATGTCGATCTCGCCAAGCGCGTGCGCGACGGCATCCGCGACGCGGGCGGGATCGCGATGGAATTCCCGACTCATCCGATCTTCGAGAATTGCCGGCGCCCGACCGCTGCGCTCGACCGCAACCTCGCCTATCTCGGGCTGGTCGAGATCCTGTACGGCTATCCGATCGACGCGGTGGTGCTGACCACCGGCTGCGACAAGACCACGCCTTCGGGCATCATGGCCGCTTCGACCGTCGATATCCCGGCGATCGTGCTGTCCGGCGGGCCGATGCTCGACGGCTGGCACGAGGGGCAGCTGGTCGGCTCGGGTACCGTCATCTGGCGCTCGCGCCGCAAGCTGGCCGCGGGCGAGATCGACGAGGAGGAGTTCCTCCGCCGTGCGACCGACAGCGCGCCGTCCGCCGGGCATTGCAACACGATGGGCACTGCCTCGACGATGAATGCGGTGGCCGAGGCGCTGGGCCTGTCGCTGCCCGGTTGCGCCGCGATCCCGGCGCCGTACCGCGAGCGCGGGCAGATCGCCTATGAGACCGGGCGCCGGATCGTGGACATGGCCTATGAGGATCTGCGCCCGTCGAAGATCCTTACCCGGGCCGCGTTCCTCAACGCGATCCGGGCGATCACCGCGATCGGCGGCTCCTCCAACGCGCAGCCGCATCTGATGGCGATGGCGCGCCATGCCGGGGTTGAGCTGCGCCCGTCGGACTGGACCGAGCATGGCTATGACCTGCCGCTGCTCGCCGATGTGCAGCCGGCGGGCCGCTTCCTGGGCGAGCGTTTCCACCGCGCAGGCGGGGTGCCGGCAATCCTGTGCGAGCTGGCCGAGGGCGGCGTGCTCGACGGCGATTGCCTGACCGTGACCGGCAAGACGATCGGCGAGAATATCGCGGGGCGCGGGGCGCGTGACCGCGAGGTGATCCGCGCCTTTGCCGATCCGCTGAAGGAGAAGGCAGGCTTTCTCGCGCTGACCGGCAATCTGTTCGACTTCGCGATCATGAAGACAAGCGTGATCTCGGACGAATTCCGCGACCGTTATCTGCGCCATCCGGGCAAGGAAGGCATTTTCGAAGCACGGGCGATCGTGTTCGACGGGTCGGACGATTATCATCACCGGATCAACGACCCGGCACTGAACGTGGACGAGAATTGCGTGCTCGTCATTCGCGGCGCCGGGCCGATCGGCTGGCCCGGATCGGCCGAGGTGGTCAACATGCAGCCGCCAGACGCGCTGATCCAGCGCGGCATCGCCTGGCTGCCGACGCTTGGCGACGGGCGGCAATCGGGGACGTCGGACAGCCCCTCGATCCTCAACGCCTCGCCCGAAAGCGCGGTCGGCGGCGGGCTGGCCTGGCTGCGCAACGGCGATGTGATCCGGATCGACCTCAATGCCGGGACCTGCAATGCGCTGGTCGACGAGGCCGAGATCGCGCGGCGCAAAGGGGAACCGGCGCCGCCGATCCCGGAGAGCCATACGCCCTGGGAAGAGCTGTACCGCGAGAAGACCGGACAGCTCGAGGATGGTGGCGTGCTCGAGATGGCGGTGAAGTATCGCGGCATTTCGGCGAAGACGCCCCGGCATAACCATTGATGCGGTTTCGGGGGTCTGATCAAACCGGAGCTGTTCCCCGGCCTTTGCCGGGGAGCAACAGGTAGAAAGGGGCCTATGCGCTTTCGAACAGTAATCGCTGCGCTGCTGGCGCTGCCGCTTCTCGGCGCGGCGCCGGCGGCACCCGTCGCGCGCTTCGCCTGGTTCGATTATCGCGGCGAGGACCCGGTCGACCGCGCGATGAAGGCCGGGCCCAACGAATATCGCAACCCGATCCTGCAGGGCTATTATCCCGACCCGTCAGTGGTGCGGGTGGGCGATGATTATTATCTCGCCAATTCGACCTTCACCTCCTTCCCCGGCGTACCGATCTTCCATAGCCGCGACCTGGTGAACTGGACCCAGATCGGCAATGCGATCGACCGGCAGGGCCAGGTGGATTTCAAGCAGATCGGCCCGTCGCGCGGCATCTATGCGCCGGACCTGAGCTTCCATGCCGGGACCTTTTATCTCGCCGGCACCTGCGTGAATTGCGGCGGCAATTTCGTGATGACCGCAAAGAATCCCGCCGGCCCGTGGTCCGATCCGCACTGGAATATGATCGACGGCATCGATCCCTCGATCTTCTTCGACGACGACGGGTCGGCCTGGATCCTCAACAATGGGGGGCCGGCGGAAAAGCCATTATATGACGGTCACCGCGCAATCTGGATCCAGCGCTTCGACGCGAACACGCTCACGCCGGTCGGCCCGCGGACCGTGATCGTCGATGCCGGAGTCCACCCGGCGGACAAGCCGGTCTGGATCGAGGGCCCGCATCTCTTCCGCAGGGACGGCTGGTACTATCTGATCGCGGCCGAGGGCGGCACCGCCGAGAACCATAGCGAAGTGATATTCCGCAGCCGATCAGTGACAGGGCCCTATCTGCCCGGGCCGATCAATCCGATCCTGACCCAGCGCACGCTCGACCCGGCACGGCCCTTTCCGGTTACCTCGACCGGCCATGCCGATTTCGTGCGGACGCAAAGGGGCGACTGGTGGGCAGTCTTCCTGGGCACCCGGCCCTACAAGGACGGCTTCTACAATATCGGCCGCGAGACCTTCCTGCTGCCGGTGCACTGGCAGGACGGCTGGCCCCTGATCGGATCAGGCGCGGTGCCCTATGTCCATGAGCGGCCGGCCCTGCCGCGCGACAGGGCGACGGTGCCGAACAGCGGCGCCTTCCATGTCCGCGACGACTTCGCCGGGCCGACGCTGGCGCGCTACTGGCTGCAGATCCGGGCGACCGACACGAGCTGGCATCATGTGTCGCGCGGTGCGCTAGCGCTGGATGCGCGGCCGGTGGCGATCGGGGGGACCGGACAGGTTTCGTATCTCGGCCGGCGGCTGCAGCATCACTGGGCGACGGCAGAGACGGCAGTGACGTTCGCGCCCGGGCACGACGGCGATCGGGCGGGGATCGCGGTGGTGCAGGACACCGAGCATTTCTACGCGCTGTCGCTGGCGCGTAGCGCGACCGGCACGGTGATCGCTCTGGAAAAACGCGATGGACAGGCGGAGCCGGGTGATGGCGTCAGGCTGGCCTCGGCACCCTATGCCGGCACCAGCGTGCGCCTGCGCATCGTGCTGCGCGGCGATGCCTGCGATTTCCTGTATGCCGGCGCCGACGGCGTCTGGCATGTGCTGGCAAAGGATCTCGACGCGACGATCCTGAGCACGAAACATGCGGGCGGATTCATCGGCGCGACGGTCGGGCCGTTCGCGCGGGCTGGCGGGGCGGGCTGACCGGGGCGGCGCGGCCGGCACATAATCACGGTGCCGGATGCCGCCGCGATACGGCCAGTGATCGCCGATTTTTGCGACGCTTTTGCAAGAGGGCCGAAATCCGGTGCTTTTTGCGGTTTGCGAACGCCATGAAGTATCGGCCCATGTCGACGTTGGAACGCCGGGAAACGCTTCATCGGCAGCATCGCCGTGGCGATTGAACGGGATCTTGCCGATTTCGCCACGCGTATCGGTTTCGCCATCGCCCTCAATAGCGAATAATCGCAGCTGGAAATCTGTCCTGGCGCGGCAGGCCTCAGGTTCGCCGGCGGGTGCGCCGCCCGAGCATGCCACGCCACGGACAGATGCAGGTGAATCAGGACCTCGCCTGTCGCGCGGGCGTGGCTCGCGATAGGGAAGGACGACTGCATGACTCGCGATCCTGCCAGACAGTTCGGCATCGAGTTCATCAGCGTCCTCGGCCAGGAGCCGGCGCGCTTCGTCGCGCTGGCCGCGAAGCTCGGCTGCAACCGGATCGGCCTGGCGGCCGCGCCGATCACCGGGCCGTTCGGGAGCGACCCGCCATGGAGCCTGCGCAACGATCCTGCTCTTGTCCTTGCCCTGAAGCGGGCCCTGGCCGAGCATGATGTCAGCGTCAGCCTTGGCGAAGGCTTCTTCATCATGCCGGGCCGCGACATCGCCGATATGACCGCCGATTTGGATCTGATGGCCGAGCTGGGCGCCGAGCGCCTCAACGCCTGCGCGATGGAGCCCGACCCGGCGCGCAACCGCGATCAGTTCGCCGCCTTCGCTGCCCTGGCCGCAGACCGGGGCATGCCAGTGACGGTCGAGTTCATGCCGGGCACGCCGGTGCCCGATCTGGCAGCGGGGCTGAAGTTCGTCGAAGCATCGGGCGCCGCCAATGCGGGCATATTGGTCGACGCAATGCACTTCTTCTGCTCCGGCGGCGCGATCGAAACGCTCCGCGCCGCGCCGGTGGACCGCATCGCCTACGCGCAACTCTGCGATGCGCGGCAGGCCTCCTTTTACGATGGCTATTTCCAGGACGCACGCAATGAGCGGTTGCTGCCCGGCGAGGGTGCGCTGCCGCTCGCCGACTTCCTTGCCGCCCTTCCCGCGCACTGCCCGGTCGGGCTCGAGACACCCTCGGTCGCGAGGGCCGAAGCGGGGATGGGCCATGAGGAACGCCTGATCCAGGCGCTCGCCGCGGCGCGCGCGGTGAGCATATCGTTGCCTTGAGCACAACGCGAACAAGGCAGTCATCCAGAATTGGCTGGCGCCATAGATGCCCCGTCAGCGCCGAAGGCGCGACATCACCAATACAGTGCCGGGTCCATGAGCTGCCGCGAAAAGCAGGCCGGCGATGAAGGTGAATCGACGAAATCCGAACTCGTCCTGATTCGCCTGGCAATGCGCGGGGCCGTGAAAGACGGAACCGAGGAACAGAACATACGCCACCGCCGCGGCTGCCGGGAGCAACCGGCGCTCGGAAACCGAACTGCGCAGCATGCCGAGCCTCGCTCGAGGCGTTCCTTCTTCCACCATGGCTGGCCGCTGAGCGCCGATGACTGGGACAGCCAGATGATGTTCTTCTTAGGCGTGGGCTACCGGGTGCTCGCCCATGACGACGATCTCGCGGCGATCGATGTGCCGGTACCGGTGATTCACGGCGAGGACGACAAGATCTGCCCGTTCACGACGACCGGCGCGCGTTCGGTGACGCTGGTCAAGGACGGCAGGCTGATCTCCTGTCCGGGGCTGCCGCACGGGATGCCGACCCCGCATGCGGATGTGATCAACCGGGATCTGCTGGCCTCTATCCGCGGATGATTCGAGCTTCCGGTTCGGGAGGATTGCGGCTTTGGGTCGAGGGCGGGACAGCCGCTCTCGACCTGAAGCAGCGAATGGGTCGCCCGAAAAAGCGCGATCCATCGGCGCCAGTTTATTTCGAGGCAGTGACCAGGGTCACGTCTTCGTCGACAAACCCGTTCACGCCCGCACCCAGAGGAAGCGTTGCGCTGGTGCCGGTCGTGAAGAAACCTGCGACGGGGACGAAGGCGATTGCCGCCACGACACCGGCCGTTCCCGTGACGCCCTTGTCGTCGAAGACACCCCTGAGGCGAATCTTCCGGTCGCCGACCGTCACGTACAGCAGTCGTGCGTTGATCCGGCCGGACTTGCCCCACATGCCCTTGTTCCGGACATCGGTGACTTCAGCGATCGCCGGGCTCCCGGCCGGGATCACGACCACCCCGTTGACCCTGACGGCGTCCATCACCTCGAGATGGGCGAGATAGCCCATTTCGAGCTTCTTGCCCTTGGTCGTGATCGTCTCCGACATCTTGAGCGCAATCGGCGTTCCCGCGCGCAGCATGTCGGGAGTGGCAGCAGTTCCAGGCGCGACGGCGAGCGGCGCGGTCGCGGGAGCGGGTGCCAGTGTCGCAGCAGGTGCGGCCGGTGCGGTTTGGGCAAATGCCGGCGCAGCGCCGACCAGCAGCGCGCCTGCAAGCGCGCCGGTACAAATGGCCTTCATGATATCCCCCTTGGTCTAAACGACTCGGCCCCCGAGTCGATATCTTCACAGACCCGACTCACACGCAGCCGTCAAATAACATATTCGAATCCGAGCGATTTTGTCGGCTATTGGGCGCCGGGGCATGGTGCGCGGCAGTCAGGGAGCAGGGCTCAATGCTGCCTGGTGCACGCAGTGTTCTTGTTCCCTCTCATGCAAGTGCCCCTGTATAGGGGTATCGGCTTGCCGGGAGGGGAACTGGACCCGGGTGCTTCAATCCTGCTCTACGCAAATCCGCATCGATAGGCTCAGAGCTTTTCCCGCTGCCAGAACGTCGAACACGCCGCCCGGCCGATTGAACGCATCAGGCAAATGGCTGACCGGCTCCAGGCAGCAGAAGCTTTCCCCCAATGGATGGTAGAGATGCAGGTCGCGCGCGCCCTCGGCCGACAGGCGGACGGTGCGATCGCCCCGGTCGAGCGTGGCGCGGCCATCCCATCGTTCGTAGCTGTGATCGATGAAGCCGGCGTCCGAGATCGACGCGCCCGCTGCCCAATCCCCGAAACGGTCGGCGGGGGCCGGCCGGTCCGGGATCTGGTCGTCGTTGGTGAGCCAGACCCGTGCGGCGTTCAGGCACAGCTTCGTAGCAGGCTTGAGCGCGAAATAGGGATGGAGGCCGATCCCTGCGGGCATCGGTTCATCCGCCTTGTTCGTCACGGTCAGGGTGACGCTGAACCCCTGCGCGTCGAGTTCGAACCGTTGTTCGGCATGCCAGGCCCATGGCCAGCCGTCGCCGCCGTCATGATCCAGCGCCAGCACCGCCTTGTCGGCACCGGCCTCGACCACCGTCCAGGCGCGCTGCCAGCCGGTGCCGTGCAGGCTGTTGGGATGATCGCCGAAATTGAGCGGGAGCTGCACGTCTCGCACGCCGAAGCTGAAACGGCCGCCGGCAATGCGGTTGGCATAGGGGACGAGCGGGAAGCAGGCGCTTTGCAGCGGGTCGGTCGCCCCGTCGGGGGTGGGGCGGAGCACGTCTTCGCCGCGATGGCGCAACGCCCCGATCGCGCCCCCGAGGGCGGGGAGGAGCTCAAGCGCCCACCCCGCCCCCGCGAGTGCGAGCGGCATCAGCCCGGCATGTCCTCGAGCTCACGGCCCTTGGTTTCGTTCACCAGCGCCTTCACGAAGAAGAAGGAGATGAGCGCGCTCGCGGCGTAGAAGCCGTAGGTAATCGGCAGACCGATATTCGCGGCGAGCCATGGGAAGCTGAGGCTGATCAGGAAGTTCGCGCCCCATTGCGCGAGGCCGGATACGGCCAGGCCCGAACCGCGGATCTGGTTCGGGAACATCTCGCCAAGCATGACCCACATGATCGGGCCCCAGCTGAGGTTGAACAGGGCCGAATAAGCGAGCGCGCTGGCGAGGGCGATCTTGCCGATCATTGGCGGCATCTCAGGGCCGTGTGCGCCGACTGTCGCGGTCGAGAAGGCATAGGCCATCAGCGCGAGCGTGACGGCCATGCCGACCGAGCCGATCAAAAGTAGCGGCTTGCGGCCGATCTTGTCGACGGTGAAGATCGTCACCAGGCAGGCAGCGATCGAGACCAGCCCCGAGATGATGTTGATGATCAGCGAGTCATTCTCGCTGAAGCCGACCTGCTGCCAAAGCACCGAACCATAATAGAAGACGATGTTGATGCCGACGAACTGCTGGAACACGGCAAGGCCAATGCCGGCCCAGACGATCGGACGGACCTTGCCACCGGCATCGAGCAGATCCGAGAATCGCGGCCGGTGATGATCGGCAGCGAGACTGTCGCGGATTTCGGCAACCTTGTCGCGGGCATGATCATTGCCGAACAGCTTGGTCAGCACCGCCTCCGCCTCGGCATCGCGCCCCTTCATCGCCAGATAGCGCGGGCTTTCCGGGATCAGCAGCAGCGTGAAGAGATAGATCACGGCGGGGATGACCTGGAGCCAGAACATCCAGCGCCATGCCGGATAATCGAACCACAGATTCTGGGTCGAACCGCCGGCGCTGTGCGCGAGCGCATAATTGGCGAAGAAGGCTCCGGTCAGGCCGGTGATGATCATCACCTGCTGGACGCTCGACAGGCGGCCGCGAATGCTCGCGGGCACGACCTCGCTGATATAGACCGGCGCGAGCACGCTGGCCGCCCCGACGCCGAGGCCGCCGATGATACGGGCGAGGATGAACATCATGGCCGAGTGCGCGGCACCCGCACCGAGCGCGCTGAAGATGAACAGCACCGCCGCGATCATCATCACCGAGCGGCGGCCGATCACATCGGCAAGGCGGCCGGCGATGAACGCGCCGGCGGCGCAGCCAAGCAGGATCGCGCCGACCGTCAGGCCCGTCCCGAGCTTCGACAGGTCAAAGGCCTTGTTCAGCCCCTCCTGCGTGCCGTTGATCACGCCGCTGTCATAGCCGAACATGAAGCCGCCGATCGTCGCCACCGCGACGATCAGCGCGATGAAGGCGATGTTGACGCGCTCCGCACTTGGTTTTGCCATTGCTGTACCCCTCTCCATTATCGTTCTTGTTGTAACCGCTTAGCTGCCCAGAGTCCCAACCTCCGTGACCGGCAACCCCGGCACATCGACCTCGAAGGCGAACAGGTCGCCTGCTTCAGGCTGCGCTTCCAGCGCCGCCGCGTCGAGCCCCTTGCGGGCGCTCGTCACATAGGCAGTCTTCAGGTCGGCGCCGCCGAAGGCAAGCTTGGTGATGTTGGCGGTCGGCAGCTTCACAACTTCGATGAGCGTGCCGTCGGGCGCATAGCGACGGGCGCCCCAGCCGCCGAACAGGCCGGTCCAGACGCAGCCCTCGCTATCGACCACGGAGCCGTCGGGCCAGCCGGCGCCCTCCTCGATGGTGACGAAGGGCCGCGAGGCGCCGAGCGTGCCGTCGTCGTTGACCTCGACGGCGTGGATCACCTTGCCGAGCGTATCGGTGTGATAGAGCGTGCGGCCGTCGGGCGAGAAGCTGGGGCCGTTGGTGATCGAGACCGGATCGAGCCCGGCATGGCGCACGCCGCCCGCATCGAACGCATAGAGATGGCCGGTCGCGCCGGCTTCGGCATCGTCCATCGAGCCGAACCAGATGCGGCCATGCGCATCGGTGGTGGCGTCGTTCAGGCGATTGCCGGGAAGGTGCGGCTCGGGCGAGACGATCGAGGTGAGTTCCCCGGTCGCCACGTCGAAGCGCTCGATGCCGCGCTGCATGCCGACGACGAAGCCGCCGCCCGATGCTGGCAGGACCCAGCCGATCTGCGAGGGCGCATCCCAGCTGGTCAGGCCGTTGGTCGCCGGATCGAAGCGGTAGAGCCGCTTCTGCTTGATATCGACGAACCAGAGCGTCTGTTCGCGCCCGACCCAGACCGGCCCTTCCCCCAGCGTCGCGCCGACGCTGCAGACCCGGCGCGGCGACCCGGCGACCATGGTCAGCGCCAGCCGGCGTCGATGAAATAGTCGTGGCCGGTGATCATCCGCGCATCGTCCGACGCGAGGAACAGCACCAGGGCTGCGACATCGGCGGGCTGGATGCGCCCGTCGAGGCACTGCGCGGCGACGATCTCGGCCTCGCCCTCGGGCGTGTACCATTTCATCTGGCGCGGCGTCTGGACATTGCCCGGCACCACTGTGTTCACGCGGATGTTCGAGCGGCCGAGATCGCGCGCCATGCTGCGCGTCATGCCCTCGATCGCCGCCTTGGCCGTCTGGTAGAGGATGAGATCGGGCAGCGCGAGGTGCCAGCTGATCGACCCGAAATTGAGGATCACGCCCTGGCCGGCGCGCTTCATCGCCGGGATCACCGCCTGGGCCGCGAAGAACTGGTGGCGCAGATTGACCGCCATCCGCTCATCCCAATATTCGGGCGTGACGTCCTCGATCGTGTGGCGATCGTCATTGGCAGCATTGTTGATCAGGATGTCGACGCCGCCGAGGACATCCTCCAGCGCCGCCATCGTGGCCTGGACCCCAGCCGTGTCGATAAGGTCGCAATGCTTGTAGAAAGGCACATGCGCCGCACCCGGGGTCAGCTCCTCGACCAGCGCAAGGCTCGGCTCGTCGACGATGTCGACAAACGCGACCTGCGACCCCTGCCTGACAAAGGCCTCGACCAGCCCTGCGCCGATCCCGCTGCCGCCACCGGTGATGATGACGCGCTTGTTCACCAGGCTGGGATAAATTGCACGGGCCACGCCCGCGACTTTTGCCTGCAACACCGGTTCGCTCTCCAAATAGATGTCTTCGATCATGACGGCAGGCCCAACAGCCCGCGGCCAGCAAGATTGCGCATCAGGTCGCCGATCCCGAACTGCCAGGGTGGCGCTGCTTTCGAGGTGGTAACGCGATTGACCAACCGCCCGATCCGCGGTGCCGCGATCGTGACCAGGTCCCCGGTCTTGTGGGTGAAACCGTGACCGGGAACATCGCGGTCCTGGGTCGGTGCGAACAGGGTGCCGAGGAACAGCACGAACCCGTCGGGATATTGATGCTCGCTCATCGTGTGGCGGAGCAGGTCCTCGGGATCGCGGCTGATCTGGTTCATCGAGCTGGCGCCGGTCAGGCGATAGCCGTCCGTGCCCTCGATCAGCAGCTCGACTTCCGCGTTGCGGACATCGTCCATGCTGAAACCGCCATCGAACAGACGGATGAAGGGCCCGATCGCGCAGGAGGCGTTATTGTCCTTGGCCTTGCCGAGCAGCAGCGCCGAACGCCCTTCGAAATCGCGCAGATTGACGTCGTTGCCGAGCGTCGCGCCGACTGCCTTTCCAGCCGAATCGGCGAGGATGACGACCTCCGGCTCGGGATTGTTCCAGGTCGAATCGGAGCGCACGCCGATGTCGCCGCCCCAGCCGATGGTGGAAAGCACCGGCGATTTGGTGAAGACCTCGGCATCGGGGCCGATCGCGACCTCGAGATATTGCGACCACATGCCGTCTTCGATCAGCGTCGCCTTGAGCGCCGCCGCCTCGGCGGAGCCCGGCACGACCGCACGCAGGCTGCCGCCGATGATCCCTTCGAGCCGGCCGCGCACCTCTGCGGCCGCACCGGCATCGCCGCGCGCCTTCTCCTCGATCACACGCTCGAGCGCGGAGACTGCAAAGGTGACGCCCGCCGCCTTGACGCATTGCAGGTCGATCGGGCTGAGCAGGCGGAAAGGGGAATCTTCGCCGACGCTGATGCCGAGTGTATCGAACGCGCCGAGCGCCTGTCCGGCGCTCTCGTCAAAGGCTTGGTCTTCAACCAACGCTGACACGGTCGGTGCCACTTTCGCCATGTCATGGACGACGCCGCCGGCGATCAGAACCGGAGTCGGGCCGTCGCTGCTGGCGATCCTGCCGAGAAAGCGGCCTTCACGCCAGTCAGTTGGCAACGCGTCCGCTGCCTTGAAGCTCCCGTCCGTCATCCCGCTCCCGCTCGAATTCGATTTTTGATACCGCTACCATTGAGCGGCGCCCGGGTCCTGTCAAGGTCTCCGTTGCAAGGGAAAGCATGAGTCTGGCGCTAACAGTCTATCGCAAGTCAGCGATAGCCGGGCTCGTCGAACCAGTCGGCGAAGCCTGGCCAGGCGTCCGAAACGCGATCCGGGAAATGTGCTTGTCGCTTTTCGAGGAAGGATGCCACGCCTTCGCGCGCATCATCGCTCGCGCCGCGCGACCAGATGGCGCGGCTTTCAATCCGGTGCGCCTCCATCGGATGGGTCGCGCCAAGGCCGGTCCACAGCATCTTGCGCATCAGCGAGACGGAGACCGGCGCGCTCTCCGCCGTCAGCTCCAGGGCAAGCGCGCGTGCCGCCGGAAGCAGGTCGTCGGGCGCGTGGAGGCTGCGGACGAGGCCGCCTTTCAGCGCCTCCGGCGCTTCGAAGACGCGGCCCGAATAGCACCAGAACAGCGCCTGCTCGATGCCGACGAGCCGGGGCAGAAACCAACTCGACGCCGCCTCGGGCACGATCCCGCGCCGCGCGAAGACGAAGCCGAAGCGCGCAGCGTCGCTGGCCAGCCTGAAATCCATCGGCAAAGTCATGGTCGCGCCGACCCCGACCGCAGGACCGTTGATCGCCCCGATCACCGCCTTTTTCGATGCGAAGATGCGCAGCGAGAGCATGCCGCCGCGGTCGCGGACGGCCGGGTTCGCATAATCGATGCTGCCGTCCGGGCGGATGGGCGAATCGCCGTCCCAGGCCTTGCTCTTCGCATAATCGAAGGTGGCGCCGCCTGCACCCGACAGGTCCGCCCCCGCGCAGAAGGCGCGGCCATTGCCGGTGACGATGACGGCACGCACCGAATCATCAGCGTCGGTCGCGTCGAACGCGGCGACCATGTCAGCGAACATCGCCGCGTTGAATGCGTTGAGCTTGGCGGGCCGGTCGAGCGTGAGCGTGGCGATGCCGTCCCCGTCCGTCTCCAGACGGATCGTCTCGAAATCACGGTTCATGCCGGGCACTTGGCGCCGCTATCCACCCAGGCTTTGGTCAGCGCCCCGAACTGCGCCTGCGTGCCCGGAGCGGGCGTGCGGCCCTTGCCCGGATGCCAGCCCCAGCCGACCAGCACATCGGAGCTGTTATGCTCGACCAGCTGATCGAGCGTCTTGTGGCCGTTGCGCGCCGGATCCTTGATCTGGGCGCATATCTCGCCGAGCGTCTTGCCCTCCCACGCCATCGACAGCGGCGCGAGGCTCCATTTGCGGTTGCCGGGGATGCTGCGCTCGCCATTGGCGAAATCGACATTCTCGCGGCCGTGACAGGTTGTGCACTCCATCCCCGACGCGCCGAAATTATAGGGGCCGCGCACCACGGGCGGGCTGTGGACATGCATGTCGTCGCCCTGGAGCGGATGATCGCCGCGCGGGTGGCAGTTGAGGCAGCGCGGGCTCTGGATCACCTTGCCCATCTCGGTGAACAAGGCGGCCGAGCGTACGTCCTTGTCGGCGATCGAAGCGAAGGCATCGGGGGATTTGAGCACAGTCGGCTGCGTATTCGCCGCCAGGACGGCGATCGGCAGGGCGAGCGCGGCGACCGCCAGCGCGACGATGCGGGCGCTGATCATGCATTTTCTCCGTGCGCGAAGGGCAATCGGCGCACCGCCTTGCCGGTTAGGGCGCGCCACGCATTGGCGACCGCCGGTGCGAGCGGCGGCAGGCCGGGTTCGCCGACCCCGGTGGGGTTCTCGTTCGACTTGATGATCGCGACCTCGATCTCGGGCATCTCGCCGATCCGCAAGGATCGATAGGTGTCGAAATTGCCCTGCGCGATTCGGCCGCCTTCGCCCAGCACCAGCTCGGCATAGAGCGCATGGCCGAGGCCATAGCCGATCCCGCCTTCCATCTGGGCGCGGATGACATTGGGATTGACCGCGACGCCGCAATCGACCGCGACCCAGACTTTATGGACCTTGGGCAGGCCGTCCGCCCCCTTCGACACTTCGGCGACCTGAGCGACATAGCTGCCGAAGCTCTTGTGCATCGCCACGCCAAAGGCATGGCCTTCCGCCGGCTTCCGGCCCCAATCGGCGAGCTCGGCGACCCGGGTCAGCACGCCCTTGGCGCGATCTTCCTTCATCAGCGCGAGCCGGCCCCTGACCGCATCCTTGCCGCCGAGCGCCAGCAATTCGTCCATGAAGGTTTCGACCGCATAAGCGGTGTGGGTGTTGCCGACCGAGCGCCACCAGAGCGTCGGCACGCCATTTTCCATGACATGGCAGCCGACCCGGTAATTGGGCCAGGCATAGCTGCCCTTGGCGGCGCCCTCGACAATCGAATCGTCGATCCCGTCCTTGATGCCCATCGCCGCCATCGGCGTGTTGGCGAAGAAGGATTGCGCGGCGACGACCTGATCCCAGCCGACGATATCGCCCTTGGCGTCGACCCCGCCCTTGAGCTGGTGCACGACCAGCGGGCGATAGCGGCCGCCCCTGATGTCATTCTCGCGGCTCCAGACGAATTTGACCGGCGCCTGGGGATAGGCCCTGGCGGCGAGCGCCGCCTCCGTCGAGAAATCCTGGTTGGGCGTCGCACGCCGGCCGAACGACCCGCCGGCGAACTGCTCGTGGAGCGTCATGCCCTCGAACGGGATGCCGAGCGCAGTGGCCATGGCGCGCATGTCGCCGACCTGGAACTGGCTGCCCATCCAGACATCGGCCTTTCCCCCATTCTTGTTGGCGCCAAGCTCGATCACGGCGTCCATCGGCTCCATCGGCGCGTGGGCGAGGAAGGGGAAGACATAGGTTGCCTCGATCGTCTTCGCCGCACCGGCCAGCGCGCCCGCGACATCGCCCTGGGCCTCAGCCTGTTTGCCGGGGGTGACGGCTGCGGCCTTGTAGGTCCTGATCAGCTCCTCGCCCGAACGAGTCTCGGCCTTGCTCAAATCCCATTCGACCTTCAGCGCCGAGCGGCCGCGCATCGCAGCGAAGCTGTCCTTCGCATAGACCACGACGCCCTGCGGGATCGCCTCGACCGCGACGACGCCGGGCACGGCCAGCGCTGCCTTTTTATCGACTGACTTCACCGTACCCCCAAATGCGGGCGGGTGGAGGATCACCGCGTTGACCATGCCGGGCCGCGACACATCCATGGTGAAGACTGCGGTGCCGTTCGATTTCGCGACGCTGTCGACCTTGGGCACGTCAGTGCCGATCAGGGTGAACTGGTCGGGCGTCTTGAGCACCGGCTTTTGCGGCACGGGCAACAGGGCAGCGTCAGCCGCCAGTTCGCCAAAGCTCGCTGTGTTCCGGCCATGGCTGACCACGCCCTTCGCCACCTTGATCTCGGCGGCGGGCACTTTCCAGCGCTTCGCTGCGGCCTCGACCAGCATCGCCCGGGCCGCGGCGCCGGCGTTGCGCAACTGCATCCAGCTGTTCGCGACCGCGGTCGAGCCGCCGGTGCCCATCGTGCCGAACATCAGATTCTTGTAGAGTGGGTCGTTCGCGGGGGCGAAAGCGATCCGCATCTGCCCCCAGTCGGCATCGAGCTCATCGGCGACGATCGTGGTGAGGCCGGTCGCCGGCCCCTGGCCGAATTCGACATGCTTGATGACGACCGTCACTGTGTCGTCGGCGGCGATCCGGACGAAGGCGTTCGGCGCGAAGGGCGCAGCTTGCGGGGCCGTTGCGGCAGCGGCCCGGCCGACCGGCAGGGCGAGCCCGATGACGAGCCCGGAGGATGCCAGGAACTCGCGGCGGCTGGCGATCGCGGTCATGCCGTTTTCTCCAGCGTCTTCGCGGCATCATGAATCGCCTGGCGGATGCGGACATAGGTTGCGCAGCGGCAGATATTGCCTGCCATGCCGTGATCGATATCGTCGTCCGTCGGCTTCGGCTTGGCTGCGAGCAAGCCGATCGCCGACATCACCTGCCCCGACTGGCAGAAGCCGCATTGCGGCACATCGATCGCGACCCAGGCGGCCTTCACCGCCTCGGCCCGCGCATCGGTTGCGCCCTCGATCGTCGTCACCTTTCTGCCCGCGATCGTGCCGACCGGCGTCACGCACGAACGCCGGTTCTTGCCGTCGAGATGCACGGTGCAGGCGCCGCACTGGGCGATGCCGCAGCCATATTTGGTGCCGGTCAGCTTCAGATGATCGCGCAGCACCCAGAGCAAAGGCGTTTCGGGATCGCCGTCGAACGCAGTGGGCGTCCCGTTGAGGAGGAACTCTGTCGCCACGCCGCGTCTCCCTTTTGCCCGCGGTCGGTAGATAGGCGCGGGACACGACAAGCGGAAGAGTGGTGTAACGGCTTTTTAGGCCGTGACCCGCGATAAGGGCACGATGATTCCGGGCCAGATCCTCGATACCGCCGGGCGGGCCGCCGCATGAGCGCGCCCGCGGTCAGCGTCATCATGGCGGTTTACAACGGCGCGGACCTGATCGGCGAGACGCTGCGCAGCCTGCAGGCGCAGAGCTTCGGCGATTTCGAGGTGATCATCGTCGATGATTGTTCGACGGACGAGAGCCGTGCCGTGGTCCGCGGCTTCGGCGATGCGCGCATCAAGCTGATTTCGCTCCCCAGGAATCAGGGGGTGGTCGCCGCGCGCAACCGCGCGGTCGCCGAGGCACGCGGCCGCTATATCGCAGCGCTCGACCATGACGATCTGTGCCATCCCGATCGCTTCGCGCGCCAGGTCGCTTGGCTTGAAGCCAATCCGGAGACCGTGCTGGTCGGCACCGCCGCGTCGATCCTCGAAGACGGCGCCGTGCTGCCGGGGTCGCTCGCCCCGGTCTCGACGCCGATGCTGATCGCATGGCTGCTCCGGATCGAGAATCCCCTGGTCTGGTCGTCCGTGATGATGCGCGGCGACGCGGCGCGGCAGCTCGACCCCTTTCAGCGGCCCGAGATGATCTATGCCGAGGATTTCGACCTCTATCACCGCATCGCCCGGCTGGGCGCGATCGCCAGGATCGACGAGGAGCTGATGATCTATCGCCGCCGCAGCGGCGGCATCTCGCAGCGCCATGTCGAAGCGATGACCGCGCGCGGAATCGACATATTGGCGGCATGTTACATCGACGCGCTCGGCGACGAGGCGCGGGCGGTGGCCGAACTCGTGGTGCGCTATGTGATGGGGCGTCAGCCCGTACCCGATCGCGCGACCTTCCAGCGCCTCGGCGAGGCGCTGATCCGGCTGCAGGAGGATTTTCTCAGCGTCCATACGCCCGATCCGGACAGCCTGAACCTGATTCGCTGGGAGACGGCGCGACGCTGGGCCCGAATCGGTCGGATCGGGCTGCGCACCGGGCAGCTCGATCTGGGCGATGCGATTGCGGTACGGCCCGACCATCTCGGCCTCGGCTATGCCGGGATCGACGATCTCATCATGTCGCGCCTCGTCGGCGGCGCGCGGTCGGTGCAGCGCCGCCTTGCCGGGCGGTCCGCCGGCTGACGGCCGGATAACGGACACCAAAAAGCCGATTTGTCCCAATATCCTTCGGCTTGAACGCGATGACAGCGCGCAGGGCACGCGTCGAGTTGCGTCTGGATCGGCTTCAGCTAGAAGGCCGCGAGGAGACTTCACCTTTTATGAACCTCGATTTCAAGACGCCCTTGCTGGACACGGTACACACGCCTTCCGATCTGCGCGCGCTTCCTGCATCCGATCTCCGCCAGCTGGCGGACGAGTTGCGAGCGGAGACGATCGCGGCGGTTGGGGTGACGGGTGGTCATCTCGGCTCTGGGTTGGGCGTGGTCGAGCTGACGACGGCGATCCATTATGTGTTCGACACGCCGGCGGATCGTCTGGTGTGGGACGTCGGACATCAATGCTATCCGCACAAGATCCTGACGGGGAGGCGCGACCGGATCCGCACGCTCAGGACGGGTGGTGGCCTCTCCGGTTTCACCAAGCGCTCGGAAAGCGAGTATGATCCGTTCGGGGCAGCGCACTCGTCGACCTCGATCTCGGCGGCGCTTGGCTTTGCGATCGCGAACAAGATTGCAGGGAAACCCGGCAAGGCGATTGCAGTGATCGGCGACGGGGCGATGTCGGCTGGCATGGCCTATGAGGCGATGAACAATGCCGAGGCCGCCGGCAACCGGCTGGTGGTGATCCTCAACGACAACGACATGTCGATCGCACCGCCGGTCGGGAGCCTGTCGGCCTATCTCTCGCGGATCGTCTCGAGCCGGGAGTTCCTGGGGCTGCGCGATCTGGCACGCCGGGTGGCGAAGAAGCTGCCCCGGCCCTTGCATGCGGCGGCACGCAAGACCGACGAGTTCGCCCGCGGCATGGCGATGGGCGGCACGCTCTTCGAGGAGCTCGGCTTCTACTATGTCGGCCCGATCGACGGGCACAATCTCGACCAGCTGATCCCGGTGCTCGAGAATGTGCGCGATGCCGAGGAGGGCCCGATCCTGGTCCATGTCGTGACCAAGAAGGGCAAGGGCTATGCGCCCGCAGAAGCTGCTGCCGACAAATATCACGGCGTGCAGAAGTTCGATGTGATCACCGGCGCGCAGGTCAAGGCGCCGCCGGGGCCGCCACAATATCAGAATGTGTTCGGGGCCCAGCTCGTGGCCGAAGCCGCGAACGACCCGACGATCTGCGCGATCACGGCGGCGATGCCCTCGGGTACGGGGCTCGACAAGT
>Ga0209233_1000183_pt1 | contig 136351 bp, 140 predicted proteins | sample AraplaCL_Cvi_mCL_FD_184269 | JGI IMG/M metagenome (GOLD analysis project Ga0209233, IMG submission 184269) | Arabidopsis root microbial communities from the University of North Carolina, USA - plate scrape CL_Cvi_mCL (SPAdes) (version 2) | ecosystem: Host-associated > Plants > Roots >...
ACAAGGCATATCGGCCGGGCCGCACCGGCCACGACATCAAGCTGATGGCCCAACCATGGAAGGTCAAGGCCGTATTCGATCCGCTCCTGGCCATCCTCGACCAGCTGGAGCAGGATGGCACGATCGACACCACTCCGAAAGGACAGGCAATCTTCCGGGACCACAACGACGGCTTCTGGTACGACAGCCACGCCGCGGTGATGGGGGTAGTTGATGCATACGAGATACACGAGCGCCGGTCCGGCCGGCTGTTGAATCTGGAGCCGCTGCGCCAGCTGGCCAACAAGCTCAAGTACGTGGCGCCAGTCTTCCCCGCCGACACCGCGGCGGCCAGGGCGTGCCTCTCTCGCATGCGCGCCGAAACCATTCAAATGACCGCTGGCTATGCCCGCGACTTGATCAAAGACTTCCAGATCCGGGAAGAACTTCAAAGGGTGACATCATGAAAAGCGAACCAATTGTTGAACTTATAAGCACTAACCCAGGCATTCGGACAGTTGAAATTTCCGATCAGCTGGATTGCGACATTGAACCACTGCAGTTAGCGCTCAGCGCATTGATTCAATCAGGGGTGATCATTGGCAAAGATGTGATCGGACCGAATCAGCGCAACGCCAGGGCCTTTTGGCTAACGGGCCACTCCTCAGTGGTAGAGAAGAATGTACCTACTCAGGAAGAACCAAAAGCTTCAGAGCCATCCGAAGCGCCCATATCGAAAGTGGCACAGGCGATTCGATTTGTTGCCGCCAACGGCACAGTCACCAGCACCGAACTGCACCGTTTGCTGGGATTAAAGTCGCATGAATACGCTTCCAGCTACCTCAGCTGTGCGATCAAGGACGGGCGTCTGGTGAAGGAAGGGAAAAATTGGAGTCTGGGAAGCGGCACGAGGCCTGAGCCAGACGTCACCATTCCTGTGTTCACCAAGGGGCCATTCGCCAAGGTCGCGCAGCGTAGCCAGGAGCCGGCTGCCGCAGCCAGCATCGAAGTACATGCCCATCTGGCCAAGCCGACGCAGGAGCAAACGTCCGCTCCCATCGACACCTCGGTCGAGGCGTCCCCAACTACAGTGTCGTCGGCCATGCCGGCGCCGGCGGTGATTCATGCGCCGGAGTTCTCCTGCGCGCTCTGGTCGCATGGCGAACTGCAGCTAGTCCGCGGCGGCGCCGAGATCGCCAAACTCACGCCTGCCGAGTCCAGGCAGCTCCTTGAATACCTGGGCCGGATCATAGAGGATGCCGAGGTGATGCCATGACGCTCCGGTGCAAACCAGGCGTTCACGCCTATGTCATAAAAACAATTCCTGAGCATAGTGATTGCCTCGGGCGTGTTGTGCAAGTCATCAGGATGGAACGCGGCCAGAACTGGCTCGTTCACTTTGAGGGTGAGCCTCCAGCCAGTATCCGGCCATACTCTGATGCATTGTCGGAGGATCAATCTCTTCTTCCTATCACTGGTCTGCCGGACGATGAAATAGCGGAACGAAAAATTGTCAAGAACCAGGTGCCGGCGTGAATTCGAAAGAACTGACGCGGCGCCGCTACGGCGATCCCCTCAAGGTCCTGCTGCAGGACGAAGAGCGCAGCTGCAAGGGCTGCAAGCACGAACACAGCGAGAAGCTGTGGGGCAATATCATTGCGATATGCACGCTCACTCTACGCGGCAAGCGGCGGCCGCACGGGAAACGCTGTAAAGATTACAAGGAGAAACTATGAAACTCGCTCGGCAAATTGAAGTTGTACACCAGGTGACGGATCCGCTGACCAAGGTGCTGGACATTTACGTTCAATGGACCCGGCGCGACGACATGGGAAATCAGCACCGCGACCGCCAGCAGGATGATGAGTACTTCAATTCGTCATACGCTCAGGCCGACATCAACACCGCCGAGGCAGTCCAGACCATGATCTGGGAGTTGAAGGAGATCCACCGCTGGGCGATCAACAAGCGTTGTGGTATCACGACCCTGTGGCGATTTCCGAATGCGGTGTTCGCCGACGTGTTGGTGGTGGCCGAGGAGATCCTGACCGCCAAGATGAAAGAGCACAGCGCCACGCGGGATTATTTCAAATGATCGAAAAAGTACTTGCGCTGCTGTCATCTAAGGCGGTACATTATTTCTCAGGGGTGTTTCCCCACGTCTAAATAAATCTAAATTTCTCTAAGTGTCTCTAGGAGAGATTGCCAAAAAGCCTCGCGCCATCACGGTTCGGGGCTTTTTTGCGTTTCAGATCATTCGCCAGCAGGACACGGCCAATCGCTCTTTAACAAAGCAGGCCACCGCCCCTTAGGATGGCTATCACATCAGAGGGCGCTGCCTCAAGCGTGCCACCTCCGCCGGACGCTGTAACCGGCACCAATTTGCATTCTCACGCATGGCGATTGACGATTATGCCGCGAACGCTAGAGACGCCTAGCGCTAGATTCCACTAATCGTTAGTCGCTATCCGTGAGGGTGACAGCCGGTTGGATTGACCCTGCAGCGCAGTGCTAAACGCCTATGTGCAATCCGGTGTCGGACAACAGCAGGAACCGCCATGCCGCCGCCACGTACCGTGGATTCCCTCTTTATTTTGCTCCGCGAGAGTGCCGACGAGGTTGGCTAAGAGCGCACGCGCTGCGACTGCTTGCAAGGAGCATCAGACAAATACGCATTGGAGAATGACATGCACTACCGCAACGGACGTGAAGCAAAGAACGGCGACAAGATCGTCAAACTGGAAGGCGGCAAGGTCGTATCTTACGGCGTGCTCCACTCGGCGACGCCAGGCAACGACTACTGCAACGGCAGTATCGCCGTGATCCAGCCTGCTAACGACTATGCTTGCATGGTCGACTGCGTCCACGTCGATGACCTGGCAGAGGTGCTCGCGGCTGCAGGACTGGACAAACGGCCAGAGGGCAAGTAACCGATTTGAGTCTCCCTGGGGTTGAAAGACCACAGTTCGCCGTCCTGCTTAGCTGCACGACGGCTTTTTATTCGTAGGGCGCCATGGCCGAACTGCTCAGCATCGAGATTCGCTTCGCCTGGTGGTGGAAGTGGTACGTGTTCGGCGTCACGGTCATGTGCCTGGTGTCCAACAGCGAGCCGGATGAGGCCAAGTCCCTGTACTGGTCGGCCAAGGCGAAGCGCGTCTACCTCAACGGCAAGCGTATCAAAAGCGAATGAGGTAGCCATGGCAACGTCCGAAGCCGTCATTGATGAGCTGGTGGATGCCATTGCCGCCCTCGGCGCCGACAAGCAGTTCCGCGAGGACTTCCGAGAGGCCATGTACGCATTGACCCGTCTGGCCATCGCCGAACATATAACTGCTGTAGAGCAGGCCGTTGGCGCGCTCAGGCATTAAAGATCACCGCTGGCCAGTGACACGGATATATGCCTGGCAGACGTGCACGAATTGGAAGCCGTTCCTTTCCTGGCGCAATGCCAGCGTAACCGGCGCGGGGCACGTCACTTCATTATTGGAACTTCACCATGGGGCGCAAGTCATCGCTGACACCGGAGCAGTGGATCGAGGTAGAGCGGCGGCACGTGGTGGAAGGTGAGTCGATTAACGCCCTGGCAGCTGAGTTCGGCGTTAATGAATCATCGATTCGGCGAAAAATAAAGCCGAATAAAGCCGAATCGCCGAACGGCGAAAATCCCCTGAAGGCTATAGCGAAAGAGAAGGTTCGCGTTGACGCTGAGAGCAAGCGTATAACCGAACAGATTGCCGAATTGCCATATGCTAAGCAGCAGATCGTCGCCGACCTGGCCAGGAAACTGAGCAATGTGAGCTCGCACCTGGCGTCTGCGGCTGAGCTGAGCGCGGCGTCGGCGCATCGTCTTTCCATGCTGGCGAACCAGCAGCTGGAAAAGGTCGACGCAGTTGACCCACTGACCAGTTCCAAGGAATTGCAGGCAGTAGCCGTTTTGCAGAAGATGGCCAATTCCTCAAGCGAAATCGGCCTGAACCTGCTGCGGGCCAATAAAGACTCAATGCCGACCGATGACGAGCCTCCGACGCCGGTCGCCGTGACCTTTGGCGTCGAGGACGCAAGGAAACATGAGAACGATTAATCCGACGCTGAACATCCCGCAGTCGAAGTTTTTGCAGTTGCCGCACAAGTTCAAGGCCTACGTGGCCGGCTTCGGATCTGGGAAGACCTGGGTCGGATGTGCCGGCATCGCTGCCCACTTCTGGCAGTGGCCTGGCATCAACCAGGGCTATTTTGCACCGACGTTCCCGCAGATCCGGGACATCTTCTATCCGACGATGGAGGAGGTGGCCTTCACGATGGGGCTGCGGACCAAGGTCAAGATCGCTGACCACGAAGTCGAGGTCTACGAGGGGCGTAAGTACCGAGGCACCGTGATCTGTCGGTCGATGGAGAAGCCGGAAACGATTGTCGGCTTCAAGATCGGACATGCACTGGTCGACGAGCTGGACGTCATGCCGCTGCTCAAGGCGCAGACAGCCTGGCGCAAGATCATCGCGCGGATGCGGTACAAGGTGCCGGGGCTGCTGAACGGCATCGACGTGACAACGACGCCTGAGGGCTTCAAGTTCGTGTATCAGCAGTTCGTTCGAGCAGTAACTGAAAATCCTGAGCTGGGTAAGTTGTACGGCCTCATCCAGGCGAGTACATACGACAACGAGAAAAACCTACCAGACGACTACATATCGTCGCTGTTCGCTTCGTATCCGGCCCAGTTGATCAATGCGTATCTGAAGGGCCAGTTCGTCAACCTGGCAAGCGGCAGCGTCTATCCTGATTTCGACCGGCGGCTGAATCACACGACCGCCGAAATAATTCCCGGCGAGCCGCTGCACATCGGTGTGGACTTCAACGTCTATAACTGCACTGGCATCGTCTGCGTGGATCGCTTCGACCACCCGATGGCGCTGGATGAGGTTACCGGGGTGCGGGATACGCCGGCGCTGGCTGCATTACTGCTTGAACGGTTTCCTGGGCATCATTTAACAGCCTATCCAGATGCCTCTGGTCAAGGCCATACGACAAAGAATGCTTCGTTGTCAGATCTGCAAATCATTCGCGATCATGGCATCACAGTCAAGGTCGGCACCGTCAACCCGGCCATCAAGGATCGGGTCAATGCGGTGAATGCCCAGATTCTGAACGGGCGCGGTGAGCGCCGGCTGCTGGTGAATACTCGGAAATGCCCGGTTCTGACGGAATGTCTGGAGCAACAGATATACGACACCAACGGCATGCCGGACAAGAAATCCAACAACGACCACGCGCCGGACGCGATTGGCTACTACGTCCATGACAGTTGGCCGATTGCTCGGCCGGTGTGGACATTCTGAAGAGAGATTACCTTTTGAAAAAGCCCAGCCTTATGCAGCGCGTCGCGAACTGGGCGGGCGACCGAGTAGCGCATGCGATCTGGGCCGGGCGCACACGCAAGGCGCCGGTGCGCGAGACGTCGGCATATGCACGTCTGATGAACATCGGCAGCATGCGGTACCAGAAAGACCGTCCGCTCATCAAGCCGACGCCATCGAATCTGCGCATGTTCAGCCGTACGGTATACGCCCGGCGAGCAATCAACCGCATCAAGGGTGCGATTGTCATGCTGGAATGGGAGATCACCACTAAGGCCGGTGTGAATCTGACGCCGGAGTTGCAACGTCAAATTGACACCACCACGGCATGCTTCCAAAGCCCAAACGATGACGATTCATTCCGGACGCTGCTGGAGCAAGTCATTGAGGACTATCTGGTATGCGGTGGGGGCGCCATTGAACCGGAGGTTGGCGCCGACCCAATGCGGCCGCTTTGGATGTGGCCAGTCGATGCGCTGAGCATTCAAATATTCGCCGGCTGGGACAGTTCTAACAAAAACGAGGCGCGCTACATCCAGACGCATGGCTATGGCAACGTAGGTGGTGTGTCTGGCATCCCATTGCGCAACGATCAGTTGATCTATGTCCGAAAGGATCCGAACACTGAGAACCCATTCGGCTATGGCTGCGTCGAGGTAGCGTTCAATTCGATCAATCGCCAAATGGGGACTGCCGACTACGCCGGTAACGTCGCAAGCAACGGGCAGCCAGAGAATCTGCTGCAGTTTGTCAACATGAATCGCGATCTGCTGGAAACCATGCGTGGTTGGTGGCGCAACGAGATCGAAGGCCAGGGCCAGACCCCGCTGGTCGGCGGCGATGAGTTGAAGGTTCACAAGCTGCGCGGCGCTACGGATGACGCGCTATATCTGAAGTATCAGGAATTCCTGCTGCGCGAAATTGCCACGGCGTTTGAGTTGAGTCCTCAGAATCTGGGTGTTGAGGCCGACGTCAACCGGAATACCTCGGAAGTGTCGGAAGACCGTGACTGGGACGCAGCCATCATCCCATGCGCCACGAATTTTTCGTCGTACCTGACGCGCGAAGCTATCAATGGGAAGTTGGGCTTCAGCCAGATCGAATTCACGTTCAAGGGCCTGGATCGAGACGATGAACTGAACCTTGCGAAGGTCTACGAGATTGAGTACAAAAACAACGCAATCACGCCGAATCAGTACCTGGAACAGCGCGGCCGACCTGCAATGGACAGCGACTGGGCTGACTTAGTGTCTGCCGACGTAGAAATCGCAGTTAAAGGCGCACAGGGCGCCAAGCAGGTCAATCAAGACCTGCTCACGAAGGAATAACTGGCTGAACGTCAGATAACCACCGCCTCCGGGCGGTTTTTTATTGGGCGTTCGCCCTCAACAGGAGCATTCATATGTCAGGTCGTCCTCTTCATACGGTCGAAGTGCCTAACGGCTTCACGCTGGCCATGCAAGACCGCCTCATTGTTGGTCACATGCCAAACGTCGTAACGGCTGCCGGCAGCGGCGCTGGTGCCACGGTCACCAAAGCATTCACTGGCCTTTCATTGCCCGCCAATTACAGTCTGGAAGTCGAAGCCAGCCAGGCGTGCTTCGTCAGCTATACGGCCAAGACACAAACCGGCTTCTCGATTGTCCTCACACCAACGGCCGCCGGCGTTACGTTGAGCGCCGGCACGATCGACGTAGTCGTCATCGCTTAAATTCACCTCCGTCATCCTGTAAGGAAAACATCATGACCGCAGTCGCTACTACTCTCGCAGGTATCACTTTCACTGCTGCAGAAACCGCCGCCGCCCAGGTTCTGCCATCCGTCGTCAGTCCGACCAGCATGGTTTCGGTCCTCATCAATGAGATCAACGAATACGTCGTCAAATTGAATCAGTTGGCAGCTGTCGTTCCAGCTGGTGCAAATCTGACCGCGTTGCAAGCGGTCGTCACTAAGTTGACCACCTGATCATGGCCCGCGGACAGAAAGCACAGCCACCGGTCGAGGTGGCGCCGGTAGGCACCGAGTCGGAGGCCGATGCCATTGAGTCGGCTACGGCCGTCGAAACAGAAGCCGCAGCTGATTCTATCCTCGGCGCCGTGGCGCAGTTGACTGCTGAATCTCGTGCCGCAGTGAAGGCAGGTGACCAAGCTCTCCATGCAGTACTCGAAAACGCATTGATGGCACTGCATACGTTGCGTATGCGTCTGGTCGATGTCGAGCTGGATGGTGCTGTTAGCAAAATCAAGGCGCTGCTGTAAGGATCTTCATGGCCAACCTGGACAAATCCGCACGCGACTCGCTGCCAGATAGCGAGTTCGCCGTTCCTGGCAAGCGCAAGCTCCCCATCAACGATGCCACGCACACGCGGTTGGCATGGGACATGGTCGAACGTGCGCAAGGCTTGAGCGACGGCGAGCGGCACGAAGCGCGGACGCGCATTTTGCGCAAAGCCAAGGAACTTGGGATTGACACCGTCGATTGGCACATCACCGCAAGCATATCGTTCGAGGCAATGGCGTTGGACGTGCCGACCGTGCACGACCATCCTAATCGCATGCCATTCAGTGGTGTGCTGACCCGTGTCGATCAGCCGAGCGACGCGCCACCAGGCGGCGCCGCCTACCGCACGTTCATCCCGCGCGATGTCGCGGAAGCCGCTTTGCCCAGTTTGCTCGGCATGGCGGTCGATTTCCGGCCGAACCTCGATGGTCACGACCGCAAACAGAAAATCGGGCTCATTACCGGCGCCTCAATCGTCGGTGATGCGGTCCAGATTGAAGGATTTTTCTACGCGAAAGACTTTCCCGATGAATGTAAGCGAATCAAGGCCGAAAAGGGCGCGTTGGGCTTCTCATATGAAGCCGACGCCCGCATCCGGGACCAAGACGCCGATCCATGGGTGATTGACTACTGCGTATTCACCGGCGCCGCCGTCCTCTATAAGGATCTGGCTGCGTATCGAACAACCTCATTGGCCGCTACGGCCGCACAGGACATCGAAATGACTAAGGAAGAACTGCAGGCCATGCTGGCCGAAACCTTCAAGCCTTTTACCGATACGGTTGAAAGCCTCAAAAAGGACATGGCCGAACTGAAAGCCGCCGGCGCATCGCTTGCCGGCCCGATCATCGACCAGGTAAAACCACACGTCGAAGCCTGTATGGCTGCTGCGGATGCCATGGAAGCCGCCGGCGTCGGTTCGCACCCGACAATGGGACACGCCGCTCGCTTGCGCGCCCTTGGCAAACATATGGCTGTCGAGGCTGCATCCGGCAAGGTGCCGCACATCTACAACGACCACAGCTACTTCGACGCCTCGCCAGAAGCCGCTGCGGCCAAAGCTGCAGCTGCCAGCGCCGCACAAGCAGTTCCAGACACCAAGGCCATGGATGCGCTGACTGCCACGGTCGCAAGTCTGGATACCAAGCTGACGGATTTGAGTGCCAAGGCATTCAAGGCCGCTGAAGCACCACAGCGCGCCACCATGCCGGGCGCCATGACTTCGTTGCTGGCCAAGGCGAACATCTCCGAGAAGGACATGACCGACGGCAAGTTGTCGACCGAACAGGTCAATGCCGTGCTGGATGCGTCGAAACTTCACGGGCAGAAGGCCATCGAGATGAAGCTGAATCTTCGTCAAGCGGGTCTGATGCCTGCCGGCCGCCAGTAAAACGTCCATCCCAAGTAACTCCCAGAACCGCCCCTGAGGCGGTTTTGTCATTTATGGAGCAATAACATGACTGTCGAAGCAAAACTGCTTAGCCTGGACGCTGCCGCCGACTTCCTCGGCACTGGCGCGATCGAGGTACCCGAATTTGACCGCGAGATTATGGATGTCTTGCGTCGTTCGTCCATTCCGCTGCAGCGTATCGAGCAGCGGCCTGCAACCGGCCACCCGCACCGTTACTTCGAGCAAACCGCTCTGGCGTCGGCTGCTGCGGTTGACCCACGCAATCTGAGTGCGACGCCAAGCGGTCCTACCCGCCTGGAACGTCCGGCCTTCATCAAGGCCGTGTCGGCCCAATCCAATCTGTCGTTGTTCGACAAGGATGTCACTGAGCAACAAGGCCAGTTCGCATCGGTCGTTGCGAAGGACGTCGACGACATCATCGCGGCCATCGAACTGAAGCGAGCATCGATGTTCTGGAAGGGTACCGACACCAGCATGTCGGCGCCGACCACATTGGAATGGATGGGGGGCTTGGCTCAGGTATCTCAGCAATTCAACTGCGCGCTGGGTGCCTCGATCATCGATGCTATCAAGACCGCGGTGGCAACGATGGTGGCAAATGCTACCTATGTGGTTCGTCCGACCGCGATCTACATGAATCCGATCATGGCTGACTACATCGATCAGGAAGCCAAAGCGGCGCGCATTACCCTGGATTCGGTGGAGGTCGTCGCCGGCGTTACCGTATCGGCGATCTCGACTCAGGTCGGGAAACTGCCTATTGTCGGCGATCCTTTCATGCCAACCGATGCCACTGGTAAGTATGGTTTCAGCACACCGGCAAGTGGTAATAACTACTACATCTCCATCCTGATGGAGTCGGAAGTCGAAATCCCCGTGATCAGCGGCAGCGATTACAACCCGAACCCCCGCCTGTTCCAATTGGGCTTGGTTGGTAATCTGGCCGGTCAGTTCGTCGGTGTGAAATTCGACACTGTGATCTTCAAGGGCGCTTCGTACGCTCATGCAACGATCTGCGTGAATCGTCCTTAATTCGGGCGAGTAGTAGCTATAGAGGGTCACCTTCGGGTGGCCCTTTTGCATTTCAGGAGCCGATTTGAAAGTTTATCAACCAGGTACGCGTGGGAAGCGCACTCAGTTTGTGCAACCCGGCAGCGAATTCCCCAATTCTGATTTCATGGACGAGCATGGCAAGCCGCGGTTCTATTCCGTCGTGTTCATCGAGGGTGAGGCAACGGTTGATGACCAGATTGGCCAGTACATGATCGACAAAGGGATCGCCAAGCGATCGCCCATTCTGTTGCCCGGAGATATGCCATGAGCGTTGCAGCACAAATCATTGTTGCAGCGCAAACAGCGGCTGCCAATTCACCGACTATCCAGCGGTCCGTTTCCGATGGCCCGTTTTCGGTCGTCGCCGGCGGCCTGGGAGCGGCCGAAACCGTCACCATGCAATTGTTGGATGCGTCCGGCAACTGGCAGCCTGTGCCGGCTTCCGTAGCGCCACAGTTGACCAATACCGTTTCGAGCTTAGTAATGAGCACACCGGGCATTTTCCGCTTTGCCAAGACCGTAACAGCTGCCGCTGTCGGCGTTGTGCTCTATTCGATCTAATAATGTCCTCAACGTATCTACAGTCCACGGACTACGTCGCCTTTGGCCTTCCGGCCAGCACCACCACCAGCCAAGTTACACAGGCCAGCGTGCTGATCGATGCCTATCTGCGGCGCCAGAAAGGGCTGATCTACACTCCTGACGCAACTGGCCAGCCGTGCTTTATGACGGCAGCTTCGCCCGAGTTGACATTCACCTCCGTAGCCGGTTTCGGGCCTGGCAATGCCATTCAGGTACAGGTGAACGGCCCGACGGCCATGCTGCAGGTGGGGGACTGTGTCGTTCTTGACCGCACGGCAAATCCGACTCTGGTCGAAGCCGTGCAGGTCACGAACATCAACGGTCAGTTTGTGACACTCGGCAGCACGGCCGCCAATGTGCCCTTTGGGGTGCAGTTTGCGCACTCTGCCGGCTGCACGATGGAAACCGGCTTGCTGATCACGGAAAAGCGCTACCAGCCGAAGAATCGCAGCGAGGTGATCCTGTCCAACGTGCCGATTGCGCGCATCGTTGGCGGCACCGGCCGCTATGGCTATGGGCGCCGCGGTGACGCCGCATGCTACAACATGGACGACTTCAATCTGTTGGCTTCGCTGACGAAGTTCGGCGGACCGCCAGCGTGGGAACTTTGGCCAGCTAACACGCCGGCTGGCATTGATGCATCGACCGGCCAATTGTGGGTACCGGCGGGGATCATGCTGGCATATTACAGCGAAGTGAAGGTGCGCTATGTGGCAGGCTTTTCTCAAGCGGCGCTCCCGGATGAGGTGAAGTTGGCTTGCGCTCGGCTGATCGCGGCACAGCTGAATAGCCCAGGATTAGGTGACGTCAGGACGTATCAGGCCGGCGATACCAAGATCGAGCAGTTCGCTGCCAGCATTATTTCGGACGACGTTAAGTCCATGCTTGAGCAGTACCGTGTCCGGGCCTTTGCATAATGTCGTTCATCTATCCGCGCACGGTCGCCATTTCGCGTCCTAACATCCACACTGCCCCTGGTATCCAGCAGTATGGCGGTGTGCTCCCGAGTGACGAAACAGCAATTGCATCCGGGCTGCCTGCATCTATCCAGCTGAAGAAGGAAAAAGGACAACCGGATCCAGCTCTACCGGCAGACGCTGCTGCGAAGACGTTTTGGTCAATTTTCATCCCGGCCGGAGCTGCCGCGCTTGGTCTGATCATGTCGCGCGATATCATCACCGACGATTTGAGCGTCCGGTACCAGGTCACTGGACCCTACTGGAACAGTCTTGGCTACGATCTGCTGTGTGAGCGGCTGGAGGCTTAAATGGCAGATTTATCCGATGTGACGAACACGCTGGTCAGCCTGGCGAATGCCGTGATCTACCCGAACGGGACAAGCAGCCCGAGCGCAGCTGGTATTGCGGTCACCTTGGAACCTGGATGGCCATTGCCGGCGCAGCTGGATGCAATCATTGCCGCTGGCAACGCCATGCTGACGGTCTTCCCCATGCCGGGGATGGACAAGAACACAACCCGCTTTCCTGAAATTATGTCGGCGCCAGGCGCCGTTCCAGCGCCACAGATTTCGTTGTCCGTTGCCAGTAATACCGTGACGGTCGGTGGCACCATCCTGCCAGGCGAAGCAGCAACGCTACATATCAACTATCAGGCATACAGCCATGGCGTGATCGCTGGCGACACGACGGCGTCGATCGCAGCATCCTTGGCGGGTCAGATCCCGGGCGCGTCAGTTGTTGGTTCGGTCATCACGTTCAGTAGCGTGTTCGATATCGTTGCGCGGGTATCGGTGCCTGTTCTGGTGCAGGCTGAGTTGGCGCGCCAGAGTCGTGTTTTCATGTTGGCTTTCTGGTGCCCGAGTCCGACGGTGCGCGATGCCTTGGTGCCGCTGGTCGACAAGGCATTCAAGAAGATGCCGCGCATCGTGCTGCCAGACAACACTTACGCCAGGATGATTTATCGCGGCACGCTGGAGCTGGACGATGTGCAGAAGCAGCGGATCTACCGGCGAGATCTACGTTTCGAGATCGAGTACGTCACGAGCGACACAGAAACCGACAACACCGTTACAAATTTCAATACCACTGTCACGCCGACCGGCGGGCAGACCAAAAACATCAACATTTGAGGTTCTTATGGCAACCGAAAAAGCACCTGCTCAGTCTTTCCACCTGGTGGTGATCCACGCTTTCGGAAAATATCGCCGTGGCGACTACATCAGCGACAAGGCTGAAATCGACGCCATCCTGGCTGGCGATAACGTTCGCAGCGTCAACAAGGTCCAGGCATGAAGCAGACCCTCCACCAGATGACAGCAGCGGTGCTGCGGGAAGTGGTCGCCAAGCATGTCAGCGCAGAAGCGACGCCAGAAGTGTGCGGCCGCATCAAACGTGAGGTGATCCAGATCATGCGCAGTCGCCACGGCGTGAACTGGCAGCCTTACGCGCGCCGGATCCGCGTTGAGTTTCTGCGCGGGAACGCACCCAACATCACCATCCCGCCTGAGCTATTGAAACGCACGCTTCACTGATTTAAAGCAAACCACTACGAAACCGCCTCCGGGCGGTTTTTTCATTTCTAGACCGCCTTCTTGGCGGTTTTTTTTCGCCCGGAGCAACCGATGCCAGTCTATCAAGCAGGTAGTTTGAATCCTACGGCCTTACAAGCGCCTGATCTCTATGTCGTGATCCAGCCGCCGGGCCAGACGTATATTAATGGTGTGCCAACTGACGGCCTTGGCCTGGTCGGCGTCGGTTCGTGGGGGCCTGTCAATGCCGCCATGATCGGCGTAGGCACCAATTCTCAAGCCGCGCAGCTGGTCGGCGGCGTTACAGTGCGTGCGCATGACCTTGCCACCGCTGTCGCGATCGGCGTCCAGAATAGCGTGGTGAACTTCACGCTGGTGCGCGCGACCGACGGTACTGACGTTGCCGCCAAGGTGAACCTGGTGGATACGGCGGGCTCACCGGTGACCGGCATGACGCTGAGCGGCTTCTATACCGGCAGCGTCGGCAATTCGATCAGTGCCGGCATCGTCAACGGCACTGCTGCAAACAGTTATCGGCTGTCCGTGACGCGTGCCGGCTTTACTCCAGAGATCTTCGACAATATCTCGCAAGGCGTGAGCGGCGGGGCCGTCACGGCGGGCACCGGCTTTACTTCTGTTCCTGGTGTGACGATCTCGGCGCCACAGGCATCCAATGGCGTGCAGGCTACCGGATCCGTTAGCCTGAAGGTCCTGACTGCAACGGTCACCGGCGGCGGCGCTTCTGGCGGCACAGGTTACGTGACCGGTGACACGATCACTCTACCGAACGGTGTGGTATTGACGGTCACGGCAACCTCTGGCGTCATCACCGCGCTGGCCGTCACCAATGCCGGCGCGCTGACCGCTGGCGCAACACCGACCGCGCCGACCGCGCCGTCGTCGACATCGGGCGTAGGCACTGGTGCGCTGGTCAATATGACATGGGGGCTGGGAGCCTTCACCATCGGAACTATCGGCTCAGGCTATACCAGCGCCACCGCATCGTTGATTGGCGGCGCCGGAACCGGCGGAGCGATTGCTTTGACCACCAGCGTCTGGCCGAATCTGGTCAACGCGGTGAACAATGGTCTTTCCCAGATCCGCGGGCCTTCGCAGATCGTCATCGCATCGATTGGCACCTCTACTGCGCTCCCGAACCTGACCAACACCTACACGTTGGCCGGCGGCACCGACGGCGCGCTGGGCGTCAACGACCAAACGTTGGTCGGCGTCGACGGTCTGACACGGACCGGCATGTATGCGCTGCGCAAGAGCGGTGTCCAGGTTGGTAATCTGGTTGATTGTCAGACTCCGACGACCTGGTCGGCGCAGCTGGCGTTCGGTCTGCAAGAGGGCATTTATTTCCATACGGCGAACCCTCCCGGCACCAGCATCACCACCAGCGCAAACAATCTGGCCAGCACCGGTGCCGACGGGTACGGCATCAATTGCCTGGTCGGCGATTGGTCTTACTGGCAAGACAACACCAACGGTGTGCAGCGCATGCTGTCGCCGGCAACCTTCACGTCAGCCAAACAGGCATCGACAAGCCCTCAGAACTCGATTCTGAACTCGCCGATTCTTGGGATCATCGGCACGCAGCGTAGCCTGCAGAACCTGCCATACAGCAATGCTGAAATTGGACAGGTCTCTCAAGGACGTCTGGAGGTTCTGACTCTGGGGGCGCCGGCCGGAAGTATCTTCTCCTGCCGTACTGGCCAAAACTGCAGCAGCAACGCCGGCACGAATGGCGACAACTACACTCGCATGACGAATTACATTGCGTTCACTGTTGCATCGGCTTACGGCTACGTTCCTGGGAAAGTGCAAACCATCGACCTGCGTCGCAACACCAAAGGCTCGATGGACGCGTACTTCGCGAACCTGCAGACGAACAACATGATCGGCAACGTCAACGCACCGACAGCGCCAGCGTGGTCGGTCCAGATCGATGCCAACAACAATCCCTTCAGCCAGGTTGCACTGGGCTACATGGTGGCGACGCTCAAGGTGACGTACTTGAGCATCGTCCGGTACTTCCTGGTGAATATCCAAGGTGGCCAGACCGTTGTCGTCAACCCGATTTAATCGCCAATTCACTTACCAAGACCCGCTTCGGCGGGTTTTGCATTTCTGGAGTAGACCATGCCACAAGCCGGCTTAAATCTTGGTAAAGACGCGCGCTTTGACGTTTATACGTCGACCGGACCGTTGATCCTGCCAACACTTCTCAACTTCAAGTCGAAGAAAATCAATCAGAAATTGACGGTCAAGCCGCTCAATTCCTTGCCAATTCACCTTTCGTTTCAAGAAGGTGGTTGGGAAGGATCGTTCGACGTTTCGCGTGCCGACTCGACCCTGGACGATTACTTTGCCGCGTTTGAGGCAGCGTACTACGCCGGCGTGAATCAGCCGGCTGGATTCATTCAGCAAACGATTCAGGAGCTGACGTCGGTCAGCACATATCAATACCAGGGGGTCATCTTGTACTTCGAAGATGCTGGTGATTACGAAGCCGAGAAGAACGTGATTCAGAAGGTCTCGTTCATGGCAACTACAAGGGTGAAATTGTAATGAGCGATCTGAACATCAAGGAAGAAGCCGGCGACGGCTCGGTAGTGGTGACTGACGCCAAGGGTCGAAACCTCACCATCAAGGAAGCAGATTTCTTGCTTGAATCTCGTATTACGCGACTGTGCGGCGACGCATCCACGAATGTGGGCTACATGTACGCATACGTGTTTCCGACGATCTGTGTGGTCGCAATCGACGGCGATCCTGTGCCATTTCCGACGACTTTCTTGCAGCTGGAAGCGTTGATCACGCGGGTAGGTCGCGAAGGTACAAACGCAGTGTTAATGCATCAAAACAATGCTGCGAAGTTCAAACAGCACGAGGAAAGCGTAAAAAACTAGGGCGGAACGTCGCATTTAAGCAGGCCGCATGGCTGCTGCGAAGTGGCGTTCCGTTCAATATCGCATTCCCTTCGGCTGACTACCTGACGAAGGAAGAAAAGCACGCACTCGCAATATGTTTTTCAGAATTTGAGGGTGAAATATTTGATTGGGACAGCTTTCAATTTGTGGAGCGAAAGTCATGAAGGAGTTCGGCAGTATCGCTGAATTTATCGCGCATATCCCACTGATGCAGGCCGAGACGGTATTGGGAATGCACCACGGATTGAAGAAATGCGTTGATGCAATCGAAAAGACGGCCAAGTCGGAATTTGGTGTGTATCAACCTGGGGTAGGTGAATTTGGTGCATGGGCTGAACTGGCGGACGCGACCAAGGCGGATCGTCTGCGGCTGGGATTTACAGAAAACGATCCCCTGGAGCGTACGCATGCGCTTGAAGACTCGGTGAGCAGCACCATCGAAGCGCTGCAGGGAACCGTTGGCAGTACCAGCGAAATCATGGTGTACCAGGAGGATGGGACTGCGCACTTCGAACCACGTCCTGTTCTTGGCCCAGCCGCAGTGCGCAATCTTGAGTTGATCAAAAAGACCTTTGGCGAGGCTGTCGCCAATGGATTGCTGTATGGATCCGGCGCTTCAAAAGTACGGCTACTCCCTTAGCGCAGGAATGCGTACAGCGTTACCACTATCAGTCCAATAAACACCAACGCCACGAGCAGCAAGACCAGCGAGAACAAGAATATATCGATGCGCTTGGACAGCGGCATTTGATGCTTGAAAAATGGCTTTCGAGGGGCAATCAGTGTTATTTGCGGATATTGAACCCAGGCAATACGTTCTGCCAGCCACTCGTGGACTCGGTAAATAAGGGATTTTTTCATGATTGAAGCCTACAAGATTGGCGTAACGCTTGCTCTGAACAACCATGTTAGCCATGGTTTGAGCATGATGGCAAGCGATTTTGCGCGAACTGAGGCTGAAGCCAAAGCTTTGCAGAAGCGCATTTCATCTATTCAAAGCCAGGCCATGAAGGGGGCGCTTTTCGCCGGCATCGGCATTGCTGGGCTGTCGCTTTTCAAGGCGCCACTGGAAGAAGCGAAGAAGTTTCAGACTGAAACCGCGAAATTCGCGTCACTTGGGTTCGGCACTGCGGTGACGAACCAGGCCGTCCAGTTTGCCCATGGCATGAAAACCATCGGGACAAGTGCGACTGAAAATATGTCGCTGGTGTCAGATGCCATGGCGGTGTTCAAGGACCTGCACCATGCGGAGTTCGCCGCGCCGATCATGGCGAAGATGAAATTCGCCAATGAAGCTGTTTTCGGACAGAAGGGCGGCGAGCATTCGGCCAAGTTCATGGACATGCTCAAGGTTATCGAATTCCGGAAAGGCTTGTCCAGCCAAGAGGAGTTCGAGACGCAGGCAAATTTCGTGCAAAAGGTCATTTCCGGTAGTCGCAATCGTGTAGATGCCACCCAGCTGCTGACTGCCTTGAAGACGGGCGGCGTCGCTCTTTCTCAACGGTCAAACAAGGATTTTTATCTGGGTGCGGAACCCTTGATTCAAGAGTTCGGTGGGAATCGTTACGGTACAGGTGCGATGAGCATCTACCAGAACCTGGTACAGGCGCGCGGCACGATGTCGGCGCAGAACGAGCTGATGCGGCTTGGCCTGCTGGATCCGAAGATGGTTAAGCAAAATCCAACCACAGGGAAAATGCAAAAGGTGATGCCAGGGGCATTCCTTGGCTCAAGCATTCTTGAGAAAGAAGGCGAACTGGCGCTCTTGGAGAAGGTGCTGTTGCCGGCATTCAAGGCTAAGGGCATTACGGATGAGGAGTCGGTAATCCGAGAGCTAGGCATGATCTTGAGTAATCGGACAGGTTCCAGCTTGATGTCACGCATTTATCAACAGCGAGACACCATCAAGATGCAATCCTTGGCCAATGAAGATGCTCAGGATATTTCTCAGCTCAACACGGCGGCTGACAAGACGCTTGAAGGAAAGAACATCGAGTTGGCTAAAGAGTGGCACAACACGCTTCTGTCATTGGGGAATGCAGTTCTTCCGCTGGCAATTAGTGGTACCACCGGGCTGATCGAGGTATTGAAAACAGCAACGGGATGGATGGAGAGAAACCAGGGAGCAGTGCGCGCCTTGTCGATCGCATTTGCCGCCCTGTCTGGTGGCCTGGTGATCCGAGGTTCAATCCTCCTGTTGACGGCGGCATTTCGCGGTCTGGGACTGGCATTGGCGATGAACGCTGTCGGTGGTGCTGCGGGCATTGGTCGGATTGCCTTAGCGATTGGCGGAACTGGCAGTACGGCGCTGGTAGGTGCACTGGGATTTTTGCTTTCACCTATTGGTCTTGTTGTTGCTGCCCTGGGAACACTCGCCCTGGCCGCATATGCCTTCCGCCCGATGGGGCAAGCCGAAATCGATGCGCAAAAAAACGAAGGCGGCGTCCATCTCTCAGCTGATGCCGCGGCGCGTTCCCGTGCAATGGGTTGGCAGCAGCCAGGAACACCCGGCGCCGGCAAGCAAGGGACGACCGGCCCGACTCCGAAGAAAAAAGACGATGCGTCGCCGATGTATGGGCAGGTGACCTTGAATCTGGACAGCAAGAAACTGATGGAAGGTCTTTTTCCACTTACATCGCGGGGAACGACCGGAGTAAATCCGGCAGCCTCAGTCCTTCGCCCTGGAATGTCGTTAGGTAATCAATAATGAATCCTCTTGCCAATCTCTCATTGCAAACGCCCAATGGGACGTTTGTATTTACGGGGGCAGAGGTACCTGAAGCGATTCAATTCGGCGGCCGGCAAATCCTCAGTGTTCGCCAGCTTCAGGGCGGTTTGCGCCGCGTGTTTGCCATGGGTGCCGACGATGCGCAATTGACGTGGACCGGGCTGTTCTTGTATTCATCGGCCGTTCAGCGGGCTCGGTTTCTGGATTCTGTCCGCCGTACTGGCCTAGCATGCACGTTGTCGTGGGATGCACTGCTTTATACGGTCATCATCTCGGAATTTAGAGCCGTCTACGAAAAGCCGTTCAAGATCCCATACACGATCACCTTCGAGGTCATTCAGGACCTGACGCAGCTGGTCCAATCGGTGCCTGAAGTCACACCGATGCAGTCGATCCTGGCCGACATGACACGCGTTGGCACGCTTTCGGCATGTATCGGTGATTCGACCCTCAACGGTCTGGCAACTTCGCTACAAAGCGCTTTCAGCAGCCTCAGCGCTGCTGAGGCACCGATTGCGAACGGCCTCAAGGCACTGACCACGTTCGTCGCTGGCGTGGCGAATTGTGCCGATCAGGTGGTCAATACTGTAACGACCGTTGCTGCTGCTGTAGGTGTGCCGCTGAGCGCATTCAATTCTCATGTTGGTCAGCTCATCGCCACTGCAGAAGGCGCTGTGGCCGCAGTAAGCACTGTCGGCGGCGTGACGCCAGGCGTTCCGGTGAGCCAAATGATCGGGAACACGCTTTCGCAGATGAATGCGGCGGTCCAGTTGCCTGAGTTGTACGAGTTGCGCAGCATCGGCGCACGAATGCAGGCCAATCTGCCGCTGGTGTCGACCCCAACGACGCCAAAAACGATCACTGTCGGCGGCGGCAGCCTCTACGACATTGCGGCGCAGCAATACGGCGATGCAACGCGTTGGAGCGATATTGCCAATGCTAACTATTTGTCAGATCCGGTGCTGACCGGCATCAACACCATCACGATTCCAGCATGATCAACCAGTTACCAACGCAAGGGGATAGCAATGCTGTCCGGAGCATCCTCATGCTCGGCGGCACTGTAATCGATTTCGCCGAGTGGGAGATCGAGCACAACGGGATCTACGAGGCTGGAACTATCCGCCTCACCGTGCCGGCAGAATTTGCCAAATGGTCGTGGTGGACGCAACAGACCGAAATCCTGATCGATGTCTACGTCGGCGAGCCGGCGGATTCGTTGAGTTTCTCGATCGAGGATCTGACGCAGGTGATGACCGTGCGGATTGACTCGCTTCGCTTGATGCCTGGATCGCAATCGATCCAGCTGGTTGGGCGCGACTTGACAGCGCTGCTGATCGATCAAAAGAACGACCAGAAATACCCGAACATGACATCCAGTGCCATTGCGACGATGCTGGCGCAAAAGGTGGGCTTGACGCCGCAGGTACAGCCGACGACTGGTTTAGTGGGGAATTTCTACACCGCCGATCATGTGCGGCTTTCCCAGCAAGAGACGATGTGGACTTTGCTCACCTACCTGGCGCAGCACGAAGGCGTGCAATGTTTCGTCCTGGGACGCACATTGTATTTCGGTAATTGGAGCAGCGCGCTGTCGAATGAGCCGTATCTGATACAGGTCTCCCCGCCAACGCCTGGCCAGCCTTGGGTATCTTCCAATGCCGAGGATTTGGATTTCGAGCATGACCTGACGCTGGCGCAAGATGTTTCGGTGCGCGTGCGCAGCTATCACGGCGCCAAGGGCGCGGCATTCAGCGCGACCGCTACGGCCAGCAAGACCGTCAAGCGCCTCGAGCGCGACGCCGACTTGGCGCAAAGTTCTCAGCCCTACGATTTCACTTTCCCGGGCTTGACGCAGGCCCAATGTCAGGCGAAGGCACAAGAGCTGTTGACGTCGATCAGTCAGCACGAGTTGAAGTTGAATGCGAAGTTGCCGGCGGATACGACCATTTATCCCTGGACGCCAATTCAGGTACAGGGCACGGCAACGTTATTTGATACCACGTATCAGGTTGTCCACGTGCGCAGAGCTTTTGATGTGGAAAGCCAGAGCTATTCGATGGATGTTTCTGGCAAGACCACTCCAACCCAGCAGACGGTGACGCTCTCGTGATCAATCATATCAAGCGTGTTATTTCGGAGTACATGGCCAACTTTGCCACAACGCAGTACGGCACGATTTCCGCCTATAACCCGAACCAATACACCGTTAAGGTGATTCTTGAACCTGATGGCGACGAAACCGGATTTATTCCACTCGCTGCAGTGTGGGTGGGGAATAACCTCGGTGCCGTGTTCGGGCCTGCGATCGGTGATTCGGTGCGACTCGATTTTGTACAAGGAAACTTTCAGGCTGTGATGGTCGGCGGCCGATTCTTCAACAACAATGCTCAGCCGCCGGTTGTCCAGTCAGGGCAGGCCGCAATTGTCGACAGCAAAGGCAGCTACGTGCGATTGAACAACGACGGCACGATCACGCTGGGGGCGTCAACTGGCATCACCAGTACCACACCACTGCTCAAGCAAGTCGGCAATTTCGAGGTTGACGGCAACACAGTGCTCAACGGCGACATCAACCAGACGACGGGCAGTAGTGGCACTGGGACAGCATCCTTTGCCAACAACATTACAGCGCCTGGCACGATAACCGGTCAGACCGACGTGATTGCCGGCACGAAATCCGGCAAGAACCACACCCACCTCGAACATGGTGCTGGAAGTCAAACCAGCGCACCGACGTAAGAAAACAATATGGCTGATGAATACCATTGGTGGGGCCAGGACATTCAGTTCTCGGCCTCAGGGGATGACTTGCTTGTCTCGGGGGTAAGTGAGCTGAATCAGCGCATTGTGCGCGCGCTGCTGACCAACCCGGGCGACTACATCTGGCATCCGACATACGGCGCCGGCTTGGGCCGATATGTCGGTGCCGGTGCCTTGTCACCAGAGAAGTACACAGAAATCCAGGCACTGATCAGAACCGCTGTTTTGTCTGAGCGAGATGTTCAGAAGCAGCCGGATCCGAATATCACCTTCCAGACCAACGCTGCGGGGCTGCTGAGCGTAGAGATCATCTACACGTACGCACCAACCAATAAGCCGCAAACGCTCTCATTTTCACCAACACCGGCGACCTAATGGCTCTCAATACGCAAACATTTACGACGATCGTTCGTCAGCAAGTCGCGGCCATTCAATCTGCAGCGAGTGCGGTCCTGACGTTCGTCGTCGGCTCGCTCGAACTGGCCCGCGTCGAAGCAGTGGCCGGCGTTGCCATGTGGCTTCAGTCCTTGGTGATGCAGCTGCTGGCCACAACTAGGCTGGCGACCTGTACGGGATCCGACGTTGACAGTTTCGTGGCTGATTTCGGCCTGTTCCGGGAAGCCGCTGTATCGTCTACTGGCCAGGTGACCTTTTCCCGCTTCACCGCCACGCAGTCAGCGACGATCTCCGTCGGCACAACCCTGCAGACGGCGGATGGCACTCAGTCTTTCACGGTGGTGGCAGATGCCACGCAGGCGGCCTGGAACAACACACTCGGGGCATACTTTATCCCGGCCGGGACGTCCAGCGCGATAGTGACGGTCATGGCCGTCAACGCCGGCATTCAAGGCAACGTCGGCGCCAATACCATCACGGTAATTTCGACCGCCATTGTCGGCGTCGATACCGTGACGAATGCTCTGGCGTATGCCAACGGCGTCAATCAAGAATCTGATACCGCGCTGAAGGCGCGGTTCCAGGCGTACATCCAAGGTCTCAAGCAAGGGGTGAAGGCTGCGGTTGCCTCGGCCATCGCCAATCTGCAGCAGGGCATCCAGTACACGCTGGTCGAGAACCAGACGTACGCCGGTGGCACGCAGCTGGGTTTTTTCTACGTTGTCATCAGCCCAAGTACTTCGTCGCTGTTGACGCTCGTCTATAGCGCCATCGATGCGATTCGCCCGCTTTCTGTGACGTTCGCGGTCTTCGCCGCAACGCAGCTGACAGCAAATTTGGTGATGACAGTCACGGCCGCCAGCGGCTACACGCATGCAAACGTGGCCGCGGCTGTCACGACGGCTATGCAAAATTACATCGCCACCATACCTCTCGGCGGATCGCTGTACTGGTCCAAATTGTATGCAGTCGCATATGCCGTACCTGGAGTGAATGAGGTCACTGGCATGACGCTGAACGGTGGCACTGCCGATCTGATCGCTACGGCGCAGCAGGCCGTTGTTTCTGGCACAACTACGGTGAACTAATGGCTATCGGTGATATCGCTGATGTTTTTTCGCGCCTGAAGGCGCAAATCCCCAAGCGCTGGTTCCAGACGTCTCCGAACTTTGACGCGACGCTGCAGGGACCAGCCTGGGCGCTGTCGAGTAACTATGCCGCCATCACCTATGCCGCGCTGCAGACGCGCATCAAGACTGCCACCGACGGCTATCTCGACCTGATCTCGAACGACTTCTTCGGAACAACGCTGCCGCGGCTCACGAACGAAACAGATGCAGCGTTCAGAGCACGGATCTTGGCGAACTTGTTTGTCATCGGCCCGACTCGGGGAAGCATGATTGCCGTGCTTACCCTGATCACTGGGCGTGCCCCGACCATCTTCGAGCCGAGCAATACGACTGATTCCGGAGGTTGGGATAGCCGCTTCTATTGGGATATAGGGCAGGGCAGCGGTTGGGGCGATCCGATGCCCTATCAATCCTTCGTGACGGCCTACCGTCCGGCCGGCGGAACAATCGATCTTGGCGAGTGGGATACCTACAGGTTTTCCTGGGACTCCTACGGTGCCTGGTCGGATGCAACACCCACCTCCATTACCGATGCCGCAATCATCGCCGCCGTTGAACTGACCCGCGCTCTGGGGACCGTGGTGTGGATGCGCATCGCAAATTCTCCGGTATCGCCATAGCGACTGCGCGCTAAGCAGCGTCTCGTATTTTCACTTTTCTGACCGCCTTCGGGCGGTTTTTTCATTTTTGGAGCCGGAATGGATCGTCCAATCGTCTATACGCAAGAGCAAGGCCGCAGCACTGACTTTCTGTTTGGGCAGCGTGCCGCCATGATCGGCCTGGCCAAGATGGCGGCCGCGGCTCTTGGAACAAGCACTATCGTCAACGGGTTGGCATGCACGCCGACCGGGCCGGCGTCGCTTAGCGTGAATGTGGGGGCAGGGGAAATTTACAGCCTGGTGGCAGTTGACGCCACCGCATATGGCGTTCTTCCGGCTGATACGACGGACCAGATTCTCAAGCAAGGTATTTCCCTTGCAACGGTCAATTTGGCGTGCCCGGCACCGTCTACGTCCGGCTTCTCGGTCAACTATCTGATTGAGGCTGCATATCAGGACAGCGATACCACGCCTGTCGTGCTGCCCTATTTCAATAGTGCCAATCCGTCCCAACCGTTGACCGGCCAAGGCGGTGGGGGCGCAACGCAGCCGACCCAGCGCCAAGGATTGTGCTCGATCCAGGTGAAAGCCGGCGCCGCAGCGACCACCGGCACGCAAACGACGCCCGCCGTCGACGCCGGCTACACCGCTCTGTACGTCGTTACTGTTGCGAACGGCCAGACCACGATCACCTCATCGAGCATCTCTACTGCTGTTGGCGCGCCAATCCTGCCTTCGTCGATGCTGTCGTCGATCATCAGCGGCAACCTGACATACGGCATCGATAACGGTTCTGCGAACGTTATCCAGGCAACATTTCCTATCCCGATCACGGCGCTGGTCGACAACATGGAGTTGTGGGTCAAGATCAAGACCACCAATACCGGCGCGACGACTTTCACACCTAACCCTGGTGTGATTGCGCCGGCTCCGGTCGTAGGCGCTGCCCATCAAGCGCTCAATGGCAATGAATATGTCGCCAACGGCCGCGCGCTGCAGGTTTGGCGCGCGGATATCAGTTCCTGGGTGCTGGTCAGCTGCACAGGCGGCGCGCAGCAGGGGGCTTTGGCGACGGCGGCCGGGCATTTCCCACAGATCAGCCAAATCCCGGGGAAGAACAAGATTATTGCTGGTCGATTCACTACGAATCAAACAGCCTACGTCAGCGGGACAGCGGTTGCCATCGGCTCATACGCGCTGGATATTTGGAAGTCCTCGACCGCCGGCTCGACAATGACATTTACTTATGCGCCAGCAGGGCAAGCGGTTACCATTTCGGGATCGTTTCAACAGGTTCTGGAGCAAGGAAATATCGTTGCGGGTTATCACACTTTAAGCTGGTCTGGTAGTGCGCAAGGGCGCGTGTATAACTCTGGAGCCAGTGCGCCGGCCTATGCATCATCGCCAGTAGTAGTTTTACTGGACGGCACGCAAAATGTCGTTGTTGAATTTAATTCTGGAACGGTAATTCAAACTCAATTGGAATATGGGGGAGTTGCTACAACATACGAACTTCGCACGCCAGCGTTTGAACTATGGTTAGCGCAACGATATATTTATGTTGTCAATTTGAGCGGAATGCTTGGGAGCTTTGGCGGCACGGGAACCTACGTTGCAATGTCTGTAACGTCTCCGACAGCGTTCCGCACCACACCGACCATTATCCTTCCCGGGACAGCAATGACGGTCGGGAAGTCAGGTGTCGGGACATCTTCGACGACGACCGCATCAACGTCGATTTCCAGTCTAACATCGAACGTATGTTGTTTTAATGTTAATGGAAATTGGGCTAGTGGCCTAAGTGCGGGTGATTGTGTGGTGGTTACATCCACCCCTGGCAATACTATTTTCAGCGCGAGGTTATAAATATGACGTATCAAATTGGACAGAACTGTATTATTCGCGAAGCCGACGGGGCTAATATCCCTTTGGACCCAACGAATACCGATTATCAAAACTATTTGCAATGGGAAGCTGAAGGCAATACTGCGGATCCTGCGGCGCCAGTTCAAATGTCGCAGGCGCAGTCAATTCAAAGTTCGATCGTGAGTCTAGCCTGCCAAGAGGCTATCAGCATCGGCTTTACTTCTTCGGCACTTGGAACAGTATATTCGTACGGTTCAGATGATACGGACCAAAGGAATCTGCTTAGTGCGTTGTCAGCATCTTCCAGTGCAGTTTCTGGATGGACCACGCCACTTTGGTGTGCGACTGGTGGCGTCTGGGCGTTGGTCTCCCATACCGCGGCCCAACTGCAGCAAGTCAATGCGGACTGGATCACATTTCGAGTGAATGCCCAACAAAAATATGCCGCACTGATCGTCAAGATCAACGCGGCAAAGAGTGTGGCGGCAGTGAGGGCAATAGCCTGGGTATAACTCGAAACCAATGTCGGATTCTATTGGGCCATTAATTTCTGAATCAAAGGATCGATCACGGTGAACTCAAATTTGGCTTTGAGTTCATACCCGGCCTGATTTGGATGTACGCCTGCAGGATCAGAAAGCATTGATGGCCAGTTGGGCAGCGAGTTCAAATATGCAAACTCGTCAATCAATGGCGTACTCCAAGTAGATGCAACTCGCAGCGCAGCCGCGACATATTGTGGTAACGGGGCATCCCCTACGAACGTTACCGGATTTGGAGTTTCGATTACTACAGTTTTACCAGCGGACTTGGCAATCTGCACAAGTTGGTTTTCTATTTGTTCGAATGCTGCAGGTGTGCCGCCGACAATATTTTCATCATTGATGCCAAAATTGAAAAGCACAATCTGGGCTTTTGACTGTGCCATTTGTTGTGCCCATGGCGGATTCACACCATCACCATTCAATAGCAGAGTTGCGGTCGAACTTGGGACACCATGATTCGCGACGGTCACGGTAGCTCCGTATTTTGCTTGTAAGAGCGACTGAAGTACCGCTGGAGCAGGTTGTGCAACTTGGACAGACACATTGTTGACCAATGCAATCCCATACATTGTGGAATCCCCATAGGCCTCGATCAGTATCGATTTGGCGACGGGCGCTGGCGGTGGAGCCGCGGCTGCCGTGCTTGCACCATCGCCGCCACCACCTCCGCATGCTGAGATCAGGAAGGACGAAATCAATGCTGCAAGGACTACCAGGACATTACTTCCAAATCTACCTTGTCGCGGCATCCTTGATCCCAGGATCGATAAAATATTGAGCCAGGTAGGTGAGGATTTTCTTTTGGAATTCCACTTTCGTAACCAGCTTTGTATGCAGCTGGATGAAGTTCCTCGGGAGATAATTTTTTCGGCCCGGAGGAGAGAATTGATTTTGCAAATTCCCTGAGCATCAGTTTGATATTCATTGGAAATCTCGCAGTTTTCGTTGGGAGTTGCCATCATATCAGTTCTCGATGATGCTGGCCGGTGCCAAAAATTTATTCCGGCGCCAGTTCGATGTTGGCACCGACCTGGCGCATACGCTGCAGGATTCGTTCCACCGTTTCTGTATCGAGCTCTAATCGGGCCATTGCGAAAAAAAGTATCTGAGCGCTGATTTCCCGCTCCGAACCGGTGTATTTGCGCCATTGCCGCCCGTTTGATACCCCGAATAATTCGGCCATACCAGTGCTTGAAAGACCGAGTTCCAACTTCAATTTGGCCAACGAGTCGGCCGAGGGAGGGGAATAGATCATAGATATTGGGGTGCATGTTCTTTCCTTGCGGAGATTGGGCCGCGCGGGTCGCGCTTCCTCTAATCACAAGATAGGACCAATGGTCCCTTTTGTCAAGAATAAATAATCATCCCTACAACCCGTTTCGGTGGGTGTTTTTTTCTTGGAGAAAACATGGCGCGTTCACGACTTTTCTTTATTTGGCTGCTGTGCTTGGCCGTAACCCCGTTGCTGATCATCGCCATGTTGCTGCAGGTGGTCTTTGGGTCAACCGTGCGCGCGGAAAGCATGGCCGTTGCGTTCGACGAATGCGGTAACAGTTTATTCGGCGGCGATGCGCAGGAAACGATCAGTCGCCGCACCGGACTGGCGTTGATCGCCGGCAAGCGCTGGGCCAAGATCGTAGCCCCGATGATCGATCTGCTATTCGGGAAAGGGCATTGCCTTGCCAATGCGACGGACACCAAGATTTAGCACAAATTATTCCAAATATTATTCACAGCCGCCTTCGGGCGGTTTTTTTATGCCCGGAGCTAAAAATGACAGTGAGAGATGTCCACGAAGAAAAAAATACCTTCTCGGTCGACGTGAACATTCCAGGGCATGCACCGCGCGGCTCGGCGACACCGTTGTTCGTGAAAACCAGAAAGCATTTGCTGGAGCGCGAGGGCGGCCGGTGCTGGGTGTGCAATTGCACCGCGGAGCAGACTGGCCATCCGATCGAGGCTCATCACTATCCAATCGAGCGATCATTCGCTGAAATGATTGACTGGTCGCCAGGTTCTCAGATTCGGAAGGACTTTCCATCGTTCGGCTGGGGCAGTTTCGACGAAGCTGATCCATATACGTTTGTGGACGACATGAACGTCAATGGCCGGCTGCTTTGCAAGGCTCACCATACCGGCAAGGATGAAGGCGTGCACGACCTTCCTGAGCCGGTTTGGCTGGCGCAGCGGTACGGCAAGGAAGGTTACCAGTTTTCCAGCGTCGAAATCATCCACCACGACCAGGAGGCGACATGACGCCTACCGACATTTTTCTTCCGTCCCTTCAAGCCCTCGCTACGGCATTAGTCGGTGTGCTCTGGTGGAACTTCAGAACCCTGAAAATGGAAGTGAAGGATGCTGCGATAGAGCGCGAACGTCTGAACGCAGACCTGCAGGCATACAAGCTGCACGTCGCCGAGACATACGTCAAGAACCAAGACTTGGACCGTCTGGAAGGAAAGATCGACCGGCTGTTCGATAAGTTGGATACCAAGGTGGACAAATGATTACCGCTGCTCAAATAAGCGCCTCGACTGGCGCCAAGATCACCACCGCTCAAGCGTGGTTACATGCGCTGGGTGACGCGATGGCCGATTTTGCCATCAATACGCCGGCGCGCCAGGCTGCGTTTCTTGCTCAGGTCGGTTATGAGAGCACCGGGCTATCTGCAGTGGTTGAGAATCTGAATTACCAGGCAAAGGCGCTCCTGACCGAGTTCAAAGGGCGCTTTACCCCTGCGACGGCTCAGCAATTCGCGCACAAGCCGGAGGCGATCGCCAATCACGTCTATGCGCTGCGCAACGGCAATGGGCCGGAATCGTCCGGTGATGGCTGGAAATATCGCGGGCGTGGGCCGATCCAACTGACCGGATTGCGCAACTATGCCAGCGCGCGCGACCGCCTGCGGAAGTTGCACGGTACTGACGTTCCGGATTTTGTGGCCGATCCGGATGCTGTAGCGCTGCCGGAATGGGGCGCTGCTGCTGCGGCCATGTACTGGCAGACCAACGGCTGCAATGCCCTGGCTGACCTTGGTAATTTCGATGCCATCACCCGGGCCATCAACGGCTCAGCCATGGCCGGTAAGGTGGAACGCCGCGCATTGTGGGTAAAAGCGAAAGCTGCTTTAGGAGTGAAGTGATGTTTGCAACCATAAAAACGGTGATTTCGCACTGCCTGACCGGGCCGGACGGCATCACCTATGACCCTAGCCGCGTCTACCTGGCCGGCGCCGTCCTTGTTTTTCTTGGCGGCGCGTGCGTGGGTATTTGGAAAACCCACACTCTGGACTATGAAGCCTTCGGCATCGGCTTTGGCGCGCTTCTGGCCGGCGGCGGCTTGGGTATCAGTCTGAAGTCAAAAACGGAGCCACCAGCATGATCACGACACTTTGGAGTCTGTTGACTCACCATTGGGCATTCCTGGCCGGCGGCGGGGCGCTAGTAGGTGGCGCGATAGCAGTGATGGCGGCATTGGGGCCAAGCGCTGTGCTTGGCATGCTCAAGATCGTGCCACGGTGGTGCTGGGAGGTGCTGATTGTGCTGGCGCTGCTATTGGCATATGGACTGCATGAACGCAGCGCTGGCGAGGCTGTGGTGCAGGCTAAGTGGGATGCAGCCAACGTGGCCCAAGCGCTGGCCAACAAGGACGCGATCGACAAACGCACCTCAGACAATGCTCTACTCAAGACCATCCAGCTGGGGACCAGCACCAACATTCAAAAGGCACATGACAATGAAATCACGACTCTTACTGCTTCTCTCGCTGCTGCTAAGCGCTTGCGTGTCGGCGCCACCTTCTGTCCTGGCACTGCCGGACAAACCAATTCCCCAAGCGCCAGCAGCGGCGATGGAACCGATACCGCCGGCCGGTTACTTTCTCCAGAAGTGGACGCAGCTGTTAAGCAACTGATTATGGAATCTGAAAAAGCAGCGGCCGCCGGCCGGGCTGCTCAGGCGTTCATCAAAGAAAACGGTATGGCGCCAGGTCAGTAGCCGGTTATTTTTTCAGAATACCGGGGGCGCTTCCCTGCGCCCGCTTATCCCAATTGCACTATTGTGGAACGCCGTGAGCATCTTTTTCTTTATCCAATTTGCCAGCGATTGTTCAAGATAGCGATGGGAAATAGTGGCAGCGATGATCGATGCTAATACCATCAGAACAAAGAATGGCGCGCCCTCAGCAGTTGCGCCTATATGCCTAAAAATTATATCAAGGGCACCTTTGACTGGTAGGTGTATCAGGTAGAGAGAAAACGAAATGTCTCCCAAAAATATTAATACGCGCGGTGCTGGAATATGGATGGTCTTACTTGCAACCGCCATCGACAGCACGAGCGGGATCAGCGATAGTCCCCACATGAAAATTCCATGATCTGCACGATACCAAGACAAATATTGGTATATGGATGACGCCGCAGTCGTTGAAACCAGAATCCAGCACCAGAACTGACTCTTAATTTCCACATTTGATCTATAAATCAAAGCGATCCCCGCGCCGGCCATGAAGAACCAAATGATAGGGTTGGTGACCAAATTCGCATAAAAAAATGAATAGCCGTAATTGGAATAAGCACTCGCAGTTACTGCGCCAGTGGTTAGGTGTGGAATGACAATTAACGTCAAAATTGCTACCGCAGCGAGCGCAGCCCAGCGTAACCGTTTAAGTAGCAAACAAGCGCCGAAGATAAGATAAAAATACATCTCATAGTTCAGCGTCCATCCCACGACGAGGGGCGCGACGCCGTATATTGGCTTGGCTGCAATGTCGCCTTGCGGTAAGAACAGCAGCGCCTTGATCAATGAATGAATATTGGTCGGCGAATCAAAGAACGTCGTCCCACCACGAATTGTAAATATTGATACCAGTGTCAGGATTGTGTAGACAGGAAAAATGCGGGCGAAGCGCTTGATATAAAACTCAATCGTGTAGCGAAGCGTTCCATCGCTGTGCCATGTTGTGCAGACCATGATGAAACCGCTGATGATGAAGAACAAATCAACTCCGAACGCGGCACCTCCCCAGAACAGCATCCAAGAGATGGCTTTCATATCGTAGACAATGATGCCCGGTATGAATTCTGCTGCATGGCGCAGCACCACTGTTAATGCTGCGATTCCTCGAAGTGCCTGCACGAATTCGATATTTAATTTTTCTTTTTGCATGTTATGAGACACGATATGTTGGGCAGTCAATTCGAGCGGCTTTACTCAAAAATAGACGCGCCCATCCTGATATTGCTATCGCAGATTATTTACGTTTTTCTTCATAATACAAGTGCAATTTTAGAGCTTCCTCTTGACGTTCAGAACTACTTTCTAATGGTGGAGAAAGTACGGTTGTATGCATTGCTATTGCATCAACTTTCAATGTCATTCTGATCGCTCTCAAATGCTCATGGATCTCATCCCAAGATTGAGGGTATCCACTTGAATCGAGAATTATGTTAACGGCCGGCAGTGATGGCTCGTATGGTTTGCCAAATTCTGCCTTATGAGCCTCATCAATAATTGTGTGCATCAGGCGCGCGATAATCTCCGCATTCATACTGCGGTTATTTTTTTTTGCGAGTTCGGAAATTTTCTCGCGCATACCTTCTGGTAAGCGGAGCATGAATTTGTCCGACTCGCGGCCGGTGCTCTTGTTCTGATTTGTCATTGCTCAAGGATACTAGCATCGTGACATCTTTTAAATAATGTCACGGTGACTTAAATATTGCTTGCAAAGTGTGGTGACATTGAATAATATGGAGTCACCGTGACACATTTATGAGGTTGAAATGGCAAATAAGAACGGAGTTCAAGTATGGCGGGGGCAAATGCGGCTGCCCCAGCCAATGATTGACTGGGTTAAAAATCGAGCCGATGACAACTTCCGCAGCGTTAATGCAGAGCTTGTGGAATTGGTAAGAGAAGCAATGAAGCGGCGAGAAACTGAAAATGCTGCGCAGTAAAAGAAAAACCCCAAACGCGCCTGGAAGCAAGATTTGGGGTTTTTGATCGACGAACTTATGAGGAAAGTCAAATCATGCCCAATATTAGCACAATGCAGTCTGTAGTCAACGACCCGTTCCGCAACATGGAATGTCTCAGGGAGTCTATTTTTGACAAGCTGCACGATGTTCCTGTCAAACCATCCGCGCCCCAAATGCAACGCCGTAGCTGGTTTGCATCCCTTTTTTCGAAAAAGGGAGTGCCAGCATGAAGCGCGTCCAGAAAGAAGAATTCACGCCGACCCCTCGGGAGTTGGCCCTCCTGCAACAGATGCGCCGGCTCGACATAAAGGGGCAGGAATTTCTTGATCGCATGGTCCCACAAATGCTTAGTCATTATGAAAAAGCCGTGCCGACTTTGCGTTTGATACGTGGCGGGATGGCCTAACATGGAAATCCTCAAACTGAAAATCGTCGGCTCGTCGCCATTGCTGATGCATTCGGATCGGCTTGCCAATCCGCTTCTCGCTGAAACCAAGGCGCATAAGCAGCTTACAGGCAAGCGCAAGAAGACCGACGACGACCACATCGCGATCGCCAAGTCTGAATTCCTCAACTCGCTGTATTTCACGGAAAATGCCGGTGTGCATATCCCTGGCCAGAATTTCGACGCTACATTTCTTGCCGGCGCCAAGCTGCAGAAGCTCGGCACGCAGTGGAAGCGTGGGGCGCTTGTGATGACGGATCGGGCGCGGTTGATTTATGACGGTCCGAGATCGCCGGAAGATCTATGGGTGGATACGCGGTTTGTCGACTGCCGCGGCGTGAAGGTTGGCACGGCAAAGATCATGCGCTACCGCCCGATCTTCATGGAGTGGGCCGCAGAAGTCGAGATTGCCTATAACCCCGACCTGCTGAGCGATGATGAAGTTCGGAAGACGGTATCCGATGCTGGTGCCCTGATTGGTGTTTGCGAGTACCGCCCGCGCTTTGGCAGATTTGGAGTCCATTATGGATGACCTCAAAATCCTTCCAGAGTGGAAGCAGGCAGTGAAAGAATTCCTTGCCGCGAAATTCACTGTCGGCGATGTTATCTCGCATGCTTGGCTGGAAGAGCGATTCGGGATGGTCTCCCTCAAGGACGACGAATCTTTGACTGTGGCGGAATTCCAGAAGCGCCAATTCGTCTGGTTGGCAAACATCGAGGCCTTCAAGAACGAACTGCTTGAAGGGCATCAGATATTCCTCTCAAGCGTTCACGGCGAGGGCTATCGAATCATCCCGCCAGGCGAGCAGACGGAGGCCGCCCAGGAGAAGTTCGAGCGGGAAGCGAAGAAAGCCTACCGTCGCGCTGCAATGACGCTCAAGAATGTGCGTGTTTCAGAATTGACTGATGCTGAGAAGCAGACCAATACTGATGCGATCGCTCGGTTGGCGATGTTGCGCGGCATGCATAAAGGCTTGAATGTAGATTGAGGAAGTGAATTACCCAGGACCAGGTTCGGTATGGTTCGGCGGGGTCTGCCTAGCTTTGGCGGGGCTGGGTGTGGCAAGGGCTGATAACAGCGGACAATTTCTTCCAACGAGGGGATTGTTCGATGCGATGAGCATCATGTGGCCAGGCTTGATCCGGTGTGGCATGGTTTGGTAAGGTTTGGCACGGCAGGGTTTGACATGGGCTGACAACAGCGGTTAGCGCCTTTGAAAGAGGACGTTAATCGATGGTGTTCAAAACTGGCTTAAATGAAACTCTGCCACCATTTCGGTGGAGCATGCTGCGGTTGTGCAGTTCTGGAACTGGCTTAGATCGACTGGCATTTTATCCCTGTATTTTATTGCTTTTTTGTAAGCTGCCGAATTATTGCAGGCGAGTTACCGTAGGTCAATCAATGTTAATTTGTGTGTGCATATAAGCAACATTTATGAGTATCATGAAATGACAAAAAGGACCAATTTCACTGTCTATTTTCGAAGAGAAATTCACGCTGGAATGCGGGTTTCAAGGCATATAAAATTGTAAAATTATTAGACAATTCTCTTACTCATTCGTAATGCTGGCGTGGCTTTGCGCCGTGTTCGAAAACAGGACTCTTAATCCGTAGGTCGAGTGTTCGAATCACTCACGCCCCACCAACAGAACATCAGCATGCAAAAGGGCTTCCGCGAGGAGGCCCTTTTTGTTTTGCAGGCAGTATTCCCAACGTTCCTGCATTGTGCGCCAACGGACCTGCAGCGAGGTGGTCCTCGGCACGGCGCCAAGCCGCCAGCATCATGACGGAGGCGGCGCTGCCTGTACATCCAGCGTCACGCACGCCGGCTGCGCCGGCATGAACCGCGGGTTCACGCTGACCGCCTGCACCGGCTTGCCGGCCAGCGCATTGAGCGCCTGCTGCAGTTGCCAATCCTTGGCGGTTCCGAATTCCTTTTGCGGCAGCGCCGCGCTGTTGGCCGGGTCCAGTTTGGCAAGTGCGCGTCGCTCGCGCAGGCGCTGACGCTGCTTGCGCACGTCGGCGAAGGGATCGGGCGCGGTTTTGCTGGCATAGGCGGCGCGTGGAATGTCGACTTCGCGATAACCGAGCAGGACGCCATCCATGTCGGCATCTTTGCGCGGCGGCACGATCCAGTCCGGCACCACGCCATAACCTTCCATCGGGCAGCCGTTCGGCCGCAGGTTGCGCGCATTGCTCCAGGAAACCTGTGTGCCGTCGCGTATGTCGACCCCGGTTTGCGCCATGCCCTTGCCATAGGTCGGCGTGCCGAGCAGCCTGGCGCGGCCGAGGTCTTTCAGCGCCGCGGCGGTGGCTTCGGCGGCCGAGGCGCTTTGGCCGTCGACCAGCACGATGAGAGGCACCTTGCGCCACCAGTCATCGCCTTGCAAGGGGGCGAGCGGATCCTGGCCTTGCATGACCGGTAGGTTGTAGTCCGGCCAATTGGTGCTGATGCGGTGCTGGATTTTGTCGTCGCGCTGCAGCGTCACCATCGCCGTCTTGTTGCGGCCGGTGAACAGCGCCGTGATGCCGATCGCCGCGTTGAGCGCGCCGCCGCCGTTGATGCGCAGGTCGAGGATCACTGCCGCGGCCGGCGGCCCTTTCTTGCGCTCGGCTTGCACCACATCTATATAGTCGCCGATGGTAGGTTCGGGAAAACTGGCCAGCCGGGTATAGAGCACATTGCCGTCGAGCCGCTTGACGCTGGCCGGCCGCGGTTTGATGATGGCGCGCAGCGGCGCCAGTTCCAGCCGCTGCTGCGACGGGCCGCGCAACAGCGTGAGCTTGAGCGGCGCACCGGCTTCGCCGTTGGCATATTTGGCAATCTCGGCATTGTCGATGCCGATCATGCTGTTGCCGTCCATCGCCACCACCAGGTCGCCGGTGCGCACGCCGGCTTGCGCGGCGGGGGCGTCCGGCACCACATCGATGATATGCAAACCGTCAGGCAAGGTCTCGAAAATAATGCCGATGCCAGGCGCGCCGTCGCGCGTGCGCTGGTCTTTTTTCAGTTGCTCCTGCCGTTCCTGGGCGCTGAAGAACCTGGCGTAGGGCAGCGTCTTGACGCCGAGGCGGATGGTTTCGTCGAGGAAGGCCGGGACGTCGATCTCTGTCAGGTGTTCTTTCTTGAGCACCTCTACCACCGCCTTGAGTTCGCAGATCTGGACTTCCCAGTCGGGCGGGCAGGGCGACGGCTCGGCCGCGCCTGCCGGCGGGCAGAAGCTGGACGCCAGCAGCACGAGCGGCGCCAATAATGCCGCGCGCGCCGGCCTGCGTACGGTTGCGGGCCGAATGCAGTCGTGCATTGCCGGGGTTGCAGAACTCGTTTCACCTCTGGTCGCGCTGTGCATTTTTCTTCCGTCGGGTAGGTGGGAAGCATGGAGATTGGAGTCTACCAGCCATCGTCTTGAAAGCGATTCGCGTGCGAATGAAAAGCGTCAAAAAAAACTTGCGTCGGAGAAATCCGTGTTGCATACTTGGATCCACGCGCAGACTATCGCACGCATCCAGAATTTGTCCGATGGCGGATACTTGAGTAGATTCATTCGCGGCGTAGTCACTTTGCAGATAGCACTGGATTACGCGAATCTCCTCAAGTATCGGTCATTATCAAAGCTCGCTCCGGCGGGCTTTTTTCATGTCGTTTCCAGTCAACGCCGATCAACCTTGCCGCTTCCGCCCGATGCTGCCATCCACCCGCTCTCCTGCCAGCGCTCCACATCGCAACAACGGCCTGGACACGCTGCGCGCCGCGGCGATCATGCTGGTGTTCATGTACCACTACATGGGTTTCGTCAGCGGCACGGCGACGTTCGGCTGGGCCAGCAAAGTGGGCTGGACCGGCGTCGACCTGTTCTTCGTGCTGAGCGGATACCTCATCAGCAACCAGATCTTTGCCGGCATCGCCCGCGGACAGCAGCTTTCGCTCAAGCATTTCTACGCCAGGAGATTCCTGCGGACGCTGCCCAATTTCTACGTTGTGCTGGCGCTTTATTTTCTGTTTCCGCTCACCATGGGTGGAAACGGGCTGCCGCCGCTGTGGCGTTTCCTCACCTTCACGCAGAACCTGTGGCTGCGGCCGGGAACCGCTTTTTCCCACGCCTGGTCGTTATGCGTGGAGGAGCAGTTTTATCTCCTGTTGCCGGCCGTCGTCATCGTCGCCGCCAGGTATGGCAAGTCGATCCGGCTGGCGTGGGGCGCCCTGGGACTGCTGATGCTGGCCGGGATCGTGCTGCGCAGCGTATTGTGGCTGCAGTATGGGCGGGAGGCGGGCGATTATTATCCGAATATCTATTACTCAAGCTTTTGCCGTTTCGATGAATTCCTGCCTGGCATCGCTGTCGCCATCCTGAAGAATTTTCATCGCGATCTCTGGCAAAAAATCCTGGACCGGGGTCATCTGTTCCTGCTTGCCGGCAGCCTGGCGGTGGCGCTGCTTTTCTACCTGGCCGTCAATTATTACTATATCGAAGGCTACGGCTACGGATTCTTCATGAGCGGCTTCGGTTATTCGCTGCTTGCCGTCGCCTTCGCGCTGCTGGTGGTGGCCGCGCTCAGCCCGCGCAGCTGGCTTTATCGCTGGCGGATACCGGGCGCTGCCCAGCTGGCGGCATGGTCGTACGCTATCTACCTGGTGCACAAGCCGCTCGCAATGATCTTGCACCGGATCCTGAAGAGCGCGGCGATCAATCCCGCGCTCGAAGCGGGTTTGATCGCCTCGGCCTGCATCGGCGGCGGTTACCTGCTGTACCTGCTGGTCGAAACGCCCTTCATGAAATTGCGGGATGCGCGTTTTCCCAGCAACTTTGCAGCCGCCGGCGCCGAGCAGCCGCAGCCAGAGTCTCCGGCCTACACCAGGTAACCCGTTTATGCTGCCGCGCCGTCTCCGATCCGCTTGTAGAAAATAGTGGTGGCGCACAAGCGGCCGTCCGGCCATAAGGCGTAGTCGGGAATCACCCCCGACACCTGCCATCCCAGCTGCTTGTACAGCTGTTCCGCCGGGCTGCCGGTGACCGTATCCAATACCAGCAGGCGTTTGCCGGCGAGCGCCGCGGCATGTTCCGCCGCCGTCACCAGCGCCGCGCCCAGGCCGGCGCGGCGCGCCTTGCGGTGGACCAGCAGTTTTGCCACGTCGGCCCGGTGCGGCTGGTTCTCGGGCTGGTTCAAGACTACCTGCACCGTGCCGACGATTCCACCATTGCCGTCCAGGGCCGCCAGCAGCAGGCGTTCGCCGGCGGCGACGCCGGAAGCGACGCCATGCCAGAAATTGTCAGCCCGCGTGCGGGTCAGGGGATGCATGAAGCTGACCGAGGCGCCGCCGTCGACGCAATCGATCAGGACCTCGCTCAGCGCAGCGATCGCAGCCGGATCGAGCGAGTCCAGGCGACGGATGTGTAGGTGGTCTTGCATGGGACGGCTCCTTATGGACGCGCGCTGTCCGTGCTGCTGATCACGGCGTAACGCGCTGGTTTGCGATGGGGGTTGTGATAGGCGACCGGGCTGTCCAGCTGGAACGCCAGGCAGTCGCCGGCTTCGATCGAATACTGCGCGGCGCCGACGGCGATATCCATCCTGCCTTCCAGGATCCATATCTGCTGGTATACAAGCGCCTCGCGCGCCGAGGTTTCGTACGTCACTCGGGCGCCTGCGGGAAACAGCACTTCCACAATCCGCAGCGGCGACTGCGGGTGCGGCGGCGAGACATTACGGCGCAGGTAGCCCGATTGCGGATCGCGCCATTGCGGCTGGTCGGCGTGGCGGATGAGAGGCGCGGCCTGCGGCTGCGGATCTTCGAACAAGGCCTGCAGCATCACGCCGAGCCCGGTCGCCAGCTTTTCCAGGACCACCGCGGTGGCGTTGCTCTGGCCCCGCTCGATCAGGGAGATCATGGAACGGCTGACGCTGCATTTGGTCGCCAACGCATCCAGCGACAGGCCGCGCTCCTGGCGCAGGAAGCTGACGCGGGCGGCGATGCGGGCATTGATGTCCATGGTGGCGGCTTTCTCAAAATCTACAATAATAGAAATATTATCTAGTATATTAGATATCGAGGTCAACACCGGAATCCGGGACATCGGTCCTGCCACGCTATCGGAGCTATTCCTGGGAGGATCGGCGGTGCCGCGATTCAATGTATCATTCTTGTGGTACAGGAATGGACAGGCTATTAAAAAGCGCTGCCAGAGACCACCCGTTACGATGCCGACGCGATGCCCGCACGATGCCAATAAGCGCCACGATAGAAGATGTTTACCGCAGCGAATCGCGACGCGTATTCGCTACCTTGATTCGCCTGCTGGGCGACTTCGACCTGGCCGAAGAAGCATTGCAGGATGCCTTCAAGGCCGCGATGGAGCAATGGCCGCACGACGGTATCCCCGACAAGCCGGTGCCTTGGCTGGTGTCCGCCGGGCGCTTCAAGGCAATCGACGGCATACGGCGCCAGGCCAGGTTCACGGCCTATGACGAGGTGGCGGAATCGATCGACGCGATTGCCGACGACAGTCCCGGTCCGGACGACGACCGCGAGCATGTCGAGGACGATCGCCTGCGCCTCATCTTTACCTGCTGCCATCCCTCGCTGGCGCCGGATGCGCAGATTGCGCTGACCTTGCGCGAAGTCTGCGGCCTGAGCACGGAAGAAATCGCCCATGCTTTCCTGACCCCGGCGCCGACGCTGGCGCAACGCATCGTGCGCGCCAAGGCGAAGATCCGCGACGCCCGCATCCCTTACCAGGTTCCGGGCCGCGATGAGTTGCCGGCGCGCCTGCACACGGTGCTGCGCGTCATCTATCTGGTGTTCAACGAAGGTTATTCCGCCTCTTCGGGCGCGACGCTGACGCGCCACGACCTGTCGCAAGAAGCGATTCGCCTGGCCCGGCTCCTGCTGGAACTGCTGCCGGAGCCGGAGGCGATGAGCTTGCTGGCGCTGATGCTGCTGCATGAATCGCGCCGCATCGCGCGCAGCACGGCGGATGGCGACCTGGTGCCGCTGGACGAACAGGACCGCAGCTTGTGGAACGCAGAACACATCGCCGAGGGATCGGCGCTGGTGGAGCGCGCCTTGTCGGCCGGGAGTTTCGGCGCCTACGCGCTGCAGGCCGCGATTTCCGCGGTCCACGCCCAGGCCCGCCATGCCGACGCCACCGACTGGGGCCAGATAGTCGGCCTGTATGACGCCTTGCTGCGCCTGGAGCCGACTCCGGTGATCGAGCTGAACCGCGCGGTGGCGGTCGCCATGCACCAGGGGCCGGATGCCGGGCTGGTCCTGGTCGACAACCTGATCGCCGGCGGCCAGTTGCAAAATTATCATCTGGCGCACGCGGCGCAAGCCGACCTGCACCGCCGCCTTGGCCATGTTGCAGAAGCGCGCGCCGCCTACGGGCGGGCGCTGGCGCTGACCCAGCAGGAGCCGGAACGGCGTTTCCTGCACCGGAGGCTGGCTGGCCTGGCAGAACAATAAAAATATTCGAAGTACTGTCGATTCCGCTGCCTGCGGTTCGACTATCTAGTGCAGGTGCATAAAACCGACGCCGGCGGAGCCTTGCGCCGCCGGCTGTCGCCGACCATTCGTTGCCATTTAGGAGACCATCATGAACTATCTGTGCCTTGTCTACCTTGCCCAGGACAAGCTGCATGCCTGCCCGGACAGCACCTGTTACGCCTTCGCCGAGGAACTGCGCGGCAGCGGCCATTTTGTCGCGGGACAGGCGCTGCAGCCGATCGACACGGCCACCACCGTGCGGGTGCGCAACGGCCAGATGTCGCTGACCGACGGCCCGTTCGCCGAAACCAAGGAGCAGCTGGCGGGTTTCTACATGATCGAAGCCAAGGACCTCAACGAGGCCATCCACTGGGCCTCGAAAATCCCGCCCGCACGTTACGGCAGCATCGAGGTGCGCCCGGTGCGCGAACTCGACGTCAGCGACATCGCCGCGACGCAAGCAGCTGTCTGAAACCGATAAGCCCATTCGAAAGGAACGATCATGCACAAGCAGATCTACATCAACCTGCCGGTCAAGGACTTGCCGAAATCAAAGGATTTCTTCAAAAGCCTCGGTTACGACTTCAACCCAAAATTCACCAACGACCAAGGGGCATGCATGATCCTTGGCGAGAACCTGTACGCCATGCTGCTGGTAGAAGATTTTTTCCAGGGTTTTGCCAAACAGCCGGTGTGCGACGCCACCAAGCAGACCGAGGTGCTGGTCTGCGTTTCATGCGACAGCCGCGCCCAGGTCGACCGGCTGGTCGCCGCCGGCCGCGCTGCAGGGGGGCGCACCACGGAAGAACCGCAAGACTACGGCTTCATGTACAGCCACGGTTTCCGCGACCTGGACGGCCACGCCTGGGAATTCGCATACATGGAGCCGGCAGCCGGCGAGTAGCTCGCGGACAGGGGCCGCTCTCTTTGAGGAGAAGCGGTTTTCCGCGTTTCCTTTCGCATTTTCCTTCGCATTTCTCTTATTCAGGAGCAGCAAAAATGCAGAAAATTTCTCCATTCCTGTGGTTCGACGGCAAGGCCGAAGAGGCGATGAATTTCTATACGTCGGTTTTCAAGGATGCAAAGATCGGCAACGTCTCGCGCTATGGCGACGCCGGTCCCGGCCCCAAGGGAGCGGTGATGTCGGCCACCTTCCAGCTGCACGGCCAGGATTTCATCGCCCTGAACGGCGGGCCTCAGTTCAGCTTTACGCCCGCGATCTCGTTTTTCGTCAATTGCGAAAACCAGGAAGAGGTCGATGAACTCTGGGCCAGGTTTTCCGAAGGCGGCGAGCCGCAAGGCTGCGGCTGGATCAAGGACAAGTTCGGCTTGTCGTGGCAAATCATCCCGAAAATCCTGGGCGAGCTGCTGCAAGACAAGGATCCCCAGAAAGCGCAACGGGTCATGCAGGCGATGATGAAGATGGTCAAGATCGACGCCAGGCTCTTGCTGCAGGCTTACGAGCAGCAATAGGAAAGCAGCCGCGCCGCCGCCCTGTGTCAGCGGGGCGGCACGGCTATCGAAGCCTGCCTGGCATTGCCCGCCGGCGCTACGGTTTTCAGCTGCGCCTGCCAGGTCTTCAGGTATTGGTCGATCGCGGCGGTGTGGTAGATCTGCGGTTCCGAATGCATTACGTCGCTATCTTTGCCTGCGCTTTTGATGTCATCGTTTTCCCAGGCGGCGACCAGGGTTTTGGCTTTGTCGAAGGCCGCGCTGAAGGAAGCGCTGCCGGGCAGGGATTTCTGGAAGAACGCCCGGCCGAAATAGGTGAAGTCGTTGTCGTCGGCGCAACCGAAAGAAGTGCGGTCAGGGCGGGCGGCGGCGATCACCATCGTGCGTTCGTCCTTTAATGGCGGGATGAAACCGCCTGCATAACAAGCCGACACCACCACTACCTTCCAGCGTATGCCGGATTCCGCCAGCATTTTCCCCAATTCCGCGGCCTTGAGATTGCGAAGCTCGAGGCCGTTCTGGGCCAGCATCAGTTCATGGTCGCGCGAGCCGTGGCTGGTCAGGTAGAGGAACAGGATGTCGTTTTGCTTGTCCATTTTGCCGGCGATGGCGTTCAGGCTTTCGCGGATGCTGGTGACTGTCGCCATCGGCTCCTTGGTCAGCGTGTTACGGCTGTTGACCAGCACCACCGAACGTCCCTGGGTGCCGAAATCGCGGTCGAACTGTTTGCGCACAAAATCCGTTTCACGGTGAAATACTTCTTGCGAACCGTCGCCGGCGATAGCCAGCATATACATGTTGACCTTGCCCGGCTCGCGCGGTGCGACTGCCGCCAGGGTCTTGTCGAGCAGGGCGCGCTGCTGGTACAGCGCGGTTTCCATATTCAGCTTGGCTTGCGCGTCAGCCGCGGCATCTTCCAGGACGCCTTCGCTCCAGATGCCGCTGTCCTTGGTGCGGCCGTCTTTTTGCGGAGAAGCGTAAGTCAGCGTGCCTTCGCCTTCATAGAAACCGTACGCGAAACCTCCTGTGTAGCGGTCGCCTTTGGCGTTCCGGAAAATTCCTTGCCCGTGGTATTTCCAGTTCTTGAATCCGCCCTGGTAGCTGCTGCCGTCCTTGCCGGTATAGCGTCCTTGCCCGACCAGGCGTCCACCCGAAAAAATGCCTTCATAGACATTGCCGCCGGCATCGGTAAGGCGGCCGCCGCCGTCCGGCAGCCAATTCTTGAAGGCGCCGACATAACGGGAGCCGTTCTGCTTCTGGTAGACGCCATATCCGGAGAATTCTCCCTTGTCGAACTGGCCTTCGTAGAATCCCTCATCCTTTACTTCGTATCGGCCATTGCCCTGGTATTGGCCATCGGCGAATTCACCTTTGTATGTGCGTCCGTTCAAGTACTTTATTTCACCTTTGCCGGCATATGTCCCGTGCTTGAACTGCCCGGCATACTCGCCGTCCTTGGCCGTCAGCTTGCCGAAGCCGTCGAATTCGTTATTGGCGAAGTGTCCGACGTATACCGAGCCGCCGGGGTCGACGGCGCGGCCCTGGCCAGACCGCATGCCATCCTTGAACTCGCCTTCGTACAGGTAGCCGGGGTCGACCCGGTATTTTCCTTTTCCTGAAAACAGTCCCTTTTCAAAACCTCCCTCGTAAACAGCGCCATTCGCCCATTCCATTTTCCCCTGGCCCTGCAGCTTGCCGTCTGCCAGCCCGCCGTAATATCGCCCGCCGTCGGGTGTGATGGCGTCGGGACCGGATGAAGCTGCGCTGGCGCCCGGCAATCCTGGGAAAAACATGCATATCGCAGCCGCACAAGCAACGATCAGTGTGCGGTGGCCGGCCTGGTTTTTATGCATATGTTTCCTTGTCTCTGTAGCTGTAAATTGCGGTATGGCAATTTAACACGAGAGATTGTCTTTTTGCATAAAATCCGGCGCGGCGGCGAGCTTGTTTATCGATGCCGCCGCCAGCCGCAGCCGGGCCATGTGTGCTGGCGGGTCGGCTTCCCTATGATGCATCGATTCCGATGATTACCCTGGTCGCGGCCAGTTGAAATCAGTGCCCGTTGACATGGTTGCCGATGATGCCGCCGACCGCGGCGCCGCCGACCGTGCCGAGGGCGCTGCCGTTGGTCAATACCGCACCGCCGATCGCACCTACGCCGGCGCCGATCGCCGTATTCTGCCCGCGGCGCGACATGCCGTCGCAGGCGCCCAGGCCAAGCAGCATGATGACTGTGATTGCCGTGGCGGTAAGTTTTTGCATGGTTTTCATGGATGTACCTCTTTATCAATATCCGGCCGCGGGGAAATGCCCTGGCCTTGGATTGACGGTAGCGGCAAAACCGGCCGCGGTCGGTGCGCTGGCGCACCTAAGGCCATTGTTTGCAGCGGGTTGCCATGCAAGATCATTCGTGGCAGCATGAATGCAACTTCTTGCAGTTGGCGGTCATCACCGGGAGTACTGGCAATGAATATCGACGAACTGAAGTCGGTGGCAAGCGCCATCGTCGCGCAACAGAAGGGCATACTGGCGGCCGATGAAAGCGGGCCGACCATCAAGAAACGGTTCGACGCCATCAAACTGGAATGCAGCGAGGAAAACCGTCGCCGCTATCGTGAAATCCTGTTTACCGCCGAGGGCGTCGAGCCCTATCTTGGCGGGGTCATCTTGTACGATGAAACGCTGCGCCAGAGCAGCGCCGACGGCACGCCTTTCGCCGAACTGCTGGCGCGCCGCGGCATCCTGCCCGGCATCAAGGTCGACAGCGGCGCCAAGCCGCTGGCCTTGCATGCGGGCGAAAAAATCACCGAAGGACTGGATGGCTTGCGCGAGCGCCTGCAGGAGTACCGGCAGCTGGGAGCGAAGTTCGCCAAGTGGCGCGGCGTGATCGAGATCAGCGAGCAAGGCATTCCGACAAGCTCCGCGATCCAGGCAAACGCCCACGCCCTGGCGCGTTATGCCGCGCTGTGCCAGGAAGCCGGGATCGTGCCGATCGTCGAGCCGGAGGTGCTGATGGACGGCTCGCACGATATCGCGCGTTGCGAGGCGGTCACTTCGCAGGTGCTGGAGATCGTGTTTGCCGAACTGGATAAGCAGCGCGTTGTGTTCGAGGGTTTGCTGCTCAAGCCGAACATGGTGATCGCCGGCATGAAATGCCCGCAGCAAGCCGGCGTGCAGCAGGTTGCCGAAGCTACCATGCGCTGCCTGGCGCGTTATGTGCCGCCGGCGGTGTCGGGCATCGTATTCTTGTCGGGCGGCCAGAGCGCGCAAGACGCGACTGCGCATTTGAGCGCCATGAACCGGCTCGGCGCACATCCGTGGCCGGTCAGTTTCTCTTACGGGCGAGCACTGCAGGCGCCGGTGCTGACAACCTGGAAAGGCCAGGAACAGAATGTGGCCGAAGCGCAAAAAACCTTCTTGCGCCGCTGCCAGCTGAATGGCCTGGCGCGCCTCGGCCAGTATGACAGTTCGATGGAGAATACGGCCGCCTGACAGGTAGCATCGCGCGCCATGGCGAGACGCGGATCAGCCAGCCGTATTCCGTATTTTTGCGACAGCCGGCGAACGCAGGCGGAAGCCGTCCGGCATGCCTGAGCCCAGCAGCGGCTGCAGGTAAAGCCGGAAAGTGTCGGTGACATCGGTGCCGCTGGCGGCAATCAATTCATCTTCCATCACGCGCGTCTTGCCTGCGACCACATCCAGGTCCAGCAATTCATAGTTGACCGAATAAGCGCCGCTGCGCTTGATGGCGACGGTGCCGTTGCGGTTTGCGTGAAGCGCGAACTGCAGTGCTTTTTCGCCGACCTCGCGCGCTTCGCGCTGGTCCACATCCGAGACGCAACCCATGAATGAGCGCTGCAGGTAGCCGAAGGTATCGCCGCGCACGCGCTTGATGTTCAGTTTCGACTTGATCTCTTCGCACAGCAGGTCAGCCAGCGCGCCGTTGCCGGACAGCTGCACATTGCCATGGGCGTCGCGTTCCACCGTTTTCGCCAGCAGGCTGGCGATAGGCGTGCCGGATGCGTCGTGTATGCCTTCCGAAACCGCAATCACGCAGCGGCCGAAGCGCTGGTAGGCTTGCTTGACGTCGGCCAGGAAATTCTCCAGTACAAACACCCGTTCCGGCAGGTAGATCAGATGCGGCCCGTCATCGGCAAATTTCCTGCCCAGCGCCGCCGCCGCCGTCAGGAAGCCGGCGTGCCGCCCCATCACCACGCCGACATAGACGCCGGGCAGGGCGGCATTATCCAGGTTGGCGCCGGCAAACGCCTGCGCCACGAAGCGCGCGGCCGATGGGAAACCTGGCGTGTGATCGTTGCTGACCAGGTCGTTGTCTATGGTTTTCGGAATGTGGATGCAGCGCAGGGGGAAGGCCAGCTTTTCCGCTTCCAGGCTGAGGATGCGCAGGGTGTCGGATGAATCGTTGCCGCCGATGTAGAAGAAATGATTGATCTGGTGCGCCTGCAGCACCTGGATGATTTCCTGGCAATACTTGAGGTCGGGTTTGTCTCGCGTCGAGCCCAGCGCGGAAGAAGGAGTATTGGCCACCAGCTCCAGGTTGCCGCTGGTTTCCTGGCCCAGGTCCAGGAAGTCTTCGTTGACGATGCCGCGCACGCCGTTGCGGGCGCCGTACACCAGGTCGACACCGGACACGCCGCGCGCCGCCAGCACTACCCCCACCAAAGACTGGTTGATGACGGCGGTCGGGCCGCCGCCTTGCGCGATAAGGATTCTTCGGGAATGCATGGGATTCCTCCTTGAGCCATCGTTGAATGGAGCTGTCTGCCAATGATTCTACCTCCATCGCGCAAGCGCCGGCCAACCGCGTTATCTGCCCCAGATTTTCTTGTACTCGCTACGGTAGCCGTTATTCGGTTCAAAGGTGTTTTGCTGGCCGCCGTGGAATGCGATGTTCTGCTCCGTCACCAGGTAAGCCGGGGTGGCGTAGGAACTGGCTTTTTCGCCGGCAAACGAGCGGTTCAGTTCATCGACGATTTGCCACCCTTGCTGGCTGAACGGTTCCGGCACGGTGGCCAGCTGCACGGTCTTGCTGCGGATGCGCTGGTAAGCCGATTCGGAGCCTTCGCCGGCAGACAGCGCCTCGATCTTGTTGCTGGCGATGACCGTGGCCGCGGCCGGTGTCGCCAGCAGGTCGAGGTAGCTGTCGCTGACGCCGATGATGTGCGTCCACTTCTTGCCGAAGCGCTGCGCCAGCGCCGTCAGGATGGCCGGCATCTTGTCGGCGCCGGTGGTGGCCGGCAATGCCTCCACGCTGAGCAGGCTGCAGCTGCGGCACTGCTTGATGACCGCGGCCACTTCATTTGACTTCGACTGTGCATACAGGCTGTTCGGATCGGTAAAGACCACCACCCCGGCCTTGCCGTTGGAGTTGACCACGCCCAGCAGGGCCGCAATCGCCGCTTCCTCTTTAGGATCGGCGGTGACATTGGTAAACAGGCCGTCGCTCGGCCCTATCCTGGTCGACGCATGCCAGCCGACAACCGGTACGCTCTGGGTGTTGGCGGCGTTCATTTCCTTGGGCTGTTCATTGGCGTCGATGCCGGCGAGGACGATGCCGTTCGGCTTCAGCGCCAGTGCCCGGCTGAAGGCTTCCGCGTGCTTGCTGTTGACGCCCCAGCAATCGATCACGAACACGTCCCAGCCGGCTACCGCCGCCGCTTCCTTGACGCCGTTGGCGACGCGCAGGACGCTGTTGTTCTTCAGGTTTGACGCAATCAGTACAATCGATTTTTTCTGGGCTGCGATTTTTGGTCCGCTGGTGGGACCGTCCCAGCTGGTTTTGAAGGCCATCGCCTTGGCGATCCTGGCATTGGTGCGGTTCAGGAACAAGGTCGGATCTTCCTGTGCGAACGCGGAACTGACGAGGCCGAAGACAAGTGCTACCGTTACGAAATTAAAGTGTGTCAATTTCATTATTTTTATCCGGATTTGACTGCGTATGGTCGGAGCGGATTTCCCGCCTGTCTTTTTTATTGCAAACTAATCGTTGCAGACTACTCCCTGTATTGCAAAATACACACATCTCCCTGAGCCAGTGCCGACGCCGCTTTCAAGCAAAATCAGAAGCTCGGAAGACGGCGCCGGCAACAGCGTGCCCTAGCTTACGCAAAGGTTAAATCATTGTCTATTGGAAATCAGTTCCGGGATCGGCAAGAGCGCTTTTTTTGTGTCGGAGCGCTTGAAACTTTAATAATTCTGGTGCTGCCGAGGCCGGAATCTGTGCCGGGGATGGCGAGTGGAAAACGGACAAAAGGGCCGCCCGTCATTCAGACGGGCAGCCCCTTTTTTGTTTACAGCGACGCCGGCAGGTTGCCGCTTCAGGTCAGCGCCGAGGTGACTTTCAAGACTTCTTCCACCGTGGTGACGCCTTCCAGCACCTTCAAAGCCCCCGCCAGGCGCAGCGGTTTCATGCCGTCGCTGATGCTCTGCCGCTTCAGCGCGTGGATGTCGGTTTCGGTCTGGATCAGCTTGGAGAACGGCTGGGTCACGGTCAGCAGCTCGTACAGGCCGGTGCGTCCGCGGTAACCGGTCTGGCGGCATTCCGGGCAGCCGACCGGATGGTAGACGTTGGCCGGCTTGGGCACGTTCCAGTTTTCCACCAGCGTCGCCCAGACATCGTCGGCGACCTGGCCGTCGGCGCTTTTGCAATGGGTGCAGAGCGTGCGCACCAGGCGCTGCGCCATGATGCCGATCAAGGTGGTTTCCAGCAGGTAGTAGGGCACGCCCAGCTCCAGCAGGCGCATCACGGCCGACGGCGCGTCGTTGGTGTGCAGGGTAGACAGCACCAGGTGGCCGGTGAGGGCGGCCTGGATCGCCATTTCAGCGGTTTCCAGGTCGCGGATTTCGCCCACCATGATGATGTCCGGATCCTGCCGCATCAGGGCCCGCACGCCGTCGGCGAAGGTAAGGTCGATGCCATGGTTGACCTGCATCTGGTTGAACGAAGCTTCCACCATTTCGATCGGGTCTTCCACCGAACAGACATTCACCTCGGAAGTGGCGAGCGCCTTGAGCGTTGTGTAGAGCGTCGTGGTCTTGCCGGAGCCGGTCGGGCCGGTCACCAGGATGATGCCGTGCGGGCGTTTGGTCAGCGCGTCCCAGCGAAGGGCGTCGTCGGGCGGGAAACCGAGTTCCGGCAAGGTCTTGACCACTACCTCCGGATCGAAAATCCGCATCACCAGTTTTTCGCCGAAGGCGGTCGGCAGGGTAGACAGACGCAGCTCGATTTCCTGGCCGCCGGCGGTGCGGGTCTTGATGCGGCCATCCTGCGGCCGGCGCTTTTCAATCACGTCCATCCGCCCCAGCAGCTTGATGCGCGCGGTCATGGCGATCATGACCACCGCCGGCACCTGGTACACCTGGTGCAAGACGCCGTCGATGCGGAAGCGGATGGCGCTGAAGTCGCGCTTGGGCTCCATGTGGATGTCGGAGGCGCGTTGTTCAAACGCGTACTGCCACAGCCAGTCGACGATGTTGACGATGTGCTGGTCGTTGGCGTCGACCTGCTTGTTCGACTTGCCCAGTTCCACCAGCTGCTCGAAGTTGTTGCGCAGCGCCAGTTCCTGGCCGCCCGATTTATGGGCGCTCTTGATCGATTTCGCCAGCGTGAAGAACTGCGTGATGTATTGCGTGATATCGAGCGGATTGGCGATCACCAGGCGGATATTGCGGCGCGAAATCTTGGCGATTTCCGCCTGCCATTCGGTGCGGAACGGTTCGGCGGTGGCGATCACCAGGTCGGTCAGGCTCAGCTCGACCGGCAGGATATTGAAGCGGGTGGCGTAGCTGGCGGACATGACGTCGGCCACCTTGGCGAAATCGATCTTGAGCGGATCGATCCGGTAGAACGGCATCTGCACCTGGCGCGCCAGCCATTCGGTCAGCCATTCGAGGGTGATGGCGCGGTGCGGCGGCAGCGCCGACTGGCGCTTGCACTGGGCCACCGCATTGAGCGGATGGATCGCGATCGGGGCGTTGCGGAAAATCCCTTGCGCCTGGGTATAGAAGGCTTTGACATCGTTCTTGTCGACCGTGCCGTCGTTCAGCAACCAGGTGAAGATCTGCTGCAGGTCTAGGATTTTTGGCGGTGCAGTGTTCATTGCAATGGAGGTATCGATTGGTTGAGCAGCATGGGTTGGTCGAGCCTGGCCTGTTACTGCGGCGAATGCCAGGCTTTCAAGCCGTTGACCCAGGATTTGGCAGGCAGCTTGGTGGCCGCGGTGATTTCGGCCGCGCGCTCATACAAGGCGCTGAAATCGACCGGCGGCGTTTTCTTGAAGGCGATGGCGATGACGTTGCCTTCGTGGACTTCCGGCAGGCACCAGACATCGTCGAAGGCGAACATCATGGCCTTCAGGTTCTTGGCATAGCTGGGATGGTCGCCGAATAGGTTGACGGTCATGATGCCGTCGTCCTTCAGGCAGGCTGCGCAAGCGCTGTAGAACTCCGGCGTGTCGAGCACCGGGCCGCGCGCGGTGGCGTCGTACAGGTCGACCTGCAGGGCGTCGATGCTGCCGTGGTTGTGCGGGTCCATGACAAAATCCATGGCGTCCATCTCGAGCACCGACAGCCGTTCGTCGTCGGGCGGCAGCTTGAACATGGAGGCGCAGATCGCCAGCACCGATGGATTCAGTTCAACCGCGGTGACGCGCGCGGCGGGGAACTGGCGGTAGCTGAACTTGGTCAGCGCCGCGGTGCCCAGGCCCAGTTGCACGATATGCTGCGGCTCGGGGTTAAACAGCATCCAGGCCATCATTTGCTGGGCGTATTCGAGTTCCGGCCAGTCCGGCTTGCGCAGCCGCATCGCGCCTTGCACCCACTCGGTGCCGAAATGCAGGAAGCGCACGCCGTCCTGTTCGGACAGCGTGACCGGCGCAAATTTGGGTTTGCGGGCAGGCTTGGTCGTGTCTTTTTTTGCAACTTCAGGGCGTTTGCGCGGGCCATCCATGCGGTTGGCGTCGGCTTCTATGGATTTGCGTTTGATCAGCATTAGCGAAATAAATGGCGTCAGGTAAAAATGTAGGGCAATGATACCGTGCCCTGGCGGCAACTAGCGCTAAATATTGCCTGGCCAGACGCGGTCAATCGTGCAGGCGGGCGCGGCGGCCTATTTTTATACCCACTCAGGCCAGGCAGTCCCGCAGCGCCAGCCAGGCTTCCAGTTTTTCCGCATACGGCCTGGTGTAGGCCGGGCTGCTGGACGGGAGCTGGACGACACGGTAGTGCGCCGCTTGCGGCCCCAGCGCCTTCATTCCGAGCCTGGCAGCGGTGCCGCCGTTGAAGGCGATCGTGGTCAATTGCGGGAGCGACGCGGCGAGGGTGGGCAGGTCGTTGTGCACATGGTCGCGGATATTGCTGTCGAGGCTGCCGTCGCGCCGCGCTTCCGCCACCACGTCCCACAAGCCTACATGCCGGGCCAGCAGGGTTTGCAGCCGATCGGCGTAAGGCAGCGCCGGCAGGTCAGCGCCGGTCACTTCCGCCAGCAGTTTCCAGAAACGGTTTCGCGGATGCGCGTAATACTGGCTGTGCGCCAGCGAGACGTTGCCCGGCAGGCTGCCCAGTATCAAAAGGCGTACCTGCTCATCCACTACCGGGGGGAAACTGCGCTTGCGGGTCATCGTTGGGGAGCGGCCGGTCAGGAATGGAACTGGCGCAAGCCGTCCAGGTCGAGGATGGTGATGCTGCCGTAATCGACTTTCAGCAGTCCGGCTTTCTCCAGCACCTGCAGCGCCTGGTTGGCGCGCTGGCGCGAGGCGCCGGAAAGATTGCCGACTTCTTCCTGGGAAATCTGCAGCTCGCGGCCTATGCCGGGATTCAGGTAGGGATTGAACAGCGCCGCCAGGCAGCGCGCGACACGCGCATCGGGCTCCAGCATGCGGTCGTATTCCACCAGCGAGATGAACAGCGCCAGCCGCTCATTCAATTGCGTGACCAGGAAACGGTTGAACTGGATGCTGTTGTCGAGCAGCCATAGATAGGTGGTTTTCGGCATGTACAGCAGTTCGCTGTCGCGCAGCGCCACCACGTCGTATTTGCGCGGCTCGCTCTTGAGCAGGGAGCCTTCGCCCAGCCAGCCGCCGTTTGCCATGCCTGCGAAGGAAACCGTTTTCCCTTCGGGAGAGACGCTGCTCATCTTCAGCAATCCCTCGTGCACGCCGATCCAGTGCGTGACCGGGTCGCCCTTGTGGCAGACAAACGCGCCACTGGCGATCTTGCGGCTGAACATCTCGGCTTCCACCCGCGCCAGTTGCGCATCGGTAAGCGAACGCGCCCACATGGTCTTGGCCAGCATGTCTTGGATGGAGGTCTCTTTGATCATTATGATGCGTTGCAATATCGAAAATTTGGCAATTGTCTGCGAGATGACAACCCCATCTCCCGACTCACACTACTATCATCGCATAAAAGCAGCGCATGACCGGCTATTGCAGTCCGCTAGAGTAAGTGCGGCGTAAGCATGCCGGTCCAGACTGACTTGACACTGACAGGCGCATGGCTTCGATCTCGATGCCGTGAGACCAAATAAAAAAGGTGGGACGATGGTGGAGACAACGCGACGTCCAGGAGTGCAGACATTTCCGGATCTGCTCCTGAAGCATGCGCTGGAACGCCCGCAGCAGCCGGCGTTCCGGGAAAAGGACCTCGGCATCTGGCAAGCGGCCAGCTGGGCCGAGGTGGCCGCTGAAGTGCGGGCTTTCGCCTGCGGCCTGGCGGCGCTCGGCTTCCGGCGCGGCATGCGCCTGGCGATTGTCGGCAATAACTGTCCGCGGCTGTATTGGGCGATGTCGGCCGCGCAATGCCTGGGCGGGATGCCGGTGCCGCTGTACCAGGACGCGCCTGCAGCCGACATGGCGTATGTGCTGGAAGACGCCGAAATCGACTTTGTGGTGGTGGAAGACCAGGAGCAGGTCGACAAGGTGTTCGAGATCAAGCAGACGCTGCTGCGCATCAGCCGCATCATCGTCGACGATGAACGCGGCCTGCGCAATTACCATCAGCCAGAGTTGTCGTCCTTTGCCAAAGTGGCGGAGATAGGGCGCGCCTACGACCTGGCGCATCCCGGGTTTTTCATGAACGAAGTCGACGCCGGGCGGGCCGACGACATCGCCATCATCCTCTACACCTCGGGCACCACCGGCAAACCGAAAGGCGTCTGCCATTCGCATGCAGCGATGATCACCACCGCGCGGACGCTGGTCGAGTTCGACCGGCTGGACCAGGACGACAACCTGCTGTGCTACCTGCCGCTGGCCTGGGTCGGCGATTTCCTGTATTCGTTTGCGCAGGCGCATGTCGCCGGTTTCTGCCTGAACTGCCCGGAATCGCCGAATACCGTGATGGCCGACCTGCGCGAGATCGGGCCGACCTATTATTTTGCGCCGCCGCGCATCTATGAAAATATCCTGACGCAGGTAATGATCAGGATCGAAGACGCCGGCTGGATCAAACGCAAGCTGTTCCACGGATTCATGGCGATCGCACGGCGCGTCGGCATACGCATCCTCGACAAGAAGCCGGATGTGGCGCTGGCCGACCGCCTGCTGTACGGGCTCGGCAATCTGCTGGTGTACGGCCCGCTGAAGAATGTGCTGGGCATGTCGCGGATTCGCGTTGCTTATACCGGCGGCGAAGCGATCGGGCCCGACCTGTTCGATTTTTACCGTTCGCTGGGAATCAACCTGAAGCAGCTGTACGGCATGACCGAAACCTGCGTCACCGTATGCATGCAGCCTTCCGGCGACGTCAAGCTGGACACGGTAGGGCGGCCGATGAAAGGGGTGGAAGTGCATATCGACAGCAAGGGCGAGGTGCTGGTGCGTTCGCCCGGCTTGATGAAATCCTATTTCAAGCGGCCGGAGGCCACGGCCGAAGCGATCGACGCCGACGGTTATTTCCACACGGGCGACGCCGGCTTTTTCGACAGCGACGGCCACCTGAAGATCATCGACCGCGCCAAGGATGTGGGCAAGATGGCCGGCGGCACCCTGTTTGCGCCGAAGTATATAGAAAACAAGCTGAAATTCTTCCCCTTCGTCAAGGAAGCGGTCGTGTTCGGCAACCAGCGCCAGCAATGCACCGCATTCATCAACATCGACATGGATGCGGTCGGCAACTGGGCCGAGCGCCGCAACCTGGCTTACAGCAGTTATGCCGACCTGGCCGCGCAGCAGGAGGTGTATGCGCTGGTCGCCGGCTGCGTCGAAAAGGTCAACGCCGACCTGGCGCAGGATCCTTTGCTGGCAGCCTCGCAGATCCACCGCTTCCTGATCCTGCACAAGGAGCTCGATGCCGACGACGACGAGCTGACGCGCACCCGCAAGGTGCGGCGCGACTTCATCGCCGGCAAGTATGCCGTGCTGATCGACGCCTTGTACGGCGGCAAGCAGTCGCAATACGTGGAAACCCAGGTCAAGTTCGAGGACGGCCGGCAAGGCATGATCGCTGCCGACCTGCGGATTGCCGACGCCAAGATTTTCGCCACCATCGATAAAGCAGCCTGAGCCCTATGAGCGCGATCATGAAAAGACATGCCACGGCAGAAATCCTCCCGGTTGAACCGGCGCCGCCGGCAGCGGCCCTGCACAAGCCGGAACAGCAGGTCATGGGCCGGGAACGCCACATCGGCGAAGTGGTGCTGGACCTGCAGAACATTTCGCTGTCCTTCGGCGGCGTCAAGGCGCTGACCGATATTTCCTTCAATGTGAAAGAGCATGAAATCCGCGCCATCATCGGCCCTAACGGCGCTGGAAAAAGTTCGATGATCAATGTCATCAACGGCGTCTACCATCCGCAGAAAGGCAGCATCGTATTCCACGGCGTGCCGCGGCACAGCATGCATCCCAGCAAAGTGGCGCGCCAGGGGATTGCGCGCACCTTCCAGAACATTGCGCTGTTCAAGGGCATGACCGTGCTCGACAACATCATGACCGGCCGCAATACCAAGATGCACTCCGGCCTGCTGGCGAACGCCATCTGGTGGGGGCGGGCGCGCAATGAGGAAATGCAGCACCGGCGCAAGGTGGAGGAGGTGATCGATTTCCTGGAAATCCAGCACATCCGCAAGACGCCGGTCGGGCGCCTGCCTTACGGTTTGCAAAAACGCGTCGAGCTGGCGCGCGCCCTGGCGGCGGAGCCAAGCATGCTGCTGCTGGACGAGCCGATGGCCGGCATGAACGTGGAAGAAAAACAGGACATGTGCCGCTTCATCCTGGATGTCAACGACCAGTTCGGCAGCACCATCGTGCTGATCGAGCACGACATGGGGGTGGTGATGGATATCTCGGACCGCGTGGTGGTGCTCGACTACGGCAAGAAGATCGGTGACGGCACGCCAGAGGAAGTCATGAACAATCCCGAAGTCATCAAAGCCTACCTCGGCAGTTCGCACTAAAAGAAGGCTCGAGTAATTCTTGTTGCGTCATTCCCGCGAACGCGGGAATCCATTTTAAACAGGTAACCTGGATTCCTCGCCTTGGCGCCCGCGTTCGCGGGAATGACGGAATTTTTAGAGGTCATCAAAACGGAGACGACCAATGCAATTTTTCTTTGAAGTGACGCTGAGCGGCTTGCTCTCGGGCCTGATGTATTCGCTGGTGGCGCTGGGTTTCGTGCTGATCTACAAGGCATCCGGCGTGTTCAATTTCGCCCAGGGCGCGATGGTCTATTTCGCGGCGCTGGCGGTGGTAGGCCTGATGGACAAGGGCTTTCCGATGTGGGCGGCGATCATCGGCGCCTTTGCGGTCATGCTGGTAGTCGCCGTGGCGACCGAGCGCCTGGTGCTGCGCAAGCTGGTCAACCAGCCGCCGATCACCTTGTTCATGGCCACCATCGGCCTGGCCTTTTTTCTGGAAGGGCTGGGGCCGATGCTGTTCGGCAGCGAAGTGCGGGCGATCAACCTCGGCATTGTCGACGAGCCTATCGCCGCGGTCATGGACGGTTTCGGCATCGGCATCTCCAAATTCGACCTGTTTGCGTCCGGCATGGTGATCGGGCTGGTGCTGCTGCTGGCGCTGTTCTTCCAAAAGACCAAAGTCGGCCGGGCCTTGAGGGCGGTGGCCGACGACCACCAGGCGGCACTGTCGCTGGGCATCCCGCTGCGCCACATCTGGGTCATCGTCTGGGGCGTGGCCGGTTTCGTCGCCCTGGTTGCCGGTCTGCTGTGGGGCTCGCGCAACGGCGTCCAGTTCGCGTTGACGATGACTGCCTTGAAGGCCTTGCCGGTGTTGATACTTGGCGGCTTTACCTCGATCCCGGGGGCGATCGCCGGCGGCTTGATCATCGGCGTTTCCGAAAAACTGGCGGAGATCTATATCCCGCCGGTCATGCAAGACCTGTTCGGCGGCAATTTCGGCGGCATAGAAGGATGGTTTCCTTATGTGTTTGCGCTGCTGTTCCTGCTGGTGCGGCCGGAGGGGCTGTTCGGCGAACGGCATATCGATCGCGTGTGACGGCCTGCCAACCTGCAAGATGATTCGAACGGAGAAATGCCATGTTTTATCGTGAGGCCGGACAGTTTAAAACCTCGTACGTCGCGGACAGCCAGATATTCCCGATCCGCCAGGACCGCATCGGCATGGCCGTGCTGCTGGCGGTCGCCTTTGTCGGCATTCCCTTGCTCGGCAGCGAGTACTGGTTTTCCGCGATCCTGATTCCCTTCCTGGTGTTTGCACTGGCGGCGTTGGGCCTGAACATACTCACCGGTTATGCCGGCCAGCTGTCGCTCGGTTCGGCCGCTTTCATGGCGGTGGGCGCCTATGCCGCCTACAATTTCCAGCTGCGGATAGAGGGCATTCCGATCCTGCTGTCGTTCATCCTGGCCGGCTGTTGCGCGGCGGCGGTCGGCGTCCTGTTCGGCTTGCCTTCGCTGCGGATCAAAGGGTTTTACCTGGCGGTGGCGACGCTGGCCGCGCAATTTTTCGTGATCTGGGTGCTGACCAAGTTTCCCTGGTTTTCCAACGACAGTTCTTCCGGCGTGATCAGCGCGCAAAAGATCGACCTGTTCGGCATCGCCATCAACAGTCCGGTCAGGAAATACCTGTTCGTGCTGGCGATTGTCTGCGTGATGGCGCTGCTGGCGAAAAACCTGGTGCGTTCCTCCACCGGCCGCGCATGGATGGCGGTGCGCGACATGGACGTGGCGGCGGAAGTGATCGGCATCCGCCTGATGCAGACCAAGCTGCTGGCGTTTGCCGTCAGCTCGTTTTTCTGCGGTGTGGCCGGCGCCCTGTACGCTTTCTGTTACCTCGGATCGGTAGAGCCGGACGGCTTTTCGTTGGACCTGTCGTTCCGCATCCTGTTCATGATCATCGTCGGCGGCGTCGGCAGCATCCTGGGCGCTTTCCTCGGTTCCGCCTTCATCCTGCTGCTGCCGATTTTCCTGGATAACGTCCTGCCGCCGCTGGCGGCCTGGCTGCACCTGCCGTTCACCAACGCCACGGTGTCGCATATCCAGATGATGCTGTTCGGCGCCCTGATCATTTTTTTCCTGATCGTAGAACCGCACGGGCTGGCGCGCCTGTGGCAGATCGCCAAGGAAAAGCTGCGCCTGTGGCCGTTCCCGCATTGACCGATGCGGCAGTTTTTTGCAGTCCCGATAACCAGCACGACAAAAGGAGACCAGATAATGAACAACCTCAAACGGATCATGCTCGCCGTCGCGGCCGCGGCCAGCCTGCTGGCGCCGGCCTTGCCGGTTATGGCGCAGGCGAGCGATCAATTCATCGCGATTCCCAGCTATCGGGTCGGTCCTTACGGCACCAACGGCCAGTCGTATTACGGCGGCTATATCGACTACCTGAGCTACGTCAACCTGAAAGAGGGCGGCATCAACGGCGTCAAGCTGTCCTGGGAGGAATGCGAAACCGAGTACAACAACGCCAAGGGCGTCGAGTGCTACGAACGGCTCAAGGGCAAGAATCCGGTCACCAAGGGCACCGCCATCAACGCCATGGCGACCGGCATCGCCTACGCGCTGATCGACAAGACGGTGGAAGACAAGGTGCCGCTGCTGATGGTCGGCTACGGCCGCACCGATGCGGTCGACGGTTCGGTGTTCCCGTACGCCTTTCCGCTGGTGACGACCTACCAGATGCAAGTGTCGGCAATCGTCAAATACCTGGCCAGCAAGAACGGCGGTTCGCTGGCCGGCAAGAAGATCGTGTTCCTGTACCACGACTCAGCCTACGGCAAGGAGCCGATCGTGGCGCTGGAAGCCGAGGCGACGCTGGGCAAGTTCAAGCTGGTGCAGATTCCGGTGGCGCATCCCGGCAACGAGCAGGGCGCGCAATGGCTGAAGATCCGCCAGGAAAATCCGGACTACGTGATCTTCTGGGGCTGGGGCGTGATGAACCAGACTGCCTTGAAGGCGGCGCAGAAAGTCGGTTTCGCCCGCGACAAGATCATCGGTTCCTGGTGGGCCGGGTCTGAGGAAGACACCGTGCCGGCCGGCGACGCCGCCAAGGGCTACCTGAGCGCGACCTGGAATGTGTCCGGCAAGGGCGTGCCGCTGATCGCCGATATCGACAAGGTGGTGTACGGCGCCGGCAAGGGCAACATGCAGGACAAGGCCAAGATCGGTTCGATCCTGTACAACCGCGGCGTATCGGCGGCATTGGCGACGGTGGAAGCAATACGCACCGCGCAGGCCAAGTACGGCAAGGGCAAGGTGATGAGCGGCGAGGACGTGCGCTGGGGGCTGGAGAACCTCAACATCACCAACGCCCGGCTGCAGCAGCTGGGCGCCGCCGGCCTGCTGCCGGAAATCAAGACCTCCTGCGATAACCATGAGGGATCGGGCAAGATCAAGATCCAGCAATGGGATGGCGGCAAGTGGGTGCTGGTGTCGGACTGGATCGAAGGCAACAAGAACCTGATCCATCCGCTGTTCAAGGCTTCCGCGGCCAAGTACGCCAAGGAAAAAGGCATCACGCCTGCCTGCATGAAGTAATCCCGGCGCCGGCGCCCGCCCGGGCCGCCGGCGCTTTTTTAGCGCATAGCCGAGGAAAGCATGGGTACTGCACTCAACATCAATAATATCGAAGTGATATACGACCATGTCATCCTGGTGCTGAAAGGGGTGTCTTTGGCGGTGCCGGAAGGGAAGATCGTCGCCTTGCTGGGCGCCAACGGCGCCGGCAAAAGCACGACGCTGAAAGCGATCTCCAACCTGTTGTCGGCCGAGCGCGGCGATGTCACCAAGGGCAGCATCGAATACCGGGGCGAGCGGGTCGACCGCCTGACGCCGAACGACCTGGTCAGGCGCGGCGTGATCCAGGTGATGGAAGGACGCCATTGTTTCGGCCACCTGACGGTGGAAGAAAATCTCCTGACCGGTGCCTATACGCGCCAGGCCAGCAGCGTCCAGGTCAAGCGCGAACTGGAAAAGATCTACGACTACTTTCCGCGCCTGAAAGAGCGGCGCAAATCGCAGTCAGGCTATACCTCCGGCGGCGAGCAGCAGATGACGGCGATCGGCCGGGCGATGATGGCCAAGCCGTCGATGATCCTGCTGGACGAACCGTCGATGGGGCTGGCGCCGCAGGTGGTCGAAGAGATTTTCGAGATCGTCAAGGATTTGAACCGGCGCGAAAACGTGTCTTTCCTGCTGGCCGAACAGAACACCATGGTGGCGCTGCGCTACGCCGATTTCGGCTACATCCTGGAAAACGGCAGGGTAGTGATGGAAGGCGCCGCCAGCGAACTGGCCAGCAACGAGGACGTGAAAGAGTTCTACCTGGGCGTATCCGGCGCAGGACGCAAGAATTTCCGCGACATGAAATTCTACCGGCGCCGCAAGCGCTGGCTGGCTTGACGTTATCTCCAGGTTGCTTCTTCGTCCACGCATACAGGCCCGCCATGTCTGACACTCTCGATTTCCTTGAACAACGCCATCCGCTGCAGCGCGAGGCGGACCTGATGAGCGGCTTGCCGCAACTGATCGCACGCGCGCAAGGCGCGCAGGGCTGGGCGCGCATCCTGCACGGCGTCGCCGCCGGCGAAATCCGCGACCGTGCCGCGCTGGCGCAGTTGCCGCTCACGCGCAAATCGGACCTGCATGAACTGCAGGCGCGGCAGCCGCCGTTCGGCGCCCTGAACACCACTCCGCACCGCCAGCTGCGGCGCCTGTATGTATCGCCCGGGCCGATCTTCGATCCCGAGGGATACGGCCAGGACTGGTGGCGTTTTGCGCGGCCTATGCGCGCCCTGGGGCTGGGCGCCGGCGACCTGATACAGAATTGTTTTGCCTATCATTTCACGCCGGCCGCCTTCATGGTGGAAGGGGCGGCCAGCAAGCTGGGCTGCGCGGTGATCCCGGCCGGCATAGGCCAGACCGAACTGCAGGTGCAGGCAATGTCGTCCCTGCGCCCGGATGCCTACGTCGGCACGCCGTCTTTCCTCAAGATCATCATCGAAAAAGCGCGCGAGATGGGCGCCGACATCGGCACCGTGCAACGGGCGCTGCTCAGCGCCGAAGCCTTGCCGCCGGCGCTGCGCCAGTGGTTCCACGACAACGGCGTGCCGCACGTGCTGCAACTGTACGCATCGGCCGACGTCGGCAATATCGCCTACGAGTCGCTCAGCAACGGCCGCCCCAATCCGGGTATGATCCTGGATGAGGACCTGATCCTGGAAATCGTGCGGCCCGGCAGCGGCGATCCGGTCGCCGCCGGCGAGGTGGGCGAGGTAGTGCTGACTTCCTTCAATCCGGACTATCCTCTGATACGTTTCGCCACCGGAGACCTGTCTGCGGTGCTGGAAGGCGTCTCGCCATGCGGCCGCACCAATACCCGCATCAAGGGCTGGATGGGGCGTGCCGACCAGGTGACCAAGGTGCGCGGCATGTTCGTCCACCCGTCGCAGCTGGCCGAAGTGCTGAAGCGCCATCCGCAGATCCTGAAGGCGCGGCTGGTGGTCAGCGGCGCCATGGCGAATGACGTGATGACGCTGCATTGCGAGGCGCAAGACGCGCCGGCGTCCGTAGCCCAGCAGGTTGCGGACAGCCTGCGCGATGTGACCAAACTGCGCGGCGAGGTTTTATTTGTCGCACCGGGCAGCTTGCCGAATGACGGTAAAGTCATCGAGGATGCCCGTAAATACGAATGAGGGCAGCATGTCGAAACAAGTGATCGTGATTACGGGCGCTAGCCGCGGCATCGGCGCCGCCACCGCGCACCTGGCGGCCGCCCGCGGTTACGCCGTATGCGTCAATTATGTGCATAACCGCAGCGCCGCCGAACAGGTGGTCGACGTTATCCGCCAGGCCGGCGGCGAAGCCTTGGCGGTCGCCGGGGATGTCGCGGTTGAGGCCGACGTGCTGCACCTGTTCCAGACCGTGGATGCGCAACTCGGCAGGCTGACCGCCCTGGTCAACAACGCTGGCATCCTTGAGCGGCAGATGCGGGTAGAGGAGATGGACGCGGCGCGCCTGCAGCGAGTGTTCACCACCAACATCGTCGGCAGTTTCCTGTGCGCGCGCGAAGCCGTGCGGCGCATGTCGAACCGCTTCGGCGGCGAGGGCGGCGCCATCGTCAACCTGTCGTCGATGGCGGCCAAGCTCGGCGGCCCGGGCGAATATGTCGATTACGCCGCCTCCAAGGGAGCTATCGACGCCATGACGGTCGGCCTGGCGAAGGAAGTCGCCGACCAGGGCATCCGCGTCAATGCGGTCCGGCCCGGCGTCATCTACACCGATATCCATGCCAGCGGCGGCGAACCGGGGCGGGTCGACCGGGTCAAGGATACGGTGCCGATGCGGCGCGGCGGCAGCGCCGAGGAAGTAGCGCGCGCGATCATGTGGCTGGTATCCGGCGAGGCGTCGTATTCGACCGGCACGTTCATCGACGTCGCCGGCGGCCGGTAATAGGTGTCGGATCAGACGGTAGAAGCGATGATTCGAGGCGAAGGCGTCTGACCTGGAAGCTTTTATAGCTACTGCAATTTGATAGGGATGCGGTTGGAACTAAGCCTGGCAGTGGTTTGTTGCGCAATGCTTTTGCGGATGGCCGTTAGTCGTTTGTCATCGCGATAGAGCAGGTTGTAACTTTCAAATGGAATCATTTTTCCATCAGCTTGGGCAAAATGTATGCAGGATTTTTTCAAGGCGCGAACATCCAAGGAATATGCATCCATAAACTGCACAATCAACACCCGAAAAACATTGTCGTAACGCAGCGTCTGCGGCGCAGAAATCAAAGGCAGGCAACACATCAATTCAGAAAGACAGTTGGCTTGTGATTCCGGGGAATGGTTAGTCGAAAACAGCTTAAATACCTGGTCTTTCATATTCTTTTTGAGCGCTTCGTCGCGCTCAAAAACTATTGTGTTGCCACTGCCTTCCACTAAAGATTGCGGGTCAAGATATCGTGTAAGCGGGACAGTTTTTTCGTCGGTTTTGAGAGCGTAAGCCATTGCCAGGGTATCGGGATTGCAAGGCACCGGGACGATATCTTGCAAGGTGAATACACTGGTTTGCTCTGCAATTTTGCGACGTATTTCCGAAACGGTCAGGCGATGCAGGCGAGGATCGTAATTTTCAACGCGGCCAGCATCTTGAATCGGCTGCAATGTAACGCCGCGGACACACGGTTGCGTCAGGGCGAAGTCGATAATGGCGCCAATCTCATCATCGTTCAAACCTTTTTTCAGCGTCACCACCAAAGTGGTGGATAAGCCAGCCGCATTCAGATTTTTCAATGCTTGTAGTCGGATACGGCTTAAATCAGCGCCGCGCAATGCCTTGTGTACTTCTGCGCGCATGGAATCGAATTGCAAATACACTTCTATTCCTGGCGCATAGCTTGCCAGGCGTTGCACAAACCCGAGATCTTGCGCCAATACGATGCCATTGGTGTTAACCATCACATGTTTGATCGGACGCGCTTTGGCTGCATCGAGAATTTCCCAGAATTGCGGATGTAAAGTGGGCTCGCCGCCGGACAATTGCATGACGTCAGCCTCGCCTTCGTTGGCCACAACAGCGTCAAGCATCTTGATGACGTCAGCCAAGGGTTTATGCTGTTCCCGATGCGTGCCGCTTTCGGCATAGCAAACGGGGCAATTTAAATTGCAGTTGTCGGTAATCTCAACAATGGATAAGCAAGAGTGCTGCATGTGGTCTGGACACAGGCCGCAATCGTAGGGACAGCCGTATTCCATTTTAGTGTTAAACGTTTGCGGCATTTCCGGATGTTTGACGAACACTTCGCGGCACAAACGGTAATACTCGACATCATCGCTGACCAGAACGCGTTCGCTGCCGTGCGCAGTACACCACTTATCCATGTAGACATGATCATCTTTAAAGATAATCTTGGCTTCAACCGGATGCAGGCAGGTAGAGCAGACCGAAGTAGTCGTGTCGTAAAAAAGGTAGGGGCGGATTTTACGCGTCATCGTTGGCTCGAGTTAGGCGGTGCGGGATATTGTTGTCTTGATTCGATGGCAGCTTGGCGTAGCGATGCCATTCTTTCTTGTGCCGCGAGTATGTCTGCCTGAGACATGGATGCCTGCAGTTTGGTGAGGGTGTCGCTGACCGGTAGCATCAAGAGAAAAGTTGACGTTTTAATTTTAGCCGCTGTATCAGTTTCTTGTGAGGCTTGAAGCGTGTATCTGATCATGGTGGCTAACGGATATCTGCAGTCTAGAATGCTGCGCGCAAGCCAAAGATCTGCTTGCTGAATGTCTTGCCTGATAATCTTGCCATTGCGGTATATTTCACTGACGTCAAGCGCAGAAAAGCGATTGAAAAACACAGGTGAAGGGCTGCAAGAACGTGTAGACGATCGTTTTAATAATTCGACTCCGCGCAAGGGGTCCAGAGGTAATTGTTCTGCGTTGAGAGGCTTGGCGTTGGACTGTCGGTTGGAGCCGTTGAGTAACAGCCAGCCTAAGCCATATTCCGCAGGACCATATTGTTTGGCAGCCGCTTGTTCAAGTAAAGTAATACCTGTGGGGATATCTCTTTCCAAGCTTGGAGAACCATTTATATATTCCATTCCAAGTTGTGTCATGGCCTCTAGATCACCGCGACTGGCTGCTACTTTATATCCTTCAATTCTTTTTCTCTGCATTTCTGCATTCGCACGCTCTGCTTTTTTTTGTTGCACGCTGTTGGCGATGGTGGCAGTGATGCAACCCGTACCGCCAATCAAACTCAAACTCACTATTAGCAATGCTGCACGTGATCGATCACGGGAAAAGAGGCGCATTTTTTTTAAAATTCAAAAATTGTTTGATTACAAGCGGGAGATAGCACAATAAGGCCAACAGACACACGATCTGTATGCCGCTAAGACCACCGGCATATTCATAGGGAATCGGTTTGATGCCATCGACGAGTAAGCGCCACAGTAAATAACCTGATAGATAAAACTTGAAGAGAAGGCCCGGGCTTTCGCGCCAGCGTTTTTGAAAAAACAGAATGGCGCCACCCCAAATTAATACAAAGAGAATGTCATACAGTTGCGTGGGGTGACGAAAAATGCCATCGCCAAAATCGACGCCCCAAGGCATGTGGGTTGCTACGCCATAAGTGCCGTCGTGCAATCCTGCCAGAAAACAACCGACACGCCCGATGGCGGTGCCCAGCATCAATGGCAAGACAAAGTTGTCGCCTGTGGAGCGTTGAGAACGAATCAGTTTCTTGGCAATCTCTACGCCACACAACCCGCCGAGCAAACCACCGACGATAGATTGTCCCGACATCCAGAGATTGATGTCTAAAGAAGACGATGCCCATAACTGAGGAAATTCCATCCAGAACACCAACTTGTTGCCGATCGCTGCGCCGAGTATGCAGCCGATGATAATGGCGTATTGTCTCGGTTCCAAGATGCCGGAGAGGCCTTGGCGGGCCTGTTGCCAGCGATATAGCTGGACGCCGGATGCGATGGCTGCCCATTCAAAAAACAGATGAATGAGATGTGCGGTCGTGCTGGAAAAGACAACTGCTTTCATTATTTGGATTCGTCTTGATCTGGCTGCATTGCAAAATCTGGCTTTTTTGCAATGCGATATATAACGAAGCCGAGCGCGATACTAATTACTATTCCTGCGCACCCAAGGAGAAAAATAGACGACAGGCCATCCCCATTGGTTTTATAGCTGCTGCCAGACACAATCCCTAGGAGACCACAGAGGCCAAAGCCGACCATCAGTACTAAACAAAACATGATGCTAAGTGCTTTGAACAGCGTTTTCATGGGAGCCTTGCTGGAATTGAATTTGGCAGCGAAGATTGATTATATAGTTTTTAGTTGCTATTAAGTAATTTTGTGCGTAGTTTCATGGGGACGGTTTTGTTGGTGAGCTTGAACTAATACGCAGATTTTCTGTATGCCAAGCGGGGCATTTTGGGGCAAATCCCAGTTGCCCGCAAAAAATTGATAAAATGAGCAGAATTGGCCAAAAACTGATCCACCGATTCACTGTCCAATGCTGCAAGCAACGGCGCCGTGCCCGGGCAACCCTTCTGTCGGTGCGCTTCGCGGGTTATGCGGCAATTTTTGTGTAAGAGCAATTTATGATGGAGTTATCAAGAATGAAGAACCTGATCGTAGTCGCAGCCATGGTGGCCTTGAGCGGTTGCGCCGTGACGCCGAATTCGGCAAACGTTTATACCAGCCACCAGGCCCAGGGCGAGCAATCGGTGCGCATGGCGGTGGTTGATTCGGTGCGTCCGGTCACCATCGACAAGAACACCGGCGGCGGCGCCGGCACGCTGGCTGGCGGCGCGCTTGGCGCGGTAGGCGCCGGTTCGCTGATCGGCAAAGGCAACGGCTCGATCGCAGCCGGCGTGGTCGGTGCGGTGCTCGGCGGGATTGCCGGCAACCAGGTCGAAAACAACCTGAACCAGCGCCCAGGCCTGGAAATCACCGTGCGCCTGAGCAACGGCGAATTGCGCGCCATTACCCAGGATGCCGACGAGCGTTTCAATGTCGGCGACCGCGTGCGCCTGCTGTCGTCGGGCGGCGTGACCCGGGTCACCCACTAAGCCGTCAAGCGCCGGACCAGGCGCCTGTAAAGTCAAAAAGGCTGGAAGACATGATTGTCTTCCAGCCTTTTTTATTCCTGGCGGCGCTTGTCACTGGCCGTTATGGATCACCACCAGCAGGGCGGTAGCGGCATTCTTGCCGACATTCTTGATGTAGTGGGGGCGGTCTGCCGCGTAGCGCGCCGTTTCCCCGACCTTGATCTTGGTGACGTTGCTGCCGCTCTGGACTTCCAGCATGCCGGACAAGACCGTCAGGTGTTCACGCGAAGCCGGTTCGTGCGCCTCCGAATCGAGGCAGCCGCCGGGCTCCACCGACAGTTCATACCATTCGAACTGGCCGGCCAGTTCGATCGGCCCCAGGATGCGCAGCACGCAATGGCCGTCGCGCGAACGCAGCGATGGCGTGGCGTGGCTGGGCAGGGTTTCGATCGAGGCAGGGGCGGCCTGGTTGCCGTCGACCAGCAGCGAGATCGGCACGCCGAGGGCGTTCGCCAGCCGCCACACCACGGCCACCGTGGGGTTTGCCTGGTTGCGTTCGATTTGCGATAGCATGGACTTGGAGACGCCGGCGCGTTTCGACAAAGCATCCAGCGAAAGCCCGTCGGCCTGGCGCAGCTTGACTAATGTATCGCCGACCTTGGGCGGTGCATCCTCCAAATTTTTTCCTGAATTGCCGCTCATCTGGTTGACAACCTCGTTTATGTGCATTATCGTGGAATTCTTGTTCGATATATCGAATTGAAGCAATATATTATATAAGATCGAGGCAGACAATGACACAAGACATCAGCACCCAAGCCGGGACGCCTGGCTTCTATGGCCACCTGCGCGGCGAACTGGCCGGGATCGAGGCCGCCGGCCTGTTGAAAAGCGAGCGCCTGATCCTTGGCCCGCAGGGCGGCAAGATCAATACCGCAAGCGGCGAACTGATCAATTTGTGCGCCAACAATTACCTCGGATTGTCGTCCCATCCAGCCTTGATCAAGGCTGCGCACGCCGCCCTGGACAGCCATGGTTTCGGCCTCAGTTCGGTGCGTTTCATCTGCGGCACGCAAGATATCCATCGCGAACTGGAACAGCGCCTGGCAGCGTTCCTTGGCACCGAGGACTGTATCCTGTACGCTGCGGCGTTCGACGCCAACGGCGGCCTGTTCGAACCCCTGCTGGGCGAGCAGGACGCGATCATCAGCGATGCGCTCAACCACGCCTCGATCATCGACGGCGTCCGTTTGTGCAAGGCGAAACGCTACCGCTACGCCCACAACGACATGGAAGACCTGGAGCGCTGCCTGAAACAGGCCAAGGCTGACAACGCCCGCTTTTCCATGGTGTTTACCGATGGTGTGTTTTCCATGGATGGCACCGTGGCGCAGCTCGATGTGATCCGCCAGCTGTGCGACCAGTACGGCGCCTTGCTCGGCGTCGACGATTGCCACGCTACCGGTTTCATGGGCGCGCGCGGCCGCGGCACGCATGAAGCGCGCGGCATCTTCGGCAAGGTCGACGTGATTACCGGCACCCTCGGCAAAGCCCTCGGCGGCGCCAGCGGCGGCTTCACTGCGGGCCGGCGCGAGGTGATCGACCTGCTGCGCCAACGCTCCAGGCCTTACCTGTTTTCGAACACCCTGATGCCGGCGATCGTCGGCGCTTCGATCGAGGCGCTCAACCTGCTGGAAGCGTCCACCGAACTGCGCGACCGCCTGGAACGCAACACCGTCTATTTCCGCAAAGCCATCACCGACGCCGGTTTCGAGATCAAGCCCGGGACCCATCCGATCGTGCCGCTGATGGTGTACGACGCCGTGGTGGCGCAGAAGCTGTCGCGCCGGCTGTATGAACTGGGCGTCTACGCGGTCGGTTTCTTCTACCCGGTGGTGCCGCAAGGACAGGCGCGGATCCGGGTGCAGATGTCGGCGGTCCATGACGAAGCGACATTGCAGCGCGCCGTGGGCATTTTCCGGCAAGCCGGCGAAGAGCTGGGCCTGGTAAAAAACTGAAGAGACAAACGATGAAAAAAATATTGGTAATCGGCGCCAACGGCCAGATCGGCACCGAACTGACGACAGCGCTGGTCAAGCTGCATGGCGCCAAACAAGTGGTTGCGAGCGATATACAAGCGCTGGGCCGGCACCAGGAACTGGCCTACGAAAAACTGGACGTGACCGACGCCAAGCGCCTGGCCGAAGTGGTGCAGCAGCACGGCATCGGTGAAATCTACCACCTGGCGGCCGCCTTGTCGGCCAAAGGCGAGGAGCATCCCGAATGGGCCTGGAACCTGAACATGACCGGCCTCCTGAACGTGCTGGAAGTGGCGCGCCAGGCCAAGCTGTCGAAAGTGTTCTGGCCCAGTTCGATCGCCGCTTTCGGCCCTTCGACGCCGCGCGACAATGCGCCGCAGGTCGGCGCCATGGATCCCAAGACCGTCTACGGCATCTCCAAGCTGGCGGGCGAGCACTGGTGCAGCTGGTACGCGGAAAAATACGGCATGGATATCCGCAGCCTGCGCTACCCGGGCTTGATCAGCTATTCCGCCGAACCGGGCGGCGGCACCACCGACTACGCGATCCAGGCCCTGTTTGCGGCGGCCGCCGGCCACGACTACACCAGTTTCCTGGATATCGACAGCACGCTGCCGATGATGTACATGCCGGACGCCGTGCGCGCCACCATCGAACTGATGAGCGCACCGAAGGAGCAGTTGAAGGTAGCCGGCTCCTACAACCTGGCGGCATGGAGTTTTTCGCCGCGCGAACTGGTGGACATCATCAAGCAACACTATCCGTCGTTCAGCGTCGCCTATAAGCCGGATTTCCGCCAGGCGATCGCCGATGCGTGGCCGCGTTCGATCGACGATTCCAAGGCGCGCGAAGAGTGGTCCTGGTCTCCGGCATACAGCCTGGCCGACATGGTCGACGACATGCTGGCGCACCTTGCCGCGCGCAAGCAGGTCACGCAAGCGGCCTGAGCCATTGCCAGCTGCCGGCCGGATTGGCGTTGCGCCGGTCCGGCCGGCTTTTTATTTTCCCAGCGTCCTGATCTGCTCCCGCAGTTTTTCCGGCACCGGATAAGCCGGGTAGGCTTTGTCGAATTTCTCCCATTCTTCCTGGGCATCCCGGCGTAAGCCGGCCTTGATCATTTCCTCGATGACCGACAACCAGGCTTCGGCTTTGGCGTTCGCCTCGGGTTTTGGAGGGGGCACGACTGGCGCCGGAGCAGAGGGCGCCGGCGCGGCGGCAATCGCGGCCGGCGGTGCCGGGACGACGAGCGCCCTGGCGCGTGAATCGGCCGTTTCCTTGCGCGCAAACTGCTCTGGCGCCGCCGCATAATTCTGACGGGTTGCCATTTCAGCAGCGCCAAGCTGCATATTGGAATCGGCTTCCGGTCTCGAAGTTTTTTCCTGGGGCTGCACAGGCGCGGGTGCAGGCGCAGGCGCAGGCGCAGGCGCAGGCGCCGCAGGCAGAGCGTCTTGTTTGGCGGCCTTGGGCCGGGATGCCGCAGGAGCGGCGTGCGGCTTGTTCGCTATCGGCGGTGCTGGAGCGGCTGCGGCGGCTGGCGGCGCGGGCGGCTCAGCTTGCGGCGCTTGCGCGACCTGTACCGGCTGTTCGATTTTTTCCGCCTGTTCCGCCGGTTCCACTGCCGGCTCGTTCTGCCAGCGCAGCGTCACCAAAGTAGCCAGCACCACGCTGGCGGCCATCGCCAGCTGTGTGCTCCAGCGCATCATGAAATGCGGTTTCCGAGGTTTGGCCGCGCTGGCGGCCAGGGCGTCGTTGGCAGCCTCGCGGACTGGCGCCGCAGCTGCGGCCAACGCCTCTGCCTGCGCCAGTATCGCCGCATCCAGGGCCGCCGACGGCGACGGCTGCGGCAAGCCTTGCAATGTGCGTGCAAGTTCACCCCGGCCCTGCAGGAATGCGTCGAATTCGGCGTCGTCGTGTTTGTTGTCTTCGGCAGTCATACCGCCTCCTCGTTGGACGTCAGGCCCGGCGCCAGGTGCTGGCGCAGTTTGCGCATCGCATAGCGCAAGCGGCTCTTGACGGTTTCTACCGGCACGGCGGCGATCTGCGCGATTTCTCCCAGGCTCATGTCATTGAACTGCTGCAAAATCAGGGCCTCTTTCTGTTCGCCGGGCAAGCTGCGTATCGCCGCATGCAGCTCGGCGATGCGCTGCCTGTGCTCCAGTGCGGCTTCCGGCGACATCTCTTCACGGGCAGCGTCGGCCAGGTAATCGAATTCCGTCCCGGCTTCACCGTCGCCTTGGTTTGCCACGCCGATATCGCTGCTCAACAACGCCTGGTGCTGCCGCAGCAGGTCGATCAGGCGGTTGCGCGCGATCTGGAACAGGTAAGTGCGGAAGCTCGCGTCCGGCTGGTAGCGGGCGCGCGCGTGATGCACGCCGGCCCAGGCATCCTGGGCGATTTCATCGACCCAGTCGCGGCGCGGCGAACGCCAGGCGATGAAACGATACAAGCCGCGGCTGTGGCGCCGGTACAGTTCCTTGAACGCCCCGAGGTCGCCGTCGCGGTACTTGAGCATCAGCGTTTCATCGGAAAGTTCGGCGTACATGGCGGCTTGTTGTTGTGATTCTTGGCGCAGTCGGTTGATAGCGGCGATTGTGAGCGCAGCCGTGCAAGAATGCAACCGCCGGATGCAGCAGCATATTTTTTTGCGCCGCCATCGATTTATTTAACCCCGTTCGCGGACCTGGCCCGTTTCATATGACAAGCCAGGGTATCGGCACTAACGGAGAATAAAATGTTGCGACGCTTGTTTGGCGCTTTATGCATGCTGGTCCTGCTGCTTCCTGCAGCGCAAGCGATATCGATCGTGCGTCCGCCGCCGCCGCCGCTGATCGTGGCCGGCGGCGAGCAGCCGGTGCTGCTGCAAAGCCTGCGCATCAGCGGGGAAATCAGCGGCGGACTGGCCCAGACCACGGTGCGGATGGTGTTTTCCAATCCCAACCAGCGCGCCCTTGAGGGGCAGCTGCAGTTCCCGCTGCTGGACGGCCAGCAGGTCACGGCGTTCGCGCTGGACATCGAGGGCCGGATGCGGCCGGCGGTGCCGGTGGAGAAGGCCAAAGGGCGCCAGATATTTGAGGCGATCGAACGGCGCCGGGTCGATCCCGGCTTGCTGGAAACCACCGAAGGCAACAATTTCCGCCTGCGCATCTTCCCGATTCCCGCCAACGGCAGCCGCACCGTGGAGCTCAAGTACATGGAGCCGCTCGTGCGCCAGGGCAAGCACTGGGTGTACAACCTGCCGTTGGCCTATGGCGAGCGCATGCGTGATTTCGACCTGAGCCTGGCGGTGCATGGCGCCAGCGCCGCGCCGCAAGCCAGCGGCGCATTCGGTGCGGTCACGTTTACCCAGGCCGGCGAGCAGTACCAGGCGCATGTGGCAAAAAGCCAGTTCGTCGCCACAGGTGCGCTCAGCATCCAGATTCCCGCCAGCGACAAGCCGCAGAGTTATCTCCAGGTGCGCGACGACCAGACCTGGTTTATCGCCGAAATCCCGGTAGCCGAGACACGTACGGCGCGCAGCCTGCCGAAGGTGATCGGCTTGCTGTGGGACAGTTCAGGTTCCGGCGCGGCACGCGACCACGACGCTGAATTCGCCGTGCTTGACCGTTACTTCAAGGCTGCCGGCAACGCAGAGGTGCGCCTGACCAGGCTGCGCGACAGGCCGGAAGAAGGCGTGTCTTTCCGTGTCGCCAACGGCGACTGGAGCGCGCTGCGCCAGGCATTGCAAAGCACGGTGTACGACGGCGCCAGCGCTCTTGGCGACTGGCGGCCGCAGGCGGAAGTCGGCGAATACCTGCTGGTCAGCGACGGCTTGAGCAACTATGGTAACGTGCCTTTCCCCAAGCTGGGGGCAGGGCAACGGCTGTACGCGCTGAACGCGGCGCTGGCGGCGGATAACAGCCAGCTCGCGGCCTGGGCCGAAAACACCGGCGGCCGCCTGCTGCAGGTGTCGCCGCAACTGGCTGCAGCGGCGGCGCAAGCCTTGCTGACCGAGTCGACCCACATAGACGCCTTGAGCGCGGTCGGCGCTAGCGATTTGCAAGTCGAATCGCATGAAGTGGCAAACGGCGTCATCCGCGTTGCGGGCCGCCTGCGCGGCGCCGATGCGCAACTCACGCTCAACCTGCGGCAAGGCGGCCGCCAGCAGGTCAAGACCGTGGCGGTCTCGGCCGCTGCGCCGGCCCATCCGCTGGCGGCGTACCTGTGGGCGGGATATCGCTTGCGCGAGCTGGCGGCGAACCAGGACCTGCATCGCGCCGAAATCCGCCGCATCGGCCAGCAGTTCGGCCTGGCGACGCGCGAAACCTCGCTGATCGTGCTGGAGCGCCTGGACGACTACGTGCGCTACGATGTTGCTCCGCCGGAGGAATACCAGGCCGCGTTCAAGCAATTGAAAGCGCTGCGCGAGGCGGATGTCAGGCAAACGCGCGATAAACATCTGGAAACCGTGATTGAGCAATTCCAGCGCAAGATCGCATGGTGGGAGAAAGATTACCCTAAAGGCGCCGCGCCGCAAGCCAAACCGCCGGTACAGGACGAGGTCCGATACGAAGGGCGGGCGCACCTCAGTGCCGTCGCGCCGGTGATGCCAGCGCCGTCGGCTCCGGCTCCAGTTTTCGCTCCCGTTGCCCGCGCTCGACAGGATTTTGAAGCAGCTGCGAATTACTCGGCAAAATCCAAGGCAGATTCGGATACCGCTTCAGCTGCACCCGAGATCAGGATGGCGCTGAAAAAATGGAGCGCAACAGCGCCCTATATCGACCGCCTCAAATCGGCGACGCCGGACACCGTGTACGCCATCTACCTCGACGAAAAACCCGGCTACGCGAACAGCAGCGCTTTTTTCCTCGACGCCGCCGATATCCTGCTGGAGAAGGGGCAGCGCGACCTGGCGTTGCGCGTGCTCTCCAACCTGGCCGAGATGGACCTGGAAAACCGCGCGGTGCTGCGCATACTGGGCTACCGCCTGCTGCAGGCCGGTGCGCCGGAACTGGCGATACCGGTGTTCGAGAAGGTCCGGCGGCTGGCTGAAGAAGAGCCCCAGTCGTTCCGCGACCTGGGGTTGGCGTATGCCGCCAACAAGCAGTACCAGCAAGCCGTCGACCAGCTGTACGAAGTGGTGCTGCGGCCATGGGATGCCCGTTTCCCGGAAATCGAAACCATCGTGCTGGCAGAACTGAATGCGATTGTCGCCACTTCCGGCGCGCAGCTCGACACCAGCCGCATCGATCCGCGCCTGCTGAAGAACATGCCGCTCGATTTGCGCGTGATCATGACCTGGGATGCGGACAATTCCGACATGGATCTGTGGGTCACCGATCCCAACGGCGAAAAATGCTACTACGGCCATGCGCTGACTTACCAAGGCGGACGGCTGTCGCGCGATTTCACCCAAGGCTACGGACCGGAGGAATTCTCGCTGCGCAAAGCCAAACCGGGCAAGTACAAGATCGAAGCCAATTATTACGGCAACCGCCAGCAGGTGATTGCCGGCGCCACGACTTTACAGGTCAAGCTGGCCACCGGTTTCAGCACCTCCAGGCAGAAGGAGCAGATGGTCACGCTGCGCCTGAAGGATCGCCAGGAAACGGTTTTTGTCGGCGAGTTCGAGGTGGCGCCTTGAGCGCATAAGAATCGGCCATAAGGTCGGCCACAAAACAAAAAGGGCGGGAAGACATGAAAGTCTTCCCGCCCTTCTTTTGCCTCCGGGGAGACGGCAAGCCGGCTTGCTTGCCGGCTTACCTTATTTGCCGGTCATGCCCAGCAGCATTTCATTGAGGCGTTTGACGAAACCGGCCGGGTCGGCCAGGGCGCCGCCTTCGGCCAGCAAAGCCTGGTCGAACAGGATGTGCGACCAGTCGCCGAACTTGGCTTCTTCATACTTCAGGCGCTGCACCAGCGGGTGGTCCGGGTTGATTTCCAGGATCGGCTTGGAGTCCGGCGCTTCCTGGCCGGCGGCCTTCAGCATGCGCAGCAGGTTGCCCGACAGCTCATTCTCGTCGGCCACCAGGCAAGCCGGCGAATCGGTCAGGCGGAAAGTGACGCGCACATCCTTGGCCTTGTCGGCCAGCGCGCCCTTCATCTTTTCAACCAGGTCCTTGAACTGGGTTTCGGTTTCTTCGTGCTGCTTTTTCTCGGCTTCATCTTCCAGGGTGCCGAGATCGAGGCCGCCCTTGGCTACCGACGCCAGTTCCTTGCCTTCGAAATCCTGCAGGAAGGACAGCATCCATTCGTCGACGCGGTCAGTCAGCAGCAGGACTTCAACGCCTTTCTTGCGGAAGATTTCCAGGTGCGGGCTATTCTTGGCGGCGGCGAACGTTTCGCCGGTGGCGTAATAGATCTTGTCCTGGCCTTCTTTCATGCGGCCGATATAGTCGGCGAAGGAGACCGTCTGCGCCTCGCCCTCAGTGCTGGTCGAAGCAAAACGCAGCAGCTTGGCGATTCTTTCCTTGTTGCCGGCGTCTTCGCCGATGCCTTCTTTCAGGACCTGGCCGAATTCCTTCCAGAAGCTGGCGTACTTGTCTTTCTGCGCCTGGTCGTCGCTGTTGGCCAGTTCTTCCAGCAAGCCCAGCACGCGCTTGGTGGAGCCTTCGCGGATCACGCGCACATCGCGCGATTCCTGCAGGATTTCACGCGAGACGTTGAGCGGCAGGTCGCTGGAATCGATCACGCCCTTGACGAAACGCAGGTAGACCGGCATCAGCTGTTCGGCGTCGTCCATGATGAAGACGCGCTTGACGTACAGCTTGATGCCGCCGCGCTTGTTGCGGTCCCACAGGTCGAACGGGGCGCGGCTTGGCACGTACAGCAGCTGGGTGTATTCGCTGCGGCCTTCGACCCGGTTGTGGGTGTAGGTCAGCGGCGCTTCGAAATCGTGCGAGACGTGTTTGTAGAACTCGACATACTGTTCTTCCGTGATGTCGGATTTGCTGCGGGCCCACAGCGCGCTGGCCTGGTTGACGGTCTCGAATTCATCCTTGACCACGGTTTCCTTCTTTTCTTCGTCCCATTCCTCTTTCTGCATCACGATCGGCAGCGAGATATGGTCGGAGTACTTGCGGATGATGGATTTCAGTTTCCAGGCCGACAGGTACTCGTCTTCGCCTTCGCGCAGGTGCAGGGTGATGTCGGTGCCGCGCGACGGCTTGTCGATGGCTTCGATGCTGAAATCGCCGGCGCCCGCCGATTCCCAGCGCACGCCTTCGGTGGCGTTGGCGCCGGCGCGGCGGGTGTCGACCGTGATCCTGTCGGCGATGATGAAGGCGGAATAGAAGCCGACGCCGAACTGGCCGATCAGGGCCGCATCTTTTTGCTGGTCGCCCGACAGTTTCGAGAAGAATTCCTTGGTGCCGGATTTGGCGATGGTGCCCAGGTGCGAGATGGCTTCATCGCGGCTCATGCCGATGCCGTTGTCCGAAATGGTGATGGTGCGCGCGGCCTTGTCGAATGCGACCTTGATCTTCAGTTCGGGATCGTTCTCGAACAGGGCGCCGTTGTTGATCGCTTCAAAGCGCAGCTTGTCGGCGGCATCGGATGCATTGGAAACCAGTTCGCGCAGGAAAATTTCCTTGTTGGAGTACAGCGAGTGGATCATCAATTGCAGCAGTTGCTTTACTTCTGCCTGAAAACCAAGGGTTTGCTTTTCGGATACGGCCATTGTTTCCTCTGTGTATAAATTAAATAAGCGTAGAAAAAGTGATGTTAAAACGATAAGGCGGCAAGGAAGCCTGGATGGCTACGCTCGTGCCTTGTACATTGCCCGAGAAATGGGGAGTAATCCGGATTTTACAAGAGCGGATTGGGCGGCAGCTGCTTAACTTGCCTGTTTGTCACCATCATTTGCCGCATTCCTGCTCCAGGAAGCGCCAGATGGCTGGATCGGACATCGCCGCGACGTTGATCCGCATGCGCGAAGAGGGCAGCTGGCTGGGCGAAAACAGGGCGCCGGGAGCCAGCAAAAAGCCTTCGGCCAGGGCTTTTTCCGCCATCACATTGGTGTCGTGGCCGGTATCGGCCCAGACAAAGATGCCGGCCGGGGTGCTGATGTCGACCGTCATGCCGATTCTTTCCATCTGGCGGATGGTGCGGTCGCGCACGCTGTCGAGCTTGCTGCGCAAGCGGTCCAGATGTTTGCGGTAGTGGCCCTCGGACAGGATCTTGTAGACCACGCGTTCGCCGACTTCGGCGCTGGTGAGGTTGGTCAGCATCTTGCGGTCGGCAAAGTGCTGCGCCAGTTCCAGCGAGGTGGCGATGAAGCCAGAGCGCAGGTTGGGCGACAGCGTCTTCGAGAAGCCGCCCATGTAGATCACGCGGTTGAGCTGGTCGAGCGCGGCAATGCGGGTCGCCGGCTGGATCGCCGAGCCGGGGTGCATGTCGCAGTAGATGTCGTCTTCGACAATCATGAAGTCGTGCTCCTCGGCCAGCTTGAGGATCTGGAACGCCTTGGCAGCCGACAGCGAAGTCGAGGTCGGATTGTGCAGCACCGACACCAGCACATACAGCTTGGGTTTGTGCAGCGCCACCAGTTCCGCCAGCTTGGCCATGTCGGGACCGTCGGCCAGGCGCGGCACGCCGACTACCTTGGCGCCCAGCGCGGCGAACGAGGCGAACATCAGGAACCAGGACGGATCGTCCACCAGAATCACGTCGCCGGGCTGGGTAAAGTGGCGCGCCACCAGGTCCAGCGCCTGGGTGACGCCGGTGGTGGTGACGAACTGTTCCGGCGTGGCGGCGATTTCCAGTTCCGCCATCTTCAGCTGCAATTGCTGGCGCAGCGGCAGGAAACCCTGCGGAATGCCGTAGGACAGCAGTTGCGCCGGATTCTGCCGGCTGATGCTGCGCAGGGCGTTGGCGATCAGGTCGGCGTCCAGCCATTCGCTGGGAAACATGCCGGAGCCCGGCATTTTCTTGTGCGGCGCCTGCTGGTGCATATTGCGCACCAGCCAGACCACGTCGATCAGCTGCGGCTGCTGATGGTTTCCTATGTTGCCGGCGGAATTGCCGCCGCGTTCGGCCAGCAGCGGCGAGCGTTCGCGCACGTAGAAGCCGGAGCCGCGCCGCGATTCCAGGCAGCCCTTGGCCACCAGCCGGTCATAGGCTTCCACCACCGTGAAGCGCGACACGCTGTGGCTGTCGGCGAACTGGCGGATCGACGGCATGCGGGCGCCGCTGCGCAGCAAGCGGTCGCTGATGCGGGTTTCGATGCTGCGCACGATCTGCTCGACCAGCGAGGTATCGCTATCGCGCGACAGCGGCTGCGGGGCGGGCGGCAGCTGGCTGCTGCTCAGCTTGCGGGGAGGGACTGTGTTGGTCACTGTGCTGGTCACTGTATTGGTGGTTTTGCCGGGACAATGTCAGGAACTACTTGTTTAACTGTATTGGTACTGTATTGGTTTGTTGGCTTAGCATAGACCTAAATCCTCAATGCTGCAAATCCGGAAGCGAATTCGCCATGCAAACACTATTCAAACAGCAGTCTCATACCTTGTCGGGCGGCAGCGTGCTGTCCGGCGTTACTGAACAGCCGTTGGTCCTGAAGGTGGTCAGCGGCCGCGTCTGGGTGACGTTTGAAGGGCAGCCGGAAGATCACTGGCTGCACGCGGGCCGCTCGCTGGCCTTGCTGCCGGGGCGGATGGTGGTGGTCGAGGCCGATCCCGGCAACAGCCGCATTACCTTGAGCGGCCAGTCGCAGCGCGGCGCGGCCGGCTTGTTGCGTATCTTGCTGGCGCGCTTGCGCGGGCCCGGCTTCCATCCTGCGACGAGCGTGTCATGATGCTGGAGACCTTGCTGCCGCTGGCCGTATTTGCCTTCGTATCGTCGATCACGCCGGGGCCGAACAACATCATGCTGACCTCGTCCGGCATCATGTTCGGCTTCAACCGCACCATTCCGCACATACTCGGCGTGACCTTCGGTTTCGGTTTGCTGCTGGTGCTGTGCGCTGCCGGCATCGGCGGCCTGGTGCTGGCGCTGCCATCGATCCATGTCATCCTGAAAACCCTGGGCTCGGCCTATTTGCTGTACCTGGCCTGGAAGCTGCGCAACATGTCGTTCAAGTCGGAAGCCGGCGGCCACCGGAAACCGATGACCTTCCTCGGCGCGGCGGCATTCCAGGCCGCCAACCCGAAAGCCTGGATCATGGGCATCACCAGCGCATCGGCATTTCTGCCGCCGCTGCAGCCGATCTGGCTGTCGATCGGCATCTATTGCCTGGTGTTCTGCGTCATCAACCTGCCGTGCGTCGGCGTCTGGGCCGGCGCCGGTTCGGTATTGCGGCGTTACCTGGCGCAACCTTTGTGGCAGCGCGTGTTTTGCACGGTGATGGTGCTGCTGACGATTTACTCCGCGGTCTCCATCTGGCTGTGACCGCAATACGAAAGGCTGGCGCCATGACGGACGAATCGAAAGGCATGTGGCTGGGGCTGGCCGGGGTGGCCCTGTTCAGCCTGACCCTGCCGTTTACCCGCATGGCGGTGGCGGAACTGAACCCGGTATTCGTGGCGCTCGGCCGCGCCGTGGTCGCCGCGCTGTGCAGCATGCTGCTGCTGTGGAAGCTGAAAGCCGCGCTGCCGACCGCCGCGCAATGGAAGCCGCTGGCGCTGACGGCGCTGGGGGTGGTGGTCGGTTTTCCTGTGTTTTCATCGGTGGCGATGCGTTATGTGCCGGCCGCGCACGGCGCCATCGTGCTTGGCATCCTGCCATTGGCGACAGCTTTGTTCGGCGCCTTGCGTTTTGGCGAACGGCCGTCGGCCGGTTTCTGGATTGCCGCGGTGGCCGGCAGTGCGATTGTTGTCGTTTTTGCACTGAGCCAGGGCGGCGGTGGTTTGCAGGCTGCCGACCTGGCGCTGCTGGCGGCGGTGCTGGCCGCCGCCATGGGCTACGCCGAAGGAGGGCGCCTGTCGCAAACCATGGGCGGGCAGCAGGTGATCGCCTGGGCGCTGCTGCTGTCCTTGCCGCTGCTGCTGCCGATAACCGTCTGGCTGGGATGGCGCTACGGCATTAGCGCTTCGCCCAAGGCCTGGCTGGGATTCGCCTACGTGTCGCTGTTCTCGATGTTCATCGGCTTCTTCTTTTGGTACAAGGGCCTGGCGCTGGGCGGCATAGCGCGGGTTGGCCAGGTGCAACTATTGCAGCCGTTCCTGACCTTGCTGGGAGCGGCGCTGTTGCTGGGCGAGGCCCTGGAAGCCCGCAACATGCTGTTTGCGCTGGCCGTGCTGGCGGTAGTAGCGTTCGGCCGCAGGATGGCGGTGCGGCGGCAAGCCGCGTAGGCGGCAAACGAAGCTGCCAAAATACCAAGCCACATTTCGCAATTTGAGCGCTGGGGTGAGATAATCCGATATTGGCCGGAATTTGGCGGGGCGCCAGCCGGCCGTATCCCATTTATCCCGTCATTGCTGCTGGCGTCAAAAGCGCCGGCAAATGATTTTTTTTCGGAGTGTCAGATGTCTGTATATGAAAAGTTGCAAGCCCTGAATATCACATTGCCTGCGGTAGCCGCGCCTGCTGCCGCCTACGTGATGTACGCCCAAAGCGGCAACACGGTTTACCTGTCCGGTCACTTGTCCAAGAAAGACGGCAAGATCTGGGTCGGCCAACTGGGCAAGGACATCACGACCGAAGAAGCCAAGCTGGCCGCGCGCGGCATCGCCATTGACCTGATCGCCACCTTGCAGGCAGCCTGCGGCGGCGACCTGAAGCGCGTCAAGCGCGTCGTCAAGCTGATGAGCCTGGTCAATTCGACGCCTGATTTCACGGAACAGCACCTGGTCACCAACGGTGCTTCCGAACTGATCGGCGAAGTATTCGGCGAGCAGGGCAAACATGCCCGTTCCGCATTTGGCGTAGCACAGCTGCCGTTGGGCGCTTGCGTGGAAATCGAAATGATTGCTGAAATAGAGTAGTCCGCGGCGTAATCCTGGCAGCGCCATCCGCTGCCAGCCCAGGAGACGGCAGATCATAAGAACCGCAGGCTGCTGCAATCCGCGTCCGGCCCTGGCTGGGCGCCTGACGGCAGCCTCTTAAAATAGATCACTTGAAGAGAACAGTATGAAAATCGAAAATCCAACCCCGCTGCAATGGCGTTTTTCGCAGCGCGCGCAGAAACTGCAAAGTTCGGCCATCCGTGAAATCCTGAAAATCACCATGCGCCCGGAAATCATTTCCTTTGCCGGCGGCCTGCCTTCGCCCGCGACTTTCCCGGTCGAGCAGCTGAAAGCGGCGTTCGACAAGATATTGTCGGAGCAAGGCAAGGTTGCCTTGCAATACGGTCCGACCGACGGTTATGGCCCGCTGCGCGAATGGGTCGCCAATTCGCTGTCGACCAACGGCGCCAAGATCATGGCGAACCAGGTCATGATGACTTCCGGTTCGCAGCAGGGGCTCGATTTGCTGGGCAAGGTGCTGATCGATGAAGACAGCAAGGTGTTGGTTGAAACGCCTAGCTACCTGGGCGCCTTGCAGGCGTTTTCCCTGTACGGCCCTGAATTCGTTTCGGTGCCTAGCGACGAGGGCGGCCTGATCCCCGAAACCGTGGCGACCCTGGGCCAGGACGCGCGCATGCTGTACGCGCTGCCGAATTTCCAGAACCCCACCGGCCGCACCTTGTCGGTGGAACGCCGCCATGCGCTGGTGGATATCTGCGCGCGCCTCGGCTTGCCGCTGATCGAGGACGATCCGTACGGCGCCCTCAGCTACCGCGCAGAACCGCTGCCGAAGATGCTGAGCATGAATCCGGGCGGCGTGATCTACATGGGCTCCTTCTCCAAGATCCTGACGCCGGGGATACGCCTGGGCTACGTGGTCGCGCCGCGGCCGCTGATCGAGAAGCTGGAGCAGGCCAAGCAGGCAACCGACCTGCACACCGCGCAGCTGACGCAGATGGTGGTGTACGAAACCATCAAGGACGGTTTCCTCGACCAGCACATCCCGACCATCCGCAAACTGTATTCGGACCAGTGCGACGCCATGCTGGATGCGCTCAAGACCTATTTCCCAAGCGGCGTGAGCTGGACCAGGCCGGAAGGCGGCATGTTCATCTGGGTCACCTTGCCCAAGCATATCGACAGCGTCAAGCTGCTGGCGGAAGCGGTGGAGCAGCACGTGGCGTTTGTGCCGGGCGGACCGTTCTACGGCAATACGCCGGAGCAGCATACCCTGCGCCTGAGTTTCGTGACCGTGCCGCCGGCCAAGATACGCGAAGGCATCGAGCGCCTGGGCAAGCTGATCGCCGCCAAGATATAACCCGCCACTGGCAGGACAAAAATAAAACCCGCCAGAAAATGGCGGGTTCGTCAGCAAGCTGAGGGAGGATGCGTCCTCCCTTTTTTTACGCCATCGGCGTAATTTCCCGCTACGGCGGGATCAGCTTTGCAGGGCTGCGAGGTCTGCTTGCGCGCTGCGCAGTTCTTCTGTCTTCTGATTCAGCTTGCCCTGCTTGTCCGCCAGTTTCTTTTGCGCTTTCCGGATTTTCTTGTCGTTGCCGTTGGCTTGCACTGCCTGCAAGTCCGCTTCAGCCTTGCCGAGGTCTTGCTGAGCCAGGTCAAGATCACGTTGTTTTTCGCGTACTTTATTTTCTGCGCGCTGGCGCTGGCCTGCATTCGTGCAATGCTGCTGCGTTTCTTTCAGTGCTTTTTCCAGGCCTGCGGCCTGGGAAGCGTTGCCTGCTTTTTTTGCGAAATCGAGTTGGGTTTGTATCTGGGCTGCCTTTTCCGCGCAGTTGTCGATGCCAGCCTTGGCCTGGCCGGCAATCAGCATGGATAAGGGAATGAGGGCTGCGATCAGTTTTGTTTTCATATTATTTCTCTCAGGATAGGGACGGGGCCAGATACCGGCAAGGATCGCGCAATTTACAACCCCGACAAAATTGCCAAATGGCATCTAGTTGTCAATATTGACAGCTCCTGGGCAAGTGTCAAGGATTATGAAAAATTCAAGGATATCCGGCAGGTTTTGCAACCTATGGCAGGCGAAAAAATTAGGGTCAGAGTCGAATTAATTTTAAATATTAATTCGACTCTGACCCTAATTTATGGCTTGGAGAATTTTAATAAGGCGGCGCTACACAGGCTGCTTCATGACTGCGGGGTTAAGGTGTCACTGGCGTCAATGTCGTCGGCTTGAGTTTCGATTCCAGCATCTTTCCTTTGCGGGCGCGTTTGCCGATATGCGGCGCCAGTCCCGACGCCGACAAGGCCACCTGTTGCGCCTTGCCGCCGCGGCCGACGCCGGACACCAGCACGCCGCGCTGACTGATCGGTTGCGCCGCCAGCAGTTTCTCGCCGTTCTCCAGCTCCATCAGGATCACGCCGCGGCCGCCGTTGCTGAGCGACTTGCATTCGTCCAGGCCAAACACCAGCAGGCGGCCCTTTTCCGACAGGCAGGCGATGGCGCTGGCATTGGCGCTGAGCGCCTGCGGTGGCAAAGGCAGGTCGCCTTCATCCAGCGTGACATAGGATTTGCCGGCCTTGACCCGGCTCAGCATGTCGCCGATCTTGGCGGTGAAGCCGTAGCCGCCGGAACTGGCCAGCAGCAGCGCCATGTCGGACGGGCCGGCGAAATAATGCATGAGGCTGCTGCCGCTGGCCAGGTCGATCAGGGTCGTGATAGGTACGCCGTCGCCGCGCGCGTTAGGCAAGGTGGCCACCGATACCGAGTAGATGCGGCCGTTGGAGCCGAAGGTCAGCAGGTTGTCGACGGTGCGGCACTCGAACGCACCGTACAGGGCGTCGCCGGCCTTGAAGCCGAACTGGCCGGCGTCATGGCCGTGGCCGGTGCGGGCGCGCACCCAGCCTTTTTGCGAAATGATGACAGTCACCGGCTCATCCACGATGCGGGTTTCCACCACCGCTTTTTCCGCCGCTTCGATCAGCGTGCGGCGGGCGTCGCCGAATTGCTTCTGGTCGGCTTCGATTTCCTTGATCACCAGGCGTTTCATCGAGGCTGGATTGTCGAGCAGGTCTTGCAGCGTGGCTTTTTCATTGCGCAGCTCGGCCAGTTCCTGCTGGATCTTGATGGTTTCCAGACGCGCCAGTTGGCGCAGGCGGATTTCAAGGATATCCTCGGCCTGGCGGTCGGACAGCTTGAACGCCTCGATCAGCGCCGGTTTCGGTTCATCCGATTCGCGGATGATCTTGATCACCTTGTCGATATTCAGCAGGATCGCTTCACGGCCTTCCAGGATATGGATGCGGTCATCGATTTTCTGCAGCTTGAATTGCGTGCGGCGCGTGATGGTGGCGAAGCGGAAAGTGATCCACTCGCGCAAGATCATGCCCAAGCCCTTCTGGCGCGGACGGCCGTCGCCGCCGATCATCACCAGGTTGATCGAGGCGCTGCTTTCCAGCGACGTGTGGGCCAGCAGCATGTTGGTGAATTCGGTCTGGTCCAGGTTTTTCGATTTCGGCTCGAACACCAGGCGCACCGGCGCATCGCGTCCCGACTCGTCGCGCACCGTATCGAGCACCGACAGGATCGAGGTCTTGAGCGCCAGCTGTTCCGGCGTCAGGGTCTTCTTGCCGAGCTTGATTTTCGGATTGGTCAGTTCTTCGATTTCTTCCAGGATCTTTTGCGACGAGGCGCCCGGCGGCAATTCGGTGACCACCGCCTGCCACTGGCCGCGCGCCAGGTCTTCGATTTTCCAGGTGGCGCGCACCTTCAGGCTGCCGCGGCCGCTTTCGTACATTTCCGAGATCGCGCCGGCCGAGGTGATGATCTGGCCGCCGCCCGGGAAATCCGGACCGGGAATGATCTGCATCAGCTCGGCGTGGCTCAGCCCGGGATTGCGGATCAGGGCCACCGCGGCCTTGGCGACCTCCTGCAGGTTGTGCGACGGGATTTCGGTGGCCAGGCCGACCGCAATGCCCGAGGCGCCGTTCAGCAAGACAAACGGCAGGCGCGCCGGCAGCAGCTTCGGTTCTTCGGTGGAGCCGTCGTAGTTGGGCTGGAAATCGACCGTGCCCATGTCGATCTCTTCCAGCAGCAGGCGGGCGATCGGCGTCAGGCGCGCTTCGGTGTAACGCATCGCCGCGGCGCCGTCGCCGTCGCGCGAACCGAAGTTGCCCTGGCCGTCGACCAGCGGATAGCGCAGCGAGAAGTCCTGGGTCATGCGCACCAGGGCGTCGTACACCGACTGGTCGCCGTGCGGATGCAGCTTGCCCAGCACATCGCCGACCACCAGCGCCGATTTGCGCGGTTTGGCGGCGGCGTTCAGGCCCAGCTCGCTCATCGCATACAGGATGCGGCGCTGCACCGGCTTCTGGCCGTCGGAAACGTCGGGCAGGGCGCGGCCCTTGACGACCGAAATGGCGTAGTCGAGGTAGGCGCGTTCAGCGAAGGTGGCGAGGGTTAAGGATTCAGCGTCCGGGGTTGGTGCATCTGGTGTTGCAAACAGATCGTTTTGGTCGGTCATGAGGAGTCGGGAAATTATTCGATAAGAGGCGTTGCCGTTGCGGGTATTGCCGCAGCCGGCGGAATTGGGGTGACCTCCGGCGTCATGGGGGCCGGCATGTTGCTGCGGCCTGGAATCACCAGGCGGATACGGTTCAAGCCGGATTTGGGGCTGGCGTCGCTGCCGCCGGCGGATTGCGCGAAGGCAGGCTGGTACAGCTGGTAGAACTGCCGCACCAGCTGCACGTAATTGCGCGTTTCGGCGTACGGCGGCACCTTGTTATTGTATTTCTGCACCGCGCCTTCGCCGGCGTTGTAGGAAGCAATCACCAGCTCCTGCTGTGCCGGGTAGAGCTTCAGCAAGTCGCGCAGGTAACGCGCGCCCAGGCGGATGTTGGTGCGCGGGTCGGTCAGTTTTTTCTCGACCGGTTTCTTGCTGTCGCCGGTTAGGCCGTAACGCTCAGCGGTGGCGGGCATGATCTGCATCAGGCCGATCGCGCCTTTGGGTGAGACCGCGCTCGGGTTGAAGCCGGACTCTGCCGCCATCACCGCCTTCAGCAGCGCCGGCTCCAGCGCGAATTCCTGCGCTGCCTGGTTCACCAGCGGTTCGTATTTTTTCAGGTTCGGATGCTGCGACAGATAACGGAACAGCGGGCTGTCGCGCAGCTTGGGATTGAGCGGCTTGGCGCCGCTCGCCGCCAGTTGCGATGAGTCGAAAAAGCCGTCGCCGCGCATGAAAAGCTGGTAACGGCTGTCCAGCTTTTCAGTCGAGAAATGCCCCATGCCGTCGGCATCGATATAGCCGAAAATATCCGCGCGTGCGCTGTCGGCAGCAGTCAGCAATGCAAACGTCAGCAGAGTGGCGGTGAGGAGTTGGCCCAGGTGGCGGCGAAGCTGGTTCATCTGCGGTCGGAGGCCAAGCTTGGTCTGTTACGGCATTTCATTAAAAACACTATCCTTTGCAAGCTCGGCGATGAGCTGCGGTAATGCCCTGGGCAGCAGGGCGGCTGCGCTGTTGTTGCTGCGGACAACGGGGATGGTCGGCTGCCTGGCGGCCGTCCGGCAAGCCGGACCATGGCGGCAGGAGCCTGGAAACTCCGCCCATGATAATACGTTTCGCCGCCCTGCATGGCCGGCGGCAAAAATGTTGTCATATCGCCATGCGCCACGGCGCCGGATTCAGATGTCGGCCTCTGCTTCATTGCCGTGTTCTTCGATCCAGGCCCGGCGCGCCGCGGCTTCGCCCTTGCCCATCAACATGTTGAAGCGGTTTTCCGAGGCGTCGATGTCGAAGCTGCCAAGCGCAACCGGCAGCAGCCTGCGGGTATCCGGGTTCATCGTGGTTTCCCACAACTGTTCGGCGTTCATTTCACCCAGGCCCTTGAAGCGCGAAATGGCCCAGGCGCTGTCCTTGACGCCATCCTTGCGCAGCTTGTCTTCGATGGCTTCGAGCTCGCCGTCGTCCAGCGCGTAGATTTTCTGCGCCGGCTTCTTGCCGCGCGCCGGCGCGTCGACCCGGTACAGCGGCGGCCGCGCGATGCAGATGTTGCCGCGGTCGATCAGCTGCGGGAAGTGGCGGAAAAACAGCGTCAGCAACAGGACCTGGATGTGCGAGCCGTCGACGTCGGCATCGGACAGGATGCAGATCTTGCCGTAACGCAGGCCGCTGAAATCGATGGTGTCGCCTTTGCTGTGCGGATCGACGCCGATGGCGACCGCGATGTCGTGGATTTCATTGTTGGCGAACAGGCGGTCGCGCTCGGTTTCCCAGGAGTTCAGCACCTTGCCGCGCAGCGGCAGGATAGCCTGGAATTCCTTGTCGCGGCCCATTTTGGCGGAACCGCCGGCGGAGTCGCCCTCGACCAGGAACAATTCGTTGCGGCTGATATCGCTGGATTCGCAATCGGTCAGCTTGCCCGGCAGGACGGCCACCCCGGACGATTTTTTCTTCTCGACTTTCTGCGCTGAACGCAAGCGGTTCTGGGCTTGCTTGATGACCAGGTCGGCCAGCTTCTTGCCGTACTCGACGTGCTGGTTCAGCCACAGTTCAAGCGCCGGCCGGGTGTAGGTGGAGACCAGCCGCACCGCGTCGCGCGAATTCAGGCGTTCCTTGATCTGGCCCTGGAACTGCGGATCCAGCACCTTGGCCGACAAGACGAAGGAGACGCGCGCAAACACGTCTTCCGGCAACAGCTTGACGCCCTTGGGCAGCAGCGAATGCATTTCGACGAAACTCTTGACGGCGCCGAACAAGCCTTCGCGCAGGCCGGATTCATGGGTGCCGCCGGCCGAAGTCGGGATCAGGTTGACATACGATTCGCGCACGATGGCGCCGTCTTCGGTCCAGGCCACGACCCAGGCCGCGCCTTCGCCTTCGGCAAATCCTTCGGCGTCGGCATTGGCGTATTGCTCGCCTTCGAACAGCGGGATCAGCGGTTCGGCGTTCGACGACTGCGCAAGCGATTCCATCAGGTAGCCGCGCAAGCCCTGGTCGTACTGCCAGGTCTGGCTGTCGCCAGTCTTGGCGTTGAGCAGCGTGACCTTGACGCCGGGCAGCAGCACCGCCTTCGAACGCAGCAAGCGCTGCAGCTCCGGCTGCGAGATGGCCGGCGAGTCGAAGTATTTCGGATTCGGCCAGGCGGTGACACGGGTGCCGGACTTTTTATTGTCTTCGCGGCCGATCGGACGCGACTTGAGTTTTTCAATCACGTCGCCGTCGGCAAACACCATGTGGTGCACGCCGCCTTCGCGCCATACCGTGATTTCCAGCCGCGAGGAGAGGGCGTTGGTGACCGATACGCCGACGCCGTGCAAGCCGCCCGAGAACGAATAGGCGCCGCCGCTGCCTTTGTCGAACTTGCCGCCGGCGTGCAGGCGGGTGAATACGATTTCTACCGTCGGGACTTTTTCTTCCGGGTGCATGCCGACCGGGATGCCGCGGCCGTCGTCTTCGACACTGACGCTGCCGTCGGCATTCAAGGTGACCAGGATATTCTTGCAGAAGCCGCCGAGCGCTTCGTCCGAGGCGTTGTCAATCACTTCCTGAATGATGTGCAGCGGATTTTCGGTGCGGGTGTACATGCCGGGGCGTTGCTTGACCGGCTCCAGGCCTTTCAGTACACGGATCGATGATTCGCTGTAGTCAGATTGCGGTGATTTTTTGGTTGCCATTCAGTGGTGTAGTGTTAAATGTAAATTATTGTTAACTTGCAACTAATTTCCAATGGGAGCGGAGATTACTCGTTATTATCCCTGCGCATTCTAATGAAAAAGCCGTTCGTTTGCGCGAGCAACATACCGGGAACCGCGCGGAAACTGCGGGAAATGAAGTATCCGCGAGAGGCGGCCGGGGTGCAGATGCGATTTTGTTAGTAGCCGGCAATCAAATGTTGTTGTTTTGCACAGTGTGTTAATCAGGCTATAAGTTAAACGGGGCCGCTGTTATGATGGTTTCGCCAGCGTTCGCGCAGCAGGGACAGATAAAAATGAAAAATCATAATGCATCATTCGCCATCCGCTTCATCGGGTTTTCCGCCCGGGAAATCAATATTTTCGACGCTACTTTTTCAGTCGAGCAAAACCGCCAGAAACAGTATTGCCGCTTGCCCGCCGACAGCCTGCAGGAGCCGGACCTGTACCTGGTGAACGCGGACGACCTGAAAGCCTTGGCTACCCTGGCCGACATGGAGCCGAACAACCTGCGGCCGGTATTGCTGGTCGGCGCTCCCCACGTGGAATTGCCGTTCGCCGCGGTCGAACGGCCGATCCGCTGGCTGAAACTGTTCGATGCCCTGGATACCTTGATGGAACGGCGCCAGATCATGCTGGCCAAGCAGAACCCGGCCGACGTCGCGCTGGCCGGCAATGCGGCCGAGCGCCGCCGGCGCGAACGCCTTGACCTGGACCTGACCGATCCGCTCGAATACGAGCGCATGCGCAGCAAGGCGCCGCAGAGCGACCGCATCCTGGTGATCGACGACCAGTCGACGTTTCGCGACGACCTGGCGATGACCATGGCGCACCATGTGGTGCCGGTGGAATGGGCCGGCACCCCAGAGGCCGCGGCCGAGGTCTACCAGCGCCAGAACATCTCGGTGGTGCTGATCAATCCGCAGCTGGGACGGTTCGATCCCTACGATGTGTGCACCACCATCAAGCAGCACTATCGCAACACCAGGGTGGCGGTGATTTTCCTGGTCGACCAGAATTTCGCCTACGACCACGTGCGGGCACGGCAGGTGGAATGCGACGGTTTCCTGAACCGGTACCTGGGCCAGCCGCAGATATTGCTGGCACTGGGAAAATTCCTGTCGCTGCGGCGCTAGAAAACGCCGGCCGCCGGGCCGGAACTACTTGCTCAGCAGGCGCATGCCGCGTTCCAGGCCGTCCATGGTGACCGGGAACATACGGTTGCTCATCAGCTGCCGTATCACTTCCACCGACTGCCGGTATTGCCACAGGCCCTCGGGTTCGGGATTGAGCCAGATGAACTTGGGGAAAGCCTTGGTGAAGCGCTGCAGCCATTCGGCGCCAGCCTCTTCATTGTTGTATTCCACCGAGCCGCCCGGCTGCAGGATTTCATAAGGACTCATGGTGGCGTCGCCGACGAAGATCAGCTTGGTGTCTGGCGTGTACTTGCGCAGGATGTCCCAGGTCGGGAAACGTTCCGCATGGCGCCGCTGGTTGTTTTTCCACACGTAGTCGTAGACGCAGTTGTGGAAATAGAAGAATTCCATGTTCTTGAATTCGGTCTTGGCGGCGGAGAACAGTTCTTCGGTGCGGGCGATGTGGTCGTCCATGGTGCCGCCGACGTCGAGCAGCATCAATACCTTGATGTTGTTCTTGCGCTCCGGCCGCATCTTGATGTCGAGGTAGCCGGCATTGTTGGCGGTGGCGCGTATGGTGTCGTCCAGCGCCAGCTCTTCGGCGATGCCTTCGCGCGCGAACTTGCGCAGCCGGCGCAGGGCGACCTTGATGTTGCGCGTGCCGAGTTCGCGTTCGTCGTCATAGTCGCGGTAAGCGCGCGCATCCCATACCTTGACCGCGGTGCGGTTGCCGCCGCTGCCGCCGATGCGGATGCCTTCCGGATTGCTGCCGCCGTGGCCGAACGGCGAAGTGCCGCCGGTGCCTATCCATTTGCTGCCGCCTTCGTGCCGTTCTTTCTGTTCTTCCAGCAATTCCTGCAGACGCTCCATCAGTTTGTCGTAGCCGAATTTTTCCAGCTGAGCCTGCTGCTCTGGCGACAATTCGCGTTTCATGCGCTGGATCAGCCATTCCAGCGGGATTTCGGCATTTTTCTCGAAGACGGTCTGGATGCCCTTGAAATAGCGGCCGAAAGCCTGGTCGAACTTGTCGAAATGGGCTTCGTCCTTGACCAGCGTGGTGCGCGCCAGATAATAAAAATTATCCAGCGTAGGCGAAATGACCTTGCGCTGCAGCGCTTCCAGCAGGAGCAGGAATTCCTTGATCGACACCGGGATCCTGGCGTCTTTCAGGGTGAAGAAAAAATCGATCAACACGGGATTTACCGGTTTTTCCTGGCCATGAACACCAGGCGTTCAAACAGATGCACATCTTGCTCGTTCTTCAGCAGGGCGCCGTGCAGCGGCGGCACCACCGCCTTGGCGTCGCTGCTGTGCAAGGCTTCCGGCGGGATGTCTTCGGCCAGCAGCAGCTTGAGCCAGTCCAGCAGCTCCGAGGTCGAGGGTTTCTTTTTCAGGCCGGCCACGTCGCGCACCTGGTAGAAGGTTTCCAGCGCTTGCGCCAGCAGGTCTTTCTTCAGGTTGGGGAAGTGCACATTGACGATGTCCTGCATGGTCGCCTTGTCCGGGAACTTGATGTAATGGAAGAAACAGCGGCGCAGGAAAGCGTCCGGCAATTCCTTTTCATTGTTCGATGTGATGATGACCAGCGGCCGGTGCTTGGCGCGCACCATTTCACGTGTTTCATAAACGTAAAACTCCATGCGGTCCAGCTCGCGCAGCAAGTCGTTGGGGAACTCAATGTCGGCTTTGTCGATCTCATCGATCAGCAACACTACTTGTTCATCCGCGTTAAACGCTTGCCACAGGACACCTTTGACAATGTAGTTGTGGATGTCCTTGACCCTGGCGTCTCCCAGCTGCGAATCGCGCAGGCGCGATACGGCGTCGTATTCATACAAACCTTGCTGGGCTTTTGTGGTCGACTTGATATGCCATTGCAGCAAGGGCATGTCGAGGGCGGCAGCCACTTCTTCCGCCAGCATGGTTTTGCCGGTGCCTGGCTCGCCCTTGATCAGCAGCGGCCTCTGCAGCGTCAGGGCTGCATTGACTGCCAGTTTCAGGTCGTCGGTGGCGACGTAGCTGGGGGAACTTTCAAAACGTGTCTCGGGTCGCATTGTCGTTAGTGATGAGGAAGCATCAAGGTAGTAAACAAGGCCGAGTATAAACGAGATGGCCGATTGGCTGGCCCAGGCTCAAAAACGCATTGTCTTGCCGAGGCAAGCATATCCTCACTGTTATAAGACTAGTCAATGAAAATTCTGTTTCTCCGCCTGCGGGTGATGTGGCGCCGGTTTCGATACGGTGAACGGCAGCTGGAGGCCGATAGCCGGCACTACGCCGCCCAGGCCGAGGCCCTGATGCGCCGCGCCAATCCGTTTTACTCCTGGCAGGAACGCGCCAACTGGATCATCGATATCGTCCAATGGCTGCGCCACGTCCCCAAAGTCTCGATGCTCGACGAAGACGCCAGGCTGCGGGTCAAGCAGCAGCGCCTGCATTTTTTGCTGGAATGGCTGGACAGCAACCGCGACGTGCGGCGGGTGGTGCAAGCCACGCTGCAGAAAACCTTGCGCGAGGCAGCCGGGCCCGAACTGTTTTGCGCCACCGGCTTGCCGCATGAACCGGCGTTCTTCAGCGAACTGACCGAACATGCGGTAAAGCTGGTGCTGCCGAAACCGCCGTTCGAGGCTGATTTATCCGCTTTGTTTACCGCCTTGTTCCCAACCCCGGAAGACGCCGACTGGCTGCTGGCGCTGGACAGGCAAAGCGTGGCGCAAGTCTGGAAGCTGATCGCCGACGACGGCATCGCCCACAGTTACCAGCAGCAGATCGACGAGGCGCTGATCTACCTGGCGGCGACAGTGCTGGCCGACGGCATCAGCAAAGCCTTCCGCCAGAAGCTGGATCCGAAGATGCCTTTGCAGGCAACCCCGTTCATGGTGTTGCGGCGCGAGCTGGAAACCTACTTGTATGTCAGCCCGCGGGATGAAGCAGCCTTGCGCAGCGTGCGCATGCTGATCGCGGTCTGCCAGGCGCAGACCGACAGGATCTACGCCCACCTGGACGAGCACGGCGTGTCGGTCAGCCTGGTCTACCGGGTCGAACGCATGCGCGCCCAGCTGACGCGGATGGCGCTGCTGACCGACCTGCGCTCCGCGATTTTCGGCCAGGATACCGAGCCGGGAGCGGGGCAGGTCCAGGCCTTGCTGGGAGACCTGATCGCCGCTCATCACCAGCGTTCTTCGGTGCGCGGGCTGATACAGCGCAGTTTCTCCCTGCTGGCGCGCAAGATGGTCGAGCGCAATGCTGACCACGGCGAACACTACATCGCCCGCGACGGCAAGGAATACCGGGCCATGCTCAAGGCGGCCGGGCGCGGCGGCGTCGTCACGGCGTTTACCGTGCTGGGCAAATCCCTGGTGTCGGCGGCCGGCGCGGCGCGCTTCTTCGAGGGGCTGTTTGCGTCGCTCAATTATGCCGTCAGCTTCATGGCGATTGCCGCCGTCGGCGGGGTGCTTGCGACCAAGCAGCCGGCAGTCACGGCGCCGGTGCTGGCGTCGAAGATGGGGCAGCTGGATACGGTAGAGGGCCTGCGCGCGCTGCTGGGTGAAATCGCCTTGCTGCTGCGTTCGCAAGCCGCCGCGGTGTTCGGCAACCTGATGGGCGTGGTGCCGGTGATGCTGCTGATTTCCGGCGCCATCCTCTTGGCTACCGACGCGCCGATGATGACGGCCGAGCGCGCCAGCGCCAGCTTGCACAGCCTGTCGGTGATCGGGCCGACTCCCTTGTTTGCCGCTTTCACCGGGATCCTGCTGTGGCTGTCGAGCCTGGCCTCGGGTTTTGCCGACAACTGGTTTGCGCTGCGCCGCCTGCGCGAAGCGCTGACCCACCAGCGGCGCCTGGTATTCGTGCTGGGGGCGATGCGGGCCGAGCGCTGGGCCGCCTGGCTGGACCGCAACGTGGCGCAGATTGCCGGCAACGTTTCGCTCGGCCTGCTGCTGGGCATGACGCCGGTGCTGGCCCAGTTCTTCGGCTTGCCGCTGGATGTGCGCCATGTGACGCTGGCCACCGGCACACTGACCGCGGCCGCCAGCAGCCTGGGCTGGGAAGTGCTGACGGCGCCGCAATTCTGGCTGGCGGTCGCCGGCATCGCCAGCATCGGCGTGCTGAATGTGGGCGTCTCGTTTGCCTGCGCGCTGACCCTGGCCTTGCGCGCACGCGACGTGCCGGCGCGCATCCGGCGGCTGGTGTTCCGGGCGGTATTGCGCCGGTTCAGCGCTTCGCCGCGCTCTTTCCTGTTTCCCGAGCGGCCGGCGGCTGCGGCCGGGACAGGAGCGCAGGCCACCGATGCAGGTCCGGCTGACACTGGCGGCGACGATCCCGCCGGGCCCGTGTCGCCGCCGGAGGCGTCGCCCCCGCGGCAACGCCAGCCTGGCAGCCGTCATGGATGAGCCGGCCGCCGTCCCCGGCCGGCGGCGGCAGCGCCGGCAAAAGCCGGCCGATGGGCTGCAAAATGATTGTCCCGGCCCCGCAAATGCTGCGATTTTGGCATTGGCGGACGTGGACTGTGCTTGTTTCTTGGGGTAAAATTAACCGGTTTTGGTGTAGGGTGGCGACGGCAGTCAGCGTCAGGCAGGGCTACCTTGGCAATAAGTGCCGCAGTATATGCAGCAAGGCATAGAGAGTATATCTGTCGCCTGCGCTGTATTTCCTGCGGTATTTGAGGCAATATTCGCGGCAAGTTCGCAGTAAAAGGCATCGGGAAAACTGAAACAAGCCGTAATGAGCGGCGCAGGGGCGGCGGGAGACACGCAGCCTGGGCCTGCAGCAGGTTTTCCATGGTTCCTTAAACCGGTTTCGCTACAAATTACCCAGCTAATATGAAAAAACTAATCGCACTTCTCGCGCTCGCGAGTCTTGCCAACCTGGCCGCAGCCGCGGACGTGGTAGGCAACGCCAAGGCAGCTGAAAACAAGGTATCGATGTGTATCGGCTGCCACGGCATTCCCGGCTATAAAGCTACCTTCCCGGAAGTCTATCAAGTGCCCATGCTCGGCGGCCAGTCGGCAAAATACATCGAAAATGCACTGGCAGCCTACAAAAAAGGCGAACGCAAGATGCCAACCATGCGCGGCATCGCGGCCAGCCTGTCCGAGCAGGACATGGCGGACATCGCAGCTTATTACTCGCAGCAAAAATAAGGGACCCACATAATGAACAAGATTTTTGCTGGCGTGGCGTTCCTGCTTTCCACTGCATTCTTGCAAGCCCATGCCGCCGGGAACATCGCGGCGGGTGAAGCCGCTACCAAAAAATATGCCTGCGCATCCTGCCACGGCGCCGATTTCCACACCCCGATCGATCCCAGCTATCCGAAGCTGGCAGGCCAGCCGCAGGATTACCTGCAGCATGCCCTGATCGCCTACCAGCGCGGCAGCGACGGCCCGAACGGCCGCGGCAATGCGATCATGGGCGGCCAGGCCAAGGCCCTGTCGCACCAGGAAGTGCAAGATATCGCTGCTTACCTGCACAGCTTGCCGACCACCCTGGTGCTGCGCAAATAAAGCTTATCCGCCTGCGGACAAAAAACCACGCAATCATCGTTGCGTGGTTTTTTTTCATTTGCCGCCAGGGAAAAACAGCGTAAATACAGTCGCCTGCTCCGCACTGCGGCTCAGCTCAACCCGTCCGCCGTGCAGTTTCATGATCGATTGCACGATAGCCAGGCCGAGGCCGGCCGAAGAGGCCGAATCGCTGCGCGCCGGATCGGCCCGGTAGAAACGGTCGAACAGCCTCGGGATGGCTGAATCCGCGATCTGCGGGCCGGGATTGCTGACCGTGATCACCGTTGCCTGTTCCACCTGCGAGGCTTCCAGCATGATGGTCTGGCCCGTTTCGGTATAGCGGATCGCATTCGCGACCAGGTTGCTGATCGCGCGCCGCAGCAGCATGGCGTCGGCCCGTACCTGGCCGGATGCGGCAATGCTCAGGCGCACGCCGCTGTCCTCCGCCACCCCTTCAAAATAGTCGGCGATGCGCTGCAGCTCCAGGCGGCAGTCGAGTTGCTCGAAGGCTACCGCGACGTGCGCGTGGTCGGCGCGCGCCAGGAACAGCATGTTGTCGAGCATGCGCGCCAGCCGCTCATATTCTTCCACATTGGACACCAGCAGCCCCTGGTATTCTTCCGGCAGGCGCGCCTGCGCCAGCGCCACCTGGGTCTGCACCATCAGGTTGTTGATCGGCGTGCGCAAGTCGTGCGCGAGGTCGGCGGAAAACTGCGACAGGCGCTGGAAACTGTCGTGCAGGCGATCCAGCATGCCGTTGAACGCCACCACCAGCTGTTGCAATTCATACGGCGCGCTGGCCACGTCCAGGCCGCGGTCCAGCCGTTGCGCGGTGATGGAGTGCGCCTGCTGGGCGATCAGGCGGGCCGGGCGCAGGCCGCGCCGCACCAGGACGTAGCCCAGCAGCGCTGCCAGGATCGCGCCTGACAGGGCGGCGCCGAGTATCTGCTTGCGGTAGCCGGCCAGCATCTCGATGCTGTCGCTGGTGTTGTGGGCGACGATGATCTGCAATTTTTCGCCGGTGCTGTCGATGTCGGCCCAGAGCGCCGTGGCCCGCACCGGCAAACCGGCCGAGGTGCGCAGGTTCTGCCTGGATTTTTCATCGGGCGCCTGGCCGACGGCGGTCAGCGGCAGCGGCGGCAGGCTGCCGGCTTCGGGTCGCGTGTCCAGCAGCGGCGCGCCGTCGGCGCTGCGCAGTATCAGCAGCAGGTCGTCGTGGCCCAGCGTGGCGTCCATGAAGGAATGCGGATCGTCGCGAATCGCCTGGACCGACCTGGCCTTGGCAGCCAGGTGCCGCATCAGCGTGATTTTCCCCATCAACTCCTGGTCGTCGTGGTGCTCCAGCTGGCGCGCCAGCGAAAAATACAGGTAGCTGCCGACCAGGGTGAACGTGAGCAGGGTCGCCAGCGCGAACAACAGCGCCAGGCGTACCGTCAGCGAGCGCGGCGCCCGCAGCTTCAAGTCCGGTCCTCCAGCACGTAACCCATGCCGCGCACGGTGTGGATCAGCGGCGGCGCATAGGGTTCGTCGATCTTGATGCGCAGGCGCCGTATGGCGACATCGACCACGTTGGTGTCGCTGTCGAAATTCATGTCCCACACCTGCGATGCAATCAGCGAGCGCGACAATACTTCGGACTGGCGCTTGGCCATCAGGTGCAGCAGGGAAAATTCCTTGGTGGTCAGGTCGATCCGTTCGCCGCTGCGCGTGACGCGCCGTTTCATCACATCGATTTCCATGTCGGCGATATGCAGCAGGTCGGATTCGCGGATCGGTCCGCGCCGCAACAGGGTGCGGATCCTTGCCACCAGTTCGGCAAATGCGAAAGGTTTTACCAGGTAGTCGTCGGCGCCCAGTTCCAGGCCCTTGATGCGGTCGTCGACTTCGTCGCGCGCGGTCAGGAACAGCACCGGCGTCGAATGGGTCTTGCGCAGCTCGCTGATCACCAGCCAGCCGTCCATGCCGGGCAGCATGACGTCCAGCACGATCAGGTCGTAGTCTTCAGTGGTGGCGCAGTGCAAGCCGTCGGTGCCGGTACGCACCCAGTCGACCACATAGCCGGATTCGCTCAATCCTTTGCGCAGGTATTCGCCTGCCTTTGGTTCGTCTTCCACCAACAGGATGCGCATATGTCGCCCTTCCGCTTGCGTGTGTTGTTGCCGCCGGTTGCCGCCTACCGCCGATTATCTTACAGAACCCGGCAGCGGTGGATTACAAAAGCGTAATCCAGCCGTCACCTTCCGGTTTCCGTCTCCTTTCTACACTTGGCTCCAACGATGCGGCCCCGGCGAACGGTTCCATGCATCTCCGCCAGCCGGGACAGTGTCGTTGAACTCTTTCTTAATTTTCTGGAGATTGAAATGAACGTTAAACAATTATTCGCCGTACTGACTTTGATGGCCGCCAGCGGCGCCGCATTGGCGCAAGCGCCTGCTGCCGACAAACCGGCGGCCCCGGGAAAAACCGAGGCCGCAAAGGAAGCGGGTAAAGCGGCCGCCGGCAAGAACAAGTCCGACAAGCATGACCACAAGCAAGACGGCCCGAAAAAATCGATTTATTCCGGCGCCTGAACCTGGCCGCAAGTCCAGGCTTTTGTCACTAACCGCTCCGACGCAGCGGCCGCGCTGATATGGCCGGCTGGCCGTTGGAGTGTTTCCAGATGAAATGGAGAAGCAGATGAATATCAAACAAATTTCCATCGCAGTTGTCCTGCTGGCCGCAGCCGCCAGCGCCATGGCCCAGTCTTCGGCGCCGGCCGCGGGCAAGACTCGTGCCGAAGTGGTGCGCGAACTGGAACAGGCGCGTGCCGCCGGCCAGATGTCGGTAGCGGACGCCCATTATCCGAAGACGCCGGATGGCGGCAGCAAAGACGGCATGGCGGCGCCGTCGAAGCCGGTGGCAGATGAATCCCACCAGAAGGTCGATCCGGCCTACGCCGGCAATTAAGTCATGCCGCGGATTTCATGGCGCGGGTCTGGCGACCCGCTTGCCTTGCAGTCCGGCACAGCTGTTTTTGGGGAGTAGGGTATGTATAAGCTTTTCTTGCCGCTCGGTCTGGCGGTATTGGCCTGCCAGCCGTCTTTGGCGCAGGAAGCAAAACCGGCGGCCGCACCGCCGGGCATAGATTACAGGCTGCCGCCGCTCAAGAGCAGCGACGCAGGCAGCCGGCTGACGCTGGAACAGGCGTTGGCGCAGGCATTCAAGAGCAATCCGGAGCTGGCCGCGGCGGTGCTGGAAGTCGCCGCAGTCGATGCTTCCGTACTGCAAGCCGGCGCCAGGCCCAATCCGGAACTGTCGACCTTGCTGGAAGATACGCGCAAGGCGACCCGGACCACCACCATACAATTGAACCAGGCGCTGGAGCTGGGCGGCAAGCGCGGCGCGCGGATCGCCGCCGCGGAAAAGAGCCGGGACGCCGCCAAGGCAGACCTGCTGGCCAAACGCGCCGATGTTCAGGCAGCGGTAGTCGCAGCTTATTTTGCCGTGCTGGAGGCGCAGGAGAACCTGCAGCTGCTGCAAAATTCCTTGCAGCTGGCGCAACGGGCCACGGGGCTCACCGCGAAACGGGTGGCCGCCGGCAAGGTGGCGCCGATCGAAGAGACCAAGGCACGGGTAGCCGAAGCCGGGGTCCAGGTCGAACTGCAGCAGGCCGACAGCGCCTTGAATATCGCGCGCCGGCGCCTGGCCGCCACCTGGGGCGACGGCAGGCCCGCTTTTGCCGCCGTCGACGGCGAAATCAACAATCTGCCGACGCTTCCCGCCATCGAAACATTGCAGGCGCGCCTGCAGGATTCGCCCGCTTATGCCAGGGCGCGGCTGGAAGTGGAGCGCCGCCAGGCCATGGCCGAGCTGGAGCGCCGGCGCCGGATTCCCGATGTCACCGTCAGCATCGGCAGCAAACGGGCCGAAGAGATCGGGCGCAATCAAATGATCGTCGGCCTGTCGATCCCGATTCCCGTGTTTGACCGCAACCAAGGCAACCTGCTGGAAGCCTTGCGCCGCGCCGACAAGGCGCGCGACGAACAGAAAAGCGCTGAACTGCGCCTCAATGGCGAACTGGTGGATGCTTATGAGCGGCTGAAACTGGGGCGGCAACAGGTGGCGGCGCTGCAGGATGAAATCCTGCCGGCCGCGCAAAAAACCTACGACATCACTACCAAGGGTTTTGAGCTCGGCAAATTCAGTTTCCTGGAAGTGCTGGATGCCCAGCGCGTGCTGTTCCAGGCCAAATCGCAGACCCTGCGCGCGCTTGCGGATAGCCATCGCGCCGCGACCGAAATCGAGCGCGTGCTGGGAACCTTTCCGTCAACCGGCCCTTTGTAGTCGGCAAATCAATCAGCCCATCAATCAGCTTATGAAGCAGCCAACATGAAAATCAATCTGAGCAAAAGCAAAGCTATCGCGGCCGGCGTGACGGCGATTGTCGCACTGGTCGCCGCGGGTCTATACCTGGGAGCCGGCAGCAACGGCGGCGATAAACCGGATGACAGCTCGCACAGGGAAGCAGCCGCGCACGCTGATACCGAACACCATGGCGGAAAGACATCCGAGAAACACGGCCATGACAGCCAGCATGCGGACGGCGAACACCATCCGGCAGGCGCGGCGGATGGTCCTGCTGCCAGCGTAGGCCCGCATGGCGGGAAAATATATGCCGAGGACAAGCTGGCGCTGGAGGTAAGCATGGTCGAGGCCGCGGGCGAAGCGCGGCTCCAGGTCTGGCTGTTCAATGACGGCAAGCCGTTGGCGCCGGATGCGGCGAAGCTGGAGCTGGTATTGACCAGGCCGGATGGCGAAGTCCAGAAAATCGGCTTCACGCCGGAAAAGGATGTCCTCAGGAGCGCCGTGCCGATAGCCGAACCGCATGTGTTTGACGCCAGGCTGCAGCTGCAATACGGCAAGCAGGCCATGCAAGCCAGGTTTTCCCAGGAAGAAGGCAAGATCGAACTGGACCCGGCCCAGGTAGCAGCTTCCGGCGTCAAGCTGGAGAGCGCCGGCGCCGCCAAGGTCAAGACTTCGATCACCTTGCCGGGAGAGATACGCTTTAACGAAGACAAGACCGCCCACGTGGTGCCGCGCCTGGCGGGAGTGGTAGAGCAGGTGGCGGTGAGCCTCGGACAGCAGGTCAAGAAGGGGCAGCTGCTGGCGGTGGTGGCCAGCACCGGCCTGGCGGAACAGCGCAGCGAATTGCTGGCGGCGCAGAAGCGCTTCACGTTTGCGCGCACTACCTATGAGCGTGAAAAAAAGCTGTGGCAAGAAAAGATCTCCGCCGAGCAGGATTACCAGCAGGCGCGGCAAGCCATGAACGAGGCTGAAATCGCCCTGCAGAACGCGCGCCAGAAACTCGATGTGCTGGGCACCGGGGCCGGCAGTTCCGGCGCCTTGAACCGCTACGAGATCCGGGCGCCGTTCAATGGCCTGGTGACCGAGAAGCACATCGCGCTGGGCGAGGCGGTGGCGGCGGACGCCAGCATTTTCACGATTTCCGACTTGTCCACCGTGTGGGCTGAGATCATCGTGCCGGCCAAGGACCTGAACCTGGTGCGGCTGGGCGAGAAGGTCAGGATCAGCGCCACCGCCTTCGAGTCGACGGCGAGCGGCAGCATTTCTTACGTCGGCGCGCTGCTCGGCGAGCAGACCCGCACCGCCAAGGCGCGGGTCACCCTGGCCAATCCCGACATGGCCTGGCGGCCGGGACTGTTTGTCAATGTCGAGGTGGTTTCCAGCGATGTCGAAGTAGCGGTGGCGGTGCAGCCGCAGGCGATACAGAGCGTCAACGACAAGCAGGTGGTGTTTGTCCGCATCGCCGACGGTTTCATGGTGCAGCCGGTGACTACCGGCCGCACCGACAGCCAGCAGGTGGAGATCGTCAAGGGACTGAAGGCGGGCGCGCGCTATGCGGCCGAAGGCAGTTTCGTTCTGAAATCGGAACTCGGCAAGAGCAGCGCCGAGCACGCACATTGATGAAGCAAAGGATCCGATCCCATGTTTGAACGCATCATACGTTTCTCGATCGAGCAGCGCTGGCTGATCATGCTGGCCGTGTTTGCGATGGCCGCGCTCGGCATCTACAACTACCAGAAGCTGCCGATCGACGCGGTGCCGGACATTACCAACGTCCAGGTGCAGATCAATACCGCTGCGCCCGGCTATTCGCCGCTGGAAACCGAACAGCGCGTGACCTTCCCGATAGAAACGGTGATGTCCGGCTTGCCGCACCTGCAGCAGACGCGTTCGCTGTCGCGTTACGGCCTGTCGCAAGTGACCGTGATTTTCAAGGACGGCACCGATATCTATTTTGCGCGCCAGATGGTGAACGAGCGGATCCAGGAGGCGAAGGGCAAGCTGCCGGCCGGCGTGACGCCGGCGATGGGGCCGATTTCCAGCGGCCTCGGCGAAATTTACCTGTGGACGGTGGAAGCCAGGGACGGCGCTAAAAAAGCCGACGGCAGCGCTTACACCGCTACCGACCTGCGGGAAATCCAGGACTGGATCATCAAGCCGCAGCTGCGCAATGTCAGCGGCGTCACCGAAATCAATTCGATCGGCGGCTTCGCCAAGGAATACCAGGTGGCGCCGGTGCCGGAGAAACTGGCGTCTTACGGCCTGACCCTGCAGGACATCGTGACCGCGCTGGACCGCAACAACAGCAACGTCGGCGCCGGCTATATCGAAAAGCGCGGCGAACAGCTGCTGATCCGGGCGCCCGGCCAGGTGCAGTCGATAGAGGACATGCGCAACATCATCCTTGGCAATGTGCAGGGCGTGCCGATCCGTATCCGCGATGTCGGCGAGGTTGCCATCGGCCGCGAATTGCGCACCGGCGCCGCCACCGAAAACGGCCGCGAGGTCGTGCTGGGCACGGTATTCATGCTGATCGGCGAAAACAGCCGCGCGGTCTCGCAGGCAGTCGACCGCAAGATGGTGGAAATCAACCGCAGCCTGCCGGCCGGGGTTGAAGCGGTGACGGTCTACGACCGCACGGTGCTGGTCGACAAGGCGATCAATACGGTCAAGAAGAACCTTCTGGAAGGCGCGATCCTGGTGATCGCCATCCTGTTCATGTTCCTCGGGAACATACGCGCTGCGATCATCACCGCGATGGTGATCCCGCTGTCGATGCTGTTTACCTTTACCGGCATGGTCCAGTACAAGGTGAGCGCCAACCTGCTCAGCCTGGGCGCGCTCGATTTCGGCATCATCATCGACGGCGCGGTGGTCATCGTCGAAAACTGCGTGCGGCGCCTGGCCCATGCGCAAGCCCACCATGGCCGGCCGCTGACCCGCAGCGAGCGTTTCCACGAGGTGTTCGCCGCTTCCAGGGAAGCGCGCCGGCCGCTGCTGTTCGGCCAGGTCATCATCATGGTGGTTTACCTGCCGATCTTTGCGCTGACGGGCGTCGAAGGGAAGATGTTCAACCCCATGGCCTTGACGGTGGTGATCGCCCTGGTCGGCGCGATGATCCTGTCGATTACGTTCATCCCGGCGGCAGTGGCGCTGTTCATCGGCAAGCGCGTGGCGGAGAGCGAGAATTTCCTGATGCGCGGCGCCAAGCGTTTTTACGCGCCGGTGCTGGAATGGGTGATGCAACGCAAAGCCATGGTGCTGGGCGGTGCGCTGGCGGTGCTGCTGTTGTCCGGCCTGCTGGCGACCCGCCTTGGCAGCGAGTTCGTGCCCAGCCTGAACGAGGGCGACATGGCGATCCAGGCGTTGCGCATTCCCGGCACCAGCCTGACGCAATCGCTGGAAATGCAAAAGCAGATCGAGGGTAGCTTGAAACGGCAGTTTCCTGAGATAGAGCGCGTATTCGCCCGCACCGGAACCGCGGAAATCGCATCCGATCCGATGCCGCCAAACATATCAGACGGCTACATCATGCTCAAGCCGGAAGCCGACTGGCCGAAGCCGAAGAAAACGCGGCCGGAACTGCTGGCGGCGATCCAGGATGCCGCCGGCAAGATTCCCGGCAATAACTACGAATTTTCGCAACCGATACAGCTGCGTTTCAACGAACTGATTTCCGGCGTGCGCAGCGATATCGCCGTCAAGATATTCGGCGACGACATGGCGATCCTGAACGATACCGCCGACAAGGTTTCGTCCGTGCTGGGCAAGATCACCGGCGCCGCCGAAGTGAAAATCGAGCAGACCTCCGGATTGCCCATGCTGACGGTGAACATCGACCGCGACAAGACCGCCCGCTACGGCCTCAACGTGGCCGACGTGCAGGATGTGGTGGCCACCGCGATCGGCGGCAAGGAAGCCGGCACCTTGTTCCAGGGCGACCGCCGTTTCGATATCGTGGTGCGTTTGCCGGAGGAGCTGCGCAGCGATCTTGAAGCCTTCAGGCGCTTGCCGATTTCCCTGCCGCGCAGCGCCGGCGGAGAGAGCCGCACCAACTATATTCCGCTGGGCGAAGTGGCCAGCCTGGAGCTGGCTCCCGGGCCGAACCAGATCAGCCGGGAAAACGGCAAGCGGCGGATCGTGGTGAGCGCCAACGTGCGCGGCCGCGACATCGGTTCGTTCGTGGCCGAGGCCGAAGACAAGCTGCGGCAGCAAGTCAAGATCCCGTCCGGCTACTGGACCAGCTGGGGCGGCCAGTTCGAGCAGCTGCAATCGGCCAGCCAGCGCCTGCAGATCGTGATCCCGGTCGCCCTGCTGCTGGTGTTCACGCTGCTGTTCGCCATGTTCGGCAATATCAAGGACGGCCTGCTGGTGTTCAGCGGCATTCCGTTTGCCCTGACCGGCGGCATTGTCGCCTTGTGGCTGCGCGGGATTCCGCTGTCGATTTCGGCGGCGGTCGGTTTCATTGCGCTGTGCGGGGTGGCGGTGCTGAACGGCCTGGTGATGATTGCTTTCATCCGCAGCCTGCGGGAAGAGGGCCGTAGCCTGGCGGCGGCGATCCGCGAAGGCGCGCTGACTCGTTTGCGGCCGGTGCTGATGACGGCGCTGGTGGCGTCCCTGGGGTTTGTGCCGATGGCGATCGCTACCGGCACCGGGGCGGAAGTACAGCGGCCGCTGGCAACGGTGGTGATCGGAGGAATCCTGTCGTCGACCATCCTGACCTTGCTGGTGCTGCCGATCCTGTATCAGCTGTTCCATCGCCGCGACGAGGACGAGGAGGGCAAGACTGCCGAAACGGCCGCCGTCCCGCATTGAATTTACCAAACATCGGTTCCCTGCCCAATCGTCTCCTTGGGTTTGCGCCTGGATAACATCCAGGCGTTTTTTTTGCAGGCCTGGATCGCGTTAAGCGCGTTTCCTGACGCAGTCGATATAAGCGGCGCCATCCGGCGGCAAGCCGCTGCGCTGCGAATTCCAGATCATCTCGCCCAGGCATTCCATGATGTGGTGGTGGGCTTCGTGTTCCGATTGCAGGCGCTGCGTCAGTGCGGTGGCGGCGGCACGTATGCCTGGCGGCTGGTCGATCGAGATCTGCTCGGCGATAGACAGGTGCATGGACAGGTGCAAGAAGGGATTGGTCCGGCCGTTTTCGACCGAGTAGTCGGCGCCCAGCGCGGCGTCGACGTCCTTCAGGTCGTCGTCGTACTCGGGATGCTGCAGCAGCCAGTCGCTGGCGATGGCCTCCAGCGGCGTCAGGATTTCATTGGCGCGGTGCTTGCGGTAGGTTTCGCAAAAAAAGCGCCGTACGTCGTCTTGGGATGGATTGAACATGGTGCTTAACTGATCAGTCTGGCGATGCCGAAAGCGACGGCCGCGGCCAGGCCGCCGACCATCAGGGTTTGCAATGCCGATTTGAGGGCGCCGGTGCCGGTGAGGCTGCCTTTCAGGTAGCCGAAGACAAACAGCGCCAGCAGCGTGACCGCGGTAGAGGCGGCCAGGGCGCGCGGGATGGATGTCATCAACATGTAGGGCGCGAGCGGGATCAGGCCGCCGACCAGGTAGGACAGGGCGATGGTGACTGCGCTCTTCCTGGCAGCGGCCGGCCGCGGTTCTTCCAGGCCGAGTTCAAAGCGCATCATGAAATCGCGCCAGGCTACAGGGTTGCGTTCCAGCCCGGCCAGCATCGGTTCGCATTCCTGTTTGGTCACGCCGTACTGGGCCATGATGTCGATTACTTCCTTGCGCTCGCGATGCGGCACGTTCAGGATTTCCTGTTCTTCGCGTTCGCGCTCGGCATAGTAATGCTGGCGCTGGGTGCGCCCGGCCAGGTAGCCGCCCAGGCCCATGGCGATCGAACCGGCGGCGATTTCGGCGACGCCGGCGGTGACCACGATATCGATGCCGGCGGCGGCGCCGCTGATGCCGGCAGCCAGCGCAAACGGCACCGTCAGGCCGTCGGCCATGCCGATGACGATATCGCGCACGGTGTCGCTGGCTTCGAAATGGTGTTCGGTGTGCGGATGAGAATGTTGCATGGCTTTATATCCCTTTTTCCGGCAACGGCGTTTTCGCCTTGAAATCGCACAGGTCGGCAATGCTGCAGTTCCAGCATAGCGGTTTGCGGGCGATGCAGGTATAGCGTCCATGCAGGATCAGCCAGTGATGGGCGTCCAGCAGGAATTCGGCGGGCACCAGTTTCATCAGCTTGTGTTCGACCGCATCCACATCCTTGCCCGGCGCGATGCCGGTGCGGTTGGAGACCCGGAAGATATGGGTGTCGACGGCAATCGTCGGCACCCCGAACGCGGTATTGAGCACCACGTTGGCGGTCTTGCGGCCGACCCCGGGCAACGCCTCCAGCTGCTCGCGGGTGCGCGGCACCTGGCTGTCGTGCAGGGCCACCAGCATGCGGCAGGTTTCGATCACGTTCTTGGCCTTGGTGCGGTACAGGCCGATGGTCTGGATATACGGGATCAGGCCGTCGACGCCGAGTGCATGGATTTGCGCCGGCGTATTGGCGACCGGATACAGCTTGCGCGTGGCCTTGTTGACCGAGATATCGGTGGCTTGCGCCGACAGGATCACCGCGATCAGCAATTCAAACGGCGTGGTGTATTCCAGTTCGGTGGTCGGGTGCGGCAGGGCGGCGCGCAGGCGGGTGAATATTTCCCGGCGTTTTTCAGCATTCATTGCGAGTCCTTGGCAGCCTGTTCGGCCTGTTGTTCTTTCTTCAACCGGGCGCGTTCGATGGCGGTCTGGATGATGGCTTTCTTGCGTTGCTGTTCGGCTTGCTGCTCGGGCGTCGCCGCGGATTCGGCGGCGACCGCCTTGAGTTTTTCCGCGGCCTTGGCCGCCAGGCGCTCATCGTTTTCCCGCTTCTCGCGCGCGACCCTGAACAGATGGAAATCGTGGCGGGCGCGGGCGCCGTCGGCTTGCTGGCAGGTCCAGGCATCCCAGCCGGTAGCCGGGCCGTTCGCTTCGACCATGGTGATGCAATCGACCGGGCAGGGAGCCACGCACAGGTCGCAGCCGGTGCACAGGTCGTTGATGACTGTGTGCATCTGCTTGGCGGCGCCGGCGATGGCGTCGACCGGGCAAGCCTGGATGCAGAGCGTACAGCCGATGCAGGCGGTTTCGTCGATGACCGCCAGCGGCCGCGGCCGTTCGGCGCCGTTGGCCGGGTTGAGCGGGATGACGGGTTTGTGCAGCAACTGCGCCAGCCGGACCACGCCCTGCTGGCCGCCCGGCGGGCACTGGTTATAGCCGGCGCTACCGTCGGCGACGGCTTCGGCGTAGGGACGGCAAGCCGGATAGCCGCACTTGGTGCATTGCGTCTGCGGCAGCAGCGCTTCGATACGGTCGGCAAGGGAGGGCGAGGACACGGGCGGCAGGGAGCTGGGTGATGACAACATGGGGCATATTATACCGGCGCTGCGCCGAATGAAAAAAACCGCTCCTGGCGAAGGAGCGGTTTTTTGCAGCGGATTTACCGGACCGGCAGAGGACAGGGCAAGCTTAAGCGTTGTCCTTGATGAACGCGGTAATTTTCGGGCAGATCAGTTCGCGCCAGCGGCGGCCCGAGAAAATTCCGTAGTGGCCGCATTTTTCGGCCGTGTAGTGCTGTTTCTTCGATTTCGGGATGGAACTGCACAGGTCGTGCGCGGCCTGGGTTTGTCCGGGGCCGGAAATGTCGTCCAGCTCGCCTTCGATGGTAAACAGCGCCACGCTCTTGATATCCTGCGGCCGCACCAGCTTGCCTTCGACTTCCCAGGTGCCGTGCGGCAGGGCGAAATCCTGGAACACGGTCTTGATGGTTTCCAGGTAGTACTCGGCCGGCATGTCCAGCACTGCGTTGTACTCGTTATAGAACTTGCGGTGGCTGTCGGCCGATTCGTTGTCGCCTTCGCGCAGGTGCATGTAGAAATCCCAGTGGCTCTGGGCATGGCGGCTCGGATTCATCGCAACGAAACCGGCGTGCTGCAGGAAACCCGGGTAGACCTTGCGGCCGAAACCGGGGTAATTGGACGGCACGCTATAGATCACGGTGTTCTCGAACCAGCTGAACGGCTTCTCGGTGGCCAGGTTGTTGACGTCGGTCGGCGACTTGCGCGGATCGATAGGGCCGCCCATCATGGTCATGCTCTTTGGCAGGTGGCTGTCCTTGGCGCTTGCCATCAGCGAAATGGCGGCCAGTACAGGGACGGTCGGCTGGCAGACTGACACCACGTGCAGGTCCGGGCCCAGCTGGCGGATGAAATCCTGTACGTAATAGATATAGTCGTGCAGATGAAAAGGGCCGTCGCCGGCCGGCACCATGCGGGCATCGGTCCAGTCGGTGATATAGACATCGTGTTCCGGCAGCAGGCCGCGCACGGTGTCGCGCAGCAGGGTCGAATGATGGCCGGACAAGGGCGCGACCAGCAATATGGTCGGCTGCTTGAGGGCGGCCAGTTCCTTGCTGCTCAGGTCTTTCTTGAAATGCAGGAGGCGGCAGAACGGCCGGGCGGTGGCCACTTCCTCGATGATCCTGACAGGCTTGTCGTTGACCAGCGTGCTGTCGATTTCGAATTCAGGCTTTTCATACTGCTTGCCGAGGCGGTACATCAATTCGTAGCCGGCGGCGATGCGTTGCGCGAACGGTGTGTGGGACAGCGGCGAGATCGGGTCGGTGAAGAGCCTGCTGCCGGCGTCGGCCCATTGCACTAGGGGATGGAGTAAGGAGCGGTTGAATTCGTGAAATTGGTAGAGCATGCATTACCTCTCGGGTGGTCCACTACAACATGGTTGCTTATAGTGCAACTTGGCTATCATTTTATCTTATGCAAGGAAAAGTCGCATGATTCCTGTAGTTTAACAACAGCGACAGAAAAATAGGATAAACGATTTGGTCGCAAATATACCACTTACGGCTTCCCGGCACTGAGGTTTCAGCCGGTTTTTTACTTGGCGATCAGATCCGGCGACATGACGGCTTTCAGGAAGTTGGTGGTGATGTCGCCGCGCTCGCGCTGGGCAATCCACCAGACATTGCCTTTCCTGATCGACCAGTCCTGCATCTGGCCGGCCACCAGCAAGGCGGCGGCCCGGCCCAGCGTCGGCTGGTGGCCGATGATCAGCACCGGTTCGCGGCTGTTGGGCCAGTTGGCTGCCGCCAGCAGTTGTTCGGCGCTGCAGTCGGGAGCCAGGTCGGGATGGGTCTTGAATTTGCGGCCCAGCGCCTCCGCCGTCTGCACCGTGCGGGTGGCCGGGCTGCTGATGATCTTGCAACTATGCGGCAGGTTGCGGTCCAGCCAGTCTGCCATCTTCCAGGCTTGCTTGTGCCCCTTGCCGGTGAGGGCGCGGCCCTCGTCCGGCTCGCCGATTTCTGCCTCCGCGTGCCGCCATAGGATCAGTTCCATGATGTGCCCTTGCTCACTTGTTTGTGTAATGCGTAGGGGAAAGCGCGCCTAAAGCCAGCATCAGATGTCGTTGCGCACTATATTGTTTCTGTCTCCGGTGAGGCTTGTTCTTGTGCCAGTTGCCGTCGGACCCGAGGCTCCAGGCATTGCTGTTGTCTTTAAGGTAAGGAGTCAGGCCTTCGTTGATGACCCTTCTCTTGAGCGATTTGTCGAGCACCGGGAAGGCCACTTCGACCCGCCGGAACAGGTTGCGGTTCATCCAGTCGGCGCTGGCCAGGTAGACATCGTGCTGCAGGTTGTTGCGGAAATAATAGATGCGGCTATGTTCCAGGAAGCGGCCGATGATGGAGCGCACGTGGATATTCTCGGACAGTCCGGGCACACCCGGCCTGAGCGCGCAGGCGCCGCGCACGATCAGTTCGATCTTGACGCCGTCGGCGGAGGCTTCGTAGAGCGCGCGGATCACGGATTCGTCCAGCAGCGCATTCATCTTGGCGACGATGCGCGCCGGCCGACCCTTGCGGGCGATCTCGGCTTCATTGTGGATGGCCCGGATGATTTCCTTCTGCAGCAGGAACGGCGCCAGCCACAGGTAATCCATTTTCTTGGGTTTGGTCAGGCTGGTCAGGTGCAGGAAGACTTCGTTGACTTCGGTGGCCAGTTTCTGGTTCGAGGTGAGCAAGCCGAAGTCGGTGTACAGCTTGGTGGTGGTCGGATGGTAGTTGCCGGTGCCGAGGTGGGCGTAATAGCGCAGTTCGCCGTGGCCGTCCTTGTCGGCTTCGCGCCGGATCACCAGCGACAGCTTGGCGTGGGTTTTGAGGCCGACTACGCCGTAGACCACCTGGGCGCCGGCGCGTTCCAGCTTGTCGGCCCAGTTGATGTTGGCTTCCTCGTCAAAGCGCGCCATCAGCTCGACGATCACCATGACCTCTTTGCCGCGCTGGGCTGCGACAATCAGCGCTTCCATCAGGTCGGAATTCATGCCGGTGCGGTAAATGGTTTGCTTGATTGCCACCACATTGCCGTCAAATGCCGCGGAGCGGACAAAATCGACCACCGGCTGGAACGACTGGAACGGATGGTGCAGCAGCACGTCTTTCTGTTTCAGCTGCTCGAAAATGTCGTTGCCGTTGTCCAGGTGCAGCGGCAAACCTGGCGCAAACGGCGGGAAACGCAGGCTGGGGTCGCTGATCTGGTCGATCATTTCCGACAGGCGCACCATGTTCACCGGGCCATCGACCGCGTACAGGCGGTTGGCGGCGATGCCGAACTGCTCGAGCAGGAACTGGGACAGGTGCGGCGGACAGCTGCGGGCTACCTCCAGCCGCACGGCAACTCCGAACTGGCGGCTCTGCAGCTCGCTCTGCAGCGCCTGGCGCAGGTTCTTGACCTCTTCTTCGTCGACCCACAGGTCGCTGTTGCGGGTTACCCGGAATTGCGAATAAGCCAATATCTGGCGTCCGATGAAAAGATCGCCTATGTGGGCATGGATGATGGACGACAGCAGGCAAAACGAGGCGCCGCCGGGCGACAGCACATCCGGCAGCTTGATCACGCGCGGCAAAACGCGCGGCGCCTTGATGATGGCGATCGAGGTGCTGCGGCCGAACGCATCCTTGCCTGCCATTTCGACAATGAAATTGAGGCTTTTGTTTAATACCTGGGGGAAGGGATGGGCCGGATCCAGCCCTATGGGGGTCAGCAGGGGGCGGATTTCCTGCTCGAAGAAGGATTTTACCCATGCCCGCTGCTCTTCGTTGCGGTCGCTGTGCCGCAGCAGGTGGATGCGGCTGGCCGACAGCTGCGGCAGGATGGTTTGGTTCAGGAGGGTGTACTGGCGGTCAACGATCTGGTGGCACTCTACGCTGGTGCGTTCAAGCGCGGCCGCCAATGCCGGCGATTCGGCGCTGACGCCGTCAACCTGGCTGTTGGCCAGCAGGCTGGCGATGCGGACTTCAAAGAATTCGTCGAGATTGTTGCTTACGATGCATAAATATCGCAATCGCTCCAGCAGCGGCACATGCCGGTCTTCGGCCTGGGCCATGACGCGTCGGTTGAAGGCCAGTTGCGACAGTTCGCGATTCAGATAGCTTGGGTTGGCGCCCAATCTGGCGCTGGGGTGTTTTGGGTCATCGTCCGGCTTGGTTTTCTTATTCATGAATCAGGCAACTGGTCTGATGGTTACGGCGCAGTGTATGCATTGAATATGACAGCTTCATGAAGAAAAAGAAAGCGTCGCAGGGGAGGTTTGGCGTTCCGAGGCAGCGCCGTCCCGCGCATCGATGACAAAGATATTACGGAGTAACAGGTTTTTCTGCCTGTTTTTCCTGATTTTTCTGACAATTTAATGACATTCACATTCATTTTTCCCTCGTCATAAAGCTGTCATAAATGTTGGTTAGAGTTCGCCCTGTCTTAGGGGCTGTTGTGAAATTTGCTTCCTTGCAAGGAGGTGGATTTCACAACAGTCTCGACTCGGGCACACCACATCTATAGTCAACAAGGGAGTAACAAATGCGATTGAATCACTTCGTTAAAGCCGCCATCCTGGCAATGGGTTCAACACTGGCGGTTTCTTCGGTCATGGCAGCGGAAATCACCGGCGCCGGCGCTTCTTTTCCTTACCCGATCTACTCCAAATGGGCTGAAGCCTACAAAACGGCAACCGGCAACAGCCTGAACTATCAATCGATCGGCTCCGGCGGCGGCATCAAGCAGATCAAGGCGAAAACCGTGGATTTCGGCGCTTCCGACATGCCTCTGAAAGTGGAAGACCTGAACACTGACAATCTGGCGCAGTTCCCGGCGATCATGGGCGGCGTGGTGCCGGTCGTTAACCTGGATGGTGTAGCTCCTGGCCAAGTCAAGCTGACCGGCCCTGTGCTGGCTGACATCTATCTGGGCAAGATCACCAAATGGAATGCGCCTGAAATCACGGCCATCAATCCAGGCGTGAAGCTGCCGGCCGACGACATCACCGTGGTGTACCGTGCTGACGGCTCGGGTACTTCGTTCGTGTTCACCAGCTACCTGTCGAAGACCAGCCCTGCGTTCAAGACCGGCGTTGGCGCCGGCACCGCGGTCAAATGGCCGGTCGGCGTGGGCGGCAAGGGTAACGAAGGCGTCGCTGCCAACGTGCAAAAGATCAAGGGTTCGATCGGCTATGTTGAATATGCTTATGCCAAGAAAAACAAACTGCAGCATACCCAGCTGAAAAATCGCGACGGCGGCTTCGTGCAACCGGACGACGAAACTTTCAAGGCTGCCGCAGCCGGCGCCGACTGGGCCAAGACGCCAGGTTTCGCGGTGGATTTCACCGATGCAGCCGGCAAGACCAGCTGGCCTATCACCAGCGCTTCTTTCATCCTGATCCACAAAAACCAGGCTGATGCAGCCAAGGGCAAGGAAGTCCTGAAGTTCTTTGAATGGGCATACAAGAACGGCGGCGCCGCTGCCACCGAACTGGACTATGTCGCGATTCCTGCATCGGTGGTGAAGCTGGTGGAAGAATCCTGGAAGGCCCAGATCAAGGACAACGCCGGCAAGGCTGTCTGGTAATCGTCCTGCCTTGATGCGTGCTTGAGCCGGCTCAAGCACGCATCGCCCATATTGCTCGTATCGCAAGTGTTGCAAGTGTTGCAAATGTAGGTTGTTGAAGATATGCGCGGCGGACAGTTGCTCGGGGAATATCGAAAGACTGTCCGCATCGTTGAAATTTATTGGATCACCTAGTCTCCACGCGAAATATCTCCAGGTCGAGCGCGGTCTGGCAGTTGAAATTTCCGCCGCCGCTTCTTATTCTTCATCGGATATCGCTACTCATGAGTGCAAATATTCCTGTCATGGCACAATCGATCTCACCCCAGGCAATCAGCGCTGAAGAAGCGGGTTTATCGCATCAGAGCCTGCTCGCCGCGATGCGCAAGCAGCGCATCCAGGACTTTTTTTTCCACAAGGTCACGCTGTTGTTTTCGCTGATCGTGCTGCTGGTCTTGCTCGGCATCATCGTCTGCCTGGCGATCGGCGCCTGGCCGGTATTCCGCGAGTTCGGGCCATCGTTCATCACTACCGTCGAGTGGGATCCGGTCAACGACCATTACGGCGCCATGATCGCCATCGTCGGCACTCTGGTGACCTCGTTCATCGCGCTGGCGATCGCGTTTCCGGTGAGTTTCGGGATCGCCCTGTTCCTCACTGAAATCTGCCCGGCAAAACTGCGCCGCCCGCTGGGTACCGCCGTCGAGCTGCTGGCCGGCGTGCCGAGCATCATCTACGGCATGTGGGGCCTGTTTGTATTCGCGCCGCTGTTTGCCAAGTACGGCCAGCCTTTCCTGTCGGCCACGCTTGGCCAGCTGCCGCTGATCGGCGTTCTGTTCAACGGTCCGAAAATGGGCATTGGCCTGCTGACCGCCGGCCTGATCCTGGCGGTGATGATCATCCCGTTCATTTCCTCCGTCATGCGGGATGTGTTTGAAGTGGTTCCCGCAGTGCTGAAAGAGTCCGCCTACGGCCTCGGCTGCACGCGCTGGGAAGTAGTGCGCAAGGTGGTGCTGCCGTACGCCAAGACCGGCGTCGTCGGCGGCGTCATGCTCGGCCTCGGGCGCGCTTTGGGCGAGACCATGGCGGTGACGTTCGTGATCGGCAATGCGCAGCGGCTGTCATGGTCGCTGTTCGCCTCGGGCAACAGCATTGCCTCCACGCTGGCCAATGAAATCGCAGAGGCCTCAACCACGCTGCACGTGTCGGCCTTGTTTGCGCTGGGCCTGATCCTGTTCGTGATCACCTTCATTGTCTTGTCGATCGCCAAAATCATGTTGATGGGCATGTCCCGTAAAGAAGGTGCCAAATGAAGAATTCCCTGCAAGCGGATGCCGATATCCAGGCTAATCCACCGGTCAACCAGGTCTACCGCAAGCGCCTGCTGATGCATCGTTTCGGCATGGTGCTGTCGTTCCTGGCGATGGCCTTGGGCCTGGCGGTGCTGGCCTGGATCCTGGCGACGCTGGTGATCAAAGGTTTCGGCGCGCTGAACCTCGGCATCCTGACGCAAAACACGCCAGCCCCGGGTTCCGGCGCCGGCGGTTTGCTCAATCCGATCATCGGCAGCCTGATGCTGGTGGGCCTGGCGACCGTGATCAGCACGCCGGTCGGCATCCTGGCCGGCATCTACCTGGCCGAATACGGCGAGGAGAGCAAGCTGGCGCAGGTGACGCGTTTTGTGACCGACATCATGCTGTCGGCGCCGTCGATCGTGATCGGCCTGTTTGTCTACGCCATCTACGTTGCCAAGGTCGGCCATTTCTCGGGCTGGGCCGGTACGTTCGCCTTGTCCCTGATTGCGGTGCCGGTGGTGGTGCGCACTACCGACAACATGCTCAAGCTGGTGCCGGGCAACCTGCGCGAAGCGGCATTCGCACTGGGCGCGCCGCGCTGGAAAGTGGCCTTGCTGGTGCGCCTGCGCGCGGTCAAGGCTGGCGTGGTCACCGGCGTCTTGCTGGCGGTGGCGCGGATTGCCGGTGAAACGGCGCCGTTGCTGTTCACGGCCCTGAACAACCAGTTCTTCAGCACCAACATGAACAAGCCGATCGCCAACCTGCCGGTGGTGATCAGCCAGTTTGCGATGAGCCCGTTCGACAACTGGGTGCCGCTGGCGTGGGGCGGCGCATTGCTGATCACTTTCAGCGTGCTGGCCTTGAACATCGTATCGCGTTCGCTTTTCAGCCAGAAGATCCCAGGTTAACGAATTCACTTAGATTGCTATCCTTACTGGTCAATATTATGCAAACCTCAATCAAACCGAATACTCTCGACAAGCAGCCGACCATAGAAATCTCGCAGCTGAATTTTTTCTACGGCGCGTTCCAGGGCTTGAAGAATATCAACCTGCATGTCAATGAAAAGAAGGTGACTGCATTCATCGGTCCTTCGGGCTGCGGCAAATCGACCTTGCTGCGCACATTGAACCGGATGTACGACCTGTATCCGGGCCAGCGCGCGGAAGGCAAGATCATTTACGCCGGCCGCAATATCCTGGAAGCGGGGCAAGACCTGAACATGCTGCGCGCCAAGGTCGGCATGGTGTTCCAGAAGCCGACGCCGTTTCCGATGTCGATCTACGACAACATCGCATTCGGCATCCGCCTGTATGAAAACCTGCCCAAGGGCGAGATGGACGAGCGCGTCGAGTGGGCCTTGTCGAAGGCCGCCTTGTGGGGCGAGGTCAAGGACAAGCTGAACAAGAGCGGCCTCAGCCTGTCGGGCGGCCAGCAACAGCGCCTGTGCATCGCGCGCAGCGTGGCGGTGCGCCCCGACGTCCTGCTGCTGGACGAACCGACCTCGGCGCTGGATCCGATCTCGACCGCCAAGGTGGAAGAACTGATCAGCGAACTGAAGCAGGACTACACCATCGCCATCGTGACCCACAACATGCAGCAGGCGGCGCGCTGTTCCGACTACACCGCCTACATGTACCTGGGCGAGCTGGTGGAATTCGGCGAGACCGACCAGATCTTCATGAACCCGGCGCGCAAAGAGACCCAAGACTACATTACAGGCCGCTTCGGCTAATGCCGGCGACAGCCTCAACCTTGACGCGTAAAGAACAGAAGGAAACAAGATGACCGGCGAACACTCTTCAAAACAGTACGACACGGACCTGGAAACCATACGTTCCAAGGTATTGCTCATGGGCGGCCTGGTCGAGCGCCAGTTCCAGGAAGCGATCAACGTTTTCCGCAACGGCAACCTGGAAGCGGCGGAACGGGTGATCAAGGACGACGACCAGGTCAACCGCCTGGAAATCGAGCTGGATGACGCCTGCAGCCACCTGATCGTGCGCCGCCAGCCGACCGCCAACGACCTGCGCACGGTGATGGCGACCATCAAGGTGATCACCGACCTGGAGCGGATCGGCGACGAGGCGGCGAAAATCGCGCGCACCGCGATCCATCTGCACAAGCGCGGCGCCGGCACCATCGACCATACCGAAACGGTGCGCGTCATCGCCGTCGGCGCGGCCGACCTGCTGCACGATGCGCTCGATGCGCTGGCCCGCCTCGACGAAAAACAGGCCATGAAGCTGATCGCGCAAGACGAGGTGATCGATCGCGATTTCCGTTCGATCATGCGCAACCTGATCACTTTCATGATGGAAGATCCGCGCACGATTTCGGCGTCGATGGATACCCTGTGGGTGGCCAAGGCGGTCGAACGCATCGGCGACCATGCCAAGAACATCGCCGAATACGTGATCTACATTGTCGAAGGCAAGGATATCCGGCATACCGATTACGCCGCCACCAGCCAGTTCGATGACGAAGCGTAATGTCATGTCAACCGCGTGTTAAAAAATGGCCGCCGATAAAACATCCATCCTGATCATTGAAGACGAGCCGGCGATCGCCGAACTGATTGGTTTCACCATCAAGGAAGCTGGCTGGACTCCCTCCATCGTGCATACCGCCGCCGACGGCTGGGAATTCGTCCAGCGCCGCACGCCGCACCTGGTGCTGCTGGACTGGATGCTGCCGGACCAGAGCGGCTTGCGCCTGCTGTCGCAGATGCGCGCGGATCGGCAGTTGCAGTCCATGCTGATCATGATGCTGACCGCGAAAAGCATGGAAGAGGACAAGATCTCCGGCCTAGACAACGGCGCCGACGACTACATGACCAAGCCGTTTTCGCCGCGCGAACTGACTTCCCGGGTCAAGGCCCTGCTGCGGCGCAAAGGGACTGACGAAGTCCCTGGCATGATGTCGGCCGGCGCGGTGTCGCTCGATCCGGCCAGCTGTTCGGTCTGCCTGGAAAACCAGAAAATCGATATCGGCCACGCCGAATACCGCCTGCTGAAATTTTTCATGGCCAATCCAGACCGGGTGTTTTCGCGCAGCCAGCTGCTGGACAAGGTATGGGGCGACCACGTGGTGATCGAAGAACGCACCGTCGATGTCCATGTGCTGCGCCTGCGCAAGGCGCTGCGCGAATCGGAGCACCTGATCCGCACGGTGCGCAGCGTCGGCTACATGCTTTCGGCAAAATAGCGCAATATATACAGCTAGGTTTCAAGCGCTGGCCGATTGCGCTGGTCCGGCGCCATGAACGATGCTATCCCTCGCATAATAGTGATTTATGAATCCACAGATGTTGTTCTGGATCCCGGCATTGCTGCGGATCCTGCTGATCTTTGTCATCTCGGGCGTGGTCTGGGCCCTGTTCGGCGTGCTGCCCGGCCTGCTGCTGGGTCTGGCCCTGATGTCGGTGGCGGTGGTGGTGCAGCTGCATTACCTGTTCCGGCTCAGCGGCTGGCTGGATAATCCGCGCAGTGAAAAGCTGCCGGACGGCTGGGGTGCGTGGACCGATATTTTCTCGCGCCTGTACCGCTTGCGGCGCGACGACGAGAAACACCAGACCGAACTGAGCGAGTGGCTGGCGCGCTTCCGCCAGGCCATGCACTTGCTGCCCGACGGCGTTGTCATCATGGACGACGTCTTGTTCCTGGAATGGTGCAACCCGGCCGCCGAACGCCACCTGGGACTGCAGCATGGGCGCGACAAGGGCATGCGGGTCACCAACCTGATACGCACCCCGGATTTCATCGATTACATCATCCTGGGCCGTTACGACCAGCCGCTGACCCTGAGCCTGCGCGAGCGCAAGCTGATCGTGCAGATCATCCCGTTCGAGAACCGGCGCCAGATCCTGGTGACCCACGACGCCACCGAATCCGAAAGAATCGACATGATGCGGCGCGATTTCATCGCCAATGCTTCGCATGAACTGCGCACGCCGCTGACCGTGATCAACGGTTTCCTGGAGATCGCGCAGGCCCAGCCCGATCTCGACCGGAAAACCCGCGCCGCCCATTTGCAGCTGATGACGGAGCAGGGACACCGCATGCAGAACCTGATCGGCGACATGCTGACCCTGACGCGGCTGGAGTCGATCGACTATCCCTTGCGTCCCGAACCGGTGGACATGCAAGCCATGCTGCGCAGCCTGCTGCTGGAAGCCGAAGTGCTGTCGGCCGGCAAGCACAGCTTTTCGCTGGCGGTCGACGGCCCCGACATCAACGGCAGCAACGACGAACTGCGCAGCGCTTTCAGCAACCTGATCTCCAACGCGGTCCGCTATACGCCGGCCGGCGGCAAGATCCAGATCCTCTGGCAGAACGGCAAGGCCGGGCCGCAGCTGGTGGTCAGGGATTCCGGCATCGGCATCAGCGCCGAACATATCTCGCGGCTGACCGAGCGTTTTTACCGTGTCGATAAAAGCCGTTCGAGGGAAACCCAGGGCACCGGCCTCGGCCTGGCGATCGTCAAGCATGTGCTGCTGCGCCATCACGGCAGCCTGGTGGTCGAGTCGCGGCCTGGCGAGGGCAGCGTGTTTACCGTCAAATTGCCGGCAACGTCGATCGTTGTTGCTGCGAAAGATTAAGCGCAATCCCGGTTGCCGCGGCGCTTCGAACTCTTCAACATCGGCTACAATTCTGCGGCGGCACTTGCCGCCGGCCGCGTTCGTTGTCGATGCTTGACGGCGTTTGCGCTTCTTCTTTATTTTGCTGGATGTCCCCCTCCCTCATATGTCCTTGCCACGCTTATTGCCGCCCCTGAGCCTCGTTTTATGCGTTTTGCTGGCCGCCTGCGGCAGCAACCCGGTCGCACCGCAGGCGCCGCCGGTGGCGGTCGTCCCGGTTGTCCAGCCGAAAGTCCCCAAGCAGGTCAAGATCGGCCTGGCGCTGGGCGGCGGCGCTGCCCGCGGATTTGCCCACATCGGCGTGATCAAGGCGCTGGAGGCGCAGGGAATCGTGCCGGACATCGTGGTCGGCACCAGCGCCGGCAGCGTGGTCGGCGCGCTGTATGCGGCCGGCAATAACGGCTTTGCGCTGCAGAAGATCGCCTTGCAGATGGACGAAGCCGCCATTTCCGACTGGTCGGTGCCGTTCTTTGCCAAGGTCAGCGGCGTGCTGAAGGGCGAGGCGATCCAGAACTATGTCAACAAGACCATCCGCAATGTGCCCATCGAAAAGCTGAAAATTCCGTTTGGCGCAGTCGCCACCGATTTGAACAGCGGTGCGCCGATCCTGTTCCGCCGCGGCAATACCGGAGTTGCGGTGCGGGCTTCTTCGGCGGTGCCGGGCGTGTTCCAGTCGGTGAACATCGGCGGCCACCAGTACGTCGATGGCGGCCTGGTGTCGCCGGTGCCGGTGCGTTTTGCCCATGAAATGGGCGCGGATTTCGTGATCGCGGTGAATATTTCGGCTTCGCCGGAAGCGCAGGCCGCTTCCAGTTCGGTCGATGTGCTGCTGCAGACTTTCGCCATCATGGGACAAAGCATCAATAGCTACGAATTGAAAGATGCGGACATTGTCATTCGTCCCGACCTTGGGGCGATGAAGGGCAACGACTTCGCCGCGCGCAACACCGCGATCCTGGCCGGCGAGCAGGCGGCGATGGCGCAGATGGCGGCCATCAAGAAGAAATTGAAGGAAAAGCGCGAAGAATAAAGGCGGAGGCAGGCCCGACGCTAAGTCCATGCGGCGAGCGCCAAGAAAAAAGCCCCTGGCAGTCGTCGACTGGCAGGGGCTTTTTTTCAGATATCGCTGTTATTGATGGTTGTCGCTCTCAGGTTCTGGATCGTTGATGCGGCGTGCGCCGTTAAAGCGCGCTTTCCAGTAAGCCAGGTCCATGCTCTCGATGCGGACCTTGCCGCCGGAGGACGGGGCGTGGATGAACTTGTTGTCGCCGAGGTAGATGCCGACGTGGGAGAAGCTGCGGCGCAGCGTGTTATAGAACACCAGGTCGCCTGGCTTCAAGTCCTGCTTGTCGATTTTTTCGCCGCTGCGGCTCAGTTCGGCCGCCGTGCGCGGAACATTGACGCCCCAGGCGTCCTTGAAAACATAACGTACCAGGCCGCTGCAATCCAGGCCGTTTTCAGGGTTGTTGCCGCCATATTTGTAGTGAATGCCGATCATGCCCATTGCGCTCACGGCCAGTTCCGACGCCCGATCGGTAAATTGCTGGAGTTTGCTGCGAGTGCTGCTCGGTTGCGGCCGCATGTCGATATCGGTGATGTCGGAAGCGCGGGCGGGGTTGCACAGCAATAAGCCGGCAAGCAGCGCGCAAGCGAGCGCGAAGGTCTGGAATAGGGGAAAGGCTTCTTTGATCGTCATCGTTATGGGTGGGCGTTGGAGCATTACGATCGCACGAATGTAAGTGAATAAGAGGTACCTGTCAAACTTGGCAGGCGACGAGGCCGAACTATATCATGTCAATATATTAATTAAAGTCGGATAAATCCTAATAGCGGCAGGAGGTTTCCTGCATTTGGATTTTCTTCCAAGCAAATATCACGCCAGAAATAATCTGCCGGGAATGGCGGCGGCGCAGATGCCTATTGCAGAGCACTAAAGTACAATAATCAGTTATTTCACAAGGAGCAAAAATGAAATCGAAACAAGTGCTGACACTCGACGATGTCAAGAAGATCGCTGCGGCTGCGGAAGCTGAAGCGGTGAAGAACCGCTGGGCTGTGACAATTTCGATCGTCGACGACGGCGGTCACCTGCTGTGGCTGCAGCGGCTGGACGGCTGCGCGCCGATTTCGGCCCATATTGCACCGGCCAAGGCCAAGACCGCGGCGCTGGGCCAGCGTGAGTCGAAGATATACGAGGACATGATCAACAATGGCCGTTTCTCGTTCATTACCGCACCAAACCTGGAAGGTCTGCTGGAGGGCGGTGTGCCTATCGTGATCGGCGGCGAATATCTTGGTGCAGTCGGCGTTTCCGGCGTGAAGTCGAGCGAAGACGTGCAGATCGCCAAGGCCGGCATTGCCGCTTTGAGCGCCTGATCCGAGACCGGCAATCGCGGTTGGCTGCGGTTGCTTGCCGGTTCGGAATCCCGGACCGGCAAGCTGACCAATATTGTCTGCCGCATCCCCTGTTGCGGCGCTGTTTGTCAGTTAAGTTGTCAATTGCATCATCGTCGCATGTCTTTGCAAATTATTTATATAAAAACCCTTGGCTTGGCGCCAGATCGGATTGCCGGGCAGGTCGTTGTCGGCTATAATTGCAGGGTTTAGCCCAATTTACTCCGCCGTAGCGCATACCACCTTCCATCTCGTCCCAAAAAGACTAATAAAGCCGCCAAATCAACACTGTTTGGGGTTTCATAGCGGTCGTTTGGCGCAGCGCAGCGGCGGTAACAACATCAGGAGTTACCCCTTGCAGCCATTTTTTTCTGGCCTCACCGTACCGGCCATCCTCGCGCTAGCAGATGGGACGATTTTCCAAGGTATTTCCATTGGCGCTGCCGGTCATACGACTGGCGAGGTCGTATTCAACACCGCCATGACCGGCTACCAGGAAATCCTCACCGATCCAAGCTACAGCCGCCAGATCGTCACCCTTACTTATCCGCATATCGGCAATACCGGCGTCAATGAAGAAGATGTCGAATCTTCGCAAATCCATGCTGCCGGCCTCATCATCCGCGACCTGCCGCGCCTGGTCTCGAATTTCCGTTCCACCAAGACCCTCGACGCCTACCTGCAGGAATCGAACATCGTCGCCATCGCCGGCATCGATACCCGCAAGCTGACCCGCATCTTGCGCGAAAAGGGCGCGCAGGGCGGCGCCATCGTCGCCGGCGAGCAGGACATTGCCGCCGCTACCGCCAAGGCACTGGAACTGGCGCGCGCTTTCCCTGGCCTGGCCGGCATGGACCTGGCCAAGGTGGTGTCCACCACCAAGGCTTACAGCTGGAGCCAGACAGAATGGCGCCTCGGCCGCGGCTACGACCAGCAGATCACGCCTAAATACCACGTGGTGGCGTTCGACTACGGCGTCAAGTTCAACATCCTGCGCATGCTGGCGCAACGCGGCTGCAAGATCACCGTGCTGCCGGCCCAGGCTTCGGCCGCCGATGCGCTGGCGCTCAACCCGGACGGGATTTTCCTGTCCAACGGCCCCGGCGATCCGGAGCCTTGCGACTACGCGATTGCCGCCACCAAGGAACTGATCGAGCGCGGCGTCCCGACTTTCGGCATCTGCCTCGGCCACCAGATCATGGCGCTGGCCTCCGGCGCCAAGACGCTGAAGATGAAGTTCGGCCACCACGGCGCCAATCATCCGGTGCAAGACCTGGACAGCAAGCAAGTGCTGATCACTTCGCAAAACCACGGTTTTGCAGTGGATGGCGCTACCTTGCCGGCCAATTGCCGCGTCACCCACGTTTCCTTGTTCGACGGTTCGCTGCAGGGTTTTGCCCGCACCGACAAGCCGGCGTTCTGCTTCCAGGGCCACCCGGAAGCCTCGCCTGGCCCGCATGACATCGCCCCCTTGTTCGATCGTTTCATTCAATTGATGAATCAAACGATGTTGGAGAAAAATAAAAATGCCTAAGCGTAGTGATTTAAAAAGTATCCTGATCATCGGCGCCGGCCCGATCATCATCGGCCAGGCCTGCGAGTTCGACTACTCCGGCGCGCAAGCCTGCAAGGCGCTGCGCGAAGAGGGTTACAAGGTAATCCTGGTCAACAGCAACCCGGCCACCATCATGACCGACCCGGAAATGGCCGATGTCACCTACATCGAGCCGATTACATGGCAAGCGGTGGAGCGCATCATCGCCAAGGAAAAGCCGGACGCGATCCTGCCGACCATGGGCGGCCAGACCGCGCTGAATTGCGCGCTGGACCTGCATCGCCACGGCATCCTGGAAAAATACAAGGTTGAACTGATCGGCGCCTCGCCGGAAGCGATCGACAAGGCCGAAGACCGTTCCAAGTTCAAGGCTGCGATGACCAAGATCGGCCTCGGTTCGGCCCGTTCCGGCGTGGCCCACACCATGGAAGAATCGTGGGGCGTGCAGAAGGAACTCGGTTTCCCGGTCATCATCCGGCCATCGTTCACCATGGGCGGCACCGGCGGCGGCATCGCCTACAACGCCGAAGAGTTCGAAACCATCTGCAAGCGCGGCCTGGAAGCATCGCCGACCAAGGAACTGCTGATCGAAGAATCGCTGATCGGCTGGAAAGAGTACGAGATGGAAGTGGTGCGCGACAAGGCGGACAACTGCATCATCGTCTGCTCGATCGAAAACCTGGATCCGATGGGGGTGCATACCGGCGACTCGATCACCGTGGCGCCTGCGCAAACGCTGACCGACAAGGAATACCAGATCATGCGTAACGCCTCGCTGGCGGTGCTGCGCGAGATCGGCGTCGACACCGGTGGCTCCAACGTGCAGTTCTCGGTCAATCCGGCTGACGGCCGCATGATCGTGATCGAAATGAATCCGCGCGTATCGCGTTCGTCGGCGCTGGCTTCCAAGGCGACCGGTTTCCCGATCGCCAAGATCGCGGCCAAGCTGGCCGTCGGCTTCACGCTGGACGAGCTGCGCAATGAAATCACCGGCGGCGCCACGCCGGCGTCGTTCGAGCCTTCGATCGATTACGTGGTCACCAAGATCCCGCGTTTTGCGTTTGAGAAATTCCCGACTGCCGACAACCACCTGACGACCCAGATGAAATCGGTGGGCGAAGTGATGGCGATTGGCCGCACCTTCCAGGAGTCGTTCCAGAAAGCCTTGCGCGGCCTCGAAGTCGGCGTCGACGGCATGAACGAAAAGACCCAGGACCGCGAAGTCATCGAAGAGGAGCTCGGCGAGCCGGGCCCGGACCGCATCTGGTATGTGGGCGATGCGTTCGCGCAAGGCTTCACGCTGGAAGAAGTGCACCAGCTGACCCGTATCGATCCGTGGTTCCTGTCGCAGATCAAGGAAATCGTCGATATCGAACTGTGGCTGGAAGGCAGCCAGACGCTGGACGCGCTGGACCGCGACACGCTGTTCCGCCTCAAGCAAAAGGGTTTCGGGGACCGCCGCCTGGCCAAGCTGTTGAAGACGACCGATACCGAAGTGCGCAAGAAACGCCTGGCCCTGAATATCCGTCCGGTCTACAAGCGGGTGGACACCTGCGCCGGCGAGTTTTCGACCAACACCGCCTACATGTACTCGACCTACGAGGAAGAGTGCGAATCGAACCCGACCGGCAAGAAGAAAATCATGGTCCTTGGCGGCGGTCCTAACCGCATCGGCCAGGGCATCGAATTCGATTATTGCTGCGTCCATGCGGCGCTGGCGATGCGCGAAGACGGCTACGAGACCATCATGGTCAACTGCAATCCGGAAACCGTGTCGACCGACTACGATACCTCGGACCGCCTGTATTTCGAGCCGGTGACGCTGGAAGACGTGCTGGAAATCGTCGACAAGGAAAAGCCGTACGGCGTGATCGTGCAGTACGGCGGCCAGACGCCTCTGAAGCTTGCGCTCGACCTGGAAGCCAACGGCGTGCCTATCGTCGGCACCTCGCCGGACATGATCGACGCCGCCGAAGACCGCGAGCGTTTCCAGAAACTGCTGCACGACCTGAACCTGCGCCAGCCGCCTAACCGCACTGCGCGCACTGAAGAAGACGCATTGCGCCTGGCGCAGGAAATCGGCTATCCGCTGGTGGTGCGTCCTTCCTACGTGCTGGGCGGCCGGGCGATGGAAATCGTCCACGAGCAGCGCGACCTCGAGCGCTACATGCGCGAAGCGGTCAAGGTGTCGCACGATTCGCCGGTGTTGCTGGACCGCTTCCTGAACGACGCCATCGAAGTCGACGTCGACTGCCTGTCGGACGGCGACCGCACCTTCATCGGCGGCGTCATGGAGCATATCGAGCAGGCGGGCGTGCACTCGGGCGATTCGGCCTGTTCGCTGCCGCCTTATTCGCTGGCGCCGGCCACCATCGAAGAAATCAAGCGGCAGACCGCGCTGATGGCCAAGGGCCTGAACGTGGTCGGCCTGATGAACGTGCAGTTTGCGATCCAGCAGATCGACGGCAAGGATGTCGTGTTTGTGCTGGAAGTCAATCCGCGCGCTTCGCGCACCGTGCCGTTCGTCTCCAAGGCGACCGGCCTGCAGCTGGCCAAGATTGCGGCGCGTTGCATGGTCGGCCAGTCGCTGGACAGCCAGGGAATCAAGGGAGAGGTGGTGCCGAAGTACTTCAGCGTCAAGGAAGCGGTGTTCCCGTTCGTCAAATTCCCGGGCGTCGACACCATCCTCGGACCGGAAATGAAATCCACCGGCGAAGTGATGGGCGTGGGCAAGACCTTTGGCGAAGCGTTCGTCAAGTCGCAGCTCGGCGCCGGCATCAAGCTGCCGAAGTCGGGCAAGGTGTTCCTCAGCGTCAAGGGCAGCGACAAGCCGCGCGCGGTGCAGGTAGCCAAGGACCTGGTGGCGATCGGCTTCTCGGTGGTGGCGACCAAGGGTACGGCAGCGGCGATCAGCGCCGCCGGTATCCCGGTGGATACCGTGAACAAGGTGGTGGAAGGGCGTCCGCACGTGGTCGACATGATCAAGAACAATGAAATTTCATTGGTGATCAACACTGTCGAAGAAAAGCGCAGCGCGATCGTCGATTCGCGGGCGATCCGTACTTCGGCGCTGGCGGCCCATGCCACGACCTACACCACGATTGCCGGCGCTGAAGCCGCGGTCGAGGGCATGCGTCACCTGGACGAGTTGCATGTCTATGATTTACAAGGGCTGCATAAAACCTTACACTAAGGCCAGATCAGGATGTGCCTAGGCACATCCTGAATCGCTTCCAGGCTGCAATTGGCGCCGGGAAGCCGACGAAACGTACAATTTAGCTACAGAAGTTCCTGCGGAGGTCATCAGCGCATCTTTTCCCGGTGCGCTTTTGACCTCCGTGACCTTTTATCGTATGCGTGGCGCACCCTGCGTCATAAATTTATTTAATATTTGTTGAATACCATCCCTATGAGCTCAGTACCTCTTACCAAGCATGGCGCGCAATTGTTGAAAGATGAATTGCATCATTTGAAAACCAAAGAGCGTCAAGCGGTCATCAAGGCCATCGCGGAAGCGCGCGCGCACGGCGATCTGTCGGAAAACGCGGATTACGATGCGGCGAAAGAGCGGCAAGGTTTTGTCGAAGGCCGGATCGCCGACCTGGAAGGGAAGCTGGGCGCCGCGCAGATTATCGATCCGGCAACCCTGGATGCGGACGGGCGCGTGGTGTTTGCTTCTACGGTCGACCTGGAAGACCTGGAATCGGGTGACAAGGTGACTTACCAGATCGTCGGCACCGATGAGGCCGACATCAAGCTGTCCAAGGTTTCCGTGACTTCGCCGATCGCGCGCGCGCTGATCGGCAAGACCGCGGGCGACGTGGTGGGCGTGCAAGCGCCATCCGGCATCCGCGAGTATGAAATCCTGGAAGTCCGCTACGTCTAAAGCGCGGCCATGACGGCGCCCGGCGGCGCCAACGCAGCATTCGATCAGAAAATCCGGGAGCGGCAATGTTTGTAGTGCGATGCAGGTTGTTAGTCGCGACCTTGTGGGTCGGCAGTTTGTGGACGGTAGGTTATCTGGTTGCGCCGACCTTGTTTGCCACCTTGCCTGACCGCATGCTGGCCGGCACCATCGCCGGGAGCCTGTTCCGGATCGAGGCCTGGCTGTCGGTGGCCTGCGGCATAGTCCTGGTCATGCTGTTCAGCTACCGCACGCATGACGACGCGGCGCCGTTGCGCAAAACCTTGATGCGGCTGGCGCTGGCGATGCTGGTTTGTACGTTGGTGGGTTATTTCTGCATCCAGCCGTTCATGGCCGATTTGCGGGAAGCGGCTGTCGGCGGCGTCATGAGCGCCGACGCCAAGACCCGGTTCGGCATCCTGCATGGCGTCGCCAGCGGCATCTACCTGATCCAGAGCTTGCTGGGAGTGGGCCTGATCCTGCGTTTGCGCAGCTTGCGCTAGGCGGCTGGCCGCCCCACGCAGGCTCTGCTATTTGCCGAAGCGGCAGGCATCAACGGCCCAGGGCTGATTTCTTGCTGCTTTTCTGACGCGGTTTGGCGCGCTTGATGTTGCCGCCCTGGGTCACGCGTTCATTGCCTTTTACCATGACCTTGGTCACCGATGGCCGCTTGGTGCCGCTTGGGCTTGGCTTGACGATGGTCACTTCACGCATGCCCTTGCCACGGCTTTCGCTGCGTTCTTTGGCAGCATCTTTTTGCGGACGGTACAAGACCAGCAGCTTGCCGATGTGTTGTACCGGGGCTGCGCCGAGTTTTTCGCAAATGGTTTCGTAGATGGCAATCCGCGCCTCGCGGTCGTCACCGAATACACGCACTTTGATCAGGCCATGGGCGTCCAGGCTGGTGTCGATCTCTTTCATCAGGGACGGCTTCAAGCCATCTTCGCTGATCAGGACCACCGGATTCAGTCCGTGGGCTTGGGAACGGAGCTCGCTACGCTCGGCGGATGTAAGTTTCAACATAAAAATTCCTTAAAAACGGTATTCTACGCGAATGGCAAAGAAGAAATTAAACAAAAACTGGCTGCACGACCACATTAACGACCCTTACGTGAAGCTGGCGCAGAAAGAAGGCTACCGTGCGCGGGCCGCCTACAAGCTGAAAGAAATCGACGAACTGGACAAGCTGATCAAGCCCGGCCAGATCATCGTCGACCTTGGATCGACCCCGGGCAGCTGGTCGCAATACGCGCGCAACAAGCTGGCAGGCCAGGACGGCGGCGGCATCCACGGCATGATCATCGGCCTGGATATCCTGCCGATGGAGCCGATCGCCGATGTCCATTTCATCCAGGGCGACTTCCGCGAGGCGGACAGCCTGCGCCAGCTGGAGCGCCTGCTGGACGGACGCAAGGTGGACCTGGTGCTGTCCGACATGGCGCCCAACCTGTCCGGCATCGCCATTTCCGATGCGGCGCGGGTGGAGGAAATTATCGATCTGGCAATTGAATTTGCGCAGCAGCACATGAAACCGGGCGGCGCCTTGCTGGCGAAATGTTTCAACGGCACCGGCTACAACGAAGTGCTGATGAAATTCCGCCAGGAATTCAAGACCGTGGCCTCCCGCAAGCCCAAAGCCAGCCGCGACAAGTCCTCGGAAATCTTCTTGCTTGGCAAGATATTGAAAAATCCGCGGTAATTAACAAGTTTTCCTTGATTTATAGTGGGTACGGCCACATATCCTGCCTAGCAAGCCGTATCTATTCCGAGTAAAATCTAATGAATACCTCGAAGCTGTACCTATGTCAGGCGCGCATCGCGTCCAAGGAGTTCTAGTGAACAACATGTTTTCCAAAGCCGCCATCTGGGTGGTCATCGCCCTGGTGCTTTTCACCGTATTCAAGCAGTTCGACGGCAGAGGACTGGCCAGCGGCGCAGGGCCGATTGCCTATTCCGACCTGATCACCGAGATCAGGGCAGGGCATATCACCGATGCGACGATTGAAGGCGGCAACATTGTCGCCAGCACTTCGGACGGCAAGAAAGTGAAAACCGCCATTACGGCGCTGGACCGCGGCTTGATCGGCGACTTGGTCAACAACAACGTCAAATTCGAAGTCAAGCAGCCGGAAGAACCATCGTTCCTGCAGCAGATCTTCATTTCCTGGTTCCCGATGATCCTGCTGCTCGGGGTCTGGATCTTCTTCATGCGGCAGATGCAGGGCGGCGGCAAGGGCGGGGCGTTCTCGTTCGGCAAGTCGAAGGCGCGCATGCTCGATGAAAACAGCAATTCGGTCACCTTTGCCGACGTTGCCGGCTGCGATGAAGCCAAGGAAGAAGTCTCCGAACTGGTCGATTTCCTGCGCGACCCTACCAAATTCCAGAAACTGGGCGGCCGCATCCCGCATGGCGTGCTGATGGTCGGTCCTCCCGGCACCGGTAAGACTTTGCTGGCGCGTGCGATTGCCGGTGAAGCCAAGGTGCCGTTTTTCACCATTTCCGGTTCCGATTTCGTTGAAATGTTCGTCGGCGTCGGCGCATCGCGGGTGCGCGACATGTTCGAGAACGCCAAGAAACATGCTCCTTGCATCATTTTCATCGATGAAATCGATGCCGTGGGCCGTCATCGCGGCGCCGGCATGGGCGGCGGCAATGACGAACGCGAACAGACGCTGAACCAGATGCTGGTCGAGATGGATGGCTTCGAGGCCAATTCCGGCGTGATCGTGATCGCTGCCACCAACCGTTCCGATGTGCTGGACAAAGCCTTGCTGCGTCCGGGCCGTTTCGACCGCCAGGTGGTGGTCGGCCTGCCGGACATCCGCGGCCGCGAGCAGATTTTGAACGTGCACATGCGCAAGGTGCCGATTTCGACCGACGTCAAGGCCGATATCCTGGCGCGCGGCACGCCTGGCTTCTCGGGCGCCGACCTGGCGAACCTGGTTAACGAAGCGGCCCTGTTTGCCGCCCGCCGCGCCAAGCGCCTGGTCGAGATGCAGGATTTCGAGGACGCCAAGGACAAGATCGTCATGGGCCCTGAGCGCAAGTCTGCGGTGATGCGTGAAGAAGAGCGCCGCAATACGGCGTATCACGAGTCCGGCCACGCCGTGGTCGCGAAGCTGTTGCCGAAATCCGATCCGGTGCACAAGGTCACCATCATGCCGCGCGGTTTTGCGCTGGGCCTGACCTGGCAATTGCCAGAGCATGACCGCGTCAACATGTACAAGGACAAGATGCTGGAAGAGATCGCCATCCTGTTCGGCGGCCGTATTTCGGAAGAAATCTTCATGCACCAGATGTCGACCGGCGCGTCCAACGACTTCGAGCGCGCTACCAAGCTGGCGCGGGCGATGGTGACCCGTTACGGTATGTCCGAGACCCTGGGCACCATGGTCTATGAAGATACCGAGCAGGATGCGTATTTCGGCCGCATGTCGGCCAAGACCGTGTCGGAAGCAACCCAGCAAAAGGTCGACGCCGAAATCCGCAGCATCCTCGACCAGCAATACGCCTTGTCGCGCCGCCTGCTGGAAGAAAACAAGGACAAGGTCGAAGCCATGACCAAGGCGCTGCTGGACTGGGAGACCATCGACGCTGACCAGATCAACGACATCATGGAAGGCCTGGAGCCGCGCCTGCCGAAAGCCGGCAGCTCGGTGCGCAAGGCGCCTAGCGACAATTCGTCCGGCGGTGTTTCGCCGAACGCCACCGCGCCGGCCTGACCTGGTCCGGAGCGCCTGTCTGGCGTCGCGGTTTGTGAAATGACCATCAGCAAGGGTGAGGAGCGATCCTCGCCCTTTTTGTTTATTTTCGCGCTTTCAATATAATTCCCTATATGCAACAGTATTTTCAATGCGGCCGCTACCGGTTGCCGGTCAACACGCCGCAGGCGCGGCCGCTGGTGATGGGCATACTCAACATCACGCCCGATTCGTTTTCGGATGGCGGGCAGTTCCATTCGCTCGAATTCGCCCTGTCGCATGCGGAGCAGATGATCGCCGACGGCGTCGACATCATCGACATCGGCGGCGAGTCGAGCCGTCCCGGCAGCCCGGCGCTGTCGCTGGAAGAAGAGCTGGACCGCGTGATGCCGGCGATTTATGCCTTGCGCGATTGCGGCAAGCCGCTCTCCATCGACACCTACAAGCCGGCCGTGATGCGCGAAGCGCTGGCCGCCGGCGCCGACCTGATCAACGATATCAACGGCTTGCGCGCGCCTGGCGCCCTGGAGGCGGTAAGCGACAGCGATTGCGGCCTGTGCGTCATGCACATGCAGGCCGATCCGCAAACCATGCAGATCAAGCCCGAATACCAGGACGTGGTGACCGAAGTCAGCGCTTTTTTGCATGAGCGGGTGGCGGCGCTGGAGCAGGCGGGGATCAGCCGCAATCGCATCAGCATCGATCCGGGCTTTGGTTTTGGCAAGACCTTGGCGCATAATGTTGCCTTGTTGCAAAGCATGGGCGATATCCAGCGTGCGCTGGACTTGCCCTTGCTGGCAGGCATGTCGCGTAAAACCATGCTGGGGCAGCTGACCGGCAAACCGCTGGAGCGGCGCCTCGCCGGCAGCCTGGCAGCGGCTTTGGCGGCGGTTTCGCAGGGTGCTAAGATAGTCCGGGTGCATGATGTGGCCGAGACGGTGGACGCGCTCAAGGTATGGCAGGCGGCGCAGCGCATATGAGCTGCAAGACGGTTATGATTGAAATGCATGTGACTGAAGGTTGAGATGACAAGAAAATATTTTGGTACCGATGGTGTGCGCGGTCGCGTCGGCGTAGCGCCGATTACGCCGGATTTTGTAATGAAGCTGGGTTACGCTGCGGGCAAAGTGCTGGCCCAGGCCAAGTCGGGAGGCGGCAAGCCGACCGTGCTGATAGGGAAAGATACCCGGGTCTCCGGCTACATGCTGGAAGCCGCGCTGGAGGCGGGTTTTGCCGCCGCCGGCGTTGATGTGATGCTGGCTGGCCCCATGCCGACGCCGGCGATCGCCTACCTGACGCGAGCCTTGCGGCTGTCGGCCGGGGTGGTGATTTCAGCATCGCATAATCCGTATGAAGACAACGGCATCAAATTTTTCTCGGCGCAAGGCAACAAGCTGCCGGATGCGGTGGAAACCGCTATCGAAGACGCGCTCGAGCTGCCGATGGCTTGCGTGTCGTCGGATAAGCTGGGCAAGGCAAAACGGCTGGACGATGCGCCCGGGCGTTATATCGAATTCTGCAAAAGCACTTTCCCCAACGAGCTCGACCTGCGCGGACTGACCATCGTGGTCGATAGCGCCCATGGCGCCGCCTACCATATCGCGTCGCATGTATTCCACGAGCTGGGGGCGGAAGTCATCTCTATCGGTAACCAGCCCAACGGTTTCAATATCAACGCCGGCTTCGGCGCCACCGCGCCGGACGCGCTGGCGCTGGCGGTGCGTTCCAATCGCGCCGACATCGGCATCGCGCTGGACGGCGACGCCGACCGCCTGCTGATGGTGGACGCGCGCGGCCGCATCTATAACGGCGACGAGCTGTTGTATGTGATGGTCAAGGACCGCATGAAGACCGGCCCGGTAAAGGGCGCGGTCGGCACCCTGATGACCAACATGGCGCTGGAAGTGGCGTTCCGCCAGATGGGCGTCGAATTTGCACGCGCCAAGGTCGGCGACCGTTACGTGCTGGAAGTGATGAAAGAGCGCGGCTGGCTCCTCGGCGGCGAGGGCTCCGGCCACCTGCTTTGCCTCGACAAGCACACGACCGGCGACGGCATCGTCTCCGCACTGCAGGTGTTGTCAGCCTTGAAGCGCGACGGCGAAACGCTGGCGCAGCTGACCGCCGATATCGCGCTTTACCCGCAAACCTTGGTCAACGTGAAGGTGAGCCCAGGTTTCGACTGGCAAAAGAATCCGGCGATGGTGGCGGAGAAAGAAGCGGTCGAGCGTGAGCTTGGCGATAACGGGCGCGTGCTGATCCGCGCCTCGGGCACCGAGCCGCTGATACGCGTCATGGTCGAAGCCAAGGATGCTGATCTGGCGCAAGCGATGGCGCGCCGGATCGCCGCTAAAGTCACTGCCTGACGATCGACTTCCACTGAATAGAGCCCATTGCCGATGTCGAAATATCAAACCCACATCCTGATCGTCGAAGATGAACCCGGTATCGCCGAGCTGCTGCGGTTCACGCTCGACGACGCCGGTTTTTCCTGTGAAATAGCGTATAGCGCCAGCGAGGCGCGGCAGGCGATCGTCGGGGTCTTGCCCAAGGCCGTGCTGCTGGACTGGATGCTGCCTGACACCTCCGGCCTGGCGCTGCTGCAAGAGTGGCGCAGCCAGCCGCGCAGCGCTACCTTGCCGGTCATCATGCTGACCGCCAAGGGGATGGATGAAGACAAGGTGCGCGGCCTCAATGCCGGCGCCGACGACTATGTCACCAAACCGTTTTCGCCCAAGGAGCTGATTGCCCGGATCCAGGCGCTGCTGCGGCGCAAGATCCCGGAACTCGGGCAAAGCCTGCTCAGCCACGGCTTGATCCAGATCGACACCGACCGTTACCAGGTGACAGTCGACAGCCAGGAAATCGAACTGGACCAGGCTGAGTTCAAACTGCTGCGTTTCCTGGTGGCGCACCCGGACCGGATTTTCTCGCGTGCGCAACTGCTCGACAAAGTCTGGGGCGACCATACTTTCATCGAAGAGCGCACGGTAGACGTCCACATCATGCGCCTGCGCAAATCGCTTGGCCTTGCCGCCGATTACGTGAAAACCGTGCGCGGCGTCGGCTATAAGCTCAATGCCGAGCCGGCAGCGTGACAAGAGACAAGCCCGGAGCCGTCGCCAGCACCCGCAGCGCGCGCAAATTCTGGGTGCCGGCGCTGCTCTGGTTCGGCTTGCTGTCCCTGGTTGCGGTGGCGGTGGCGGCGGTTGGCGGCGCTATCGCCGGCCTGCTGTTCTTTAGCTTGTCGCTGGCAGGCTTGCTGTTCCTGCAGATGTGGTCGCTGTACCAGATCGAACGCTGGATGGATACGCCGGTCGGCGGCCGCCGGCCAAAAACCTGGGGATTGTGGGCACATGCATTTGCCGCGCTGGAAGACATCCGCCTGGAAGATGAGCGTTCGCGCGCCGATATGGCGGAATGGCTGGCGCGATTTCGGCAAGCCATGAGCTTGCTGCCGGACGGCGTGGTGATCGTCGACGGCGTGATGCATCTGGAGTGGTGCAATCCCGCGGCGCAAACCCATCTGGGGCTGGACCTGGCGCGCGACGAGGGACGTTTGCTGACCAACCTGATACGCTCTCCAGATTTCGTCGACTACATGCTGTCAGGACGTTTCGAACAGCCTTTGCCGTTCATGCATCACGACAGGAAAATCCTGGTGCAGCTGATTTCATTCGAAAGCCGGCGCCAGATCCTGGTCACCCACGATGTCACGCAAAACGAAAAAATGGATACCATGCGGCGCGATTTCATCGCCAATGCTTCGCATGAACTGCGCACGCCGCTGACAGTCATCAACGGTTTTCTCGAACATGCGCTGAGCAGCGAAATGAGTGAAGAAACCCGGCAGCGCCAATTGCATCTGATGGCAGAGCAGGGACAGCGCATGCAAAGGCTGGTGGCCGACATGCTGACCCTGACCAGGCTGGAATCGCTGGTGCAGCCGCCATCGAACGATACGGTGCGCATCAAGCCGTTGCTGAACCGTTTGGTGGAAGAGGCCAGGGCTTTGTCCGGCGGCAGGCACAGCATCACCTTGCAGGTGCAGGATGTCGATTTGAAAGGCAATCACGATGAGCTGGAAAGCGCGTTTGCCAACCTGCTTTCGAATGCGGTCCGGTACACCCCGGACGGCGGCCGCATCGATGTCGGCTGGGGCATGGAAGAAGAGTGCGCCAGCCTGGTCGTTGCCGACGACGGCATCGGCATCGCGGCCGAACACTTGAGCAGGCTTACCGAACGTTTCTACCGCGTCGACAAAACCCGGTCGCGCGCAACGCAGGGAACCGGCCTTGGCCTGGCGATCGTGAAACATGTCTTGCTGCGCCATCGCGGCCGTCTTGAAATCACTTCCGAGTATGGCAAGGGCAGCCGTTTCAAGGTGAGTTTTCAGCGCGCGCAATTGGCGTTGCGACAGGATTGATTAATTTTATAAATGATTTCGATGCGGTGATTTTTGCAGCGCATTGCGGGTTGCTGTTACTGATTTGCTGATGTTTTAAGCAGAAAGAAAATCAGAGTGATTTTTTTGCAGGAAAATGCGATTTTCTCTCGCATATTTTTTCAAATTCTGGTCTAATCCGTCTCTCAAGTTTTTCAGCAGATAAGCTTTTGGCGGTGCCGTTATTGGGTCGGTTTTTGCAGCAGGATTTCAAAATTCTCCTGTATAAAAATTTGACAAAAATCGGAATACTGTTTATTATCTTGCTTCTCGGAGTGTAGCGCAGCCCGGTAGCGCACCTGGTTTGGGACCAGGGGGTCCAAGGTTCGAATCCTTGTACTCCGACCACATTTAAGCTGTAAGATCAAGGACTTAGAAGAGAAATCTTCTAGGTCCTTTTTCTTTGTTGCGTGACTTTTGCGTGACTTGCAATCCTAAAAGCCGTTTGCAAGCCGCAGCAGAGTCGGGGTGTCTCGGGTGTGCTGCACCCGGTTTGCCAACTCAACCAGGCGTTGCACCGTCGGTGCTGCGTAATGCGACGGCATGCTGGTACTTGTGTGCCCCAGCAGTATCGTCCGATCCTCTTCACCCACCCCAGCATCACGCAAGCGCTGACCGTATGTGTGCCTCAGATCGTGGACCCGGACCGTTTCCAAGTTTGCACGCTTTCGTGCCTTACGGAAAGCCCTACCATTCAGCCGCGTCATCCTGTCCGGATCAAGCCCTTTTTTCTCGTCCGTGTAGGTGAACACGTATTCCTTGTGTTTCCCTCTGCAGGCATCAATAACGTTCATTGCCACGTCATTCAGAATGATGACGTGAGGTTTCCCGTTCTTGACCTCTGACTTGGGAACCACGAACACGCTGCGGTCCAATTCCCTAATTTTGCGCTCCCACTCCCAGCGCAACCCACAAACATTCTCTTCGCGCGCCCCCGTATTGACAGCAAATAAACAGGGGCGAATCAAGTGCTCCGGCAATTCCAGCAGTAACCGCTTTTGCTCCTCCCAGGTTATCGGGTGTGGCGGCCGAGGATCCTCCTCCTGCATTTCGATCAATGGCGCCGATGGAAGCCACGGCAAGCCATTGTCATCCCGCCATACCCTGGCGGACCTGATCAGCGGTGTGCGTGCGACTTCCAACGAGCGATTCACCGTTGTCGGAGTTACCTTGTCGACATTCAGCCGGTGCTCTATGAAGCCATCAAACGAGCCAGAGTGAACCTTTGCCAGCGGGATGGCGCCGACGTAAGGTAAGAGCATTTCAAAATGCCAAGCTATCGTGGCAAGTGACTTGATTCCCTTGCGTTCACACTCTATGAGGTATTGTTTTGCCGCATCGCAATACAAGCGCTCAGTACCTCGTTCACTCTCTGCATCGATCCTGTTTTGCTCTTGGCGGAGCCAGGTTTCGGCTTCGTCCTGACTGACGTTGCCGAGCCTTTCATAGATCCGCTGCCCGCGGTAATACTTGTCGACTGTTTTACTACCATTTTCAAAGGCGTTGATGCCTCTCGTCCTTGTTCGCATGTTGCTATTCCCTTCAGTTTGCGACTTGGACGCCCATTGCGGGCTTTATAATCGTCTGCCCAAGCGTCCAAGTCAAGTCGGTCAAATCCGATGCCGCGCTCGCCGATGGGGATTTCCACCAGGCCGGGACGCACCTCGGCATCAAACCGGTTGCGGTCCATGCCCAGGAATCCAGGGGCGTCGCGGTAGCGGATAATGCGCGGCGTGATAGTCATTTTGTGATCCTCCGAAAGTCCACCACCCACACCCAAGGATTCGCCGCCCAGCTGCCGGCACCGTTGATCGATTCCCAAAGGTCGGCGTACCATTTGCGCGGATCGTCCCCTTGTGCCATGTTTGGGAACGGACATCCTTCGTCCATGGCATCGCCGCGGCTGATGCTTTGCAACCTCTCGACCCGCACGGCGGTGATTTCCAACAGAATGCGGCTAGCCCATCGCGGCATATGGATAGATGGCTTACTGCGAGAGGTAATATTGTCGTCTCCGTCAACCCACTCGACAATCTCATCTGTAGCCGGATAGGTAACGGCATAACCTTCACCAGTTTCCCAGTTCGGCCGCATGTCCTCATGCCCATGGTCAAAGCCTTTGGCAAATAAGGGCTGAAATGTTTCGCGCACCCAGAGTTGGTCCTCAATCTGCCCATATGGGCATTTCTCAAGCCAATATTCGCTAGGTTCACCGACGTTGCGACTAGCCGATCCGTTATTAGTCTTCCAGTTCCACCAAAGCAGTCCTCTTTCATCGAGGTGCGGCTGTGGCTTCATGATCCTGCGCGTTTGAGTTTTGTCGCCGGCCAGCAGGGCGCGCACCATGGCTCCAGTAAATAGGATTGGACGTTCTTTCATGGCCGAACCTCGGTAAGGGAGTCATAAACGACACCAGTCAAGAGGGCTTCGGATCTGGTTGCTACCATTGCCGATTCCTCATAACCCCAGATGTTGGATGCGTCGAAGCGCTCGGGTCCGATCCAATCAATGGATAATTTATCGCCAGTACGTATGTAGCCAGCGATCGCCTTGACTAGATTGCGCAAAGTACCGCCGTGAGAAAATCCGCGCCAGCGCCCGTTATCGGCGACGTATATTCGTTTTGCGCTGTAATCGTCAATGAAGAATATATGTCCGCCAAAGCCGATCTCGAATTGTGCGATACGCTGATGTTCTTTGTTATAGAAGAAGCGACGGCCATGCTTCGAAATTGCCGCTACCAAAGCATTTGCCTCAACGAGTCGAGATTGTTTGTCGGTCATGGCGTCACCTTGGCGAGTAGGGCGCGGGCTGGGCTGCTTCTCTCCCGAACTTTTCTCAGCAAAGCCTCGTTGCCATCGACGCCTGCATTCCATCCTGACTCGAAGCCAGCGACGAATTGCAAATCCTGAAGCGCATCAGAACGATCCTCATCACTCCGTACTGGAGTTGCTGGCGGCGAAACATGGAGCCTGTATTTCTCTGGGTATGCCAAAAAATGTGCGATGGCAACATACTCATCGGGCATCGATATGCTATTTGCACCATTAGCGCATGCTTCGGCCATCGCAAGGCCAAGCAATTCCCCTATTTCATGCAACGGGATTGGTCTTGTTTCTACGGACTTTTGCTGCAGCGCGGCCAGTGCGGCGCGTTTCGCCAGCATCCAACCATCGAAAGCCGACCAAGGCATCAAGTCCGTTCCGTCTGAAAAAATTCGCATCACCTCATCCTCAAACAGCTTCCGCTCTGCTTCAATATCGTTACTCATCATTCCTCCGAATCAGTTGTTTTGGTACGTGCGATCAGTTCTTCCATGACCGTACACAGTGCCTTGGGAAACATGCCTAATAGCCCATCGCGTAGTGCCACTTGGTAGGCCGCCACCGCAGCGTCCCATTCCTTCTGTGGGACTGCTATTGCGCGAATTTCCGATAGGTCCAT
>Ga0209233_1000186_pt1 | contig 133572 bp, 135 predicted proteins | sample AraplaCL_Cvi_mCL_FD_184269 | JGI IMG/M metagenome (GOLD analysis project Ga0209233, IMG submission 184269) | Arabidopsis root microbial communities from the University of North Carolina, USA - plate scrape CL_Cvi_mCL (SPAdes) (version 2) | ecosystem: Host-associated > Plants > Roots >...
CCAGGAACGAAGCCACAACGCAACGTGGCAGCGCGTCGGTCAACTCCTCGACATCGTCTCACCGAGCGAATGCGCAAACTACCTGCGAAACTCCGGATATGCTTCCGTCTAAACGGAGCACGCTCTAGCCTGGTCGAAAAATGGGGCGGGGCGGCGATGGTCGACCCGCCCCTTTCTTTGCTCGCCGGACCGCAAATGTTGCAGCCGACCGGGTCAGCGCCCGTCAGGCGGAGATCGACGGCGCCTTGCAATGGCGATCGATAAAGACCGCGTGATCGGGCATGCCCGTTGCGACATCAGCGATCACTTCCTCGATATCCGTCAGGAACGATGTCCGGACGTCGGCTGAAACCATCGCCGCGTTGGGATCATGTCCCATCGGGAACCCCTGCCCCAGCAACACCTGGACCCAGCTCTCCACGCGGAACAGTTCGGCCGCCGCGCGCTTGTAGAAGCGGCCCGATGACGCGAACAGATCGAGCCGTTCCGCCAGGCTATCCGGGATCGCCATGTGCTGCATATAGGCCCAATAGGGCGTGTCCTCGCGTTCAGTCACCTTGTAATGCGCGACGATGAAATCGCGCACGTCAGTGAATTCGAAATCATGCTGGCGGTTATATTCGGCGACATCGGCGGCGGCGAAACCCCGGTGCGGGAAGAGGCCGAGCAGCTTGATGATCCCCGTCTGGATGAGATGGATGCTGGTCGATTCGAGCGGCTCGAGAAAGCCGGACGACAGGCCGATCGCAACGACATTCTTCTCCCACGCCTTGCGCCTTTTGCCCGGGCGAAACCGCACCGGGCGCGGATCGGCCAGCGGCTTGCCGTCGAGATTGGCGAGCAGCACTGACGCCGCTTCGTCGTCCGAGAGATGGTCGCTCGCATAGACATGGCCGTTGCCGGTGCGGTGCTGAAGCGGGATCCGCCACTGCCAGCCATGCTCGCGTGCCGTCACCCGCGTGTATGGCGTGAGCGGTGCGACCCGCTCGCACGGCACCGCGAGCGCGCGATCATTGAGCAGCCAGTGGTTCCAGTCCTCATAGCCGATGCCGAGCGCCTGGCCGATCAGCAGCGCGCGCATCCCCGAGCAATCGATGAACAGGTCGCCATCGACTGTCCGCCCGTCCTCCATCACGACATGAGCGACATGGCCGCTCTCGCCGTCGAGCCTCACATCGACGATCCTGCCTTCGATCCGGGCGACGCCATTCGCCTCCGACCGAGCGCGCAGATATTTCGCGAAGAGCGAGGCGTCGAACTGATAGGCATAATCCAGCCCGCCCAGCGGCGATGCCGGGTTCCTGGGATCGGGATAGGAGAATCTGTTCCGCAGGCCTGCCACGCAGTTGAGCGAATACTGATCGAAATGGGGCGCCCGCCCCTGTTCGCGCGCCATCAGCCAAAGCTGATGCGGGTGCAGCCACATGAAATCCTGACCGATGCGTCCGAAGCCATGAAAATAGCGATCGTCGCCGCTACGCCAGTTCACGAAGTCGATCCCGAGCTTGAACGTCGCCTGGGTGGCGCGGATCATCTCGACCTGATCGATCCCGGCGAGGTCATTATAGGTGCGGATCGACGGGATCGTCGCCTCGCCGACGCCGATGATGCCGATCTCCTCGGATTCGATCAGCCGGATCGTGTAGCTGCGGAACAGGTGCGACAGCATCGCCGCCGTCATCCACCCCGCAGTGCCGCCGCCCACGATGGTCACCGTCCTCAGCGGCGGGTTGTGGCCGTCAGCGTTCATCGTCCCCTCTTCCGATCTTCCCGTGCGGTTCTAGGACAGAGCGCGGCTATGGGCTATGCCCCGAGCCAGCCGCCGGTGAAGCCGGCGCGCTGCAGCCCCCGGCGGATCGGTGCCGAGCGGCGCATCGCGCGCCAGACGAAATCGTCCTTCATATTGGCGATCGCGCCGAGGATCGGCCCCTGATCGATGCCGATATAATTTTGCGACACCCAGCCCCGTGCCGGGTCGACCGTGCCCACCTCGATCGGCTGGCCGCTCCAGTGAAAGCTCGGATTGAAGGCGTCGTAAAAGCCATATTTGCCGTACAGCCAGTCACCATAGCGGCTGTGCATCGCCAGCGTCGCGGGCACGACGATCTCCGGCGCGAAGGCGAGCGATCCGATCGCTGCGGTCGGCGCGATCGTGCCGTCGTCATAGCCGTCCGGCTCGTCGATCGGCCCACGCGCTGAGTAGGTGCGGAACACATGTTTGCTGCCGTTGAAATCGTGATGCACATCGGCCGGACCCATGCATGCCGTCAGACCCCAGATATCCTGCGCATAGCCTTGCCAGCCCATCGGATTGCGGATCGCATAGGCGCGGTGCGCCCATGCCTCGCGCCGGCTGTTCTCGAAATAGTCGAGCCCGGCAGCACGCATCGCGCGATCACGGATGCCGCGGAAATCGACCCACATCTGGCTGTATTGATGGCCGAACATCGGCCCAAAGGCGAGCCGGCGCGTGCCGCCTCGGCCGCGCCAGAAGCGCGGATAGGGCGCGCACCACGCTTCCCAGATATCCGGTGCAACGGCGTGTGTCGGTGACCCGAGCGCAAGCACATTGACCATCATGCCTTCATTATAGCCGTCCCAGCCGCGCGGGATGAAGCCCTGGCCCGGATGCCAGCCCATCGAAATCGTCGCCTTGCCGCGGCGAAACCAGTTCCAGTCGGCGCGCGCATAGATCGCCCTTGCAAGGCGCCCGATCTCGCGCTCGTCGGGATGATCCTGATCATAATATTCGGCGGCGAACAGCATGCCGAGAAACAGCCATGTGCTGTCGACCGAGGAGAGTTCGTTATCCCGGTACCGCAGCCCGCTGTCCATGTGCAGGAAGTGGTAGAAGAAGCCCTTGTAGCCCGAGGCGCCTTCTGCCGCTTCGCCCTGCGGCGCGCGATCGAAGAAACGCAACGTGGTGAGCGTCCGCTCGCGCGCCGCGGCGCGGGTGATCCAGCCGCGCGCCACGCCTATCGGATAGGCCGTCAGCGCAAAGCCGACTGCAGCGATGCTGCCGAACTTGGGATCGGGCCAGCTGTCCGGTACCAGGCCATTGGCCGGGTTGCCGGTGTCCCAGAACCAGCGGAAGGTGCGTTCCTCGATATCGTCGAACAGGGCCGGCAGCACCGCGCGTCGGTCCGGATCGCGCGACAGGCCCGGAGCAGCAAACGCTGCCGCAGTCCCGCCGACAGCCAGGAGCGAGGCGGCGCTGAAGGAACGGCGATCGATCACGCGGACTCTCCGACCCGTGCAAACTGGCGCATCGGGTGCGCCGGCTGTAACCGGTTACAGGGACTGGTCAAGGGAAATGCTGCCGGACCTGGGAAGCCGTGCTATCGCGGTCCGGATGGCAGATCCGCAGATGCCCGCACCGCAGCTTTCCTGGCCTGCGCGGCTGCGTTTCGCCTCGGGCGACTTCGCCTGCAATCTCTACTGGCAGAGCTCGAGCCTCTTCCTGTTCTTCTATTATACCGATATACTCCATCTCGCGCCCGAGGTCGCCGGGGTGATCTACATGATCGGCTCGGTATGGGACGGAGTCGCCGATCTGCTGGCCGGCATCTGGGCCGAGCGTGGCCATCGCGATTATGCGCGGGTGGTCGGCTTTGGCGCGGTACCATTGGGGCTCGCTTTCCCGCTGCTCTATTTCGCCCCGCCGTTCCAGGGTGCGGCGTTCCTTGCGGTGCTGCTGATCGCGCAGTTCGCCTTTCGCTCGCTCTATGCGCTGGTCAACATCCCCTATGTCGCCTGGAGCGCGCGGATCAGCACCGACAGTCGCGACCGCGCAGCGATCGCAGGCCTGCGCATGCTGTTCGGCACACTCGCCGCTGTCACCGTCTCGCTGGCAACGGAGCGCATCTCGCTTGCCGTCTCGGGCACTCCCACCAGCATCCCTGGCTTCCTGTGTGCCGCCGCCCTGTTCGCGCTGATCGCGACGCCCCTGCTGATCCATGTCGCGCGACGCTCGCCCCAGGGCGCCGGCGGGCGAGCCGCTGGCGTACCGCCGACACCGCTGCTGCGCGGCCTGGCGGCGCTCGCCACCAACCGGGCCTTCGTCACGCTCTGCATAGCGATGATCTGCGTCGCGATCGCGGCGACGATGCTCTCGCGCTCGGTCCTCTATTACTTCACCTATATCGTCAGGGATGAGACCGCAGGGACCACTGCGCTGGCGCTGATGGGTGTGGCCGGAAGCCTGTTCGTGCCGCTCTGGATGCTCGCCCGGCACAGGATCGGCAGTCGTGCCTTGTGGCTTGGCGCGGTCGCGCTGGCGATCGCAGCAAGCACCGCTTTCGCGCTGGCCGACAGCGGCGCTGCATGGCGCGCCGATCTGTTCCTGGTGACGATCCAGGCAGCACTCGCCGCCTTCAATTTCGTCTTCTGGGCGATGATGCCCGACACGGTGGAATATGGCGAATATCATGGCGGCGTGCGCGTGGAAGCCCTGTGCTTCGGCGTCGCCGCATTGTTGCAGAAGATATCGATCGGTGTCGCGACCGCTATCACCGGCTTTGCCTATTCAGCGATCGGCTACACGCCTCAAGTGGCGCAATCGCCCGGCGTGATCACCGGCATCCGCTGGATCATGGTCGCGGCGCCGATCATCGGCTGCCTGCTGTCGGCGCTCGCGATGGCCGCCAACCCCCTGCGCCGCGATACGCACCGGCGGATCGTCGCGACGCTGGCGCAACGCGCGGAGAAAATTAGACCGTCAGCGTAAAGCGACCCGAGACGCCCTCAGCCTCGGACGAGGGTGCGACCCAGACACGGAAATCGCCGGGCTCGACCGTTGGTTTCATGTCACCGCCAATGAAGGTCAGATCCGACCGACGCAGCGTGAAGCTGACCTTCTCCGACCTGCCCGGCGCGAGCGACACGCGACGATAGGATTTGAGCTGGCGCACCGGCCGGGTGATGCTCGCCGCAACGTCGTGCACATAAAGCTGCACGACTTCATCCGCCGCTGCCTTGCCCGTGTTGGTGATGGTCGCCGAAATGGTCAGCGTGCCGTCCGGCGCCAGCTTGCCGTCATTGCTCACCTCCAGCCCGGTATAGTCGATCCGCCCATAGGTCAGTCCATGCCCGAACGGGAACAGGGCCGAATTGGAAATGCCGCGATAATGCGCCTTGAAGGGCTCGAGCGGACCTTCGGGATTGGGGCGGCCAGTCGATTTGTGCGCGTAATAATAGGGCTCCTGCCCCGGTGCGCGCGGGAAGCTGACCGGCAGCCGGCCCGAGGGACTGGCGCGGCCGAACAGGATTTCGGCGATCGCCGGCCCGCCTTCCGAACCGAGGAACCAGGTCACCAGTATCGCCGGCGCCGCGAGCACCGCACCGTCGAGCGCCAGCGCGCGGCCGTTCTTGAGCAGTACCACGATCGGCTTGCCGGTCGCCGCGACGGCTTCAGCCAGCGCTTGTTGCGGGGCGGGCACGACGATCTCGGTGCGCGCCTGCGCTTCGCCCGACATGTCCTGCCCCTCGCCGATCGCGAGCACGACGATGTCGGCCGCACGCGCTGCGGCCACCGCCGCCTCTATCCCGCCGGCGAGCGGCGTTTCGATGCCCGAACCATCGGTCACGCTGATCTGCGCATGGGCCCCGGCCAAAGCGCGCACGCCGGCAGCAAGATCGACTGCATCGGCATCCGAGCCATAGACGTTCCACGGCCCGATCAGATCATGCTGGCCCTGCGCGAACGGGCCGATCAGCGCGATCTTCCTGTCCTGCGGCAACGGCAGCAGCCCGCCTTCATTCTTCAGCAGGACGATCGAGCGCCGCGCCGCCTCGCGCGCGACGGCGCGATTGGCGGCGGTGCCGATGCGCGCCGCTTCCCGCTTGGCGTCGATGCGGCGGAACGGATCGTCGAACAGCCCAAGCGCTACCTTCACGCGCAAGACGCGGCGCACCGCCTGGTCGAGCCGCGCCATCGGCACCGCGCCGGAAGCGACCAGATCGGGCAGATATTTGATGTAGAGCGCGCTCTGCATGCTCATATCGACGCCAGCCATGAAGGCGAGTCGCGCCGCATCACGCTCGTCGGCGGCGAGGCCGTGTGCGATCAGTTCCTCGTCGCCGGTGTAATCGGACACCGTCAGCCCGCCAAAGCCCCATTGATCGCGCAGCACCTCCGTCATCAGCCAGTGGTTGCCGGTGGCCGGTACACCCGAAATCTCGTTGAACGCAGCCATCACCGACAGCGCGCCGGCATCGAGCGCAGCCTGGAAGGGCGGGAAATAGACATCGCGCAAGCTGCGCTCGGAAACGTCCACGCTGTTATAGTCGAGCCCGCCCTCGCCTGCGCCATAAGCGGCGAAATGCTTGGCACAGGCCATCACTGCGTCGTTCGCGGTCAGCCCGCTGCCCTGGAACCCGCGCACCCGTGCCCGCGCCATGTCGCAGCCGAGCAGCACGTCCTCCCCCGCCCCTTCCACGCCGCGTCCCCAGCGCGCGTCACGGGCGATGTCGACCATCGGTGCGAAGGTCCAGTCGATCCCGGCCGCAGCTGCCTCGGTCGCCGCAACGCGCGCCGTTCGCTCCGCGAGCGTCGGATCGAAGCTCGACGCCTCGCCCAACGGCACCGGGAAGACGGTACGGAAGCCGTGGATCACGTCGGCGGCGAAGATCAGCGGAATCCTCAGCCGGCTGGCCATCGCCGCCTGCTGCATCTCGCGCGCCATCCGGGCGCCGTTGCCGTTGAACACGCCGGACAAGCGGCCCGCCTTGGCCTCGTCGAGTTGTCCTGCATAGCCGCCGCTCGGCGCGATCGGGTTCAGCTTGCTCGCCGCGCCCCCGGCCCAGGCCGCAGCCATCAAGGTAAGCTGCCCGGCCTTCTCCTCAGCCGTCATCTTGCCGACCAGCGCCTCGACTGCCGTCGGAAGCGCGGTCTCGCCCAGCGCCGCGAGCAGCGCGGCGGCCGGACTGGCGCGCCAGGCCAGCGCCGCTGCCCCGCCCAGCATCAGGCTACGTCGCGAAACCTGAATCCTGTCCACGCTAATCCTCCCGGCTTTGCGCCCTCGTACCGCGATGTAACCGGTTACAGCAAGAGCCTTGATGAATTCCCTCTTTCGTGGTGCAAGCGGGGGTCGAAAAGATTAGCCGGAGAATTCCCGACCTTATGGCGCACGCCACCATCCGCGATGTCGCCAAGGCGGCGAAAGTCTCGATCGCGACCGTCTCGCGCGCGCTGAACGGCCACAGCAATGTGCGCGCCAGCCTGCGCGAACATGTCCAGGCAGTCGCCACCGCGCTCGGCTATGTGCCCCATACTGGTGCGCGCAGTCTCAGCCTTGCGCGAACCAACGCGATCGGCGTGATGCTGCCTGATCTGCACGGCGAATTCTATTCCGAGGCGCTGCGGGGAATCGATGGCGAGGCCTCGGCACGGGGGCTGCAATTGCTGCTCTCCAACATGCATGGCGATCAGCGTGGTGCCGAGACGTTGCGCTTCATGCGCGGGCGCGTCGATGCGCTGATCATCATGGCGCCGGATATCGACCCCGAGAAGCTGCTCGCCCATCTGCCCGCAAGCCTCCCCACCGTATTGATCAGCTGCCCCGATGTGGCTGCGGACCATCCGCAGTTTCGTATCGACAACAGCGCCGCGGCGGAGGCAATGGTCGAGCATCTCATCGCCTCCGGCCGGCGGCGCATCGTCCATCTCTCCGGCCCGCGCGGCAACCGCGACGCCGAGGAGCGCATCGCCGGCTACCGCAGCGCGATGACCCGCCACGGCCTTTCCCCACGCATCCTGACGGGCAATTTCGACGAAGAATCGGGGATAGCGACAGCGCATGAACTGATCGGAGAAGCCGAGCGCGCCGACGCCCTGTTCGCGGCGAACGACATGATGGCGATCGGCGCGCTCGTCGCGTTCCAGCGCGCGGGCCTCGCCGTACCCGACGACATCGCCGTGGCGGGGTTCGACGATATCCCGCTCGCCCGCTTCGTCACCCCGGCCCTCACCACGATGCGCGTCGGGATCGCCGAAATCGGCGCCGAGGCGGTTTCACGCGTTGCCGCGATCCTGACCGGTGGGGACGACACTGAAATCCGCTGGATCGTCCCCCAGATCATTCCCCGGGCAAGTACGCTCTGACCCCGCCCACGCACTACCTCGTCGCGAAGCAGCACCAGCCGCGGCCAGGGATCCAAGCGCAAGACCAGGCCTTGTCGGGCCGGACCAGGACAGGCCTCAGCGCGGCGCGGGGGTTGACTGCGCGGCGTCGATTTCAGCGGCCCAGGGGTCCTTTTCAGGCACTGCCTTGCCGTTCTCGGCGAAGTCGACCAGCCGGTCCTGCGCCCGGCTGTAGCGCGGCCATGCCGGCAGGCCGGGCCCGTTGGGATCGCCCGCCTTCGCGAAATTCACGATATAGGCGCTGATCGTCTTGCCCATGGCCACGTCGCGGGGCGTGGTCTTGTCGCCATATTTGATCGCGGTGGTATCAAAGAAGAAGGGGATGTCGCTCGCATGCTGGGCGCCGGGCTGGCCCACCGACTCCGCCACATAGGAGAAGCGATATTCATAGACGGGCACGCCCTTGTCGGAGATGACAGCCGCCGCACTGCGCGCGCCACCGACCATGAAACCGGTCTTGCCGCCGATATCGGCGCTGGTCGCCCCGATCAGCATCGGCACGTGGTTGAAATTGCCCGCGGCATAGGCAGCCGCCGCATCCACCGCGATCTTGCCGTCGGCGAAAGGGCTGGCGAATGTGCGCGTGCCAGGCCGGAACAACGCCATCATGTTGAGCCCGTCCGTCACCTGGTCCGCCGAAAGTGCGCGTAGCTTGGCAAGCGCCTCGGGGTCGCCAGGCGCGATTCCTTTCGTGTTCGCGAAGTCGACACCGATCTTCTCGACGCCGGCCAGGTCGCTATTGCCCAACGCGTCGCCATTGCCCCCCGACATCACCACTGCCTTGGCGAACAGCCCCTTGGCGAGCGGCGATGTGACGAGCGCATGCACTGACATGCCTCCGGCGGACTCGCCGATGATCGTCACATTGCCCGGATCGCCGCCAAAGGCCGCGACGTTGCGCTGGACCCATTTGAGTGCGGCGATCTGGTCGAGATAGCCGTAATTGCCGAGCAGGCCGTTATCCGCGTTTTCCCTGGTAAGTTGCGGATGCGCGAAGGTGCCGAAACGGCCGACACGATAGTTGAAGCTGACGAACATCACGCCTTGTCTGGCCAGGTTCGCGCCCGAATAGGTCGGCGGGGACGCGCCGCCATTCACGAAGCCGCCGCCATAGATCCAGACGACGACCGGCAGCTTCCCCTTGGCGCCCGCCGGTTTCCATAGATTGGCGTAGAGGCAATCCTCGTTCGGCGGTGTGCCGAGCGGCGCAGCGTCGCTCGGGAACGGCACCTGCATGCAGTCGTTGCGATAGGCGGTGGCGTCGCTGATCCCGCTCCATCGAGCCGCTGGCTGCGGCGCACGCCAGCGTAGCGGACCAAGCGGCGGCGCTGCGAACGCAATGCCCTTCCAGCTCTCGACTCCATCCGCCGCCACGCCGCGGACCCTGCCGGCATCGATGGTCACGACCGGGCCGGTCTGCGCCGCAACGGCGAATGGAAACGCCGTAAGGGTAGCTGCCGCGAAAATGGCTAGATGAGAGATACGCATGATTTTCTCCATGGCCCCGTTTTGATTGGTCGAGTTACCTCAACAGCCGGGCTGCGAAAATCATTCAAATAGCGGCGCCAGTGCCCCGGGTGTGAGCATTACCGCTCTCGTTGTGCGAGCCTGATGCCGTATTCGTCGAAAATGCCCCGTTTCAGCGTGCCAGCGTGTGCGGGACATCGTCCTTGCCGATCACCCCCCTGTGTTGAGGATCGCCAGCCGATTGCTCTTCGACGGATCCGGAAAGGGGCAATTCCCGCGCTGATCGTGGTGGCGATCAAGCTCAGCCGCACCTGTCCGGCTATCTGGCTGCGCGTTATGGCTGGCTGAAGAATGAAGGGGCGATTTCAGGGTCATGAGCAGCGTGATCGCTTTGGCCTCGACCGCCGGTCCGGCCTGCCCCGGCACAAACTGGATATGGCTGAATCAATGAACGTCGACGAAATCATCCTCAAGGCTCGCGAGACAACCGGCTTGTCCGATCTGGGCGATCCTTCTGTCCTCGAAGGCCTCGGGATCCTGGTCGATTCAGCTGGAAGCGAAGCGCGCCTCTCCGAGGCTGGTGCCGCGCGGTTCGAAGCAAGCCTTATCTCGACGCTGGCCAACCGGCTGCGCATCGTCGACTATCTGAAGCGCCATCCCGGGCTTGCCGAGCAGCCGATCGAACGGCCCTTGTTCGTCTTCGGCCTGCCCCGCACCGGCACGACGCTGACCATCAACCTGCTGAGCGCTGATCCGGCGCGGCGCTGCTTCCTGCGCTGGGAAGCGCTGGATTCAGTGCCACCCGCCAGGGCCGGCGCACTGCACGATGATCCGCGCTGTATCGCCGAGCAGGCAAGGCTCGACATGATGGTGAAGCATGCCCCGCAGATCGCCGCCGCGCATTATGAGGACGCCGACAGCCCGACCGAAGACCAATATGCGATGGCGCTCTCGTTCCGCGCCCAGCTGTTCGATTCGACGCTCCATGTTCCCGGCTATCGGGAATGGTTCTTCAACACGAGCTACCTGCCCGCCTTCCGCTTCCAGAAGCAATTGCTGCAGATGCTTCAGGTGGAGAATGGCGGACGCTGGGCGCTCAAGAACCCGTGGCACCCGCTGTTCCTCGACGATCTGATCACGGTCTATCCCGACGCGCAGCTGGTGATGACTCACCGCGATCCGGTCGAGGTGGTTGCGTCGGCGAGCAGCCTGGTCAGACTGGTGCGGCCGATGTTCAGCGACAAGGTCGATCTGGGCGAGATCGCAAGCCAGGTGATCCAGACCTTCGACCTGATGATCGCCCGGCAGAATGCTTTCCGCGACAAGCATGGCGAGCATTCGATCTATGACATCCAGTACCAGGACCAGATCCGCGATCCGATCGGCCAGATGCGCTCGCTCTACGCACATTTCGGCGAACCGCTGACGGCTGAGGCCGAGGCGGCGATGACTGCGTTGCTGGCGGCGAATCCCAAGGGGAAGCATGGCAAGCATGATTACAGCCTCGAGGAGTTCGGGCTCACCGCTGAGGGCGTGAAGGCGCATTTCGCCGATTATTGCGCGCGGTTCGGGATTGCGTAGGCCTTGAACGCGGCCGTCGTCCCGGACTGGTTCCGGATATGGCTTCACATTGAAGTGCACGGATTGGGGAAGGTCCCGGCGCGGGTTCGGGACCGCGTGGGCGATGTTTCGCTCCCATCGTCGCTGCGCAGGGGGCCGGGCATTGAGCCCATATGACCCTAGAGCCAAGAGATGACGATACCGCCTGCGCGTGCGGACCATACGCCCGAACGACGGAGTTTCGGCAATGACCAGGGTAATGAAGGGCATTCGAGTCCTGGAGGTTGCGCAGCACACTTTCGTGCCCGCGGCGGGTGGCATCCTGGCGGACTGGGGCGCCGATGTGGTCAAGATCGAGCATCCTGTGCGCGGCGATGCGATGCGCGGCATCCTCAACCTCGGCGGCCAGAAGGTCGATCCGCAACGCAACACGCTGATGGAGCACCCCAACCGCGGCAAGCGCAGCGTCGGCATCGATATCTCGACGCCCGAGGGGCAGCAGCTCCTCTACCGGATCGCGGCGACAGCCGACGTCTTCCTCACCAATTACCTGCCGCAGCATCGCCGCAAGCTGAACATCGATGTCGAGCATATCCGCGCCGCCAATCCCGCCATCATCTATGCGCGGGGCAGCGCCTATGGCGACAAGGGGCCGGAACGCGAGGTCGGCGGGTTCGACGGTACTGCCTTCTGGACACGCAGCGGCGTCGGCTATTCGATGAGCCCGGCCGAGCTGGAGGGTCCGCTTTCGCAAGGCCTTCCGGCATTCGGCGATTCCATCGGCGGCATGAACATCGCCGGCGGCATTTCAGCCGCGCTGTTCCACCGCGACCGGACCGGGGAAGCACTCGAAGTCGATGTGTCGCTGATCAGCACGGCATGGTGGTCGGCAGGTGCGGCGGTCGACCAGTTCATCGAGCACAACGAAGTGATGCGCGTTCCCATGCCGAGCTCGGGCGGCAAGGCGGGTAATCCCTTCATGGGCAATTTCCGCACCGCCGATGGCGGCACGATCAACCTCTGCACCCTGACCCCCGGGCCGCACATCCGCAGCATGTTCGAACATGTCGGCGCACCCGGGGCGGCGGACGATCCGCGCTTCTCGACCGCGCCGGCGCTGATGGAGAATTGGAAGGACGCAAGCGACATCCTGGTCGCGAAATTCGCCGAGAAGCCGTTCGCCTATTGGCGCGAGCATCTGAAAACCTATTCGGGCCAATGGGCGCCCTTTCAGAGCCTGCTCGATCTCGCGAGCGACGAGCAGGCTCTTGCCAACGACATGCTCATCGAGGTCGAGGCGGCTGACGGCGGCGCACCGCTCAAGCTGGTCCGCGGGCCGGTCCAGTTCAATCACCAGCCGGTCGAGACGACGCGCGCGCCCCAGGCGTCCGAGCATACCGAAATGTTCCTGATGGAGATCGGCGTCGAATGGGATGAGATCGAGGCCCTGAAGGCCCAAGGTGCAATTGCCTGACGCTTCGATCGACAGGGTCTTCTCGAAAAATGATCGCTGGGCACCCAGCGGCTTGAAAGGGTGGGGATGACATATTGGAGCGAATTTCGCGCAGGCTGGCGCCCGCTGGCCGCAGCCGCGATCGGGATGGGGACCGGCTTCTCCACGACCGGGGTCGTGACGAGCATCATGGCGCCGCACTTCCTGAAGGACCTCCACTGGACGCCCGCTGCCTTTGCCCAGGTCGGGGCGGTGTCGATCCTGATGTCGCTGTTCCTCCCGATCGCGGGGCGACTGGCTGATCTATGGGGCGTGCGCCGCACCGCGGCGATCGGCGTCATCGCGCTGCCCTTGTGCATGATCGGGCTCAGCCGGATGACGGGCGACATCACCCAATATTATATCATCTTCATCATCCAGGCGGCCTTGTGCGTCACGACGACCGCAACCGTGTTCAGCCGCGCGGTCGTCACCCATTTCCAGCGCGCACGCGGCCTGGCGCTCGCGATTGCCGCATCGGCGCCGGGCGTGACCGGCATTTTCGCGGGCCTGTTTCTCAATCCCTTTGTCGAGGCCAATGGCTGGCGCACCGGCTATCTGGTGACTGCTGCCATCACGCTCGTCTGCGGCGGCATCGCCCTGTGGCTGCTGCCGCCGCATCGCAAGGACGTCACCGCAAAGACCGAGACCACCGCGGTCGTCGCCCCGCCGCGCAAACGGGGCTGGGCGGATTATCCCGTGATTTTCCGCACGCGATCCTTCTGGATTCTCATCGTCGCCATGATCCTCTGCAATCTGTACCAGACCCTGGCCCAGACCCAGATCAATCTGCTGATCCTCTCCAAGGGCGTGGACAAACTCGATGTCGGGGGGATCATCTCGGCCTTCAGCGTCTCGATGGTGATCGGGCGCTTCCTGTGCGGCGGCGCGATCGACCGCCTGCCCGGCCAGCTCGTCGCAGCGGTCGGCATGGGCATGCCCTGTATCGGGCTTTTCCTGCTCGCCTCGGGTTTCCACACGACCGCGATGGTGATGCTCGCCATGATCTTCATCGGCCTAGCCGTCGGCGCCGAGGGCGATCTGATCGGCGTGCTCGTCTCGCGCGCCTTCGGCATCTCCATCTATGGCAGCGTCATGGGCCTGGTCGTCTCGGCGATCAGCCTCGCCACGGCGAGCGGTGCCTTGCTGCTCAGCATCCTGCTTCGGAAATACGGGAACTACGATCTCTTCCTGACGATCTCGGGCGTGTCGGTGCTGATCGGCAGCATCATGTTCCTGCTGCTGCCCCGGTCGGCCGCGGCGGCGCCGGTGGAGAATATCCGGTCACCCGGCATGGCCACCTGACGGAGCCGACAAAGGGCGGAAACGACGGCTCAGGGGTTGGCTTCGACAAAGAAGCCCCATTCGATCCAGCGGTCGCGGCTGCCGTGCGCATCCCGCCAGGAGCGCCGGGCCTCTTCGAGATCAAGCCCGAAGCGCGCCGAGACCTCGATCAGCGCCATCTCGACGCCGCCGCCCGCCTGCATTTCGGCCAGGAACGCATGGTGTGTCTCGCTCAACGGCACGGTGCGCGTGACATAATCGGTGCGGACCAGCGCGATATGGCTGGGCGCGGGTGCCGGCAGCGCCGGATTCTCGCCGCGACGCACGGCGTGGTAATAGTCGCCGACCGGAAAGCCGTAGCGGCCCAGCGCAAACGCCGGCTGAAGGCGCAGCGCGGCATCGGGCGTATCGGCGGTGGCGAAGGGCCGCCCCTCATTGCCCTCGGCATCGAACATCGCGAACACCGCATATTCGAAGCGCGCGAGGTCGATCATGAAATCGACCCACGCCTCTCGCGCCTCGCCATCGGGCCGGTTCGCTTCCATCCAGCCGGCGAAGCGGCGGCCGAGATCGTAGAGCGTGTGCCGTTCGGGCGGGCAATCGCGGATATAGTCGGCGACGAAATCGTCGAACAACGCGCGGCCGAGCGCGTGGCAAAGCGCCGGAAACTGTTCGCGCATGCAGGCGGCGATGCGCAGGAAATAGCCGCGCTGATACACCGCCAGCCCGCCAGCCGCGCCGAGCCGCCCGTCGCCGGCGAACAGTGCCTGCGCCGATGCGGGATCGGCGCTGGGGAAGATCAACGCGTCGTGCATCCGGCGCTGTGCCGCGGCCAGGTCGGTCACGCTGCATCCTCAAGCAGGCTGTCCATCGCTCGGGGCACGATGAAGCCGACGGGGTTGGAGACCCCCTCGCCGCCCGCCGCGCGCCCTTCGGCCTCAAGCGGAGCTGACTCGCCTGCCATATAGCGCTCTGCTTTGCGTAGTTCGGAGAGGCAGCCATCGAAATCGGGGATATGATCGTCCCATTCGAGCAGCGTCGAAGCGCCGCCCGTCCGTACCCAGGCAAGGCGGAACAACTCCCAAACCTCGGGCCGCACCGGCCGGTCATGGGTGTCGATCAGATGGCTGCCCATGTCCTGATGCCCGGCGAGATGCATTTGCACCACGCGGTCGCAAGGAAAGGCGTCGAGATAGGCCAGTGGATCGACGCCAGCATTGAAGCAGGTGACATAGACATTGTTCACGTCGAGCAGCAGGCCGCAACCGGTCTCGTCGGCGAGCGCTCCGAGAAAGTCCGGCTCGTCGATCGTCGACTGGGCGAAGCGGACATAGCTGCTGGGATTCTCCAGGATCAGCGGGCGTTCGAGATAGTCCTGCACCTGCCGCACGCGGGCCGCGACATGGGCGAGGCTCTCCTCGGTCAACGGCATCGGCAGCAGGTCGTGCGAATTGCGCCCGTTCACGCCGGTCCAGCACAGATGGTCGCTCACCCAGGCTGGGCGCACTTCGTCAGCCAGCCGCTTGAGCGAAGCGAGATAGCCGAAATCGAGCGGATCGCTGCTGCCGATCGACAGCGAAACGCCGTGCAGCACGAGCGGATAGCGCTCGGCGACTGCCCGGATCACCGCGCGCGGCCGCCCGCCCGAATCCATGAAGTTCTCGGAGATCGCCTCGAACCACACGTCCTGTGGTTCACCCGACAGGATCGTCTCGAAATGCACGCTGCGCAGGCCGAGACCCAGTCCGAGCCGGGGCAGGCCTGCCAGCATGTCCTCAGCTGCAGCCACCGGCCCCGCTCATCCCGCTCGATCCGCACGCCGTCATGTTGCCGCGGGCCTCATTGTCCTGCGAGATCCACAAATAGGTCGGCCCGGTCGCCGCGAAGGCAGCGGGCGCCGGCCCCGGCGTCTCCGGCAGCGCCTGGGTCGAGGCGATCTTGCCCGCTGCCTGCAGCGCCTTGAGCTCAGCCTGGTTCGCCGCCCAGTTCGCTTCGAACACCGCCCGCGCCCGCAGCCACACGCTCTGGCCCTGGTTCGGCCCGTTGGTGCTGAAGCGCTCGCCATTGATCGGCGTCGCGCAGGATCCCAGCGACCGGCAGTCATTGGCGCCGGGATTGTTCATCTCCTCGCCGGTGCCGTACAGGCCGCAGCCGCCCTGCCCCTTGCAGTCATTCTGGACATGGCAGGTATGGTCAGTCCCGGTCGAACAATAGCCCTGGCCCGCGCACGCATTCGGGCCCTTGCCGCCCGGCGGGCCGGCAGTACCGAACCGGTCGGCTCCAGCACAGGCGTTGAGCCCCATACAGGCATGGAGCGGCATGCCCTCGGGCTGAGGGCCGATCACGTTCGGCCCGGGATAGGCCGGCTCATTGGCATAGGGATAGGGAGTCGGCACGGGCACGCCAGGCGGAGGAGCCGGCGTCGGGGTCGGAGTAGCGCTTGAAGCCATGGGACGTTCCTCTAGCGAAAAGGGCGGTTCAGGCGGTGGCCCAGTACTGGCCGACATCGGGCAGATGCATCGGATAGCCATCGGCGCTGGTCTTCGAGATCGCAACGCAGACATAATAGATCACATTCTGCAGCACGCTGACGAGATCGCCATCCTTCTCGATCTTCGCTGCCTCGGCGGCGAAGTTCAGATGGTCGAGCGCCTCGGCGACCTTGTCGCCCGCCTCGTCGGCATCCTCCTCGGCGATGAGCGCCTTGGCAGCCTCGATCGCCTTGTTGCCAAAGTCGGTCAGCCCGGCGAACGAATTCACCCGCAGGCCAAGCGACACATTCTCGAAGGTCGGCCCCATCATCATGCCGGCATAGGCGCCGCCGCTGATCGGGATCTGGCGGATGGTGCGGATATATTTGTCGAGCACCCAGATCATCGAGCGATGCAGCCCTTCGTTGAAGAACAGCTTCTGGTTCTCCGGCGGCACCAGATAGATCGTCTCGGTCATGATCAGCATGTACTGGAAACAGGCGCTGCAGAAGTTCGCGATGTCCGAATAAAGCGGCGGATAGTTTGCCGCGACCGGATTGTCGGGCATGTTCACCAGCACATCGGCCGCAAGCAGATCGGCCTGGGTGATCGCCGGCTGGATCACATCCGTCGGAGCGGGCGGCTGCAGCGGCCGCTGCTCGCTGGTGCCGGCATAATCGGCGAACTGGGCCTGGAGCGTCAGGAACTTCACATAATGCGATTCCTCGTCCTTCGACTGGTCGTCGTCGGGGCTCGGGCCAACATCCGGAATCGGCACGCCTTCGCCCTGGTCGCAGATCGTATCGATCGCGGTCGCCGCGTCCTGGATCGACTGGACCGCGACGAGCTGGGTCTGCCCGACATGGCTGTCGGCATAATCCGGAAAGACCGCTGCGGCCGCCGCGCCCTGCACCGGATCGGCCCAGCCCGGCGTCGGCGCGGGCGGCGCCGGCTTCCAGGGATCGAAGCCGGCATCGGGATAGACCGTGTCCACATTGTTCGGCGAGTAATTGTACGGCTGGATTGCTTTCGCCCATGCGCCCTGCTGGAAGTCCCCATCCGTCAGGAAAGCGGTGCTCAGCAGGCAGCGGATATAGGAATAGAACTGGCCGATCGTGTCCCAGTTGCTGTCCTGCGGCGGCGCGTTCCATTGTTCGGGATATTCGATCTGGAGGAAATGCCAGAGCTGCTCGAAGCCGAGCTTGCCGAGCGGAATCTGCACCGCGGTCTGCCCGTCCGGCCCCACCGGACCCGTCGGATTGTGATAGGGCAACCCGGTCGGATAGGCACTCGGCGCGTGCTGGTAGAGCTGCGGCGCAACGCCCATCGAGAACAGGACGTTCGACGACAGCGACATGTGGAGCATCTCCTCCACCGCCACGCTCATGATCACCCCGCCGGCCTTGTTGGCGAAGAGCTGGGCGTCGCTGATCGTCTCGCCGCTCTCATTGTTTCGGACCAGCGAATAGTAAGTGTAAAGATAGATCGGGATCGTCGCGAGCTCGATCTCGATGGCGGTCTGGAGATCGGTCTGCAGCCGCGCAAGCACCTCCTCACGAGTCCAGTTGGCGTTGAGCGTGGCGACAAAGGCCTGCTCGGCTGGTGTGAGCGGCGTGACTGGATCAGGCGTGTCCATGGGAGCCCCCTCAGGTCCGGATGACAGATGAATCGGGGGAACAAGGCGAACGCAGCCCCCGTTACGCCGCGCAGCATATTGGGCTGTCCGGCGCCGGCAACGCCCGAAACAACCATTTTTGCGGTGGTTTTCTAGGCGGGGCTTTCGCGGCCCAGGCGCAGCTTCGAGCCGCGCAGGGGTTCTGCGCCTATGGGGCCGGATCCTCGTCGGAGCCGCCATGGATGAAGCTGACCGATCCGGAGAAATCCGGTTCGATTTCATCGAGCGCACCGCTGACTTCGTCCGGATCGAACATGCCGATATGGCAGCTGAGATCATCGACGCCGAAACTCACCACCAGTTGCGACGCATCGGGCGACCAGCACAGGCCCGCAGCGAATTCGACGCCCGTTTTGGTGAAGAAGAAGCGCCGGCTGAGGCGACGCAACGCATAATGCGCATCGAGCCAGATGAACCGATGATAGTAACAAAAGGCCTGTTGGTGGCGGAGCAGCTCATGCTCCATGCCGAGCCAGCCGCCGTCGAAGGGGATCAGGGGCGTGCCCCCGCGCATGCGGTCGCGCATGGCGTAGCGGCACGGGTGCTCGACCACGGTATGGCCGCGTTCGTCGAGAATGCGCGTCGGGTCCAGGGTGTAGACGAAACGCAGCGCGTCGCCGTCCACCAGCGGCATCCAGTTCTTCTCGTTGCGCGGCGTACCGCCGGGATCGACCACCCTTGCCGCCGCCAGCCTCGGCGCGGCGGAGCCCAGCCCGTCGATCCGCGTGAGGATCATCCTGCCGATCCCGTCTTCATGGGTTTCGCGGATACTCGAAAGGCACCATGGCGCGCCGTGCCAGGAGAACAGGCGGGAGTCCTCGAACCCAAGGATGTTCGAGAAGCTGGGCGCGGGCCAGCCAAACGGCGGCGCGATCATCGCGGATTCGAGGGGGCGCCCCTGGACGTCCAGCCTCACGGCCAGGTTGCGCGTCCGCAGCAACGGCCGACCGTCCGGCATCCGCTCGAGATGGCGGTAGCGGGCGCGCCCCTCCGCGTCGAATTCGATCACATAGTTCAGCACCCGCACCAGCATCCACATCGCACCGTCGATGTTGGCGACCGAGGGATTGGTGGGCAAACCCAGCGCGTCGGTTTGAATCGCGAGAGCATGAGATCGGAACGATGGGACAAGTCGCGAAAGGCTTTGGGCGTCCCCATAGGTTGCGGCCAGTCGTTCCGTAGCTGACCTCATGACGTACCGCCTCCCCACCCGCTAGCCAGCCGATGGCAGCATATGAGGCTGTCAGGCAGCGGCAATGCGCGAAGCATCCATTTCTGCTGTGTTTCCGGGCGCGGCTTTCGAGGCCGAAGCACGGGCTTGATCCCCGTCGCCGAACCGCGGGTTCGAGCGCGATAATTGGACCGGGCGCCTGCTAAACGGTGTCGCGACGGGGCGAGAAACCGGGGGGATCCTCGCGCCGCCGCGACGCCATTCTCGTGGCCAAACACGATCCCAACATCAAGTTACATCGGTGTCATGTTTCGGTCGTGCCGAAATTGTTGACAGTGGCATTTAATTCAATAATTGAACTAATGAGAGTGTCGGTCAGCGCACCGGTGGGGGAGGCGGTTACGCCTTCGGTTCGGATTGAGGAGAGGTTCGGAGATGGACGCGCCGCTGTATCCGCCGTCACAGGCCTATGAGCAGCCGTCCGTGGTGCCGCACCGGATGGATACCACCACGACCTCGATCGCCGCCCTGCTCGCCGATCCTGCGGCGAAGGCGATCATCATCGCTGAAATCCCGACCTTCATGGCGCGTATCGGCAATGAGCAGCTGAAACCGCATCTCTACAATTTCTCGCCCCGCTCGCTGGTGCAGTTCGGCGTGTTCAAGACGGATGCGCTGGACCGGGTGGACCAGCAACTCGGCAGGCTTCCCCCGACCACGACCTTCGCGAAATGAAGGATCTCCACGTCTCGATCGAACCCGGCCGCCGCGAAGTGATGATCGCTGCCGGCGCGGCCTTGCTGCCGCTCCCATTTGCGAGCGGCGCGGAGGCGGCCACGCTATCGGAGGCGCCGCTGGGGCTCGGTCGCGACCAGGCGTTCGATCTGGACTGGCGCTTCTTCCGCGGCGCGGCCGATGGCCTCGAAGCGCCGGGCACGGACGACAGCGGCTGGCGCCGGGTCGACCTGCCGCATGACTGGAGCGTCGAGGACGTGCCCGGCGGCCAGCCGCCGAGGCAGATCGGGCCGTTCGACAAAAGCGCGGTCGGCGGCACCGCGACCGGCTACACCCAGGGCGGTGAAGGCTGGTATCGCAAGCACTTCCGGCTGAAGGCGCTGCCCGCCGATGCGCGAGTCGAGATCGCGTTCGACGGCATTTCCGTGACGAGCGACGTCTGGCTGAACGGCCATCTGCTCGGCACCCATGTCCATGGCTACACGCCCTTCGCCTGGGACCTGACGCCCCATCTCGTCCGGGACGGCGACAATGTCCTGGCTGTGCGGGCGCGCAACATCGGGCGGAACAGCCGCTGGTATGCCGGCTCGGGCATCTATCGCCACGTGACGCTGAACATCTTCCCGTCTCCGGCACGGATTGCGCGCTGGGGAGTCGGGGCATGGACACGGCGAATCCTCGACCGGCACGCCGAGATCGACATCACGACCCGGATCGACAATGCCGATCCGGCGCTGACCCTGGTCACGCGGCTGCGCTCCGTACAGGGCAAGATTGTCGCCGAGGCCAGCACCCCCGCCGGCAGCGCCGTGTCGCAGAGCCTGCACCTCGACGCACCCCAGCTCTGGTCGCCCGACAATCCCTATCTCTATGCTCTCGAGACGGAGCTCAGACGCGGGACCCTGGTCATCGATCGGCTCATCCAGCCCTGGGGCGTGCGCATCGTCACCATGGATGCAGCGAACGGCCTGAGGATCAACGGCACCGCGATCAAGCTGCGCGGCGGCTGCATCCATCACGACAATGGCCTGCTCGGCGCGGTCGCCTTTGCCGATGCCGATAGCCGGCGAGTGCTGACGCTCAAGGCGCGCGGCTACAATGCGATCCGCAGTTCGCATAACCCCGCATCCGCGACATTGCGCGCTGCCTGCGACCGGCACGGGATGCTGCTGATCGACGAAGCGTTCGACGCGTGGCACGCCCCCAAGCTCAAGGACGATTATTCGAAATATTTCCGCGAAGACTGGCACGCGGCGCTGGAAGCTCTCGTGCTGAGCGCGCGCAACAGCCCGAGCTTGATCATGTGGAGCATCGGCAACGAGATCCCCGAGCGGTCGACGACTGAGGGTATGGCGTGGTGCTGGCAGCTCGCCAACGAAGTACGCCGGCTCGACCCGACCCGGCCGGCGACCGCCGCCCTGAACGGCGTGTTGGGCGATCCGATCATCGTGTCGGAAAAGGCAGCCCGGCCGGGGTTTGGCGGCAAGGAAGACGAAGCCTCGGCCGCATTTCTCGATGTGGCCGGCTATAATTACCGGCTCGAGGATATCGAGGCCGATCATCGGAAACGCCCGGAGCGCATCATCTACGCCTCCGAGACCTTCTCGCACGATGCCTATGATTATCACGCCCTGGCCGAGCGGGCGCCCTATATGCTCGGCGAGTTCGTCTGGACCGCGATGGACTATATCGGCGAGGCCGGGATCGGCGCGACCAAGCGGATCCCGAACAAGGGCATGCCCTTCTACCTTGCGCAATGGCCCTGGGTGAACGCCTGGTGCGGCGATATGGACCTGATCGGCCACCAGAAGCCGCCTTCATTCGCCCGCGATGTCATCTGGGGCCTGAGCCCGCTCGAAATGATGGTGCAGCGCCCGGTGCCCGAGGGGCAGGTCGAGTTCGTCGCGCAATGGGGCTGGTCGGATGAACTGCCGAGCTGGACCTGGCCGGACGCGAGCGGCCGGACGCTTGCCGTGCGGCTCTATTGTTCCGGCGACAGGGTGGAGCTCCGCCTCAACGGCAAGCTGGTCGGCACAAAGGCGCTGACCGCCGCCGACAAGATGCGGGCCGAACTTCCGGTGCCCTATGCGCCCGGCCTGCTGGAAGCGATCGCCTATCGCGGCGGCAAGGAAATCGGCCGGAAGCGACTGGAGACGGTCTCGGCGCCCGCCCGGTTGCGCGTCGTTCCCGAAAAGCCGCGCGGCGGCAGCGACCGGCACTCGCTGAGCTATATCGGCATCGATCTGCTCGATGCGCAGGGACGCATCATCCCCGAAGGCGAGGTGAAGGTCCGGCTGATGGTCCACGGCCCGGCCGAGCTTGTCGCCTTCGGCAGCGCCAATCCCCTGGCGGTCGGTTCCATCCAGTCAGCGGAAGCCCGGACGTTCCGCGGCAGGGCGCTGGCGATCCTGCGCTCGACCGGCGCCAGGGGAAGTGTGCGGATCGAAGCGCGTGCCGAAGGCCTGCAATCTGCGGCCGCAACGGTGCGGCTGGCGTGATCGGCGCGCGGCATTTCGATGGGACAAAGAGGTTTTACCGCCCGGGCACGGGCCTTGCTGAGAGGAACTTTTCGATGCGTTTCATGATTGCCCCCGCCCTCGCTTTGTCGGCCATACCGGCCGCCGCGTTCGCCCAGACCACACCGACGACCGCGCCCGCGGCACCTGCCGCTGCTGCCGGCTACAGCATCGAGGACACGGATATCGGCACGCTGCTCGACGATCCCGCCGCAAAGGCAGTGCTCGACAAGCATATTCCCGGCTTCTCGGCCAAGGACCAGATCGACATGGCGCGCTCGATGACGCTGAAGGGCATCCAGCAATATGCCCCGGACATGATCACCGACAAGCTCCTGTCGGATATCCAGGTCGATCTCTCCAGGCTGCCCGTCAAGAAGTGAGCCGACGGCAACGGCCCGCAGGCACGCGCGGCATGGGCCTGGGCCATTGCTACACCGACGAGACGCGGCTCTGATTCAATTTTCGTGCGCGGCGGTGCAGCGGGAGGCGGGGGAGCGTGCAACTGACGCTCCACCACGCTCTTTCACATGACCGGAAATATCGAGCGAACGCCGCTGGCTGTTACTGCGGAAAAGCTGGCTGATATGCTGGCTGTTCCTGGCTGTTATCCAATAACAGCCAGCCGTCCGCAAAGTCATGGAAACGCACGGAAAATCGCGAGAAAGATCCAGTATAACAGCCAGCGAAAAAATATCGGCGATAACAGCCAGTAACAGCCAGCAAATCGCGGGTCAGCCCTGCCCCGGCGGCGCAAGACTATAGGGCTGATACGCTGCCGCGAATTCGGGCAGCGCCTCGCACGCTTCGGAATGGCGGGAGAGCGCCGCCCAGCCATCCATCACGAATTGCCCGGCCAGTGCCTCGGAAATGAACCGCGCCATCGTGCCTAACAATATATCGGCATGGCACATCGTCTCGCCGAGCAACCACGGGCCCTTGGCGGCGGCACGTTCGCGTTCGAGCAGGTCGAGCGTGTCGATCACCTGCGCCCGGCACCGCTCGACCCACATCGGCAGGCCGTCGCGGAACGCGCCTTCATAGACCAGGCTCACGCCCTTCTCGGCCGCGCCGCATGCAAAGCCGCACCATCGGAGCATGGCGCGTCGCTCGTCCCCGCGCCGGGCGAGGAATGCCTTGTCCGGGCCGACCATCTCGTCGAGGATCTCGATGATCGCGCCGCTGTCGACCATCACCACGCCGTCATCGAACACCAGGGTCGGCACGCGCCGCAGCGGATTGTGCCGGGCGATCTCGTTGGCGTCGCCAAAAGTCGAGAGCGGCGCATGCTCATAAGGCAGGCCGTAAAGCCCGAGCGTCACCGCGACTCGGCGGACGAAGGGCGAATCATATTGTCCGATCAGCAGCATGATCCGCCCTCCCTTTAGCTCACCAGACGTGTACGCGCTTGTCGGGCGCGAGATACAGCTTCTGTCCCGGCTGCACGTTGAACGCAGTGTACCAGGCGTCAAGGTTGCGCACCGTCTGGGCGCGGAGATTGCCCGGCGAATGGCCATCGGTCGCGACCTGGGCGCGGATCGCCTGTTCGCGGGTCTTCTCGCGCCAGCTCTGCGCGAAGGCGAGGAAGAAGCGCTGGTCGCCGGTCAGCCCGCCGATCACCGGCGCCTCCTTGCCACCGAGCGAGGCGTGATAGGCCTCGTACGCTGCGGTGAGGCCCGCGACATCAGCGATATTCTCGCCCAGCGTCTGCTCGCCATTGAGATGCAGCCCGGGCAGCGCTTCATAGGCGCTGTACTGCGCTACAAGCGTCGCGCTCTGCGCTTTGAAATGGGCGAAATCGGCGGGCGTCCACCAGTTGCGCAGCTTGCCGGCCGAATCGAACTCGGCACCGGTATTGTCGAAGCTGTGGCTGATCTCATGGCCGATCACCGCGCCGATCGAGCCGTAGTTCGCCGCCGCATCCGCCTTCGGATCATAGAAGGGCGCCTCGAGGATCGCCGCCGGGAAGTTGAGCGCGTTCTGCAGCGGCAGGTTGACCGCATTGACCGTCTGCGGCGTCATCCACCATTCGCCCTTGTCCGGCGCCTTGCCGATCTTGCCGAGCTGATGCTTGTATTCGGCCAGCCGGGCCCGTTCGAGATTGCCGAGCGCATCGTCGGCCTTGATCTCGAGCGCGCTGTAATCGCGCCAAGCTTCGGGATAGCCGATGCCGACCCGCATCGTCGCGATCTTCTTGCGCGCTTCATCCTTGGTCGCCGGCGCCATCCAGGTCAGGTTCTTCACCCTTGTGTCGAAGGCGGCGAGGATGTTCTTCACCATCCCCTGAATGTCCGTCTTGGAGGAAGCGGGGAAGAATTTGGCGGCGTAGATCTGGCCGACTGCGTCGCCGAGATTCGCGTTGACCGAGCCGATCGCGCGTTTGTCGCGCGGCCGGGCGACCTTGGTGCCGCTGAGCGTCTTGCCGTAGAAATCGAACGAGGCGTCATCGAAAGCCTTGGGCAGCACCGCGGTGACCGTGTTGATATGGTGGAAGGCGAGCCAGTCCTGCCATGCCTGGAGCGGTTCGCTCGCAACCAGCGCCGAAAGCTTGGCGGTCGCGCCGGGCTGCCAGACGACGAAATCCTGCTGGCCGGAAAGCCCGGCGGCACCGAAGAACGCGGCCCAGTCGAGGCCCGGCGCCTTCTTGGCGAAATCGGCCTGCTTCCAGGAATTGTCGGCCTTGTGGACGTCCTGGCTGGCGACATTGTCGAGATGCGCGATGGCGATCTTGGTTTCGAGCGCCATCACCCGGTCGGCGCGGGCGGCGGGATCGCTCATCCCGGCGAGCGTGAAGATCTTCGCGAGATAAGCCTTATAGTCAGTACGGATCTGCGCCATCTGCGGCGTGGTCGAGAGATAATAGTCGCGCTCGGGCAGGCCGAGGCCGCCCTGGAGCAGATAGGGCACTTCCTCCGACGGATTGTCGAGCGCTTGGGTCACGAACAGGCCGAACAGATGCTCGGTGTGGAAATTGGTGGCGTTGAGCGGATCGACATCAGCGCGCAGGTCAGCGCCCAGCGCCTTGGCCAGCGCGACCTTGTCGGCGATCGCGGCGATCGCGTCGAGCTCGGGCTTGATCGGGGCGAGGCCGTGCTTCTCGATCGTCGCGGTATCGAGATAGGCGTTGTAATAATCGGCGATCCTGCGCTGATCGGTCCCCGCCGCCGCATTGGCCTTTGCCGCGTCGGCGATGAGTTGCGCGTTGCGCTGTTCGGCGAGGTTGAACACCTGCAGGAAGATGCCGGTGCTCGGACGATCGGCCGGAATCTCGGTCTTCGCGCGCCAGGCGCCATTGGCATAGCCGTCGAAATCGTCGCCCGGCTTCACGGTCTTGTCGATGCCCGCCTGGTCGACGCCGATCGCGGTGCCGGCGACCTGGGTGGGCGCGCTCGGCGTGCAGGCGGTGGTGGCGAGCAGGGCGACGAGCAACAGGGTGGAACGCTTCATGAGGAACCTCTCCAAAGGTGTATGACTCGGCAACTACACCGGTGAATCCGGTTACGCCAGATACCAGGCAAGCCGCGCGCGCACGGGTGCTTCCCATTCCCGCGCGCGCCGTTTAGGCAGGCCCGCGATGAGGATAGAGATATGAGCGCGCCTGTGCTCGACACCAGGCTGTCGCCCGAGAGCGAAACCTTCCGCGCCAACGCCGCGCATAACCGCGCGCTGGCCGAGCGGCTGCGCGCCGATGTCGCGAAGGCGGCGCTGGGCGGGACCGAGAAAAGTCGCGAACGGCACGTTTCCCGCAACAAACTGCTGCCCCGCGACCGGGTGGAGCGGCTGCTCGATCCGGGCAGCCCGTTCCTGGAGATCGGCCAGCTTGCCGCGTTCGACCTGTATGACGGGGAGATTCCCGGCGCGGGGATGATCGCCGGCATCGGCCGCGTGTCCGGGCGGCAATGCATGATCGTCTGCAACGATGCGACGGTGAAGGGCGGGACCTATTATCCGCTGACGGTGAAGAAGCATCTGCGCGCGCAGGAGATCGCCGAGGCGAACCATCTGCCCTGCATCTATCTGGTCGATTCGGGCGGCGCGAACCTGCCGCACCAGGACGAGGTCTTCCCCGACCGCGACCATTTCGGGCGGATCTTCTTCAACCAGGCGAACATGTCGGCCAAGGGCATCCCCCAGATCGCCTGTGTGATGGGCAGCTGCACCGCGGGCGGGGCCTATGTGCCGGCGATGTCCGACGAGAGCGTGATCGTGCGCAACCAGGGTACGATCTTCCTCGCGGGTCCGCCTTTGGTGAAGGCAGCGACCGGAGAGGTGATCTCGGCCGAGGAGCTTGGCGGGGCCGAGACGCATGGCCGCAAATCGGGCGTGGTCGATCATGTCGCCGAGAATGACGAGCATGCACTGACGATCGTGCGCGACATCGTCTCGACGCTGCCGCCGCAGGTGATGGCGGATGTGAACCTCAAGGAGCCGCGCGCGCCGAAGTTCGATGCCGAGGATCTCTACGGTATCGTGCCGAGCGACGTTCGCGCCCCCTATGACGTGCACGAGGTGATTGCACGCCTTGTCGACGGATCGGAGTTCCACGAGTTCAAGGCGCTGTACGGATCGAGCCTGGTGTGCGGCTTTGCGCATATCTGGGGCATTCCGGTCGCGATCCTCGCCAATAACGGCGTGCTGTTCTCGGAGAGCGCCGTAAAGGGCGCGCATTTCATCGAGCTTGCCTGCCAGCGCCGCATTCCTTTGCTGTTCCTGCAAAACATCTCGGGCTTCATGGTCGGCGGCCGCTACGAGGCCGAGGGCATCGCCAAGCATGGCGCGAAGCTGGTCACCGCGGTTGCGACGGCGAGCGTGCCCAAGATCACCGTGCTGATCGGCGGCAGCTTCGGCGCCGGCAATTACGGCATGTGCGGGCGTGCCTATTCGCCGCGGTTCCTGTTCAGCTGGCCGAACAGCCGCATCAGCGTGATGGGCGGCGAGCAGGCCGCCTCGGTGCTCGCCACCGTGCACCGCGATGCCGAGAGCTGGACCGAGGAACAGGCCGAAGCCTTCAAGGCGCCGATCCGCCAGAAGTACGAAGATGAGGGCAACCCTTGGCACGCTACCGCGCGGCTGTGGGATGACGGGATCATCGATCCTGCGCAGACGCGGGATGTACTCGGGCTGGCGTTCGCGGCGGCGCTCAATGCGCCGGTGCCGGAACGGGCGCAGTTCGGCGTGTTCCGGATGTGATGCCGTTTGGCGCAACGAAATTCCTGCGGAGACACTGAATGCCCCTGATCCTTTCGCTTCTCCTCGCCGCCCAGATCACGCCGATGCAGCCGATGCCCAAAGGCACCGGCCTGCCGCTCGCCGATGCCGATACCAGCGCGGTGATGGCTCCGGTCGACCGGATGTTCGCGGGCCTCGCCGCCCGGGACGCTGCTGCGATCAGCGCGCAGCTTCGGCCAGAGGGCAGCGCGACCGTTGCGATCGAGAAAGCCGATGGCAGCCGCGTCGTCCGCCATCTCAGCTGGGCGGAGTTCACCGCCGGCATCAAACCCGGCCCCGAGCGTTATGAGGAGCGGCTGACCGACCCTGCGATTGAGGTCGATGGCGATATCGCGATGGTGTGGAGCCCCTACACTTTCTACGTCGACGGCAAGGCGCAGCATTGCGGCGTCGATCATTTCGATCTCGTCCGGGAAAATGGGTCCTGGAAGATCCTCAATGTCACCTGGTCGCAACGGACCACCGGTTGCGGAGCCTGACTTGCTGAAATCCCTCCTCATCGCCAATCGTGGCGAGATCGCCTGCCGGATCATCCGCACCGCACGCAGGCTCGGCATCCGGACAGTCGCCGTCTATTCGGATGCCGACGCCAAGGCGCTCCATGTCCGCCAGGCCGACGACGCCGTGCATATCGGGCCGTCTCCGGCGCGTGAGAGCTATCTGGTCGGTGAGAAGATCATCGCTGCCGCCAAGGCCACAGGGGCCGAGGCGATCCACCCCGGTTACGGCTTCCTCTCCGAGAATGCGGACTTCGCCCAGGCGGTAATCGATGCGGGCATCATCTGGGTCGGGCCCAATCCTTCCAGCATCCGCGCGATGGGGCTTAAGGACGCGGCCAAGGGACGGATGATCGCAGCCGGCGTGCCGGTGACGCCAGGCTATCTCGGCGAGGACCAGACACCAGACCATCTCGCCGCCGAGGCGGCCAAGGTCGGCTATCCAGTGCTGATCAAGGCAGTCGCGGGCGGCGGCGGCAAGGGGATGCGGCGGGTCGACGATCCAGCCGATTTCGCCGATGCCCTGCTCTCCTGCCAGCGCGAGGCGGCCTCTTCCTTCGGCAACACCCAGGTGCTGATCGAGAAATACATCCTCTCGCCGCGCCATATCGAAGTGCAGGTGTTCGGCGACAGTCACGGCAATGTCGTCCATCTGTTCGAGCGCGACTGCTCGCTCCAGCGCCGCCACCAGAAGGTGATCGAGGAAGCCCCTGCCCCCGGCATGGATGAGGCGACCCGCGAAGCGATTTGCGCGGCCGCGGTGAAGGCGGCCAAGGCAGTCGACTATATCGGCGCGGGCACGATCGAGTTCATCGCCGATGCGAGCGAGGGCCTCCGCGCCGACCGCATCTGGTTCATGGAGATGAACACGCGGCTCCAGGTCGAGCATCCGGTGACCGAGGAGATTACCGGGCAGGATCTGGTCGAGTGGCAGCTGCGCGTGGCGAGCGGCGAAACGCTGCCGAAGCGACAGGATGAGCTTGCCATCAATGGCTGGGCAGTCGAGGCGCGGCTTTATGCCGAGGACCCATTAACTGGCTTTCTCCCAAGCACGGGGCCGCTGACTCATCTCATGCTCCCGGAACATCAGGTCCGCGTCGATACGGGCGTTTATGAAGGCGGCGCCGTCACACCCTTCTATGACCCGATGATTGCGAAGCTCATTGCGACAGGTCCGGATCGCGCCGGCGCCGTCGCACGCTTGAGGCTGGCCTGCGAGACAACTGCGGTCTGGCCGGTGAAGGTCAATGCTGGATTCCTCGTCCGTTGCCTCCAGGACGATGAATTTCTGGCCGGCAAGATGGACACGGGGTTGCTGGCGGCGCACGCCGACAGGTTGATCCCTCCTACAGACGCACCTGATGCGGTAAGACGCAGCGGGGCGATGGCTGTCGCCGCCGCCGCCGCCGGCCTTACTCCATACCAATGCGGAATGGCGCTAGCTGGCCAGCAGGAGGCCACGCGCGCGCCCTGGCAAGGCATATTCGGATTTCGCCTGAATGCGCGCAGCCAACGGACCGTCCACTTCAGGATCGACGGACACGCGGATTCGATCGAGATCGAAAGCCCCTGGACCGACCTTCCTGCATGGATCGAAATGGCGGGCGACACGATCCTGACTGGCGTCAACGACGGGCGCGTGTTCGCCGTCACGTCTGATCGCGCTACTGGCGCTGCCGGCGGTGCGGCGGCCGATGGCGCGATCCTGTCGCCGATGCCCGGTCGCATCATCGCAGTCGAAGTGGCAGCTGGCGAGGCCGTCACCAAGGGCCAGAAGCTGGTCACGCTCGAGGCGATGAAGATGGAGCACAGCCTCGTCGCGCCGTTCGACGGGACCGTCGCCGAGCTCAATGCCGAGACTGGCGGGCAAGTGAGCGAGGGCGCTGTCCTCGCTCGGATCGACCGTGCCGAATGAGTGACGTCGTCTTCCGCACCGCGACCATCGACGATCTCCCGGCGATCGTCACGCTGCTTGATGACGATGATCTCAGCCGGGGCCGTGAGGACGCGAGCCTGCCGCTTGATCCGCGCTATGTCGCTGCTTTCGAGGCAATCACCTCCGATCCCAACCAGATGCAGGTCGTCGCCGAGCTCGATGGCCGGGTCGTCGGCACGATGCAGCTCAGCTTCCTCGCCGGCATCGCGTTTCGCGGCGGCTGGCGCGGGCAGATCGAGGCGGTGCGAATCGCGAGCGATCTGCGCGGCCAGGGGCTTGGGCAGCAGATGATCCAATGGGCGGTCGAGCGGTGCCGCGAGCGCGGTTGCCGGATGGCGCAGTTGACCTCGAAGCTCGACCGTATCGATGCGCATCGCTTCTATGAACGGATGGGCTGGAACAAGAGCCATGCCGGGTTCAAGCTGCAGCTCGAACAGGCATAAGGAGAGGGCAATGGCCGAGGGCTTCGATTTCACCGGCAAGACGGTGATGGTGTTTGGCGGGACCAGCGGGATCAACCTCGGCATCGCCAAATCCTTTGCGCGGCGCGGGGCGACGCTCGCCGTCGCCAGCCGCAGCCAGGACAAGGTCGATGCCGCGGTCGCGGCGCTCTCCGGCGAGACGCCGGCGCTCGGCTACAGCCTCGATGTGCGCAATTATGATGCGGTGAAGGCGGCGATCGATGATTTCCGCCAGCAGCGCGGCACAATCGATGTGCTGGTTTCGGGCGCGGCCGGCAACTTCCCCGTGCCGGCAGCGATGCTCAGCTCGAACGGTTTCAAGGCAGTCGCCGAGATCGACACGCTCGGTACCTTCCATGTGATGCGTGCCGCTTATGAGCATCTGACCAAGCCCGGTGCCAGCATCATCAACATCTCGGCGCCCCAGGCCTTTATCGCGACGCCGCTGCAGGTCCATGTCTGCGCGGCCAAGGCCGGGGTCGACATGATCACCAAGACGCTGGCGATCGAATGGGGGCCGGAGGGTGTGCGGGTGAACTCGGTTTCGCCCGGGCCGATCGAGGGGACCGAGGGCATGGAGCGGCTTGCGCCGACGCCCGAAGCCAAGGCGCGCTCGGCCAAAGCCGTGCCGCTCGGGCGGATGGGCACGGTCGACGATGTCGCCGATGTCTGCCTGTTCCTCGCCTCGCCCTATGCACGATACGTGTCGGGCGTCGTGCTGCCCGCCGATGGCGGCTGGACCGCAGGCCGCAGCCTTGGCGGGATCGGCTGATGGCCGGCCGCTATTATGACGAATGGCAGGTCGGCGACCGGATCGTCCATATCCTGCGCCGCACGGTGACCGAGACCGACAATCTGATGATGTCGGCGCTTACCCATAATCCGCAGCCGCTGCATCTCGACGCCGAATATGCCGCCGGGACCGAGTTCGGCCGGATCGTCGTCAACGGGACTTTCACCTTCGCGCTGATGGTTGGGATTTCAGTCGGCGATACGACGCTCGGCACGTTGGTGGCCAATCTCGGTTACGACAAGCTGGTGATGCCCAAGCCGGTGTTCATCGGCGATACGCTGCGCGGCGAGACCGAGGTGGTCGAACTGCGCGACAGCAAGTCGCGACCCGATGCCGGGCTGGTGACGTTCAAACACCGGATGTTCAACCAGCGCGATGAGGAAGTGTGCTCGTTTTTGCGGACTGCGTTGCTGAAGCGAAGGCCGGCATAGACCGCTGCGGGCGAGGTGAATTCCCTGTTCCGGGCCGATAACAGGGAATTTAACAGGGAATTTCTTCTTTTTTTGGCGCCGGACCGAACTTTGTCCGGAATAGTTTAATATTTACAGCGGTTTGCGCTGAATCCTGGCGCCGGGAACAGGGAAATTCCCTTCGAAACAGGGAAATTCAGATACCAGACCATGTGAAAGAGCGCGCACCGCGCCAGGAAGCGTGGTGCGGGATCATATTGCTCTCTTCTCAATTCGCTTTGAATCGACGACCGGTTCTAAACGGTGAAGCTTTCGCCGCAGCCGCATTCGCCCTTGGCGTTCGGGTTCTGGAACACGAAGCCGGCAGCGAAATCATCCTCGACCCAGTTCATCGTCGAGCCGATCAGGTAGAGGATCGAGCCGCCATCGACGTAGAGGACGCCGCCGGGGGTTTCGATCTTCTCGTCGAAGGGTTTGGCTTCAGTGACATAGTCGACTGAATAAGCGAGGCCGGAGCAGCCACGGCGGGGCGTCGACAGCTTCACGCCGATCGCGCCTTCTGGGGCTTTCGCCATCAGGTCAGCGATCCGCGCTTCGGCGGTCGGGGTCAGGATCAGTGCGGCTGGCCGCGGTCTCAGTGTCGTCGCCATCTCTTCTTCCTTCCTCCCCTCCCGCTTGCGGGAGGGGACTGAGGGGTGGGCGCCCGGCTTCCACTGACGGAGCGCTTGCGGTGAGCGGGAGCCCACCCCCAACCCCTCCCGTAAACGGGAGGGGAGTAAATATCACAACATCCCGAGCTCTAATTTCGCGTCGTCTGACATCTTCTGCGGATCCCATGGCGGATCCCAGACCAGATTGACATCCGCCGTGCCGACGCCCGGCACCGAACCGACCCGCAGCTCAACCTCGGCCGGCATCGACTCCGCGACCGGACAATGCGGCGTGGTGAGCGTCATCGTCACCACGGCATGGCCCTCTTCCGTCACCTCGACACCGTAGATCAGGCCGAGATCATAGATGTTCACCGGAATCTCGGGATCGTAGATTTCCTTCAGCGCCTCGACCACCGCCTCGTACAGCGCGCCGCCGGGCTCGCCGCTCGCCTCGGGCTGCGGCTTTTGCGCGAGGAAGCCTTCGAGATAGTCGCGCTTGCGCTCGAACGTCTCCGTCACGCCGCCATCGACGCGCGCCCTGGGCGGCGCCTCGACCGAGTCGACTTCTTCCACGATAATCTTCCGTTCTTCGTTCATGCCGACCCTACCCGAAAATCCTGGTTACCCGCTCGATTCCCCGCACCAGCGCATCCACGTCAGCCGCGCCGTTATAGACCCCGAAGCTCGCCCGCGCCGTTGCCGGCACGCCGAGCGCCTCCATCAGCGGCTGGGCGCAATGATGCCCGGCACGGATCGCGACCCGTTCCTCGTCCAAGATGGTGCCGATGTCGTGCGGATGCACCCCCTCGATGGTGAAGGAGACGATGCCCGCTGAATCCTCGGGGCCGTAGAGCCGCACTGAGTTGACCTGCGACAGCGCCTCGCGGGTCTTCGCAACCAGGGCTGTCTCATGCGCGTGGATCGCGTCGAGGCCGATCGCCTCGACATAGTCGATCGCGGCATGGAGCCCGAGTGCGCCCACGATGTGCGGCGTGCCCGCCTCGAACCGGCCCGGGGGCGGGGCGTAGGTGGTTTTCGCGAAGGTGACGCGGTCGATCATCGAACCGCCACCCTGATAAGGCGGCATCGCCTCGAGCAGCTCGGGCCGGGCCCAGAGCACGCCGATCCCGGTCGGGCCGTAAAGCTTGTGGCCTGAAAAGACATAGAAATCGCAATCGAGCGCAGCGACATCGACTGCCATGCGTGGCACTGCCTGGCAGCCGTCGAGCAGGATCTTGGCGCCGATCGAATGGGCGATATCGGCGGCGCGCTTCGCGTCGAGCACTGAACCAAGCACATTCGAGACATGCGCCAGCGCGACGAGCTTGTGCGCGGGAGTGATCATCGCCGCCATGGCGTCGAGATCGATGCGATGGTCGGCGGTCAGCGGGATGACATCGATCGCGGCGCCGACGCGCTCGGCGGCCATCTGCCATGGCACGATGTTCGAATGATGTTCGAGCGTTGACAGCAGGATGCGGTCGCCGGCCTTGAGCTGTTCCCTTGCCCAGCATTGTGCAACGAGGTTGATCCCTTCGGTCGCGCCGCGCACGAAGACGATCTCGTCGGCCGAGCCGGCGCCGATGAAGCGCGCGACGCGCTTGCGGGCGGCTTCATAGGCGAGCGTCATATCGGCGGAGCGCTGGTACACGCCGCGATGCACGGTGGCATAGGTCTCGGCATAGCCGCGGTTGATCGCGTCAATCACGGGCTGCGGCTTTTGCGCGGTCGCTGCGGTGTCGAGATAGGCCCAGCCTTCGGGGATCGCCGGGAAATCGGCGAGGACATCGAGGGGACGGGTGTCGAGGAGCGTGCTCATAGGTGCGCAATCAAATTCCTTCTCCCCCTGTGGGAGAAGGAGGGAGGAGCGAAGCGACGGAAGGATGAGGGGGATGAGGCTCGAGGCTTCACGAGTGTCCCCCTCACCCTTCCCACCGCTTCGCGATGGGCCCCTTCCCTCTCCCCCAAGGGGAGAGGGAGAAGAAGGATCGGCCCGCTCACAGCATTCGCTCCAACGCGCCCAGTGCAGCAGCCTCGACCGCTTCACGCTCGCCCGCATCGGCAACGTCATCGAACACCGACCCGATAAACGCGCGCAGCAGCAGGGCCTTGGCCTCGGCTGGCGCGATGCCGCGGCTGGCGAGGTAGAAGAGCGCCATCGCGTCGAGCTCGCCGACCGTTGCGCCGTGCGCGCATTTCACGTCGTCGGCATAGATTTCGAGTTCGGGCTTGGCGTTGGCGGTCGCGGTGCGGGTCAGCAGCATTGCCTTGACCGACTGGCTGGCATCGGTCTTCTGCGCGTCGCGCGCGACGGCGACCTTGCCGAGATAGCTGCCGGTGGCCTTGCCACCGAGTACCGAGCGCACGACCTGGTTGCTGGTCGCGCCAGGCTCGATGTGGCGCATTGTCGTGACGATTTCGAGCGTCTGCGAGCCGCCGCCGATGATGGCGCCGCCAAGTTCGAAATGCGCACCTTCGTGGAGGGTGACGTCGATCGCGACGCGGCCGAGCTTGCCGCCGGTGTTGAGGATGTGGAAGGTCGCCCGGGCGCCTGCACCGAGGGTGACGGCATAGTCGCGGATTGCCACTTCATCGGTGGCCACATCCTGGACGATGACACGCGCGATCTCCTCGCCGGGCGGGACGTGGATCGTCTCAGGCCCGGCGATCGGCCAGATGCTCGCGACCGCGTCGAGATCGCTGTAACGCCAGGCTTCGTCGTGGCGGGTGGGAAGCGCGAGCGCGGTCACAGCGGGCGCCCCATCTTCGCGTCTTCGCGGCTTCGCGTGAAAAAGAATCTGGGTTCGCGCGGAGGCGCGGAGGCGCAGAGAAAGCATGAAACGCGCGCGTGGTGACCGTTCATCTCTGCGCCTCCGCGCCTCTGCGCGAATCTCTTTTTTGATTCACGCGAAGCCGCGAAGACGCGAAGAGAAAGGGAAGAGCCTGCGGCGCTCATGCAGCTAATGCCCCATAGCCTTCGGCTTCGAGCACGAGCGCCAGCTCCGGCCCGCCCGAACGGACGATCCGGCCATCGGCCAGCACATGCACGAAATCGGGCCGCACATAATCGAGCAGCCGCTGGTAATGGGTGATCAGCAGCACCGCCTTGTCGGGCGCGCGCATGATGCGGTTGATGCCGTCGCCGACCACGCGCAGCGCGTCGATGTCGAGGCCGGAGTCCGTCTCGTCGAGGATCGCGAGCCTGGGGCCGATGATCCCCATCTGCACCATCTCGTTGCGCTTCTTCTCGCCGCCGGAGAAACCGACATTGACCGGCCGCTTGAGCATCTCCTGGTCCATCGCCAGCAGATCGGCCTGGGCGCGCGCCAACTTGAGGAACTCGCCGCCCGAGAGCGGCGCTTCGCCACGGACCTTGCGCTGGGCGTTGAGCGCCTCGCGCAGGAACTGGACGTTCGACACGCCGGGGATTTCGACCGGATACTGGAAACCGAGGAACAGGCCTGCAGCGGCGCGCTCATGCGGCGCCATCTCCAACAGGTCCTGGCCTTCGAAGCTGACCGATCCCGAGGTCACTTCGTAACCTGGCCGTCCGCCGAGCACATAGCCGAGCGTCGACTTGCCGGCACCGTTCGGCCCCATAATCGCATGGACCTCGCCCGCGTTCACCTCGAGCGAAAGGCCCTTGAGGATGGTTTTGTCGGCGACGGTGGCGTGGAGATTGGAGATTTCGAGCATATCTTTACCAGCAAGACCTTATTTGATTTCGTAATCGGCATCGAACCGATCGAACGCGCGACCGACAGCCGCCTGCGCTTCGCGTCGGGTACGAAAGGGCGGCGCTACTGGCGTCCCGGTATCGCCGACCGCCGCTACGCCACGCGCCAGCTCCCGCGCACGAATGTCACGACATGCAGCGAGAGCATCCGAATTCGCATGCTGGAGGGTCGAGACATTGCCACTCTCGCCATGCCCATCATTTTTGAGATGCTCGCCGACACAGCTTGTGTAGGCGATAAACGCAGGTTGCGCCTGATATGGGACGCTAATCGGCGCCATACCCTGAGCCCCAGCGGCCACGACTATCCAAATCATCCCACGCTCCCCTCAAGCGAGATCCCAAGCAGCTTCTGCGCCTCGACCGCGAACTCCATCGGCAGCTGCTGAAGCACTTCCTTGGCGAAGCCGTTGACGATCAGCGCCACCGCCGCCTCGGAATCGAGGCCGCGCTGCATCGCGTAGAACATCTGGTCTTCGCTGATCTTCGAGGTGGTCGCCTCATGCTCGATCTGCGCCGAGGGGTTGCGCACTTCGATATAGGGCACGGTGTGGGCGCCGCATTCGCTGCCGAGCAAAAGGGAATCGCACTGGGTGAAGTTGCGGACGCCTTCCGCTGTCGGCCCGACGCGCACCAGGCCGCGATAGGTGTTGTTCGAGCGGCCGGCGGAAATGCCCTTCGACACGATCGTCGAGCGGCTGCCCTTGCCGAGATGGATCATCTTGGTGCCGGTATCGGCCTGCTGCCGGTTATTGGTCACCGCGACCGAATAGAATTCACCGACGCTGTTCTCGCCGGCGAGCACGCAGCTCGGATATTTCCAGGTGATCGCGCTGCCGGTCTCGACCTGGGTCCAGCTGACCTTGGAATTCCGGCCCTGGCAGAGCGCGCGCTTGGTGACGAAGTTGTAGATGCCACCCTTGCCGTTCTCGTCGCCCGGGTACCAGTTCTGCACGGTGGAATATTTGATCTCGGCATCGTCCAATGCGACCAGTTCGACCACGGCGGCGTGGAGCTGGTTCTCGTCGCGCATCGGCGCGGTGCAGCCCTCGAGATAGGAAACGTAGGCGCCCTTGTCGGCGATGATCAACGTGCGCTCGAACTGGCCGGTATTCTCCGCATTGATGCGGAAATAGGTGCTCAGCTCCATCGGGCAGCGCACGCCCTCGGGAATGTAGACGAAGGTGCCGTCGGAAAAGACCGCACAGTTGAGCGCGGCAAAATAATTGTCGTGCTGCGGCACGACCTTGCCGAGCCATTTCCGGACGAGATCGGGATATTCGCGGATCGCCTCGCTGATCGAGCGGAAGATGACGCCCGCCGCTTCGAGCTCGGCGCGGAAGGTGGTCGCCACCGAGACGCTGTCGAACACCGCGTCCACCGCGACCTTGCGCGCACCCTCGACGCCGGCGAGCATTTTCTGCTCGGCGATCGGGATGCCGAGCTTTTCATAGACGCGCAGGATCTCGGGATCGACCTCGTCCAGGCTGCCGAGCTTCGGCTTAGCCTTGGGCTCGGCGTAATAATAGGCGTCCTGATAATCGATCGGCGGGACGTCAAGCTTGGCCCAGTCGGGCGGCGTCATGGTCAGCCAGAGGCGATAGGCCTTGAGGCGCCACTCAAGCATCCATTCCGGTTCGTTCTTCTTGGCCGAGATGAAGCGGACCGTGTCTTCGGACAGGCCCTTGGGGGCGAATTCCTGCTCGATGTCCGAGTGGAAGCCCCATTCGTATGTCTTGTTCGCGGCGGCGTGCGCCTCGGCATTCTTCGTCGCCATTATGCCGGCACCCCTGAAAGACTGGCGAGCGAAACGCCCGCGAGCGCGCCCTTGACCGCGCCGTTGACGGCATTCCAGTGCGGCTTCACCCGGCAATTCTCCTCGATACAGCAATCATGGCGCCCGCCCTCGACGCAGGATGTCATCGCGATCGGGCCTTCGATCGCCTCGACGATATCAGCGAGGCTGATCGCCGCCGCCGGCCGCGACAGGCGGAAACCGCCGCCGGTGCCGCGCGCACTCTCGATCAGGCCGGCGGCGGACAGGCGGCTCACCAGCTTCTGGACTGTCGGCAGCGGCAATCCAGTCTCCTCGGCGAGCGCGGTCGCGTTGAGCCGCGCCACGCCGCCGCAATGACGGGCGGCGGCGGACATCATCACGACCGCGTAATCGGCAAGGCTGGAAAGCCGCATGAGCTCCAATCGGATTGATTCGTTCCGATTGCGCATGTGGGGGTGTTGGGAGGAGAGGTCAACCTCATAAAAGCCCTTCGTTCCAGGGGAAGGGCTTTTCTCAGGTATCGCTGATCAGCGGGTGGACGATGCCGCCAAGCGCCGCGCGGCGCTCGATCGTGAGTTGCGAAAGCAGGGAGGGCTCGGCCTTGATCTGGCGCGGGGTGTGGCCGGTGAACTGCTTCACCTCGCGGATCAGGTGCGACTGGTCGTAGAAGCCGCGGGCAATGAGATCGTCGACCGACTCGCTCTCCGTGACGAGCGCGACCGCGGCCCTGAGCGCGCGATATTTGCGGGCAAGCAGCTTGGGCGGCGCGCCGTACAGCGCCTTGCACTTGCGCTCGACCTGTCGCCGGGACAGGTCAGTCGACACGATCAGCGCTTCCATATCGGGCGACGGACTGCCCGCGAGCCATTCGTCGACCTTGCGCACGAACGCAGTCGCGCCGCGATCGCCGCCGCCGATCAGCTCGCGCATCAGCTCCTCGGCGATCGGCACACGGGCGCCGATATCCGGTGCCTCGCGCAGCGCCACCGCTGCCGCGCGCAGCCTCGGGGCGCCGAACATCTCGCTCGCATCGATCACCCGGTTGAGCATGCTCGACGCATCGATGCCGAGCAAAGCGGCCCAGCCTGACGGCGTCAGGCCCATGCCGAACACCATCACCGGCCCCTGGCACCGAGTCCGCATCGCGCCGCTGGTCGGGCCGACGATATGGATGTCGGAGGCCTGCTGCAGAGTGCCGTCGGGAAAACAATAGTCCGAACCACCCGGCGAAAGACGGAACCGGAACTGTGCATGATCAGCGCGCTCGGTATCCTCGAACATGGGAACATCGGCGCGGAAGTCGTAGAAAAGCGTGACGTATTCGCCCAAGTCCGCGGCCGGGACCGCGTAGTCCAGCTGGATATCCGACAATGTGCGCGCCCCTGTTCTCTTTTCGGAACGGGCAAGGGGTAGACCGCCAGCGTAACAAATAAAAGAGGCCCGGACGGCACGCCGCCCGGGCCCCAGTGAAAGAGACCCCTGTAGGGAGCTCTTCGGGTCGCGAGGAGCCTTACAGCATTCCGAGCGCGCAGTGTATTGGATGAATGCGCCAGATTGGGCCGTTTTGGATATATTCTGGCTTTTTTTGACCGCTGCGCGACGCAATGCCAAAGCGTCATGATGCTGTTTTCGCTCCTCCGCCCCGCCCTGTTCTCGGTCGACGCCGAGCGCGCGCACGAACTGACGATCGCTGCACTCGAGACCTGGGGCCGCCTTCGCACGCCGCTGGCGGCGGCTATGGGCGACGCCAGCCTGCACACCAGTGTCGCCGGACTTGCCTTCCCCAATCCAGTCGGGCTTGCCGCCGGGCTGGACAAGGACGGCCGCGCGATCCCGGGCCTGTTCGGGCTCGGCTTCGGCAGCGTCGAGATCGGCACGCTCACCCCGCTGCCCCAGGCCGGCAACCCCCGCCCCCGCCTGTTCCGGCTCGTCGAAGACCGGGCGGTGATCAACCGGATGGGCTTCAACAATGGCGGGCTCGACGCAGCCCTGCCCCGGGCGATCGCGGCAAAGCGGCGCGGCCTGCTCGGCATCAATGTCGGCGCGAACAAGGACGCCGCCGATCGCATCGCCGATTATGCGCATGGCGTTCGGCTGGCGGCGGATGTGGCCGATTATATCACGATCAATATCAGCTCGCCCAACACGCCGGGCTTGCGCGACCTCCAGCATGGCAGCGCACTGGCCGAACTGCTGGCCGCCGCTGACGAGGCGCGGCGCGCGCCGATCATCCGTCCGCCCCTGTTCCTGAAGGTCGCGCCGGATCTCGAACCCGCTGATGTGGATGCCATTGCCCGCGCCGCGATCGATGCCAGGATCGGTGCGCTGATCGTCAGCAACACCACGATCTCCCGCCCGGTCCTGCAATCGGCGCATGCGAAGGAGACGGGCGGCCTGTCGGGCGCGCCGCTCGCGATCCTTGCCCGGCAGCGTTTGGCCGATTTCCGCACGGCGACCGGCGGCGCGCTGCCCTTGATCTCGGTCGGCGGGATCGACAGTGCGAGCGAGGCCTATGCCCGTATCCGTGCGGGTGCGAGCCTGGTGCAGATCTACTCCGCTCTGGTCTATGAAGGGCCGGGCCTGCCGCGCCGGATCACGCGCGGGCTGGCCCGGCTGTTGAAGCGCGATGGCTTCACCCATGTCGCGGAAGCGGTCGGAGCCGGTTGACGTAGCGTCGGCCACCGCTACCGTCCCGCCGCATGAAGAAACTGCTGCTCCCGCTTTTCCTGCTCGCCTTCCTGTTCACCGGCCCCGCAGTCGCCTCGGCGCAGGGGATGGTCTCCGCGGCCGATCCAAGGGCTGCCGCCGCCGGGGTCCAGATCCTGCGCGAGGGCGGCAGCGCCACGGATGCGGCGATCGCGACGATGCTGGTGCTGAACGTTGTCGAGCCGCAGAATTCCGGCATCGGCGGCGGCAGCTTCCTGGTCCATCATGATGCGAAGACCGGCCGCACCACCAGTTTCGACGGGCGCGAGGCGGCGCCGGCGGCGGCCGACCCCAAATGGTTCTACGCGCCCGACGGCACGCCGCTCAGCCATTTCGCCGCCGTGCCCGGCGGGCGCAGCGTCGGCGTGCCCGGCAGCCTTCGCCTGATGGCGCTGGCGCACCAGCGCTATGGCCGGCTGCCCTGGGCGAAATTGTTCGAGCCGGCGATCCTGCTGGCGCGCGACGGATTCCAAGTGTCGCAGCGCCTCCATAACGGGCTCGCCAATGGTGGTGGGCATGTCGACGCAGCCGCGCGGGCACATTTCTTCGGCGCTGACGGCACGCCGGTCGCGGTCGGCACGCTGCTGAAGAGCCCGGAGCAGGCAGCACTGCTCGAACGGATCGCCCGGCAGGGACCCGACGCTTTCTATATCGGCCCGACGGCGGAGAAGCTGGTGAAGACGGTGAACAATGCCGCGCGCAATCCGTCGAAGATGACGACGGGCGATCTCGCGCGCTATGTCGCCAAGGAGCGGGCGCCGATCTGCGGTACCTATCGCAGCTATCGCATCTGCGGCATGGGGCCGCCTTCGTCGGGCGGCATTGCCGTGCTGGCGATCCTGAAGCAGCTCGAGCGCTTCGACATGACGAAGCTCGGCAAGGACAGTCCGGTCGCCTGGCACCTCTTCGCTGAATCCGAGCGGCTCGCCTATGCCGATCGCGACATGTATCTCGGCGATGCCGACTATGTGAGAGTGCCGGTCCAGGGCCTGCTCGATCCCCATTATATCGCTTCGCGCTCGGCGCTGATCTCGGCGGAGCACAGCATGGCGACCATCGCCCCGGGGGCGCCGCCGGGCGCGCCGGCGCGGGTCAGGGCGCCGGTGAGCGAAGTGCCGGGCACCAGCGACCTCGTCGCGGTCGATGCGGCGGGCAATGTCGCCGAGGTGACCACCACCATCGAGGGTTATTTCGGCTCCGGCCTGTCGGTCGAGGGGACGATGCTGAACAATGAGCTGACCGATTTCGACATCGTGCCCGTCTCGGACGGCTATCTCGTCGCCAACCGGGTCCAGGGCGGCAAAAGGCCGCGCAGCTCGATGTCGCCGACGATCGTCTACGATGCGCAGGGCAAGGTCCGCATCGCGCTCGGCGCGGCCGGCGGATCGACGATCATCGCGCAGGTCGCGAAGACTTTGGTTGCCGTGCTCGACTGGCACATGCCGGCGCAGGACGCGATCGCACTTGGCCTGCTCTATGCGCCGGGTCCGGTCGCGGTCGCCGAGAAAGGGACTCAGCTCGATGCGATGGTCCCGGCGCTGCGGGCACTCGGCGAACGGGTCCAGGTCGCGCCGCTCGGGCTGAAGGCGAATGCGATCGAGCGGGTGAACGGCCGCTGGGTCGGCGCGGCCGATCCGCGCAGCGAGGGCGTCGCGATGGGCGAAGACGGCAGCGTCACCCAGATCGTGCGCGCCGGCGCCCTGCAGCGGCCGCCCGAGTGATGGCGGATAGGGAAAGCACCGGCTTTTGAGGCGAATGACGTTACGATAGGGTGATATCGTATCACCAGACCAATCGCGCAGCCGAACACGGCGCGCCCCTCCCCGGGAGAGACAATGCGTACGCTCGAACATTTCCCCAATCTCGTGACGATGTTCTTCACGCGTGCGCGCGAGAAGGGCGACAAGCCCTTCCTGTGGCACAAGCAGGGCAGCGCCTGGGTGCCGCTGAGCTGGCGCGACACCGCGGCCAAGGTCGCGAGCCTCGCCAACGCGCTGAAGGCGATCGGGCTCGCGCCAGGCGACCGGGTGATGCTGGTTTCCGAGAACCGCCCCGAATGGTGCATCAGCGACCTCGCCATCATGGCCGCGGGCTGCATCACGGTGCCGACCTACATCACCAATACCGAGCGCGACCACACCCATATCATCGAGAATTCCGGGGCGAAGGCAGTGATCGTCTCGACCTCGAAACTCGCCAGGACGCTGCTTCCCGCCGCGATCCGCGCTTCGGACGCAAAGATCGTGATCGGCATCGACGATATCCGCGTCGGCCAGTCTGGCGAGCTCGAGGTTTATGGCTGGTCGAAGCTGATCGCCGATCACCCGACCGACCCGTCCGAGATGGTGATCACCGCGACGCGCGAAGACACAGCCTGCATCATCTACACCAGCGGCACCGGCGGCGCGCCGCGCGGGGTGAAGCAGCATCACGGCGCGATCCTGCACAATGTCGATGGCTGCTGCTCGATCATCTCCGAGGATTTCGGCTGGGAGGATGAGGTGTTCCTCTCCTTCCTGCCGCTCAGCCACGCCTATGAGCATACCGGCGGCCAGCATTTCCCGATCGGGCTCGGCGGCGAGATCTATTATGCCGAGGGGCTCGACAAGCTCGCCTCGAATATCGAGGAGGTGCGGCCGACGATCATGGTGGTCGTGCCGCGGCTGTTCGAGGTGCTGCGGACACGTATCTCCAAGGCGGTCGAGAAGCAGGGGAAGTTCTCGACCTATCTGCTCAACCGGAGCCAGGAGCTCGGCGCGCGGGAATATGAGAACAAGCTGCGATTGATCGACCAGCCGATGAACCTGTTCCTGAAGGCGACGCTCAAGCCCAAGATCCAGAAGCGTTTCGGCGGGCGGATCAAGGCGATGGTTTCGGGCGGCGCGCCGCTGACGCCCGAGGTGGGGATATTCTTCCAGTCGCTCGGACTGACCTTTCTGCAGGGTTACGGCCAGACCGAGGCAGCGCCGGTCATCTCGTGCAACCGGCCCTCGGTCGGCCTGCGTATGGATACGGTCGGCCCGCCGCTCAAGAACACCGAGGTGCGGATCGCCGAGGATGGCGAGATCCTGGTGCGTGGCGAGCTCGTCATGCAGGGCTATTGGCGCAACGATGCCGAGACGGCGCGGGTGTTGAAGGACGGCTGGCTGCATACCGGCGATATCGGGCTGATCGACAAACAGGGCCGGATCAAGATCACGGATCGCAAGAAGGACATCATCGTCAACGACAAGGGCGACAATGTCGCGCCGCAGAAGATCGAGGGGATGCTGACGCTCCAGCCCGAGATCGTCCAGGCCATGATCTATGGCGACCGCAAGCCGTATATGGTGGCGGTGCTCGTGCCCGATCCGGAATGGACTCAGGAATGGTGCGCGGCGAATGGCGATGCGTGCGACTTCGCGCGGCTCGAGCAGAACAGCGAATATCGCACGGCGCTGGGCGCAGCGGTGGAGCGGGTGAACAAGGACCTTTCGGTGGTCGAGCGGGTCCGGCGTTTCATCCTGGCTGACGGCGGGTTCACGATCGAGAATGAGCAGCTTACGCCGTCGCTCAAGATCCGGCGGCATGTGCTCAAGGAGGTTTATGGGCCCCGGCTGGATGCACTGTACAAGGGGTAGCATGCTGGCGGGGGTTTCAGCATGGATTGGCAGTGGGTTGAATCAAACCCGGCGGTCATGCCGGAGATTAGTTCGCCGCTATCGTTCCCCCGGCGGTTTTCGGGACCACCTCCAGCGTCCAGTCGGTATCGGGGCGCAGGAACTTGCGGGCGGTTGCCTGCAGTTCGGCCGCGGTCATGGTGGCGATCGATGAATAATAATGGCGGAACGCGTCGATCCGGCGGGGGTCGTAGCTCGCGCCGCCGAGGTTGATCATCCAGAACTGGTCGCCGGTCGACTGGCGGATGATCGCCTGGGTCATCGGCCCGATCGTCCGCTTCAGCTCGTCGTCGCTAACCGGATTGGCGACCAGATCGGCCGCGATCTGGCGGGCGAGGCGGAAGAACAGCGGCAGATTGGCCGGCGCGACCTGGCCGATCGCGACCAGCCGCCCACCACCCGCCAGCCCGACCGGCCATTGGCTGGAAACGCTGGGGCTGTAGCTCGCCCCGGCCTCGGAGCGCAGCCGATCGAACAGCCGGTCGCTGAAGATCGCGGCGAGCACGTCGAGCCGGCGGCTGTCCTGGATGTCCTCGATCCCGCCGCCGGTTGGCCAGGCGATCACCGCCGCAGCCTGGTTGGCCGGGCCGTCATGCGTCAGAATCATCGGCGTGGCATTATGCGCCGGGAAGCGGATCGGCGCAGGGGCGACGGGTTGGCTGGCGCGCGGCTTCAGGGCACCGAGGCTCTGGGCGACTGCCTTGATCGCCGCATCAGTGCTGATATCGCCGAACACCTGGACCTCGATCGGCCCGGTCGCGAGCAACGGCTCCCAAAAGGCGCGGAACGCCTCGGGGGTGGTGCCGCTGATCTGGTCGCGGCTCGGCGTACCCCAGCGCGGATCGCCGCTGCGCAACAGGCCATCGAGATCGCGGTTGATCACGCCGTCGGGCGACGCGTTGAGACCGGCATAATTGGCCAGCACAAGCGTCTTGGCGCGGGCCAGCGGGCTCGGATCCCAGGCAGGCGCCGCGAGCTTGGCGGCCATCAGGCGAAGCTGATCGGGAAGATCGTGCGGCGAGGTCATCGCGGTCAGCTGGAAGGCATCGTCATCGACATCGAAATCAAGGCCGATCCGCCGCCCGGCGGTGAGCTGCTCGATATCATCCTGGCGGAGCTTGCCGATCCCCGCCGCGACCAGCGCGAAATCGCCCGACCAGGCCGGCGTCGGCCGATCGGCCGGAAGCGCATTATAGCCGCCTCCGAACCGCACCCGGACATACACCCGGTCATCCTCCGACGTCGTCGAATAGACCATGAGGCGGACGCCGTTGGACAGCACGACCTTGTCGAGCCCGAATTCCGAGACCTTCTCGCGGCTGACGACCGTGGCCGGCGGCCCGAGCTTGGGAAGCTTGGAGAAGCTGACCGCCGCCTGGGCGCTGCGCGCGCCGGCCAGGCCCTTCACGTCGCTGGAGAGCGCCGCGGCGAGCTTGGCCGGAGCTCCGTCCTCGGGCTTCTGCGTGCTGACGATCGCGCGGGTGGCGACGCCCTGGAAGATACGCCGGGTCGACTCCAGCACCCGCGCCGGCGAGAACATGCCCTTGCGCTTGGCGTCGAGGAACACGGCCTGGATCACTGCGGACGTGGTGGTCGTCTCGCGGATATCGACTGCCTGGACCATGTCGTCGGCGAGCTTGGTGCCGGGATCGGCGCGCGCGGTATCGACCATCGTCTTGTAGGTGACGGCCTGATCGGCGAGCTCGCGCTCGATCTCGGCCGTGGAGGGCGGCGTCGCCTGGGCGTCCGCGATCACCGCGCGGACATCCTTCAGCGCCGTCTGCCAGTCGTCGCCGACCGGCATGACCTGCAGGAAGGTGCCGTTTGCCGAGCGCGCCGGATCATCGACATAGACTCGCGCCAGCACGAAGCTGCCCCCGGCCCGCGCCCGGGTCTCAAGCCGGCGGTTGATCACCTGCGCCGCGATCATGTCGACCAGCCGCTGCTGGTTGAAGATCACCGTATCATTGTTGAAGTGCCAGGGGCGGAGCACCGCCATCTGCACCGAGGCGGGCATGCCCGGCTCGACGATCGCTGCGGTGGTCGGCTGCTTCGGATCGGGCTTGCCGAAATCGGGCTCGGCCGGCGCCGGGCCGGTGCCGTGCCAGGTACCGAAATATTTCGCCACCAGCCGCTCGAAGATCGCCGGATCCAGATCGCCGGCGACGACGACGACGGCGCGTTCGGGACGATACCAGCGATCGTGAAAGGCCTGGACCGTGGCGGGCGTCGCCGCCTCCAGCTCCTTGACGTGGCCGATCGGCGAACGATCGGCCATGGGCTGGCCGGCGAAGAACACAGCGCTGGTCGCATCGGCAAGGCGGACCTGGGGGCCGGGCTGCTCGCGCTGCTCGGCGAGCACGGCGGGCCGCTCGCCGTCGAGCGCGCCCTGCGTGATGCGGGGCTTGGCGGCCATGCCGGCGAGGATCTTCATCGCCTCGTCGAGGCTCGCCTCGGTCGCACCGGGGAGGTCGAGCTTGTAGACCGTCTCGGTCGCGGTGGTCTGGGCGTTGCTGTCCGAGCCGAAGGTTGCGCCGAGGCGCTGCCAGACGCGCTTGGTCTCGCCGTCGGGCACGAATTCGGAGCCGCGGAACGAGAGATGCTCGATCAGATGGGCATAGCCGCGCTCGGCATCAGTCTCCATCAGCGAGCCGGCGTCGATCCGGATGCGGACCGAAACCTGCCCGGGCGGCACACCGTTCTTGCGCACCGCATAGCGCAGCCCATTGGTCAGCGTGCCGAAATGCCAGGCCGCATCGGGCGTGATGTCGCTGCCCTTGTAGAGCCATGCATCCCGACTGGCGATATTCCCGGCGGGTGCCGACGCATTCGCGTGCGGGGCGGTATCCTGCCCGTTCGCGGTCTGCAGCCCGACCAGAGGCAGGGTGAAAACAAGGGGAAGGAGCGAAAGGCGCAAGGCGCGCGGGAAAGCATACATGGCGTCGATAGTAGCGGCCAAATCGGGCCACCGCCAGCATTGCTGCGCCGGGCCGTTTCCGGCGTGCCCCAAAGGCGGCCCCTGCCTCGAAACCATACCGCCATCGCCATGTTTTCGACCCAGATTCCAAATAGCCGATCCTCTTGTCCACCTGGGAGAGCGGACAGATCGCCGCGAAGCGTCAAGGGCCGAACCGGCTCGCCACCGCGGCGGGGTTTGCGTGAACGGAGGGACAAGTGCGCGTTGAGACCAGGCCGGCAGAGGCCGATTTGTGGCAGGAATCGGGCAATGATCCCGATCCGGAACCGCATCCGCACGCCGCCCCCGCGCTGACCCTGATCCCTGGTGCGCCCGCGCCCGGCGCACCGCTGGCGGCGGAGCGCGGCCGGCCCTTCATCCTGCGGGTCGGCAAGCACCTGCGCGGTTTCTTCGACCGGCTGATCGCCTCTTCCTCGCTCGTCTCGAACGCGCCGGTGCTCGACATGCGCGATTTCGCGTGGACTGCACTGTTGCGGACCGACTGGCGGGCGATCCGCGACGAGGCGATCGCGGTCGCGCTGCAAGGCAATGCGGCGCCGAGCCTCGCCACCATCTCGCCCGACCACCGCGCAATCGCCGAAGTGGGCAAATGGCGTTCCTTCTTCCTGTGGGGCTATGGCTATCCGATCGAGGAGAATATCGCGCAATGCCCGAAGACGGCGGCGATTGTCGCGCAGGTGCCCGGGCTGAACAGCGCCTTCTTCTCGATCCTCGCGCCGGGCACGCATATTCCCGACCATCGCGGGGTGACCAAGGGGCTGATCACTTGCCATCTCGGGCTGATCGTGCCGCGCGACGGCGATGTGCGGATGCGGGTGGGCAACCGGGTGGTGCGCTGGGCCGAGGGCGAGACCCTGGTGTTCGACGATACCTACAGCCATGAGGTGTGGAACGACGCGAGCAGCACGCGGGTGGTACTGCTGGTCCAGTTCGCGCGGCCGCTCAGGAACCCGGGGCGGTGGGTTGCCGATGCTTTCCTGAAGGTCCTGCGACGCTCCGCCTTTGTTCAGGAGGCGCGGGACAATATCAGGATGTGGAATGCCGCTATCCGGCAGATGGATATCTGAGGGTTCGGGTTCCCCGGCCCGGGCTCTGATACTCAGGCCACATCGACGCGCTGCGGACGCGTGTCGCGGGAAAGCTGGCTGTTCCTGGCTGTTTTCGACAAAAATTTTCCGCTGGCTGTTATGTTGGCGTTTCGGTGCGGATTTTCGGCGGAAGTTCAGGGGCTTGAGTGGGGGCTGGCTGTTATTCGATAACAGCCAGAAAACAGCCAGCTTTGCCGCCGGAACAGCCAGCCTTTTCGCGGGAACAGCCAGCGCTTGATTCAACCCCATGGCGGGATCGGCTTGAGAGGCGTCGGGACGAATCATGGCCGGGGAGCAATGGCATGACCGCGCGATATGTAGAATCAGCTGACCAGGACGAGCGACGAGCCGGCGGATGGTAAGGCCTGGACCTGATCCCGTTCAACCTGTCCGCTGCCTTGAGGCCGGCGCTGCGGAACTTGCCGCTAGTGGCCGACACGATCCCGTCATGGCGTCGATCCGTTCCTTCGGGAGCGAGTGCGCCAATTACACGACTGGACGGTTTGCGTGGCGGCTGCGATGATAGCGATACCATCAGCGAACCGGAGAGATCGCACTGTGGCAGAGGAGCAGATTCGAGATCTGGTAGGGAACGGACCGACGATCAGCCGACGCGGTTTCGTCGCGATGGCGGGCGCCTGTGCTGTGGCGCCCGGTTGGGCGGCTGCTGCGCCTGCCCCTGTCACCATCCGGATCCTGTCGCCAAGAGGCGCGGCGATCATCGACCCCAGGGCCGTGGTGGAAACGATCGCCGAAGGCATCAGATGGGCCGAGGGGCCTGTCTGGGTGCCGCGCGCACAGGCGCTGCTCTTCTCCGATCCGCCCGCCAATATCATGCGGCGCTGGTCGCGGCAGGGCGGGGTTTCCGTGTTCCTGACGCCGTCGGGGGCCGCGGTGTTCGATCCGAAGCTGGTGCGCGAGGCCGGATCGAACGGGCTGGCGCTGGCGGCGGACGGCGCGTTGCTGATCGCCGATAGCGGCAGCCGCGCGCTGGTGCGTTTCGATCTCGGGACGCGGCGGCGGACCGTGCTGGTCGATCGCTATCGCGGCAAGAGGTTCAACAGCCCGAACGACCTGCATGTCGCGCGATCGGGCGCGATCTATTTCACGGATCCGCCTTATGGCTTTGCCGATGGCGACGCTTCGCCGCTCAAGGAGGTCGAGCAGAACGGCGTCTATCGCTGGACGCCGGGCGGCGAGGCAGTGCTGGTCGACGGCGCGCTGACTCGCCCGAATGGCGTTGCGCTCTCGCCCGACGAGCGGCGGCTCTACGTGTCGGTGTCGGACGAGAAAGCGCGGCGGATCATGGCCTATGATCTCGATGCGCGCGGGATGCCGCTGAGGAGTCGACTGTTCTTCGATGCGGGTGCGCTGCAAGGCCCCGGCAATCCGGACGGGATGAAGGTGGCGGCGAACGGCACCCTGTTCTGCAGCGGACCGGGCGGCCTGTACCTGATGTCGCCCGAGGCCGAGCCGCTGGCGCTGATCGCGAACGGCGGGCCGATCGCCAATTGCGCGTTCGGCGAGGATGGCGCGACCCTGTTCATGACCGCGAACGACCGGGTGCTGCGGGTTCGTCTGCGCATCAACGGGCTGCACCGCTGAGCCCGACCAGCGACGTATTTGCGACGAAGACGACAAGTTAATACCAAATCCACTCTAAATCCGGCGACAATGTCGGATTTATGCAATGATCGCTCCCGCGACATTGCTAAATAGCGCCTGCTCGAATCACCTGTGAACGCAAAGCAGCTGGCGCGCCATCTGCTTTTGGGAGCTGTGCCTCGGTGAGCTTGGAGCACCATCAGAACAATATTCCGGGTCGCGATGTGAGCAAACCCGACTCTCTGATTGGAGACTTTACATGGCACGGCAACCGAAACAAGTTGAGAAGAACGCTGAGAAGACCGTCGAAAAGCAGGTCGAAAAGACCCTGATCGCGGACAAGAACCATCACAAGGAATTCAAGATCGAGAAAATCGAGAAGATCGAGGTCAAGGAGCACAAGGACCTCAAGCTCGAGAAGATCGAGAAGAACGAAGCCAAGGAGCACAAGGACCACAAGATCGAGAAGATCGAGAAGAACGAGTCCAAGGAGCACAAGGACGCCAAGGTCGAGAAGCTCGAGAAGAACGAGGCCAAGGAGCACAAGGACCACAAGATCGAGAAGATCGAGCAGAAGGAATTCACCAAGCTCGAACATGGCGAGAAGCCGCAGGGCAAGGAGAAGGACGGCAAGGAGATCTTCGAGGGCCCGGGCGGCGATCCGCTCGGCGATCCGTTTGCCCAGGGCGCCGGCGCGGCCGCGCACTTCATCCAGCCCGAGGAACGCCCGGATTTGAGCCGCGGCGCGCTTTCGGGTGAGGCAGACGCGAAGCCCAAGGGCTGATCGGGCCGATGGTCCTGATCCTGTGCGAGATCAGCGATGGTGCCGCGCTCTGGGCCGCCGGAAGGCTGCAGGAGCGCGGCATCGCCGTTGACCTGGTGACCGGAGCCGCGCTTGGCGCGGCCCGGCGCTGGGAGCACCGCATCACCGGCACAGACGTCCACACCGCCATCACCTTGCCCGACGGGCGGGTGCTGGACAGTGCGGACGCCCGGCCCATCCTCAACCGGCTGAGCTATATCCCGACGGAAAGGCTGCGCGCCGTTTCGGGCGCGGATTTCGGCTATGCGATGCAGGAGTTGTATGCGCTCTATCTGAGCTGGCTTGCGGGCTGGCCGGCGCGGGTGATCAACCGGCCGGTGCCGCAGGGGCTGTGCGGCAATTTCCGCCACCCGTCCGAATGGGCGACGCTGGCAGCCCGCGCCGGCCTGCCGACGACGCCGTGGAAACAGGGATCGGACGATGCGCCGGACCAGGCCTGGCTGCCGCGGCCGGCCGAGCTTGCCGTCCATGTCTGCGGTGATGCGGTGGTGGCGCCGGTCGCGCTTCCTGACGCCCTGACCACGGGGTGCCGGAGGCTTGCCGCGCTCGCAGGGTGCGATCTGCTCGGCATCGATTTCGAACGCGACGACACGGGCGAGGGCTGGCGCCTGACCAGTGCCTCGCCGCTTCCCGACCTGATCCGCGGCGGCGATGCACTTGCCGACGCGTTGGCAAAGGTGTTTGCGTCATGATCCTGCTGGCTGGAATCCCCTCCGAAACGCCGCTCGAGATGGTCGGCATGGCGCTCGACGCGCTCGGCGCGGACTATCGCTTCGTCAACCAGCGGCACGTCGCGACCGCGGCGATCGACTGGACCTCCGACGAGAAGGGCGTCGCGGGCACATTGCGGATGGGGGACGAGAGGATCGATCTCGCCACCGTGACCGGCGTTTACATGCGTCTGATGGATGACCGGGTGCTGCCCGAGCTGGAGGGGCTGGCGCCCGACGATCCGGCGCGGGCCCATAGCCGGGCCTTCCATGATGCGTTCTTCCGGTGGAGCGAGGTTTCGGCCGCGCGCGTCGTCAATCGTTCCGAACCGCAGGGATCGAATGGATCCAAGCCCTATCAGGCGCAATTGATCGCGCGCCACGGGCTGTTGCCGCCACCGACCCTGATCACCAACGATCCGGAAACGGTGCTGGCCTTCCGCGCCGAGCACGGCACGATCATCTACAAGTCGATCAGCGCGGTGCGGTCGATCGTGAAGACGCTGGACGACGAGGATATGGCGCGGCTGGGGCGAATCGGCTGGTGCCCGGTGCAATTCCAGGCGGCGATCCCCGGCACCAATATCCGGGTCCATGTCGTCGGCGATGCAGTGTTTCCGACCTGGATCGAAAGCACGCATGTCGATTATCGTTATGCCAAGAGGCAGGGTGGATCGACGGAGCTGACCGCGACCACATTGCCCGAGGAGATTGCCGCGCGCTGTGTCGCGCTGACCGCCGATCTCGGCCTCGCCTTCGCCGGCATCGACCTGAAGCTGACGCCCGGGGGCGACTATTATTGTTTCGAGGTGAACCCCTCGCCCGCCTTTTCCTATTTCGAGGCGAATACCGGACAGCCGATCGCCGCCGCTGTGGCCAGCTATCTTGCGGCGGATCGAGCGGGACCGGCGGCGCCGAAAGTAAGGCGGGCCGCAACCGGGAAAAAGCAGAAGGGCAGGATCTGAGCCCAGGATCGGAGCCCAGGATCGGAGCCCACGATCTGAGCAAGGCCGGCGAGCCGTTCCGGCCTGGTTATTCCGGCTTGCCAGACTCGCGCTTGGGCTGCTTGCGAGGCCGTACAGCGCGAGCGCCGGCGCCGCCGCTCGCGCGTCTCGACCCCTTGGCCTTGGCGTTCGCCGGCGGGCGCGGGTCGGTTGCCCGCTTTGGCCATTCGATCGGCTTGGGCAGAGGCAATGCCTCGGGTTCCTCTTGCGCGGACACAAGGAGATCAGCGGGGGTTGCGAGCCGCCATTCTTCCCGCGGCCTGCGGATCATGTTCTGCTGGCATCCGCGGCACCGTGCCCGCTGATATTCGGCAGAGGAATCTCGCAAACGACCACGGCGGTGCCAGCCAAAGCGACACAGCAAGGGCTGAAACGGGCCGATATTCGGAACTTTCATGTACGCGTCTAATCCCACCGGAATGGTGATAATGTCATTGTCGTAATGTCATCTCAACCGGGGAAATCAACCAAAGGTTCCATGAATCCCATGCGATTAGCGCCGCAGCGAAGGCGGGCGGCAAGCCAGCCCGCCCGCATTCATCCCGCGTCCCGGGACTTTCTGCTTTGCGGTCGCTTGACCTCGGCGGGGGGCCGGGCCGGCTTGAACTCGACCGGCTTGAGCTTGGACGCCAGCTTCCACGATCCGCCCGGTTTGCGCCTGAGATTGTGCGCGCATCCGCGGCACCGCGCCCGCTCATACCCGTCTTCGGGCAGGCGCGGCCGCCCGGCCCGGTGCCAGCCCAGGAAATGGCAGAGCAGAATCTGGAATGGACCGATGTTCGGAGCTCTCATCGCGACTCGCCCCCTTCATACGTCGGCTGCCCATGCCAGATTCGCCGCCCGCCCGCTACAATATGGATCAGCCACGACGCGATCTGCACGGGATCTGATATGTCACGGCTTGATCCGGGCGCCCGGCGGGGCCACATGCCAACCATGCTGATCGAAACCGAAACGACGCCCAACCCCGCGACGCTGAAATTCCTGCCCGGACGGACAGTGATGGAAGCGGGCACCCGCGATTTCGCCACGCCCGAAGAGGCCGGGGCATCGCCGCTGGCCGAGGCGCTGTTCGGCCTGGGCGATGTGACCGGGGTGTTCTTCGGACGCGACTTCATCTCGGTGACTGCAGCGCCGGGCGTCGCATGGGAAGGGCTCAAGCCCGACGTGCTCGGGCTGCTGCTCGACCATTTCAGCGCCAACATGCCGCTGTTCCGCCCCGGCAACGCCGGCGGGATTTCCGTGCCGGCGGACGACGCGATGTTCGCGGAAGACCCGGAGGACGCCGATATCGTCATCCAGATCAAGGACCTGATCGAGACGCGGATCCGGCCCGCGGTTGCCAATGACGGCGGCGATATCGTCTATCGCGGCTTCGACAAGGGCAAGGTCTATCTGCAGATGCAGGGCGCCTGTTCGGGCTGCCCCTCTTCCTCCGCGACGCTGAAGAACGGCATCGAGCAGCTGCTCAAATATTATGTGCCGGAAGTCACCGAGGTTCGCGCGGTCTGAGCGCCGACCATCCGTCCCATCACCAAAGGGGTCCTGCCATGACCGAGAAGCTGTCCGAAGCGGCGCTCGACACGATCTTCCGCGCCGCGCGCACCTATAATGGCTATACCGACGAGCCCGTGTTCGAATCCGAGCTGCGCGCGATCTGGGATCTGATGAAATGGGGGCCGACCTCGGCCAACCAGCTCCCCGCCCGGCTGGTGTGGTGCGTGAGCGAGGCAGCCAAGGAAAAGCTCGCGGCCTGCGCCAGCGCGCAGAACGCGCCCAAGATCCTGGCGGCGCCGGTGACGGTGATCATCGGCATGGACACCAATTTCCACGAGCACCTGCCCGAGCTGTTCCCGCACAACCAGACCGCGAAGAGCTGGTTCGACGGCAATACCGAGCTGCGCGAAGTCTCGGCGATGCGCAATTCGACGCTGCAGGGCGCCTATTTCATCATCGCCGCGCGCGCGCTCGGGCTCGATACCGGGCCGATGTCGGGCTTCGACAACGGCAAGGTCGATGCGGCCTTCTTCGCCGACACCCCGGCGGTGCGATCCAACTTCATCTCGACGCTGGGGCATGGCGACCCGAGCACGATCTTCGACCGCTCGCCGCGGCCCGCGTTCGAGAAGTTCAACAGCATTGCCTGAGCCGACTTGGCGGTCGCGTCCGCCATTGCCGCTTCCCCGCGCGCGGCAGGATGTGTAGCGCCGGCTGATGCGTACCCTGGTTATCGAAACCGCTACCGCCGCCTGCTCGGTCGCCCTGATCGAGGGGGGCTTGGTGATTGCAGCGGCGCATGAAGTGGTCGGGCGCGGCCATGCCGAGCGGCTGGTGCCGATGATCGCCGAGCTGCCCGAAGGCGGCCGCGCGCCGCGCATCCTCGTCGATTGCGGGCCGGGCAGCTTCACCGGCGTGCGGGTCGGCATCGCCGCCGCGCGCGGGCTTGCGCTCGGCTGGGGGGCGGAGGCTTGCGGCTTTTCCTCGCTCGCCTTGATCGCCGCCGCCGGATTCGCGGCCAATCCCGGCTGGACCAGCCTTGCCGTCGTGCTCGAAGGCGGGCATGGCGAGGTCTTCATGCAGGCCTTTGACGCTCCGCTCACGCCGCTTGGCGCGCTCGCTTCGCTGAAGCCCGAGGCGGCGTTCGCTGCCCTGGCCGGCCGGCCGGCGATCGGCAATGGCGTTCGCTTCCTGAAGCCGCTCGATCCCGCCGCGGCGCTCATCGATGCCCTGCCCCGCGCTGCCGATGCGATCCTGCTGCCGGCGGCACTCGCCGCACTGCCGCCGCGCCCGATCTACGGCCGCGCGCCCGATGCCAAACCACTCGCACCGCCGCTATGAGTACAGTCCTGCAGATGATCGAACTCCGTACCGGAAGCGTCGCTGACCTTCCCCTTGTCGATTCGATCATGAAGGCGGCGTTCGACCCGCGCTTCGGCGAAGCATGGACGCACAACCAGTGCCTCGGCATCCTCGCCTTGCCCGGCGTCTGGCTGACAATCGCGACAATAGACGGCGCGCCCGCGGGGTTCGCCTTGTGCCGACTTATTGCCGACGAGGCTGAACTATTGCTGCTTGCGACGGTACCTACGATGCGCCGCCGCGGCGTCGCGTCCGCGTTACTGCGGGCGGTTATCGCTGATTCCGTTCGGGAAGGTGCCCGCAAGCTCCATCTCGAGGTGCGCGAAGGCAATGACGCGATCAAGCTCTATCAAGGTACAGCGTTCATTAAGGTTGGGGAGCGGCGCGATTACTATCGCGGCACCTCCGGGCAGGCTTTTCACGCCTTCACCTACAGCCGCGAACTTCCTTAAAATCATCTTTCACCGCATTTGTTACTTGCACGCGGCAAACCAAAGGACGATAGCGCGGCGCATGGTTTGCCGGAAAAAGCAACCACAGTTAGGGTCGAAAGGAATATAATGGATACGCAAAGCGAGCTGCAGGAAACGCTGATCACGCTCACCGCCGATATTGTCGCCGCACATGTCAGCAACAACAGCGTCGCGGTCTCTGATCTGCCGGTGTTGATCGCGAACGTGCATGGCGCGCTCAGCGGCCTTGGCGGCACCCCGGTGGTGCCTGAAGTCAAGCAGGAGCCGGCAGTCTCGATCCGCTCGTCGATCAAGCCGGACTTCATCGTCTGCCTCGAAGACGGCAAGAAACTCAAGATGTTGAAGCGTCACCTGATGACGCATTACCAGATGACGCCCGAGCAGTACCGCGCCAAGTGGAACCTGCCCGCCGACTATCCGATGGTCGCGCCGAACTATGCCGAGCAGCGCCGCACGCTCGCCAAGAAGATCGGTCTCGGCACGAAGCGCCGCAAGACCCGGTAACTCTGTCGCGGTGCCGGCCGCTCCCCCTCCCCGCCTCTGTAGGCGGCGGGTAGGGTGGAGCCGGCCGGCGCCGCCTCTCGCCCGAGAGCGGGCGGGCAATCCGCTTATTGCGAGTCGGTTGCTCTTTATCGATCGGCGCAAAGCCACTACATCGGCGCCATGGCGCGCAAGATCGACCTCGAAGCCCTTTGCAATGAAAGAGGCCTCCGCATCACCGACCAGCGTCGCGTGATCGCCCGAGTCCTTTCCGATGCCGAAGACCATCCCGATGTGGAGAAGGTCTATGCGCGCGCTTCCGCGATCGACCCCGGCATTTCGATCGCAACGGTGTACCGCACCGTCCGCCTGTTCGAGGAAGCCGGCATTCTCGATCGCCATGATTTCGGCGATGGCCGTTCGCGCTACGAGCCGGCGCCGGAATCGCATCATGACCATCTGATCGACGTCGAGACCGGCAAGGTCATCGAATTCGTCGATCCCGAGCTCGAGCAATTGCAGAAGGCGATCGCCGAACGGCTCGGCTTCCGCCTCGTCGACCATCGCATGGAACTGTACGGCGTCGCGCTCGACCGCAAGGCATAGGATTGACCCCGGCCGCACAGGCGCGGGCTGACGCCGCGGCGGGCAAGCCTGCGCCGATCGATGCGCTCGGCTGGGCCCGGATCGGCCTCCGCGCTTCCGGACTGATCTTCGGGCTGCTGCTCACCGTACCGCTGCACTATCTCTGGACTTTGCTCCGGATCGGATCGCCCTGGCCGAAGATCTTTCTCGGCTGGGCGGCGCGGCTCGCGGGCGCGCGGGTCGAGCGGGTCGGCGTGCCGCTGAAGCGCGACGTGTTCTATATCTCCAACCATTTGAGCTGGATCGATATCCTCGCAATCGCCGGGCAGAGCGGCACTGCGTTCGTCGCCAAGGAAGAGATCCGCGCGGCGCCGGTGGTCGGCTGGCTGTCGACGCTCAACCGCACCGTCTATGTGAAGCGCGAGAACCGGCTGGGGGTGGCCGAGCAGATCAACCAGCTGCGCGATGCGCTGGCGGACAACTGGTCGGTGACGGTGTTTCCCGAAGGCACGACGACTGATGGCCAGTCGCTGCTGCCGTTCAAGACGCCGATGCTGCGCGTGCTCGAACCGCCGCCGCCGGGGGTGATGGTCCAGCCGGTGCTGCTCGATTATGGCGCAATGGCCGAGGAGATCGGCTGGATCGGCGAGGAAGCCGGGATCGACAATGCCAAGCGGATCCTGTCGCGGCCAGGGAGCTTCCGGATGCGGGTCGAGTTCCTCGAACCCTTCTTTCCGCAGGACTTTCCGGGGCGCAAGGCGATCGCTGCGGAGAGCCGGCGACGGATCGAGGAGGCACTGATCAAGTCGCTCGGGAAGCCACTCAGGCCGTTCGCCTATGATGTCGGGCCGGTGCGCTATGAGGCGCCGGAGCAGCCCGTCCCCTGACCGGGATTTGTGTCGCCCGCCGCGCGCGCCTATAGGCGCGCCATCATGAAAACTGCCCCCAAGACCTTTCACGTCAAGTCGTTCGGCTGCCAGATGAACATGTATGACGGCGACCGCATGAGCGAGTTGATGGCCGCCGAGGGGCTGACTCCGGCCGAGGCGGGCGAGGCCGATCTGGTCGTGCTCAATACCTGCCATATCCGGGAGAAGGCGACCGAGAAGGTCTATTCGGACATCGGGCGTCTGAGGAAGAACGGCCGCGCGCCGATGATCGCGGTGGCCGGCTGCGTCGCACAGGCGGAAGGCGCCGAGATCGTGCGGCGGGCGAAGGTGGATGTGGTGGTGGGCCCGCAGGCCTATCACAACCTGCCCGAACTGGTTGCCAAGGCGGCGCGGGGCGAGGCTGCGCTCGATACCGATATGCCGGTCGAGACCAAGTTCGGCGCCTTGCCAGCGCGTCGGCGCGTGCCGCCGTCCGCGTTCCTGACGGTGCAGGAAGGGTGCGACAAGTTCTGCACCTATTGCGTGGTGCCCTATACGCGCGGCGCGGAGGTTTCGCGGCCCTGGGCGGCGATTGTCGACGAGGCGAAGGCGCTGGTCGATGCCGGGGCGAAGGAGCTCACCTTGCTTGGGCAGAACGTCAATGCCTGGGAGGGCGAGGACGCGGCGGGCAATGTGCAGGGGCTCGACGGGCTGATCCGCGCGCTCGACCGGATCGAGGGGCTGAAGCGGATCCGCTATACCACCAGCCACCCCAATGACATGCGCGAGGGGCTGATCGTCGCGCATGCCGAGGTCGAGAAGCTGATGCCCTTCCTGCATCTGCCGGTGCAATCGGGCAGCGACCGAATTTTGAAGGCAATGAACCGCAGCCATAGCCGCGATTCCTATCTGCGCATCCTCGACCGAGTCCGCGCGGCGCGGCCCGACATCGCGCTGTCGGGAGACTTCATCGTGGGCTTTCCGGGCGAGACCGAGGCCGACTTCGCCGAGACGCTGAGCCTGGTCGATGCGGTCGGCTATGCCCAGGCGTTCAGCTTCAAATATAGTCCGCGGCCGGGGACGCCGGCCGCCGACATGGCCGACCAGATTGCGGCCGAGATGATGGACGAGCGGCTGCAGCGGCTGCAGGCGGCGATCAATCGGGACCAGGAGGCGTTCAACCTCGCCAGTGTCGGGCGGCGGTGCGGGGTCTTGCTCGAGCGCAAGGGGAAGCTGCCGGGGCAGCTGATCGGGAAGTCGCCCTGGCTGCAGTCGGTGCATCTGGTGGCGGAGGCGGCGATCGGGGATATGATCGAGGTGGAGATCGAGGCGGCCTGGCCTAACTCGGTTTCGGGGGTGGAGCTGGTACGCGTCGGCGCCTGATCGAGGCGTCACCTCGGACTTGTTCCGGAGTCCACTGCGCCGCAAACATAACACAGGTTGCGCTCGCGGCACGGTGGACCCCGGAACAAGTCCGGGGTGACGGTAGGGGCTGCGGAAAGATCGTGACTGTTGCCCGTTTCCCTCTGTCCTCTCGGCGCCCGCTCTGCCATCTTGGGTGTGGATGCAGCAGACTCGCCCCTCCGTCGGAACACCGCCCAGCGCGGTTGGTTCTGCGGTTCGTTCGGGTGACGTGCTCCCCCTCCATGACATCTCCCTCCTGCCTGAAGGAACCGCATGAGCCGCAAGCCTGTCCCAGCCCAGTCCGGTGATCGCAGCCGTGCCGAGGTCGTGTTCGACAAGCCCCAGCTCATGGCCCAGCTTTTCGGCGAATATGACCAGAACCTGCTGCTGCTGGAGAACCGGCTCGGCGTGTACATCACCGCGCGCGGCAATCGCGTGGGGCTGGAGGGCAATGCCGAATCCGTGGCCGCGGCCCGCGATGTGCTGCAGGGACTCTATAACCGCATCGTGCGCGGCGAGCGGGTCGATAGCGGGCTGGTCGAGGCGGTGATCACCATGTCGTCCGAGCCGACGCTCGACGGCATCATCCGCGCCGATGTCGGAGGCGCGCCCTCGATCATGATCCGCACGCGCAAGAAGACGATCGTGCCGCGCACCCTGGCGCAGCAGCATTATATGCGCGAGCTGCTCAATAACGACATCATCTTCGCGCTCGGGCCGGCGGGCACCGGCAAGACCTATATCGCGGTGGCGCAGGCGGTGGCGCAGCTGATCACCGGCAGCGTGCAGCGGCTGATCCTGTCGCGGCCGGCGGTGGAGGCGGGCGAGAAGCTCGGCTTCCTGCCCGGCGACATGAAGGACAAGGTCGATCCCTATCTGCGGCCGCTCTATGATGCCCTCAACGATTGCCTGCCGGCCGAGCAGGTCGAGCGGCGCATCCTCTCGGGCGAGATCGAGATCGCGCCGATCGCCTTCATGCGCGGGCGGACTTTGGCCGATGCCTTCATCATCCTTGACGAGGCGCAGAACACCACGCCGGCGCAGATGAAGATGTTCCTCACCCGCTTCGGCGAGAACAGCCGGATGGTTGTGTGCGGCGACCCGAAGCAGACCGATCTTCCCGGGGGCATGAACGCCTCGGGGCTGAACGATGCGGTCGGGCGGCTCGAGGGGATAGAGGGGATGTCGATCTGTCGCTTCGGCGCGGGGGACGTGGTGCGGCATCCGATCGTCGGGCGGATCGTCGAGGCTTATGAGGGCAAGGATGTTTGAGGCGATCATCAAAAGCCCCTCCCCTTCAGGGGAGGGGTTGGGGTGGGGGACAAACTCAGACCTCCGCGTGAGTCCCCCACCCCCTGCCCCGCACCGGGTGAAGAGCGCCCCGCGCTCTTCAGGCCATGCCGGGGGCATGGCCGACCCGGTGCGCCTGAAGGGGAGGGGTTTTTAGGATGCTCGAAACCGCTCTCTCGATCGAAGAGCCCTGGCCCGCCGGCGACTGGGAGGCGCTTGCGCATCGTGCCGCGACCGCGGCGCTGGAGCGCACGCCGCATGGCGAGATGCTGACCTATCCCGCCACCTTCGAGATCTCGATCCGCCTCGCGACCGACGACGAAGTGCAGACGCTCAACAGGCAATATCGGCACAAGGACAAGCCGACCAATGTGCTGAGCTTCCCGATGGTGCAGGCCGATCTGCTCGACACGATCGACCAGAATTCGGACGATGGCGAGGTGCTGCTCGGCGATATCGTGCTCGCTTATGGCGTCTGCGCGGCCGAGGCAAAGGAGCGCGATATTTCAATCGAGGACCATGCGACACATTTGATCGTGCATGGTACGCTCCACCTGCTAGGATATGATCACCTGGAGGACCGTGAGGCCGAGGCGATGGAGGCGATCGAGATCGATGCGCTCGCCGCGCTCGGGCTGGCGGACCCCTATCTGATACAAGAGGACTGAACGACCGCCATGGCCGACGGCCCCAGTACCACCGGCACCGGCTCAAGCAGCGCCGGCGCCGACAGCAATGAAGGCAGCATCTGGCGCTCCTTCCGCTCCTTCATCTTCGGCGACCCGGGCGACGATTCGCTCCGCGCGCAACTCGAAGAGGTGATCGACGCGCATGAGGACGACCCCGAGCCCGATGCGGCCGGCGACCTTTCCCCGCTCGAGCGCCAGATGGTGCGCAACCTGCTCCATTTCGGCGAGCGCGATGCGGGCGATGTCGGCGTGCCGCGCGCCGACATCGTCGCGGTGGAGGAGCAGACCAAATTCGCCGATCTCGTCACGCTCTTCGCCGAGGCCGGGCACAGCCGGCTGCCGGTGTATCGCGGCAAGCTCGATACGATCATCGGCATGGTCCATATCAAGGACGTGTTCGCCATCCTCGCGACCGGTGCGCCGCACCCCGAGAGCCTGGCCGAGCTGATCCGCGAGCCGCTGTATGTGCCGATGTCGCGCGGCGCGCTCGATCTGCTCGCCGATATGCGGCAGAAACGGGTGCATCTCGCGATCGTGCTCGACGAATATTTCGGCACCGAGGGGCTCGTCACGATCGAGGACCTGATCGAGGAGATCGTCGGCGATATCGAGGACGAGCATGACGACGCGCCCGAGGCGCTGCTGATCCCGCTCGACGGCGGCGCCTGGGAGGCGGATGCGCGCGCCGAGCTGGAGGATGTCGGCGAGACGATCGACAAGAGGCTGGCCGAGGTCGACGGCGATATCGACACGCTGGGCGGGCTCGCCGCGGTGCTGGCGGGCCATGTGCCGCAAAAGGGCGAGTGCATCGTCCATGACAGCGGCTGGACGCTGGAGATCGTCGCGGCGGAACCGACCCGGGTGGAGCGGCTGCGGCTGCATCCGCCGGCGAAGCGGGCGGCGGAGGAGAGCTGAGCCGGGGTGGCGTTGCGGCGTCGCCTGCCTAGAGCACCCCATTTCTCCGGCTGGCGGTGGCGCAACCAGAATATCGCGGCCGTGACATCAGCCGGCACCTCTTCGCGCAAGTTCACCACGATCGGCATGTCGGCATGGGCGGGGGTGAAGACCTTGCTGCGCTTGCGACGATAGCCGATGGCGCGGCGATAGAGCGACTGCTCGACCCGATCGTCGGCGAACCGGCTGCCCTGCGCGATGGCGGCGGCGAAGTCAGGATGGCGGCGGCGCCAGTCCTCATAAGTGGCGATCTCGATCTCGAAGAAATCGGCGATATCGGGCGCGAGCGCGCCGAGAGCGCAGAGCTTGCGGGCCTGGGTGGCATAGATTGGGTTGTAGGAAGCGGCAGGTGGACTGGTGGCGGCCGGCGCGTTCGGGGCGGGCGATGTGGCGGCTTCGGGGCGCGGAAATTCCCTGTTATCGGCGGGATCAGGGGGCATTTTTATTTTTTCGGGGCGTTTCGAGGTCGTTTTTACGCATTTTTCCCGTTTCGAATCAATCTCTTGTGGATCAATTCCCTGATATTCAGGAACAGGGAATTTGACGGTGCGGAACAGGGAATTGGGTTCGCCGGAACAGGGAATTCGTGGCGGGCGATTGCCGGCGTTACCGGAGACGTCCGCTCTCGCCAGCCTGGGGCGCTCGGCCATGCGCAGGGCGGCGCATAATAGCGGGATCGCGCTCGCGAGCACGGGCCAGATCGGGAGTGTTTGAAGCAGTGTCATGGGGGGACGGTAGCGGGGTTGCGGCCAAGGTTGAATCGAGGTCAGGACCGATCTGTCGCAGCGGCTATCCGCGATCGAAACCGTCTTCACAGTCTCTCATGGTTTCGAAAACCCTGCCGAACGTCCATGCCCCGCCGTCGTCATCTCCGTCGATCATGACGATATTTCTTCTGGTTGAACCGGTCTTCGGCGATCTCAGCGTCACGTCGAAGCAAATCTGGCCGTAGGTCAGGTACCCGAAATCGATCCGGTCATTCACCGACACGTCTTCGCCTGGATAGTGGCTGCTCAAGGCGAACGCGATTTTCCGCTCGACCTCGCGGTGGATACGCGCCGTGCTGATGGCAATGAAAAGGGCAATCGCTGCACAAGGAAGCGCCACGAGCGCCGCGATTGCGAGGAGGATCGTCCCCAACAGTCTCGGCATGACCCGACAGCTCCCCGATATGCGACCTGATGTTCGTCATGGTCCCGGAGGCACTTACAGGCTCACGCGACCCATGCTTGCTATGGTGTCGGAGAAGCTCGGGCCAGTGGAGCTATCGTGCAGAATCGCAGCAGGGATCGGGATGCGAGGGCCACCCTATGGCGCGGGCAGCGGCACCAGGATTCCGTATGGATCGTCCCCTGCGGCGCGCTTTACCTCGTCGAGCAACCAGTCGCGGAAGGCGCGGACCTTTGGCAGGTTGCGCTTGTGCTCCGGATAGACCAGCCAGAAGGCATTGCGGTAGGTCGCCACCTGGGGAAAGGGCTGCACCAGAAGGCCGGCATCGATCGCCGGCTGGAACATGGGCGGGCTGAGAATCGCCACGCCATGGCCGGCGATCGCCGAATGCCCGTCAAGCACCTGCGATTCGAAGCGGATGCCGCTGCGCGGAACCTCATCCTGCCCCCCCACGGCCAGCGAGTTGAACCAGAGATCCCACCAGTCGTCTTCCGGCGAAAGACGGACTGCGGCGTGCAGGTCGGCGGGCGTTTCGAACGCGTGGGTCGCGAGGAAGCTGGGATTTGCCAGCGGCGTCACCGGCATGCGCATGAGGAAATGCGACGTCAGGCCCGGCATCGGGCCCGACATGCCGCGAATAGCGACATCGAATTCGCTCGCGGCGAGATCGACCATCTGATCGGCCACGTCGAGACGCACGGCAAGATCGGGGCGGATGATGTGAAAATCCCCCAACCTGCCGGCGAGCCAGTTGGTCGCGAAGGTGCGCGGCGCAGTGATGGCGAGGACTGAGGCGTTCTCGGTCCGCGCGACGGCGAAGGCCTCGCCAAGCGCGGCGAAGGCCTCAGTGACCCGCGGCGCGATGCGGCGGCCGAGATCGGTCAGCACCATGCCGCGCCCCTTTCGGACGAACAATGGCGCGCCCAGGCGCTCCTCGAGGAGCTTCATCTGATAGCTGACCCCGGCCTGGGTCATAGCCAGATCCTCGGCGGCGCGGCTGAAATTCTCGTGGCGCGCGGCTGCCTCGAAAACGCGAACGGCGGATAGCGGCGGGATCGGGGGCATGACACACATATAAGGTCAGCTTGTAGGTAAGGTCCATCGCTTTGTTGGTATCTCTCGCAGCGACGCGCCAAAAAGCCGCTGTCGATCCCGACGAACCAAGGAAGCCTCGCCATGTTGAAAATGTTGATCCCAGCGGTTCTCCTGACCGCTCTCATACCGAACGCTGCGCCGGCCCAGCAGGTCGCCCATGCCGATATTCACATCGCCTATCGCGACCTCGACCTGCGGAGCCCGGCCGGCGTGAAGCAGCTCGATCGCCGGATAGACAGAGCAATCGCGGCGGTTTGCCCCGATGCCAGCACTGACCTGGCGCGCAGGCACATGGTCGACCGGTGCCACGCGACGAAATGGGCCGATGTCGCCCCGCGCACCAATCCCGAACTGGCCGCGACGCGCCCAGTCCGCTGATGCAATGATGCGCGGTCCCGCGAACGGGCGTGCCGCCCGAACGCGGGATCGCCGCGCCAACTCGCAAGCCGAGCTGATATATCGGCGACGATCATCGCGTCCGCCCGGAAAGCCCGTCGGCAGGCGGGCCCGTTCAAATCGGGCATGTGATGGTCTAGCCATGGCAGGGCCCGACCCCCAACAGGAGAAGCAAATGCCCACGACAGCGGAAAAGCGCGCCAGCTTTCGCGCGCTCCACAGGCAAGGATTTTTCATCCTTCCCAATGCCTGGGATGGCGGCAGCACGCGTCGCCTGACCGCGCTCGGGTTCAAGGCGATCGCCTCGACCAGCGCCGGAGCGGCGTGGGCGGCGGGCGTGAAGGACGGCGAGCTTGGCCGCGATGCAGTGCTCGAGCATCTTCGCCTGCTGGTCGCGGCGACGGACCTGCCGATCAATTCGGATTTCGAGAACGGCTTCGCCGATGCGCCGGAGCAGGTCGCCGCCAATGTCCGGATGGCGATCGATACCGGGGTTGCGGGCATCTCGATCGAGGACTGGTCGGGGAGCGCGATGTACGACACCGGCCTCGCGGTGGAGCGCCTGGCAGCCGCCCGTGCCGCGATCGACGCAATCGACCCGAATGTCATGCTGATCGGTCGCAACGAGAATTTTCGCGTGCCGGGCATGACGGCTGCCGAGAGCATCAAGCGGGCGATCGCCTATGCCGATGCCGGGGCCGATTGCCTGTTCGTGCCCTTTATCCTCGATCGCGGCGCGGTGGCGGAACTCGTTGCCGCGGTGGCGCCCAAGCCGGTCAATGTGGTGGTGCATCGCTACGACGAAAGCATCGCCGGCTATGCCGCGCTGGGCGTGCGGCGCTGCAGCCTTGGGGGGAGTCTTGCGAAGATCGTGTGGGATGCCTTTGATGCGGCGGCGCGGGCGGTGAAAGCTTGCGAGCCGTGAGGTGGTGAGGCCGGCGATGGGGGAGGGGGGATCGGGGCGCGGCCAGCGCGACCTGCGACGCTATTGCGGTAGCACATACAACAACGCCCAAACTACCAACAACTCCAGCCAAACGGGAGAGTTAAGTGGTAATTGCGCGTGTCATCGTAGTCACACATGGCGCTTGGTTCGGCCCCTTTTGCAGCACTCTCGTCAATTAAGTGGGGTGTCTTCGGTGGAAACTTGTTGTTCTCTGGGGAAGGACGAAAGAGGCAATCCAACTCGCGCTAGTGTTAATTTGTCTCTAGGTTCCTCGCCGGTCTCCGTGCGCACCTTATTCCACTGTTGTTTAAAAAGATCCTGCGCCTGAATCTCAAGAATTTCCGCAAATTCAGGGGAAGGAGCTACCGCAAACGATCGGATATGCTCAGCCATTGCTAGCCGATCAGTCTCTTGTCGCCCCAGCAGGACGATCAATCTCTTGGAGCTAAGGATTAGCTCAGCACGAACCTTAGCTTCGCTAATATCGTACGTCGATAAAACACCGTCTTCGTACAGATACTCACCGCGTGTCAGCAATTCGGCAAGCTCCGTTCGAAAAGCCTCCAGCCATTTTAGTCGCGATGCACTCAAAATGTTGGCGCGAATGGTCTGACGAGTATTCAGCGCGTTGGCCTCAAGCGTCCGGCGCGTTGTCCTGACCCCGATAATTACGGTTATCAAAATTCCGGAAAATGTCACCAAAGGAACAATAAGAGTGGACCAATTAAAACCGTGCGCCACACGGCCAATCTCCACAACTACGCTCATTTTCCGCGCCAGAGACTTGCTCGTACCGCCCTACCCTCGCTCGGCCGGGCCCACTCATGGAGTATGGAGGCAGTATTCGAGGGAAGAAGATTCGTAGTATCAAGAACTATGTCAGCGCGGTCTGGCGAGAGCGGCTCAAACTCTCCAGCGGCGACCAGCCGCTGCAATCGTTCAATGTCCGTAATTTTCTGATACCGAGCGCGGCTTGGATTACTGATGCGCCGCCCGTGTTCAGCTTCATCACATACCAACAGAACGTGCAAAATTTCGTACCCAGAGTTGGCGGCGGATTCTAGTAGCGCGTCAAAAGGTGGCGCCCAGAATACGTCGTCCGCATGGGTTACGATTATCTCAGACCGGGTCGCAACCGCAGCATCAAGGAGTCGGGCGAATAGCAAGGATCGGAGCTTCGAAAACCCGGTCGTGCCAAACGAAAAGACCGATGTGGCCGCGTCGATAATAAGGTGATCATGAACGAGAATTGCGTCGGTTAAGACCCGCAATTCGCGCGCCACCGACAGCTTTCCGACTCCGGGAGCACCATGAAGGCAGAGCAGACGCATTTGAATCTCCTATGAATCTCCTAGCCCCGGCTCGCCCTCCAATCAACCGACCTGAGGAGAACTCCGAGGCGCTACAGTGGCATGCGCTGATTCCGGTGACACCCTTCGACCCGAGCCTTACGCGCATCTCGAACGTCAACTAAGTGGATTGTCACCGCGGAACCGGGCTGCTCGCGATTTCCGTTAGAGCCCGATGCATACATCATGCGATGGTTCGACGACCAGGAGCTGAGGGGACAATACACATGCTGAAAACAATCGACAGGGGCCTCGCCGGGCTGCTCCTGCTGGGCAGCGTGGGGCACACGCTTGGGGTGCTGCAATTCTACGCCGGGCAGCCCATGATCCTGTTCTGGTCGCTCGCCGCCGGCGCGCTCACCTTTCTGCTCGCCGCGCTGAACTTCCTGCGCGCGGGGCGGCCGGGGGACCGGGCGTTCGCCTGGGTGACGGTGGCGGGTACGCTGTGCCAGCTGGCGATTACGCTGCGGTTCGGGGTGTTGATCGGGGATCTGCTTGATCCTCGGGTGATTTTCTTTTCGGTGGTGTGTGTCGGGTTGGCGGGGTTTGGGGTGCGGAGTGGGGTTGGGCGGGGGTGATGCCTTGGGGATTCTTATTGGGTCGGCGTTGCCGAACCTCACTCCCCCTCATCCGACCTCGCTGCGCTCGGCCACCTTCTCCCACAGGGGGAGAAGGATATGGGTGTCGGAATTGGTGGTGATCGAGATGGTGTGGGTCGGCTAGCTCGCCGCGCTCCAAGCCCCTCCACCAGCTTCGCTGGTCCCCCTCCCCGAGCAAGCTCGGGGAGGAACGAGAAACGTCTCGCCGTTGGGCGCAGGGATCAGCGCAGGTCGAAGCGGTCTGCGTTCATGACCTTGGTCCAGGCTGCCACGAACGCCTCGACGAAGGCGCCGCCGGCATCGTCAGTCGCATAGGCCTCGGCCAGGGCCCGGAGCTGCGAGTTGGAGCCGAAGATCAGGTCCACCCGCGTGCCGGTCCATTTCTTCTCGCCCGTCGCGCGGTCGCGGGCGACGAACACGCCTTCCTCGGCCGCTTCCCATTTCAGGGTGAAGCTCGATTTGAGCAGGTTGACGAAGAAGTCGTTGCTCAGCGTCTCGGGCCGATCAGTGAACACGCCGTGGCGCGAGCTGCCATGGTTGGCGCCGAGCACGCGCAGGCCGCCGATCAGGACGGTCATTTCGGGCGCGGTCAGGGTCAGCAGATGGGCGCGGTCGACGAGGAGTTCCTCGGCCGACCAGGTCAGATCCTCGCCGACATAGTTGCGGAAGCCGTCGATCCTGGGCTCGAGCGGCTCGAAGCTGTCTGCGTCGGTCTGCTCCTGCGAGGCGTCGGTGCGGCCGGGGGTGAAGGGAACGGTCACGCTGTGGCCGGCCTTTTTCGCCGCCTGCTCGACCGCGGCGGCGCCGCCGAGGACGATCAGGTCAGCGAGCGAGACCTTCTTGCCGTTGCCGACTTCGTGGCCGTTGAACGCCGCCTGGATCTCGCCGAGCTTGGCGAGCGCCTTGGCGAGCTCGGCCGGCTCGTTCACCGCCCAGTCCTTTTGCGGCGCGAGGCGGATGCGGGCGCCGTTGGCGCCCCCGCGCATGTCCGAGCCGCGATAGGTCGAGGCCGAGGCCCAGGCAGTCGCGACGAGGCGGGAGATGGACAGGCCGGACTCGAGGATCTTCGCCTTGAGCGCGGCGATATCGGCTGCATCGATCAGGGGGTGATCGACCGCCGGCACCGGATCCTGCCAGATGCGCGGCTCGGCAGGGACTTCGGGGCCGAGCAGACGGGTGTGCGGGCCCATGTCGCGGTGGGTGAGCTTGTACCAGGCCTCGGCAAAGGCCTTGGTGAGCTGCTCCGGATGCTCGTAGAAGCGGCGCGAGATCTTCTCGTACTCGGGGTCCATGCGCAGCGCGAGATCGGTGGTGAGCATGGTCGGCGCGTGGCGCTTCGAGGGATCATGCGCGTCGGGCACCGTGTTCTGTGCCTCGGGGTTCTTCGGCTTCCATTGCTTCGCGCCGGCCGGGCTCGTCGTCAGCTCCCAATCGAATTCGAACAGGTTCTTGAAGAACAGGTTGGTCCATTTCGTCGGCTCCTGGGTCCAGGCGCCTTCGAGGCCGGAGGTGATGGTGTAGGCGCCGTTGCCGTCGCCATAGCTGTTCTTCCAACCGAGATTCTGGTTCTCGATCGGCGCGCCTTCGGGCTCGGGGCCGACATATTCGCTCGGGTCCGCGGCGCCGTGGGTCTTGCCGAAAGTGTGGCCGCCGGCGATCAGCGCGACCGTCTCCTCATCGTTCATCGCCATGCGGGCGAAGGTCTCGCGGATGTCATGCGCGGCGCGGAGCGGATCGGCGCTGCCGTCCGGGCCTTCCGGGTTGACATAGATGAGGCCCATCTGGACCGCGGCGAGCGGGTGGGCGAGATCGCGTTCGCCGCTGTAGCGCTTGTCGGCGAGCCATTCGCGCTCGGGGCCCCAGTTGATGTCGCGCTCGGGCTCCCAGACATCGGCACGGCCGCCGGCAAAGCCAGCGGTGGTGCCGCCCATCGATTCGATCGCGCAATTGCCGGCGAGGATGAGGAGATCGGCCCAGCTCAGCTTGCGACCATATTTCTGCTTGATCGGCCAGAGCAGATGGCGGGCCTTGTCGAGATTGGCATTGTCCGGCCAGGAGTTGAGCGGGGCGAAGCGCTGCGTGCCCGAGCCGGCGCCGCCGCGGCCGTCACCGATGCGATAGGTGCCGGCGCTGTGCCACGCCATGCGGATGAAGAGCGGGCCGTAATGGCCGTAATCCGCCGGCCACCAGGGCTGCGATTCCGTCATCAGGGCGAAGATGTCCGCTTTGACGGCGGCGAGATCGAGCGTCTTGAATTCCTCGGCATAGTCGAAGCCGTCGCGCATCGGGTCGCCTGCCGGCGGGTTCTGGTGGAGGACGGTGAGATCGAGCAGGTTCGGCCACCAGAGGCGGTTGGTCATCTCGAACAGGACGGCTGCGCCTTCTACACGGCCACCATCCATCGGGCATGTTGCTTGCTCGTTCATGACTCGCTCTCCATTTTTGTGATTGATCGAGGGCAAGATCGCATGGGGGCTGTGATCTGTCCAATCGCTTAAAATGTTCTTGGTGATCGGATTTGTGATTGGAGCGTCTTGAGTTTGTCATCCTGCGTTCGTGCCCCATCTATTTCGGGGACACTATACTAAATAGCATCGCGGACATGGACCCAAGCAAGATTGAGAAAGCTATTTAGTATAGTGTCCCCGAAATAGGCCCGCTATCTCCTTGTTGCCCGGCGAAGGCCGGGGAAGCAGGAAGAAGAAGGGGATCGCAGCCCTTTTTGGCCTTCCGCGCGCCCGCGGGACGGCGTAACCTTGTCTCATGCGCAAACATATCCTCATCATCCTCGGCATCTTCCTCGTCGCCGCGGCCGGCATCTGGCTGTGGATCAGCCAGCCGGACGAGGCGCAGCTGAACATCGACGCCGTCACCGGCAAGCTGCCCAAGATCACGCCGCCGCGGCCGCAGACTTTCCCGACGATCAAGGTCGCGAACGCGGTCGGCTGGCCGCAGGGGGCGATGCCGACGCCGGCGGCGGGGCTGACGGTGAAGGCGTTCGCGCGCGGGCTCGACCATCCGCGCTGGCTCTACCGGCTGCCCAATGGCGATGTGCTCGTCGCCGAGGCCGATTCGCCACCACGCGAAGGCGGCGGCATCGCCGGGCTGGTGATGGCGAATCTGATGAAGAAGGCCGGGGCCGATGTGCCTTCGGCCAACCGCATCACCCTGCTGCGCGATGCCGATGGCGACGGCGTGGCGGAGACCCGGACGGTGCTGATCTCGGGGCTCAACTCGCCCTTCGGCATGGCGCTGATGGGGGGCTGGCTTTACATCGGGAACACCGATGCGCTGGTGCGCGTGCCCTACAAGGACGGCGATACGCGGATCACCGCCAAGCCCGAAACCGTGATCAAGCTGAGCCCGGGCGGCAATCACTGGGCACGCAATGTGATCGCCGCGCCTGACGGCAAGACTCTGTTCGTGACGGTCGGCTCCTCGACCAATATCGCCGAGAACGGCATGCAAGCCGAGAAATTCCGCGCCAATATCCTGCAGGTCTATCCCGAGGCGAAGACCTTCCGCATCTATGCGGCTGGCCTGCGCAACCCCAATGGCCTGGCGTTCGAGCCGCATTCGGGCGAGCTGTGGGTGACGGTGAACGAGCGCGACATGCTCGGTTCCGATCTTGCGCCCGATTATATGAGCCAGATCGAACTGGGCGACAATTTCGGCTGGCCCTGGTTCTACTGGGGCGGCTATCCCGACAAGCGCGTCGAGCCGGCCAACCCCGATCTGCAGCAATATTCGAAGCGGCCCGATTATGCGCTGGGGCCACATGTCGCCGCCCTGGGCATCACCTTCGCGAGCGACCTCAGGCTGGGGTCGCAATTCAGCAACGGCGCCTTTGTCGGCGAGCATGGATCGTGGAACCGGGTGCCGGTCTCGGGCTACAAGGTCGTCTATATTCCGTTCGGCGACAATGGCTTCCCGGCCAAGGGCGCGAAGCCGGTCGATGTGCTGACCGGCTTCCTCAACAAGAATGGCGAGGCGCAGGGGCGGCCGGTGGGCGTGATGGCCGATCGGACCGGATCGCTGCTCGTGGCGGACGATGTCGGCAATGTGATCTGGCGGGTGAGCGCGGCGAAATAGCAGACGGGTGAGCGGGAGGTCGGGCTGCGGCCGGCTCCCCCCAAGCCACCGCAGCCCCTGCTGGCGTGCCGGCGATGAAGCCCGCGCCAACGTTCGCTACTCGATCAGGCGGCGCAATGTTAGCGCTCCCCCTCCGGGTGCGGACTATAGCTTTCCCGCAGCCTGTTGATAGTTTACGGAAAATATTCTGCTACCCGGATCGGGTAGCGCGGTTGGGGCAGGCCTGTGAGCGATCGCATCGTTACCAATCCGGTCAGGATGGCGCAGAACTGGCGCGTGGCGATGACTGCGCTGTCCAACCTGTTCCTGACCACGCATCGGACGATGACCGAAGCCGCCCCGATCGGCCCGACCGAATTGCTGATCTACGTCACCGTCTCGGTCGCCAATGTGCAGAAATTGATGCGCGAGCGGGTCATCCCCGAATGCTATGCCGCAACCGAGATATTGCCGCGCGAATGGGTCGTGCCGATCTCGCGCAATGCAATCGCCACCGCGAGCGGCCTGCCGCGCGAGACGGTGCGCCGGCGGGTCGCGGCGATGATCGCGGAGGGGTTGCTGATCGAGGATCCGCGCGGCGGCGTGACCGTGCCGATCGGCGTGATCAAGGACCTCGGGCTCGAGCCGCTGCTCGAGGCGATGCTGACCGATTTTGCACGCACCGCCGAGACATTGCTGCGGATCGGGGTGATCGAGCTCAAGACTGACTGAGGTTTATTTGAGCAGCGCCGGCCCGTCCTTCGCCAGTTTCTCGCGGATCTTGTTGGCGAACAGGGCGAGCAGAGGCGGCAGATCGACCACCGCATGGACATGGGTGTCGAACAGATCGAGCTTGCTGGCGACGCGCTGGCCCATCGCATTCACCGTGAAATGCAGCGTGTCGCCCTCCCAGCGATGATCGACCACCGCGCCGCCGGGGAACATCGCGGCGATCTTGCCCACGCCCTTGTCGAGCCGCGCGCGCACGGCATCCCGGCCCAGCTTGTGCGGGATGTCGACGGTGATCGGCTGGTTCATACGGGTCCTTCAGGTTGCGAAGAGCATCGCATCGTCGGCAAACGCCTTGAATTCAAGAGCGTTGCCGGAAGGATCGCGAAAGAACATCGTCGCCTGCTCGCCGGGTTGGCCTTGGAAACGGATATGCGGGGCAATGCCGAAGGGGATGCCGGCGGCGCGGACGCGTTCGGCGAGCGTCTCCCAGTCCGGCATGGTGAGTACCACGCCGAAATGCGGCACGGGGACGTCATGGCCGTCGACTTCGTTCGCCACCGCGACGGGCTTTGCTGCGGGATCGAGATGCGCGACGATCTGGTGGCCGAACAGGTCGAAATCGATCCAGCTCTCGGCGCTTCGGCCCTCGGGGCAGCCGAGTATGCCGCCGTAGAAAGCGCGCGCGGCGGGGATGTCGTGGACGGGGAAGGCGAGGTGGAAGGGGCGCAGGGTCATTGGGGATTCATAGCGTCATGGCATTCACTTCGTCACCCCGGATCCTTCGACAAGCTCAGGACAGGCTTGTTCCGGGGTCCACCGTTCCGCATAGGCAAGATGGCTGGGCTCTCGCGGCCCGGTGGATGCCGGAACAAGTCCGGCATGACGGAAGTGGGGATGGCGGTTGGTCGACAAGCAGTTTCAGCTACTCGGGCCAGTGCTCCGCTACCCTGCCCTGCTGTCCCTCCTGCTCGGCGCGATCTCAGCAACCGGGTTCGCGCCGCTCGATCTCTGGCCGGTCACGCTCGTCTGTTTCGCGGCGTGGATGGGACTGGTCCATGACGCGCCGGGACTGAAACCGGCGCTGCTGCGCGGCTGGCTGTTCGGGCTCGGCCAGTTCGCGGTCGGCAATAACTGGCTGCAACATCCCTTCGTCTTCCAGGACGCAATGCCGCAATGGCTCGGCTATGTCGGGGTGGTCCTCGCCTCATGCTATCTCGCACTCTATCCGATGCTGGCCGCGGGGCTTGCCTGGCGCTTCGCCAGCCCGCGATCGGCGGGAGACGCGCGGAGTCGGCCCGGCGTCAGTTTCCTGTTGGTGTTCGGCGCTGCCTGGATCGTGACGGAATGGCTGCGCGGCACGATGCTCGGCGGCTATCCGTGGAATCCGCTCGGCGTGATCTGGGTGCCGCTGCCCAGGATCGCCGGGGTTGCCGCGCAGATCGGCACTTATGCGCTGTCGGGCGGCACGATCCTGGTCGCGGGCAGCCTTGGCCTGCTCGCGTCGCTGCGCTGGAAACCGGCGGCGGCGGTCGCGGTGGTGCTCGTTCTCATTGCGATCACCCATGCACCGGCACCGCGGGGCACGCCGCAGACCGCGCATGTCCGGATCATCCAGCCCAATCTTGGCGAGGAAGAGCGGCCGACGCCCTTTTATGCCGAGAATAATCTCCGCGCGCTGGAGGCGCTCGCCGGCACGCCCGGCCCCAATCCCCGCCTGATCGTCTGGCCCGAAGGAGCGCTGCGCTATTCAGTCGAAGACGGTTATCCGCCGCAATATTATGAGGGCGCAGCGCCCTTCCTCGTGCGCCAGCGGATCGCCGCGAAGCTCGGGCCGCACGACATGGTGCTCGCCGGGGGCAATGCGCTGCAATTCGATGCGCGGGGAGATTTGAGCACCGCGACCAATTCGATCTTCGCACTCGATGCGCATGGCACTATCCGCGCCCGCTACGACAAGGCGCATCTCGTGCCGTTCGGCGAATATCTGCCGCTCCGGCCGTTGATGACCGCGATCGGCCTGTCGCGGCTGGTGCCGGGCGATATCGACTTTGCCGACGGCCCGGGGCCGCGCACCATCGCCCTGCCCGGCTTCGGCGATGTCGGCATGCAGATCTGTTACGAGATCATCTTTTCCGGCCATGTGACTGACCCGGCGCATCGCCCGGCACTGATCTTCAACCCCTCGAACGACAGCTGGTTCGGCACCTGGGGCCCGCCCCAGCACCTCGCCCAGGCGCGGCTGCGCGCGATCGAGGAAGGCATTCCGATCCTCCGCGCCACGCCGACCGGTATCTCCGCGGTGATCGATGCGGATGGCCGGCTGCTCGCGACTGTGCCCTCGCGCAAGGCGGGCGCGATCGAACTGCCGATGCCGGAGGCACATCCGCCAACGTTGTTCGCGCGGCTCGGCAACTGGATGGCGCTGCTGGTCGCCGCCGCGATGTTGCTCGCGGCGGTTGCCATCCGCCGGGCGGCTCGCTAGGGGGCTCATATAAGGAAAGCTTTATATGCGGTTTCCCCGTGTGTCGGGTGCCGCGCCAGCCAAGGGTGACTCAATGCGCGCTTCGTTCCTCTTCACCTCCGAATCGGTTTCCGAAGGCCATCCCGACAAGGTCGCCGACCAGATCTCCGACGCGATCGTCGATCTGTTCCTGTCCAAGGATCCCTATGCGCGCATTGCGTGCGAGACGATGGTGACGACTCAGCGCATCATCCTGGCCGGCGAAATCCGCTGCGCCGGCATTCAGGACGACCATGGCCATCTGACGCCGGAAGCGCGCAAGGAGGTCGAGGACGCCGCCCGCGCGACAATCAAGCGCATCGGCTATGAGCAGGCCGGCTTCCACTGGGATACCGCCGATTTCGCCTGCCATCTGCACGGCCAGTCAGCGCATATCGCGATGGGCGTCGACGAGAGCGGCAACAAGGACGAGGGCGCCGGCGACCAGGGCATCATGTTCGGCTATGCGACCGACGAGACGCCGGACCTGCTGCCCGCCACGCTCTATTATTCGCACCGCATCCTCGAGCGGATGGCCGAGGACCGCCACTCCGGCAAGGCGCCGTTCCTGGAGCCCGATGCCAAGAGCCAGGTGACGCTCGAATATGAGAATGAGGTTCCGGTGCGCGCAACCGCGCTGGTCGTCTCGACCCAGCATTCGGCCGAGCTGTCGAACGAAGCAGGCCAGGCCAAGCTGCGCGATTATGTGAAGGGCATTTTCGAGGAAGTGCTGCCCAAGGGCTGGCTGCCCGCAGACGACAAGATGTATGTCAACCCGACCGGCCTGTTCGAGATCGGCGGACCTGACGGCGACGCCGGCCTGACCGGGCGCAAGATCATCGTCGACACCTATGGCGGCGCAGCGCCGCATGGCGGCGGCGCTTTCTCGGGCAAGGACCCGACCAAGGTCGATCGTTCGGCGGCCTATGTCGCGCGCTATCTGGCGAAGAATGTCGTTGCCGCCGGGCTCGCGCGCCGCTGCACGATCCAGCTCTCCTATGCGATCGGCATTGCCGAGCCGCTGTCGGTCTATGTCGATACGCATGGCACCGGCACCGTGCCGGAAGCGAAGCTGGAAGAGGTTCTGCCGAAGCTGGTGCGCCTGACCCCGAAGGGCATCCGCGAGCACCTCAAGCTCAACGCGCCGATCTATCAGCGCACCGCCGCTTATGGGCATTTCGGCCGCAAGCCGGACGGCGATTTCTTCACCTGGGAAAAGACCGACCTGGTCGACCAGCTGAAGGCGGCTGTCGCCTGATATCGGATTGATCCGCATGCCATAATCGGTCTAGCCTCCCCAAAACTTGGGGGGCTGGACCGATGCTGCGTAATGTGATGATTGCCGCGGCGTTGTTCGCAAGCGCCGCTGCCGCACCGGCGCAAGACAAGATGACCGCCGCCGAGGAAGCCACGGTCCTGCGTGCGCTGAATCGCGGCGCCGTGATTTACGCCTATGATCAGGCGGCGTGGCACGGGACCGACGACATGGTCACCAAGGTCCCGCATTGGCAGGACGTGCTCGGCGGCTGGATCGTCGATGGGCCGACCGAAACCCCGGAGATCATCTTCTTCGACAGGAACGAGGCCGAACCGCACGCAGTCTATGTCGCCGACTTCAAGGACAACACGCTCGTGTCGAGTCGGGTGCTGGGCGCCGGGGACGACACCAGGCTGAGCCCCAACCGGCTGCGAATGATCAAGGCACGCGAGCTCGCGATCAAGGCCCTGGTCGCCAGCAACGAGCCGCGGTGCAAGGACAAGCCCTATAATACCGTCGTGCTCCCGCCGGAAACGCCAGGCGGGCCGGTTCTGGTCTATCTGCTCACGCCCCAGACCAGCAATGACAGCCTGCCCTTTGGCGGCCATTATCTCACTGAGGTCACAGCCGACGGCAAGGTCGGGCCGTTCCGCCATTTCACCAAGAGCTGCGCCGAATTCCCGATCAACGGCGGCGACAAGAGCAAGGCCGAGCCTGATGCCGTGATCGTCACCCACCTGCTCGACCCGACACCGACCGAGATTCACGTGTTTTCCTCTCTGTCGATTCACAAGCCGATTTATGTTCTCACCAAGAAGGGGGCCTGGCGGGTCGAGGGCAACCAGATCAACCTGATCGATTCCGGCAAGGCGAAGAAGACAAAGGCGCCCTGAGGTTGCATCCTCGCCGTGCCTGCCATAGCGCGGCGCGCGATGAACGACCCAAGCACGATCCGCCGCCTTTATGGCCGCCGCCAGGGGCACAAGCTGCGCCTCGGCCAGGCCGCCCTGGTCGAGGAGCTGTTGCCGCTGATCAGCGTGCCCGAGACGGGGCCGCTCGATGCGCGAACCTTGTTCGGCAATGATCGACCGCTCGAAGTCGAGATCGGCTTTGGCGCGGGCGAGCATCTTGCCGGGCAGGCGGCGGCGCGACCTGACAGCGGCTTTATCGGCTGCGAGCCCTTTCTCAACGGCGTGGTCGGAGCGCTCAACCATGTTCGCGACGGCGAACTGGAGAATGTCCGGCTTCATATGGGTGATGCGCTCGATGTGATCGAGCGGCTGCCCGACGCCTCGCTCAGCCGGGTCTATCTGCTCCATCCCGATCCATGGCGGAAGGCGCGCCATGCGAAGCGGCGGATGGTCAATCACGGGCCGCTCGACCTGATCGCCGCCAAGCTCAAGCCGGGCGCCGAATTCCGCCTCGGCACGGACGACCCGACCTATTGCCGCTGGGCGATGATGGTGATGAACACGCGCACCGATTTCGAGTGGCTGGCGAAACATCCGCGCGATTTCCTCAAGCGCCCCGATGACTGGCCCGAGACCCGGTACGAGCGCAAGGCGCGGCGGCAAGGGCATGAAGTGTGGTACTTCCGGTACCTGCGGCGCTGACCTAGGCTATCCGCGAAGGGGATGCCGGTGAGCGACGATATCGACCGTATGATCGCCACGCTCGGCGCAGCGCTGCGGCAACGGCCCGATTACCCCTATCACCTTGTCGGGCTGGCCGAGATGGTCGCCGCGAAAAAGCATCGGCGGCGTGCCTATGCGCTGACGCGCGAGGCGATGGCGCTGGGCCGCGACGACCCCGCCACGATCATGCGCGGGCGCCGGCTGCTGGCGTCGCTGCTGCCGGGCTATCATGTGCCGATGATGAACGATGCGCGGCGCAACCGCGCCTGGGATGCGGCGCTGCGACGGGCGATCAAGCCCGGCATGCTGGTGTTCGAGATCGGCACCGGGGCCGGAATGCTCGCGCTGATGGCGGCGCGCGCCGGGGCGGCGAAGGTCGTCACCTGCGAGACCAATCCGGTCGCCGCCGACCTCGCCCGCGAGCTTGCCGCGCTGAACGGCTATGCCGACCGGATCGAAGTGATCACCGGACCGTCGCAGAAGGTGACGATCGGCAAGGATCTGGAACGGCCGGCCGACCTGCTGTTCTGCGACATCTTCGCTGACGGCCTGCTCGGCTTCGATCCGCTCTCGGCGATCGGCGACGCGCGCACGCGGCTGCTCGCTCCCGGGGCGCCGGCCGTGCCGAGCGCGGCCAGCCTGTGCGTCGGCCTTGCCGCATGGGAGGATCATGGCCGGAGCGGGGCGATCGACGCCGCCTGCGGCTTCGACCTTTCCCCGCTCGCCGATTTCGTCGACGTCGCGCTGCTGCGGCCGATCGATGTGCCAGGCCTGGAGCTGCTCTCGGATGGAGAGACGCTGTTCCGGTTCGATTTTGCGGACGCGCGTTTCCCGGCCTCGGAGCGGCGCACGGTTGCGTGCCGGGCGATGAAGGCGGGGAAGGTCGATACGATCGCGCGGTGGATCAGGCTCGAGTTCGACGCAGAGACCGTGATCGAGGCACGGCCGGAGGCGGGCGCCCTCTTCTTCTCGTCGCCGACGCTGACGCCGCTTGGTGCTCCGATTGCAGTGTCGGCGGGCGATGAGGTCCGGATCGGCGGATCGCATGATCGCCACAAGATCCTGACCTGGGTCGAGGGTGAGAAATCCGGCGCCCCCTGAGGAACGCCGGATCCTCCTTCAGCGGTTATCGGCCTGCGCGCGCACCGCGGCGAGCCCGAGCCGCGTGACGCGGTACGGCCCGCCCCCGGCGCTGGCGATGAACTGCCGGCGTTTCAGCTTGCGGAACAGCTTCAGGGTGCAGTCGCTCAGCACATAGCCGTCGCGGGTGAAGCAATCGACGGCGACGATCCGGCTGGTCTCCGCTTCGCGCCGGTGGACGATGCGCCCGCCCTGCGCCAGCGCGTGGAGCACGCGCTGTTCGTATTTCGAGATATTCATGGGAAATGTCGGCCCCCGGAAAAGGGGTTATGGCCCGCGCAGCCCGCCAGGAAGCGGTTGCGCACGACGCCAGCACCGGGGTTACCCGGTCAGGCGATCAGCAGGCGACAATTCCAGACATAATCACTCCGGTGGAGCGCGGATTATATCGCCGTGTCGGCGGAGGCGTCAATCACAGGCGACGTGGAGCGCTGCCCGCTCCGTTCCCAGACGTGGCGCAGCGCACGCCCGAGCATGGCCGGCAGGCCCGGCCGGACCAGCAGCCAGTCGCGGATCGCAGGGCCCTGATGGGCGCCCATCTCCTCCTTGTAGCCGCTGTCTCCCGCGCCCCAGTCGACCCGGTTCACCCCCATCGCCATCGCGCGCATCAGGTTGCGATAGTTGAGCAGCTTGCCGGGAGAATGCGCGGCGAATGCCGGATCATAGCTGTTCGCGATCGCATAGCTGAGATCGCCGGTCGCAAGATCGAATGAGAAGGCGGCCGGCTCGGCATCGACCCTGAGCAGAGCCGCGGACATCATTGCCGCCAGCACCGGATCCTGCGCCGCGATGCGCCAGAAGGCGCCGTGCCCGGTCGTGGTAAATTTCGCGTCGCGGCCATCGGTGCGCGCGGCGATCCAGCTTTTCTGCTCGATCGCCGCGAGCGCGCCGAAGGTTTCCGCCGTCCAGTCGGCACCCCCCAGGAATTGCCAGTCGAGCGCGCCCTTCTCGGCGAGGTGCTTTTCGTGGAAGCGATTCTTGCGCAGCGTCGAGGCGCGCGGCCAGTCTCCTCCGAGGCGCGCCGCGGCCAGATCGAGCAGCCAGCTATCGGCGACGAACCGGTCGAGTGTTACCCAGCCCTTTGCCCGCGCCGCCGCGAGCAAAGGCTCAAGCGCGGGATCGCCGTCGCACACCGGGCCAATCCTCAAGGCATTGATCTCGCGGCCGAGACAATCGACCAGAGCGTGGAAGGCGCCCTCGCCTGCGTCCTCGCTCGCGGGGAAGCTCCGGAACGGCCAATAGCTGCCCGGCAGCGCTGCCAGCCTGGCCGGGCCGGGGCCGAAACGGATCATCGGCAACGCGATGACGGGATCGTTGTCGTGCTCGACCAGGATCGTGCGCGCCTCGCCGCCATAGGCGGTGAGGGCTGCGACGAACCATTGATAGCGCAGGAAACGATGCGTCTCGGGCGCGGCTTCGGCGACCAGGTCGATCGCACCGGAAAGCCCATCGAACACCGATGCGCGCGTCGTCGGCGGCAGGCGCGTGAATTCTGCGAGCAGCATCGGCTTGGTCATGGCGCGATCGTTACGTCACCAGCGGTTACCAACCGGTTCGCGCTTGACCCTTTGGGCGTGAAGCCCCCACAACCGCCTCGTGCAATATTCTCCCGCCGTCACCACGATCGCGCAGACGATCCAGCTGTCGCTGTCGCCGGTCTTCATGCTGGCCGGCATCGGGGCACTCATCAACGTGCTGGCGGGCCGTCTTTCGCGCGTCGTCGACCGGGCCCGCGCGGTGGAGAGCCTCCATCCGCGCTCGACCGGGCCCGAGCATGACCGCCATGTCTGGGAGCTGCGGCTGCTCGACAAGCGCATGTCCGTGATCAACATGGCGCTGGTGCTCGGCGTGTCGAGCGCCGTGATGACCTGTCTCGTCGTCGCCCTGCTGTTCATCGCCGAGCTTGCCCGGCTGCACATCGGCACGGTCGTCGCACTCTCGTTCATTCTCGCGATGCTGATGCTGATCGCGGCGCTCGTCTCGTTCCTGATCGAGGTGCGGATGTCGCTGACGGCAATTCATATCCGGCCGGAGTTGCTCGAAAAAGACAAGCCGTGAGCCTGGCCATAGAAAAGCGCATCCTGCAGGGGATCGTCGCGCTTGCCTGCCTCGTACCCCTGATCACCGGCGGCCAGAGCATCCTGCACGGGCCCGGATTCCTCGGCCATCCGCCGGTGATCCCGACTGATCTCGACAGCCATTTCCGCTACATCTCGGGCATCTTCTTCGCGGTGGGCGTTGCTTTTGCCAGCTGCGTGCCGGGGATCGAGACCAAGGGGCCGCGCTTCCGCCTGCTCGGCGCGCTGGTGATCACGGGCGGGCTATCGCGCGTGATATCGCTGATCGCGGTGGGTGTGCCGTCGAAAGGGCACGTTTTCGCCTTCGCGATGGAGCTGGGCGTCGTGCCCCTGCTGCTGTTGTGGCAGGCGGAGTTCGCGCGGCGGTGGCGCGCGAACCATGAGCTCACGCGCCCTGCATCACCTGCCTGAACGTCAGCTCGATGAACTCCGCCGGGCGGATCATCTGGAGCGTGACGGTGACGATCATATAGCCGTTGAGGATGTCCTGGCCGGTCATGGTCGACCCGAGGCCGCACTGAACGGTGAAGGCATCGCTTGCCTTGTCGCCCATCAGCCCGCCCGCGGACCAGAGCTGAGTCAGGAAGTTCGAGATCATCGCAGTGACCGTCGCCCAGGTCGTGCCGTCATTGGCGGCAAAGGTGAAGGGCTGGAGCGCCTGCTGGATCGACTGTTCGATATAGATCAGCGTCCGGCGGACCTGGATATAGCGATAATCATTGCTGTTGCCGTCGAGCGTCCGGGCGCCCCAGACGACGGTGCCGCGATTGACGAAGTAGCGCAGGATATCGATCGCATTGCCGTTGAGCGGCACATTGTAATTGCCCTGCTCCGCGTCGGTGAGCGGCACCAAAGGCATGATCACCTGGTTGAGCACCATGTTCGCCGGCGCGTTCCAGACGCCGCGATTGGCGTCGTTCTGCGCCCAGACGCCGGCGATCGTGCCGCTCGCCGGCACGACGTTGAGCTTGTTGGCAAGGGCCTGCAGGATCGTGGCAAACACAGGCAGCGCACTGACCAGATACTGGTTGAGCGCCGCTACGCCCGCGCTGTCGGTCGGCGCGGCAACGGCGCCTGGCAGCGATACGGCTAGATTCTGCTCGACGCCGACGACATTCGCCGGATCGGACGCGATGGGGGACGCGCCCGTAACCGGAAAGGCGGCCGCGATATGCGCGGCGACGTCCGTAAATTTGGAGGGAACGCTGATCGGGGTCTGCACCGCGCCGGCAGTGGCGTAGAGCGACAGTGCCTGGGTCGTCAGCAGATTGTTCATCAGCGTCGTGCCGGCGGTGCTGCCGGTCAGATTGGGATAAGCGAGATCGCTGTTGGCGATCAGCGACGACTGGAGTGCGGGGCCATAGGCAGTGCCGTAGCTGAACCAATCCGATGCCGGGGCGATCGCGGTATAGAAGGCGTTCGCCTCTTCCTGCATCGCGGTCGCCGACCAGTTGGCCGGGGCCAGTGCGCCCGGCAGATCGACGATCGCCACGCGGTCCTGCAGCGTGCCCGCTTGCTGTATCATCTCGACCACGACGGACTGGTAGCCTGGGTAGCTCAACACGCCCTTGGCATCGGCCTCGACCAGCATGCCGAGGTCCGGCACCACGAGCATCGTGCCGCCGCGCGTATCCTTGGCGACGGCGAGCCCAGCCATCAGGTCAGTGGCATTGACCGCGACCGGTGCCGCACCCGCCGGCGGCGTAGTGCCGGTGGTGCCCCAATAATTGGCGACCGAGATGACGTAGCAATTGCCGCCGCCATTGGCGAAGAACAGCGCCATCGCCGCATAGAGATTGAACTGCGGCACCCAGCTCATGGTGCCGGTGGGCGTCACCGAGGTCGCGACCGTGTAGCCCGCACTGGACGGCCCATTTGCTGAGCCGTCCCAGGAAAAGGCCTGGAAATCCGCAGCCATGCCCGACGCTGCCGCTGCGACGACGCCCCGCGCGTCGAAGGCAGCACCGAAATAGCTGCGATAGTCCGCCATGGAGGTGAGCGGGATCGCCTGCAGATAGACCGGCTTGCCGCTCACCGGGTCCGTCGCGGTCTCGGTATAGCCGATGAAGATCGGGACTGCGGTGGCGACCCCGACGATCGACGGCGGAAAGGCCGGCAGCTCAGTGATATAGACGCCGGGGGTCTGGCGATTCTTCGTGGCGGGGGATGTCGGGACATTCGCTGACATGGCGGCGCTTTCCTTGCGGCGGACAGGACAGGCCAATAGACGTCATGACGGATGGCTCATACCGGAAGTCGAACCATCTTCGTTCCGATCCCGCAGAATTACCGCGTACCCTCCAGCCCGGTACCCGCATCCGCGACCGGCAGATAGCGTGGCGCGACCCGGGCATGGCTTGCCTGCTCATAGGCATAGCCTGCGTTGAGCACCGCCTGGTCGCCCCAGGCAGTGGCAATGAAGGACAGGCCGACCGGCAGCCCCTTCACCAACCCCATCGGCACGGTGAGGTGCGGATAGCCGGCGATCGCAGGCAGCTCGCTTGCACTCGGGCCGTTGAAATTGTCGCCGGAGACGGTGTCGCTCAGCCAGGGCATGCCATAGGTCGGCTCGACCAGGAGGGTCGCATCCGCCTTCTTGAGCATTGCGTCGATCCCTTCCGCGCCGGCCAGCCGCAGCGACTTGGCGCGGGAGCCGAGATATTCCGCATCGGTGAGGCCGCGGGTCTTGGCCGCATCGAGAAAGATCTCCTGGCCGAAGAAAGGCATTTCAGCAGTCTTGTTCGCCTCGTCAAAGGCAATGACCTGATCGAGCGTGCGGGTCTTCACCGATTCCGGCGTGGTCGCGAGATAGGCGTCGAGATCGGCCTTCAGCTCGGTCTTGAGCACCTCGAACTCGGCATCGCCGCGCCCGCCATCCTTGGGCGCCTCGACATCGACCAGGATCGCGCCCTGCGCCTTCAGCACTGCGAGTGCAGCCTCATATTGTGCCTTCAGGGCATCCGGCATGTCAGGGTGGAGGACAGCGATCCGCTTGCCCTTGAGCGCGTCCGTCGACAGCCCGGCGGTGAAATCGCGCCGGTATTTGTCCGCATCCCTGGTCGCCGAGTCCGCCGGATCAGCGGCGACCATGTTCGAGAACAGGATCGCGACATCCTTCACGCTGCGCCCCATCGGCCCCGGCGTATCCTGGCTGTGGCTGATCGGCACGACATGGGTGCGGCTGACCATGCCGATCGTCGGCTTCAGGCCCACGAGCCCGTTCATCGAGGAAGGGCAGACGACCGAGCCGTCAGTCTCGGTGCCGACCGCGACCGCGGAGAAGCTCGCCGCCACCGCCGCGCCAGACCCGCTCGACGAGCCGCACGAATTGCGATCGAGCGCATAGGGATTGCGCACCAGCCCGCCGATCGCACTCCAGCCGCTGATCGCCTTGGTCGAGCGGATATTCGCCCATTCGGACAGGTTGGTCTTGCCGAGGATCACTGCGCCGCCCTTGCGCAGCTCCGCCACCACCGGCGCGTCGCGGCCGGTGCGGTTGTCCTTGAGGGCGAGGCTGCCGGCGGTGGTCGCCATGTCACGCGTCTCGATATTGTCCTTGATCAGCACCGGGATGCCGTCGAGCGGGCCGAGCGTCTTGCCGGCCTTGCGGCGTGCGTCGCTGGCCTGTGCCTCGGCCAGTGCGTCGGGATTTACCGCGATCACCGCGCGCAATTTGGGGCCCTTGCGATCCATCGCAGCAATCCGGGCGAGATAGGCGCGGGTGATGTCCTGGCTCGTTGCCGTGCCCTTCGCCATCATCGCATCGAGATCAGCGATCGAGGCTTCCTCGACCCTGGCTTCGCGCGCGAAGGCGGGTGCCGCGAGCATTGAGCCGACAAGCAGCAAAGCGAAAAGGCGCATGATATTTCCCTCCCTGAGCCGGACCATTCCGGCATTCCCCCCGGGTGCCGCGCTTGCCGCACCGGCAAATCATGCGGGAGAGTGGTGCCCGGAACAAGCCGTGTTCGTCTATTCCCCGAACAGTTCGCGCTGTGCCTTTTCCAGCTCCTCGGCATAACGCTTGCGGGCGAAACGCTCGGACAGGACGCCGAGCACCACGCCGTCGGGATCCACCACCGCGAGCTCGTCAACCTGGTCGGCGTCGAAGCGGGCCATGACCGCGGCGATGTCGGCCTCGGGCGACAGGGGCGCGAGCCCGGCCTGGGCGAGCGTGCTGACCGGCGCGGCGGGATCGAGCCCGTCGGCATAGGCCGTAGCGGGCACGACGATGCCCCGATAGCGCCCCTCGCCATCGACCAGCACGGCGCGATTGGCCGAGCCCAGCGGGAAGCGGTGGCGGAACGCGGCGATATTGATGTCGGCCGGCGTCGCCTGGGTCTCGCGGCGCATCATCCGGCCCGCAGTCAGCGCACGCACGCGGCCGATATCGCGGGCGCTCTTGATCGTCTCGCCGCGCAGATGCAGCCGCCAGGTCGAGAAGGAATAGCCGAACTGCTCGCGCACGATCGTACTCGCTACCAGTGAGGCCGCGACCACGGCGCCGGTCAGGAAGAAGTCGTGGGTCGCCTCTAGCACCAGCATCGCCATCGTCATCGGACCACCGACCACCGCCACCGCGAGCGCGGCCATGCCGACCACCGCTGCCTCGGTCTGTACCAGCAACGGCCGGCCCGCGATTTCGGCAAGCCCGCCGGCGAAGAGATGGCCGACCAGCGTGCCCAGGAACAGCGCCGCGAAGAACAGGCCGCCGCGAAAGCCGAAGCCGAGCGAGATGATCGACGCCGCGCTCTTGGCGAGCAGGATCGCGGCGATGAACGCCAGCGAATAGCCCAGCGCGAGATCGAGATGGAGCGCGCCGTGCCCGGAAGACAGGATCTGCGGCGTCGCCATCGCGATCGGCACCAGCAACAGGCCGCCGAGGATCGGGCGGCTATGGCCAGGCAGGCGCAGGCGTCGCGTCCCCGCTTCGACGAGCGCGACCAGGCGCATCAGGGCGATGCCGAGCAGCGCGCAGATCGCGCCGAGCAGGGCGTAGAGCAGATAGTCGATCGTCGGCACCGGCACATTGCCGGTGGTCGAGACGATATAGGGCGTCGCGCCGAGCGCCTGTGCGACGCTGGCCCCGGCCAGCGCGGCGGCGGCGACCGGGGCGATCGCAGACGGGGTATAGGCGCCGATCACGATCTCGAAGGCGTAAAAGGCGCCGGCGAGCGGCGCGCCGAAGGCAGCGGCGATCCCCGCCCCTGCCCCGGCGCCGACCAGGGTGCGCAGGTCGGCGCGGCGCAGCCGCAGCGCGCCGCCGACCACTGAGGCCAGGGCGCTGCCGAGCTGGGCATAGCCTGCCTCAAGCCCGACCGAGGCGCCGAAGCCGTTGGAGATCACCGTCTGGCCCGAGATGACGAGACTGTCGCCAAAGGACATCCGCCCGCCATGCAGCGCGTTCGCCTCGACTGCGTCGACCATTTGCCGGCGGCGCGCGCGAGCGATCCAGGAAAAGGCCGCGAGGACCGCGCCGCCGGCCGGCAGCATCAGAAGCTGGAACGGAGTCAGGTGGGTCTGGCTGCTGAGGCTCGCCCATTTGGGCAGATCGAACATCCAGTGCTGCAGCGTGCGAGCGATGCCGCCCAGCGCGAGGGTGAGCAACCCCGCCACGGCACCGATCGCGATCGCGAGCAGGATGAGCCAGGCTTCGCTCAGTCGGAACAGGCGCCGCAGCCGGGCGAGCCGGGTCAGGAGGAAATATGGGGGATTGATCATCGACCGGGTCGCGGCGCTGTCTGTTCGGGGAAATATCCGCCTAGAGCATCCTGTCGTGCGGTGGGAACCTGTTTTTCCGCCGAGCCCGTCTGCACGGAATCTCCTTGGGACGCACACCAGCGCGCGATGGCGCACGGCTAAGCCGGTGGCATGCCGCCGATGCTCGAAGACTTCCGCACGCGCCATCTGGCCGCACTGATCTGGTCGGGAACAGCGCTGACCGTGGCGGTTGCGCTCACCATCGCCCTTCGCTTCGCGCCCATCGAGGCCCCGCCGGTCATCGCGCTTTTCATCCTCATTCTCGCGATCGCGGGGCTTGCCGCGCTTGGCATCGATGTGCGCGCGGCCGGCCGGGACACTGACTCAGCCGGCGCTACGGTCGCGCGCGCGGCGGGTTCCTTCGCCATTCTTGCCACAGGGGCGATTCTTTTCCTGCCCTGCATGCTGCTGACCTCGATCATGGTCGTCTGGGCGACCCTGGTGGTGAATTGCTCGACCTATGCCCTGATCGTCAGCGAAGCCCAGCGGGGCGCCATCGCGCCGAATGCAACCCGCTATCAGTCGGCGCATGGCGTCCGTTTCCGGCTTGGCGCAAATCAGCCGGTGCAGATCGCCTTTCCGATCGCGGGAGATATGGAGGGTGAGTGGGGCGCCATCGTCTATGACCCCACCAGGGCCGGCGACACGGTGCACGGCCTTGGCCGAAAGGCCGTGCCGGACAGTATCGCCGCGACATTCGGCTGGGGGCGCTGCTCGCCGATGATCGTGCGCTATTATCGTTGCACGTTCCGCTGAGCCCGACATGAAAAGAGGCTGCCGGGTCCGAAGACCCGGCAACCTCCTGACATGGTCAGCGGCCGGAAGCTCCAGCCCGGGAGACCATGCGAACCGCCTCTCCTGTGTGCCGTACGTTGACTGGGGGAGGATACCCCCCGCACGGCCCGGTGGATTAGCGGCGCGTCCCCCGAACGAACTGAACCGACCCCATTGCTGAACCATGAGACATCGGATCACCTCCTTTCGCTTGTTGAAACGTCGTGCCCTGCATGAGCACGATCCCTATGTGAATCATCGGAATCGCATATACAAGTCTTGTATTATGTTGCGATTTCGACGATTCTCTTTCGCCTGCGCAAATCGCCGGCGTCAGCCCTTTCCGAACGCAGCGCGCAGCTCCTCCTTCGCCTTTTCCAGCACCGCCTTCTGCTTCGCTTCGAGCCCGTGGCCAGCGCGGTTGATATAGAAGGTCAGCATCGACATCGCCGACTGGTAAGGTGTGCCCTTGCGCCTGTGGCTATGTTCGGCCGAGCGCTTGAGCGATGCGGCGATCCGTTTCGGATCGTCCCAGGTGAAGACATCGCGATCGAGATCGAGCGCGTTGGAATGCTCGGTCACGTCCTGCGACCATTTCTTCGCGGCCATGGCCTCAGTGCCGCTTGAAATATTGAACGTCTCGTTCGTGCTTCTCTGCGGCGGCGCGCGTGCTGAAGGTGCCGAGGTTGCGGCGCTTGTGGGTGTCGGGATCTACCTTGCGCGAATAGAGCCGATATTCGCCGGATTTAAGCTTGCGGATCATGGCCTTGCCTCCTCGCCGCAAAAACGCGCGAGGCGGGAGAATTATCCGGTCAGCGCCGGCAATCCTCAGTCACGCGCTCGATTTCGGCCCAGGCGGGCACGACCAGGGTCGCATAGCCGGGCTGTTCCACAATGAAGCGGCCGCGGCTGAACCCCATCGCGTCGAGCAGGCTGTCGCGGGGCGCAAGCTCGACCGCGAGATAGGGCGGCGTGCCGCCGGTCGGGGTGCTCGACAGCATGCGCGACGCAGTCGAGGTGCGGATCGTCATCGGTACCGCAGCGATGGCAGCGGCGGCGCGCGAGAAATAGAGCGTACCGGCCGCCCGATCGCAACGCAGCGTGAGCATGGCATCGGCGCCGCGTTGTCCGAACAGGGCGATCGAGCCGCGGCCGTCCTGCCGGTACACCCATTCGCCCGGCGTCACCGGCCAGTCGCGCCAGTCGGCTCCGAGCGGCACCGGGGTCGGGCGCGGCGGTGGCGGCGGGGTGTAGGTCGGGACCGGGGCCGGGATCGGCGCGGGCCGTGGCGGCGCGACGGGAGCCACACAACTCGCCAGCGCAAAGGTCAGCGCGAGGGTCGGGGCGAGGAGCGGAAGCGCGCGCATGCCACCCCTATGCGCGATGCGGGCGGGCCGCTCAACCGTCCGTCTTGCACGCACGCGTTATTTCGACTCTCTTGTCCGCCAAGTCGTTGAACCCGGGGGAGAGAGGACATGGCGATCGATGCCAAACGCCTGCGATCGATCGTCGGCGGCTCGGCCGGCAATCTGGTCGAATGGTATGACTGGTATGCTTATTCCTCGCTGTCGCTGGTCTTCGCAGCGACCTTCTTCCCGAAGGGCGACCGCACTGCGCAATTGCTGAGCACGGCGGCGATCTTCGCGGTCGGCTTCCTGATGCGGCCGATCGGCGCCTGGGTGATGGGGCGCTATGCCGATGCGCAGGGACGCAAGGCGGGGCTGACCCTGTCGGTCGGGCTGATGTGCGTCGGATCGCTGATGATCGCCCTGGTGCCGGGCTATGCCACGATCGGCGTTGCAGCGCCCCTGATTTTGCTGATCGCGCGGATGTTGCAGGGGCTCTCGGTCGGCGGCGAATATGGCGCGAGCGCGACCTATCTTTCCGAAATGGCGACGCGCGAGCGGCGCGGCTTCTGGTCGAGCTTCCAATATGTCACGCTGATCGGCGGACAGCTGCTCGCGCTCGCTGTGACGCTCCTTCTCCAATATTGCCTGGACAAGGCCGAGATGGCGGCATTCGGCTGGCGGATCGCCTTCGGGCTCGGCGCCGTGCTTGCGCTGGTCGTCTATATCCTGCGGCGGCGGCTCGCCGAGACCGCGTCCTTCGAGAACCAGCCGGCCGATCGGCCGAAATCGAGCCTGGTCGCGCTGTGGAAGGCGCATCCGCGCGAGTTCATCCTGGTCGCGATCATCAGCGCGGGCGGCAGCCTGAGCTTCTATGCCTATACCACCTATCTCCAGAAATTCCTGGCCAACACGACCGGCTTCAGCGTCCAGACCGCGACCGAGGTGATGACCGCGGCTTTGGTCGTCTACATGCTCGTCCAGCCGCTGTTCGGTCTGGCGGCGGACCGGGTCGGGCGGAAGCCAATGCTGCTGCTCTTCGGTTTCGGCGGCATGATCGTGACCGAGCCGGTGTTCAGCGCGCTCGAGATCACGAGCGATCCGGTCATTGCCTTCGCCATCATCCTGATCCCGCTGATGCTGCTCTCCGCCTACACCTCGATCAGCCCGCTGATCAAAGCCGAGCTGTTCCCCGCGCATATCCGCGCGCTGGGGGTCGCCTTCCCCTATGCGATCGGCAATGCGGCGTTCGGCGGCACGGCGGAATATGTCGCGCTCTGGTTCAAGCAGGCGGGAATCGAATCCGCTTTCTACTGGTACGTCACCGCGATCCTCGGCGCGGCGACGATCGCTTTCCTGATGCTGCCCGAGACCAAGCGGACGAGCCTGATCCTCGAGGATTAGGCTGTCGTCACCATATACACCTCGCCATCGAGATCGACGAGATAGAGGTTGCCGGCGGCATCCTCGCCGAACGAGGCGAGCTGGTCGATCGTCCCGACATCGGGCGCGAAATCCTCGTTGCGGCGCTCGAAGCCGCTGGCGCCCAGGGTCGTTCCCTGTGTGAGCATGTTCGCCGGCACGGTGAAAATGGAGCCGCGACCTTCATCGCCGAAGACATAGAGACCGACCAGCGAGGTAACCGGCCCGCGATAGACATAGCCACCGGTGATCGTCGGGCCCTGCTTCAGCCCCGAGCCATGGCCATATTCGAGCACGGGATCGATCAGGCCGGCGGGCGCGGTACCGGTATAGGGATGCGCGCCTTCGCGGAAATGCCAGCCATAATTGCCACCCTTGTCCTGCGGGCGAACCAGATCGACCTCTTCCCACGCATCCTGGCCGACATCGCCGACGATCAGGTTGTTGCCCGAGAAGGACATGCGGAACGGGTTACGGAAGCCGTACGCGAAGATCTCGCGCGCGCCGCCGGCGCCGCTCGCGAACGGATTGTCGGCGGGGATGCTGTAATACGGCGCCGAGCCACCCGGAGGGTTGAGCGCGATGCGCAACAGCTTGCCGAGCAGGACATTGGTGTTCTGCGCATTGTTCGGCACATCGCCCGCGCCGCCGCCATCGCCGGTGGCGAAATAGAGATCGCCGTCGGGACCAAAGCCGAGCCAGCCGCCATTGTGGTTGCTGTTGGTGGGGTGGGGAATGGTGATGATCGTGGCGTCGAGTATGGTCGAACCGTCATTGGCGCGGCGGTAGCGCCGGATTTCGATATTGCCGGCCGGGTTCGTGACATAGGCATAGATGAAGCCGCTCGTCTGATAGTCGGGCGCGGCGGCGACGCTGAGCAGGCCGCGCTCGCTGTCGGTCGAGATGTTGGAAGCAGTGAGGAACGCCGTCTTGGCGCCGGTCGCGGGATCGAGCGTCAGGACGTTCCCGCCCTTCTCCACCACGAAGACCTTGGTATCCCCGGGGATCGGCGCGACATAGAGCGGCTGGTTGAAGCCGGTGCCGACGCGGCGGACGCGGATGCCCTCGCGGCTGTTGGTGACGGTGATCCGTACCGCAAGCGTAGCGCTCGCCATGCCGTCGCTGACGCCGAGCTGAACCTCATAGATATTGTCCTGGTTGCTGTCCGCCGGCGCCTCGAAATCCGGCGGCGACACGAAACGCAACAACCCGGCCGGGGTGATCGAGAAACGCGCAGCATCAGCACCGCCGGCGATGCTGTAGGTCAGAGCGCTGCCCTCCGGGTCGCTTGCGGTTGCCTGATAGGCGTCAGTCACATTCTCGAGGACACTGGCGGCGCTCGCCGAGGTGAAGGCCGGCGGCTGATTGCCGGGCGTCGGGGTCGGCGTGCCGCCGCCATTGCCGCTACCCCCGCCGCTGCTGCAGGCCGTGGCGAGAAGCAGGGTCGCCAGCGCGACGCCGTGCCCGAAAGAGAGGTGACGATGCTGAGACGGCATGGGCATCTCGTGGCTCCCTGACGTGCGGTTGCGACGGCCCCTTTTCCGTCCCGCAATCGCTCAAACGCCCCGGCGCGGGGTCCGTTGCCCATCGCCGCCGAAATGACCGCATCTGCCCGACCGACGCGGCTTGCGACCCCGCGCCCGAGACTTGGCCGACTCGGGCCGATCCGCTATGATATTGTTGCCAAGAGCAAGAACAATGGGGAGGAAATCGATGCCATCGCAGCACGCCATCCTGTCGACCCTGGGCCTTGTAGCCCTCCTGACCCTTCCCATCCAGGCAAGCGCGCAGAGCGCACCGGATCTGGACAAGGCCCTTGTCGCCTCCAAGCCGTTGTTCGAATCGAACAATATATCCGGCCATGTCCAGGCGGCCGTGACCACTGACTGCACCACCGTACTGAGCCTCGAAGGCAACAAGAGCTATACGATGAGGCTCATCGGCAAGCCCGCCACCGCGGACGGCAACGCGGTGATGATCGATGTGGCCAAGGATTCAGTGATGTTCAGCTTCCGCGGGGACGATGCCGATGCGCTGGCCAAGGCTGCGGCGAAGGCGCTCGGGCCGGTTTCGGAGCGGTGCAAGGGGTAAGAACCTTCGCCAGGGCGACGTTTACCGTCGCCCGCCACCCATCCGCATCTTCTGGCTCTTGCCGTAGCGCGTTTTCCGCGTTCCCGGCTTGCCCTCGTTCGAGCGACCCATCACTGGCGCGCGGTGTTCGTCGGCGGGGAGGCCGAGTTCCTCCGCCTCCAGCGACCTGATCTCGTCGCGCAGGCGGCCGGCCTCCTCGAATTCCAGATCCGCCGCCGCGGCGCGCATCTTCTTTTCGAGCTCCTCGATGTACGCGCGCAGATTGTGGCCGACCATGTGCGGCCGGTCTTCGTCGATCTCGACCGTCACCTGATCGCGGCTCGCGACATCCTTGATGATATCGCCGATATTGCGGCGGATCGTCTGCGGGGTGATGCCGTGCGCTTCGTTATAGGCGAGCTGCTTCTCGCGGCGGCGCGCGGTCTCGTTCATCGCCCGCTCCATCGAGCCGGTAATGCGATCTGCGTAGAGGATCACCCGGCCGTCGACATTGCGCGCGGCGCGGCCGATCGTCTGGATCAGCGAAGTCTCGGACCGCAGGAACCCTTCCTTGTCGGCATCGAGGATCGCGACCAGCCCGCATTCGGGAATGTCGAGCCCCTCGCGCAGCAGGTTGATGCCGACCAGCACGTCGTACACGCCGAGCCGAAGATCGCGGATCAGTTCGATGCGTTCAAGCGTCTCGACGTCCGAATGCATGTAGCGGACCTTGATCCCCGCTTCGTGCATGAACTCGGTGAGGTCCTCGGCCATGCGCTTGGTCAGGGTCGTGACCAGCGTACGGTATCCCGCCTCCGCCGTCTTCTTCGCCTCGACGATCAGATCCTGGACCTGCTCCTCGACAGGCTTGATCTCGATCGGCGGGTCGATCAGCCCGGTCGGGCGGATCACCTGCTCGGCAAAGACGCCGCCGGTCTGCTCCATCTCCCAGCCGCCGGGCGTCGCCGAGACATAGGTGGTCTGGGGGCGCATTGCCTCCCATTCGTTGAAGCGCAGCGGGCGGTTGTCGATCGCGGACGGCAGGCGGAAGCCATATTCGGCGAGCGTCAGCTTGCGGCGGTGGTCGCCGCGCGACATGCCGTTGATCTGGCCGATCGTGACATGGCTTTCGTCGACGAACAGCAGGGCATTGTCGGGGAGATATTCGAACAGGGTCGGCGGCGGTTCGCCGGGCATCCGTCCGGTGAGGAAGCGCGAATAATTCTCGATGCCGGCGCAGGAGCCGGTCGCCGCGATCATCTCGAGATCGAAATTGGTGCGCTGTTCGAGCCGCTGCGCCTCGAGCAACTTGCCTTCCGGGATCAGCTCCTTGAGCCGCTCGGCGAGCTCGTGCTTGATCGCCTCCATAGCCTGTTTAAGCGTCGGGCCTGGCGTGACATAGTGGCTGTTCGCATAGACGCGGACATAATCGAGGCTCGCGACCTTCTTGCCGGTCAGCGGATCGAATTCGACGATCTCCTCGATATCGTCGCCGAAGAAAGAAACGCGCCAGGCGGTGTCCTCATAATGCGACGGGAAGATTTCGAGAGTGTCGCCCTTGACCCGGAAATTGCCGCGCTGGAAGGCGGCATCGTTGCGCTTGTATTGCAGCGAGACGAGCTTGCGCACGATCTCGCGCTGGTCGACCGTCTGGCCTTTCTTCAGGTCGAAGATCATCGCCGAATAGGTCTCGACCGATCCGATGCCGTAGAGGCAGGAGACCGAGGCGACGATGATCACGTCGTCCCGCTCGAGCAGGGCGCGCGTCGCCGAATGGCGCATCCGGTCGATCGCCTCGTTCACCGAGCTTTCCTTCTCGATATACGTGTCGGACCGGGGGACGTACGCCTCGGGCTGGTAATAGTCGTAATAGCTGACGAAATATTCGACCGCGTTCTCCGGGAAGAAGCTCTTGAACTCACCATAGAGCTGCGCCGCGAGGATCTTGTTCGGCGCCAGCACCAGCGCCGGTCGCTGCACCGCCTCGATCACCTTGGCCATGGTGAAGGTCTTGCCGCTGCCGGTGACGCCGAGCAGCACCTGATCGCGCTCGCCCGCCTGGGTCTGCTCGACCAGCTCGGCGATCGCGGTCGGCTGGTCGCCCGACGCCGTGTAATCGGAGACGAGCTTGAACTTCTTGCCGCCTTCCGCCTTGGGCGGCCGTGCCGGCCGATGCGGCACGAAGCTGGTGCCCGTCTCGGGCTCGTCGAGGCTGGTGCGAATCTGGATGGCCATGGAGTACAATATGGGAACAGAAAGGCCGAGCGGCAATCGCCTTCCCCATATTCGAATCCGGATTGCCATCGGCCGCGAATGCGGGAAGTAAGGCGCTAACCCGCGACATAGCGGGATTGGTCGCGCGTGATCTTTGTTCCGGGAGATTTTGCGATGAATCGACTGCTTGCCGCCGCGCCGCTGCTGCTGCTCCTCCCCGCCGCCACATCGAGCCTGCCGATCCAGCCGGGCAAATGGCAGAGCACCGTGACCATTCTCGACATGCAGTCACCCCATATGCCGCCGGGCGTCGCTGCCGGGATGCGCACCCATCCCACCACGGTCACTGCCTGCGTGACTGCCGCGCAGGCGGCTGACGGACCGCGCGCCGTGCTCCAGGGGAGCAACGGCAAATGCCATTATACCAGCTTCAACGCGACCGGCGGGCGCTTCAACGCCGTGATGGTATGCGCCTTCGCCTCGGGCACCATGACGGTGACTTCGAACGGCACTTACACTCCAACGACGATGGACGTGAACGGCAGCTCGGTCACGACCGGACGGATGCAGATGTCGTCGAAGACCCATACCAGCGGCCGGCGCGTCGGCGGCTGTTGAGCCGGGACGGCGACTAAGGCCGGTGAGCTAGAAGATTCGCCGATAGGCGACGCGCCACATCACCAGCCCGATCAGCGCGGAAAAACCCGCCAGGATCAGGCTGGTCGCGACCGCGCTGATCCAGCGGAACAACAAGGTCTGCGCGTCGGTTGCCGGCATGGTGTAGAGGCCGAAGACATAGGTCTGGCCGCCGAGGAACAGGGCGAAACCGGCGATCGCGCCGACCAGCATGGCCGCAACCGGGCCACGCCGGCCAAGCGCATGCGCGACGATCCACAGCGGCCCGGCCACCGCCACCACCGCCATCGCGGTGATCAGCGTGCCGATAACGAAGCCGACCGCGATGCTGAACGGCGTCGCCGATCCGCCCACGGCGACAAGCACGCCTGCAAAGGCGCCGCCCAGCAGCCCGCCCGCACCGAGCGCCAGCCCCGCACGATCCAGACTCGTCTCATATCCGCGCAGTGCGACCCGCTCGGTCAAATCCCGCCACTCCCCTTGGGCCGGGTCCATAACATCGCTCAAGCGCGTGCCCAAGCCCGTACGTCTCATTTTGTGCACGAACGGGACAGGTTGAAAACGGGCTCACGCTGCCAGCAACAAGCCTGTTTGACATAACGCTATGTTGTGTTTACACAATAGATAGATGAAAATTCACAACCGAATCGCGCTGTTCCGCAGCGAACGTGGCACATCACGCCGGGAGCTGGCTGACGCAGTCGACGTCAACCCGCAGACGATCGGCTATCTCGAGCGCGGCGACTATAATCCAAGCCTCGAGCTCGCGCTGAAGATCGCGGGTTTTTTCGACGTCGCCGTCGAACACCTCTTTTCCTTTGAACCCTTCGAGTCGGTGGCGGTCGCGTTGCGCCGCATCGATTCAGCGGAGTGACGCGCATGACCCTGCCCCAACGCCTCGACGATCTCGCCAATATGACGGGTTTTCCGCAATTTTCGGCGCGGTTTGCCGCCAGAACGCAGCATGGTCTTCATCTGCGGTGGACGCCGATCATTGCCCTCGCGCTGGCCACCGCCGGGATCGTCGTTGCCGTGGCTGCCCCGGCTCCGGAACGGGCGCTCGGCTTTGCTTTGCTGACACTCGCTCAGGCAGTTGGAACGACCATGTCCCTGCTTGGCCCGATCAAGCCGTTCGGAACACTCGCTGGTGTCGACGAGCGCGATCGACAGTTGCGCCGGGACGGCTATCTCGCCGCGTTTGCGACGACCAGCGTGGTCGCCATTGTGACGCTCATTGCCTTGACCGGGCTAGCCCTGGTCGAACGCTGGGACCGGGCCAGGCTGATCTTTACGATGCCGGCGCTTGCCTTCTATCTGCTGTGCTTGCTGGCGACGGTGCCGACACTCTATGCGAGCTGGGCGACACGACCGATCGAGGATGAATAGGTCAGCCAGCCAGAGTGCGCGTATCTATGATCGGCCGCCACTGCCCGGTATGATACCTGGAAAAAGGAGACCGGTGATGCAGGACCAAGCGATCGGTCACGACAGTTCGAACGCCTCGCCCGACCGTTGGTCGGTATGGGCCTATGCGATCACAGGGTTAGGTCTCGCCGGTATTGTCGTCGCGATCCTGCTTCTCGCCACTGGTCGGAGCGACGCTGCGGACTATGTCGCGATACTCTCTTTCGGCGTGGTGGCGATGCATGAAGGGTTTGCAGCTGCCCATGGCCGAACAACCGCCTCCGACGGCGACGGGTCGGTCGAAAGTATGCGCGCGGCCGGTCTTGGCTGGCTCGCACCATTGGTTTTCCTGGCGGTTTGCTATTTGGTGACGACATTGCCGCTTGCGCCCAATGCACCGGTCGTCTTTTCCCAATCGGGGCTCAGCGCGACCTTCTGGATAGTGCTTGCGATGACCCAGTCGGTTCCGCGGGCTTACCGCATCTGGCGCATGTCACCACCGGCCGCACAGGACTAGGCACGGTCTGCGCGCACCAGCAACCACCCGCAGCAACCCGCGCCCACCGCCATCACCGCCGCAGCAATCGCTGCAGCATGGAAGGCAACCAGCGATACGCCGCGCCCATTGTCGGTCAGCACCAGCCCGATCAGCGCGACCGCGATCATGCCGCCGATCCGCGCAGTCGCATTGTTGACGCCCGAGGCGGCGCCGGCATGGCGCTGGTCGACCGCGGCCATGACCGTTGTGGTCAACGGCGCGACCGCGGCAGTCATGCCGATTCCGATCAGCAGCATGCCGGGCAGGATGTTGCGCATATAGTCGATCGGGCCGTCCGGCATCAGCGCGAACAGGGCGAAGCCGGCGCCTGTCACCATCGGCCCAAGCGCCAGCAGGGGCCGCGCGCCGATCTTCGTCGACAGGGCACCGACGCCGCGCGAGCCGAGGCCCATGATCAGCGGCAAGGGCAGCACAGCGGCGCCGGCCGCCGCAGCGTGCCAGCCGCGCGCGATCAGCAGATAGGGGAGGAGCAGCAACGCGCCCGCCAGCGCCGCGTAGAGCAGGAAGGTCAGTAGCGTCACGCCGGTGAAAATCCGGGTGCCGAACAGGGCAAGTGGCACCATCGCCCGGTCACCCAGCCGCGCTTCGAGCGACACGAACGCGACCAGGCCAATGGTCCCCGCGCCAAGCATCACGGCGCCAGTGCCGCGATCGCCCGAGGTCAGCATCGTGAGGCCCCAGACCAGCAGGCCAAGCCCGGCGGTGGCGAGCGCGGCACCATACCAGTCAGGCGGCTTCGCATCGTCATCATGCCCGCCCGGCACATAGCGCCAGCCCATCACGAACGCCGCCAGCGCGATCGGCACGACCAGCGCGAAGATCGAGCGCCAGCCGACATGATCGACCAGCCATCCGCCGAGGATCGGCCCGATCGCCCCCGCCGCGGCGCCTGCCGCCGCCCAGGTCCCGATCGCCTTGGCGCGCGCTTCGCCGTCGAAATCGGCACCGAGGATCGCGAGGCTGGCCGGCACGAGCAATGCCGCGCCGAGCCCCTGGATGATGCGCGCGGCGATCACGAGGCCGAGGGTCGGCGAGACCATGCAGGCAAGCGAGGCTGCCGCGAAGATCACCAGCCCGGCAAGGAAGGTGCGTTTGCGCCCGACCCGGTCAGCGAGCGCACCGCCGATCAGCACCAGCGCCGAGAGCGGCAGCATGTAGCCGTTGACGATCCACTGCACGCCGGCGCCGTCGGCACCGAGCGCACGACCCATGGCCGGCAGCGCGACATTGACGACCGACCCGTCGATCATCGCGATGCTCGACCCGAGCACGGTCGCGATCAGGGCGCCGGTACCGCCCGTATCGCCACCCTTCCGCCCGGAGACGGCGAGCGGATCGCAGGGCGCGGCGCCGGGGGCGGTCACCCGGTGCGGGTCCAGTATTCGGCCATCAACTCAGTCGCCCAGTCGGGCTGGCGGACAGTGCCGCGCGGCAGGAATTCGCGCATCACCGGCTTGATATCGAGCACTGGCGTGCCGTCGATCGCATCGAGCCCGCGGACATGGAGCCGCGTGCCTTCGACCTTCAGGATCGGGCAGATGGTGAGGCCGATGCGATTGGGGCGGTTCTTGCCGCGCTGCGCGAAGATGCCGACCAGGGGCCAATCCTCGCGGTTGCGGGGATGGCGGGCGCCGGTTTCGATTTTCGATTCCGGCACTTGATCGAAGACGAAGATGATCTCGGCATGGGAGAAATCGGCGAGGCCGTACAGGGCTTCGGGGCCAAAGCGGGGTTCAAGCTCGATGACCGCGGTTTCGCGGTCCCAGTCGTCATCGACCGCTTCGGCGCGACCGCCGCGGACATGGGCGATGGGTTTCACGTCACCCATTTATTGTCTCCCAGAGGTCGTCCCAGTTTGGGTTTGTCTCCGCAATCAGACGGAGCTTCCACAACCGATTCCAGCTCTTAAGCACCTTTTCGCGGACAATAGCCTCTTCGATCGTGTCATGCGGCTCGATAAGGACCAACCGCCTGCAATCCCATCTTGCGGCAAACTTCGAGCCGCGGCCCTCGCGATGGGCTAGGATGCGCGCGGCGAGATCGGCGGTGACGCCCGTGTAGAGAATACCGAACGGCTTGTTCGTCACGATATAAGTATAACCGCCGCGCACCGACCGCCTCCCCCGTCGCCCCGGCGGAGGCCGGGGCCGCTGCGTTATAGTCCACCCGTCTGCCTCAAACCCAGCGGCCCCGGCCTCCGCCGGGGCGACGATCAGGCGAGCAGTTTCTCTTTTGCGATCTTCTCTTTCCAAACCAAAGGCGCCAGCTGGTGCACGTTGGCACCCGTAGAATCCACCGCCACGGTCACCGGGAAATCGCTGACCTCGAACTCGTAGATCGCCTCCATCCCCAAATCCGCGAAGCCGACCACCTTCGAGCCCTTGATCGCCCGCGCCACCAGGTACGCAGCGCCGCCGACCGCCATCAGATAAGCGCTCTCATGATCGCGGATCGCCTCGACCGCAGCCGGCCCGCGCTCGGCCTTGCCGACCATGGCGAGCAGGCCCTGCTCGAGCATCATCCGGGTGAACTTGTCCATCCGCGTCGCGGTGGTCGGGCCGGCCGGGCCGACCACCTCCTCGCCGACCGGATCGACCGGGCCGACATAATAGATCACCCGGCCGGCGAACTCGACGGGAAGCTGCTCGCCCGCATCGAGCATGTCCTTGATCCGCTTGTGCGCAGCATCGCGGCCGGTCAGCATCTTGCCGTTGAGCAGCAGCCGGTCGCCCTGCTTCCAGCTCTGCACCACGTGCGGCGTAAGGGTATCGAGATCGACGCGGATCGCGGCCTTGTCGGGGGTCCAGTTCACGTCGGGCCATTCATCGAGCTTCGGCGCTTCGAGATAGACGGGGCCCGAACCATCGAGCGTGAAATGCGCATGGCGGGTCGCAGCGCAATTGGGGATCATCGCCACCGGCTTGGACGCGGCGTGAGTCGGCCAGTCCAGGATCTTCACGTCGAGGATGGTCGACAGCCCGCCCAGCCCCTGCGCACCGATACCGAGCGCGTTGACCTTGTCGAAGATCTCGATCCGGAGCGCCTCGATATCGGTCTTCGGGCCGCGCTGCTTCAGCTGCGCCATGTCGATCGAGCCCATCAGGCTCTGCTTGGCGAGCAGCATGGATTTTTCGGCGGTGCCGCCGATGCCGATGCCGAGCATGCCCGGCGGGCACCATCCGGCGCCCATCTGGGGGAGCATCTCGAGCACCCAGTCGACGATCGAATCGCTCGGATTCATCATCTTGAACTTGGACTTGTTCTCGCTACCGCCGCCCTTGGCCGCGACGTCGATCGACACGGTCGCGCCCGGCACCATCTCGACATGGAGCACGCTCGGCGTGTTGTCCTTCGTATTGCGGCGGGTGAAGGCGGGATCCGCCAGGATCGAGGCGCGCAGCTTGTTCTCGGGGTCGAGATAGGCGCGGCGCACGCCTTCATCGATCACGTCCTGCAGGCTCCGGTCCGAATCGAGCCGGCAATCCTGACCCCATTTCACGAAGACCGTGACGATGCCCGTATCCTGGCAGATCGGCCGATGCCCTTCAGCGCACATCCGTGAGTTGGTCAGGATCTGGGCGATCGCGTCCTTGGCCGCGGGGCTCTGCTCCGCCTCATAGGCAGTGCCGAGCGCGCGGATATAGTCCATCGGGTGGTAATAGCTGATGAACTGAAGCGCGTCGGCGACGCTCTCGATCAGATCGGCTTCGCGGATGGTGGTGGTCATGCTGTGTCCATGGGCTGGGGTCTTTCGGGGCTGCCTTATGCGCCCGGCCGCGCGCGGCCAAGGGCCAAAGGTCCAGCTGAAAATTCCGCCAAAGCCTGGAGGATGAGCCCGGCAACGCTTCTTTCACCATGCCATGCAAGGATTTTAACAAGGATCAGCCTGTAGACGGAGCGCATGATCGCCTTGCTCAATCCCCTCCGCGCCCTGACAACCACCGCGGGCGCGTTCCGGGATGATCTGGCGCCGATGCATGAACGCTCCGGCACGCAGGCCGAGTCCCTGCGTGCTCAACTCGATCAGCTCGCCGCGACCTGGCCTTTTGCGCTGGTGGCTCTGGCCTGCGCACCCGCGATCCTGTGCGTCATGGCAGCCCGGCTCGGTCTTGACGATCTGTTGCGGGGGATCGAGCTTCGCGGCGCTCTCGTCGTCGGGCTCGGGCTGATCGCGTTCGCGCTCCTCAAGCTGCCACGCTTCGATCGCTGGCTGCCGCACGCACAGGTCCGCGCCGCAACCCTGATCAGCGCGGGGATCGCCGCCGGCTTGTATTCGCTGCTCAGCATCACCGCCGCGTTCCCGGCGAGCGGATCGCAGCTTGTCAGCTTCGCTGCGATGTTCGGCACGATCGTGGTCGCGGTCATCGTGCTGCGCCCCTTGCGCGCCGCGACGATCAGCTTCTCCGCCGCGCTGGTCGGGATGATCGCGGTGCAGACCGGATTCGGCGCGGCAAGCGGTGCCGCCGCCGCTGTCTTCCTCTGTCTCTCGATCGCCACCTATCGCCTCGCCCGATTCGACCATTCGGCCGCGGGGACACGCGGCGCGGGCGAGGCCCATGGGCGGATGGCGGCGCGCCTCATCCGCGAATATGAGAGCCAGACCACCGGCTGGTTCTGGCAGACCGATACCGAAGGCCGGGTGGTCTATCTCTCCGGCAAGGTCGCCGCCGAGCTCGACAGCCCAGACAAGCCGGCGATCGGCGAATTGCTCACGACCCTGTTCCGCATGGACAGCCTCTCGCCCGGAACCGAGCGCTCGCTTTCCTTCCATCTGTCGTCACGGACCGCCTTCGCCAATTACTCCGTAAGGCCGGCGAGCACCGGCAAGCTCGAACGCTGGTGGTCGATCTCGGGGCGGCCCACCACGGACGAGCTTGGCCGCTTCCAGGGCTTTGTCGGCAGCGGCAGCGATCTGACCGAACGTCGCCGTGCCGATGCCGAGATCACCCGGCTTGCCCTGTTCGACAGCCTGACCGGACTCGCCAACCGCCAGCGGTTGCGGCTGTCGCTCGACCAGATGCTCTATCAGCCGAGCGGGGCTTATCGGTCCACGGGCCTGTTGCTGCTCGATCTCGACCGCTTCAAGGCCGTCAACGACACGCTCGGCCATCAGGTCGGCGATGCACTGCTTAAGCAGGTCGGCCAGCGGCTCCAGCGCGCGGTCGGCGAGACCGGCCTGGTCGGGCGGCTTGGCGGCGACGAGTTTCAGGTCGTGGTGCCGAGCGAATCGAACCGCGAGACTCTGGCCGAACTCGCCCGCAGGATCATCGCCTCGCTCTCCCAGCCCTATTTCATCGAGGGCTCGTCGCTCACCATCGGCTGTTCGATCGGCATCGCGATCGCGCCCGAGGACGGCCGCGATTCGGAGACGCTGATCCGCAACTCCGATCTCGCGCTCTATGCGGCGAAAGCGGATGGGCGCGGCATCCACCGCTTCTTCCGGGAGGAGTTGCTGGTCGGTGCGCAGAGTCGCAAGCAGCTCGAGGACGATCTCCGCCATGCGCTCGCGCAGGACCAGTTCCATGTCGCCTATCAGCCGGTGGTCAGCACCAGGACCGAGCGGATCGTCGGCTATGAGGCGCTGCTGCGCTGGGATCATCCGACGCGCGGCGCGGTGTCGCCTGCCGAGTTCGTCCCCGTCGCCGAGGATTGCGGGCTGATCGAAGCGATCGGCGAATGGGTGCTGCGCACCGCCTGCATGGAAGCGGCCGGCTGGCCCAATGATATCCGCGTCGCGGTCAATGTTTCGCCGATCCAGTTCGCCAATCCCAAGCTGCCCACGGTCATCACCAGCGCGCTGGCAAAATCGGGCATTGCCCCGGGCCGGCTGGAGCTCGAGATCACCGAAGGCGTGTTCCTCAACGAGACCGCCTCGTCCGAGACCATGTTCAAGATGCTGAAGAAACTGGGCGTCCGCCTCGCGCTCGATGATTTCGGTACCGGCTATTCTTCGCTCGGCTATCTGAAAAAGGCGCCGTTCGACAAGATCAAGATCGACCAGAGCTTCGTGAAGGGCGCGGCGATCGCGGGCAACCGCAATGCGGCGATCATCAAGGCGATCGTCACCCTCGCCGATACGCTCGGCATGGAGACGACCGCCGAGGGCGTCGAAGCGCAGGACGAGATCCAGCTGATCCGCGAGCTCGGCTGCAGCCACATCCAGGGCTATGTCTATGGCAAGGCCGCGCGCTCGGCCGAGGTTCTCAAACAGCTCGCCGCCGCGAACGGCGCGGCCACTGCCTCGGGCTATCGGGTCAGCCGGAGCCCGCGCCATTCAATGATTCGCAAGGCGCGGATCGCGGCGGGCGACGTCACCGGCGAGATCCGGATCCGCAACATGTCGGCGACCGGCGCGATGATCGACGGCATCGAAGTCGGCGGCGATGCGGTCGGCCTCGATATCCTGATCGAACTGCTGGAGGACCAGATGTTCCCCGCCAAGGTCCGATGGGCAGCGGACGGCAAGGCCGGGCTCGAATTCGCGCAGCACTTCAACATGGAGCGCCTGGCACCAGCGCCCGCCGCAGCGGCGGCGCCGTTGAAGCGATCGGCCTGAACTTAATCTCCCCTCGCGCTTGCGGGAGGGGAAAAGGATCAGTCCCGCCCCTCCGGCGCGCCGAGCGGAAACATGTGCCGATAGGGCCGCTGCTCGTCGAGCGCGCGCGCATAGGACGGACGCGCCAGGAGCCGCTGGCGATAGGCATGGACGTTCGCGAATTCCTGCGGGATCGCATGCGTCCAGTCGGCATAGAGCAAGGACGGCGCAGCCGCGCAATCGGCCAGGCTGAACGCACCGCCCGCGGCCCATTCGCGTGTCGCCATCCAGCGATCGAGCACCGCATAGGAATTTTCGAGCATCGCCCGCGCGTCCGCGACGCCGCGCGGATCACGTTGGCCCTCGCCGCGCAGGAAATCGAACACGATCTTGCCCTGCGGCGTCATCACATAATTGTCGAAGAAGCGGTCGAGCAGCCGTACCTCGATCGCCGCATCGGCATCGTCGGGGATCAGCTTCACCGGGCCGGGATGGTGCACGCCGAGATATTCGATGATGATGCTCGCCTCGGGCACGACCCGGTCGCCCTCGACCAGCAGCGGGAAGCGCTTGACCGGCCAGAGCGCCGCGAACTCGCTGGCCGCCGGCTCGCTGCCGTCGAGCATGACGAAGTCGAAGGGAATATCGTTCTCGTAAAAGGCGATCAGCGCCTTGTGGCAATAGGAAGATAGCGGGTGTGCATAGAGTTTGATCGTCATGGCCGTCTCTCCTTATTGCCGGGTCAGCACGATATGCATCGCCAGTTCGCCCTGGGCCTGTTCGGTCACCGCATAGCCGAGAGCGGGCAGATCCAGGCCGGCGAATAGGGCCTCACCCTGCCCCAGCACGACCGGCGAGACAGCGAGATGCACCTCGTCGAGCGCACCCGCGACCAGATATTGCCGGATGGTCGAGACGCCGCCGCCGATGCGGATGTCGCGCTCGCCCGCTGCTGCCTTCGCCAGCGCCAGTGCCTCGTCGATCCCGCTGGTCACGAAGTGGAAGACCGTGCCGCCCTGCATCTCGATCGGCGCCCGCGCATGATGAGTCAGGACGAACACCGGGCAGTGATAAGGCGGCTCCTCGCCCCACCAGCCTTTCCACACATCGTCAGGCCAGTCGCCGCGGATGGGGCCGAACATGTTGCGGCCCATGATCCAGGCGCCCATGCCCGCCATCGACCGCGCGGCATAACCCTCGTCGATACCAGTCGACCCGCCTTCCTCGCCGAACATCGTGCGAAAGGTCCTGGTGGCGAAAGCCCATTGAAACATCTCCCCGCCGCGCACGCCGAGCGGATGATCGAGGTCCTGGTCGGGCCCGGCGCCGAAGCCGTCAACCGAGATCGAAAACGCGCCGACGCGAACCTTTCCCATCATCTCTCTCCAAACCACTTGCGAATCACAACCAGTTGTTGGTTCGCACAACTGCTCCTATATTGCAACCAGTCATGGCAATCCATATCGATGATCCGCGTTCGGGCTGTCCGATCAACCTCACGATCCAGGCGCTGGGCGATCGCTGGAGCCTGATTGTGATCCGCGACGTGATGTTCGGCAACCGCCGCCATTTCCGGGAATTGCTGAGCGGCTCGGAAGAGCGGATCGCCTCCAACATCCTCGCCGATCGCCTCAAGAAACTCGTGACGGCGGGTTTTCTCGCGATCACGGACGATCCCAGCCACAAACAGAAGCATATCTACAGCCTGACCGAGCCGGCCATCCAGCTCGTGCCGCTGATCGTTCAGCTCGGCGCCTGGGGGAGGCGGCACCTGCCCGTCACGCCCGATCTCGCGATCCGCGCGCAATTGCTCGAAGAGGGCGGGCCCGAAATGTGGGCCGATTTCATGGACGAACTGCGCACCGAACATCTCGGCACGCCGCCGACCGGACGCCCGAGTGTCGCCGCGCGGCTTCGGGCAGCCTATGAGGCGATCAGGGCCGGTTAGAGCGTCGGGCGAAATCAGAACCGGCCGGCAAAAACAGTCACATCAAAGAGCGGGGCGGAACCGGTACGGCATGCCGCCCGCTCGCGTCGTCCCACACTCTCGACCGGAGTTGAATCGACGCCCTTGTTCCGGATGCGACTGGATCGGACTCGAAATCGGCACTTCATCGGCGTTTCATCGGCAAGGCATCGGTTCCTCATCCTCTCGGCATTGGCGGCGATCGGCCATTCACTGGCGGTCCGAAGCACTGTTGCTTGCGGCCGCTGTCGAAGGAACCCGAAGATGCGCACTCTCCCCCTGATCGCCGCCCTGCTGGTCTCGACCCTTGCCGCGGCGCCCGCCTTTGCCGCGCAGGACGAGACCGTCGTCCAGCGCGTCCACACCGCTGATCTCGATCTCGCCAGCGCCCGGGGCCAGGCGGTGCTCCGCTTCCGCATCGGCCGCGCGCTCGAAGGCGCCTGCGGCTCCTATGCCCAGACCGGGCCGGCCGAGCAGGACCGGATCAGCGCCTGTCGCACCAGCATCAAGGCCGGGATCGACCGGCAGCTCGCCCGCCTCAAGGGCAGCGCCTATGCGACGGCGAGCAATCGCTGAGCTGCCGGCATGACCGGCACGATCGCCGCCTCCGCCCCGCGCGGAGGCGGCGATGCGCATCCCGCCCTTCCCTCCGAGTCGGTCGTCATGATATCGCCCGATCCGGGGGTGGTGATGGCCGCACGGATCGTTCTGGCACATGAGGAACCGTTCCGGATCGGGCCCCTGGAGATCCGCCCGGCCACGCGCACGATCGCGCGGGGCGCTGCCGAGACGGTAGTCGAGCCCCGGGTGATGCAGGTGCTTGTCGCGCTCGCCCGCGCCGAGGGCGTAGTGTCGCGCGATGTCCTGATCGAAAGCTGCTGGGAAGGGCGGATCGTCGGCGACGATGCGATCAACCGGGTGCTTTCCCGGCTGCGCCATCTCGAACATGATCTCGGCGCCGGCGCCTTCAGGATCGAGACGATCACCCGGGTCGGCTACCGGCTCGCCCGGGCTGAGCCGGTCGCAGATGCCGCCGCGCCGGATTCCGCTATCCCGCCGACGCCGCGGACCCGGCTCGATCGCCGCGCCGCCCTGGCATTGGGCGGGACCGGCGCCGCGCTGGCGATCGGCGGCGGGCTCTGGTTCGGCCTGGCGCGGCACGATCGCCTGCCCGTAGCGGCGCGCGTGGCGATGGACCGGGGCCGCGCGGCGATCCGCGAGACGACCCCGGACCAGACCAGCGTCGCGGTCGCGGCCTTCCGCCAGGCGACCGAGCTAGCGCCGGATTCGGCCGAAGCCTGGGGTCAGCTCGCCCTCGCCTATCAACAGCAGTTCTCCCAGAGCGGCTCGGGCGATACCGACCAGATCCTGATCCGCGCCCGCGCCGCGGCCCGCCATGCGCTCCTGCTCGATCCCGGCAATGCCGACGCCGCCACCGCGCTCGCGACGCTCGAACCGGATTATGGCCGCTGGCTTGCCTATGATGCCGCCTGCAAGCCGGTGCTCGCCGCGCATCCCGCCCATGGCACGCTCAACCGGCTCTACGGCTCCTTCTTCGGCAATGTCGGGCGGACGCGCGAAGCGCTTGCCTGTTTCCAGCGCGCCTCGGCCGCCGATCCGGGCTGGCCGCAAGGCGAGATGCGGCTGGCGACCACCTTCTGGACTCTTGGCCGGCTCGACGAGGCCGATGCGGCGGTCGCGAATGCCTTTGCGAAATGGCCGCGGCATTTCAGCGTGTGGTTCACCCGACAGCGCATGCTGACCTATACCGGTCGCGCCGCCGCCGCGCTGGCGATGATCGCTGATCGCGGCGCCCGCCCGACCGGCATTCCCGAATGGGATTTCGCGCTGAGCGAGGCGGAAAGCCGGGCTGTCCTCACCCGTTCGCCGGCCGATATCGACGCAGCGTCGCGGCAGCTGCTCGATGTCGCCCGCCGGGCCGCCGGGCTGGCCGAGAACGCAATCACCTTCCACGCAGCGGTCGGGCGGATCGACGATGCGTTCAAGCTGATCCAGGCCTATTATTTCAATCGCGGCTTCACGATCGGCGAGCAGCGCTATTCGGAGGAGCAGGGCATCTACCTCACGCGCAAGATGCGCTCGACCTATTTCCTGTGGGTGCCGCAGCTCGCCTCCGTCCGCGCCGATCCGCGCTTCGCCGGCATCGTCAACCAGCTTGGCCTGGACGACTATTGGCGGCGCAGCGGCATCAGGCCGGACTATCTGGGCACGACCCGCTGAACCCGATGCGAGCGGCGGACGTGATGCCCGCCGCTCGCTTCGGTCAGCCGGCGCTGTTGCCGGCCGGCGCTGGCGCCACCGGCGGTGGGGGGGCATCGCGGCCGCCGGGCGGCGGTGGCGGCGGACCGTCGCGATCGCCGGGGCCGTCAGGACCATTGGGACGGCCATGGCGCGGGCCATGCCGGTCATGCGGCCCGCCGAGCGGGGTGACCTTGCCGTCTGCGCCGACCAGGAAGGAGGCGCGCACCACGCCGTTGCGGTTCCAGCCCTGGATCGTGACCGGCGCGCCGGCGGCGATCAGCCCGTCGCTGCGGGGGCCGCCATCGACCAGGGTCCGCCCGCTGCCATCGGCGAGCGTGAACATCGGGCCATAGACTTCGCTGACCTTGCCGCGCACCGTGACCAGCCCCTCGTTCGATTTGAGCGACGCAATCGCGACCGGGTTGAGCGGTGCCACCTCGATCGACGGGCCCGCCATCCGCGCGCCGGTCGCGCCGATCGCGCCGCCCACGCCGAGCAGGGCGATGGCGGCGAGGATCGTCCGGCCGGGCAATGTGCGCGGCGCTGATTTGGCGGCGGGTCGCGATTCGATTTCGTCTGTCATGTGTTTCACTCCATGGTTGGTGATGCCGCCCTGATAGCGGTGCCGCGCCACGCCACGCTGAACCCGGCCGTTCAGTTTCGGTTTAGCGGGCGGGTATAGCCGGACGGCGAAAGGACGATGGTTGCGCATCCTGTTGATCGAGGACGACACGGCATTGGCGGAGGGCATCGCGCGGGCGCTGCGGGCCGAGCATTTCGCCGTCGATGTCGCCGCGAATGGCGAGGACGGCGCGCATCTCGGCGATACCGGCCAGTATGATGCGGCGGTGCTCGATCTCGGCCTGCCGGTGAAGCCGGGCATCGCCGTGCTGCAGGAATGGCGCGCCGCCGGGCGCAGCCTGCCGGTGCTGATCCTCACCGCGCGCGACGGCTGGTCCGACAAGGTCGAGGGCTTTCGCGCCGGCGCCGATGACTATCTGACCAAGCCGTTCCGGGTCGAGGAACTGGTGATGCGGTTGCGCGCGCTGGTCCGCCGCGCCGCCGGCCATGCCGCGGCGCGCCTCGCCTGCGGGCCGCTCAGCTATGATGCGCAGACGGGCCAGTTCGAGCTGGACGGGCTGCCGCTGCGGCTGACCGCGCTCGAGTGGCGGGTGCTGTCGGCGCTGATGCTCCGCCGCGAGATCGTGATCGATCGGCTCGAACTGATGGAGCGGGTCTATGAAGGCGATGCCGATCCTGATTCCAACTCGCTCGAGGTGATCATCGGCCGGCTGCGCCGCAAGATCGGCCGCGACCTGATCGAGACGGTGCGCGGCCGCGGCTATCGCCTGACCGAGCAGCCGGCATGAGGCTGATCCCGCGCTCGCTGTACGGCCGGCTGCTGGTCGCATCGGCAGCGGTGACGGCGCTGGCGCTTGTGGTGGCCGCCTTCGCGATCGGGGCTGTGCTCGAGCGCTTCGTGATGCAGGGCATGGACCAGCGCCTCGACGCGCAGATCGCGGTGCTCGCCGCGGCGGTGCGCGCGGACGGCAGCATCGACCGGAGCCGGATCGTCACCCTGCCCGCCGGCGACCGCCACCAAAAGGGGGGCGGCTGGTGGATCGAGACGCCTTCCGGGCCAATACTCGGTTCACTGCCCCAGGCAGCCATCGCTGACCTGGCCGATCCCGCCAACCGCCCGCCCGTACCCCCGCCCCGCCCGCATCGCGAGCATGACGGCCATGACGACCGGCGTGACGATGCAGCGGTGCCGCTCCCCTTCGACGCCCATATCGGCAGCCATGTCTATCATGGCCGCCGACTGTCGATCATGACGACGGCCGGCGCGGTGACGATCACCGCGGTCGCGCCGCGCGCGCTGGTCGACCGGCCGATCCGGGCCGCCATGACGCCGCTGCTCGGGTCGCTTGCGTTGCTCGGCCTGGCGCTGGCGGTGGCGACGCTGGTCCAGCTCCGCATCGGCCTGCGCCCGCTGGGGCGGCTGCGCGCGGCGCTGGCGGCGGTGCGCGCCGGCAAGGCCAGTGCCGTGCCGGCCGACCAGCCGAGCGAACTCGCACCGCTCGCCAATGAGCTCAACGCGTTGCTCGCCGAGAATGAAGCGGCACTCGCCAATGCGCGCGGCCATGTCGCGAATCTTGCGCATGGGCTGAAGACGCCGCTCGCCACACTTGCCCTCGGCCTGCGCGAGGACGGCCGCGATCCGGACGGCGCAATGGCGGCCGAGGTCGAGCGGATGGACCGTTCGATCCGCCACCATCTCGGCCGCGCGCGCGCCGATGCCTCGGGCGGTGCGGTCCGCCGCCGCACCCTGCTCGCGCCAGCGGTCGATGGCGTGGCCGGGGCGCTCGCCCGCATCCATGCCGATCGCGGCATAGGCTTCACCGCCGACATCCCGCCCGATCTCGCCCTCGCAGTCGACCGCCAGGATCTCGACGAGCTGCTGGGCAATCTGCTCGACAATGGCTGGCGCTGGGCGGCCAGCCGAATCAGCCTGACCGCCGACGCCGACGCCGCGACCGGCCGCGCGCGAATCACCATCGCGGATGACGGCCCCGGCATCGCCGCCGAGGACCGCGCCGAGGCGCTTCGCCCCGGCCGCCGACTCGACGAACGGGGTGCCGGCCATGGCTTCGGCCTGTCGATCGCGCGCGAGCTGGTCGAGCTCAGCGGCGGCAGCCTGGCGCTGGATTCACCGCCGGGCGGCGGCCTCGCCGCGATCGTGACGCTGCCGCTCGCGGGGCTGTATCAGGAGGCGTGAGGGAGAGGCTGACCGTCCGGATTCCACCCGGGAAACCAGCTACGTAGTTTTACGGAGGGTGATATTGCGGGGCGCCTGAAGCGCCTTTACCGATAAAAATTTTGTCATGTTCCATGTTCGTTCTATTGCCTTTCGGCAACCCCGCAGAACTCCACGCGTCGCTGCAGTGCAACGTTTCGTCGATGCTGTGAAGCGACTCAAAATAGCGACGAACCGAGTCACGAAACCGTCATTTAGCGTCTTGCTCTCTCCACCGATTAAGCACAATCTGTAGCGGTTGAGTTCGGGGGCGAACCCAAGAACTGGTAGAACAACAGCCGGGATCCTATATTGCGGTAAGGTCTTTCCCCGTGCCCTAAGGCACGGGCAGGGAAGATTTTGTTCTCCTTGGTCGCCCCGGAAATGGTACAACGGGGGTTCGCCCCCGATTCGAACGGACAGGGAACGCCGACAGGCGAATCCGAGTCCGACAGGTTCGATGACGTGTGTCGAGTAGTGTAACTGGGGACGGAAGAAATATGGATTTCAGGGATAGCCAGGAAGCGAGCGTAACCATGGCCACTGACGCAATTGAGGCCGTAGCGGGCGAGGCAGCAGCTGCGCCCGTCGACACCTCCAGCAAGCATGGCGGCGCCAAGCGCAAGCTCAACACGCGCGGCGATTCGAAGGCGGTGAAGCAGCAGCTTTACCCGGTCGAGGTCGATCATTCGCGCGACGCCCTTCTCACCGATTTCGGCAAGGACACGCTGACCGACCGCTATCTGCTGCCGGGCGAGAAGTTCCAGGACCTGTTCGTCCGGGTCGCCTCGGCCTATGCCGATGATGCGGCGCATGCGCAGCGCATCTATGACTATATCTCGCAGCTGTGGTTCATGCCGGCGACGCCTGTCCTCTCGAACGGCGGCACCGGGCGCGGCCTGCCGATCTCCTGCTTCCTCAACTCGGTGCCTGACAGCCTGGACGGCATCGTCGCGACCTGGAACGAGAATGTCTGGCTCGCCTCGCGCGGCGGCGGCATCGGCACCTATTGGGGCAATGTGCGCGGCATCGGCGAGCCGGTCGGCCTGAACGGCAAGACAAGCGGCATCATCCCGTTCGTGCGGGTGATGGATTCGCTCACCCTCGCCATCTCGCAGGGGTCGTTGCGCCGTGGCTCGGCCGCTGTCTATCTCGACATCTCGCATCCCGAGATCGAGGAGTTCCTCGAAATCCGCAAACCCTCGGGCGACTTCAACCGCAAGGCGCTGAACCTGCACCACGGCGTGCTGATCACCGACGCCTTCATGGAAGCGGTGCGCGAGGGCAAGGAATGGGCGCTGACCAGCCCCAAGGATGGCTCTGTCCGCGCCACGGTCGATGCGCGCTCGCTGTTCCAGAAGCTGGTCGAGACCCGCCTCGCGACGGGCGAGCCCTACATCATCTTCGCCGACCATGTGAACAAGGCGATGCCGAAGCATCACCGCGATCTCGGCCTCAAGGTCTCGACTTCGAACCTGTGCAGCGAGATCACGCTGCCGACCGGCAAGGATCATCTCGGCAATGATCGCACCGCGGTCTGCTGCCTCTCCTCGCTGAACCTCGAGACCTGGGACCAGTGGAAGGACGCCAAGGGGTTCATCGAGGATGTGATGCGCTTCCTCGACAATGTGCTGCAGGATTATATCGACCGTGCCGAGCCCGGCATGGAGCGCGCCGCTTACTCGGCGATGCGCGAGCGGTCGGTCGGCCTCGGCGTGATGGGCTTCCACAGCTTCCTCCAGGCCCGCGGCCTCGCCTTCGAAGGCGCGATGGCCAAGAGCTGGAACCTGAAGATGTTCAAGCACATCAAGGCCCAGGTCGACGAAGCCTCGATGCAGCTCGCGATCGAGCGCGGCCCCTGCCCCGACGCGGCGGACATGGGCGTGATGGAGCGGTTCAGCTGCAAGATGGCGATCGCGCCGACGGCGTCGATCAGCATCATCTGCGGCGGCACCAGCGCGTGCATCGAGCCGATCCCGGCGAACGTCTATACCCACAAGACGCTCTCCGGCTCCTGGTCGATCCGCAATCCGTATCTCGAGAAGATGCTGATCGATAAGTCGAAGAATTCGGACGCGGTGTGGAACTCGATCCTCGAGCAGGGCGGTTCGGTCCAGCATCTCGACTTCCTGACCCAGGAGGAGAAGGACTGTTTCAAGACCAGCTTCGAGATCGACCAGCGCTGGCTGATCGAGCTCGCCGCCGACCGCACGCCCTATATCGACCAGTCGGCCTCGCTGAACCTGTTCATCCCGGCGGATGTCGAGAAATGGGACCTGCTGATGCTGCACTTCCGGGCGTGGGAGCTTGGCATCAAGTCGCTCTACTATCTCCGCTCGAAGAGCATCCAGCGCGCCGGCTTTGCGGGCGGGGTGGAAGCCGACAACACGATCGACCTGCGCGAGATCCAGGTCGAGGTGAAGGATTATGACGAGTGTTTGGCTTGCCAGTGAGGTGGTCTCTCTAAATCGCCCTCACCCTTCCGCGCCTTCGGCGCTCCAGCGTCAGGTGAACTGCGCCCCGCGCAGTTCAGATCATGCCGGGGGCATGATCGACCTGACGCTCTCTCCCGCTGGGAGAGGGATTGTGGTGGCGCACCCAAAACCCCTCTCCCAGCGGGAGAGGGAGGGGCCCATCGCGCAAGCGATGGGAGGGTGAGGGTGAATGCGTAACTACCGCAACCTTCCCTCCGGCACCGTCGATCGCGCCCGGGACCTCCGCAAGAACGCAACCGAGGCTGAAAAACGCCTGTTGCGCGCGCTGCGCGAGGCATTCCCGACAGCGAAATTCCGCTACCAGGTTCCCTACGGCCCCTATTTCGTCGATTTCCTGAGCTTCAGCAGAAAGCTTATCGTCGAGGTCGATGGCGGCCACCATAGCGAGGCAGCGATTTATGACGCCGCCCGCACGCGATTCCTCGAAGACGAGGGCTACCAAGTCCTGCGCTTCTGGAACAATGATGTGCTGGCAAATACGGACGGGGTGATCGCCGCGATCTCAACATCCCTCTCCCAGCGGGAGAGGGAAGGAGCCCCGAAGGGGCGGAAGGGTGAGGGTGACGAAGCGCCATACCTCACCCAGTCACCCTCACCCTCCCATGCTTCGCATGGGCCCCTCCCTCTCCCGCCGGGAGAGGGAAAGGTGGGAGAGGGCTTATGAATTCACGCCTCTTCCTCGAAGGTCACCGCCACGTCGGCATTGGCCGAGAGGCGGACCTTGTCGCCCTCGACATCGGCGACCAGGCCGAGCGAGATGTAATGATGGTGCCCCTTGTGGCTTCCCTCGCCGCTGTCGGCCTTGGTCAGCTTGATGCGATCCCCGTCGACATGGTCTACGGTGCCGACATGAACGCCGTCGGCGCCGATGACGTCCATATGTTCCTTGATTGCGCTTGCGTCAGCCATGTGCAGTCCTCCTTCGTTACGGGTGCGTCCCCCAAACGCACCCAAAGCCGATTCGATGCAAGGTCTGAAATAGGGAGCTTGTCGCAATGATCGGGAGAACCGCCCGGCTTTCAGCCCTGTTCGTCGCGATGCTCGCTTTGGCCGCCTGCGCGGCGCATCAGGCGAGCTCGACGGTGGCGCCCCAGGCGCCGGGCTTCCTGCTCGGCGTGTGGCACGGCTTCATCTTCCCGATCGCCTGGATCGTGTCGCTCTTTGTGCACGATGTCTCGGTCTATGCCGTGCCCAACAATGGCGGCTGGTATAATTTCGGCTATTTCATCGGCATCGTCTTTCTCGGCGTAGGCTCGCACGGATCGCGCAAGGTCGTGGTCGACCGGAGCCGCACATGACGCTGCGCGCGCCCCTCATCATGGCCTCGGTCGCGACCGTCAGCGGGGTGACCGCGCTGGTCGTGGCCACCCGCCCCGGGGTGAGCCCGCAGTCGGTCTATGGCCGGCGCATTGCCGGCACGATGTTCGGCGCGCTGGCGATCATCCTTGGCGGCTTCGCCTATGCGCTCGCTTCAGCGGGAGGTGCAGGGTGAGTCACTGGCATATCAGCCACTGGTTCTCGGGCCTGCTCGACCTCGCGCTGCTGGGCTGCGGGCTCTATTGCATGGCCTTCGCCCAGAAGCTGCGCGAACGCAGGGAAGCAGCGGCGCGCGATTCCCGGGCAGTGAAGCCGCCGCCCGATTATTTCCGTCTCGGCCTGGTCCTCACCATATGTGGGGCTGGCCTTCTCTATCTCAATTTCCTCCGTTGATCGCGTAACCCAAGGAACCGCCCATGTCCCTCACCGAAGCCCGCAAGCAGTACAAGCCGTTCGAATATCCCTGGGCGTTCGACTTCTGGAAGCGCCAGCAGCAGATCCACTGGATGCCGGAGGAAGTGCCGCTCGGCGAGGATTGCCGCGACTGGGCGCAGAAGCTCAGCGACCATGAGCGCAACCTGCTCACCCAGATCTTCCGCTTCTTCACCCAGGCGGATGTCGAGGTGCAGGATTGCTATCACGAGAAATATGGCCGCATCTTCAAGCCGACCGAGATCAAGATGATGCTCGCCGCCTTCTCCAACATGGAGACGGTGCATATCGCAGCGTACAGCCATCTGCTCGACACGATCGGCATGCCCGAGAGCGAATATGGCGCCTTTCTCGAATATAGCGAGATGAAGGACAAGCACGATTATCTGCAGACCTTCGGCGTCGACAGCGACGAGGATATCGCGAAGACGCTGGCGATGTTCGGCGGCTTCACCGAGGGGCTTCAGCTCTTCGCCAGCTTCGCGATGCTGATGAACTTCCCGCGCTTCAACAAGATGAAGGGCATGGGCCAGATCGTCTCGTGGAGCGTGCGCGACGAGAGCCTGCACTGCGAGGGGATCATCAAGCTGTTCCACGCCTTCTGCAAGGAGCGGGACTGCATGACCAAATCCGTCCGTTCCGACATCATGGACATGTGCCAGACGACGGTGCGGCTCGAGGACAATTTCATCGACCTCGCCTTCGAGATGGGTCCGGTCAACGGCATGACGCCGAAGGAGATCAAGAAATATATCCGCTATATCGCTGACTGGCGGCTGGGCCAGCTCGGCCTGAAGCCGATCTACATGATCGACGAGCACCCCCTGCCCTGGCTCGCCCCGCTACTCAACGGCGTAGAGCACGCCAATTTCTTCGAACAGCGCGCGACGGAATATTCCAAGGCGGCGACGCGGGGGAACTGGAACGAGGTGTGGGACGGGTTCGACAAGCGGCAAAAGGCCAAGGCTGGCAAGGCGGCGAATGAGGATGCCGGGGATGCGGCTGGTGGCGGGGATATGTTCTCGGCGGCTGGGGTGGCGGCGGAGTGAACTAACGCGTTACTGCATTATTCTCAAACCGTTCTATTTATCGCGATAGAGATAGTATATGACAGTGACGCCTACGCCCCAAAATGTCTTTCCAATAGTAGGAAAGCCCACTTTCACCTATGTTGCGCAAGGGAAAGGCGGGCTGGAAAAACGCTTGAAAGACAGTTTGCTCTCAAAAGGACAAATTTGCCTTCTTACTGGCCCGTCCAAGCTGGGCAAAACAACTGTTTATCGAAAAGTCCTCTCAGAATTAAACTGGCATCCGGTCGTAATTCGTTGCACCGAAGGGATGACCGTTCGTAACTTCTGGGCATCTGCATTAGAAGATCTAAACTTCGAGCAAATCAACGAAAAAATTCGGAAAAAAGCAGATGGCTTTACGCTTGAAGCCGGCGGAGCAGCCGAAATCGGATGGAGCTGGATAGCTAAAATTATTCCCAGTGTGAAAGTAACCGGGTCCGAATCGAACGAAATCTCTTATAGAGCAGCAGTTGTAAAATCTGATTTAACAGCAAAGAACCTTATACCCTTACTCCAGAAAATCCCCGTAATGTTGGTTGTCGAAGATTTTCACTATCTTACGGACCCCGTGAAAAGAGAGATCTTCCAACAATGGAAAGCGTTCGCCGATGAGGAAGTCACGGTCTTGGTCGTGAGCACCACCCATCACGCGTCTGATATTGCCAGATCCAATCCAGATCTTCGCGGAAGAACCAGACATATTGAGGTAGATAAGTGGGACAGAGAAGACTTGGAGTTAATTGCAAAAAAGGGATTTGATACTTTAGGGATAAGGGGAGGATCACTATTTAAAAAGATGATCGCCACCGAATCTTGCGGCCAACCAATCGTAACGCAGCAGATCTGTCAAACCTTCTCTCTCAGCCTAGATCTTTCGCCATCTTCCAATGATAGAAGAAAAGACTTTCAGCCCATTCATCTTAAGCCCATTTTCGACAAAGTCATAAGCGACTTTTACTCAGACTACGAAAGAGATTATGAGAGACTTCTTGCTGGACCAAGAAGCGGCAGTCGCAAATATGATACATATGGAGCTATACTGGGGGCATTTGCCCTTGAGCCGTTGGAATTTTCACTAAGAAAACAAGAACTAATTTCTAGAGTTCAAGTTCTTTCAGACAATGCTAGAATACCACTCGCATCAATAGCATCCTCTCTCACGGCGCTTGCTGGGCATCAACGAAGAATGGGGACGATGCTATTAGAATGGCAAAGCAATCAGGATATGCTTCATATTGTTGAGCCATCGTTCCTTTTCTTTCTTAGGCAAAAACTAAAGGAATCTGGAAAGACGAGTGATATACCCACTCTCCTGAAAGAGCTTCTTTCACAAATTAAGGAAGTTCAACTGCACCTCGCTTTGCCGAAAACTTAATTATCGAATAGACGCAATAAATTGCCATTTACTTGAATTGCGTTGATACCTTACTCTACTCTGCAGCGCTAAGATACCCACGTGACCCAACCATCGGACGTGGAAATGATCGATTGCGGCTGGCTAGCATGTGACACGCTTGGTCGCATTGCCGCTCTCATCACCGCGGGGTGCGGGCCGATCCCGGCCGCGGTGTTCGAGGGGCCGGCCGATATATTCGACCTCGAAGGGCGGCTTATGGAGCTACCCACCAACGGTACCGCCCGGCTAAGAGGCACATATGGGGCTATGTCGAGCTTCAGCGCGCTCGCCGAGCGGGGGCTGTTCGTTTTCGACTGGTCCGACATCCATAAAGTCGGCGCCAACCAGACAAACGCTTATGAGCTTATCGCGTCGCCATCGATCCCTCGCCATTTGTCGGAGCTCCCGGACGACCTCCGCCTCACCGTCGAACGGGTCAGGCTGGATGTCGATCTGGCGCAAACCGAGTGGCTGATGATCGACCCGCAATAAGGGGCCAGATCTCCGGCTCGATTGGCCGGAGCTTCAGTGCGATCCGGCGCGGACTGACGGCGCCCATGGCGGTCTCCGGCTTCCCTGTTCCCGGCCGATAACAGGGAAAGAACAGGGAAAGAATTTTTTCTGAGTCCGTTTTGCCGCCTTTTCGGGGGTTTTTCGGGGAAATTTACGAGCCTTCCCAGAGCGTTACCTCGCCTTTCCCTGTTATGCGATAACAGGGAAGCCGCCCGCGCGGAACAGGGAAGCGCCGCACGCATAACAGCGAACGCGTTGGAAATAACAGGGACGGAAGAAGCTCTGAGCTTTCGACCGTCATGAGAAAGAGCGAGCCGGGTGGTTTGCACCCGTCCGGATTGCACAGTGCGATGTTTCGGATTGCGGTTGAATCACGCACCAAAGCTCCGGCTCGTCTGCACGCGTCCCCCATTTGACAGCTGCCTGCCAAAGGAAACAGAATGTCCCGGCATTACCGGGGGGATGCCTGATGCGCGGGACCATGAATTTCAGGCATTTGGCCGGGCTCCTGCTCTGCCTCACGCTCATGGCTGCCACCCGGCCCGCGGCCGCCGGGCCTGCCGAACACCCGATGACCTTCAAGCTCGGCCAACCCGGAAAGCCGGCAGGCCTTTCAAAGCTCGCCCGCACCCGCGATCAGCCGATCTGGGCCTCGGGCGACATCACCGATGACACGGCCGAGCGTTTCCTCGCCTTCGCCACTGCGAACAGGATCACCAGGGGCCGGGTCTATCTGGATTCGCCGGGCGGCTCGGTGATCGGCGGGATCGAACTGGGCAAGGCGATCAACAGGCTGCATCTGAACACGGACGTCGGTGCCGAGACCGACACTGATGCCGCGGTCGATTCCGGCTGTATGAGCGCCTGCGTCTATGCCTATGCGGGGGGCTATGGCCGCTTCCTCGATTCAACCAGCGGCCCGATCGGGATCCACCAATTCTACGGAAAATCGAAGAAGGGGAATATCGCTGACACCCAGGCCCTGAGCGGCATCATCGTCGACTATCTCGTCGCTGCGGGCGTCGACCCGGAGATCTTCAGCCTGTCGTCGCTGGTCGACCATAAGGGCATCATGCTGCTGACGCCCGAAGACGCCGTGGAGTTCAACCTCACCAATCAGGGCGCCGCGCCGACCACGGCCGAATTCCGCTTCGCGCGCCAGCATACCGGGCTGATGCTGCAGCAGAACCGCTACGACCTGACCCTTCGGGCCTTTTTCACCTGCATCAACCACCATCTGATGATGGTCGGCTCGATCCTCGACACGCCGGAGCGCGTCCGCGACGAAAGCAGGACGATGACCGGGAGCTATGTCGAGCTCGATCATGCGGCGATGCTGCGGCAGAGCGGCATCGAGCCGCTCAGCCTCTATAAGGACGGCTTCATGGTGACCCGGTTGATCACGCCGGAGATCGGCGCCCGCCTGTTGAAGACCGATCAGCTCGGGCTGTGGATCGTGAAGGGCGGCGCCTCCCGCTGGGGCGGCCCGATGGACCTGCGGCCGGTGCGCCGCCAGCTCGGCGACTTCATCCAGGATTGCAAATGACCATGGGCATTGGAACCGGGAACCCGGCAGGCGCGACGCGGGCGATCGCGGCGCTGCACGCCATCCTGCTCGCCCTGGTCGCGTTCCTCGGCATCGCCGTGCCGGTGCGCGCCAGCGCCAAAGACCGGCCGATGACGTTCAGCACGGATTCGGGCGATGCCGAGAGCCGGTTCCGCAATGATCTGGTCGATGGCGGCAACCGGCCGATCTGGGCCTCGGGCGACATCACCCCCGGCACGACCGAGCGGTTCCTCGCCTTTGTCGAGGCGAACCATATCAGCTCCGGCCGGGTGTTCCTCGATTCCCCGGGCGGCTCGCTGATCGACGGCATGAATCTCGGCCAGGCGATCCGGAAGCTGCATTTCAATACCGAGATCCGCGCCCGCACCGATATCGGCAAGGAGAGCAAGGCGATCTGCGCAAGCGCCTGCGCCTATGTGTTCGCGGGCGGCCTCGCGCGCTTCTATGATGAGTATAGCGGGCGGCTCGGCATCCACCAATTCTACTCGGCGCCCGGCGAAAAGGGCTCGGAAGGCGAGACCCAGGCGATCAGCGGGGTGCTCGTCGCCTATCTCAAGGACATGGGCGTGGATTCGCGCGCCTTCACCGTCGCGGCGTTGACCAGCCCGGACGACATCACCTGGCTCACCCCGGAAGACGCGGTGAAGCTGGGCTTCGCGAACAACGGCGTGATGCCGACCACGGCCAAAATCCTGACCAGCGACCTGAAGCCCGCTCTGTGGCTCGAGCAACGCCGCTACAACATGACGACTCAGGCGACCTTCATGTGCCTCAACCGGCAATTGACCCTGATCGCAGCGGTCGTCGCCGGGCAGAAGGAGATCGACAAGCATCTCGCCGGCCTCAAGGGCGCCTATATCGAACTCGACGGCGGCGACCCGATCCTGATGGAGACCGGGCGCAATTCCATCTTCACCGATACCGGCACGGTCGGGCTCACCCGCGCGCTCACGCCCGATCTTGCCGCGCGCCTGCTCAAGGCCGACGAGCTCCATCTCTGGACCGAGAATGACAGCCCGATCCGCTGGGGCGCGCCGATCGACCTGCGCGACATGCACCGCGAGATGCTCGATTTCTTCAAGCAATGCTTCGATCCGGAAGAGACGGTCGCCCCGGTGCTCGGCCAGAGCTGGGATCTCTACATCATCGACTATCGCAAGACCCCGTCCTGGAAATCGATGACGATGATCGATCGCAAGTCGATCAGCCGCAGCACCTCGCTCGCCCGCGCGCGGAGCTATGCGGTGATCCAGGAGCCCGGGCACAAGCCGGTCTTCCTGGCGAAGCTGGAGGAATATGATTGCGCCGACGAACGGGTCCGCACCCTCTCGACCGAATTCTACAAGCCGGACGGCAAGGTGCAGAACCGGCTGCCGGGGACCGACTGGACCAGCTATGGCGCGGACAGCAACGGCACCGCGGTGCTGCGCCGCGCCTGCGGCACGGTGACGATCAACGATCCCAAATGGGCGCTCGGCGATCGCGAACCGTTCGCTGCGATGCGGGCGTTCCTTGCGCAATAGGCCGGGGCTGCGCCGGTGCGGCGGCTGCGCTTCGCTATTCCCTGCACAGCGCGCCGAAATGCTGTAGATATCCGCGTGCCACGCCGGATTCGCTGACGCGAGCGGCTTTGGGGGAAGATCCGTGCGCCGCGCTCGCCCTCTCGCTTTGTGCCTGCTCGCCGTGACCCTAAGCGGTTGCGCTGCTGCAAGACAGCACCGGCCAAGGGCCATCGTCGAGGTCCCCGATGATCCCGGCCGGGCGTGGAAGGAGCGGATCGAGGCAGCCGATGCCGCCCGGCTCGACGCACTCCCGGCGCGCTGGTCCGCCGCGCTCGCCGCTGCCAGGCCGCGCTTCCGCGCCATGCTGGCGAAGGAAGGTGCGGTGCTCGATCCGGCCCGGGCGCTGCCCTATCCGGCGCTGCCGCCTGGCTCCTATCGGTGCCGCGTGGTGAAGCTCGGCGCCTCCGGGCCGCGCCAGCCCGCCTATCGCAGCCTCCCGCCCGGCTTCTGTTTCGTCGGCAGCGAAAGCGACGCGCAATCCTTCACCAAGCAGACCGGCGCCGGGCGTTCGGCCGGCTGGCTCTATCCGGACAGCGGCGCGCGCATGATCTTTCTCGGCGCCTTTGCCGAGGGCACGGCCGCAGCGCCGGTCTATGGCGCTGCGCATGGCCGCAATGCCCTGGGCGTATTGGAGCGGATCGGCCATTTCCGCTGGCGGCTGACCCTGGCGCCGGCCGATGGATCGGCGCAGCTTACGATCTACGATCTGGTCCCGGTGCCGATCGAGGGCCAGTTGCCCGAGGGGGAATAGAGGGGTGTGGTGGAAAAGACCGCAACCAACGACCTCCGGCCTCAGGTCGAGAACTCGTAAATTGCGAATGACCGAGATTGCTGGTTTGCCGGCCATCCGCTTTTTGGCAGCCTGAAAACTAATCCAGCTGAACCCGAGGCTGACTAACGCTTGATGAAATCCATGAAATTCATCCACTTACAAAAAAGAAAGTACGTTAGGCCGCTACCTCCCCCTATTTGCGCTGCTGCCAGCGCACCCTCCGAACTTACACCCAGATCGACTTTGAATGCCTGGCCGATCCCGTAGGCAACCAGAGCCGAACAACAAAGAAACTCTATCATTATAAAGATCAATTTCGCGCTCGAACGCATTCGAGCAAAGAAAGGATCAGGCGTCATAGGTCCGTTACTCAGTGAAATTCAGTCGGTTTATGAGTCTGCACTCTAACGCCCCAATCCGCCCAGCCATCGGATGATCTCGCTCTCCAGCCGGATGCGCCGGTCCGACCAGCTATGGTCAGTCGCGACATGCACGGTCGAGACCCGGGTGCCGCCGGCCGCCTTCACCGCTGCGGTCAACCGGTCTGCCTCAGGTGCGAGGCCGTCGTCCGAGGTCAGTATGAACAGGTTGGTGCTGGCAAGCCGCGGCCCGGCCTTCACGAAATCCCAGGCATCGGCATGGGCGATCGCCTCGTCCGCCATGATCGCGCCGCTCGTATCGGCCAGCGCCTCGAGGCCGTTATTGGTGAAGACGGTAGTCGCCGCGTCGTGCGGCGCGTGGCCGATGAAGCCGATATTGCCGGGCGAGATCACCGCCGCGCCGAGCAGCGCCGGATCATGCGCCGCCGTCAGCGCCGTCACCCAGCCGCCCAGGCTGTGCCCGACCATCGCAATGCGTTTCGGATCGATCCCGAGGCTCGCTGCATTGGCCGGGGTGCGGAGCCAGGCGAGCACCGCATCGGCATCCTCGAGATCATTGGCGAAGCGATAGCTGCCCGGGCTGCCCCAGGAGCCGCGATAATTGAAGGTGATGACCGTCCACCCGGCGCGGCGGATCGCCTGGGCGAGATCGAGATTCTTCTCGTTGCCGGGCAGGCCGTGGCACAGCAGCACCACCGGATGCGGCCCGGCCCCGGCCGCGACATAGGCGAGGCCGTTGATCGCCACGCCGCCGCTCGGGATATGCAGCACCTCCATCCGCGCGGGATGGGCGGTGTCGTGCACGGGATCGGTGGAGATCGCCGCCGGTATCTCCTGCGCCGTTGCATAGTTCCCCATGGGCAGGGCGACCATTGCAGTCATCACAGCGTCTCGAAGCTTCATGGACATGTCTCCATCGGCGGCTCAGTTCGGCGGATAGCGGCGACGGGTGTGAAGCACCGTCAGCACATCGATGTCGGTCTCGGAGGCGATCGCATAAACGATCAGATAGGGTAGCCCCGCCACGGAAAACTCTCGCGTGCCGTCAACCTGCCCGGCGCGCCCCAGCATCGGAAACTGGCCGAACATCCATTGCCGTCTGCAGGATGCGCGTGACGACACGGTCCGCAGCCCGGTCGTTATCGGCAGCGATCCAGTCGCGGATCGCCAGGAGATCTGCGCGTGCCTGCGGCGTGAAATTAACGTTCAAGCTTCAGGTCGTTCCAGATCTGCTCGATCGGTATCAGGGCTTCGCGCAAGCGACTCTCTGCCAGCCCCCGCTCGACCTTGGCCCGCTTCCATTCCGGATAGCCAGCCTCCGGCGCACCACCATCGGCTTCCAGCTTATCGCGATCGGGCAGGCTCGGCTTCATGCATTCATGATATGCCTTAATGCAGCCAAAGGCCAGATCGTCCGCATCACGTCGGCGCGAGCTTTCCCCTATTCGATGCACTGCATATGAGAGGCAAGGCGCAAGACTATCGTGCGACTGAAAACACCATAACGGTGCGGTCTCCGGAATATAGTCACCCTTTCTCAACCAGCCGTTCGCAAGCTCGCGGGATGGATCGGCCCTTCCTCATCCTTGTCGGTATGAGTTCGCTGGCGATGTTCGGCGGCGTGCTGTTCCTCACGGCACCCGCCACGCCCAGGCCCCCGTCGGCGGCACCAACTTCAGCCATATCCGCAGCCGCCGCAGAAGCAGCGGTTGAAGCAAGCGTCTATTACGCCGGATGCAACGAGGTGCGCGCCCTGGGCAAGGCGCCGCTCTACCGCGGCCAGCCCGGCTACCGCATCGGGATGGACGGCGACCATGACGGCATCGCCTGCGAGCCGCACCACGAGGATTGAGGCGGCGCAGCTCCAGCGCCGCCGCCACGCCTGTTACTGCGGCGCCAGCTTCACCTGATTGCTCTTGTATTGCTGGCTCTTGAACTGCTGGCTTTTGAGCTGGTCGCTCTTGAACTGCTGGCTCTTGAGCTGCTGGCTCTTGAGCTGGTCACTCTTGAACTGCTGGCTCTTGAGCTGGTCGCTCTTGTACTGCTGGCTCGACGGCTGGTTGAGGCCGATCAGCACGCCCTGGCTGCCCGGTTTCGCGCCCGGGCCGGCCGGGGCATATTGCGCGTCAGCCGGTGCCGATACGCCGAGCGACAGGCCCAGCATCGAGATCGCAGTGGCCAGCGCGGCCGTCTTTTTCGTATCGTCAGACATGATCGTCTCCTAACTGCCCGTCCAGGATCGCGAGATGCAGGCGCATCCGCTCTTCCGGAAGCTCGGGTTCCTTCATGCCGCGCGCGCCGCAATATGCGGCGAGCTGGCTGTCGATATCGAGCAGGTCGCCCAACCCGCTCTGTTCAATTCCGGTCTCGCCGGCAGCGAGGTGTTCGCGGGCGCGGCAATACCAGTCGAAATAGGCATCGGCGGCAGTGATGAACGGTCCCGCACCCTGCGCCTCGACGAAATCACTGACCACGCCCGCCTCGCCGAATTCGCCGTGCGCCCAGCTCGGATCCACCCGCACGAAATGCACAGCGCCTCCAGACTCGACCACCCGCCCGAGCGGGAACAACCGACATACGAGCGGACGGTCGCCATGGATGCTGCAACCCTGCGCGCCGAGGAAAATACAGCGATCTTCGTCATCCTGGCGCAGCACATTCTCGACCGTGAAGCGCGCCCGCGCCTCAGCGGTGGAAACGCCGCGCGCCCGGGCGATCCGTGCGATCTCATAGGGATTCACCTGGATGCGCTTGCCCGTGCAGCAGCGATTGCATCGCGTGCAGCGATAGCTGAAGGGCGTCGCGGGCCCCAATGTGTCGGCGGGCTCCATCAGCGGCCAGAATAGCACTCGGCACGGGGCGCGTATTGGCCCAAAGCGACATGGCATTATGGCAGGGCGCGCCCCGGCCCGGAGAAACGCGTGATGACCGTCGCCGATCGCAAACCCCGCAAGCCGGCCAATCTCCACGATTTCGGCGCGCGCGGCGATGGGCTGCCCGCGAACAGCCAGGCCAATTCCGCTGCGCTCAATGTGTTCGGGGCCTGGGCACGCGCTGAATCGGCCGCCGGGCGCGCGGTGCATGTCGTGGTGCCGCCCGGGGTCTATCATTTCGATTATGGCCTCGCCCAGGATTGCCTCAAGGGCATCAGGACACTCGTCTTTACGGGGCACGGCGCCACCTTCCTGCAGACCGCGCCCGGCGGCTGGCCCTGGTTCTCCAGCGGCAACGCCCTGTTCTTCTTCAACAAGAGCAATCCGCTGACTCATGGCGCGAAGAAGGGCGATACCAGGATCGTCGCGCAGAACCCGGCCGAGCTTGCCCAATATGCCCCGGGCGAGATGGTGATGATCGCCGGGCTGGATATCCAATATGGCGGCTATCCGCCCAACCTCTATTGCTTCGATTTCGTGGCGATCAAGGCGATCGACCACGCCACCGGCACGATGCTGTTCGATCCGCCGCTGACGCATGACTATCGGGCGGATTTCCCGGCCTATCCGATCGAGAACCACTGGAACGGATCGCGCATCTACAAGCTCGATCGCGACGGCTTCAGCTGGAATGTCGATCACAGCTTCCATGGGCTGGAGATACGGCACGAGCAGGAGCGGCCGGGCAATTACATCCAGGCGATCGGGCGCAAGGTGACGTTCCGCGACTGCGTCGTGCCGGGTTTTTCGGAGAGCGTCTGCGAGGAATTCCTCGCTGAACGCTGTATCGAGCGCAGCTATACCGAGCCCGACAAGCTGGTGAAGAAATCCGTCCGCCGCGATGGCGAGATGCACGCCGGCTTCGGCCTGCAGAGCGCCAGCGTCGATCTGGCCATTGCCGAGAATTGCAAGATCTCCATGGTCGGGGTCGGCGGCAAGGCGCTGCGGCTGGTCAATTGCGATATCGGGAGCATCGGTTACGGCGGGCTGTTCGGCTTTTGCGATTCCGTGCGGTTCGAGAATTGCCGGATCGCGTCGGCGCCCTTTTGCTACCCCTATATGTCGGGCGCCCGCTATAATTTCGTCGACGGCGTCAACGTCACTTATGCCGATGGCGTGTTCACGATCCGCAAGAATGATCTGTTCAGCATCGAGACCGGCGGCGGGTTCACGAACTGGAACATGATGCCGGGCCATTTGCTTGAATTCTGCCGCGGCAGAACGGGGGATGTGAGCACAGCCGGATCGCACCTCGGCGGAGATGCGGGCGCGGGGCTGGTCGTCGCGATTGAGGACCGCCCGGACTCGATCGCGATCCACACGACGATGAAGGCGGCGCGGGTGCCCGCCTGGTCGTCCGGTCAGGTCTTCGTCAAGCGCCGCAACGCGCCGGTCTTCGCCAATTGCACCGGCCCCGAGACGATCCGCATCGCCTCCGATGCCGAGCGTGCCGGAGCGCGGTTCGGCGAATATTTCCGCTACCTCTTCACCGCCGAGACGATCACCCAGGGCCTGATGCTTTACGGCCGGGTGGGCAAGCTGAAGCGCCTGCGCGCCAACATCATCAAGCCGATGACCGGCACGAAGGACGCGAAGGTGACGTTGGGCGAAATGGCGGCCTATCGCGCCGCCACGATGGACGAGCCGCGCCTGCTGCAGATCGAGCTGGATCTCACGATCGCGGGCAAGCGCGACTTCAGCCTGAGCGGGATGCGCGGCGCGATGGGCAGCGACCGGGTGACCTATGACGGGCGCGACCGGGACCGGCTGCCCGATAATGTCTGGTGCGACGAAGGCATGCCCTATTTCTTCTGCACGGGCGCGCCGTTCCTGGGCAATCCCGCGGCCGCGCCGGTCTTCGAGCTGATCTATGAGTTCGATATCGGCGTGTTGGCCGAGACCAGTGTCATGCATCCGGGCGCGGGGGCCCGTGCCGCTCGGGATCAGCGCGGCGCGTAGATCAGCGGTGCCGCCGGGAAGAAGGCGCTGCCCGAAAAATCACTATAGCCGATGCGTGACCGCCGGGGTCGCTGCCTCGCCCGGCGGCGTGGCTGCTCGGGTCAGCGCCGCCAGCGTCGGTGGCACCACCGTCACCACCTGCGGACAGCGGAAGCAGATGCTGTCGCCATTCTCCTCGTGCCAGCGGCAGGTCGCGCGGATCTGGCAGGAGGGCAAAGCCGCCACCACCGGCGGCAATTGCGCTGCGATGCGCTTGCCCAGCCCGCACTGCCCGCCATCGAACTGCGCGCAGTTCACGCTCTCGCAGCGTGCCGAGAAGCGGAAGACGCGGGTCGGATCGAGATCGCCCAGCTCAGCCATCATCTCCGGCGTCACTTCGGCGTCCTGCTTCAGATAGGCGATCCGCGGTTCCTGTGCAGTCCCCGAGACGATGCCGAAAGCGTGCGCGTCCACCATGTCCGGCTGGGCGCTCGGGCATGACAGCGGCCGATCGGCATCGTCCATGGGAGGTATCCTAGAGCTCGCGGGCGTCCGGCGCCGACAGGATCTGGATGAAGCCGGCCAGTGTCTCGCCCCTGATCGTCAGCACCGCCGGATTGGCCTCGATACCGGCCTGTCCGAGATGCTTGACCACGGCATTCGAGAAGGCAGTCGCCTTGGCGGGATCCTGGATCATGCGCCCGGCGACCTGCCACTTTGCGATCAGCGGACCCTGGGCGCCGTAATTGTCGCCGGCCGCCACGATCGCCTTACGCAGCGCGTCCGGCAGTTGCTCAAGCGATACCATTCCCGCGCGGTTCTCTGGCTGATTGCTCATAAACGCCTCCATCCTCTGGCTGAGATCGCCGGCAAGCTCGCCGTGGATGGGAATGGAGTCAACGAGACCTTGGCCCGGTACCGCCAATCTGGTTCTTTCTGATTCGGTCACGCGATCAGCCTGATGGTGAAAGCGCCACCTGCCGCGTCACGCCGATATTCTCCAGGAATGCTTCGTCATGACTGACCACCAGCAACGCGCCGTCATAGGCACGCAGACCTGCCTCCACTGCTTCGATCGAGTCCAGGTCGAGATGGTTGGTCGGTTCATCGAGGATCAGCAAGGATGGCGGCGTCGCCCCGCCGAGCACGCAGGCCAGCCCGGCGCGCAGCAACTGGCCGCCACTGAGCGTACCGGCGAGCTGCAGCGCGGCGTCGGCGCGGAACATGAAGCGGGCGAGGGCAGCGCGGCACGCATTCTCGTCAGCCTGCGGGTTGATCCGGCGGAAATTGTCGCGGATCGACAGCGCCGGATCGAGCAGGCTCACCTGCTGGTCGAGCGTGGCATGGTCGGCGATTACCCGCACGCTCCCTTTCCATGGCTGCAGCGCGCCCGTGATCAGCGCGAGCAGGGTCGTCTTGCCCGATCCATTGGGGCCGGTGACGGCGACGCGCTCCGGCCCGGTGATGGCGAGGGAGAGATCGCTGAGGATCGGCCGGCCAGGTTCGTAACCGGTGGTGACTGAGTCAAGCGCCAGCACGGTCCGGCTCGCCGACAGCCCGGTCGAGGGGATGACCACCGACAGGGGTTGGAGGATCTCGATCCGCTCGCGCGCGGCCGCCGCCGCGTCGAGTGCGTCAGCGCGGCGGCTTTCCGCCAGCCGGGCATTGGCGCCGCTGGTGCCCTCGCTGCGGTTCTTCATCATGCCGATCACGATGCGCGGCATATCGCCTTTCGCGGCCTTGCGGCGGCCGGCCTTGTCAGTCCGCGCCTTGCGCTCGGCGGTGGCCTGGGCGCTGCGCGCGACCTCGGCGACGCGTCGCTCGGCATCGGCCAGCTCCTGTTCGGCGGCGGCGAGCTCGGTCGCCTTGCGCGCACGATACGCGCTCCAGGTGCCGCCATAGCGGGTCGCGCCGAGCGCGGTCAGCTCGACGATCGAGTCCATCGTGTCGAGCAGTTCGCGGTCATGGCTCACCACGATCGCGCCCGCCCGCCAGCCCGCGAGCAGATCGATCACCGCAGCGCGGCCGTCGCGATCGAGATTGTTGGTCGGCTCGTCGAGCAGCAGGAAATCGGGCTCGGCAAAGACCAAAGCGGCAAGGCTCGCCCGGGTGCGCTGCCCGCCGGAGAGCGCCGCCAGTCTCGTATCGTGCGCTGCATCGAGGCCGACCCGCGCGAGCGCACCAGCCATCCGCGCCTCGAGCGTCCAGTCGGCGACCGCGAGTTCCTCGGCGCCGGCTTCCCCGGCTTCGGCGCGGTGGAGGATGGCCAGCGCATCGCGCGCGCCGAACAGATCGGCGACTGTCTCGTCCGGGCTCACCTGCACGGTCTGGCGCAGCACGCCGAGACTGCCATTGACCGAGACGCGCCCGGATTGCGGAGTGAGCCCGCCGGCGATCAGCTTGAGTAATGTCGTCTTGCCCACGCCATTGCGGCCGACCAGCCCGGCGCGCTCGGCGCCGAAGCTCAGATCGAGCTGGGAAAAAAGGCTGCGCCCGTCAGGCGTCGACCATGAAAGTGCGGAAAGGGTAATTGCGGGCACGGGTGGGAACCTCCCTGGAAACAAGGCACATCAGCTTCGTTGTCCGGGTGGAATCCATGGCGGCATCTATCCTGTCGGTCTTGCAGACGAGGCGGTATCTAGGCTGGATGGATGCGTGGCTCAAGCCATGGGAGATTCGCGTGCGATGAGTGTTCCCGATCCCGCGCCCGATCCCTTCCCCAATGCCTCCGACACGCTGCTGATCACCCTGATGGATCCGCACGCCCCGCCGGGCGGCCGGGAGCTCCTGTCCCGGCTCAATGCGCGAGCGCTCGAGGCCCTGCTGGGCGACGGGCTGACCGTGCACCAGCTGAAGAAACCCGATGCGCGCCTGGGCAGTGCCTTGCGCGGGCACCTCAACGGGCTCGACCCGTCGGAGATAGCGCAGATCGTTGCGCGCGTCGGCGCGATATCGGCTGGACAAGTGTTCGTTGACGGCTCGACTCTCGGGCATGTCGTCGCGCCGATCAAACGCGCCCACCCCCATGTCCGGGTGGTGACCTTCTTCCACAATGTGGAGGCGCGGTTCTTCCTGGGGGCAGCGCGGGCGAAACGGACCGCGCTGTCGCTCGGGCTGCTGGCCGCGAACCATGCCGCCGAGCGCAAGGCGGTGCGCCACAGCGATGCGATCGTCTGCCTTTCCGCGCGCGACGGAGAGGGATTACGCCGGCTGTACGGGCGGGGGGCCGACTATATATCGCCGCTTGCGCTCGATGACGCCCTGCCCTCGCCCCGCGAGACGGCGACACCGGACAGCGAGCGTTATCTGCTTTGTGTCGGCGGTGCCTTTTACGCGAATCTGCACGGCGTGCGGTGGTTCGCAGAGGCAGTGGCGCCGCGCTCCCCGCTGCCGATCATGATCGTCGGACGCGGCATGGAAATCCTGCGGGAGGAATTCAGGGACTCGCCCAATATCCGGATCATCGGCCAGACCGACGATTTGGCAAGCTGCTATGCGGGGGCCTATTGCGTCGTCGCGCCGGTCTTCGAAGGATCAGGCATGAAAACCAAGGTCGCCGAGGCCCTGATGTTCGGCAAGCGCATCATCGGCACGGCGGAGGCTTTTTCAGGCTATGACCGCGATGTGGTGGCGGCGGGATGGCGGGCCGAGACCGCGCCTGAATTCCTGGCGGCCATAAGCGAGGCGGTAAAGGCCGATCTCCCGGGTTTCGATCCGCTATCCCGCGCGACCTATGAGGCCTCCCATTCCTTCGCCGCCGCGACACGTCGCATGGCGGAGGTCATGTGCCTGCCGCAGCCTTATGTGCGCCCGTGCCCGCAGGCCTGTTCGCCGAGGCAGATCAGCCGGTCATAGCCCGATTGCGGGCAGATCGCGTGCGCGGCCAGCGCGGCGGGGGACAAGGCGGCGAGCTTGATGCCGCGCAGGGTGAAGAGGCCCGAGGCATGGCGCAACCACGCCGCCAGCCAGGGCGAGAGCGACGGCTCGGCGCTGACCCGCTCGCCGACGGGATGATAGTCGCTCACCGCCAGCCGCGGCGCGATCTGCCGGGCGATCGCGCGGAGCCAGCGCGGCGTCGCTGGGCCGGGCGGCAGATGCGGCACCAGATCGGACGGCACCTCATAGCGCAGGCAGGCGATCCGCTCGGCGGCATAGGCACGGGCGAAGCGGGCATTGCCGGCCCGCGCGGCGGCGATCGTCGCCACGCTGATCGGCATGTCGCTCCATTCGGGCAGCCGCGCCGCGCGATAGGCGGCGAGATTGGCCAGCGCCCCGCCCTTGCTGTGCCCGGTCAGGAAGAGATGCGGCCGCGCTGCACGATCGCGCAGGCTGCGATCGAGCAGCCACTGCACTGCGCTGCGCACGCCGGGCGCGCCGTCCGCATCCTCCCACAGCCGCCACATCGAATCCGCGAAGCCGAGATGGACGCCGCCGCCATATTCGGGCGCCTCGATGCATAGCGAGAGGCTGTCGTTGAGCCAGTCGAGCAGCACCGCCCAGCCATCCTCCCCGCTTCCGAACAGCGGCGACAGCGATCCGCGGAACGCCACCACCACGCCTTCGCGCACGCGCCCGACCAGAGCGAGGTCGATCGCGCGGCGCCCGATTTCGCCGTTGCGGCGGATGATGATCGGCGGCTCGATCCAGCCGACCTTGCGTCGGGGATCTTCCACCTGCGGGCGATAGGCCTGGGACGATGCGTAGAGCAGGCACCGCTTCATGCAGCCGGGCATGGGCATTCCTCCATGCCGCGATTGCACCATCCGGACAGCCCGCCCGCAATTACGGGCAAGCCCCCTCAGGGCTTTCCACGAGCCGATGCGCTCAGGGTGCCGGGTGCACCACACCGGGTGTCGATGCATCCACGTCCGACAGCAGCCGGTCGAGGTCGCGGCGATCCTGCCCGCCCGCGCCCAGCGCGATCAGCAAGCCAGCGATGACGCCGATCGCGATGGCCCAGGGGAGATATTGGAGCGGCCGGCGTGGCTTCGGTTCGGGCAGTGGCCGCGTGTCCCAGTCTTGCGCCTGCCTCATGTGCCCGCCCCCGGCTCTGTCCGACGGCTTGAGTCTAGGCGGCCACTGGTAACCGAGATGCTAAGGCGCGCTCGGCTGAAGCAAAAAATTCCAGCCATTTCTCGCGCGTTCCGGGCTTCAGCCGTCCGAGCCGAGATCCTTCAGCGCCGCGATCCGGTCGGTCAGCACCTCGGCCCGGCAGACATAGAAATGGATCACCTGCCCTTCGCGGCCAAAGGCGTCAGTCGCATAGACCATACAGCTCTTGTCCTTGAAGGCGATCCACAGCCTCTGCTCCTCGAGCAGGGCCGGCTTGGCCTCGGCCGGGAAGCCGGGATAGACGCGCTTCCAAGTCGCGTTGAGCGATGCCTCGAGCCGGTCGATCATCGCCGCGCCGCACGTCGCGTAATCGGGATTGGTCACGGCTTTGGCGGCGCATTTGTCATAGAGCGGATCGGCATGCGCCGGCACCGCGATGAGCGAGGCTGCGGCGAAAGCGGCCGCCGATACCAGGCGTGCGATCGGCGACATGGCTGTTCCCCCTGATGGGCGCTTACGCCCGTGCTTCCTCGAAGACGGTGGTTGCGTTGTGCCTGAGTGCCTTGAGGACGGTTTCGACGATGGCGTCGGCATCGAGCCCGGCTTCGGCATATTGCTTTTCGGGCTTGTCCTGGTCCTGGAACAGGTCAGGCAGGCGCATGGTCCTGAGCTTGAGCCCGGCATCGATCAGGCCAGTGTCGCTGGCGAGCGTCAGGACGTGCGCGCCGAGACCGCCGACCGAGGATTCCTCGATCGTGATGGCCACTTCATGCGTGGTCAGCAGCTTGCGGATCAGCTCCTCGTCCAGCGGCTTGGCGAACCTTAGGTCGGCAACCGTGGTGGAGAGCCCGCGGGCATCGAGCGCATCCGCTGCCTTCAGCGCTTCAGCAAGGCGTGTGCCGAGCGACAGGATCGCAACCTTGTGTCCCGAGCGTACGATCCGGCCCTTGCCAATCTCCAGCTGTTGCGGGGTGGCAGGAAGCTCGACGCCCGTGCCATTGCCGCGCGGATAACGCACCGCAATCGGGCCACTATCATGAAGCGCTGCGGTGTGGACCATGTGGACCAGCTCAGCCTCGTCGGCCGCTGCCATCACCACGAAGTTGGGGAGTGTCGCGAGATAGGTCACGTCGAAGCTGCCGGCATGGGTCGCGCCGTCAGCGCCGACCAGGCCGGCCCGGTCGATCGCGAACCTGACCGGGAGATTCTGGATCGCGACATCATGCACGACCTGGTCATAGGCCCGCTGCAGGAAGG